>TARA_R110000851_G_scaffold207537_2_pt1 | contig 264757 bp, 226 predicted proteins | sample TARA_R110000851 | Tara Oceans TARA_R110000851 (sample SAMEA4397627) | marine metagenome | biome: Polar Biome; feature: [DCM] deep chlorophyll maximum layer (ENVO:01000326); material: water (ENVO:00002006), including particulate matter (ENVO:01000060) such as... | depth 17 m
CACGGCTTTTAACCCAAAATCCTGAAATCAACAATCGTTAATCGTCAATCTAAAATCGTCAATCCCAATGTATTTAATCTTCGATACAGAAACCACAGGCCTTCCCAAACGCTACAATGCTCCCGTGAGCGATAGTGATAATTGGCCTCGCTGTATCCAGATTGCGTGGCAGTTGCACGATGCCATGGGGAATTTGATAGAGCATCAGGATTATTTGGTAAAACCAGATGGTTTCAACATCCCTTTTGATGCTGAAAAAATCCACGGAATTTCTACCGAATTGGCCACGGCCGAAGGAATTTCCTTGGAAGAAGTCGCTGAAAAATTTCAAGATGCACTTTCAAAAACCAAGTTCATCGTCGGCCAAAATGTAGATTTTGACGTAAACATTATGGGCGCGGAATTTTTCCGATTGGGAATTGAAAACCCATTGCCCAAATTACCCGTTTTGGACACTTGTACCGAAACCACCGCCCAGCTTTGCCAAATTCCCGGCGGGCGTGGCGGCAAATTTAAATTGCCCACTCTTACTGAGCTTCACGAGTTTTTATTTAACGAGCCTTTTGCCGAAGCACACAACGCAACGGCAGACGTGGAGGCAACCACGCGTTGCTTTTTGGAATTGGTGCGCCGTCAGATTTTTACAAAAGAAGAACTTGATGTACAGCCAGATTACTTCGAAAAATTTTCCGAAGAAAATCCGCAGACCATTGAACTGATTGGGATTGAGCATATCAACCTAAAAAAAGCTTCGGAAAAAATCCGAAAGCAAATGCAGGCCGCTTCGGAAACTGAGGAAATTTCTTCCGAAGAGATAAAGGAAAACATTGCCACCCTCGAAGATGCGCCCTTTGTTCACCTTCACAACCATTCGCAGTTTTCCATTCTGCAATCCACTTCCAGCACACAGGATTTGGTAAACGCTGCAGTTGAAAACAATATGCCTGCCGTTGCCATTACCGATTCCGGAAATATGATGGGTGCGTTCCATTTTGTACAGGCCGTTGCCAATTATAACAAATCCCTCGCAGATTTACCAAAAAATGATGATGGGGAAATTTCCGCCCAACCCATAAAACCAATCGTGGGTTGTGAATTTTTCGTCTGTGAAGACCATTTAAACAAAAACCACAAAGACAACGGCTATCAAATTGTGATGCTGGCCAAAAACAAAAACGGCTACCACAATTTGGCAAAAATGGCTTCCATCGCTTACACCGAAGGATTTTACTACGTGCCGAGAATCGATAAAAATATAGTCGAAAAGTATAAAGAAGACATTATTGTTTTAACGGGAAGCCTTTATGGCGAAGTGCCCGGAAAGATTTTGAATATAGGTGAAAACCAAGCAGAGGAAGCTTTGCTGTGGTGGAAGGAGATGTTCGGCGAAGACCTTTATGTGGAAATTATGCGCCACGATCAGGAAGATGAAAGGCGCGTAAACGACGTGCTTATTGAAATGGCGCGGCGTAACAATGTAAAAATCGTAGCCTGCAACAACACCTATTATATAAACAAGGAAGACGCCAACGCCCACGATATTTTGCTGTGCGTAAAGGACGGCGAAAAGCAGGCAACGCCCATTGGCCGTGGCCGTGGCTATCGCTACGGGTTGCCAAACCAGGAATATTATTTCAAATCGCAGGATGAAATGAAGGCCTTGTTCAAGGACCTTCCCGAAGCAATTTTGAATATAGACGAAGTGGTTTCAAAAATCCAGCCCTTCTCTTTGCACCGCGATGTTTTGCTGCCCAATTTCGGCATTCCGCAGGAATTTTTGAACCCCGAGGATATCGATGGCGGCAAGCGTGGTGAAAACGCCTATCTGCGCCATTTAACCTACGAAGGTGCCAAGAAACGCTACCCGGAATTATTGGAGGTTTCCTACGAAGCCTTGACCGATTTTGAAATTCCCGAAAATGCATCGCAGCGCGTAAAGGAAATTAAGCAACGCCTCGATTTTGAGTTGGAAGTAATTGCGAACACGGGCTATCCCGGCTACTTTTTGATTGTGCAGGATTTTATTGCCGAAGCCCGAAAAATGGGCGTTTCCGTTGGGCCGGGCCGTGGTTCGGCGGCGGGAAGTGCAGTGGCGTATTGTTTGGGAATCACAAATATTTGCCCAATTAAATACGATCTTCTTTTTGAGCGTTTCCTAAACCCGGACCGTGTGAGTATGCCCGATATCGATATCGATTTTGACGATGAGGGCCGAAGCAAGGTTATGGATTACGTAATCAACAAATACGGCAGCAACCAAGTGGCGCAGATCATCACTTATGGTACCATGGCAGCAAAATCCTCCATTCGCGATACCGCGCGGGTGTTGGATCTGCCGTTGAATGAAGCCGATCGTATTTCGAAATTGATTCCAAATATGACCAAACTGAACAAAATTTTCGGTTTGAGCGATGCGGAATTGCGAAGCCGTTTCCGAAGCGATGAGCTTCCGAAGGTAAATGAACTTTTAAACCTTTCCGAAGGAAGTGATCTGGAAGCCCAAACCATTAACCAAGCGAAAATATTAGAAGGTTCTGTTCGAAATACAGGGATTCACGCCTGTGGTGTAATCATTACGCCTAGCGATATCACGGATTTTGTGCCCGTTGCCACTGCAAAGGATTCCGATCTGTACGTAACCCAATTCGATAACTCGGTGGTGGAAAGTGCGGGCCTTTTAAAAATGGATTTCCTCGGTCTGAAAACCTTGACGCTTATAAAGGACACCGTAAAACTTGTAAAGCATAAACACAATATTGACCTCGATCCGGATAATTTTCCGCTCGACGATGAAAAAACTTACGAACTTTTCCAAAGAGGGGACACCGTAGGGATTTTTCAGTACGAATCTGCCGGAATGCAGAAATATATGAAGGAGCTGAAGCCCACGGTTTTTGCAGATTTGATTGCAATGAACGCGCTGTACCGTCCGGGCCCGATGGAATACATTCCTAGTTTTGTTCGCAGGAAACACGGCGAGGAGGAAATTGAATACGACCTTCCCGCAATGGAGGAATATTTGAAGGAAACCTACGGAATCACGGTCTATCAGGAGCAGGTGATGCTTTTGTCACAAAAATTGGCAGGTTTTACCAAAGGCGAAGCCGATGTTCTGCGAAAGGCGATGGGGAAAAAACAAAAAGCGGTACTCGACAAAATGAAGCCGCAGTTCGTAGCCCAGGCCGCCGAAAAGGGCCACGACCCCGAAAAACTTGAAAAAATCTGGAAGGATTGGGAAGCCTTTGCAAGTTACGCTTTTAATAAATCGCACTCTACTTGCTATGCTTGGATAGCCTATCAAACGGCCTATCTAAAAGCCCATTATCCCGCAGAATATATGGCAGCGGTGCTTTCAAATAATATGAGCGACATAAAACAGGTAACCTTTTTTATGGACGAATGCAAGCGAATGGGATTGACCGTTTTGGGTCCCGATGTTAACGAATCCTTCCACAAATTTACGGTAAACGACCAAGGCGCCATCCGTTTTGGGATGGGCGCCGTAAAAGGTGTTGGCAGCAGTGCCGTGGCGACGATTGTTGAAAACAGAAAGGATGGAAAATACAAATCGGTTTTTGATTTGGCTAAGCGGATTGACCTGCGTTCCGCAAATAAAAAAGCCTTTGAAAACTTGGCCTTGGCTGGAGGTTTCGACAGTTTTGATACCCACCGTGCCCAATATCTGCACGACGATGGCGATGGGGTAATGTTTATTGAAAAAGTACTTCGTTATGCGGCAAAATACCAAGAAACGCAGAATTCTTCACAGGTAAGTCTTTTTGGCGATGCCAGCGAAGTGCAAATTCCCGAACCCGAAGTACCGCCCTGCGAGGAATGGGGCACGATGAAAAAGCTGAAGCAGGAAAAGGAAGTTGTGGGCGTTTATATTTCGGGGCATCCGTTGGATGATTTTAAATTGGAAATAGAAACATTTACGAATTGTAACGTTTCAGATTTTAACCGATTGGAAGAATTTATAAATAAAGAATTGTGTTTTGCAGGAATTGTTTCAGAAGTAAAGTATATGCCAGGTAAAACTGGTAACGACTGGGCTATTTTTACGGTTGAGGATTTTGAGGATAGTTTTAGCTTTCGAATTTTTGGCGAGAATTATTTAAAATATAGGCATTTATTGGTGCCGAACACTTTTCTTTATGGGCGTGTTTTTATAAAAGAAGGTTGGACAAATCGGGAAACTGGCAAAAAAGGTGATCCAAGATTGCAATATAATAATATGCAAATGCTCCATGATGTTATGGATAAATATTCCAAAAAAATCACTTTGAAAATTCCTTTGAATATTTTAAATGAAAAGAGAATAGATTTTCTTAAATCACTCGTTAAAACAAACAAAGGTGAAAAACAATTGCATTTGTTGGTATATGAAAACGATGAAAAAATAAGTTTGAATATGCTCAGCCGAAAGTATAAAATTGATATTTCGAAGAAAATGCTGGAAGAGCTTAATGCTGAAGAGTTTAAATACAAGCTTAATTAATGAATTTTGACTTTATTAGAGAAATACGAAAAAATTAAGAAGGAGGTTGAGGCCTTTGATTTGGAAATACAATCAGATCCTGAATTGAGTGCTCAAATTGAAAAATATTATAAGGGTGTACAAGTGTTATTTTCTCCTATTACAGAAAACCCAAAAATTATGTTTATAGGAATAAATCCAGGGGCAGGATTTTTTAATTCAAATAAAGAAAATACAAAAGTCAAACGCTACAGTCCATTGGATAAATTTGAATATATTGGAGGTGGTTATCGTCTGGCTCAGCAGACAAGAGAATTATTTGAACGGGCTGGTTTAACAAAAAAAGTTTTAGCGAATTCTGTAAAATCTAATTGCTTTTTTTTAGCAACAAAATCTGAAAAAGAGCTTTATCAATTTTTAAGTCATTTAAAATCGACAAATGTTTATGCAAAGTCCGCAAAGTGGATCGATGAATTGGTTTTGATGATACACCCAGAGATAATAATTTGCGAAGGTAAGAGCGCATTTAAGCATTTTATAAAAGGTAAAAATTGTATTGTGAAACTAGATCAAGATGTATATTATGCTAATTGGAATAATATGGATATAATTGGTTATAAAAGAAATTTCAGCAATATTGTCAAAATGAAAAGTGTCGCAGAAAAATTAAATGAATGCATAAATAAAAATAATTTTCAATCAAAAATTGAAACTTAAAACAATAGAAATAAACAATATCTCCATTTCCTAAACATATATTAACGCTAGGGCAAAAAGAATAAAATTTAACTATTTTTGACAATCATTAAAAACAAAGATTATGGCATTAGAAATAACAGACGCAACATTTGAAGAAACGGTTTTAAAAAGTGACAAGCCGGTATTGGTTGACTTTTGGGCAGCCTGGTGCGGACCTTGCCGAATGGTAGGGCCCATCATTGAAGAAATAAGCAAGGAATACGAAGGCAAGGCCGTAGTAGGAAAAGTAGATGTGGATGCAAACCAAGAGTTTGCCGCAAAATATGGAGTGCGAAACATTCCGACCGTTTTGGTGTTCCAAAATGGCGAAGTAGTGGGCCGTCAAGTGGGCGTTGCTCCAAAGAATGTTTATGCGGAAGCGATTGATTCACTTTTGTAAAATATTTCAAAAAAGAAAAATTAAACAATAAAAGGCTTGGCGCATTGCTGGGCCTTTTATTATTTTTATACTGCCCCATTCTTGGGTCTTATGGATGTTTTAAATTTTGAGAGGAAAACATCCCCCTAGCCCCCTTCAAAGGGGGAATTTTTTATAACTAAATAAGTACATTCGTAAATGGAAAAAACAAATAAAGTACAGGATAAAATAGATGGTAAATTATTGGAGGAACGCAAAGTGTTCCTTTGGGGAATGGTAGACGACAAAAGTGCACGCCACGTTGTGGACAGACTAATGTACCTCGATGCTTTGAGCCACGACGAAATTAAATTATACATAAACAGTCCCGGAGGATATGTAACTTCGGGTTTTTCCATTTACGATACCATGCGTGAAATTAAGAGTCCGGTTTCAACCATCTGTACCGGCCTGGCAGCTTCCATGGGAAGTATTTTGCTTTCCGCTGGCGAGAAAGGAAAAAGGTTTATCCAGCCGCACGCGCGTGTTATGATCCATCAGCCCAGTGGCGGTGCAAGAGGCGTTGCCAGTGATATAGAAATTACGGCGCAGGAAATTTTGAAGACAAAAGAAATTAGCGCACGTATTTTGGCCGAAAATTGCGGACAATCTTTCGAAAAAGTGATGAAGGATTTCAATCGCGATCATTGGATGAATGCCGAAGAATCTGTAGATTATGGAATTGTTGATGGTATTTTAAAATAGGGAGTATGAAAAAAATATTTTTGGCATTTGGAATTGCAACAACCATCTTTATTGGTTGCAAACACGTTGAAAACAAGGAGAATGTTTCCGATGAAACAATGGAAACAACGGACAACAATGTTGTAGATTCACACAATTCCGAAAACTCGCTGGATTGGGCGGGCGTGTATGAAGGAACAACGCCCTGCGCCGATTGCGAGGGAATAAAAACTGTATTGGAGTTGAGAGACGACAAAACCTACACCCTTTCCCAAACTTATTTAGGGAAGATGGAAGGCGAAAATGAATTTGTGCAGACTGGCAATTTTGTTTGGGACGAAAGTGGTTCCAAAGTACTTTTAAAATCCGAAAGCGACACCCTTCAGTATAAGGTAGGCGAAAACCAACTGTGGATGCTCGACAGTTCCGGCAATATGGTAGAAGGCGATTTAGCGGAATTTTATATTTTGAAAAAAACGCTTCAATAATAGGTTGGCCGTTGAATATAGAGAAAGAAATAAATGACCCTTCGACGGAGCTCAGGGTGACAGGATGAATATTGAAAAGGAAATAAACGAAATAACAGGTTTTAAAAATCTGGAACTGCTTGCAAAACAAGTGGTAGAGGGCTTTATTTCTGGACTTCATAAGAGTCCGTTCCATGGGTTTTCCGCAGAATTTGCCGAGCATAAAATTTACAACAACGGTGAAAGCACCAAACATATAGACTGGAAGCTTTTTGCCAAAACCGATAAACTTTACACTAAGCGCTACGAGGAAGAAACCAACCTGCGTTGCCATTTGATTGTGGACAACAGCAGTTCCATGCATTACCCAAAACTGAAACAATTCAATATTAATTCTTTGAATAAAATTGGTTTTTCTGTCTTGGCTTCGGCAGCTGTTATGAATTTGATGAAACGTCAGCGCGATGCCGTGGGATTGAGTATTTACAGTGATGATTATGAATTTTACGCTTCGGAAAAAGGAAGTGAACGCCACCATCAAATGTTGCTTCAAAAGTTGAACGAAGCCTTGATTTCTTCCGAAGAGAAATCGCAGACCAAAACCTATGAGCACCTTCATTTAATTGCTGAAAAGCTAAAGCGGCGTTCCTTGGTCTTTCTGTTTACAGATATGTTCCAAAGCGATGCCGAAGCCATAAAGCTTTTTGAAGCGCTCCAGCATTTAAAATATAACAAGCACGAAGTAATCCTTTTTCACACTTTCGATAAAAAGAGAGAGGTAAATTTTGATTTCAGCAACCGCCCAAAGCGTTTTGTTGATGTTGAAACCGGGGAACATGTAAACCTTTATGCCGACAATATTAAGGAGCAATATGAAGAGGCGGTCCAAAATTACTTCACCGAACTTCAATTGCGATGTGCACAATACCGTATTAAGTATGTGCACACCGATATAAATGAAAGTTTCAACAAAATATTGACTACCTATCTAGTGGAGCGTCAGAAGTTTGGATAAAATTTATTATTTTTTAAAAAAATAGTTTGCGAAAATGAAATGGAGTGGTATATTTGCCACCGCTTAATACAGCAAGGGAGCAATCCCAAAAAGTATGGTAACAATTTTTCACTTTGCCCAACTGTTGTTGGGGTCTTTCGCAAGAAAGGTTGAAAACTTGGTCTGGTAGTTCAGTTGGTTAGAATACCTGCCTGTCACGCAGGGGGTCGCGAGTTCGAGTCTCGTCCAGACCGCAACAAGATGTTGTGTTGAGTCACTTAAAGTGGCTTGTGGTTTAGAAATAGACCGATGAGAAGCTTATCCATATGGATGGGCTTTTTTTGTTTTTTGGTATATTTAATCCATCTTAATATTTATCCGACTCTTTATGAAAAATCTATACTTTATCGTTCTTACACTCATGACCTTTTGTTTTTCACAGGCTCAAATTGTAAATATACCAGATGCAAATTTTAAAAATACGTTGGTTAATTCTAATTGCGTAGATATTAACGGTGATGGAAATGGTGATATTGATGCTGACAGCAATAATGATGGAGAGATTCAACAAGCCGAAGCTGAGGCTGTAATCGGGTTGAATGTTTCTTATAAAGCAATACATTCCCTGGAGGGAATTCAGAGTTTTTCAAATCTTGAATATTTAAACTGTGAAGTCAACCAACTTACTGATCTAGATTTATCACAAAACACCAATCTTACGATTTTAGATTGTTATTTTAATAATATTACGAGTCTTTTAATACCCCAAAGTCCCAATCTTATTGAATTGGATTGTGGAAGTAATGAATTAAGCAGCCTCGACATATCCCATAATATTAATTTAGAAATTTTATGGTTTTCTTACAATCAAATTACGAGTATAGATTTAACCCAAAATCCTAATCTAAAAGTTTTATCCTGTGTCTCCAATCAATTAACAAGTTTAGATGTTTCTGAAAATCCTTTTTTGGAGTTTTTATATTGTGAATCAAACCAATTGACAAATTTGGAATTATTAAATCCAAATCTAGAAATATTATCTGCCTTAAATAATCAATTAACAAGTTTAGATATATCTCAAAGTCCAAACCTTACTGAACTTAGATTAATTTATAACAACCTTACTAGTTTAGATGTTTCGCAAAATCATAATTTAGGACTTTTGGATTGTAGAGCTAATCAAATAACAAACTTAGATGTAAGCAACCTTTCAAATTTAACTGCATTATTCTGTTCAGAAAATTTATTGACAAACTTGAATATTAGAAATGGTAATAATCAAATTATGACGGAAATGATTGCAATTAACAATCCCAATTTATTTTGTGTGAATGTGGACGATGTACAATATGCAAATGCACAAATTTGTGATATTAATCCTCCATTTTATGATGGATGGTGTATAGATTCTTGGGCAAATTACAGTGAAAATTGTATACTCGGCACGAATAATTATACATACGATTCGATTTCTTTTTACCCAAATCCAGTTGAAAATGGAATATTACATTTGGAATACAATTCCGAATTAAAAGTTGAAACACTTCAGATATACAACACATTGGGTGAATTAGTAATTACCAAACATAACAATTATCAGACAATAGATATTTCTATGTTAAAGAGTGGTATTTACTTTTTAAAATTCAAGACAAAAGAAAAATTGGTAATAAAAAAGATTATAAAGAATTAATTCTTTGCATTTACAATAACCGATGAGAAGCTTTTCCGAATGGAGAGGCTTTTTTGTTTTTGGGTTTTTATAAAATCAAAAAACCTGAATAAATAGGCCCTAGTAGGAGCATAACCGTAACCCCGAACAATACGTCCTAAGTAGCCTGCCTGAGCGGAGCTGAAGAGCCTTAACTAACAACTTGATTTTTATGGTTAAACGAGTCCCACTGCGCTAACCCTCACCTGCTACTATTACGCCTCACACCTCTCCCTTTCCAAATAAAATTAATTAATTAAATGGAATATTTCCATATTATAGGAAATAATCCATAATTTTGTATTGATGAACAAATCAATCCTACATCTCGATCTCGACACCTTCTTCGTTTCCGTAGAGCGCTTGCTTAATAGCGAGTTGCTTAAAAAACCTGTATTGGTAGGTGGCACGGGCAATCGTGGGGTAGTGGCAGCTTGTAGTTACGAAACCAGAAGATATGGCATCCGCTCTGGCATTTCAATGAAAATGGCAAGGCAATTATGCCCACAGGCAATAGTCATAAGGGGGAATGCGGGAACTTATATGAAATATTCAAGTCTTATTACTGACATCATCCGCGATTCCGTTCCCCTTTTTGAAAAAACCAGTGTAGATGAGTTTTATGTGGACCTTACGGGGATGGACAGGTTTTTTGGCAATTATAAATTTGCAACCGAACTTCGCAAAAGGATTATAAATGAATCAGGTCTACCCATATCTTTTGGGCTTTCCCAAAATAAGATTGTCAGTAAGGTTGCAACCGGAGAGGCAAAACCCAATAATCAATTGAAAATTGACCAAGGTTTTGAAAAATCCTTTTTGGCACCCCTTCCCATCCGCAAAATCCCAATGATTGGAAAGGCAACAGCCCAAACTTTAATACATCTTGGCATTGATAAGGTCAAATTAATACAGGATATGCCAGTGGAAATGCTTACATCCGTAATGGGTAAAAACGGACAGACCATCTGGAACCGTGCAAATGGAATCGACAATACTCCCGTTATTCCCTATTCCGAGCGCAAATCAATTTCCAATGAGCGTACATTCCATTTAGATACCATAGATGTCCAAAAATTGCGAGACACCCTTACTGCTATGGCAGACACCCTTTGTTATCAACTTAGGTTGGGCAAAAAAATGACGGGCTGTGTTTCCGTCAAAATTAGGTATTCAGATTTTCAGACCTATAACAAGCAAATCCGTATTCCATATACAAGCGCAGACCATATCCTTGTTCCCGCCGTAATGGAGCTTTTCAATAAGTTGTATGATCGCAGGGTATTGGTACGCTTGATTGGGGTAAAATTTTCCCATTTGGTCGGTGGGCATTATCAAATAAACCTCTTTGATGACAATGAGAAAACCCTCAACCTATACAAATCGCTGGACCATATCCGCAATCGTTTTGGTGCAACTAGTGTATTAAAGGCCTCAACGCTTGATGTCCGCACTGTTATTTCCGGACGTAATCCATTCGATGGGGAACCCCCGGTTTTACTCGCACATAGAAATCAATAATGTATATCAATTGCCATTCATATTATTCCCTCCGCTATGGGGTACTTTCCGTACCGCAATTATTGGAATTGGCACTTAAAAATAACCTCACAGCTTTTGCACTTACCGATATTAATAATACCTCGGCCTGTCTTGAATTTATTAGGGAAGCTACCAAAAAAAACATAAAACCAATTGTGGGCGCAGATATTCGCAATGGCAGCAATAGATGTTATGTATGTTTGGCAAAGAACAATAAGGGCTATCTGGAAATTAACCAATTCCTTACCCAACACCTACACCCACAAAAGGACTTTCCAGAAATACCGCCCCAATTTTCAAATGTCATAACAATTTTCCCCTTTGAAAAGGTACTTGAATTTGAAATGGAATCTTTTGCAGAAGATTGGCACATCGGTATTTCCGTAGCAGACCTCAACAAATTAAAGTTCTCCCATTTAAAGTCCCATACTTCAAAATTGGTGCTCTTGCAACCAGTAACCTTTTCCAGTCAGTCACACCTAAATATACACCGCCTCCTTCGTTGCATAGACCTCAATATAGTACTCAGTAAATTGCCCGAATTGGAACAGGGAAGCCAAAAGGATAGAATGTATTCGCAAAGCGAAATAAGGGAGCGTTTTGAAGGTTTTGAGCATATAATTTCAAACACCCAATCCCTACTGGATGATTGTAAAATTTCTTTTGCGTTTGATGATGTACGGCATAACCAAAACCAAGCTACTTACCTTTCCAATAAGGAAGAGGATTATAAATATTTGGAAAAGTTGGTTTATGAAAGAATAAGCAAAAGATATAGAATCGTTGACCAAATTATTAAAACCCGCATTGAAAAAGAACTACAGGCAATTCGGCAAATGGATTTTGTATCCTACTTTCTTATAAATTATGATATTATCCAGTATGCAATTAAAAATGAATACCCATATATTGGTAGGGGTAGTGGGGCAAATAGTGTGGTGGCTTATATTCTGGGCATTACCAATGTAGACCCCATTGAACTTGACTTATATTTTGAACGTTTTATAAACCTCTATCGCTCCTCTCCACCTGATTTTGATATTGATTTCTCTTGGAAGGATAGGGATGATGTTACGCACTACATTTTTACAAGATTTCCCAACACCGCATTAATGGGTACTTATGTAACTTTTAAATATCGTGCAGTGGTCCGTGAGCTTGCCAAGGTTTTCGGCCTTCCAAAATCCGAGATAGATGATTTTTTAAAAGGGAATGTGCAAAACAAAAAAAACGACCATTATTTCAAATTGGTAATGAAGTATGGTAAACTTATTCACGGGTTTCCCAATTACCTAAGTGTGCATTCTGGAGGTATTGTAATACTTAAAAATCCAATACAATCATATTGCGCCACCTTTATGCCTCCCAAAGGTTTTCAAACCCTCCAAATCGATATGCACATTGCAGAATCCGTGGGTATCTTTAAGTTTGATATCCTTGCCCAACGCGGACTTTCAAAAATCAAGGACGCCATTGAGCTCATAAAGGAAAACCAACCCCAAGCCCATCTAAAGGATATTGATGATACCGAGCCTTTTAAAAATGACCCCGCCATAAATAATTTATTAAAAGTAGGGGATTGCATGGGTGTTTTCTATGTGGAATCCCCTGCAATGAGAACATTGATGACCCGATTACAGACGCAGGATTATCTTGGACTAGTGGCTGCAAGTTCCATAATTCGTCCCGGCGTTACCAATGGCGGTATGAAAAACGCTTACATAGAGCGTCATCGTTTCCCCGAAAAACGAAAGGATTCTCACCCCGTACTTATGGAAATAATGCCTGAAACCTATGGGGTTATGGTATATCAGGAAGATGTTTTAAAGGTAGCCCATCATTTTGCGGGTCTTACCCTTTCAGAGGCTGATGTGCTCAGAAGAGGTATGAGCGGTAAAGGCCGTTCCAAGGAACAGTTTGATGCCCTCGAAAAAAAATTCCATTCCAATTGTACCCAAAAAGGGTACACTCCTAAGGTAATTGCTGAGGTATGGGAACAGATTAAGGCATTCGCAGGCTATGCTTTTGCCAAAGGGCATTCCGCATCCTATGCGGTGGAAAGCTACCAAAGCCTCTATCTCAAAAAATACTTCCCCCTGGAGTTTATGACAGCGGTTTTAAATAACGGCGGTGGGTTTTATAACCTGGACACCTATATCAATGAAATTTTTAGATGTGGGGGAACGGTTGTAAATCCCTGCATAAACAATAGCGACCACGCTAATTGCATAAAAGGCAAAACGGTGTACTTAGGTTTTGGAATGATAAAGGATTTAGAGCACCGTAGCATACAGAAAATTTTAAATGAAAGACAACTCTATGGAAAGTTTAAAAATTTTAATGACTTTTTAGATCGTTGCAAACTAGGTTTGGAACAGATTTTACTGCTTATTCGCCTCAATGTCTTTAGAACTTTTGAACCCAATAAACACAACTTAATGTGGTATGCCCATATAAACGGAAATAAACAAAAAAACCCCAATCCCCATCCGCAACTTTTTAAACCCAAAAGAACCAATTATACATTGCCGGCATTAAAAGGGAATAACCTTATTGATGCCTATGATAATCTGGAACTCTTGGGCTTTACCCTCCAAGATGATTTCCAGCTTATTAAACCCGGAAATTATCCTAAACACGTGGCAGCCGATTTAAAATCATTTGTAAACAAGGAATTTACCATAATTGGAAAACTGGTTACTTCAAAAAGTACACAAACCTCAAAAGGCGATTTTATGGCGTTCTCAACCTTTCTGGATAAAAATGGGGAATGTTTTGATTCGGTACAATTTCCAAAGATTAAGGAACAATATCCTATTTCTGGAATAGGTATTTACTGGATTAAAGGCACCGTTGCTGAAGATTTGGGTTATTATTCCATTATAACATCACAATTAATAAAAATTCCACCTATCCCAGATCCCAGGTTTTCAGATAGTAACAAAAATCAAAAAGTAATTTAGCCTTTGTAATAAATCAATATCTCAACCTCCCAACATCTATATCAAAGCCAACAGTCTAATTTCACTTCGCTTTGCTCTTTGAAATTCATTCGGTCACCGAGATGATATGCGGTACATTGGTTTGTTGTATACTAGATTATTTAACTTTTATACGGTTTAAATATACTATAAAGTTACTATATATATACTTTACATATACTATAAATATACTTTATAGTATTTTTATTTAGTGATTTTGTATTATCTTAGTGATTTACAATCAGGTATTATGGCAAAGCAAACAGGAAGTATTAAGTTAAAGGGAACTATTGGGGATATCAATTATTACAAATCCAAAAATGGTGGACATTTGGCGCGTGCAGCTGGGGGTGGGTTTCAGAAAGGGGCCATGCACAAGGAAAGTATGGCGCGAACTATGGAAAATGCCACGGAGTTTGGCCGTTGTAGTACTACAAAGCGGGTTTTTAAAAATGCACTTGCTCCTTTTTTATGCGTTCGCAAGGATGGGGAGCTGCATGGGCGGATGGTTCAATTGTTTACAAAATTGAAGGATTTGGACGCTGTGAATAGTCGAGGTAATAGGAGCGTGGGGCGCGGAATAGAAACACCTAAGGGCAAGCAGTTACTAAGGGATTTTGCTTTTACCCCTTCGTGTAGTACTACGGAGGTATTGGCTTGTTCCTTAAACTATGAATTTAATACCCGTACGCTTAGTGTTACAAATTTTGACATTAAGAATGTTGGTTTTCCTGCTGGGGCGACACATATTGCCCTTACTGTAGGTCTTCTGCACTTTGATTTTGATACTTTGGAATTCAGTTTACAAAATAGCACACCGCTTTATATGAATAAGCAGTATAGTGCAACTTCCTTTGAGATGAATACTGACCTACCTGAGGTGGGTGGGCTTGCCGTTGCGGTTTTGGGGATGAAGTTTTATCAGGAGGTTCAAGGGACTTATTATTTGTTTAAGGATGCTAATGCTGTTGGGGTGGAAGTTTTGGGGGTTGAATGATGTTTTCTGTTGTCGGTTTTCGGCTGTCTGTTGTCTGTTTGAGTTGTTTGTTCTCGATACATTTTTAGGTTTCGTTATCACTTCACCTAAAAACACTCGAACTGACAGGTTTATAAATTGTTAATCTTGAGTCGTTAATCGTTAATCGTTAATTGTTAATCGTTAATTGTTAATCGTGTGCTTCGACACTTCGACATCTCAGTGCAGGCTTAGCTCAGTATGAGAAAGTTGTGATTTGTTTGTTATTTGCGCACCTATCTCTATAATTTATCTTGGGTTATCAAGATTAATGTAGAATTAAGAAATGATACTATTTGGAATAGAACATATCAATTTTTTGGATACCTTTCAACTAAAATCAAAGCCGAAATCTAAATCTATCTCATTCTTAGCTGTTGCATCTTCTGGTTTTTTAAATTGCCCTAACGGACTTTCCTGATTTACTAATTCATCGGGTAGATTTTCTAGAAAATACGCACTTTCTTCTTCCTCGGAAGCAAAGGGAGAATCTGTGCTGGCCTTATAGGCATTTAAGGAATCTGTAGTTCTTGTAATTATCAATTCATTTTTTGCCCTTGTTAGTGCTACATATAGCACACGTCTTTCTTCCTCAATCTCTCCTAAATTTCCTAAGCTATAGGAGGAAGGATATGTTTTTGGAGATACATTGAGCACAAAGCAAACATCGGCTTCCAATCCTTTTGCGGAATGGACTGTAGAAATTATTACGTGGTCTTGGTGCTGTGTGGTCTGAATCTTTGATCCCTCCAAAAGATGATTACCTCCCAACCCAACTGAGTTATCCAAAATACCTTCAGTTATAAACTCCCCAAGCGTGGAATAGTGTTCTGCCAACATTTCTAAAACAGGAAAGTCACCTTTTCGCTTTTCCTGCCAATCCTTGGCATATTTGAGCGCCAGATCGAGTTCCATTTCCTTATAGAGATCTTTTACTGCGGCTTTTACATTGTGTTTATTCCCATTTACAGCCTCATAATATTTTTTAATTGTCTGTCCTTCCAAGCCGGGAATTATAGATTCCAAAAATTCGCCATTGATCTGATCGGGTGCTACGGAAAGGATTTCGCGCAAATAGTTGCTCGCACGTACTTCGCCTATACCATGTACAAAGGTGAGGTAACGCATCCAAGCTATTTGGTCCAAAGGATTGTTGATGACTCTTAGCACGGCCAAAACATCCTTTATATGTGCAGCTTCCAAAAATTTTCTTCCCCCATAGGTTTCATAAGGAATTTTCTTTTGTAGAAAAACCGCCTGTAAAGGTTTGGTGTAATATTGGGAGCGACTCAGTATTAAAAAATCAGAGAATGATTTACCATTTTCACCAAAATCGGTTAATATTTTGTCTGCAATATAATTTGCTTCCTCAAATTGGTTGGAAACGTTTATGATAGTCGGTTTCTTCCCAGGCCCTCTGTGGGCGTTAAGTTTTTTATTGTAAACGATGGGGGATTGGTCCAGCAGCCAATTGGAGAGATCCAAAATTTCTTGAGTGGAGCGGTAGTTTTTACTTAGTTTTTTTATTTCTGAATTACGAACTCTATCGGTAAAGGAATGCACATTTTTAAAATCGGCCCCGCGAAAGGAGTAGATTGATTGGGCATCGTCGCCAACGCAGAACAACTTACATATATTTTCAAATGGCGCCAATAAAAACCACTGCAACGGATTGGTGTCCTGCATCTCATCAACAAGAATATATTCGTAGGCATTCGATAGTATATTCCGGGCATTCTCGTCCTTATTGAGCCTATTGCCAACCACCAAGAGTAAATCGTCATAATCCAAGTACTTCTGCTGTATTTTAAGTTTTTGAAATTCCTTGATAACTATTTCCAAAATGGGGCGCAGTTCTTCTATTTCTTCATTGGTTTCCTCATCATCCTTCCCTTTGTGCAGTAGTACCCTTATGGCCTCGGTAAGATTTGTACGCGTATTTCTTGCAAAGGAAAACAGATCTAATATCTTCTGCGGTTTTATTCGTAATTTACCATATACCGCCTTCGCATTTCCACAGGCCATCTTCATTAATCCTAGTTGGTCGTCCGCATCTATAACGGTATAGCTTGAAGCTCCAAAGAGGTTCGGGAATAATGTAATCAATTGGTTGCACCAACTGTGAAAAGTGGAACCGTTTAAGGCTTGGGCGCTACGTTTGCTAATTCCTGCTTTTACCCGTTCAACAATTTCACTGGCCGACCGTTTTGTAAAAGTGAGTATTTGTATTTTTTCAGGTGGCGTTCCATTTTCTATAAGATATGCTGCCCTACCTACGATGGTTTTAGTCTTTCCCGTGCCAGCTCCCGCCAGTAATAATAAATGTTTTCCGTCGAAGTTTATCGCTTCTTTTTGTTCTTCGTTATATACTTCCAAACTCAATTTTTTTTGTGAATAAAGATAAGGATATTATTGAAACTTGGAAATATTCCATAATTTTGATATTTATTCGAATAATATTTATTGTAAGTGAAATACTCCTTCATCGCATTATCTTCCTCAACCCACAAACTTGCTTCAGCCAAAATGCTTCAAGTAGCCATAATCAATACGGATGAGGACGGAATTTACTCAAAGCAGGAATACTTTATTAAGCCCGTGCCGAGGATTCCCAAACGGGAACTGGTTGCTTTGGGAATTAATCCAAATGCTTTTAGAGCGGCCAGCGTTTTCTGTGATGTAGCCCCTTCAATAATTGAAAAAATTGAGGAAACACAGACTGTCTTTTCAGATAAATTTTCGGAGCGTTTATTTGTGAAAACCTTCAAGGAGATAGGATATCCCATGGGGAATGCTACCCATATTTTAGACAAATTATTTAAACAAGCTGTAGGGGGCAAAATTCCTTACACCTTAAAAAACGCCCAAAAGGCATTAGGCATTACAATGAAAGTTTCTTCTACTTTGGAAAAGTGTGAGCTAATCCAGAAGGTTTTTGAAAATATCACCAAGGTTGATCCAAGTCCTTTGGACGTAAAGGTAGCAGGTGGAATTAATAAAACATTACATTCTACCATTATCCATCTTCCAAACACTCCCGGCGTTTATTTTTTTCGAAATGCAAAGGAGGAGGTAATTTATGTGGGCAAGGCTATCAATATTTCCAAAAGGGTAAGGAGCCATTTTTCAAGCAATGCCACTTTTGAAAGAACTTTATGCTCACAGACTACAGCGGTAGATTATGAGGAAACGGGCAGTGAATTAATCTCCCTCTTGTTAGAATCACATTATATAGGTTTACTTACGCCCGAATATAATACCCAACAAAAAGAATTGCTAGAACCTTATATAATTACTTCAAAGCTTGATTCTAAGGGAGTTTTAAGGTTACAACCAAGCCAAAAGAACTATGCTGATAGTGAAAATGAGTTTTATTACAATAGAGATTCTGTAATACTTAAATTGATTGAAGTTCAACGGAAGTTTAAATTATGTAAAAGATATGCTGGCATTGAGCGCAGCAAGGCTTCCTGCAGCGACCCGATATTTTGTGAAGGAATCTGTAGGGGAGCGGAAGATAAAAACAACTACAATAAAAAGGTTAGGGATGCGCTCTCTTATGTTGATAAGCAAAGGCCAAGCTATATTATAAAGCTAAAAGGGCGTCATAAAAATGAAATGGGTTTTGTAATGGTAAAGCACGGAATTTATTGTGGTTTTGGTTATATAGATTCAGATACCCCTATAAACACGAATAATGACATTGCTGGCTTTTTAAAAAACTATTCCCACAATTATTTTACTTCCAGAATAATTGATCAATTTCACAAGACCAACAAACGGAGCGCGGAAAATATTATTAAACTCAGTAGTCTGCAAGATTGATTTGGGATGCTGTATAGTATTTTTCGATTTTTTAATTCGCCATTTTTAATATAACCTTTTATTAACAAGCTAAGGTTTTGATTCTCTCTATTTTAGTAAGCGTTAAGCGCTATACAGATTAGAGAAAATTGCGTATACACGGGTATAGTCTGATTATAACTACTCAAACAAAAGCAAGATGAAAAAAATATTAATGATTATCACCTCTCATGAACTATTAGAAAATACGGATAGCAAAACAGGATTATGGATTGGTGAGTTTACAGATCCATATTATGAATTTATAGATAAGGGTTACCAAGTTACATTAGCATCTCCTTTAGGTGGAAAACCTCCCATTGACCCTATGAGTGAACTAACGGAAAATATTACTACAGCCAATAGGAGATTTCAAGATGATGAGACCGCTAAAAAGGCTTTGGCCAATACCGAACGACTTGACGATATTAATGGAGAAGACTTTGATGCGCTCTTTTACCCAGGAGGTCACGGGCCTATGTTTGATCTTGCGTCCAATAAAAAGAGTGGAGCACTGATAGCAGATTTTTTGAATAGCCATAAACCAGTCGCTGCAGTTTGCCACGGTCCGGCAGCGCTGATTAAAGCAGCGGAATTGGATCCCCTTATTTTAAAGGGCAGAAAGGTAACAGGCTTCTCCAATGCGGAAGAAAAATTAGCAATGCGTTATGCCAATATCCCTTATCACCTTGAAGATCGCCTAAAAGAAGTGGGAGCCGATTATACCAAAGCATTAATACCTTTTCTGTCCCATACGGAAACTGAGGGTCTTTTAATTACAGGACAAAATCCGCTATCTGCGGGTCCTACTGCCCAAAAGCTTATCGAAATTATGGAAAAGGAATAGGTTATTCATCTTTATTTTTTACGTCACCTTTATTATTGGGCTTTGGCAATTCGCTATCCCTTAATGTATCCTTTCCATCTTTTTCTACCTCACCATATTGGTTATGGTCTCTTTTCTTTCCAAAACCATCTGTTGTATCGCTCATATTGTTCAGTTTTAAATTAAATCTCGCTATTCTTCTTCATTATTGGCTTTTGGTTTAAAGCCATCTTCGGTAGAATTATCCTTTTCACTATGTACATTTTTACTGCCTCTTGCAGTTTTGGAACTTGAATCAGGAATTTTGTTGTACTCTTTTTTGTCTGAGCTCATTTTTTTAATATTTAAATGTTAGTAATCCATGCATACGTAGTTATCTGTAGTTTCATATAGCCGACTCTCCACTTTTGCGAGCCGCCGCTAGTAACTACTTTTAGTTATCTCATCAATAATTTATTTCCGTTACAATAAAAAAACCATCATTCCCTTGCTTTTGATAGAGCGGCATAAAAATATACGCATTCCATTCGCTGTAGATTGGTTTGCCGTTTTGATGCGCTAAAAGCTCGCCTTTTTTTATTGGTTGAAAATTGCTGTAGCCCGGTTGCATATTAAATTCATCTGTGGGATTTAGGCCATGTCGATAACTAATTTCAAAGGTTTTTTGTTTTTCTTTATTTTTTAGCAGCATTTTCGCTGCTTCGGGATACTGACGAAGTTTGTCTAAGTCTAGTTCACAAGCATTTTGAAGGGCTAGCCAAATAATTCCTTCATGGTTCATTTCCGCCAATTTGCTTTGGTGCTGCCCTCCTTCAAATACAAAGCCTGTAATGCCGATTCTGCTTTCGTAATGATCTATACACCCCAATACAATATCGGAAAACCCTCGTATTATGTGAGTAGGAAATTTATGGGCCCATGAGTCATTATCGTTTACTTCCTGAACCGAAATATAGGGTGCACTTGCAGCGGAGGTGGTATGACAGTCTAGAAAATACCGCTTACTAAAATTGTCTTTAGGAAATTGATTGAGAATTTCAATAATCTCAAACATTTCCTTTTTTTCGTGACTGTCTGTACTATTATTCTCGATATTCTCAACGGTCCAAGTTCGGTTGAGGTCTTCGTCGATAAAACGCGTATCCAGCTGCAAGGCTTTTCTATTTCCCGTTACTGCAACCACCCTGCCTTTTATCTCGGGATTTTCACCTTCCAAAACTTCGAAAACTTTTTGAAGCGCCTTTACGCCACTGGGTTCATTTCCATGTATTCCGGCTGTTATAAATAGCAAAGGCCCATCAACTCCAGAACTGTAGGATCCTATAATCCGAGGTATTTCTACAATATTTTTTTTCTTTTTATCCATTGCGAAGCTTCTTCATTATGTGCTAAACATTATTCATTAATCCATAGTAGCCAATTCTTTATTGGTCAGGCTATTTTTATAATATTTCTTATACTCTATTTTTCGTTCAATAGCTTCCACCACGGTATCAGTAAAGGCTGGGAGTTTTATCTTTTCGCAATAGTCCAGTCCTCCAGGGCTCAACACATTTATCTCTATTAATTTGTCCTTAACGATATCAAGGCCTACAAAAAAGAGTCCGTCCCTAATTAATTTTGGCGCTGTAAGTGAAACGATCTTTTCTATTTCGGGGGTGAGTTTGGCTTTTTTTGCCTTCGCTCCCAGGGCGAGGTTGCTTCTAAATTCGGAACTGTCGCTATTTACCCGTCTGATAATGGCTTTCTCGCCATTTTCTTCCAAAATTTTTCCGTTCATCAAAATTACCCTTACATCGCCTTTGCTCACTTCGGGAAGAAACTCCTGGGCTATTATATAGCCTTTGGCGCTGATGGTATCTACTATTTGGTTCAGGTTTTTCTTATCCTTATCAATCAAATACACGTCTTGGCCTCCCGAACCTTCCAAGGGTTTTAGCACCATCTTTTTCCCCATTCTTTCCCAGAATTTTAATATATCTTCCTTATTGCGGGTAATAAGACTATCGGGTTTAATTTCGGAAGGTAATTCCTCAAAATAAAGTTTATCGATAAAGGCATGGCTCATTGCGAAGGCGTCGTTTAATACCAAGACCCCGCTTTGCTGTATCATTCTGGCAAAGGCAATTCCACTATGTTCTGCCCAATGCCTGTCTGAAGTCTCTTCTGTAGGATTGTTTCGTAAAAATACCACATCCATATCTGAGCTTTTCACTGCTTTGGTTTTTAATTTGTCGTCCTGCACCTGTTCCCAGAATTCCGCTACAGTTTCCCCTTGTAGTGAGGCGGGTATTTTTTTACAGCGCAGACTTATATTTTCATCTCGGTGAAAGATAAAATCGCCCACGCTCATTACATACACATTATGGCCACGCTCGTGTGCCTTTTTCAGTATTACCACTGTAGTTCCGCAGGTCTCGGTCTTAATGTCGCTAATTACAAAGCATATTTTCATTTTATATTAGTTTAGAAAGGGAAACCCCTTTTTTTAGTTTATCTATTCGTTGTTCAAAATCTTTTTGCTGCAGGTATCTAGGTTTCAATTTTGGAGTTTTCAATAATCCCCGGGCCGTTAAATCTGTAATCATGGGAACATGTTTAAGGGCAAATTTACCCGCCAAAAGAAATTCCAGATCGCCGCCGTCCATAAGGTATTCACGTAGTTGGACTAGTCCTTTTAAATAAATAATATCCTTTAAAAATCCACCCCCCTGAAACATTCTTGAAGTAATATTAAAAGCGCTTTCTTTTGAAAAGTTATGCGTAGTATAGAGTAGATTGAAAACTTCTTTAAATTCTGCATTCGCCATTAGCGCTGCTCCCGCCACTACACGACCTGCCAACAGCCGCAGCCGATTGGCAGAAAGTCCGCCAATTAAATATTCCGAAAGTACGGCAATGCCTTCCTGTAGTGGATCGTAATCTGCAAAGCCAACACTTAACTGACTTAACGGCTGTTGTAATCCGTTATAATGGGTTAGGGCATGGGTGCCTATTTCGTGTTGGATTAGCGCCTGTGCTTCTACTTGCGTTAATGTATAATCAGCAGGCAGGTAAAGTTCTCCATTACTAACCATCATTACATTTACATCTTCGCGTATATGTACTTTGGATTGGAAATTGGCATCTTGTTGCTTAAAGAGCCCAAATTCAGTTGCAGCCATTGCAGCAAATGCTGTTGCATCCAATACTTCCGTATTTTCGTTTTGAATGTCCTCGGGTATATTCTGTAGAATTAATTCCGCTTCGGTTACTATATTTTTATCCAGACCTTTATATAGTCTCACGCTGCTGTAAAAAAAATTTTTGGAGCCTCGTTCCTTTAGCATGGTTAGCTGTTGGTCCAACTCTTCCCGCTTTTCATGGAAAAGATAGGAGAGTGCAGGATCGTCTATTTGGTCTATTTCAAGGTTGTATAATTTCCTTTTTAAAATATCCGGATCAATGTTGAGAAGCCGATAATGGTACTCCTCTAGCTGCTTAAAATTACTTTCAAAAAAACAGTGTCGGATGCGTTGAATGTTTACGGGCGCCACCAACAATAAAAACTGAAAGCTTTTTTCTATCTGCGTAAGCGCTCGGTCCATTTTAAAAATTTCTTTGTGAATTTCCCGTTTTCCCAAAGCGTAGTAGCTGGCCAGATTGCTAGAAGTCTGTACCCTTATAAATTCAAAAACCGATTTCTTTATAGCCACAGCCACATTTTCCTGAAATTGCCTAAAGTATAGCGGGTATACTTCGCCATTCCTATCGCGAAAAACGGGAGGGATCTCTAAGCCTATGAGTGTTCCTCCACAGTCTTTTATCGCTTCTATGCTCATTAGAGCAGCGGTGTGCTTTTGTTGGCGATGCTTGGTTTGCTCTATTTTTGCCGTCAACTTTACTCCAGCGGTTGTACCTTCAATATTTTCTAGTGCATTGCGAAGTACTTCCAGGGAAACGGGTAATTTATGAGAGGGCCCACGAATGATAAATTCACTACTGTCTTCTGGTCCGCTGTAGATTTCCATTAGAAAAAAACTACCAAAGTGGGCGCTCAGTCTAGCAGTAAGTTGACTTATAAACTCACGGAAATATTCATTATTATCCTCCCCAATAATCAGATAACTAGCCCCAGTTCGTGCTAATCGTAAGGTTGCTTTGTCATTGGGACGTTGGCGATAGATGAGAAGAAAGGGAACATCGTGATCTAGAAACAAAAAACCTCCATTTGGTAAACTCTTTACAGTACGTTGCCCGTCTGCAAGCGCTCCAATCAGTTCTTCTTTTTCCGTCACGGCAGTTGCCTTCATTGGTTTAAATTTTTTCCCTTTCTTTTTTATTTAAGGGAATATAAAAAAACCCCGTTGTAGGCAGATTGTTTTTAATATTATTTAACAAGACATTAGGACGGATTTGTATTTAATCTCTGTTGCTCACGATAGTATACTTACCATTGATACTGTGGTGGTAATCGGATAAAGGTAAGAACAGCTTACCAACGGTTGTTTGTTATATGGTGAATTTTGAATTTTGAATTTTGAATTGTGAATAGTTAATAGTGAATAGTTAATAGTGAATAGTTAATAGTGAATAGTTAATAGTTAATCGATAATTTTGAGTTGTTAATTGTTGAATAGTTAATTGTTAATCGCGATTGGGGGTTAGTGATTGGTGATTTGAGTTTGTGGAATTGTGGAGGGGTGGGGAATTGTTTAATTGTGGCATTGCTATATTGTAACCTTCGAACCTTATCGAATAAAGCAATTGGATAATTAATCTGAATTTATTTCTTCCATAGCCTCTTTGGCAAGGGCATGGCCATTTATTGCAGCTTTTTCAATCCATTTGATGGCTGTGTTTTCGTCTTTTTCAACGCCCTGTCCGTTATAATAGAGAACTCCCAAATTGTACATGGCATTGGGAACGCCCTTATTTGCAGCCATCTCATACCATTTTATAGCTTTCGTATAATTTGGTTTTTCTTCTAGACCACCAACATATAGAAGCGCGAGGTTATACATTGCCTCGGCATATTCGTTTACAGCAGCTTTATAGAACCATTCATAAGCTTTATTGAAATTGCGTTCTAGGCCCGAACCCATTGCGAACATGAGCCCGAGATTGTTCATAGCCTCTGCTTCGCCCAGGGCTATGGCCATATTGTACCATTTTATTGCTTCAGAAAAATCCTGTGGTACTCCCGTACCATCTTTGTACATAGTACCTAAACTGTTCATGGCATTTGCATTCCCTTTTTCGGCAGCCTTTCTATACCACTTTATGCCCTCGGCAGTGTCCTGGCCAACGCCCCAACCCATTCTATATAATACTCCAATATTATTGTAGGCGCTTGCTAAATCGTGATTCGCAGCTTTTTGGTACCAATTCATTGCTTCAGTGTAATTTTGTTCCACCCCATATCCGTTTTGGTACATTACCCCAAGATTGAACATGGCTTTCTCATTACCTAAGTTTGCTGCTTTTATATACCAATTAAAGGCTTCGATATAATTTTGGGTTACCCCTTCGCCATTGAAAGACTGAACCCCCAATTCAAACATGGCAGCTGCATTCCCCTTTTCCGCACCCATTGTATACCAGCGAATGGCATCTTCGTAATTTTTTTCTTTATAAGAGGCCAATCCGTTTTCGTACTCAGTGGCGCCAGGCGCATCTATGCCATCTTGGGCATTCATTTGAGTAACTTCAATTAAAAGAAAAAGAAGTAGCAACAATGTATTTTTCATGAAATAGCAATTATAATGGAATACGGGCGAAAGATATAAAGTTTCCCAATTATAAGTCAGAATTTTATTTTTGACTATTACAGAATTTTTAAAATACCATTTTTTTCTCACTTTTTATCACGAAAAAATTATGGTTTTAAACTTACTTATTGTAAGGTCAATTATTCTATTGTTTCACAATTGTGTTTTTAAATTTGAAATAGCTGTAAACGATTAAGGAAGGATTATGTTGGCTGAGGAGTACGACAGCAGGCACATCCATAAGACTTGGAAAATCGGTGTCTTATAAAATTGTACGGCATTCCCGTCAAAATTTTCCGGTTTTTCCTTACTACATCGGAGGTATAAAATTCTCAGTTCCGTTTGTAACTTTCTAATTTTATGAATGTTAAAACGAAACATTTATTTAATTATGTGCTTTACGGTACCTTATATAGCAAGCATAAAACGGAATGCAGCAGTTTCAGTCTCCTATCTGTTCGTGCTATTATTTTTGTATGCTGCCATTAGTAAGTTGCTAGACTTCGAAACCTTCACCGTACAATTGGCGCAATCTCCCCTGTTAAGTGCCTATGCCGGTGTCATTGCCTGGGCGGTGCCGGGTCTGGAAATTCTTATTGCCGTTTTATTGACCTTTCCAAAATATAGGATCCCAGCCCTTTATGCCGCATTTACCTTAATGGTGATGTTTACGGCCTATATCTATATCATCCTTAACTTCTCTGATTTTGTGCCCTGTTCCTGCGGGGGGGTACTCGAAAATCTTAACTGGACACAGCATCTTATTTTTAATATTGTTTTTATAATCCTGGCGGGGGTAGCGGTATTGGTTACTGGCTGGTATTCATCAAAGAAGACCCTGTTTTTACTTGCTGTCCTTGCCATTTTTGGTGTTGGTACCGTTACGCTATTATTTGTCTTTTCGGAGAAGAAGATGCATCGGAACAATGCGTTTCAGCGGAGGTATATTCCACATCCCATTGAAAAGATTCACAGCTTTGACCTGCAATACAGTTCCTATTATTTTGCTGGGGCTGGAGACGGTAAGGTCTATTTGGGGAATACTACCGCACCTCTTCTAATCACTGTTGTTGATAGCAGTTTTAGGGATACCACGACCACAATGATAAAACTGGATCAAATGGATCTTCCTTATCGTGCTGTCAAGATTCATGTAATACCGCCCAAATTTTATGTTACCGATGGCACCGTGTCCATCATTCTTCAGGGGGATGTAAAGGAGTGGAAGGCAACCACAAAAATGCAAGGGGACTATTATTTTAACCACTCAGTGGCTATCGATTCGAATACAATAGGGGCTCAATCCAGCAGTAGCGCGAACAGTGAAAATATTCTTGGAATTATTGCTATTGAAGATTCCATAAAAGGCCTGTTTAGCAACCAACTCCTGGAAAAACAAATTGACGGCAGATTTGACACCGATGGCAGATTAATCTATAATGGCCATCTAGATAAATTGATATTCACCTATTACTACCGCAATGAATATTTAATTATAAATCCGGATTTACGTTTGGAGCAACGCGGAAAAACGATAGATACCATTAGCGTGGCCCAACTCCATATAGCGGAAAATATTGATAAGGGCCAACGTAAATTGGGAGGCAATACAGTTTTGGTGAATAGAAACATAGCCACCACAAAAGAACTTTTATTGATCGATTCCCCACGTCTCGGAAAACTGGAGCTAGACAATATGGGCGAACAGGCAAACATAATAGATGTGTATAACCTCCTTGACCAAAGCTATCAGTTCAGCTTTTATTTGTACAAACACGAGAACAGCAAAGCCCGGGATATGATTATAAGGAATGGGATCTTTTATGCGCTTCAGGGAAATTACCTAGTGGCCTACAAGATAACCAACACCAAGTTAGAGTAACGATTTTTCTTGCAAGAACAGGGGTGAGACTGAAAACCTGTAGAAGAGAGTAGGTCAATAATTATAAATTTAAATTTTAGAAAACATGAGAAATTTAAAATTCAAGTTTTTGTTACCTGTGGCGGCCTTTATGCTTGCTATTGCGGCAGCGTTTGCGTCACAGACAGAAGAACAAGCTGAATCAGCACTTGTTCAAGGGTATATTTACCAAAACGGTGTGTGCGTTCCCCATGGGAAATGCGACAATACCAGTAGTTTTATCTGTACGGATACTAGCGGCCGACAGGTTTTTGGTAAGAATGGACCAACGAGTTGTTCCTTACCCTTATTTATGAATTGGCAACCATGATTGCCACTAAAAGAATGCCCCAAATTGGGGCATTTTTTTATGTGTTTCCTTTGCTTTCATTTTTCAAATATTTATTGAACCACTTGCATATCCGTTCTGTAAGATCTTTTTGGTTCTTCCCTTGCAACAGGGAATGGCCTTCATTTTCATAGATTCGCAATTCCACTTCCACATTTAGACGGCGCAGGGCCAGATACATGGCCTCACTTTGATGCCAATTTACCTGATAATCCTTGTTACCCGTCCATATTAAGGTAGGGGTCTTTATGTTCTGGGCATACTCCACAGGCGAGTTTCGCTTGTACAGTTCCTTGACCTCATAAAAACTTTTGCCCATTTGCCACTGTTGGTTTTCATAATGCCAATGTTCCGCCCTACCGGTGTCCTTGTTTATGGTGTGATATGTGGTTGTAAGATCAAAAACCCCTGCGCCCACTACGGCTGCAGCAAACATATTGGTCTGAGAGATAATAAAGGCCGTTTCATAGCCGCCAAAAGATTGCCCCATTATACCTATGGCATCCTTATTTATAAACCCCATTTCCAAAACCTTATTAACTGTATTAATAACGCAATCAGTCGCCGAAACCCCTGGATTTCCTTTTTGGATCAAAATATCAGGTTCCAGTACAAAATACCCCTCCGCCGTAAAGTTCCGGTAGTTATAACCAGTGCCATTATAGTAACTTGGGTTATGATATTGTTGGTATTTATATCCTATCATTTCGTAAACATGCACTATCATTGGGTATTGTTTTCCCCTTTCAAAATTATCGGGATAGTGAAGAATTCCATTCAATTTTTGACCTTGATCGTTTGTATAAGAAATCAATTCCGTGTTCCCTTTAAGATACTTTTGATGTTGTTTATTTGATTGGGCCAAAATTTTTGCGGCATCTCCTGATTTTTTCCACAGGGCAGGAGGTGCATCATTTTTTTCCTTTATATAGATGAAGGAATCGGTAAATTTCGCCTTTCGCAATTCCGAAATTCTTCCGTTTTCATTTAAAAAGTCCTTTACCTTGGCACCCGGCTCCAATAATGCATACCCTTGATTGAAAAGGGAATCCTGCGTAACTAGAATGACAGGCTTAGAGAGATCAACTGGCTTATCCCGAGCAATATCTGAAAGGGAGCGGAATCCATCATAAAGACCTTTATATTCCCTATAGCGTATATTTTTCTCTCGTCCGTTTGTAAGTCGTTTTGGATTTTTAGTTCCTGGCCCTATTTTCCAAATATCGAATTCATCGTAAACCAAAAAATCTCCTATGGTCGTCCACCCCATTGCCCCGAAGGGTGTAATTGCTACAGTATGTGGCGCATACTGGTAGGTGAGGGGAAAAGATAGGTTTTCTGTGCTATTGACATGTTTTTTGTTTTTAATGTCATACAACCACCAGTCCCCATTCTTAAAATAGGCAATATGCGTACCCGATGGATCAATACTGAGATAGCCCAAGGCCGTCTCCAATTCCTTAACAAATATGGAAGTTTCCCCTGTTTCCAAGTCGGTAATATAAAAATCGGATTGTGGCGCTTGTCTATATTGAGGTTCGTTTTGCAAAACATTATAAGTAAGTGCATATTTTTCATCCCCAACAAGAATTACCTCTGGCCGTTCTGCTGTGCCTATCTGAAATACTTTTTTTGTTTTGGGCCACCATACCGCCAGTTTATCTGGATGTTTGAAATCCCAATCCACCTGCTGCCTCGGGTATATCCATTTATCTGTTCCCTTCCAGACCTGCACGTTTACACTGTCTTTCTCTTTATTAAGTGAATCCTTGTATGTGCTATGGGTCCAAAAGAATATCCGTTCCCCATCTCTGGAAAAGGAAAGTGGGATTTTGCTTATGGCAAAACTTCCGAGCGTTCTTAAATCAATTCCGTCCAATTTCCTGAGCATAGGTAATTTTTTATTCTCAAAATAATAGAGCCGTTGCCCTTTATTTGGAGTGCTTTCCATAAAAACCAAGCCATCGCCTTCATCGTTCCAGGTAGGTTGGATAAAGTCTGTGTTTATGCTCCTTATTATAACCGATTCGCGCATATCCTTTAGACGCAGTAGGGATAAAACCGTTTCTGTGGAATCCGTCCTTATAACAACCGCACTTTTTGAAGAAGGGTCAAAGGCAAAAGTTTGTACATGCTCTATAATAGCCGTTTTATTTCGTTCCAAATCCCATAGCTTCAGATAATTTAAGTTTGTTTCGGTACAATAAAAAACCACAAAACTGCCGTCCCGTGAAAACTCAAAGCGTTCCGCTTCCCTTTCCCAAATCGTCTCGCCTGTAGCTAAATTGAGTATGCCTATTCCTTTTTGATCCTGCTTAAAGGTAAAATACTTCGTTTTTTTATTGGGTTGGAATTGGCCGCTATGTGCATTGGGAAACTGATATTCGGACTTGCCGTCAAGGCTCAAAACAAATAAGGTGTCCGTTGCCTTTTCATAGTCCATTTTATAGGAAGTCCATAAACCATCCCCAGAAATTTGGTTATATCTTAAGTGGTGCCACATATCATAATCCTTTGGTTGCAAAATTGATTTTGCTGGCCCTTGCTGCCCCATGATGGGGCAGGAGGCCAAAACAAACATGAAAAAAAGTATGGGGAGCTGGCTAATTGAAAATTCATATAATCTATTACTTATCATCAATATCCTGGATTTTGTGGGTTGAGGTTGGGGTTTAGTATGAGTTCGTTTGCCGGCAGGGGGAAAAGCACATCGGTTGCTTTCCAGCCCGGCTTTATGGGCGCCAATATTTCATTGGCGGAGCCTGTCCTTTTAAGGTTAAACCAGCGCTGACCCTGCTCCGTAAAAAATTCGTACCTCCATTGGTTTTGTAGCTCTTCTCTGACTTCTTCCTGTGTGCCTGCGGCTGTGGGTTCAAGCCCGGCGCGAAGCCTAATTACATTAAGGTCGTTCCTTGCTTCCTGTAAATTCCCCAGTTGCATGGCAGCCTCCGCGCGGATGAGGTATTGTTCCGCCAAGCGAAAGAGGATGGAATATTCCGTACTGCTACCTCCATAATAATTTTGCTCGTATTTATAGGGGTGGTACCAACTTTGACTGCCGTCCGTTAGTTCTCGCGTCCAAGCTTCCTTGCGTAGGTCTCCCGTTTCAAAGTCCGCGATAAAACTATTTGTAAGTGAATAGAGGGAAGGCGGGCCAAAGTCGAAGATTAAGGTTTCCCCTTCCTTGGTTCCCGAACCCTCGAATTCCGGTTTTAACTGCCAGATGGTGGACGGACTTTCCTTGAGGAATACCAAATTTAAATCGGGCTGCATGGCATAAGTGCCCTCGGTTATGACCGCCGTACTTTCGGCAACTGCCTTTTCCCATTGATGTGTATGTAAATACAAGCGTGCGAGCATGGCACTGGCCACGTCTTTGGATACCCGAAGCCTTTCTCCACTGGTTTCCATAGCTGGCAACAGGTTTTTGGCAGCCAGCAGATCGGCTTCCATCATTTGGTAAACCTCCGTTAAGGGCATTCGGGAGACGGAAGCATTTTCGGTATAGTCGGTAGTTATTATATAAGGAACGTCCCCGAACAATTGGGCAAGATAAAAGTGGAGGTACGCCCTAAGGAAAAGTGCTTCCCCCATAAATCCATTCCGCTCCTCCGCTTCCAAAGGGGCATCTTCAAGCCCTTCCAAAATTTTATTGGCGCTGTAGATAAGGGAGTAGCTGCTGTTCCAAAAATTGCCCACCGCGGTATTGTTGGGCAGTACCGTATGGTTATAGAAAGCGTTATCGATCGGGGCATTCTCCCGATAGTAATTCAGTTCATCCGCATACAGACCGAGGAGCACACCTATTCCGTCAACGCCACCGCTAAGGGGACTGCTATCCCGAAGCCCAGAATATATATTGGCAATGGCAGCATTAACTGTGGCTGCGTTTTCAAACAGGGCCTCTTCGGAAAGCAAGAAATCTGGATAATCCGGTTCCAGTGCCTTTTCGCAACTGGACAGCAGCGCCACCAAGAGCACCAAGAGCAATAGCCTTATTAGTTGGATGGGGGAGCGGGAATTGTATTTCTGTATAAAAGTTTTCATAAGTGAAGTTTTAAAAGGTTACTGTTACGCCAGCGCCCAACCACCTTAGGGCAGGAATAAAGCCCAGCGTCTGTTCAGGGTCCTGGCCTTTGTATTCCGTAAGGGTGTATAGGTTTTGCCCCTGAAGGAAAACCTTGGCATTGGAGACGCTGTGGAGAAAATTTGGAATGTTATAGGCAAGGGAGATGTTTTTGAGCCTTAAATAGGTGGCATCACTAAAAGCGGCATCGCTCTGTCCCAAATTGTAGGCAGCCACTACCCGGTCATAGCTGCCGCCAGTGGTATAGCCTTGGGTATCCGTTTGGTCTCCAGCAACGGACCAGGCGTCCAAAACCCCTACGGGTTGATTCACCATAGCGCCGGGGGTGGTGCCCCAACGGTTACTATTCTGCGCTAACTGCTTGCTGAACTGGAAGAAGATATCCAACTCCAGATTGCCATAGGCAAGGGTATTGGAAAGCCCGCCATACCATTCAGGGGCGGTGTCTATGATTGCCTTTCTATCCTCTGGGGCGCTTATCTGTCCATCGCCATTATAGTCCTCAAAGGTATAGATACCCGTTTCGGGATCTACCCCCGTAAAATGCAGTACCCTTACAATGGTAATGGGCTGCCCCATTACATAGCTGTTAGCATAGGTGCTACTGCCAAGATTTGGAAATTCCAGCAGCTCGTTTTTTGGAAACGTAAAATTGAAGGAAGTGTTCCATTTCCAGTTGCCTGAATTGAGGTTTACGGTATTCAGCTCAAACTCCCAGCCCCTGTTTTCCACAAGGGCGTCAAGGTTGCCCAAGATGCCCGCAAAACCCGTAGTGCCCGGCAACGGGATTTCCACCAATTGGTTGGAGGATCGGTTGCGGTAATAATTTATGTTGGCTGTTATCCTGTTATCAAACACGCCCAGTTCCAATGCCAACTCAGCTTTTCGGTTTTCCTCCCATCCAAAGTTGGGGTTGTAGAGGGCGGTGGGGTACAGCCCAATGGTGCCGTTATAGGGAATCCCCGTACTGCCATAGGAGTTGTAATAACGGTAGTCGCCAATCTGGTCGTTGCCCGTACTGCCATAACTTCCTCTCAGCTTGCCGTAGGAAAGAAAGGGAAGAGCCTTCTTTACGCCCGCTTCTTCAGAAAAAAGCCAAGCCGCACCCACCGCCCCGAAATTGGCAAAGCGGTTGTTGGGACCAAAGCGGCTGGAGCCATCCCTACGGCCGGTAAGGTTTAGGATGTAGCGATTGTTATAGGTGTAATTAAGACGGCCAAAGATTGCCTGATATTTATATACAGACTCGGCATCGTTCATTACCTTAATGTAATTGGCCGCTGCTAGGTTCATGATCTGTGAGTTGGTGGCAAAGCCCTCGGCATACTGTGAAAAAATACGGGAAGTTTCTTGCTGTGCGGTATAGCCCAGCAACACATCCAATTTATGGTTCCCTTTTGAATACGTATAGTTCAATTGGGGCTCCACAATCCACGAACTTCTGGTACCGTCATTGGTATAAATGCCCGAGAAACTACTGTCAAAACCATATTGGGGAGGGTAAATGGTATGGGGGCTGGTACGGTATTCCGATAAGTTAGTATCCTGATATCCCAGGGTGGTACGGAGGGTGAGATTGTTCCATAACTTGATTTCCATGGCCCCATTTACCAGCAGGCTGTTTCTTTTGGATTGTAGGTCGCCCTGCAAAGATGCCAAGGGATTGTTGAAGGTGCCGTCCTCCCAATTCAGTGTGCCGTCCTCGTTATATAATTCTGGCGCATTGGGGGGTAGTATCAATGCCTGATAGCTTAAATCGGAACTCGGGAGCTGGTTGTTTTCATGGGCATAGGCCGTGGAGAGGGTTATTTTAAAACCATCGTTTGGCGAACTGTGGGACAGCTTGGCAAGGCCATTGGCGCGTTGGTAACGGTCGTCGGTGGGAAATACGGTGGTCTGGTTATGATAGCCGCCACTAAGGAAAAAGGAGGTGGATTTGCTACCCCCGGCCACCGAGGTCTGATATTCCCGTAAATAGGCCGTCCCGCCCAGCAGTTCCTCCTGCCAATCGGTATAGCGATTTTGGTCCCAAGTGCCGTTAATATCATAGGCATAGGGCGGGTATTCGGTAAAGCCGTCATTGCTAAAGGCCTGTTCCCGCATTTGCAGGTATTGTTCCGTATTTAGGAGTTCCTGCTTTTTTGCTATCTGCCCGAGACTACTCTTGGCAGTCACGGAATACTTTGTTGTGCCCGTCTGTTTCCTTTTGGTGGTTATCAGGATAACCCCATTGGCGCCTCGGGAGCCGTATATTGCCGTGGCATCGGCATCCTTTAGCACTTCTATACTCTCAATATCGGAAGGGCTCAAAAAACTGAAAGGACTGTAATCCGCTCCCGGAAGGATGGTGCCTGAAACGTTGGGTGTACCCATGCCATCGGCGCTAAAGGGAATGCCGTCTATAATATATAAGGGTTGGTTTCCTGCAGTAAGACTGTTCTTCCCCCGCAGCTGCACCTTAAACCCACTGCCGGCACTGCCCGAATTTTGGACAACCTGTAAGCCAGAAATCCTTCCTTGGAGTGCTGCAATGGGATTCTGAACTATTTGCCCCGCCATATCCTCTTGGGTAATACGCGAAATACTCCCAGTCTTTTCCTTATCGGAAACTTTGTAGTAGCCCGCATTAATAACCACCGCATCCAAGGCAGTAGCATCCGTCTGCATAACAACATTCATAATACTATTACTGCCCACTGCCACTTCTTGGGGCTTATACCCCAAATAGGTAACTACAAGAGTATCGTTTGCGGTTGCGGTTAGGGCATACCTGCCTTCCAGATCGCTAATGCTGCCACGGGAAGTGTTCTTTACCAATACGTTGACCCCGCTGAGTGGGCCATTGGTGTCGGTAATAATGCCACTAATGGTTTTTTGTGGCAGGTTCTGTGAAAAAGTAGGGGAGTTGTAGGTTAGGAAAAGGGCAAAAGATAGTGCATAGGCATAGCTTCGCCTGTACTTATTTTTCATAATTTCGCGTTGGTTTAATTGGTTACTATTTTAAACTACTGGCCTGCTCCGATGTGTTCGACTACTGGGAGTGGGCTTTTTTGGTCCCCCCGGCCCCCGAAGGGGGTGAGGAGCCTTTTTTTCGTGAGTCGTGAAGCGTGAGACGTTACATCCCCCTAGCCCCCTTCGAAGGGGGGATTGATTATGACTTCAATTCACAATTCGTACTTTTCATAAGCAATATCATTTATATTAAATATTACTCGCGAAGCTTCTGGGTGGAAGAAACAGTTGCCTTGAAAGAAAGTTGAGGAAAGAAAAACCGACCAAGCCCAATACAAAAGGGCGCGGAACTCAACTTACCGGATTGGGGTACTGGTATACCTGACAACGATAAGAGAGGCCGCGCCCGGGACGCGAGCCAATCTGCTTATCATCTCGTTGTCTAAAAATTACCAGTTTTCAATCCGAGAATCAAAGCGAGGCTTCTATTTTTTTGCTTTTAGAAGATTCGCAAAATTAAAATTCATTACTGAATTTCAAACAAATATATAAAATTTTATCACATACTCATAGATATGTGATAATAAATTAAAAAAATCTTTCATTGCCAGCTAATTATTGTTCATGATAGTAGAAATAGTAATATCTGAAATAGACTTCCTGGTTAAGGAAAATATTAGATATTCTCGTATAAAAGCTGGACTAGATCAAGTGGAACTTGCTCAAAAAATTGGCGTATCTGAAGGATATATTGGAAATATAGAAAATCCAAAAAATTCAGCAAAAGCAAATACTAGATTAATTGCAAGAATTTCTTTAGCACTTAAACTAAACTCTTATCTTGAAATCATACCAAAACAGATAGTTAGAAATGATATGGTTAGATTAAAACTTGATTTATTTGATATAAATACTAGGAATCAGGTGCTTGATATTAAGGGGAATGTTCCAGAAAGATTAAAAATACTTTCTAAGGTAATTCTTACTGATAAAGAGTATAATGATTATAAAAAAGAAAAACTGCCCTATTGTACTGTAATAAAAAAATAACACTTTAAGTTCAAACAGTAGTTAGATTAATCTTGCTTTTAAAACTCTAATATTCCCAAAATCCATAAAAAGAAAATAACGATGGCTACTATTACAGCCATCAATAGCGAGAATTTAAATTGTTCTCTATAAAATTTTTCGTAATTTTTCATACTACAAACATTTTATATTTTTTCTGGTTAATCTTCCCACCCACAAAGTGTACGCCCTAGCTTTTTAGCCTCGCTTAATGTTACCGAATAGGTATCCGTTGAGCAGCTTAACAGACCTCTACAATCCTTTTTATAATGGTATTTTTTACTTTGGGGTCCTTTGCAGATGTAGACCTCAGAAACATCGTAAGAAAATGAGGTAAGAAATAGAAATACCAATCCCCCTAAAAATAAATTTTTACTTTTTTTCATTGTTTTAATTTTAAAAACTGGGGAGAATATTCAAATATAACAAATTGTCTGTTAGGCACCTACAATTTATTAAAAGAATAAATTGAATAAAATAATATTGTATATTTGGTATTCTCCCCGATTTAAAAGCCCACTCTTACAATTTTCCGTAATGGGAGGGTTTATGTTTGTTTTATATTTGGAAACTACACAAAGAAAAAATTTTATAACTTATGATTGACCAGCTCGATTGGAGGTATAAACCTAATAAAGTTGGGAGTATAAATAAGTTGGCAAACATATTTAACTGACAGAAACGTTTCTTTAGGTATAACAAAATTAAATTATGAGCAATTCTTTTTTTATTATGACTGATGAGGAGGTTGATAAAATTATCAATAAAATAAAGTCACACATTCACGACGATAATAACGGATATTGTAGGGTTGGCTGGGCAATGAAGAAGGTGCTTGGTAAAGACATAGTTTATGGAGATAAAGAACAAGTTTTAAAGAAAGTAAGGATAACAGCATTAATCACCCAATCAGGTGAGTATAAAGCCGATCCTTCAATAAAGGAATATACTGATTGGGACATAAAGCCAAATGCTGATTTCATTAAATCTCAACTTGAGATAAAACTTGCGAAATCTAACTTGAAAGCAAACAAATTGAATTTTAAAAATTCTCGGCTTAACAATAGAGCAACAGTGATTAATGTAATTGTGGGATTGTTAAATTTTATTCTGCTTTTTTATCAATTATTTTTCAATGATTGACTTTAGCTGAATTAAATACGTTAGCCAACAAGGGTAACCGTAGCACAATCCCTAATTAAAAAAAAAAAGATCCGTATAAGCCGCTTTACGCAGCTTTCTTTTTTGGGTATCTTCTAAAAATGAAATAGATAGCGGTTCTATTTAACAAAAAAGTTTATATTTGGAATTCTCCCCAATTTAAAAACCCACTCTTATGGTTTTCCGTAATGGGTGGGTTTGCGTTTGTTTTATATTTGGAAACTATGCAAAGAAATATTTTAATAACTTGTGCTAGTCAACACTATTGGAGAGATAAACCTAATTAAGTTGAGGGTATAAATAAGCTATGGGCAAGGCTAAAACGGCACTACAACATGAAAATAGAAGATTTAAAAAGACGAGTTGATGAATTAATAACAATCGCTGGACAAGTCCTTACGACAAAACGGACTAGTGATTTTGATTCATATGTTTCATCGGAACAGTTCAATGAATTTAGATCTGCATCATTGTCGTTTCTAAGAAACACATTTGGAACGGACCATCCGTTTTATGCTGAATTTAATAAGCAAGCAAAGGAAGCGTCGCCATATGACACAGAAGAAGGACGTGGTATACTAAAGGCAGTTAAGCAAGAAATTGATGGCGGGTGGTTATTTACTGTTAAAGGGCTAATATCTGCAGAAATTTTCTCTGACTTTCTGGAAATGGCAGAATATCTTTTGAAAGAAGGCTATAAAGACCCTGCCGCTGTTATGGCAGGAAGCGTATTAGAAGAACATATAAGACAACTTTGTCTAAGAAATTCAATACCAATTGAGACAATTAAAGACGGCAAACCTAATCCAAAAAAAGCGGACTTGATGAATTCCGAACTTGCTTCAGCTAACATTTACAATAAGCTTGACCAAAAAAGTATTACATCGTGGTTAGACCTTAGAAACAAAGCTGCTCATGGACAATATTTAGAATATACGAAAGAACAAGTTGAACTTATGTATCAAGGAGTGACAAACTTTATTTCGAGAACAACATGATGATAAGCCCAGCCCATAACAGAACCTACCCAAAAATGGGTTTCGTGTTCCAAAGACAGTTTTGTGGTTAATCAAACATTAGTTATTCAAATCAAGTTTTGTGTTAAAAGTCCCGCACTTCGCGTAGCAGCAAACCGTTGTGGGTAATGCAAAATAAACCGAATGGAGATTACATTTAATTATATTAGAAACAGAATTCGGGAGCATTCAAAAGAAGAACTACTACAGTTTTGTCATAATGTTTTGGATGACAAAAGAGATAAGATAAAACCTATATGGTTTGTCTTTTTATTGATGAAATGGACTTATTTATATGGCGGAGAAAAAAATCCTTCAAAGCCCCTTACACCTCAAAAGGCATCAAAAATTTTAAAATCTATCACGGATTTTAACCAAGAACATATAACTGATTTTATGAAAGATGGTGGAATTCATAGAGCATTCCATATTCTATATTCTCAACAATTTTATTTACAAACTTCGGTTTACAGAGAAAAATTTGCAACACAATTAAAATTGTATAGCACAATATCAGGAAAATATGATATCCAAAGGTCATTTGAAACCAAAACTGGTTTCAAGATTGTTGACTTTTTATTTTTAATGCAAGTTATTTGGCTTTACACAAATATAGACAGATTGGAAAAACCATCTATCTCATTTTCTGGTTATCTAACGAATAATTTTTTAAAAATGGCATCCGAATTAACTAATGTAGATAAAGTCAAAAAGCTTCTACAGTTATTAGTTCTTGACCCTATTAATCCTAATGAAAAAATAAATTCCTTCAAACGCAATTTAAAAAGTCAGGAATTGCAATCAATGGAAAGAACATTTTTTACTCTATATCCATTGCAGTATTTCAATAATAAAATAAAGGTTATTCATTTATCTGTTTTCAATTATTCATTAAATTATTACATCTATGATTATCTCAAGTCATTCGATGATAATTTTACAACTGAATTTGGCAATAGGTTTGAAAAGTATATTGAGTTCGGCATTAAAGAACTTAATTGTCCCTATATAAGAGAAAACGAATTAAAAAAACAACTTCCAAAAAATTCCAAAGTTGTAGATTTTGTTATAGATAAAAACATCTTCGTTGAGTGCAAAGCAATTGAAGTACAGGCCTATGCTTCGGTAAATCCAACAGATGAATTGATATATAATTCCTTGAAAGATTCGTTAATTAAGGCCTATTTTCAACAATTACTTAATGTGGCTAAAACTCTGAACGGAGATAAAGAAAATTGGGGTATTATATTAACGTATAAAAAACTTTATTGGAGTCAATTTTCAGATTTATATGATATTACTAAGCACAACTTTGAGGAGACATTAGACACCATGCATATTCCACCCGAAAATGTTTTTATAATTGACATTCACACTTGGGACAGAATAATAAGTATTATAAATGATGAAGAGATTTCACTTATTGAAATATTAAAAATAGCAAAGAATAATAATTCTGTGGTTACAACAAAAAAACAATCATTCGATATGCATTTAGACGTTTTCAAGAATAATCCGCTAAATTTGAATTACTTGAAAGATGAAATTGAAGAACTCAATATTGCGAAAAAACACTACCCTCAACAACAGTAACTGTTGCACAAACCCATAATTTTTAGAAACCAAAATCTCATAAGCCTCTTTGGACAGCCTCATAAACAAATTAATTAAAATCATAAAAAGAAACTAGCGGTTACAATGTTAAAGGAGTGCATAAAAGATAATTAATACTGTATTAAAAAAAGTTAGATCCAATTTGAATGAACCACGAATTAAATAATAGAATTTTTGATTTAGTTCCATTAGTGACTAAAAAATTTAAACCAAAAAAATCTAACAAAAGTCCCAGCGAAGATTTAGTTGGAATTCCTGTTTTATTCAATTTGGGAAAAGTCAAGAATATAAAAAGCTCAAAACCTGATGGTTATGGCAATACTATAGAAGCTTTCAGAAATGATTTTGGACTAAATATTCAGAACTATGAGAAACTACGTGATATTGCCAATCAAATCATTGAGATTGAACCTTATGCAAGTTTTGCGACTGTAAATTTTATTGAAGAACATTTATTTGATTGGATAATCGAAACTCATAAAGAAAATAAGGCCAAAATAGAGCCTTTTAACTATTTACAAGATGCTTTTGAGAATGACCTAAAAGAATATAATTTTTACTTTAAAATACACGCTTTAGGTATTAACTCAACATTCAAAATTGGACAGGTAGAGTTTACCTATTTTACAGATAATTTACTTAAAAATTATACTAAAAAATTCCAAGAGCAGTTTCCCGAAAAACCAGAAAAAGAATGCCTATTAATCTTTAAAGATTATGTTTCAAAACCAATTGTAAAGGTTAGCTCCAAAGGAATACAAGAAAAAGCAAAACGAAATGCACAAAGACAAGTTGATATTGCAATCGATTCTCTAAAATGTTTTCTAGTTGAGGAATCTGTAAATTCATCATTCAAAATGATGGATGCGGAATATAGATTTACTGATACTTTTCCAAATTCATTCATCTACGATACAAGTTCTGACAAGTTTGATTTTAATCTACATTTTGAAAGAACAGATGGAATAGTACCTATTTCTTTGAATAATGAGAAAATCGAAGAACTATTTAAAGGTGGTTTAAAAGATGTTTCTGAATTCATTTCCAACTCATCAAAAAGTGAATTATCGAGAATGATTTTAAACACAATTTCAAGTATGGGAACTTATTCTTCGGAGAGAAATTTACACGAAAGAGTAGTAAAGATAATTTCTGTTTATGAAACTCTGTTTATTCCTTTAAAAAAAGGGAAAGGAAAAGGACTAGCTATCGTCAAATCAAAAGTTCTACCTAAAATAATAGGAGAGACTGAACTTCAAATGGTTATTAAAATCTTTATTGATTTCTATGATATTAGAGATAAATATTTACACAATGGTTTAGAAAAACACATTGACATTAATAACCTTTTTAAGATTCAAAAAATCACGGTATTTCTATTAAAGAGATTGATAGGATTAAATAAAGAATTGAATGACACTTCCGAATTACTAGAATACTTTGAAATAAACTAAAAACTGGGTCTAAGCCTGTAAGCGTTAAAAGATTTCATTATTGTTCCCATTGGCGCGCTTTTGGAAAGCTAGTCTATTTATCGTTGCATATGTAATGCCCTTCACAGACTTTTGAAACCTACAAAATAGTTATATTTGGTATTCTCCCCGGTTAAATGATGCCCTTTACGGTTTTCCGTAATGTTGATGTTTTACTTTGATTTATATTTGGACAGAATAATTAAACATAACATTTAGTACAAAAGCGATATATACGTTAAGGCTATCTATATCCATGTTGGGCACTATTAAAATAAATCCCAGAGATTAAATGAAAATCGATATACACGTACATACAAAAAAATGCAAAGGCGGTGACGCTGAAAGCAGGAATATAGATGCCGATAAATTTGATGAAATAATTAGATTGACAGACGTAAAGGTTTTAGCAATTACTAATCATAATCATTTTGATTTAGAACAATACACAAAAATTAAAGTCAAATCGGACGATGTGTGTCAAATATGGCCAGGTATTGAATTAGATATATTAGAAGAAGATAGAAGAGCACATTTAATTGTAATTGCAAACCCTAAGAATGTTTTAGAATTTAATAAAACTGTTCAAGAACTTTTAACTGGAAAGACTGCTGATAATTTCAACATTCCCATTAAAGAAACTGTAGATAGCTTTGATAAATTTGATTGCATTTACATTGCTCATTATTATGGAAAGAAACCAAACTTAATAGATGAGGATGTAGACAAATTAATTGGACTTGTTTCTAACCAAAAAAGAGTTTTGAAGGAAGCTACCAATTCCATTTCAGCAGGAATTTATATAAGTCACGGACATAATTCTATATATGGTTCAGATGTTCAAAACTGGAATGATTATCAACAAATCTCAAAAAATTTACCTGATTTAAGGTTACCTGTACAATCTTTTGACCAATTCTGTCTGCTAATAGAAAAAGATATATCCACAATAAATACGGTTTTAGATTGGAAATTAAAACAAAAAATAGAACTATTTCCCTTTCAAAGTAATCCTTTAGAAAAGGTAGAAATCAATGTTTACAATGACATAAATATAATCTTTGGTTCAAAAGGGACAGGAAAATCGGATATTCTTCACGCACTGTCTAAACACTATAATGATTTAGGGATAAAAAATAAAGTTTATCAATCGAGTGCTCAAACATTAGAAAATAGCTACGATTTAAAAGGAAACTATTTTGATGCAAATTTGAGTGAATTTGAAATTGATGATTGTTTCCAAGAGATAAAAAGTATAAGAAACTCAAGTGAAAAAAACGTTACAAGCTTAAGCTCTTATTCCAAATATTTTGCGATAGAACAAACTAATAAAATTGCTAAAAAATTAAAAATTCAAAATTTCACACCACTTGATGAACCAACTTCAGAACGTGATTTTGAAGAAATCGCATTAAGTTTGGAATACGTTAATGAGTTCATTAAAAACGTAGAATCTGACGAACATATTTTAGAAATAATAGGTGAAGATCTTTATCAAGAACTTAATAAAATTATTCAGAAAATAGTAATCAAATTGAAAGCTGAATCTGAAAAAAGAATTATTAATTTACGCAGTATTTCCCTTTTCAATCAAATTATCAATGTCTTCGTCGAAGAAATAGCGAAGAAAACTGGTTTACCTCAAAAACCTATAAGTACAGGATTTAGTGTATATGCAAGTAACCGAATAAGAATTGAAAGAGAACTAAAAAAGGTTTTGAATAACATATCAAAAACTATTAAACCATATATCGAATCAGTAGGAAACCTTGGTGAAAAAGGTGAACTGTTTTGTCAGACAAATTTGGTAATTCAAGATGGTAATTTTAAAAATGTTGACTACAAACCAGTAAAGAGTGCCACTAAAAATCCTCAAAGAAATTTTGCTACAGTTTTAAAACAGGTAGAAAAGCATTTATATGCTTCCAGTTTATACGAGAAGATTACAGAACTTAAAGAAGTCGAAGGCTCGGATAATATAAACTCTTTGAATGACTTATTGCTTTTTCATAGACATTTCACGCTAAACGGATTAAAATACGCACCTTCAACTGGTGAATCTTCGATGGTATTACTTCATAACGAACTATTAGAAGATAAAGAAATCTACATAGTCGATGAACCTGAAAAAAGTTTAGGGAATGATTACATAAGCAATGTTATTGTTCCTATGTTAAAGGAAAAAGCTCAAACAGGAAAAAGAGTAATTATAGCTACTCACGATGCTAATATTGCGGTTAGAACATTACCGTATAACTCAATTTATAGAGAGCATGATATAAATGGATATTACACTTACCAAGGTAATCCGTTCGCAAATAATTTGGTGTGCAATGACGACACAAAAGGAGATTTGGATTGGAAAGAATTTAGTATGAAAACTTTAGAAGGAGGAAAAGAAGCCTTCGGTGAAAGAGGAAAAATATATGGAAACACATAAGGCAACTATAAAAAGAGACGACACACAAACCAATTTAATGTTTTCAATTAACGGAAACGATTTGGAAATAAATCTAACTGAAGACAAACCAATTGAGGTTAAAAGTGTTTTCAACAAACTTCTACTTCAATTAAAAAAAGGAGAATTTAAATTTGAATTGGAAGATGTCAAGGAGGACTTATTTTTTCATATTAGTTCAGAATACATTTCCCAACTGAATGCAGAACTATCAAGTATTTATAAAGAACTCGAAGATTATGACCTACTTGAAATTGAAACCACAGAGGAGGAAGAATAACTATGCCCAACAAAGAATTAAGATGAAAAATAGCGATTTAATCACTTAAATGAAAGGTAAGCAATAAACTAGGATCAGCTATAAACTGATAAGGTAGTACTTATTAACACGCTATTTTTCATATACAATCCTTTAAACACAAATGGTAATCCAACAATTAACCTATGAGAAAATTAATACCATTATTATCAATTTTAATTATTGCTTGCAGTAATCCAACGAATAAAAACATTTTTGAAAAATTAACTGTCGAAGATTTAAAAACAGCAATTGAAAAAGATACTTTATTTGAGAGTACGTATAAGCTAATTGAATTTCAAAAGGATTCCGTACTAAAAACTGAACTAGACAGAGTAAAATGGTCAGATTTGACTTATAAAAGAATTCACGACTTTGTAAAATATACCGCTGACACTACAACCTCAAAACCACTAAGAGAGAAATTCAAAAACGAATGGGAAAGTAAATACGGAAAAATTGCAGAACAAATAGATTCGGTTTCACAATATTGGAAAAATTACGCCAAACAAAATTCCTTAGACCAATATGTAAAAGTTGAGTTAGCAAGAATTGAAAAGGAATATTATACTTACGTTGGAGGAATAAAGAACGTCAATTTAGGGTTCAAATTAACACCGTTAAAAGGAAAAATCGAGCAAATGCGATTCGGATATAAAATTGAAGCAAAACTTGATGAAGATAATAATGAATCGGAATACTCATCTTTATTGGCATCTTTAGATTATTCGTGGTGCCGAATGTCAAGTCCTTTTGCAAATTCAACGACACAATACTGGGAAGCATCTTACCAAAACGAAAAAATACTTCAATCAAGAACTGTGGAGACTTTTTTTAGAGATTATAATCTTTACATAATAATTGATGAAATTAGAGTTAATGGTCAAAACATTGATAGAAATGATTTAGGGATACCTAAATCAATCGAGCGACATTGGGAATATGAAAACAAAGAATATCTGACTGACTTATATATGGATGAAGTGGCAAAGGAAGTGCTGAACAAAAATTATGTCAAGGACTATGAATTTATTAATGAAAAATTCGATAGTGTATATAAAAAAGAAGATAAATTAAGTTACGAATTTTTAACATTAAGAAAACCAAAACCGGAATAAAAATTTGTGCTATCACAAGTAACCGTTTCACAACCCATAAATTTTAAAAATGAACTAATATAAGCCCCCCGAAACTTCGGGATAAGCGGCTTTGGTTTATGGGTATCTTCTAAAAATGAAATTGATAGGGGTTGTATTTATTAAAAAACTTTATATTTGGTGTTCTCCCCGATTTAAAAACCCACTCTTATGGTTTTCGTATAGGATGGGCTTAATCTATTTTATTTTAACAGCATATATTCACCAACTTATACCAACCATTATGAACAAATTAATTTTAACAATCTTACTTTTTTCAATTTCAATCTTTTCATTTGGCCAGATTGAAATAATACTTGAGGCTGGTAATCCAGCTACATTTGAAAGTGCCCTTAGCGACATAGGCGCCAATAGGGGGACAATTACAATTAAAAGGAAGGTAATAGTTTCTTCATCTACTACCGTTCCCGAAAATATTACTCTCAATTTTTTTAATGGGGGAATGTTATCTATGAGCACAACTTTAGCACTAAATATTGAAGGTAACATTATTTCGCCCCTCAACCCGATATTTGAATTTACTTTAGGGTTTCCTCCAAATCATAATTTAACTATAAAAAATAAAAATCAACCTATTTATCCTGAATGGTTTGGCACTTGCACATATCAAGATTCCTCGATCACTGATGATAAAAATACCATTCAAAAAGCCATAAATGCTATGGAACCTGGTGGCGAAATTGTTTTTAAAGGAAATTATGTAGTTAGTGGCCCTGTAAATATAACTTTAAATGAAGCTGCCATAAGAATTAAAGGAATAGGTGTTTATATGTATGGTGATAGCAATAACGATACGAATTATATAAAAAACAATAACTCGGGGATGGATAGCCCAATTTTTAATATATCTGCTTACGGGATTAGACTTTCCGATTTAAATTTCAGAGGAAAAATAGAAGGAACAAATAAAGGTTCTGGAGCAACGGGAAGAGCCCTTACTTTTGTGAGAGCTAATGGATCGAAAGATTTGGATGCAGCAATTTCAAATTGCAAGTTTGTAGATTTTAGAACTGCTATTTATGGAGAAGGAGCAAATTTAAAAATAACGGACAATACATTCACTGCAAGTTATATGGGAATTCACATAAAAGAGGCTCAAGATAATAGTAGTCTTGAAAAAGGACAGACCAGGGGTCACATTATTTTAAGAAATAGATTTCATTCAATGGGGGGGTTTTTAAATGATTCTAGTTTAATTGGTTCCTCCTGTGTAAAAATAATTCATGATGCTGGATACACAGAAGATTCATCACCACAATTAAAATATTATGTATATGGATATTACAATCAAATTTCAAATAATTATGCTGACGATTGTAAGACATTTTTTGAGGGAAGTCTAGATAGAACAATAATTAATGGAAATTCTATTCTTGGTTCAGCAGATACTGCAATTAAAGCATTTGCTGGAAATTATGGAGTTATCTCCAACAATATAATTGATGGTTCTCACACTTGGAATCCACATAAATTATTTGATTATGCTGAAATTGGCGCTGGAAGTGGTGATAGTTTTCCCCAGGGTCATGGTATTCACGTGAGATATTCTCATCGCCTTAATATTAATAACAATACTATTACTAATAAACGCTATCATGGGATTTATATCGAAAGGTCTATTAATACTACAATACAATCAAATACTATAATGAATTTTAATCGGCATGCCTATGTAAGGCCAGAAATAAATGGGCAGAAACAAACAATAAGTACGATAGATCTGAAGAGATATGATGGTATTCACATTGATTGTACGGAATTAGTTGCTCCAGAAAATAGCCACAGATATAATATTCAAAATATTGTGGTTAACAATATTATTTCATTCCCATTTAATCCATTGGGAGGTACCAATTCAGTTGGTCGGTATGGAATTTTTGTTGGTGATGGAGATTCATATGGATTTGTGAAGGATAACTTTATTGTAAGTGCACGATTGGTGCAGCCTATTTTGATTGAATCTCCTACAGGTGTTTGTAGTAGTATATCAGAGGACAATTAAATTTTGAGAGACTTTTTTTAGCATTAGAGTTTATTTAATAGTTTCCTTAATGAGTGAGGTTTTTCAATCACCAATAAATAAATAGCAGGTAGCAATTAGATGATTGGATTGTTTGATTTTAGCCTAAAGCATATAGCAAAAGTTATAGTTGGTTTTCTCCACGGGTTTTTTTATTATAAATAAATAATTTGCAATGGATTTTTTTGATGGTTTGACTCTTGCCTAAAGCATATAGCTTAAAGCCTATAGCTTAAAGCCTATAGCAAAAATTATTATATTTGGTATTCCCCAGTTACAAACTCATAAAATCAAATATTTGTATGACACAAGATTGGACTTCGTTTACAGCAAAAATTGCCGTTAAATCAACCTTGAATACGGTTTATAACGCTTGGACAAAATCGTCTGAAATTGAAAAATGGTTTTTAGAGACCTGCACATATAAAGACAAAAAAAATAATACTTTAGATAGTAACGAAAATGTAACGTCTGACTATGACTATGAGTGGACTTGGTATTTGTTTGAGATTTTGGAGAAAGGAAAAATCACTCAAGCAAATGGGAAAGATTTTTTTCAGTTCACTTTTGCAGGAGATTGTTTAGTAGATATTCATCTTAAAGAAGTTGAAGAGAACATTCTTGTAACCCTTAAACAACATAATATTCCAACGGACGAGAAATCGAAATTTAATATCAGAATTGGATGTTTACAAGGGTGGACTTTCTATCTGCTAAACTTAAAATCATTTTATGAAACAGGATACGACTTACGGAATAAAAATCCAGAATTAAAAGGAGTCAATAACTGAATAAATTAAAAAAACCTGTAAAACATTGGTAACCGTTGCACAACTCATTAGTCTTTAAATACCGAACTAATATAAGCCGCTTTGAGCGGCTTTGTTTTTTGGTACCATCTAAAAATGAAATAGATAGCGGCTGTATTTAACAAAAAACTTTATATTTGGTATTCTTCCTGATTTAATAGCTCACTCTTGCGGTTTTCCGAAATGGGAGGGTTTTAGTTTGTTTTATATTTGGAAAATTAATTGAAGTAATCTTTTTATTCGTAAAATATATGGTTGAAAAATATATGTAGTTTTTTTCCTAGAAACTAGCGTTTAGCATGCCAAATTGGATAAGAAAGGGAATAAAAGTAGCGTGTATAAACAAGTTACCTGCAAGCTGAAATACCACATAATTAATGATTGAAAAAATAAAATTAAAATCAGGTTCATCTCAAGCACAACCGAATCTTGAAATTGAATTGACTCCTATTACTGTTTTTGTAGGACCTAACAACTCTGGAAAAAGTAGAATTCTTATTGAAATTGAAAAGTTTTCTAGAAATACATCTGGACAACCCAATGACCTGATACTTCAAAATTTAGTTTTTAAATCATTGACTAAAAATGAAATTGAAACTGAATTAGATAAAATAACTCAAAAACCTAAACTTAATGAGACAATAGCTGCTGGTCAAATAATCATAGGAAAAGTTAGTTCGCAAGAGAATAGTGCTGTTAGAGTTAAGGTAGATAAAAATGAGGTCGTACGAGTTGCTCAAAATCCATCAAAAAATGTTTGGTATTCCCGATATATAAATTTATATACTCTTCGGCTTGACGGTACGAATCGCTTAAATCTACTAAACGAACAAAATGCAGGTGATTTACAGTCTACTCCAACAAATCATTTATCACATTTATTCATCGATAATGATTTAAGAAAAGAATTAAGACGAATAATTTATGAGGCTTTTGGTAAGTATTATGTTATAGACCCAACAAATATTGGAAAATTAAGAGTACGTCTTTCTGACGAAGAACCAAAATCTGAAAGAGAAGAGAAAGGCTGGGAAAATGAAGCAATAAATTTTCATAAAAAAGCTCTTTTAATTGACGAAGCTAGTGATGGAGTCAAAGCCTTTTCTGGCATATTAACTACTTTGTTGGCAGGTGACCCTAAAATAACTTTAATTGATGAGCCAGAAGCATTTCTGCACCCTGCCTTATCAAATAAACTAGGTAAGGAAATTGGAAAATCATTAAGAAATTCCCACAAAAGATTATTAGTTGCAACTCATAGTTCATCGTTTCTTATGGGGTGTATTCAATCAGCAGCACCTCTAAATATTGTAAGACTGACTTATAAAAATGGTGTCCCTACCTCAAGGATTCTTCCAAAAGAAAAGATTCTTCATTTAATGAGACATCCATTATTACGCTCAACAGGCGTTTTAAATGGGCTATTCTATGAAACTGTAATAGTTACCGAAGCTGACTCTGACAGAGCATTTTATCAGGAAATTAATGAGAGGCTTTTATCTGAAAGTGACAACAGAGGGATTAGTAATTGTTTATTTATAAATGCACAGAATAAACAAACGGTTTGGGAAATTGTAAAACCTTTAAGAGAACTTGGAATACCTGCTGTAGGTATAATAGATATAGATGTATTAAAAGAAGGAGGACAAGTATTTACAAAACTATTGGACGGAGCATTTATTCCTCAATTAAATCACCAACCATATCATAATCAAAGGAAAAGCTTATATGACACATTAAATGCAACAGGACAAAATTGGAAAATAAATGGAGGGATTGATTTACTTAACGGTGAAGATAAAGAAGCTTGTTCAAATTTTTTAAATCAACTCACAGACTATGGTATATTTGTAATTCAAAAAGGAGAATTAGAAAGTTGGTTAAAACATTTAAATGCAACTGGGCACGGTTCAAATTGGCTAATTGATATCTTTTCAAAAATGGGTGATAATCCGGAAGAAGTCAATTATACAAAACCGACTAATGGAGATGTTTGGGATTTTATTGGAGAAGTAAAAAAATGGATTGAAAATCCCAATAAAAAAGGAATTCCAAAATAATTAAACCAGCAGGTAACTATGGTAACAGTTGCACAACCCTTAATTCCGTAAAAGTTGACACGTTTAAGTCTCCTGAAACTTCAGGATAAGCTGTTTTGATTAGGATAGCAGTTAGGTGTTATAATACAGCTAAATGGTGTTTTGATTTTAAATTTTTTTTAGTAAAATAATGATTTACCCTAATAGACATGAAAATCACATACTTGAAAGTGCATCTGAGAGATATGTTAAGTATCATTTACCAAAAGAATGGACTTTTACTAAACCTTCTGCCGATTATGGAGTTGATCTATTATGTGAAGTAGTAATAGAAAATGAAATTAGAGGTTACGAATTTGGAATACAATTAAAAGCTAAAAGAACTGATAAGAATAGGGACAGTACTGTTATTAAGGGTTTAAAAAGGAGCACTATTAACTTGTGGATGAATTCTATTAAACCAATAATGATAATAGTTTTTATTGAAGATGAAGAAAAGGCTTATTGGTCATGGATAAATGAATCTTCATTTGACTTAACTAAGGATAATGAGGAATTCCAACTAAAAATTAGTAAGGGGAATACAATAAATTCAACCAGTTCAATTATAATTGGTAATTATATTAAAGACTATAATTTAAGGTTGTTGAAGTTGAAAAATCTACCTAATGTTAAGGAAGATTATGGCTGGCAATTATATTTAGAAAGAAAGTACGATGAAGCTTTGCCATATCTTAAGAAAACCTCTCCAACCTTAGATGTTTTAAATGCAATTGCTATCTGTTATTTTAAGAGTTTCCAATATCAAAAAGCATTAATCTGGGTAAATGAGGCCATAGAAATTGATAAAAATGATATTGTTGTTTTGAGCAATAAAGCCTCCATTCTCATAGAATTGGGCAGTAATACAAAAAATGAAAATTTGATTAGGGAGGGAATAAATATTATAGAAGCAATAATTGAAAATGGTGAAATTACAAATAACACTTATTTTAATTATGGAAATGCGTTAATGGCTTTAGGTTTTTACGAAGAAGCTAAAGAGGTTTTTAAAGTTGTTCTTAGTGAAGACATTAACAAAGAAGAGGCCTGGAAAAATTTGGGGATGGTTAATCACATGTTAGGTTTATATGAAGAGGAAATAGAATGTTACGATAAAAGTCTTATAATTAATCCTTTTTTAATTGAAGCTCTGAGTTCTAAAGCGATTACTTTATTTTTGGTTTACAAAGATTATTTTAGAGCGCTTGATATATTTATGAAGGTTGTTGAAATAGACGATACAAAGAGATATAAATTTGAATATCCCTATATTGATTTTTATATTTCTGAATGTCACTATCGAATAGGTAATATTGACAAAGCTATTCATTGGAATGCTATCGGTTTGAAGAATAACCCATCAGATGATTTTTTCTTAACCCAAAAACAAAAATTGCTTGATAATTTTGACCCTAGTCCCCCCAGTGTATAGTTTTAAAATGTCAGTGGTTGGATTCATTTAAGAAAAACAGGGGATCAGGCGAAATTTAATTTCTGCCCATATTCCTGCAAGTGATGATAGGCAATATCAACATAGTCGACTGTAATTAGATCACTTTTTCGTTTGTTCCAGCTTTTTATTTTAGATACAATTTCTTCCTTCTCAATTTTAGGATTATTGGCGGTTATAAAGTGGACCGAAGAAAGAATTTCTAAGGATAGTGTAGATTCAAAACCTTCAATGGCCTGAAACAATCCATTCAATCTTTCTTTTTGATCTTCGTTAAGGCGAGTATGCACATATTCTTTAATTTCTTCATAACGTCCGTAATTTAACGCTAAAGGTTCAAAAGGTTTCGCATCCATTTGCTCCAGTCCTTTTAAATATTTACCGTTAAGCGCATAGAGTACTTTTTCTACAGCTTGGGCGTATGGGCCATATGTGTAGGGTTCAAATTTTAGTTTGAGATTTTCGCCGCTTTCCTGAAGAAAATACGCCAATTTATTTGCGGTAAAAACGGTTGAGTATTCCCCGTATTTTTCATATTCAAATAAGGCATATAATAGCATTGCACGGGCGGGTGTAAGTTTTATTTCTTTTTTAGTCTTAGTGTTTTCCTTTTGTAGAATTTCTTTTATTTTTTCATTAGGTTCATAAACTACTACCTCAGTATCAAGGAGGTTTCCCAAATAATTATTGAGTAATAATTTTACTTTTTCCCATTTTAGACCTCCATTGCCACAACCTAATGGGGGCAGACTAATGGATTTAATACCCATTTCTTCTATTACGCGAACCAGATCCTTTAGTCCTTCTTCTATCCAAGTGTATTGCGATTTTCGAAACCATTCTTGTTTTGTAGGAAAGTTGATAATGATTTTTTCACCTTGAAGATCTGTTTCCGTAAAAACAAACATTTTTCCTGTTTTTACCTCCCCTCGTTTGCAAGCTGCGGCATAGGCCTTAAAGTTCTGTGGAAACCTTTCCTTAAATTGCAAAGCAATTCCTTTGCCCATAACGCCTACCGTATTAACCGTATTTACTATCGCCTGGGTGTCGGCAGTCAATAAATTTCCTTTTATAAACTTCATAAACTAAAAGTAAAACGATTTTTTTATTTTTATTTCTAAATTCAAATTTAGCTCTTTCAGAATTTGCTGCACTCTATCCTTTGCCTCTTGATTATAAACAGCAATTCCCTTAATTTTATTGCTTGGCACGTGATCTCTAACTAAAAATTCAGCGTGTTTTTTTCTGATTCGATCTTCATCTCCATCGGCATTATCGTGACTAAAATCTGTTGTTTTAATTGAGCGCCAATCTAGTGAATCTACAGACTCAAGGTTTGTATAATATTTTGTAATGCGTTTAGCCGCGTTACCATCTGTAAAGCACCAAATAAAATCTGGATTTGCCAAATCTAATAATGGAATACATAAATATACAATATTTTTTTGATGTATTTGTTGAACCCCATGCCCCGAATGAATGTTATAAAGCATCGGCGTTCTGACAGAAAAATAAAATGGAACAAAATTATTAACCACTGTTCCTGGAAAGCATAAGACATTTCTCATATCCCTTTGTGTTATAATTTCTGTATTTCCAATAACAGTTCTTATTCCATCCTTAGGAGCGTTCAATTTAGAAAACAAACCTTGTTTTAAGTCGGCCTCTAAATTGTCTATAGAAATTATTCTAAATAGCCATAGGTCATTTAAATTCGGCATTTTATGAATTTATTATTAGGGTGAAGATAGCATTTTTGCAATAAAAAATATACTAAGTAAATCCGATTTTTATGTTTGTTAAGGAGAACTATAATAGTAGTATATTATAAACTTAGAAGCTATATATGGTGTTAGCTTGGACATAAGCTTGGATATAGTGTCCAAGTAGATGATAGAAATACTAATTATGATGCCAAACTTGGGCATAAGTTTGAACATGACGTCCAAGTAGATAGGAATAGTAGAAAAAATAGGATAGAACTTGGACAAGATGTAGCTATATAGGATACAAAAGGGACATCTGTATTGAAACCTATTCTCCTTATTGCCTATATTTGAAAGTAAATAATATTCGTGCGCAATCCAAAATGGCATCGTGATGAAATAATACTTGCACTGGATCTATACTTTAAGTTAGAGCCTGGACAAATTCATGCGCGCAACCCTGAAATTATAGAACTCTCCAAAGTATTAAACAAACTACCTATACACGAAGAGCGCCCCGATAGCGTAAAATTTAGAAACCCTAATGGGGTGGGTTTAAAACTGAGCAATTTCTTGGCTATTGACCAAACTTATAGCGGGAAGGGTATGCAGTCATTTAGTAAGCTGGATAAATTGGTTTTCGAGGGTTTTGAGAACCAAAAGAAACTGCTGGCAGATCTCGCGACCAATATAAAGGAAACAGTATTGAATGAAGCCCTTAACCATAAGCTTTATGCGATTGGGGAGGAAATGGATGATAACCTTATTATGGTTAAAGAAGGGGTGGTGATCTACAAATTGCACAAATACTACGAGCGCAATACCAAGATAAACAATCAAAAGAAAGCACTCCACCTAAAGAAATATGGGCAGCTAGACTGCGAGGCCTGTGATTTTAATTTTCATAAAACCTATGGCGACCTAGGCAAGGGCTATATTGAATGCCACCATACTACTCCGCTTTCGCAAATAGCGGGGGAATCAATAACTACGCTTGATGACCTTGCTTTGGTTTGTTCCAATTGTCACCGGATGATACATCGGGATATTGATGCGGTTTCTGTTGCGGGATTGCGGGGGATTGTTTTTGGCAAGAGGCAATGAACAATTAGCAATTAGATAGTTTAATTTGTTTAATTGTGGAAGCGTTTAATCATTAAATCGTTGGATTCTAGCCTATAGTAAAGCTTACAGCCTACTTTTTAATACGTTTACGCAACATTTTAAACCTATCCTACCAGCTCATAGCATTTAAAACCCATGCTGCGCACCTTGGCCACCACTAAATCTGATGGTACCTGTGGGTTGCATTCCACCCGTAGTATGCGTTCCCAATTCTCCCTATCTACACTTATGTCGATTATTCCGGGGAGGTTTTGTAGTAGTAATTTTACTACGCTTTCTTTTAGTTGGGTATCTATATTGCTGCCAAAAATTAAAACTTCTGGGTTTTCGGTATTACTGGATACCTTTTCGGGGGTGGCTAGTTTATACATAACTTTATTTTTTGTTGTCTTTTGGGTTTATACTTTAGAAGACGGATATTTTTTTGTTTTACTTTAAATGATTTAAGATTATTTGCCACAGCGTTCGCTCCAGCGTTTTTTAAAGGCTGCTCTTTCTTCCTCGGTCATATTCATAAACTTTTGCCTGAAGCCTGCGCCCCCGAATTTGGATGTGCCCCCGTGTCTTCTGCCACCACAACGGAATCCTCCGAAGAAGATTCGACTTAGTATGAACAAGCCCAGTGCCTGCCAATAGGTAATAGCGGTTATTTGTGAAATCGCTGGGAGAATTGCATTCCATAGGCCCTTAATGACGAAGGGCAAAGCGAAGAGCAGCAGTAGCATAAAGAGACCCTTATACAGTTTCTTCATTTTCCAATTGATGTGATTTCTTTTCATAGTGTTATTGATTTAATTCTTTGTGTAAGTGGTTTAATTTGTTGCGTAAATGCTTTACGGCATAGCCTTTTCGGCTTATTATTGTTTTTATGTTGGTGTTTGTTTGGTCCGCTATTTCCTGTAAGGTCTGATCCTCTATTTCGTTCCAGATAAAAACTTGCCTTTGTTGTTCGGGTAGCTCTTGCAGAGCCTTCATCAGTTCTTCCCAGATATTTTCCTTGAAGAGGGAGAGTTCTGGATTGTTGGTGTCGTCCAGCAGTAAGAGTTCCTTTAACTGGGTTTCATTGCCATCCTCGGTATAATTGTAATCTTCCAGACGCTCTGTTTTCTTTTTGCGATAGTTGTCCGTTACCCTGTTTCTTGCCACTCGGTAGAGCCAGGCACCTACGTTTTCCAGATCCTCTACATTGGCAAAATTGCTGAACTGGTACCATACATCCTGTAAGATATCTTCAGCATCTTCCTCAGACCTTACCCTGTTTCTTATAAATCCAAGGAGCTTGCTGCCAAACTGCTGTATGGAATCTTTTATAAGGTTGTCCTTCTGTTGCTTCATTTGGGGCTAGGTAGCGTCTTTTTATATAGTAAGACGATTGGGGTTGGGTTTTACTTTAATTTATAACAAAATACTTTTTTATATACCAACAAAATTAATGCACACTGGGGTTCTTCGGATTGTAGGGGATTGGTTTTTTTGTTGCAAAATGGCATTGGTGGGTATTCTTGTGTTTGGGCCGACCGCAATTGGCAAGAAATGGGAACTATGTAGGAAATTATTGTTAAAAAACCAATATGATAGGGGCATGTAGGCAGAAAATATGGTGGAGCTAAGAGGAAAAATTTGATTATTTTGGCCAAAAATAACTATACCGCTTGTGAAATTGAGCTTACTTTTTAAGGGTAGGTTGTGGGGTTTTGTTTATAAATTTGGTATTGTCCCCTGTTTAAAACCCATCCTTATGGTTTTCCGTAATGAAGGAAACTTAGCATAGTTTATTTTTGAAAGAACAACCCAATTAATGTGGGGTAGTAGTGATATATGCATTATTCCTTTGGCGGCAACAATCCGATAATAACAAGAACTATGAAAAAAATTATTCTGATTTTAATCATTATAACAAGTGCGAATTACACGTTTGGACAAGAGTTGACAAAAAATGAAGTTGACGAATTTACGGGAAAAAGCATCAAAGAAACTTCTTGGGAAACTCTAAATAAAAAATCCAGCCTTTACTCATACGTGAGATTTAGAAAAGTGGAAAATACAATTTATTTTGTTTTTAAAATGATGATTGGAAACACAGTTTATTCTGTCGATAAAGGAGAAGTTTTGTACTTAAAATTTACGGATGATGAAATTATAAAAATCTCAAACTCTGAATACCAATTAACAACTTATGGTGCTGGTGCAACGGGACTTGCCGGAAGTAAAATGCTTGGAGTGGAATTAACTTGCATAATAAGCCAGGAAATATTATCAAAAATGGTTGAAAAGACTTTAGCCAAAGTACGAGTTTACACCTCTGATGGATATGTTGAGGCCGAGGTAAAGCAAAAGCAAGCTGAAAATTTTATGGAACTTGCCAAGTTAATAGATTAATGAATGAAAAAGGTTTGTGCAAACTGTTTTTATATATAAATCAATATCTTACGGGAATCCGTAAAGCTTCACTGTTATCATTAAATACCTTTATTGTAAGTTATAGTAAGTTTTAAAAACAATATTTATGGAAGTAATATTTGGTCTCTTAGGTTTTATTTTAAGCCTTTTTATTATTATATATATTCTAAGTGTGATACCCGGTAGGCTTAGAAGTATTCAAAGGCAGAATGCCCAGATTTTAAAAATGTTAGAGAGAGATTTGGAACAAAGAAATCTTGTACCAAAAGCAGAAGTTTAAAACAATTAATTCCCTACTGGCGCGCTTTTGGAAAGCGTCCCTTTTTATTGTTGAATTTGGAATGCCCTTCATTGGTTTTGGAATTGGATAAATAATTATATTGAAATTCTTCCTAGTAAAATTGGAGGCGTCTATGGTTTTCCGTAATAGGAGGGGCGATAGTTTAAAGTTTAATTTTCTAAGGTAGCTTGATGTGTAGTATAGATATTAAAGGTGGGAGCTCAAGCCAGTGGCTCTGATCTGCTTTATGTAATCCTCCGATTCATAATACTCTATGAGTTCATCGGCCTTATTGAGTTCATCTTTCAATTCATAAATCTCTTGAATCATTGCACCATCTTTTTCTCTATCAGGGTAAAAAATGCGATCTCCATGTTTAGAAAATATTTCTTTTTCTGATTTTGGTTTTTCTAGACCATTTACATAAAAGTCAGGTGGAGGGGGAGCGGAAAAATAAATTGATAATACCAAAGTTAGTATAGCGATACCTATTGCAACTATAGATGCTCTTTGTGCATTTTTGGCCTGTTGCCTGGTTTCTTTGAGTACTAAATAGTCAAGATATTGTTTTACAGCTTTCCCTTTTAAAAAGTAAGTTTTATTCGAAAAATCCCTATAGACTTGTAAATTTTCTTTATCTCCTTGATTCTCTATTAGTACGTTGTAATATCTTTTCATCATTTCAGAGCCTTGAATAGGCATTAAGGGGGCATCAAAATTTTTTATAAACCATTTTATAAAGGTATATTCTCTTAGTCCTTCTATGGGACCTGATGTTTTTAACTGTAATATTTTTTTTAATCGTTCATAAGTAATACCCTCATGGTGGTAGTAACCTATCTCCATTGCCTGAATGTAGATATTTGTTTCCATTTGAAATTTATTTTGCAATTCTAAAATAATCAAAATATAGGAGAGCGTTGTTTGATTACTTACTTATAAATCCCTTTTGACAAAAATTGACCTGCTTTTATAAAACAAGTATGTTTTTTACTGTATTTGCAATGTCATTTATATCCTATATAAAATAGAGAAAATCATTATATTTGATATTCTCCCCAATTTAAAATAAAACCTGTTATGGATTTCCGTAAATAGTCTTATGCACTTCTAATTACATTTGAAAATATGAAAGTTTAATTATCTATAAGATGAAAAGAAAGCTTGTCATCATATTGTTTTTTATTTCAATCATTCAATTAGGATACAGTCAAGATTTTGAAATCATAAGAGAATCGAAAAAATTGATTGATAGTAGAGATATTTATCTCAATGGTGGTATGCGTGCGGGGTTTGGTGGAAAATCCCGCACCTCCATTAAGATCGATTTACCACCCAATACTGTGGAGTGGTATTATAGTTTCACCACGACCGAGGGAGAAAATGGTACGGCAAATCTTAACTTGGCTATGCAACTATCCCGTATGTTGGTAGATCCCAGTGGTCTTTCTTCAATAGCAACTTCTAGAATCAAGGTGCCAGAAGGAGTAGCTGCGGCAGACATTTATCTGCTTGATCAAAAAAATATGCATTTATTTCTTCAAAAGGTAGAATTAAATAATGGCACTTTTCTTCACTATCCAGAAGGAATGGTGCAAAACACAAAACAGGCTATTGTAAGAGTGGATGATATTAAAAGTGGAACGTGGTACTTGGGTTTAAAGAATCCAAGCGCTATGAATGGCATTCATATTAATATTGAGGTTGTTGCAATCACCGAAACCAGAAAGCCCATTGCCAAAACAGAAAAGCAGCAAAAGGCAGAATTATATGGCGGGTTGGCGAAAACGCAATTTGAAAACGAAGCATACGATAAATGTGTTGAATATTGTGATAAAGCAATATCTGAATATGAATTGGGGAGTGTTTTGGCTACTAAAGGCCTTGCCCAACTGATGCTTGGTAAGGAAATAGAGGGTACGGAAACTTATATTAATGCAATAACGCTTGTTAAAAAACAACCGAATCCAAACCGTATTTTTAGGGAAATGATTCACGATATAAATAAGGCCATTAAAACAAATCCTGATCTAAAAGGGGCAGTTGAAATTAAAAAATTGATTACCGCCCAACTATAAATACTTTTTAAAACATAGGCCTCTTAGAAACCGAGATCTATTTGTTCGTACACACCCTTTTAAACGACTAATCTTTAGGCTTATGCTTATGGGGTTTTAATCCCGGGTGTTTTGGCTTTGTCTCTGGTGTAACACGTCTTCGCCTATCTGGAGTTCCGTCTTCTTTTTTGGGTTTCGGTCCGGGTTTAATTGCTTTAATTTTTTCCATCTTGTTAAATTTTATATTACTAGGAATAAAATTACCATAGATAATAATAGGACACTTACGGAAAACCGTAAGGAAAGCTAAAATCTATAATATAACTTAGTGGTATTAATAATTTAAATTTAATATTATGGCAGTAAAACATACGCCCACGGGCGAAGTTCATAGTGGTTCCAAAGGGGGATACACTGGATGTGGGACAAACACAAATGTTCACCCAGATCATTGGGTAAACACATCACTAAGTATTACTTGCGACAAGAATGGTTGCAAGTAAATTTAAATTTGTAATCTTGGGAGTTTGGGATGCAATCTTAAGACCTCAAACTCCCATTTTAATTGATTTATCTTCTAATGTTGATAGCACCGTCCCGACGCATTTTTTGTCATGCGCTTACACCGCTTTCCCGCCTTGGTCTTTCCGGTGCATTGGGTAGCGGTAGTTTTATGTGAAACGGTTTCTTGGGATGTGGTGTTTTTGTCGGATTCTGATACCAAACTTTGAATCTGCTCTGGATTTGAACCAGGTTTGCAAACCGAGCACGCTTGGTATCCAATATCTATAGCTTGTTCCAAAGTGATTTCTTTTTTGGAGTGTTTAAGATAGCGACAATTTGCCGTATGGTACTTTTCTCCTGTTTTGGTAGTATAAACAGTTTGGGCAGGGCTGTTTTGAGTGCAGCCTAAGAAAACAAGAAATATGAAGAGTTGGAGAAATTTCATTGTTTGATTTTTTTCTTTTTATAATCCCGCCATTCCCAAGGTGGAATTGCGTTTGCTTCTTGCCAAAGGCCTATTTTATTTTTCCGCGCCATGTCTTCCATTTTTTGAAGTTCTATATCCTTTGAGTATTTCGTATAATGCCAAGCTAAACCATTGGTCAGCAGTTGATTGTTTAAATTTAAGGAATCATTATAGAATACAATGGCAATACTGCGCCTATACCTATCTTTTTTTAGCACATCTATGCATACTGTTTTGCCAAAAATGGCCTTGGAAGTAAAATCCTTGGCCTTCTGGGAAAATGGCTGCTTTTTTTCAGGACAGTCTATATTTGCTAGACGAACTTTGACTATTGTTGAATCCTGGGTTAGGAGTTTAAAGGTGTCGCCATCCATTATCCCAATTACTTTGCCTCTTAGGGTTTGGCAATTGGTATTTAGGGAAAGAAGGAATAAAAAAAATAAAATTATATTCTTCAAATTTTAAAAGATTGTATTGCTTAGGGGAATCATTTGTTGTGCAATTTGCTCCACAAAATACCTTGTAATTATTGAAATGGAAATAATTATCACTGAAAAGAAAATAACTTTTGCCCTTTCATCATCTAAAATGCTACTATATATACCTTCTTTATCAATGAATAATTTGAATATATAGCGACTAATAAATAAAAGGATTAAATATACAACAACCAATATTAAAAGATACTGGCCTAATAAAGGAGCAAATGACTTCCATAATGATATATCGTTTATCGAGTTCATTTCAACAATCCCGTATGCGTTAAGAATGGATTGGGGCAAAGTGGTATATATTAGAATAAATACTACACTCAGAGTTGTTGTATAAATCGTAGCTGCGATATTCGTAATTTCAAAATCGTATTTCTTATAAATCCTGAGTATCGCAAATTTTAAGTACAAAATATAAATTAGGACACTAAAAAGCAGAGCAATTGTAATTTCAAGGATTGAGGTTTTCATAGTTAGTTATTTAGAAGTTAATTCCATTTCCCATAAATTCATATTATTATAATCGGGCGGTACATAACCTGGCACAAAACCGGCATTTGTTGTTTCCCACAAAAAGTATCTCTTGTTGTTATAAGATTTATATACTCCTTCGTATGGTAAATTAATTGCAAGCATGCTATGGGACAACTGTTTGCTATTAATGATTCCGACGTCGTAATCAAAATGTTTTAGGATAGTATATAAACATAATGTTCTTGTGTCACAATCACCATACAGGTTCCCTAAAAACTCAGTCGGTGCTTGCAGCCCGAATTTAGTATTACCAAGGCAACAGGGTTCAGAACACTGGCTAAGGTATTCCATTACAAAGCGTGATTGTTGTGCGCCTTGCGCACAATCTGTTTCAAGAATAAGTTTATATGGGATATCCTGAATCATACTTACAATTGCTTCGGCGAATGTTTTTTCATCCATTTTATTAGCCAATCTTAAAGAATCTAAGCTACCATATACCCTTTCCAACAACGCATCGTTAAAAATGGATAGATCTTGGTATAGTCCACTATAGCCATTGTTCAGATAGTTTTGGTTTCTGTTGTTTCTGCTAATACGTATATCTCTTTTTGATAGCACAATATCCATTCTGTGTATGTTGCCCTGATAATTCTTCCATACTCTGTTGTTTATTATTAAGGTATCAAAAATGGGTTCGTTTTTTTCTGAATTTAAGGTGTCATAAACCGCTTCTGGCTCATCGTAATTATCTGAAAATTCATCATTTTTTGTTTTGATTATCTTTTCTTTTTGAAGATTTTCCGTTTCTTCCACCACTGGAGTGGGAGGTTGAAATGTGCCGTTGGAGGATCCATTTCCGCATCCTTTCATAATCATGGAAAGCAATGCCCAACCAATTAATAAAAAGAAACCAACTGAAAATATACCTGTAAATATTCGCGGGAGGCAACCTAAATTTCTTCCCACATAATTTCCGAGAGCTGGAAACCTGTTTAGTAACCAGATTAAGCCTAGTATGGCAAGTATCAAAATTGTAGGAATCCAACCAATACTTAGGAAAAATAGCAATAATCCAATCAATGGTATAATTGCGAACACCATGCCAATGGTTGAAAAACATCCAGAAAGACAACCTGAGTTTGAAGGAGGTAGGGAGGTGGGGGGATCCTCCCTTACTTCATATTCTGAAGGGTAGTTATCCAACAAAGGAGAAAATACAACTTCCTTTTTATCTTCAATTTCAAGGAAATCAGTATAAAATTCAGTACTATTAATTTTACCATAAAGAGTGAACCGAATATCACCCAGAAAAGGTTGTAGGTTCTGCTGGGGCGCTCGTACAATTTGCACATTTGTGGCTCGCACCTCTGAAAGGGCAAGGTTATACCCATCAAAATCTTGACTTTTTATCGAGGGATAGGCTTTAATGTTTTTTAAACAAGACTGTTCCGCAATACGATCTGTTTCTACCGAATAAAACTCCTCCTCAGAAATTTGGACGAAATTGCGCAATTCTCCCCAATCTATTTTTAGATCGTTATATAGATATTCAGTTTGAAATAAAGCCTTAAGTCGATCTTGGGAGCCAGTATATTGCCCCACAAAGTCACCCTTGATGTAAACGTTTTTTATACGTTCTTTCCGTATTTCAACTAACTTCTTCAGAATTTAAAAATTTTATAAAATCTTCAGTAGTACCAAGATTTTGGGTAACAATAAGGGGAATGGTATTGAAAGGAGGGTCTAAATAGTGTTCCTTAATTTCAATCGATAAGTTATAATCCCTTTGAAATATAATAGCATACCTCTTCTTAAATCTTTTGTAGTCTTCGAGAATTATATTCTTTTCAACAGTTTTCTTTTCCTGAATATAGATGCTTCCAGCTTTAATACTAACTTTAATAAAAAAGGGTAGTATAAATAAGGTTAATAATGCAATGGTTACCATCCAAATCCAAGGAAATTTAGAATGAATGGTACGTAAACTGAGAAGTATTTTTCCTTCATAATCCGCTAATCTCAATTTTTCAAAGACTGTAAAAATTAAAAACGATTCAAAACCCTTTATAATCAATAACCCTATAAACCCCACAAAAATTAATCGACCTAATAAGGAAGCCAAGTAACTTAAACTAAATGTTTTTTCATTCTTGTTTAATGTGGTTAGGCAAAGCTTGTAGATATTCATAAAAACGATGGTCACAAATGCGCCCAACAACAGGGCGATAAAAATGTCTACAAATATGATTTCAAAAAACTGATACAATCCCAATAGTGAGATAATATAATTTATGCCCATCACCACACCCGAAAAGGTGAAGACCCTTCGGGTTTTTTTACTGGCCTGATACAAAATTTGATAATCCTCACAGGCCATTTTCCAAAGCGTTAGTTGCATGTTATCAAGATTTAGAGGTAGTGATATAATCTTCAAGATTCGTATCCAGTTTGTCGATTTCCTTTTGTACCCATTTATCAATAATATTTTCATTGAGTTTTTGTTGCGCTACCAAAAGCTGCTTTTTCTCGTGTATTAATTTTTGGGCTTGGTGGTGTTCTACCTTAATACGCTCTTGGCCCTTTTTGTCCTGATAGTAATCGTAATGGATTTCAATGCCCTGTTCTGCTAGCAATAGCTCCCTAACATTATCCTTCATATAATTATACGGTCCTTTGGTAAGCATCATCTTAAAGAAAATTGGAGTCAATTCTATTGCCATGAATAACAGCGTAATAAATAATGAAATCCAAAAACCTGCTAGTTCATGTGCCAATTTTATACGCTCCAAAAGTCCGTCAAGACCGGCCGCTACTGTCTGGTTTTTGGATAATTCTTCGTCTAATTCTTGTGATAATCGTAGTTTTTCATTTTTTAATCTTTCAATTTCACTTGAATGTTCATTATCAAATTCATTAAGTTTTAATTCCAAAGATTCCATTAATGCCTTTAACGCAGCTGCCTTTGGGCCAGGTTTAACGATTCTTACTTCTTCAGTATATTGCCTTTCTGTTTCAGTGAGTCTTTCTTGTAATTTATCTCTTTCCTGGGATATTTCAGTTAGAGTTTTTTCAATAGGTAAGAATCTTTCCCTAAAATTCTCACGGGTATTTAATTCATAGGTCTTCTGTAATTCCTGTTGTTCAGCATATAAGGCTGAATCTATTTCACTTTTAAACATTCGAATCTCGACAGGCTTGGATATGGTTATAGCGATTATAATTCCCATACACAAGCGGGGGATGGCCCCTCCCAATTCACCCCAGGTTATTTTTTCGGTTCCATCGCCCACACCACTGGCAGCGACAATAAAACGGTCAATATTGAAAATTATCAATCCCCAAATAATACCGAAGATAATGGCTTTAATAGCGGTTGGCCAGTGAGTCTCTGTTTCAAGTACGGAACCATTGGGTTCAAAAATGGTGTACATGGCATAACCGCCAGCAAGGGCGGCCATAAATCCCGTGGCGACTACCACCCCGCCCAAACATGCATATTTAACCTGATCGGAATAGGTAGACCTTTGTAGTATGTAGCTATCCGAACCAGCGGCTTTCCATAATAACTTCATGATACGGTCTGGGGTCGGACTGTGGTAATAATCTCTTTTCATCTTTGATGGTTTTGGTTAGTGTATTAAGATTTTTTTCTTTTTCTACTTTGAGTATTTCTTCTGTTAATTCTGATATATCCAAGGGTGGAATTTCAATTTTTAAATTTGCTATTTCTGGAATATTGTTTTTGATTCTTGAGGTGGAAGGCTTAAGCGAAAAGGAGGGTTTTAAGGAAGGAAAAACATTTTTGGATTTGAATTCTGATTTTAAATTCAGTCTGTATTCCTTTTTAAATATGGGCTCTGGGGGAGGGGTTTTTTGAACCTTTATAAAATAAAGTTCAATTTTTTTAACAGTCTTTTCCTTTATGCCATAAAAGATTATTTCGACATTTTGAGTGCTTAAATCATTGGTGAAATGAAAGGCGTTTTGAGTAATTATCCTCTTTTTACTTCTATATATCACTTTAGCGTAAAGAAGGTTTTGCACATCCCAAGTTATTTTATTGGGTTGACCAATAATACCTATTGGAGCATCAACATACACATTGCTAGCTACCATCTTTCGATTAGTGATTCTATAAATAATTTGGCGATATGAAATCATTAGAAAAGCATATAGCCAATTGAAGAGATTTTTCATCGTTTGTTGCCCATTAGTTGCTAATTAGAAGTGAAACAAAAATTGCCGTGCTAATTAATAAAACCCCTACTACCAAGCATCCACTATTTTTGACCTTACTAAAGGTTTTTCGGTACGTCAATCCAGGAATACCGGAGCGAATGGAATACCCCTTGGAACTTAAGCTGCCTCTTTTGGTTCTAAAACTCGGGCTTACACCAGATTTGCTGATATTGAGGTCAAAGCCTTTACCTAGGTTTATCCGTTTTTGATATCGAAAGCCCATATTGATTTTTAAAATATAAGACCTTATAAAATTTTTTATCTCTTCATTCTAGGATTGGTCATCAATTTCGGCATTTGGCGCATTAGACTTAACCGACTGTATTCCATTTTTACAACCAACTTTGGTTTCATACATTTCACTAGTAGCAATAATCTGTGAGTTCACAGCGTGTAAATTGAAATAATACTTATCGTTACTACTTTTTTTGATAACAAATTTTGGATATGCCATATTGATAGATTTTTTGATTAATATTCAAACTTAAGGCACTTAAAAAGGAAAGTTTTACGGAAAACCGTAAGATGGTATTTATTTCAACTATTATAAATAATTATCAACCGTTTTCAAAAGTGCATCCTCAAATTTATAGATGTCTTCTATTGATTGAATTGGTTCACGGGTTTCATTTTTCTTATCATCAAAAACTCCCAAGTATTTATTACCTCCATTTAAATGAAGTCTGCATAAGGGCTTACGATTGTTGTCATCCAATAGGATTCCGAAATAAGATTGGGTGTCACGGTGAATTATTCTGCTTACTGGCAGTTTTCTTCTCAGTATTGCCACTACAATTCGAAAGCCTTCCATTTCCTCTTCAGTAGTTATTATTTTGCTTTCCGGTTCTTGGGTTTCAACATTATCTTCTTGCTGTTTTTCTGCTTCCTTGTTAATAGCCGCATTTAAACGATCATTAACTTTTTCACTGATGGTTTGGTTGAAGGCCTTTTGAACAAGCTCTTTAAACTCTTCCATCACGCGTTCGGTGAGCCTGCCAGAATATGCTTTATTCGCAAAGAGCCTCACAAAATCATGTGAGGGAATGATAAGCTCTTCTGATATTAATCTTTTGATTTCCCTTGTATATTTAAGGGAGCTGGCATTGTCCACAATAGAGTCTACATCGAAATTTGATTTGTGGAATTTGGCTATTTCATTTACCATATTTTCCTTTACCGTAGTAATATCAAACTCTAAAAATGGTTTTTCGTCCATTTTATTGGGCTCTTCCAAATCTGTGTAAAACCGGTATTCAATTCCATTTGTAAGCAATGAAAAGCGGGTTTTTGTTACGTGGAAATAACGGAACAATTGTGAATTATGTACGTTTAGATCCTCTCTCCAATTTTTGCATTCTACAATCAGGATAGGGTTACCGTTCTGGAATATTGCATAATCTACTTTTTCGCCTTTTTTAAGTCCAAGGTCCGCTGTAAATTCTGGTACAACTTCAGTTGGATTGAATGTATCATACCCCAGAATATTAATAAAAGGCAGTACAAAGGCATGTTTGGTAGATTCTTCCGTTTCTATTTTATCCTTTAGTTGATGTATTTTATCAGCTAAAGCTTTAAGTTGGTTGTGTAGTTCCATTTTGATATTTTATTTTATTGGATTTCTTAAGAACGTATAGCAGCTGCCATAATACTCACATATTCCCTTACAAATTTTTCAAGCTTATCTTCTGGAATTGTTTCATAACCTTTTGTACTTGGTCTTCTTTCACCTTTACAGAAACTTAATCTAGGATAAACGCGGTCTAAACTTTTCTTATAGGCTACACTACAAGAGCAATCATCAGTTTTTTCTACACAGGGAACATAATTGAAAAGATAGCTTCCACCATGCTTGTTGCCATCGATTACTGTAATTTTAAATTCAATTGTTGCTCCATTTAATAAAAAGTTATTCTCCTTTGCAATTGCTTCCTTTCCATCTTTTTGGAAATAAATATTGGTATTGTATGGTACTTCTGTATCTAATCGAACTAGTTCTAATATTAAATCTGTTCCAGTTAATTTTTTAATTTCAGAATAATTAATATCTTTTGACTTTCCTATAACCTCATTAAATAAACCACGATCTTTAACATCGAATCCTTCCAATAATAATTGCTTTTCAATTGCATTGTATAGATAGGAGTTTTGGTCTGACTGCGTTGATTTGTCTTCCGAAGTTGGTGCTTTTAAAACAATACTAGGTTTGGGATTTGCCTTCATATATTTTTTTATCTCATCAGTGGTAATTATTTCTTTTTGATCTTTACCAGTAAGTTTTACGTAACCACGTTGCAAACTGCATGACCCTAATGTTGTTAGAATCATAAGAAGAAGTATCCTAGTTTTTGCTTTCATTTTTTTTTGATTTAATTAAATATTGTTTCAAACTTAAAGCCTCTTTTTAAGGATATTTTACGGAAAACCGTAAAGTCAATAATTTTTTAAAATAAATCCACTCAGTTCTTTTTCTGGAATTACTTTATGTTTTTTGGTTATAACTATTTTTTCGTTCCCCAAATCAATTATTTGGAAATGAGGATTGCAATTGTTAACTCTGTAATTCAGCGCACGCAGTCCGGCTTTTAAACCTTCTTCTTTTGTATGGTTATAGACATAGTTTGAGCAGGACAACTTAAAGAGACACTTTCTCCTTTTGTGTTGTGGAATAATAAACCAATAACATTTAATGGAGAGTAATAAAATGTGCCTGATCATTTTTTGAAAACTAACATATTGCTCAACACGGTAAACCCAGGTTTTGCGCCAAAACCAAAACAACCTGCATCCGTTGGAACTGTATTTGTAACAGTTTCCAATTGTAGATACGTCCAACCTTCTTCAGCTTGTTGGTTTATAATTTTTTCCAATTGCATAGACACGTGGTGTGGTGACCCAGTTTTGTGATCTACGTGTGCGGTAAAAGGGATAACTTTGTATTCCATCATTTAAATATTTGTAGTTTTTCCAAACTTACTTTACCGAAATAAAAATCCCTTACGGTTTTCCGTAAGGGATAAAAAATAACCTATATATTCTCCCTACCCATATATATTAGGCTATTATTAGGTCAAAGGTACGGAAGGGGGTAGTGGGTATTTTAAGGAAATCCATAACCTATTAAAAAAAATGGAAAACCTCATTTCGCATCAAGACAAAATGAATGACCATTAAAAAAACCCTCCTAAATCGGAAACACTCCCCCTTTGAAGGGGGGCAAGGGGGGATGTTAAAAGAAACCCTCCCCAAACCTATTTCCTGCACTGCTAGGTTTCTACCTAGCTTGTCCCCTAAGCATAGTAGACTAAATTCCACAGCTCGTCTTTGGACGGATAATGTTTTACTTTATCAACAACTTCATAAATCGGAAACCCTCCCCCCTTTGAAGGGGGGCAAGGGGGGATGTTAAAAGAAACCCTCCCCAAACCTATTTCCTGCACTGGTAGCTTTCTACCTAGCTTGTCCCCTTAGCATAGCAGACCAAATTCCACAGCTCGTCTTTGGACGGATAATGTTATACTTTATCAACAACTTCATAAATCGGAAACACTCCCCCCTTTGAAGAGCCTGTCCCGAGCTTGACTAGGGAGGGCTAGGGGGGTGTTATAATCCAGATGGCGTTCCCTGAGCGAAGTCAAAGTGAACACCGTCCTGAGTGGAGGAGAAAGGCAAAAGCGATCAACCTATATCAAGGACATAAACATACACGATTCATGCCACCTACTTAAATTAACCCGATATCCTTTACTATAGCCACCAATTGGGTGGTATTTCGGGCCTTAAAATGATCGCAAAGCTTACTGATCTTTTTTTCGATGGAACTTACGCTGGCAGGCTGGATATTGTTTTTTGTAAAATTGAAGCTGATTTCTTTTTGTATAAAGCCCTGCGAGAGTAGCTTTAGAATTTCTATGTCGTAGTCGCTAATTTCAATCGCCATCTTTTTTTGAATGGCATTAGCTACTTGGGGGGAGAGATATTGTTTCCCTCCATACACATCCTCAATGGCCTGGGCCAATTGTTTTAGGCCATACCGTCCTTTACAAACATAGGCATCGGCATTGCACTGCAGTACAATGTTTCGTACTTTTTGCAGGTTGTCCTCTACGGAATAGGCAATTATTTTTAAGCCTGGGTACTTTTCCTTCAGTGCTCGAATTAATGTTTCGCCAGAAGGGTACTTTTGGCTACGATGGTCCGCTACAAACGAGAGATCTGTTATTAAAAGATCAAAAGGTTCCTTGACTAACATCGCCTTTTCAATTTGAAGAAACGCATCATCGCAATATGCAACTTGCGTAATGTGTTCTATATTCATTCCGTGCAGAACAGAAACAACTCCTTCGTTGATGCACTCCAGGTCATCTGATACCAATACTTTTTTAAACATACTCATATACTAATTTTTGATCGAAACCCATTTCCGGGTTCAGATTCAAAAATAATAGTTCCCTTAATTGCTTGAATACGGTTTTCCGCATTTTGTAGTCCATTCTTGTTTTTTAGGGCGCAACCTTTGCCATTATCGCTATATGCAATGCTTATATTCTTTCCCTGTTGCCTAAAGTTAAGCAGTACCGCAGTCGCACCGCTGTGCTTTTTCATATTAGTCATCAATTCCTGCAGCACCCTATACACAGTTTCTTTTTTAATGGTGGGCACAATTTTCCAATCAAGGCTAGCTAAATTACGGGTAGAGATTGCTGTTGTATCAGTTTGATAACTTAATAGGAGATCGTTGAGCTGTTCGTTGAAGTCGGCTTCTATTTCAATAGCACTATTTTCTTTAGAGATGTCGCGTGTTTTGTTATAGATAGTCTCAAGAGCATCCATTATTGTTTCGTCATCTCTATATTTTCCTTGTAATTTGGCCATAAGCTGGTACACGTCGTTTGCTACTTCATCATGGACTTTTTTTGATATGCGTGCCTCGGTTTTGTGCACCTGTAATATTTTTTCTTTTTTATGTCTTGCACCCAAGAGAAGAATAACCAATACAGCCAATATAAATATGGAAATCCCAATAATCATAAAGAGTCTTTTATCGCCTTTCTCCTTTTCTTGAAGTAGTTTTGCAGCTAGGGTGTTTTTTCGTTCCTTTTCAACATTGTATTTTATAAAGGCATTTTTGTTTTCGGCTAATTGTTTTTCTTCGGCGATACTGTCTGTAATTTTTTTGAACTGTACAATTTTAGGGTCATCGTTCATAATTGCATAAAGAGAAAGGGCATTTTGAAGGTATGTGGCGCTTTTTAGTGTATTTGCGACTTCATAAGCTTTATTGGCAAAGTTTAATGCTTGCGTTTTGTCATTACGGTCAAAATAATATAGGGCTAAATTTTTATAGCTGGAGTAGATGCTTTCCAGGTTATTTTGGGCTTTTCTAAGCGAAAATGCTTTTTTTAAATTGGGCAACGCATCGGGATCCCCCAATTTCGATTGCACAAAGCCGAGATTGTCGAGTACGAGAGCCAACTGCAGCGAATCCTTGATGTTTTTATTACCCTTTAGCAATCGGCTATATTGATAAATTGCCTCACTGTATTTTTGCTGATCCTTATAGATATTCCCCTTATTATTGATTATTGTAATACTATCTTTCGTACTTGGGTGTAGTTCTAAAAGATTATCGTAAACAGCAATGGCTCTTTCATAATTTTTAGTGCTCCTGTAAATTATTCCTAAATGATTTAATATTCCTATTCTTTCCTCCTTTAGCGTATCATTCTTATGGTAACTATCAAGTAGTGAAAGAGCTTCTACTGCCGCCGCTTCACTTTCAAATAAATTTCCGATGTTATATTCAGCACGGGCAATCATTCTTAGGTCGTGTAAAAGATTTAAAGTATCGTTTTTAAGATTGTCCTTTTCTTTTTTCCCCCTATAAAAATTAATCGCATTCGGAAGATCATCACTGGAATTTGGATTAAGAATTAGTTTATAATAGTAGGATGTGCTGTCATATTTCACTTGACATAGGGAAGATATTGGATAGAAAAATAGGCTAAGTGATATCCAAAAAAAGAGGAATGAAAATATTTTGTTTTTCATTCCCCTAAAGTACTAACAAATTGGCAGATAATTATCAACCACCATTTCCTCCAACTGGCGGTGGCGGTGGTGGTGGTATATGACCATCATCGCCACAACAGGCTTGTGTACTCTTTACTTCCTCGGAAATGGCTTGTGGGGTACAGGAAAAAAGACCCAAATTGAGGAAAACCGTTAGTAAAACTAAAATTATTTTTTTCATTTTGTTATGATTAAAAGTTGATACTAGTGTGGCCGTCCAGATACTTGCCCAGATTGTTTTTCAGCAACACGATAAGGGAAAGGCTAAGCCTTTCAAGCTTGAGAAGTGTGGAGCGCAGAAGTAATGCATAAGGTTACTTCTCAAAATGGCCAGTTACATTACACTGCAGCTCCAGTAGTAGTATTGAAATGTTTTGTAAACCCTGTTACACCCAAGGTGGCATTGCAATACTGAAGCAAATGAAGAAAGAATGGTTTGGAAAGCTTGGAAAGTGGATGGAAAGGTTTTGGAAAGCTTCTGGAAAATTATTTCCGAATATTTTCCACACAATTTTTTGTAATTTTAATAGATTCAAATACAGACTTTATGCATAAAAAATTACTGTTGGATGCTTTCGGAAAAGTGCGAAAAGAATTGGAACAAGAGGGGGTTTCTTCTCCATCAAAGACTCGATGTGCGGAGGAGTTGTCCATCATAGTTTCCAAATCTTTTAGCTATAGTGAGAGAAGATTACGTGATTTTTATAATAGTGCCATAAATCCTGACTGCGAAAAAGTCAATATTCCTCAAGAGGAGGTAGTATTGGCACTCGCAAATTATTTGAACTATACCGATTTCAAGGAGTATTTGGCCAAAAATCCAATTAATAAAGAAAAAGAAATTCCTGTGATCTCACCTACTACCCAATTACAGAGTTCTGTGGGATTTTTAAATAAAAATAAAATAACACTGATTGCTATATTTCTTTTAATTTTAGGCATTGGAGGTTATTTCTATATCACTAGACAACGTTGGATGGAGTGGGAGGACACCCATTATGTTGAGGTTCCCTTCGATTCCAAAAAATTGAATGAGGGTACTTTAAAATTTTATAAGGAAGAGCGCATTGAAAACTTTAAAAGAATTATTGCTAATTGTAGTACCCAATATTTTCGAAAGGATGGAGAGGTTCAAATATGGTATGGTAAAAATAAGGAGGGTATACTTCAATATTTCACTAGTTATGGGTTACATCCAGAGACTGGTAAAACCCTTAAGCCGATTACCACATATATGATTAGGAAATATATTTGTCCTTAAATTTAATTAATGGGATCTAGAGTTTGTTTCCGCATTGTTTGTTGGCTTTTAGTTTTTTTCTAACATTATATTTGTTTTCTCCCCCAATTCATAAAGCCTACACTGACCGCCAAGCGCCAAGCGCCAACGGACAATTGATAATGGAAAATCGCCACTTGACAAGAGGCAAGATACAAGATACAAGATACAAAAGACAAGAGACAAGAGACAAGAGACAAGAGACAACCGACAAGAGACAACCGACAAGATACAAGAGACAACCAACAACCATTTGCGGATTCACATACTCACTACTCACCATCAACCCACAACAGACAACCCAATAATAATTTCTCTTAAAAATATTTCATTCCAGAAAAGTTCATGTTCTATCTAGTTTTGGATGTAATTGAACAATTATATAAATAGGGTATTTTAAAACGAATAAACCTTAAACCCAATCAAATTCTAAGTGAAAATTGCTGTATGCTAATTCATCTAAAGGAAATTATTTAGTTTCGTATACTTTCGTTGTTTAAAAATTCGAGTATGCGATTATTGGGTATTGTAATTATACTATTGTTAAATAGTACAGGTCTTCTGGCCCAAGATAGAATAATTGATAGTCTTCAAAATGAACTGAATACTACCCAAAACAGTCTGCAAAGAGCAAAACTTTACAACGCAATTTCCGAACAGTTTAAATACAGCGATCCTAACAAGATGCTCGAATTCGCTATTAAGGCTCTGGAGTTATCGAAAGAGGAACAACTGAAAATTGAAATGGGGCACGCTTATCTGAATATAGGTACAGCCCATATTATTTTGAGCGATTATCAAAAGGCAATGGACCATTTTGTCTGGGGGAAATCCCTCTTTGAAGACCTTCCAAAATCTCCTCAAACTTCTGCCGATATTGCAAAAGGCTTGGCCAGAACCTATGGTAGTATGGGTATTGTCTTTTCAGAACAGAGCAATTATGCCAAGGCTCTTCAATATTATTTAAAAGCAGCGAAAGCCTACGAAATGCTGGACGATAAGGGGCAGGCAGCCAAAATTTATAATAATATGGGGGTTGTTTACAAATCCCAAAACCAAAATCAAAAGGCATTGGAGTTTTTCCTTAAGGCCTTGGAAATCCAAAAAGTGCTGAATGCACCTAATACCGCTATTACCCAAACCAATATTGCAAATATTTACTTCAAGGCGGAAAAGCTTGATGAGGCTTTTCAGTATTATACTGCAGCCAAAAGTAGTTTGGATTTACACCCTAATACTCGGGCTTTAGGGGAGTGGTATAACAACGTAGGTGCGTATTACAATTCTCGTAATTACCCCCAAATGGCATTGGAAAATTGGCAAAAGGCCATAAGTGCCTTTGAATCCATACACGATAAGTTTGGATTAGCTGATACCTATCTTTTACTGGCTGAATTTTATAACGCACAAGGGGAGCATACAAAGGGCCTGCAAGCGGCAAAAAGTGCCTTAAATTTAGCGTATGAAACAGACGTATTGGAACAAAGGGCAGCGGCGGAAAACCTTTTGAGCGATAGCTACGACAATTTGGGAAAGACCGAGCAGGCCTTGTTTCACTTTAAAAAGTATAGTAATGCAAAGGACAGTCTCTATAAAAAAAATAACATTCAAAAGGCAGTGGAAGCTGCCATGAACTATGAGTTTGAGAAAAAAGAGCTCCTCCAAAAGGAAGAAAACCAAAAACGCGAGCTCTTGATAAAGGAGGAGGCAAAAAGCAATACCTTAAAACTACTCTTTGGTTCCCTAATTGTACTTTTGCTTTTCGGCATCGGCTTTTTGATATACAACCGCCAACAACTTAAAAAAAACCTAACCCTTCAAAAGGAATTGGCAGAGTATGAGCAAAAGGCTTTACACCTACAAATGAATCCCCATTTTGTATTCAATTGTTTGGGCTCTATCTCAAGTTTTATAGTTCAGAACGGCACGGATAGCGCCATTAAATACCTGTCAAAATTTTCAAAACTGATGCGCTTGACATTGGAATATTCAAAGGAGTCGCTTATTCCAATCGATAAGGAGATTGAAAGCCTTCAAAATTATTTGGAGCTTGAGCAACTTCGGTTTAATGATAAATTTACTTTCAACATCGCCAAAGACCCAAACATAGAGGACGATGTAGCGATTCCGCCTTTATTGATTCAACCCTTCATCGAAAATTCAATCATTCACGGGGTAATTCCAAAAAAGGAAAAAGGTAATATTTCCATAGCTTTTTCGGTTGCGGGTAAATCCTTACATTGTACTATTGTGGATGATGGGGTAGGGATCAACCAATCTATTAAAAATAAGGAGAATTTGGTTTTGGCGCATAAGTCTATGGCCTTGGGTATCATTAAAAAAAGATTGGAGATGATTTCTGAAGCTACAAATAAGGAGGCCAGTATAGCAATTGGGGAACTAATAAACGGCAATACAGTCACCGGAACAAAAATAGTGTTGAAATTGCCTTTACAGTATAGCGGCCATTAATTGAAAAGATTTCAAGGAATTTATGATTAAAGCAGTATTGATTGACGACGATAAAAATTTAAGGGAGGGAATGAAAAAGCTTCTCGCCCTCTTTGCCCCGAAAATTAAAATTATTGGTGAGGCAGATAGCGTAGCGACTGGAGTGGAGACAATAGACCGATTACAGCCACAGGTTGTTTTTCTTGATATACAGCTGAACGACGGTACCGGGTTCGATATATTGGAAAAAGTAGCCGAAAAAAGCAAGACCATAAACTCCAACATAGTATTTATTACTGCCCACGAACAATACGCTATCAAGGCTTTTAGGTTTAGTGCCTTGGATTTTTTGCTAAAACCTGTAGATCCCGAAGAACTGCAAAAAGTGATTGAAAAAATTGAAAAGGTGCTCACAAATAGAAACGACTATTCCCATATAGATTTATTACTTGAGAACATCCGGAAAAACGTAGATAATTTTAAACGCATTGCGCTATCGACTCAAGACGGCATACATCTATTTGACATAAGTGACATTATTCGTTGCGAAAGTGAAGATAATTATACCAAGTTTTATATTAAGGATCATAAACCCATATTGATTTCCAAAACTTTAAAGGAATACGAGGAGCTATTGGCACAGCACAATTTTGAGCGCATCCATCAATCGCATTTAATCAACCTTAATTTTTTAAGGTCCTACATTAAAAAAGACGGAGGCTATCTGGTCATGGAAGACGGCAGCCATTTGCCTATCTCACAACGAAAAAGGGAACGCTTGCAAAATATTTTAAAAGCCATGTAGCGAATTCTAAATGAAACCCCACCTATACTCATTCACCCAAGAAATTACTAAAAGACATGATTACTTTTATATCAAATAACCAATTATGAAAAAAATACTACTTCTCCTTTTATTAGCTTCTGGTCTTGCCAGTGCGCAAATTGTAAACATTCCTGATTCCAGCTTTAAAAATGAATTGATCAATGATGGAGTCGATACCAATAGCGATGGTGAAATACAAGTTTCCGAGGCTCTTGCTACAACTTCCATATCCCTGCAGTCATCCAATATTATAGATATTACCGGTATTGAGGCCTTCGTAAATTTAGAAAGCTTTCAGAGTGACCCGAACCAAGTGGCGACCATTGATTTCTCTAGCAACCTAAATTTAATTTCCGTTGAAATTCAAGCTGCAATTCCTCCCGGTGTGGGAGTATTATCCTCAATAAATATTGACTCCTGTGTTGCTCTGGAAAACCTGTTGGTATCCTCATCCTCCATTGCAGCATTGGATCTTAGTTCAAATGTTAACCTTACTTCCCTGTATATTGCAGTAAACCCATTGTTGGAAACCGTCTTTCTTAAAAACGGTAGCGATGAAAGCTCAAACATGGATCCCGGTAGCTGGATGGAAAATTGGTTGTCCGCAAACAATCCAAGCCTGCAATATGTATGTGCCGACGAATTTCAGGTTACCGAAATACAGCAATTCGCGGGAACCGATTATCCAGTAAATTCTTTCTGTACCTTCCCTCCGGGCGGTGATATCAATACTATTACAGGGATAACAAAATTTGACGATGAGGGCGACGGTTGCGATTCAGGCGATAGTCCAATCTCCTACGCCCGTTTTAATATAAATTATAATTCCATACCAACCAACGCCATAGCGTATAGCAATTCTGCCGGGGTTTATAATGTGTATGTGGCACAACCAGGTCTTTATACCTTACTACCGTCGTTAGAAAACCCAAGTTACTTTAGCGTGAGTCCCGCTTCGGCAGACGTGCCGATTCCCGTAATTGACAACAGCACCGTGACCCAGGATTTTTGTGTGGAGGCAACAGGCGTGCACCAAGACCTTGAAGTTGTAGTTACCCCAATTATAGCTGCAAGACCGGGGTTTGCGGCAACCTACTGGCTGACATACAAAAATAAGGGAAACCAAACCGCTTCTGGAGATGTAACCTTCAATTATCCCGAAGACAAGATGGATTTTGTTTCTTCTAGTACAACACCGGATACACAGGGAGCAGGCATGATGACCTTTAATTTTATGGACCTGCAACCCTACGAAACGGTAACCGTATCAATCGTTCTTGATGTAAACGCACCTACGGACACGCCCCCCGTAAATATTGGTGATGTTTTGACGCTTGCCGCACAGGTAAATCCCATTGCGGGCGATGAAATGCCAGACGATAATACATTTACACTTAACCAAACTGTGGTTGGATCCTTCGATCCCAATAATATTATCTGCTTGCAAGGAGAAGAGGTGCCTACAGATTATATTGGAGACTATCTTCACTATGTTATTAATTTTGAAAACACGGGGACGGCTCCTGCCCAGAATGTCGTACTAACTATGGAAATAGACCCTGACGATTTTGATCCTTTAAGTCTTCAAATCCTTAATATTTCCCATCCAGCTGAAGTAATTGTACAAGATAATCTAGCCCAGTTTTATTTTCAAGATATTCAGTTGGACTCAGGGGGCCATGGGAATATACTTTTAAAAATGAAAACGAATAGTGAATTGACCTTCACGGATAATGTGGAAGCCCAGGCCAATATTTATTTCGATTATAATTTCCCGGTAGAAACCAATGATGCAATAACTTCATTCAGAATATTAGGTGTAGAAGAGCACGACAGTTCAAACATTGTACTGTTCCCTAATCCAACCGATGGATTGGTGAATATTCAATCTGCTACCATCATTAAGAATATTCGAATTTATGATCTTCAAGGAAGATTGATGGAATCATTCCAGCCGAATTCACAAGCTACGAAATTGAATATAACAAACTTAAATACCGGCGTCTATTTCCTTTCTATCGAAACTGAAATAGGCACAAGTAATAAAAAGTTCATAAAGCATTGATAAATTGGTTTAATGGATGTTAAATTGATATATTAATTGTTAGTTAATATGTGTGAGGGCAAGATCTTTATAGTATTCTTGCCCTCTCTTTTTACAGATACTATCTCTTTCAACTACCAACCACCAACCACTTGCGGATTCACATATTCACAAATTCAACTATTCACCATCCGACTCCTTTTTTACTTTTCGATATTAACGACTTAAGTACTTAGCTTATAACCTAAAGACGAAAGACATAAGACATAAGATGTAAGACGAAATATAATTTCCATTTCCGGGATTATAAACTTCAGTATTCAGTATTTAGTATTCAGTATTCAGTATTCACAACAGACAACCGAGAACCCACAACAGCCTCAAATAAACCCATACATTCTAGCTTTTTGTAATAATTGTTTGTCTTCCCCATCTTCTACATCAAAAACTATTTTTAACTGCCGTTTGCGTTTTTCCAGTGCACCCAATGAAAAGGGCATTAGTTCTGGTAGCTCTTTCATCTTTGTGCCTTGCGAAAGCTCATAAAGTAGATGTCTGTCCCATTTGTCCAACAAGTAGTCGTGGCTTATATATTTACGAATGGCCTGCAGTACCGTTTTGCTGTAATAGGGCGGGTCCAGCAGTACCTCCATAAGAGCTGCCACCAAGGTTTCGGTATCTATATCACTTTTTATTACAAACCCCTCGGGATTGATATTCCTAAAAATATTCTGTATTCTGTAATTGTCATTAAAGGTAGTGGCCACTACAATTTTGGCTTGCGGATGCTTTTCGCGTATTTCCAGCCCCAAATCCTCTCCCGAAAGCATTCCTAGGGTGGGGGAAGGGGGTAATTTTATATCCAAAAAAACCAAATCCAAGGTTTTATGCGGATTGTATCTTTCCATAATATGTTGGGCCGTATCGCAACTGGTAGCCTCCGTAATAGAAAACTCCAATTCCTCCGTGGTTTTTGCGATATGCAGGAGTGCATTTCGAAAGGCTTCTATTATCAATGGATGATCGTCAATAATTAGGGTATTGTATTCTTTTGCTTCCATAATCAGTATTTTATGGGTACACTTATATATATTTTTGTCCCTTCGCCGGGTATTCCCTCAATAACACATGTGCCCCCCATTTTTTTGGTACGCGATTTAATGTTTTTTATTCCAATGCCGGTTTCCGCAAAACGTTTGGTATATCCAATACCATCATCTTCTATATACAGACTTAAAACCTGCTTGTTGGCCTTTAGTACCAATTTTACTTTATTGGCTCTTGCATGCTGTACTATATTGTGCAGCGCCTCTTCCATTATTTTGTAAATATTGGTTTTTAAATAACTGTTGGTTCGTTCCCAGGTAGCTTCTTCCACAATTTTCAGCTCGGCTGAAAACTTACCTTGTTTTTCCCATTTTTTTACCAAGGCCCTTAAATTTTGGATATATTGGTTTTCGCTTATATAGAGTTCATTGCGCAAGTCGTGCGATATATCGCGTATTTCCTTTTCAATCTTTTGGAGTTCCCCTAAATATTCACGGTGTTTGATAATGGCAGCTGACTCGCCATCTATATTTAAAAATGCCCAGTTGATCCGTATTCCGAACAGCCGCGCCAAAATGCTGTCATGAAGGTCTTCCGAAATCCTTCGACGTTCCTCGAGCCTTCCTCTCACCAGATTTTCTTGCTGCTTTAAGGTGAGAAGATAGATTTTTTCATTTGCCTTTTGTTGCTCGCTTTCAAAAGCAAGGGCTTTGTTTTTAGCGCGTGCCCTGAAATTTGTAAAGAGCAACAATAAAATTATCACCACGGCTCCTGCACCGGCGGCAATAACTGCCTTATCCCGTGCCAAGCGTTTATTATCCTCTATATAACTGGCTGTTTCGTATTCTATACGGGTAAATTTATCGCGTACGACCCGTTCGGCACGGGTAAGGATTTTATTTAAGGCAATATGTTGGCTTAAATAGTCCTCCCTTTTTTTGCTATCGGCTCTGGCCAAAAGTTGTAGGGCGGTTAGGGCGTCCCGGTTCAGCTCCAATTCCTGTCCCAATTGGAGGGCCCAGCTAGCGTGGTGTACCGCTTGCGCACTGTCACCCTCTTGCAGATAGTATTCTGCCAAATGAATATGGCTCATAACAATACCCGCCCTGTTTTTAATGCTGTCGCGTAAATTAAGGGCGCGGCAGTAATCTGTAACCACATCATAATTTGCTTCTTTTAAAAAATAACTATACGCTCTGTTGTCTATAATGCGGGCATGTAAGGCAGGATCTTCCCTTAAGTATTCGTCTGCTTTTAAGGCAGTGTTGAATAAGGCTATGGCCGGTTCCTGATTTCCCATTTTTTGGAATAATACTCCCAAGTTGTTCTGGAGATCCAAAAGGTAAATACCGCCATCCCCGTGGCGCTCCAAATAGACCATAGCCTGCTTATAGTGGTCAAGCGCCATATTATATTCTTCCAAGTTTTCGTGGATTGCCCCAAGTAGGTTATGGCATAAATAGAGCTGCTTATATTTTTTTAGGGGAAGGAGCTGTGAAATCGCCTTATAAACCAAAACTTCACTTCCGGTATAATCCTTAATATGGGTCTTTATCAAAGCCATATTATAAAGCATTTTCGCCGCATAATACGGTTTGCTGTGCCGAAAATGCTGTAGCGCCTTTTCATAATGTAGATAGCTCTGTCCATAATCCTGCCATTGCATATGATGAATTCCATAATGCCAATAGCCCTCTCCCATATGGAGGGTGTCGCCCAGTTTCCTCGCAAGCAATAGGGCTTCTTCATTTACTTGCTTAAAAAAGGTGCTGTCCGTTGAATTTGCGAGCAAATATGCTATGTGTGTGTAGTAGTTCATTTTAACGCTATCGTTCTGTAAGGTTTTTACTTCTTCAAAGGCCTGGTGCATTGCTGCAGGGACGTTTGTTTCTCTCGCTTTCTGAAGGAGCGAATCTATGGTTGTAATATTTGAAGCGGAGGAGTCCAAATTCCCGTTGCAGCTACTAAAAGCGATACAAAACAAACTTCCGGAAAGCAGTAGGTTTTTTAAAACGAAAGATTTCATGGCGGTGTAGATTGGAGCTATTCAAATGTAAGAAAAGCCTTTCCTTTTAGGAAAGACTTTTCGTTTAACTGCAACCTAATCAATCTTTATCGTTGTCTGGTCTTAGGCTTAAATCATCGCCCGTAGCCATAGGGCTATGGTCGCTGTTTTGAACCTGATCGACAAGATCGGTGGGGGTACAGGCATTCAAGCCTACCCCTAAAAGTAGGGTGAGTACTAAAATCTTGAATTTCATGATAAGAAAATTTAAGGGTATTGAATAAATGTTCTGCCCATCGCCCTGATGGGGTATATTCAATGGTGCACCTTGAAAAACCTGATATTCAGGCAGGAGAGCCACTTCCTTATCATAAAAATAAAGGGAGCTATTAGAACTACTTTTATTGGAGCTGGCTTACTTTGTGAAATGTATAATTTCAAGGGTGAAAAGCGACTTTATTAGGGTATGATTACATTATGTTACTGCCCTTTAGGGTATGGATAATTTCCAATTGGTGTGCATACGAAGTAGTGTAAGGAATAAATTGCTCGCATCCCTTCAACTTAAGAAATTTCTTGGTGTAGTGAATTCGGTAGATGTGGATGGCATTGACAATATAACTTTTATGGATACGCACAAATGGAAACCTCAATATCTCCTCAAAATACGAAAGGGAATTGAAAACGGTAAATTGCTCCCCGTCATTTAAATGTACGATTACATAATTATTGTCGGCCTTAATATACCAAATGGAGCCAGAACGTAAATATCGAATTTCCTTGGGGCAACTTATAGTTATTGGTTTGTCCTGCGCCAGCAACTTCTGCCTAATTTCGCCCAATACTGTTGTAATGGCTGCTATGGACAGTGGTTTTATAAGTACATCAAAGAATCCGTCTTTTAAGGCCCTATATGCTTTTCGATAACTGTTGGTAATCCCAACCCACATAACATTGTTGTTAATAGTCTCGGCTACAGGAATTAAGTCCAACTCCAAATCCACAAAAAAAACTTGTGGGTTGTAATGGTGTAGATAATGTGCTAGCTCAATAGGTTGGTCTGGAGGTTTTACTTCCACCACTTCCCATAGCGGAACAGTATCTTCACCTAATTGGTTTTTGATAGGATAGGCAGTTATGGATAATAGACGAAACAACCAGAAATATTTTTGATTGCATACTACTATCATTCCTACAAACTCGAGTTGGGTTTCTCCTTACTTATGGTAAGGCAAGCCCCTAATATTGCCACGAAATAATAAGTAGTTTTATTTTCCAAATCTTGCCATTCAGGTTTATGAAATCTAAAATGAAGTATTACCTGCATATTGTCGAAATTATGGAGAAAGAATTGACCGTAAGGGGAAATGCACCCCTCTATTCATTTTTGGACATACAGGACTGCCTTCAAATTTGCTATAGGAGGCTCCAAGAATTACGGGTTTTAGTAGTAAAACACGGTTTTGAAAACACCGCTGAGGAATGTCGTTTTTTTAAGGAAATAAAACCCAAGGTTTTCGGGAAACTTATTTTTTTTAGCAAACTCCTTGAATTTGAAGTGCAAAAACCCGAACATTCCCAAAAAGCACTACGTAAATATGTGGTTAAAAACATAGGATCCCTACGGCATATATTTATAGAGTATAAAGAGTTCCATCAATACCTTCTATGCCGCCGGAAGGATCGGGATAGGGAGTATTTTTGCCGTCCCGGTCGTCCCTACGTAACCGGAAGCCTCAGCTTGCCTTATTGTTCCGACCCCGTATTTTCTACCACTCAGGACTATCTCTCGGCCAAATTTACAGCACATACTTCTCTAATTGAATACTTATCGCAACGGTATATACAATCGAATTGCGCAGCCGCCCAAAAAAGTCTTTTAAGATGGACGGGCCAAAAGGTAGATCTGGTGGAGCTGGTCTATGCCCTGCAGGCCTCGGGCCTAATCAATAACGGCAATGTGGGGATCAAAGACCTTGCAACCGCCCTGGAACAATTGTTTAATGTGGAGATGGGCGATTACTATAGAATTTTTCTAGAAATACGAATGCGGAAATCCAATCAGTCCAAACTTCTCGACTTCCTAAAGACCAGCCTCCACAATCGGATAATCGAGGTGGATGGATAGCCAATGCAACCCGAACGGGTTTTGAAAAACTAAGGCAAAACCTCCTTCCCCTCTCTGGAAGAAAGATATCAAATGTTTATATTCGTCCACTCATATTTTAGTCCCAGTGCCAACCATCTGGCAGGCATAGGTACGGCGCCCGCTTCATTGTAAGAAGTGTTAAATAGATTGGTTATCTCTGAGTATAACAGAAAATCTTGCCATTGGTAATTTATACGAATATCCAATACGTTATAGGCGCTGGCAAGTTCACGCTTAAGCAGCCTATTTAAAACGTTTAATGAAAAATCGTGCTTCCGGTAATACAGACCTGCAACAAACTGATGCTTTAAGGATTCTAAGGTGTATTTGGATTGGGTTTGCGCTGAGGTCTCCAGACGGGGGTGCAAATAATTATAGCTAGCCGTATAACCGAAAGATTGCGTGCCGTTCAGCTGAAACTCCTGTTGCACTCTTACATATAGGCCGTGCACTTTGTTTTTTCCGAAATTGGTTGGGGAATAAGGGTCGGAGGGATTGGCCCTTACCCAATCAATAAAATCGGAAATGCTGCGATAAAAATAACCTGCTTTAATACTGCTGTTTCCCTTTCTGTACTGGATATGGCCTTCATAGCTCCAGGCGTTTTCTGGCTGGAGAAACTCATTGCCCACATTCCCGGGGCGTTGCTCTAAATATAGATCGGTAAAGGAGGGAATCCGCTGTCCCGAGCCAATGCTTGTAGAAAACCTCCAATGGGCATTGATAAGATATGCCAAATCCATTCCTGGGTACACCTGCACCCCGTAATCTGTGTTGTAATTGGCATAAAGGCCAATTGTGCCCCTAATTTTCTCTCCCAGCCGGCTACTCAATTCCCCATAGGCGCCGTGATTGTTGCGATTGTGTTTTCCAATATTCGAACTATTGATGGTTTCCAATCTGGACTCCACACCCAAACCGATGGTTCCGATTTTTGTAACAAGCCTACTATTTAATTCCAGCATCAGCGCGTTGGTGTAATGTAGGGATCGGCCTTTGCTCAGATCGTCTTTATAAAAACGGTAATCGTCTTCGCCATAACGGTTACTTATTCTTGGTGAAATGGTAAGCTTGCCAAAGCTGTGTTTTGAGGAAAGAGAGAATACTGAGGATTCAACCAATTCTTCCGAATTCAAATCGTGGGGTGCAGCGTAGAAGCCGTTAGCTCCAAATAGGCTACGCGCGTAGCCCGCCATAGCCTGTAGGCTGTTGTTAGTGTTGAAGTGATAGTTTCCATCATAAAAAAGCTTGGTAATCTGGGCTGCCGAATTGTAGCGCTGGCCATTATAATTGCTTTGGCCAAGTGCCAGAAGCTGGCTTTGTTTTTCCGATCCAAGGATTGCTGTAGCCTCAACCGATCCTCCCGCGTAAATCCCCGACCCGTCGCCCTCTTCCTTACTCTTAAAGGAACTGCCTGTTTTAACATCTGCAATTAGGGTGGAATGGCTTTCTTTTTTGGTAACTATATTTATGGCCCCAGTAAGTGCATTGATTCCATACACCCGGGCTGCGGCACCTCTTAGCACTTCAATATGGTCTATGGCGCTTAAGGGCAAGGGGATGTTCATCATATTATGTGCAGACTGGGCGTCAAGCATCTTTACCCCGTTAATAAGCACTAAGGTTTGCTCGGAAGTTCCCCCGTCGATAGAAATGTCTGCCTGCGCTCCAAATGGTCCCCGCTGTCGGATATCCACCCCGCTTATATAGGACAAAACCTCGTTGAGCGATTTGGCGGGAAGGGCCTCAAGCTGCTTTTGGGTGATAAGCTGAATGTCCCGGGTAACTTTACTGAATGGGGTCTCCAGCCGGTTGCCCTGAATAACGATTTCCTCCAACTCGCTGCGCGGTACACTTGGGTCCGTAAGGGTGTCCTCTTGTTGTGCCCATGCGGTTATAGACACTGTAGTTAGGAGAGCGAAGAGGGTTGTTCTTTTTTTCATAAACAAATTTTTAAAACGTTACCAAACTAAATTTGGGCGCAAAGGTTTGGATTAAAGTATTAATTTTGGTAGTCCGCAATTGAAATAATGGGTAGTCCGGTTAAAGTACATTTTGAATCCTTAATTAAAATAGATCGCCTAAAAAGGGAACCGGTCTATATGCAGTTTGTTTATCAGTTTATCCATGCCGTAAAAAGCAATATTCTTGAAAACAACGACCGGCTTCCGGGCAGTAGAAAAATAGCGGAAGAACTACAGGTGCACCGAAAAACCATTGTAGCGGCCTTATGGGAACTGCAGGAGCAAGGGTGGATAAAGACGATTCCCGGCATTGGTACCTTTGTAACTAATCCTGAGGCGCTGGCCGCCACCCAAAACGTGAGGGCAGTTAAGCATCCTCCGCTGCAAGCTATATATGATTTCCGGAAGGATTTTATATTGGATACTCCTTTGGAGAACAATCTGGAAGCCTATTCTTTTACGGCCGGAACCCCGGATTATCGCGTGATAAAGGCTGAGGAATTGGTTCGTTTTTACGCCTCGGTATTAAAGCGGAAAAATGGATGGGGCATAGCGGCGAATACACATGGCGACACTTCCTATTTTAGGGATCAATTGAGCAATTATCTAAACCTGACCAGAAAATTTCACCTTTCCAGAAATTTTTTGTTGCCCATAGCGGGTATAGAACGGGCACTGTCCATTTTATCACGGTTACTGATAAATCCTGGCGACATCGTCTTGGTAGAAGAACTTAGTTATTTCCTGCCGAACATGATCTTTAACCAGGCAGGTGCCAAGATGAAGACCATCCCCGTGGACGCAGAGGGAATGGACATAGATTATATTCAAAATAATTATAAACCCAAGGAGATACGGTTGGTCTATATAAATTCAAGATGCCAATATCCCACGACCGTCAGTTTATCTGAAGCTCGTAAAAAGAAGTTGGTGGCTTTGGCAGAACGATATAATTTTATTGTGATTGAAGATGATACTGATTTTGAGTTTTCCCTTGATAAGCATAAAAAGGAATCCTTATTCAGTTTAAATGCGGGCCATCGTGTGATTTACCTGGGTGGTTTCGGGAGTTTCCTACACCCCGGTTTTCAAATGAATTTTATAATTGCGCCGCCGGATTTGTTGCGGGAGGGAGCCAAATATTTAAATGTCTTCGGAAAACCGGATCTGATAATGGAAAAGGCCTTGGGCGATATTATTCATCAAGGCGACATCCATCGATATCAAAGAAAGTCCAAAAAAATAATTGCGGAAAGAAAGGAACTGTTTGCACAATTGCTGAACAGGTATTTTAAACACCGGATTGCTTTAACAATTGCCCCCACCGGGTTGGCATTTTGGGTTCGGTTCCCCGACTTCTTCCCACTGAAGGATTTACAAAGGAAAGCAAGGAAAAAGGGATTGGTGCTGCCAAGCGTTTGTCTTTATCAAAAGCGCAATTTAACTGCATTGCGATTGGGATTTGCCCATTTAAGCCCCCAGGAAATGGATACTGCCGTCAGATTGCTTAGTGAGGCTTACTATGAAGTGGTAGCGAATATGGCTTAGGTTGCTGATAATATTTGGCAATTTGAATATCTGCTGGGTTTTGTCCTATAAGATTTTCAATCGAAACGTATAGGGCAGAATGAGTAAGAATATTAGAAAACCAGGTAAGGTTAATAAATGAAAAACTTAAACATTTTATATAGAGATTGGGCTTGGTGAGGGTTTAAATTCATCAACCTAGAGCCAATCTTTTTAAACCTTCCAAGCCCAAAATCCTGCTAGCTATTTCATCCTCATTTTATAAAAGAATTCAAAAAACCCTAGACTTTGTAGCTGTTACGCAACTATCTAAAACCGACAAAACTACTCTTTTATAATTTTAATTGTGTGGGTTTCCATATTGTCTTCCACTTGAAGTATGTATATCCCATTGTTTAGGAAGGAAAGGTCTAGCTGTGTTTGTAAAGCATTGATATTTTTACTCAAGAGTTGTTGCCCACCCGTACTGTATATTCTTACGTCTTTTATAGTCTTTTTATTTCTTAAATTAAGCGTATGGGTTACAGGGTTTGGATAAACTTGCACGGTGGTTTTCTCAGCGGGATTATTGCCCATTCCCAAAGCATGCAAGTCGATGGTATATTTTATTAATCCCAGATCTATACTCCCTATATAAACCTCGGCACTTTCTTCCTCGAATTTTACGGTGGCGTCAACAGCGGTAATCTGTAAGAGTTCTTCATTTGCAATAGCCTCCCATGTTTGTCCCCCATCCAGAGAATAAACAATCGTAAATTGTGAAACGTCAGAATCAAATACAATTCCCACTAGATGCGCATCTACAAACTCTGAATGGAATGTTTTATGGACCAGGCCATCATAAATTTTAGACCAGGTTGCTCCCCCATTTAAGGATGTGAAGATGCCTCGATTGGTAGAAAGTGTTACTTGGTCTTCGTTTAAAGGATTTGAAGCCAGATGGATAATTAAATCAGTTCCGGGGAGCAGTTCTTCCAAGCCCGTGCTGGAATTTGCCCAACTTAGCCCCCCGTCTTCAGTTTTATAAATATTTGTTCCTATGGAGATTAGTGCCTTATCCACATCATTTTCATAAAAATATATACCTTTTATCAAACCCGTTTCTGGAACTGTGATGGCAGTATTGGTAATATTGTTTGGATCGCTTATATCGGCTTTCCAAAATTCAATTTCTCCCATATTATTGGATAGGGAATACCAAACTTCATTTGGGGTATGTGGATCCACTTTTAAGGCATCCACATAGTTCATATAAGTATTGTAGATTTGAAATTTATTTTGTCCATGGTCATTACTAACTTCTAGGTCTGCTCCAAACCAACCGCTACTAAAAGTAAAGACTCGCCCCTCAGTGGTCGTATCTACAAACAAAGCAGGGGCATCGCCTTGGGTATAGGCATCCAAGGGAACAAGATCAAATGCTTCTTCGGTCTGGGTGGCGAGATTCCGATGTACAAAGCCATATTGCACTCCGTAATATAAGTGCATATCGCTCTGCGCAAATAGACCTATTGAGCCGGTTGATCTAAAATACTTATTTTTTTTCCACGTTATAGTAGCCCCACCATCCTCAGAAAACATTGGAAAGTAATCACTATTGATAAAAACTTCCTCCTCATTAAATGGATTAAAGGAAAGATTCCATCCTGAATAGTAAGTATGGACATCGATGGGCTCATAAACATAATGTTCCCAACTTGTTCCGTTATCATTCGAAACAACTATTTCATTCTCTTCCAGTACAATGATATGACCTTCTGTAATAGGATTAAACGCTATTACATTGATATTGTTTAAGCTTCCTTCCGTCCAGGTTAAAGGAATCGCATTCCAGGTTTCTCCCCCGTCGTATGAACGATAAAGGTTTTCTGGGCTGTTGCCAAAGCTTATTCCTGTGGCTACATATATTTCGTCAATATTGAAGGGGTTGAAAGCTATGGGGTGTAAAATAATATTTTCCAACTTCAGGGTCCAAGTTTGACCGGCATCTGTGGAAGTCAATAAACCCCCTTCTACCCCATTTGGCCCAAACCCTCTGGTTAATATAAGATGTTGGGGATTCTGTGGATTAATTGCAATATTATTTAGAGAGACCCCATCATAGTCACTTTTAGAATAAACTTGATCCCAGGTTTGGCCACCATCCGTGGTATAATAGGTTATTTCATCGGTGCCAAATTCAAGAACGGCATTCATTAATATAATGTCGGGATTTTGGGGATAGATAGCGTATGACTGGATATATTTTACATTGGCACTATTGGGAATCTCTATTTCTTTGATTATAGCATTTGTGCTCAGATCTAAAATGAGGATACTGTTGTCAGCCGAGTCGCGATTGTATTTTACGAAACTCAATGCCATATTATTATTTGTCATTCTCAGGTTTTGAAATTCATTGGCGTCCTGATATCGCATCGAGAATAATACATGCCAAGTCTCTCCGTTATCTTCCGACCGTAAAATGTGGTTATTCATAGAAGTGGCAAATAGTCTATTTTCCACAGTAGGATGGTACGTAATATTAAATATCCTACCATAATCTTCAGACCCCACAAAATCCAATTGGGCATATATGGGGATAGTGGCATTAAAAAACAGCGGTAAAACTAAAAAGAGAGTAAAAAGATTTTTCATGGTGTACTGGTTATAAAATTAATTGCAGCGCTAAAGTGTAAAATCAAATTGAATTTCACATAGAAGACCACACGAATTAATAGGACATGGGAAAATAAATAATGGGACAACCAGATATTTAGATATGGGAGAGATACGGAAATAGTTCGGCCGTTTCTTGAAGCCCCATTTTTTTTGCGATACGCTCTTTTCTTTTTCTGCAGGCATCTGGGGTAATATTCAACAGCGATGAAATTTCCTTGATGGATAGATTCATGTACAAATAGGATAAAAAACGTATATCATTCACATTGAGATTTTCGTGTTTTTCCCGCAGCGAGCTCAAAAAACCGTGATTGGTTTCTTCAAAATGTATAAGAAAATCATCTTTGGTTTTATCCTTTTTGATTTGTTTGTTCAAAATGGCCACATATTTTCTGACTTCAGGTTTGTTTGATAAATCTACTTGCTCTTTGATGTTCTGTACCACTTCCTGCAATACTTCATTTCTATTGGACATATTTAATGCCTTAACCGCCAATGCCCTGTTTTTTGCTTCCAGTTCACTTTCCAGTTCCAGCATTTTAATTTTTTGATTTCTTTCAGCAATTATCTTTTTTTGCTTATCTCTAATGTGGGCATTTCTCCAGGTCCAAACAATCACTAGAATTATAAATACAATTGCACTGAATGAAGCATAGAGCATTTTACGTTCTGCTTCATAATTTTTGGTTTTCTCTATCATTTCAATTTCATAATTCCTCATGGCGAACTTTACACGGTTTGCCTCAAACTGGCTACTGCTCTTTAGATGGTATAGACTATCCTTGAGAATTATGACCGTATCTTTGTATTTATTGGCCAATTCGTACTTTTTTTCCCTATAATTAAGATTTGAAAGATGTTGGAATATATTTATTTGCGTGTCCAAACTATTATTGGAACTTTGTGCCAAGGCGGCAAACTCTTCTGCTTTTTTTATATTCGCTTCGCTTAACGCTATTTTGGATAGTAAAAGCAGTCCGGATGCTTTTTGTTCTATAAATTCCAAAGTGGTCAACTCAGGTATTAAACGCAATAATTCTTCCTTAGCGTTTTTGCGTTCATCACTTAAATAATAATTTTCGGCTAATGCATATCGCCCCTGCAATAATACATTTTGATGGTTTTGAAGAAGCGGCAGCGCCTTCTGCAAATACGCCCTTGCATCCTCGAGTCGGCCTGCGCTATTGAGTGCCAGTCCTAAATTGACGGCATAAAGACCCATCTTAAAACTGTCGGTGTTTTTATGGGCAAGGGTATAAGCTTTTAAAAAATACTTTTCTGCCTCTGCAAGATTGTTTTCTTGATAGAAGAGAATCCCGATATTATTGAGAACGACCATTTCCTGGGTTGTATCCAAATAACTAAGGGCAATATCATAGGCCAGAAGGTAATTTTCAAGGGCTTCCCCATAATCGGAAAGTTTATAGTAGTTTGCTCCAATATTGTTTAACGTCAAGAATAATTCTTTGTGCCAACCTTTTTCCTGGGCGATTTTCTGAACCTTGGTAAGTATTTCCAGAGATTGGGCATGCTTATTTTGATGCATCGCTTCAATAGCTTGCTGTATAAGTATATCACATTCGGGTCGTGTTTCCTCTTGTGCATTTATAATTAGAAATAAAAAAATTAGTAGCGACTTCATTGGGGAAACTTTTAATAGTGGAACACATATATTAATTAGGGCACAAATTATTATAAAAATGTGAATAGTATAAAAAAGTGCTTGGAAATAAATATGCTATAATCACTTACGTAAACCTTGCATTAATTCCATAATATAAATCGTTCCTGATTTATTCAGTCTAAGGATTACGGCATCCTCTCCGTGCCGCTGGGCACTCCTGGAGGGCTTCCAAGACCTGCGCACTACATTCCCTCTTCCTTTCATTTTTATGGAAACTTAGCATTTTAAACGGGATTGTTGTCATGGAATTCTTATATTTTCACCTCTCAAAAAAAACCTTGCTTTCTCCAATGGATATTACTAAAAAATGCTTTCTTATTTTCATTTTATTTTGTGCTGCTGGCTATGGCCAAGTTGAAAGTAAATCGGAATGCAATGCAATGATAGAAAAGGGGATTGCGCTTATGTTTGAGAAAAAACATGTACAGTCGCTCGAGATTTTGTTGGAAGCAACCGCAATTGCCCAAAAGAATGATTGGAGCCAGCAGGAGTTTCGCGCCGTTCTCAATACGGGTTCCAACTACTACCTTATGTCCGATTTTGGAGAGGCCCTTGAATTCTATTTAAAAGCATATGAAATAGCTATAGAACATCTCCAAACTAAAGACGAATTAACTGTCTTGAATAATATTGGCATTCTCTATTTTCAAGAGTCAAACTTGCCCAAGGCTAGAGATTATTTTTTAAAGGCATATGAGCTTAGTAGCACTGATATAAACAGCAATAAGCATGGGTATTACGCCATAAATCTCGCGCTGGTTTCCAATAAAATGAATAAGGCGGAGGATGCGAGTAGATATATTCAGGAAGCGCTTCCTCTGGTTAGGGACCAGCCCGAAATAGAAATTATGGCCAAAATGGCCTTGGCGGAAAATCTTTTTATAAAATCGAATTACGACCAGGCTCGGGAAAGGGCTTTAACCCTCCTCCCCCAGTTGGTGGGTGATGCCCACGCCGATAATAGGGTATTCGTTCTCCTGCTTATCGCCCAAATTTATGAGAGGCAACAAAATTATCAACTTGCCCTGCAATATGCAAGGCGAGCAAGAGCTGCCTCAAAATCGTTGGAAAATAGGGAAGATGTCTATGAGGCGCTTTCCAAGGCCTATATATCGTTACGGGATTATGACAGTGCCTTGCGATACAAGGACAGTGTTATTATGGCCCGAGACACACTGCAGAAAATACGCAACATTACCCTCTATGAAAACAATAAAATAAAGTTTGAAATTCAGAATTACGCCCATCAATTAAGTGAAAGCCAACTGCTTTTGCAAAAGGAAAGGCGCTTTTTCTACAGCGTTGTGGTTTTCGGACTTCTGCTTTTTGTTTTGGCCCTTTGGATATTTCGAAACCATATTACAAAACAAAAGCAAAGAAAAAAAATTACCGAACTTGAACTGGAGCAGGAAAAGTCGAAACGTCTGCTGGCGGAAAAGCAAATACGGGAACGGGAAATCGGGATAAAACTGGAGCAGCAGCGATTAAAAAATGAATTGGACTTAAAAAACAGAAAGCTTACTTCAAAGGCGGTCTATCTTTCCAGCCGCAACGAATTGATTGAGGAAATAGTAGAAACCCTCTCCGCCAATGCACAGGTAAAGGCACAACCCGAATTGCTCTCGCAGCTAAAGGCCCTGAGCAAACATCTTAAAAACAATCCCCAATTCGACAGTTTTTTCAGTCATTTTGAAGAGGTAAATCCTGGATTTTCTACTCGGCTTTTGGCCTTGCATCCCAACCTCACCCAACAGGATGTGCGGTTTATAATGTATCTCTACATGAATTTGGGAAATAATGAAATAGCATCTCTTTTAAACATTACGCCCCAATCCTGTAGAAAAAGAAAGGAGCGAATTTCCAAAAAGCTTGACCTTGGTGACGGGAAGTCATTAGCCGTTTATATTACCACAATCTAGGGGGCTGTCACAAATTTATACGGTCCCTGTCACAAAATGTCACGCCTGTTTCCTGCCTGTCCTTCTCGCAACTTTCTATTTTTACGGGTATAACCAAAATACATTTTTATGAAAAAGACCATTATTCTTTTTATGTTCCTTCTTATTGCCGTAGGACCTTCGGCTATGTCGCAGCTTAGTTTTGAGGCCCATGACGATTACGGACAGCTTTACGACATTTTATTTGATTCAAATCAGGAAAACACCCTATATGCCAGAACAGTGGGAAACCATATTGTTAAATCGAGCGATAGTGGCGATACTTGGCAGATTCTTTATAGCGATCCTATGGTGCAGTATTGCACCTTAAGGGACCTTCGCCTTATCAATAACTCAGCAAGCCTGAGTTTTATAGTAAAGGCTGAAGGTACGGCCTATAATAAAGTTGTAGTATTAAACCTTACCGATGGAACGGTGCAAAAGGAATATAATGTTCCAAATCCACAGGAATCCGATATTTTAATTGCGAGTTACGATATCTATAGTCCTAACAACGATATTGCTCTTCTGCATACTACTTATACTATAAATTTCGGGTTTACGAATGAAGTGTTTTTAACTCTCGATGGCGGCGCCACTTGGAGAAGTATTTATTTTAGTCCCGATTACAGGGATATATCAATAAACAATGTGGCTATTTCTCCCAATAACCCTGACAAACTATTTCTTATGAGAGGGGTTTCGCCGGGGAGCGACATGGGGGGTCTGTTTGTCAGTGAGGATGGCGGTACCACCTGGGACGAAAAAATTCCAGGAAATACCTATAGTGCTATAGCATTCAACCCAGACAACAGCAATGATATTCTTTTAGGGACTTTTTATGGCTATGGTACCCACCAGGAGAATCTTTATCGCTCACAAGATGGTGGCGACACTTGGAACGTGGTCCCGTTAACCTATACTAGTATGTCCAACGACAACATCAATTTTATTAAATTTAATCCTACAAACCCTGCCAATATTGTGGTATTGGAAGAAAATGAAATAATTGTAACGCAGGACGATGGCCTTACCTGGGAGCATCAAGTTTATACTGCTATCGATCCTGAGGATTACTATTATGGATTGTCTGTTTCCTTCAATCCTTTTGAGGCCAACGATGTAATAATAACAACCGATTTTTACCCCTTCCGTTCGCTGGACGGGGGGATTACCCTTTCTAAACTTTCCAATCGTTTTGTAAATAGTACGGGTAGGATTGACGCCCATTTTGAATCGGGTGGGAATCATTTGTACTATGGTCTCAGAAATGGGTTTATCCATAAGGACTTGGATAGCAACTCCGAAACTGGATACCGCATGCGGCCCCTAAACAATACCTTTGGGGCAACCACCTTCCCGTATGCCGATGCGGAAGTGGAAGGAAGAATCTTTAACAGCAGTCGCTTTGGAATGAATTCAGTATTGGAAATGAGTACGGACCATGGCGCCAATTATATATCCCTTTACAGCAGTATGATGTTCTTGAACATTTATACTCTGGCTACCGATCCTAGCAATACCGACCTAATTTGGTTTTCATTCGGAGAAATGGCCTATAAAGTTGACGTTACGGATGTTTCCACGCCCATTATAACCGAAGTAAACCTGCCGTCAACCAATCTGTTATATGGAATCATAATTGATCCAATGGATTCGGATAGGATAACCATTACCCAAGGTACCGCGGTCTATAGTTCTACAGATGGAGGGGCTACGTGGGAAAACACCTCCTCCGGCCTGGAAACCTTGGTTGAGGGGCAGGATATGATTTTAGATGCCAAAAGAAATCCGTTAGACCCAAACGAATATCTCTTAGCTACCACCAAGGGGATTTATCTTTCAACAAATAAAGGACAAAATTGGGTGCGGACTTTTGAGGAGTTTGTGGACAAAGTAGATTTTTCCAATATTACCTCGGGTCATATAGTAGCTCGTAACCATTACTCCGATGGCTTTTTATATCCGCGGGCCAATTCTAGAATTATTTATTCAACCGATGCGGGTCAAAACTGGGAAGTTATTTCCGGGGAGGCGTTGGAGTATATCAATTCAAGTAGTTCCCTAGTACGTTTTTATGAAGATAATGCCGATGTGTTTTATGGAACTTTTGATACGGGGTTGGTGCGCTATAATATTGATTTGAGCACCCTTGATGTGGCCCAATCCCAATTAAAGGATGCTATTGCCATCTACCCAAACCCTGCCAGCACTAACTTATGGATTACTGCTGCAGACCTACAAATCCAGGATGTGAAAATTTATAACATCAAAGGACAGCTAGTAATTGAAGTATCGGAGAATATGGAACAAATTGACATCTCCTCATTGAATAGTGGGGTTTATTTAATAAAAATAGAGACCGCCAAGCAGACATTTTTCAAGCGATTATTAAAAAAATAAGAACCTAAAAATAAGAACATATGAAAGATTTAATCAAATCCATTCCCTTAACCATCATTGGATTGATGTGTATGGGAAACGTAGGCTTTGCCCAATTTACGCAAGAAGCTAAAATAGTAAGTGAAAATCGTGAGTCGCGTGCAGAATACGGCACTTCGGTGGCTATCCTCGACAGTTATGCTGTAGTTGGAACGTCCAGGGAGAATGTTGCTTCGGGGGCGGCATATATCTATCAAAAAGATACAAATGGCGAATGGTCCTACCTTCAAAGTTTTACTGCCCCGGATCCCAATATGGGGGCCGAATACGGAGGTGGGGCGAAACTGACCCACGATCTTATGGTTATTGCCGCGGGCAGGGCGGACGTTGCCGGCTTGGAACGGGCTGGAGCCTTATATGTTTATCAACGCAATGGCTCTTCCTGGGAATATGACACTAAACTTATAGCCAGCGATTTTAGCGCAGATGCAAAGATGGGTATGAACCCTACTTCGCTCGATATGGAGGGTGCTACCATTGTAGTAGGGGCGCCAGGAGAAACCTCATGGACTGGTAGCGTGTATGTATTTGAAAAATCTGGCGGAAATTGGAGCGAGGTCCAGAAAATATTGAGTCCAAATCCACAGCAAAATGATATTTTTGGAATAGGGGTATCCTTAGATGGGGATTATATGGTGATAGGCGCCAGTGAGGAAGACAATACCAAGGGAGCAGCCCATATATACCTAAGGAATAGCAGTGGGGTGTGGGAGCACCAGCAGCGAATAACTGCCTCTGACGCCATGGGGCAAGCTTATTTCGGTACTTCAGTAGCTATATCCAATACAAGTATCGCAATAGGTGCCTACGGGCACGCCGGGGGCGCGGGCGCAACCTATATTTTTGAGGATGACGGGTCGGGCAACTGGATAGAAACCCAGAAAATCACCGCTTCTACGCCCTCCATTGAGGCTAATTTTGGGTGGAATTGTTTGCTTCAGGACAATCATCTAATTGTTAGCGCTCCTCACCCTTATGGTGTGGAAAAAGGAGAGGTTTATGTATATGAAAGGGTTGGTGGTTCATTTACCGAAATTCAAAAGGTGGAAAGTCTAGACCTCGCCCCCGAGGATTTTTATGGATGGAATATCGAGATGGATTCAAATCAATTGATTATAGGCGCGCCGTGGGAAGATGAGGATGCAAATGGAGGAGACCCTGTGGATCGTGCAGGCTCCGCATATATTTTTAAAAACCCCTTATTGGCCCTTAATGACTTTCAGGACAATACGGAATTCCGCATATATCCCGTTCCAACCAGTAGGAACTTAACTATAGAAGCAAGTGGTACTATAAATAACCTAAGCCTTGTAAACCAATTGGGAGCTGTACTTATGGAAAAAAAGGTTATAGCCGCAACGCAGCATACACTTGATCTTTCCCAATATGCACGAGGAATCTATTTCTTGAACATTGGAATGGACAACGGTCAAACGGTAGTGAAAAAGATTGCTGTAGAATAAATTGAAATTTTTTCCTAGGATTGTTACCCCTTAAGAATTTTCTTGAGGGGTTTTGTTTTCCATCCTTTATTGGCGCATTTTCATTTCATCTAGGGAGGGCCAGTTGTCCTTAATTGGATTATGAGCAACTGTATGTAGCAAATATTACCACTTTTTTACCTGGAAAAAAAGGAAACAATCCGGAACCACATTCCATACTTCGGCATCGTTTTTTTGCTAATTCCCATTCAATAATTATGTCTTTTTTCGGATATAAGTTAACTTCACAACCTTTTTAGGTTTATGAAAGTAATCTCTATATTCTTATTTCTCCTTTTCGGCCCTTTTTTGCTGGCCCAGAGTACAGCAGAATTGGACAGTCTTTTGCTGCAGGGAATAAATGCGAGAAGTAATAAGGAATATTCCCGATCATTGGAATTATTGACCAAAGTACGCACGGTTGCCGAAGAAAACCAATGGCATAAGCAGCAGTTTTTGGCCATCAACAACATAGGGGCCAATTATTATTCCATGTTGGATTACGGGGAGGCACTGGACAACTATCTGGAGGCATATACCATAGCCTTAAAATACTTGGATGGAAATGAAGAGATGATTGTGCTTAACAACATTGCAATTCTCTATAGTAAGGAAGGCGACTTCCAAAAGGCAGAAGAGTATTTCTCCAAGGCCTATGTATTGGCCAAAGAACATAAGGAAAAAGTGAAAATTGGGTTATATGCCGTGAATCTTGGGATCGTATCCAATCAACAGGATAAAATAGAGCAGGCCGCTACCTATTTGGCAGAGGCAAAGGAAATGCTGAAAGAGGAGCCTTCCCTGGCTATTTTGGTAGAAATAGCCTTGGCCGAGAACCATTACAAACGGGGAGAGCTCCCCGCTGCAAAAGCCCTGGCAGAAAAAATACTGCCAGAATTGGATGCCATTGCCTTTAGTGAAGAGCGGATTTCCATATTGGTATTGCTTTCCAATATTGCGGCAGATATGGGAGACATAAGTCAGGCCATTGAATATGCACAGGCTGCACTAAAGGCTGCTGTAAATCCTGAACATCAAATAAGCGCTTATGGGCAATTGGCTGAGGTATATATTAAAAATGGAGCATACGATAAGGCCCTAACAGCAAAGGATTCCATTATTTCCCTCACCGAATCGCTAAACCAACTGAAAAATGGCCGATTGTTTGAAACCAACCGGGTAAAGTTTGAAATTGCCGATTATAGAAGAGAATTGCAACAGAGCCGGGAACTGCGGCAAAAGGAACGCACAACCCTATACAGCCTTTTGGGTATTTTCTTTTTGTGTATTTTGCTAATTGCCTGGGCCTTGTACAACAGCTATATAAAAAATAAGCAGCGAAAAAGATTGCATCAACAGAATAGGGAATTTATAGAATTGGAACTTCAGAAAAAAGAAAGTGACAACCTCCTGCTCGAAAAGCAATTGCACGCCAAGGAGGCGGTAGCTATGCTGGAGCAGGAACGCCTAAAGAATGAAATAGAAAATAGAAATAGGAAGTTAGCGGCAAAGGCCCTTCAAATTTCGGGGCGCAATGAATTGATAAAGGAGGTTATCAACAGCTTGACCCACCAATCTGAAGTTGCGCGCAATGCATTTTTATCCACTAAAATAAAGGAACTTAAAAAACTGCTCAAAAACGACTCGGAATGGGCAAGCTTTCTCACCCATTTTGAAGAGGTGAACCACGGGTGGCTTACAAAGCTTCGCAATAACCACCCCGAATTGACGGCCAATGATATTCGATATCTAAGTTATCTATATATGGATCTTACTACCAAGGAAATAGCCTCCCTCTTTAATATAACCGTCGAGGCCACCCGCAAGCGGAAAGAGCGAATTAGCAATAAAATTGGACTGGAAGATAGCGCTGCCTTATATCCTTATATTACAACACTTTAATAGGGGATGTCACGCTTTTTCTAAAAGCCGTCGCACTAATTAGGATGAATTTTTAGGGCTATTGAAGATAATTCCTGAATATTGGGTTCCACTAAAAATTTTTAAATATGAAAAAATTTACCCTTCTCTTTGTTGTAATATTTATTTTTCAATCTGCCCTATACGCCCAGTTTGAGGTGACGGGTTCGGATGATTTCGGGCGGCTGTTTGATGTTACCTATGATGCCAACGTACCCAATAAGGTGTATGCCGTAACTCTTGGAAACCACATAGTAGTTTCTGAGGATAATGGCGCCAGCTGGGATATTTTATATTCCCTTTTCATTGGACAGGGAGCGAGCATCCGCGATTTAAAACTCTCGCCAGATGGTACGGCCCTCACCTTTTCGGCATATTTGCCGAATAGCAGTTTAAATGAAATAAGAATATACGATATTGCCACCGCGGCCATTGTAAAATCCTTCCCATTGCCAAACCGGATGGATAGCGCCTATGTTACTTCATACGATTTTTACGACGGCGATACCGATATCTTATTAGTCGATACCAACTTTCCAGTAGGAATGAGTACTGAGGGGAAGACTTTTTACACGGCCGATGGAGGCAATAATTGGAATATGATCTACTACACCAATGACCATGACACCGTATTCTTAAACGACGTAGCCATAAGCCCAAACAATCCCGATAAAATTTTTCTCACCCGTGGCAATGGCAGTACCGGGGTGGACGGGGGTCTCTTTGTGTCTGAGGATGCGGGGCAGACATGGGAAGAGAAACTTCCTGGAATCATTTTGGATCCCATAAGTTTTGACCCCGCAAACCATCAACATGTTCTGATGGGTACGGGCATCAGTTTTGGAGGTACCGTTGAAAACCTGTATAAATCCATTGATGGTGGCGAAAATTTTAATATTGTTCCTATCACTTGGACAGCTGGAATTTTGGATTGCATCAACGTAATACGTTTTAATGAGAACAACCCCTCACAAATCATAGTATTGGAAGAAAATGAAATTGCGATTTCGGAAGATGGGGGCATTACTTGGGAAAATTTTGTTTATCCGGATGATGACCCGCAAAGTTACTATTATGGGCTGCAGGCGAGTTACAATCCGCAAAATTCTGAGGAAATTTTTATCAGTGCCAACTATGTTCCCTTATTTTCTTCCGATGGCGGCGAAACCCTGAGTTGGTCCAAAAGTCCCTATTTTGTTAGTACGGGAAATATAGATATGTATTTAAATGGTGCGAATGCCAATCTATATTACGGCGTTCAATTCGGCTACGTGCATCGCGACCTCAATACCGGTACCGATACGCCTTATGATATTGTACCCTTGAATATTTTCTCAAACACTCCTGGCCAAACGCAATATGCAGATAAGGTTACGCCAAATCGTGTTTACACCTTTTCCTCCAGTTTTATGGGGTCCAGCCTTAGAATGAGCAACGACAATGGTGCTACCGAAAGCGAATTGTTGATGATTTTCGCCAATAGACTGACTGCCGTAGCAACCTTCCCAAATGCTCCCCAGACCATTTTGGCAGCCTTCGGAGGCTTCGAACCGAGTGAAACCCAGTTAAAGAGAATAGATTTTAGCGACATTAACAATATTTCGGTAACCGATATCGCTTTACCCAGTCTTGATTACATCCATGAAATACTTATTGATGCTACAGGAAAAATTATAATGCCAGTTGGTATAGAAGTGTATTCCTCGATGGATGGTGGCACCACTTGGACCAACAATAGCAGTGGGCTAGATGTTTTGGGTGCCAATGACCTCATTTTTGACCTGCAAAGAGATGCCTTGGATAATAACCGAATGGCCTTGGCAAGCTCAAAAGGCATTTTTATATCAGAGGATGGAGGTGAAAATTGGTTGCGAAAAACCACTTCCCTGGTTTTTAATGTAGCCTTTTCAACCGAAACGGAAGGGGCGATGTTGGCTTCCACATACAGTTCGGAACTTTCTGAATTTACACTCCATTACTCTACCGATGGAGGAGAAACGTGGGCGTCCATCAATAATGAACAATTGTTGGGTATAGGCTCGGGTTCCTCCGCCTATCTGTTTGGCGAAAATTCCGTGACAGCCTTCATCGGTTCCTTTGACCTTGGTCTGGTAGAATATACAGTAGATTTGAATGTTGCCGGAATCCCAGATTTTGGAAATGGCGATAAGGAAATAGCCATTTATCCCAACCCTGCCTCTGAGGTATTGAATATCAGTCTAAAAAACTCAAGGGTGAACCGAGTAACTCTTTATACGCTATTGGGTGCCAAGGTATTGGATAGGGAAGATACTTCCAGGGTAGATATTTCAAACTTGGCTGTGGGCACTTATTTGGTGCGCGTATTGGATAGCAACAGAAAATTATTCTTTAAAAAAATCGTGAAACAATAGGCATTAAAATTTAATGATGTGGTGAAGGAGCTCCCGGGAATTTATTTTTGGGAGCTTTTGGCGCACTCAAAATCCTCCTTATGCCAAAGCTATAGCAAAGCCATAGCAAAGCCATAGCAAAGTCATTAAAATGTAAGAAAATAGCCGTTTTTTCCTACAAAATGCAAGTCCCTGCTTTCCCCCTTGGGAACTACTGGGGTAAAATCTCAGGCCTGCCAACCATCCAAATTGTGTTTCATCGCTTTAATTAACAAGGCTTTTTGCGCTTCCATACACATTTTTAAAACCATTCTATCCCGCATCCCACTTCCAATTTTTCATCTATTTCCGTTCTTAAATCGCCCAAAAATTCCTCATCCATAAAAACCCCAAAAAATAGTAAGCCCTCTTTTCCCAGTATTTCCAGCCTTTCCCAATCTTTCTAAAAATAAATCGTACCCCATATACACCCCACTTGTGAATAATCGCTTTTCCCACATCCCATCTTTGCAGCTCACTTTAAATCTTTTTATTATGGCTAAACAAGCTGGAATTATCAAATTAAAAGGTACTATCGATGATATCGCCTTTTACAAAACCGCAGACGGTCACCTTGCCCGGGCTAAGGGAGGAGTTGACCGCGACAAGATCCTTCACAGTGCTGCCTTTGCACGTACCCGTGAAAACAACTCCGAATTCGGTCGCGCAGGCCAGGGCGGCAAACTCATCCGCACCGCCCTGCGCTCCTTGATGCAAAAGGCTAAGGACCGCCGTGTGGTAAGTAGGCTCACCACCCTCTTACTGGCTATCATTAAAACCGATGCCGTAAACTCCCGTGGCAATCGTACCCTCTCGGAAGGCAACCTGGCAATGCTCGAGGACTTCGATTTTAACATTAATGGAAAACTGGGCACCACCTTCTTCGGCCAGTTTATCCCAAGTTTTGATCGGGTTACGGGCGATGCTACCATTGCCGTTGAGGCCTTTACCGCCACTGAGCAAATTGGCGCTCCATCGGGTACTACCCACTTTAAATTGGCAATGGGCGTCGCTGAGTTGGATTTCCCAAACAAAACCTTTTCCTTCAGTGAGATGCACATGGGTATCCTGCCCTACGACAACTCGGCTGTAGCAGCGGCTAACCTTACCGCTTCGGTAAACCCCAATTCAACCCTACCGGTAGTAGTCGTTATGGGTATCGAGTTTTACCAAGAGGTGAACGGCGAGTACTATTCCCTAAAGAATGGTGCCTTCAACGCCCTGAATGTGGTAAATGTTGACAAGGTGTAAGTAAATGGAACTTGTCCTAACAAGGGTTTATAAGCGTGGGGGTACCAATGGTACCCTCACCTTAAACGGACACTTCGTCTGCTTTACCATCGAGCTTCCATGGAAAGAGAACAAACCAAATAGTTCCTGCATCCCGGAAGGTACCTACGAACTGAGGTCCAGAACCTCCACCAAGTTCCACAACCACCTGGAAATCTTGGACGTGCCAAACAGAAGTTATATCCTGATCCACCCCGCAAACAATGCCATCACCCAACTGCGTGGCTGTATCGCCCCGGTCAACCTGCTAACGGGTATTGGTACGGGTATCAACTCTAAACTGGCCCTACAGAAACTCCTCTCCCTATACCATCAGGCTAGGGATAGAAATGAAAAAGTAATCCTTAACATTAATTCAAATCGGTATGAATATCTTAAACAGATACAAAAGTCCAACTCCTAAGTTTTTTCGAACCCTGCGCAATGTGGGCCTCGGTCTGGCAACTGCCGGCGGTACGCTCCTCGCGGCACCCGTAGCCCTTCCGGCCTGGCTGCTTTCAGCCGCTACTTACGTGGTGGTCGCCGGCACAGTGGCCACGGCTGTAAGCCAGGCAACGGTTCAGGGTGACGAGCCTGAGCCCCCACAAGCGCCTAATGGTGGTCTCTAAGGAGATTCCCTTTATTGCCGGCACCATTGGAGGTTTTCTGGCTTCTACACTCCCCAATATAGGTTCCCAACAAATTTTCACAACCTGTATCTTGGCGATTATAGGTGCAATAATTAGTTTCTTTACAACCCTCCTCTTACGGAAAATTGTAGCTGTGTCAACCACATATTTCTCCACGATTAGAAGATGGTTTAAGAAATTATAACCCTCCTAAATATCAAAACCGTTAGGAATCTTATATCCTAACGGTTTTTTTTAGTATGTCCTTGCACTTTGTAGCCTTAGTTGCCCTAGCTTTTTGGGCTGTGGTTAAATCCCAGATCGAGATTACCGAAGAAAAGCTTTTCCTAAACCTGCATAGGGTCTTTCAATAAACTATAAACTAGGCTGAAGTGGAGAGGCTTTTTTTGTTTTTGGAATACTAAGGCTGATTAGATTTCTTTCCATAGCAGATATTTTTAGTATTTTCTTATATTTAAGTTCTTAATTTAAAGCCTATTGTATGGCACAAGTATATTTTGCGGAAATTAGATCCTATCAATTGAATATTGGTAGAAGTTCTCCTGGATCAGGAGATTTTGGCCACTCATGGCAACGCTATATAAAGCTGAACTTAAATCCAGGAAGGTTTGGGGATGGCGTAACCACGGCAGAATTGAATTTTTTTGAAGATCCGGCACATATTCCCAATTATGAGAATGGTGTTCGTTCCAGTAGGGGAATTAAAATATTAATTCCATTAAATGATTTTCACGACCTGTATGATGTACTTAGATCCGAAAAACCTTTGAGTTTCTTATGGCAACAAATGGAATCTGGTTCAACCGCGACGCGTATTAATTCCTGGAGGCTCACAACCTCAAGCGAACCTTTAGCAGAAGGAGATTCTGAACTATAATTACATCATTATAGTTAAATAGACCAATGAAAAGCTTTTTCTAAAGCCTGCACTGAGTCTTTCAATAGACTCAAGATAAACTAGGCTGAAGAGAAGGGGCTTTTTTTGGTGTTTCTTTTCTCAACTGAATTTGAGAAAAGTAAGAACTAACCCATATTTACTTATTTTGCTTAAAATCTATCTACTGTGAATTTGGTTGGATGGGGAATAATTATATTTTTGATACTTCTAACTAACCGTTTAATGAGCCGATTGCTTCTTGCTTTCTTTTTAACCTTACTTTCTGTCTCCTGTTCTAAAAAGGAGGACTATAAAAACAGTTCACGTGCCACAGGCTGGAAAATGATTGGCCGAATGGGCGGTTTTGCAAAAGATTATAATAAAAAAACCAAGGAGCAGGAAACAGGCCCCGGCCTGGTTTTTATTGAGGGTGGTACTTTTACGATGGGCCGTATCCAGGATGATCCCATTGGTGATTGGAACAATACCCCAAATCAGCAGCATGTTATGTCTTTTTATATTGATGAAGCCGAAGTTACTAATCTGATGTATGCAGAATACCTAGATTGGATAAAACGGGTATTCCCACCCCATGAAGAGAATTATAGCCATATTTATTCCAGTGCAGTGCCAGACACCTTAGTCTGGAGAAACTCCCTCGGTTTTAATGAAGCTATGGTGAAAAATTATCTACACCACCCCGCCTTTTCGGAATATCCAGTGGTGGGGGTTAGTTGGTTACAAGCGCTTAATTTTTGCAAATGGCGTACCGACAGGGTTAATGAAAAGTTATTGGAAGATGCAGATTTTACGGCACTTAATGCTAGATACAATGTAAAGGCCAATGAAATATTTTCAACAGAAACCTATATCAAAGCCCCTACCTTAGCATATGGAGGTAATGATTCCATCTTAAATGGCGGTAAACGTTCCAGTCGTCTTGTAGAACTTAAAAAAGATAGTACAATTCTGGGTGCTAAACATACCGATTTATATATGCAGCGCCGTGATGGGATCTTCCTTCCAGAGTACCGCCTACCCACTGAAGCTGAATGGGAATATGCTGCCTTGGGGCTCGACGGAATTAGGGAATATAATATTCACAAAGGACGAAAAAAGTATCCTTGGAACGGACAATACACTCGCTCCGGAAAACGTAAATCGCGTGGCGACCAATTGGCAAACTTTAAACAAGGAGATGGCGATTACGGTGGAATAGCCGGTTGGAGCGATGACAATGCCGATATTACTGCCCAAGTAAAAAGCTATCCCCCAAATGACTACGGGCTATATGATATGGCAGGCAATGTGGCAGAATGGGTAGCCGATGTTTACAGACCCATTGTGGAAGATGATTATAACGACTTCAACTATTATCGTGGAAATGTTTACACCAAAGACTCCCGAAACCCCGATGGCACTTTTAACGTCGTCACCATAGATTCCATAATTTATGACACCCTGCCCACCGGCAAACTCATTCCAAAGCAACTTCCGGGTGAACTCATTCAAGTTCCCGTAGATGAATGGGAAACCTATCTCCGCATTAATTTTTCTGAAAGTGATAACAGAAATTTTATGGACGGCGATCAAAGGTCAAAACTGTATAATGCCAAAAACCAATCTTCCACCGATTATCCGATGTACAACGCGCCGATCCATAAGGTCTTTGTGGATAGCACAGGCAAAATACATCGTGAATATGATAAAAGTTCCAATAGAACTACATTGATAAATGATGAGGTCCGCGTTTATAAAGGCGGTTCGTGGCGCGATAGGGATTATTGGCTGGACCCAGCCCAAAGACGTTTTTTGCCTCAATACATGGCTGCAGACTATATTGGCTTTAGGTGCGCTATGTCCAGGGTGGGTTCTAAGACCAATAAGAAAAAACGACCGCGCCGATAATTTTTTACTAACAAGGGTAGGGTATTTTCGAAGATAATTGTTCAATATATAAATACCGAAAAAACAATCTTTTTTTAGTATATTTATAATAACCATTAATACATTTTTTATGAAACGTAGGAATTTTATAAAGAAATCGGGACAGGCTCTGCTTGCCGTTTCAACTATTTCCATTACAGGAGCTATTATTTCTTCTTGTTCTTCCGATGATTCGGATGACTTTTTTGATGATGGCTACTATGATAATGGGTATTACGGTGACGGTTATTACGACGATGGTTATTATGATGACGGTTACTACGATGATGGTTACTATGATGATGGTTACTACGATGATGGTTACTACGATGATGGTTATTATGATGATGGCTACTACGACGACGGCTACTATGGCGATGCCCAAGTAATTCGCGATATTTTAATTGCAACAAACTGGAAAGTTGCCAGCTATATAGATAGCGGAGACGACGAAACATCAGATTACAATGGCTATACCGTTGATTTTAAAGTTAACGACCAAGTAACTGCCACTAACGGAAGCAATACCAATAACGGAAGCTGGTCTGTTAACGGTTCGGGAACTGAACTAAACTTAAACTTTAACGGCTCTCCTTTTGATGAATTCAATGATGGGTGGGACATTATAAGCGTAATGCCTACAAGAATTGAGCTGCGCGATGTAAGTGGAGGCGGCGGTGGAACCGACATTTTAATTTTTGAAAAAGCATAGTCTGTTTGTTAGTGTTTTTTTAAATTGATTGGACATTTCTTTGAATTCTATCAGAAATGTCCAATCTTATTTAAACCCTCCTTTATTTTGAAAAAAATCCTATTTCTTCACGATACATTATTGGAAACACCACGCGGTGCCGAACTTACCATTAAGGAATTGATGGCGCTGGGGGAAAGAAAAGGGTATTCCGTTTCAGTGGATTTTCTTAAGAATTTTGAAGCAACAAAATCCAAAATTTCAAAAACAGATTTAGTAGTTTTAAACAGTACCTCCCGCTGTCATTTTGAGCTGGATTTAGTGCGATATCTTCTTTCCCAACAAGTTCCGTACATTAAGGTTGAATATGATTATAATTTCTGTGTACGCCGAAATATTCTCTGTACAGTGGATTATAACATCCGTAATTGCTGCAATCCCGATAAATTTCACCTTTTCAGAAAGCTGTTTTCCGGCGCAGCCCTAAATGTTTTTCAATCCCCAAAACATTATCAATCACATTTCGACTTTTATGGTGAGGCAGTAGCAAATCACTTGATCATGCCGCCTACCGTCGATGTTTGTAAACTAAAGCCTTCCGAAGAAAAAGATGAAGAAACCATTCCTTTTTTTGGCGACCTCAACTTTTTAAAAGGCGGCCATGACTATGTTACCTATGCCGAAGAACATCCAAACCTAAACTTTAAGGTTTTCGGAAAAAACCGTTTGCGTCGTGAAATGCCAAAGAACATGACTTTTCATGACCCAATTTCAAATGCGGAAGTACTTGAAATTCTTGGAAAAACAAAGCAGTTTATTTGTAAGCCTGTATGGCCAGAACCTTCGGGAAGACTTGCCGCAGAAGCATTTCTTTCAGGTTGTGAAATTCTTTCAAACGATAGAATAGGAACTTTTTCTTTTGATTTTTATCCTGATGATTTTGAAAAGGCTATTGCCGAAATGCTGCAGGCACCCGAAAACTTTTGGGCTGCAGTCTCTGAAATACTGAACAATTCAGAAAAAACCCAAACCCCAAAACTCAAAAAAGTGTTGGTGTATAAAAGCTATGGGGGCCTCGGCGATATTTTCTTTGCCATCCCTGCAATCTACAAACTTGCCAAGGTTTCGGAAGAGCTTCATTTTGCGGTAGCGCCAAGGCTTGTAGATTTTTTTGCCAAACACTTAAAAGGCATTGAAGTAGTGAGTGAACCTGATGCTAGAAACAGCGAATCCACCTATAATAATGTTTATGAACTGGGCAACTATCCTGCTTTCCGCGGCTACGATTTGCCTCACGCACTAAAATATCCAACCCATAAAAAAGTAAAACAGCACGCAATCCAGCATTATATAGACACGGTTTCAAAACTTCATATTGATATTGACAATCATTTGGAAAGCTATCCCTATTTTGAAAGTGATAAGAACTTGAACAATCCGTATTTTGTTATTCATCACGGAGCAGGATTTTTGTTAAAAATATGGCCAACTGAAAAGTATGCAAGGTTGATTGAAATGTTGGCGGAAATCTTTCCAAATCTAGATTGCAAAATTATTATGGGCCCCGACGATCCTGATATTGCACAATATTTCACTAAACCCATGCCTCATATAAAGTTCATCACTGGTGGAATGGTTGAGGTGGGCGAGACAATGGCAGGAGCAATGTTCCATATTGGCAATGATGCAGGAATAACGCACGTGGCAGGAGCTTTCAATGTGCCCACTGTGGGAATCTATGGCCCCACCGGTCCTGGAAGTTGGGGAAGTTTTGCACAACATAACCACCTTATTTGGGGTAAAAAGGGCGTGTGCAACCTAAAGTGCAATTATGATGTTATCTTAAATTGTGGCCATAGAATCTGTTTGACCTCTGTTACTGACAATAGGGTGTTAGAAGCGCTTTACATGGTTCTACAGCAAGCATACCCCAATAATGATGTTAAGCTTATTCCAAATCCACAGGCTGCTATGGAGTTTGGAAAAAAGGATTGCCTTATTAAATTGGGAGAAAACGAATTGCTATTGGAGTACCATAGTTCTGAAATGAAAACCGAGGTAGAGAAGTTGCTTTCAAACCAGACTTTGGAGACGCCATTGAGTGGAGATCTGAAATTGGTGGCAGATGTTTTAATACAGCAAAAAATTATTTTTAAAGTTCCCACATTCAATTAAAATTGTTTTTTTTCAAGAGGGCTTTTACTATCTTCACGAGCCAAATTAAAAACAATGATTTCAGAGACAATAAAGAATCGCCGGGCGGTTTTTCCTGCACAATATAACGGACAACCAATCACCAAAGAAGAAATTTTAACCATACTTGAAAGTGCAAATTGGGCACCCACCCACAAACGTACAGAGCCTTGGCGATTTAAGGTTTTTCACGGTGTATCTCAAGTTGCTTTGGGAAAATTTCTTGCCGAAACCTACAAACAAACCACAGAAAATTTTTCAGAATTTACATATAATAAATTCATGGACAATCCAGTGAAAGCGGGCTGTGTAATAGCTATCTGTATGCAGCGCGACCCAAAGGCAAGCATTCCAGAATGGGAAGAAATTGCAGCTACTGCTATGGCGGTGCAAAACATGTGGCTTACGGCACACGAAATGAAGATTGGCGCTTATTGGGCTTCTCCTGGCATTTTAAAATATATGGACAAATTTATCCAACTACAAGAAGGAGAACAATGCCTCGGTTTTTTCTACTTAGGCAAATATGATGGAGATTTGCCTGAAGGTGTCCGCAATAGCAATATTGAGGATAAAACTGTTTGGATGTAAAATCCACTTCTAAAAATAAAAAACCTCACAGGAAATACTGCGAGGTTTTTTTTAATAATTTATAACTAAAAAATTAGTTTAAACTATTTATTTAGTTATATTTGAAATATCAAACTGTAGCAAAATGAAACAATTAACAAAAGCAGAAGAAGACATTATGCAAATTCTTTGGGATCTGGAAGAAGCAAATGTAGCTTCAATTATAGAACAATTGCCCGAGCCAAAGCCTGCCTACAACACGGTTTCTACCATTGTTCGAATTCTTGAGAGCAAGGATTTTGTTGATTATAGAAAGGAAGGAAGGGGCCATGTTTATTTTCCAAAGATGAAGAAAACAGAATATAGCAACCAATCCTTAAACAAACTAATGGATGGTTATTTTCAAGGTTCCTTCAAGAGTATGGTTTCTTTTTTTATGAAGAAAAACGACATCAGCATTCACGAAATGGAGGCTATTATGGAAGAAATTAATTCTGAAAAGACTGAAAAATGATACATTCACTCATACAAATACTCGTTTTTCAAATACTGTTTCTGGCAGTATATGAAGCCTTTTTGAAGAAAGAAACTTTTTTCAATCTAAATAGAATCTATTTGTTGCTTACCCCAATTTTGGGTACGGTATTGCCCTTTATTAGTATTGACTTCATTCAAAAAAGCATTCCGCAGGAATACATAGTTCAGTTGCCGGCAGTTGTTGTTGGTGGTACTATTTCTGAAGCAATTCCAAGTGCGTCTTCGCTTTGGTTTCCAAGCTTGTTGGATCTTTGGCTTTTGGGAATCGGGCTAAGTGCAGTATTTTTCTTTTGGAAATTCTTCAAAATCGCAAAACTGTATTTCTCGGGAACCACAGCATATTCTGATGGGTTTAAACTTAAAATCCTTCCCAAGACAGAGGTGGCTTTCTCTTTTTTCAACACTATATTTTTGGGTGAAAACATTTCCGAAGAAAACAGTAGCAATATTATTGCCCACGAAAAAATACATATTCAACAAAAACATTCGGTGGACTTACTTTTCTTTGAAATACTCCGCATCGTCTTTTGGTTCAATCCGCTTGTCTATTTATTCCAAAACAGAATGGCAACCCTGCACGAGTTTATTGCCGATGAAAAGGTTACTGCCAAAAAAGACAAAAAGCAATACTATCAAAACCTACTTTCTGAAGTGTTCCAAACCGAAAAAATTTCATTCATCAATACATTTTTCAATCAATCATTAATCAAAAAACGAATCAGTATGTTACAAAAATCAAAATCAAGAAAAACCGCGCAGTTAAAGTATTTATTACTATTGCCAGCAATTTGCACTATGTTAATCTACACTGCCTGCAGCAACGACCCTAAAGCAGAGGAAACACAGATCGTCCAGCAGTCAGACTCTGAAGTGATGAACAAAATAAACGAACTGGCCGAAGCCATCATGAAAAAGGGCGAAATGACTTCCGAAGAAGAAAAAGCGCTAAAATTGCTTACCACCGAAGCACAACCGGGCGACAAAGTTTATACCTCTGTGCAAGAATATTTGGATGAAACCGATGAAGACGGAGATATGTCCGTTGCTTTTTCTGAAATAGAAAGAGTACCAACCTATCCGGGTTGTGAAGGTGGCAATGAAGCTTTGAAGCAGTGTTTCACACAACGTATTAGTGGCTTTGTAGGGGAAAATTTCAACACAAAACTCGGGAACGATTTGGGTCTCACGGGCAGACAACGTATTGTTGTTCAATTTAAAATTGACAAAGCGGGAAACATTGTTGACGTAAAAGCAAAAGCTCCAAAGCCAGAACTCGAAGCCGAGGCCATTCGCATTATTAAAAAGCTTCCGCAAATGCAACCAGGTGAGCAAAAGGGCAAAAAGGTGAACGTAATCTATTCTTTGCCGATTGTTTTTGAAGTGAAATAAATTTTTAGCCACATCTTTTTAATAGCCGAAGAATTTCTTCGGCTATTATTTTTTTGAAATAACAGCAGCCACCAACCCAGTAAGTTTCAATAAATTTGTACTTTTCAAAGTAGAATTTATTTCTGAAATGATAAAGCGCTTCCATTTGGTTTTTCTTTTGTTGCTGGCAACTTCCTGCCAGTTTTTTGAGACCGAAAAAGTTTCTTCTGAAGAAATTTACAAAGAAGAAATAAAAACCATTGATTGGAAAGACGTAGATCGGTATCCTTCTTTTTCCAACTGTGAGAACATTTTGGAAAAACCCGAACAGAAAGACTGTTTTATAAACACTATCAATTCACATTTGTACCAATCCATAAGCCATGATGAGATGGTTGCCGTGCGGGAAGTTTATGATACGATAAAAGTAAATTTTGAAGTAAGCAGCAATGGCCAACTTTCCATCCTCAAAATAAAAATGGACACCTTGTTGCAAAAGGAATTCCCAAATCTGGAAATGTGGATTTTACAAAGTATTGATTCATTGAAGCCCGTGGCGCCTGCCTATAAACGTGGTATTCCTGTGAAAACCCAATTCACCTTACCAGTCATCATTAAAACAAATTGATTACAGGTTGAATTTATAACCGAAGGTAAAGTCTATCGGAAACTCGCCATTGCTATCCACACTTAAACCAACAATATCATTGTAATTAAAGGTAATATAGCCATTGCCCACTTTATAATCTGCGCCAAGGCCAAATGTAATGGGGGCGCTAAAATCACTTCCGGATTCTTTATTCACCATGGCGGATCCGCCAAAAGGAATAACGGTATATTCTCTGCTTGAAAACGTCAATGCCGCAAATTTGGTGTTTATAAAAGCATCGAACTTTGGGGTTTTTACAAATTTGAAACGGTAATTCAATGACAATTGCGAAGCTGAATATTTGTATTCACTACTTTCAAAAGTTTGCTTGAACCGGAATACGATAGAATGTCTTCGCAACTTAACATTATCAATCAATTCTAAATCTATTCCAGCAATAGGCTGCAATTCGTTTGTAGGGTTTTCTGTGTAAACACTATTTCCCACACCAGCAAAAGCTCCAAGTCGAAATTGTAGATCGATAGACTTTTCAGTTTCATTAAAATTGGGATCTTTCTTTTTGTTGTACGTTGCAAAAAAGGCGTGTAGGCTTGGCAATGTCAACTTTACTTTTTCAGTTGAAACCGGGGCGTCACTGGTTTGTTGCTGTAAAATCTGTTTGTATTCCTCTTGGTAATCGCCGTTTTGTTTTGTGTTTTTCAGTTCAACAATATCATTTCCTTTTTTTGAAAAATAACGGTATTCACCATCGATGGTGTTCCAAAGTAAAGTCAGTGCGCCTTCAACTTCAGTATTCAAGTTGTAAGTTTGGCCTTCCACGGTATATTGCTGTTGAGCCTGCAGCGTTCCTGCAGAAAGTATAAAAAACAAAGCGAAAAGGGGGATTAGCGATTTCATAAGGGCGTGTTTTTAAAGGTACGGCTAAGGTAAAAAATTAAATCAATTTATCATTGCTTTTCGAAGCTTCGCCCTTTCCAGGAATAGTTTCCGCGGAAACTTCCAAATACTACTGAAAAAACGATAATTGCATACACAAATGGTTGCCACAAAAATTTCCAAAGTAGAATTTCTTCTCCAAAAAATAGTGCCGCTTGCCTCACAATAATATAATCCGTGATTATTTTAAAAAAAAGAAAAGAAGTGTAGAGGAGTATATATTCAGAATGGAAAACCATAAAAAATGGAATTATTAAAATTGAAATGTTTACCAAAAAAACCAATATTCCCAAAAGTAGGGAAGTTGTGTTTTCCTGTTTCGAAGTTTTCGAAGCCCAGCGGATTCGCTGGTTTATAACATTTTTAACTGTTTGCTGAGGTTTTGTGAAAACAATTGCCTCCTTCGATTTTAAGAACTGAACCTGCTCCCGAAAGGCTTTTTTCATCTTTTCCAACAGAAAAATATCGTCGCCACTTGCAATATGGTCATTTCCCAAAAAACCGTTTACTTTTAGAAAATCCTCCTTTTTATAAGCCAAATTTGCCCCATTACTGAGCAACGGATTGTTCAGTCCAAAACTGCCTATGGTCACGGCCTGCAGACTCAAACCATCCAATTGCTGAAAATTTTCGAGACCGTTTCCTTTGCTTTTATAAATAACGGGGCCACAGACCATCGCACAATCGTTTTGCTGAATGTAACTATCAAAAACGTTAAGCCAGTTTTTGGGAAGCTCACAATCTGCATCAGTAGTTACGATCCATTCAAAGTTTGAGTTTTTGATCGCTTCGGTAATAGCGTCTTTTTTTGGCGAATTGGAAATGCGTTTATTTTCAATGACTTTTATTGAAAACTTGCTTTTTTCAATTGCCGAAGTAATGATTGCTTCGGAATTATCTTCAGAAGCATCATTCACAAAAATGATTTCAAACAATTCCGAAGGGTAATTCAATTCGGCAATTGTTTTCAAAAGATTCGGAAGGTTTTCCGCCTCATTTCTGAAAGGGATTATCACACTGAAACAAGTTTCGGGATGCTTTGTTTCAGAAGAAAAAAGAGACACTTTTTGAAAACCGAAAACCAAAGCCATCATACAAATAAAATATACTGCAAAAAGTAAAATTAAGGCCCAAATCATCGTGTAGCGGGTTGGTAGGTAAGCACGAAAAAACTACCCAAAAGTGAGGGAAGTACAAAATTGAAAAGCCACATGGCGAGGACCGTTGATAGAACAATCAATTCTGGAACGCCAGCAAACGAAAACAGCCAAACCGCCACGCTACCGCGGATTACCACATCAAAAATAAAAAGTGTGGGAAAGATGGAAACCAAAAAATACATCGCAAAAATTAATGGAATAGCTTCGGAAAAAGCAATTTTCCCTCCAAAAAAGACTAAAATTCCATAAAACATTCCACTGAATATTGCATAGCGGAATGCTGAAAAAAGTACTGTTTTAAACTTTATTTGAAACGGAATCTTTTTGAAAAATTGAATCACTTTGACAATTGAAAAGCCTTTTAACAAAAGTTCTTTTTCCTTGAAATAATAACCGATTGCAAAGAGCAAAATAACCCCAATTCCAAAATAGCAAATCATCGTGACCGAATAGTAGATGTTGAAATTTGGCAATAAATAAAGGAGGCCAAAAAAACCAAAAAAACTTGTGACAAACATTTGCGCCATTCCCGAAATGAAGTTGAGCATCAATATTTTTTTTCGCTTTCTGTTTTCAAAAAAAAGTGCCTTCGCGCCGTATTCGCCAATGCGGTTGGGGGTTGCCAAAGAGACCGTGAGAGAGGCTAAACTTTGTTTTAGCGCAGTTTTGAAATTTATTTTTTCAAAAGCGGAAACCAAGGTTTGCCATTTCAGGATTTCAAAAAACCAATTGGCGGCTGCTAAAAAACAAAAAAACAATAATGAATATTTTGCAATACTTCCTTTGGAAAAAATAGTGGTCGTAAACTCTCTAAATCCCAATGAAGTATTGTTTTTCAGTTTGTAAAAAATATACCCGAATGTTATAGCAATCACCAAAACTTTGGCGACGGCAAGCAGATATTGTTTAGCTTTGTGGGGTACGGCAATCATTGTGCTAAAATACAAATTACTGTCTTCGCAAGGGTTTATAAATGGAAAGTAAAACTGAAAAAATCATCTTAGGAATTGACCCCGGAACTACGATTATGGGTTTCGGCCTCATAAAAGTAGTGGGCAAACAGATGCAATTCATCCAATTGAATGAGTTGCAACTCAAAAAGTATGATGACCATTATCTAAAACTGAAACTCATTTTTGAACGTACGGTGGAACTTATAGATACACATCATCCTGACGAAATTGCAATTGAAGCTCCGTTCTTTGGGAAGAACGTGCAATCCATGCTTAAACTTGGAAGGGCACAGGGCGTGGCAATGGCGGCGGGGCTTTCACGACAAATTCCCATCACCGAATATTCGCCGAAAAAGATAAAAATGGCCATTACCGGCAACGGAAACGCCAGTAAGGAACAAGTGGCAAAAATGCTCCAAAGTCTTTTGCAGTTGAAAGAACTTCCAAAAAATTTGGACAGTACCGATGGTTTGGCGGCGGCCGTGTGCCATTTCTATAACTCCGGCAAAGTTGAGGTTGGTAAAAGCTACACGGGTTGGGAGGCTTTTGTGAAACAGAATAGCCCCCCGACCCCCAAAGGGGGAGTTTTATCCGTAAATTTGAGGAGTAAAAAAAAGTCAAATAACTAACGAGTTAAGAACATAAGAATTTGCCCTCCAGTGTCCAGCAAAATTTCGGATTGAGTGAAAGCTACCCCTTAGGGGGCGGGGGGGGCTTGTACATTCATATTCCCTTTTGCAAACAGGCGTGCCATTATTGCGATTTCCATTTTTCTACTTCTTTGAAGAAAAAAAGCGAATTGGTTAATTCACTGTGCAAAGAATTAGTGCTTCGGAAAGAGGAGATAGTTGGCGAAGTTGAAACCATCTATTTCGGGGGCGGCACTCCAAGTCTTCTTTCTTCGGAAGAATTGCAACAGATCTTAGATACTATTTATTCAAATTATAAAGTTTCCAAAAACCCCGAAATCACTCTCGAAGCAAATCCCGATGATCTTTCAAGTTCACAAGTTCACAAATTCACAAATTCACGAATTAACCGTCTAAGCATTGGCGTCCAATCTTTTTATGAAGAAGATTTAAAACTGATGAACCGCGCCCACAACGCTTCCGAAGCATTGCAATGTATCAAAGATGCGAAACAATATTTTGAAAATATCAGTATCGATTTAATTTACGGCATCCCGGGAATGAGCAACGAGCGATGGAAGGAAAACCTCGAAATCGCTTTAAAATTGGACGTCCCGCATCTTTCGTGCTATGCTTTAACGATTGAACCAAAAACTGCCTTAAAAAAATTCATTGAAAAAGGTATAGTCCCTCCCGTTGATGAGGAGGTGGCAAAACAGCACTATGAAATTTTGCTTTCTGAAACCGAAAAAGCAGGATTGGAGAATTACGAATTTTCAAATTTTGGAAAACCCGGTTTCCATTCCCGTAACAATACCGCCTATTGGGAAGGAAAATCCTATTTGGGCATCGGGCCATCCGCACACAGTTATGATGGAAAATCACGCAGCTGGAACGTTGCCAACAACACAAGATATATCAAAAGCATTGAAGCTGGAGAACTTCCATCTGAAAGGGAAAATCTTTCAAAAGAGGATATGTACAATGAATATATAATGACTGGTTTGCGTACCCAAAATGGTGTTTCATTGGAAAAAGTGGAAAGTGAATTCGGGAAAGATTTTTCCAAATACCTTTTGGAACAAGCTGCCAATCCTATTAAAAACGAACTTTTAATTCTCGAAAAAAACACTTTGAAAATTTCAAAAAAAGGAAAGTTTTTGAGTGATGGCATTGCGGCAGACTTATTCTTAGTAAATTTAGATTGATGAAAGCAACCCTTGAGATTAAACATAAAACAATTATTTTTGATCTTTCCAAGCCATTGGATATTTCAATCCCTTTGCGGGCTTCTGAAGAGAACCCACTGGCGTGGTATCAAAACAAACCTGCGATAGAGCCAGTAAAAATGGGTGATTGGACTGGCAAAGTTTCAGAGGGCGCTTCGGTGAATTTCAACAACGTATTTTTCAATCCACATGCCCACGGTACGCATACCGAATGTTTTGGACATATTTCAAAAGAATTTCACTCCGTAAACGAAACATTAAAAACCTTCTTTTTTTTAGCTGAAGTGATTTCGGTACAGCCCGAAAAAGTTGGGGAAGATGAGGTTATTTCCGAAGAAAGTATTGCAAAAGCATTAAATGGAAATACGCCCGAAGCGGTTATAATCAGAACGCTTCCGAACACTTCAGAAAAAAAATCAAAGCATTGGTCCGACACCAATTGGCCGTTTCTTCACGAAAAAGCGGCTCTATTTTTACGGGAAATGGGCGTTAAACATTTGTTGACTGATTTGCCTTCCGTAGATAAAGAAAAAGACGAGGGCCAACTTTTGGCGCACAGGGCTTTTTGGAATTACCCTCAAAACCCGCGTAAAGATTGCACAATTACAGAATTGATCTATGTTCCCAATGCAATTAATGACGGCAGCTATTTGTTGAATTTGCAGATAGCTTCGTTCCATAACGATGCTTCGCCCAGTAAGCCAGTTTTATATAAAATATTTTAGGATGAAGACAACTTTAAAAATTGAAGAATTGTCACAATTTATTTTGGGAATTTTTCTCTTTTCTCAATTGGATTATGTGTGGTGGTGGTTCCCGGCATTGCTGCTCACGCCAGATGTGGGAATGCTCGGATATTTTATAAATACAAAAATTGGAGCCTTCACTTACAATATTTTTCACCACAAAGCAATTGCCATTGCCATTGGCCTGTCAGGATTTTATTTGAACAATTCACTGTTAATTTTAATAGGTGTAATTTTGTTCTCACACGCTTCCTTCGACAGAATTTTTGGTTACGGATTGAAATATCCGGACAGTTTTAAAAACACACACTTGGGAAGCATTGGAAAATAATATCATGGAATATCTATTTATAGGCTTAGCGGTTGGAGCCATTGTGGCCTACTTTCTTTTTGCGCGTTTCAGCGGGGTTCGGAAACGGGAAAGAGTGAACACGCAGTCGGTAGTTTTAATGGAAAAAATTCGCAGTGTCTGTAAGTTCATTACCGTGGAAGGCGATTTTTCTGAAATTTTCCATTATGAAAATGTGAAGGACAAATGGCTGAATTTACTATTGGGAAAAAAGAAAGCCTTGGTTTTGATTGAAGCAAAGGCACACATTGGGTTTGATCTCACAAAAGTGAAAATGCACGCTGACACAAAAAACAAAACTATAATTTTAACCAATTTTCCACAACCCGAACTGCTCACTATTGAAACAGATTTTAAATATTACGATAAACGCGAAGGTTGGGCAAACCCATTTACCGCAACAGATTTGACCGAAATAAACCAAGAGGCAAAAAAACACATAGTAGATAAAATTCCCGAAAGCGGCTTATTGAACGAAGCTTCGAAACAAGCTTTGGAAACTATTCAACTTATGGAAAAATTAGTGGAAACCATTAATTGGAAACTTGATTATACCGCCCTTTATTCAGCTGCGGAAAAACCCAAATTAAAGCAATGAATATAGAACATTTCCGTGAATATTGCATTTCTAAAAAAGGCGTTACTGAGTCGTTTCCGTTTGACGAAAAAACGTTGGTGTTTAAAGTTATGGGAAAAATGTTTGCACTTACGGGTTTGGAATATAATCCCGCCCAAGCCAACCTAAAATGTGATCCCGAACGCGCCATTGAACTCCGCGAAGAATATGATGGATTGATACGTCCAGGTTGGCATATGAGCAAAATTCATTGGAACACTGTGGAACTGGAAAGAAATATTCCCAACGAATTGCTATTGAAATTGATTGACCATTCTTATGATTTGGTGGTAAAGAGTCTCACCAAAAAACTTCAAACTGAACTTGCTTCCCTTTAAAACAGCCAAAAATTAAATGAGCCATCCCGCCGATTTTTACAAATTACAGATTGATATCCACGCAGAGAACCTAAAAAAAGTAAAGCGTAAATTGGCTCTTTCAAGCACGATAAGATTAGTAACTTTTTTGCTTGCTTGTGCGGGAGTTTATTTTTTCTTTGGAAATACTAAAGCAATAATTGCCATCATAGTTTTAGCCGTTGTAGCATTTGTTTATTTGGTTACAAAACACAGCAATCTCCAGTACGAGCGTGAATTGATAAAAGCTTTGATTGCTCAAAATGAGACCGAACTTGATGTGCTTAATCGTGCCTTTCATAATTTACCATCCGGCGAAAAATATAAAGATCCGCTACATTTTTACAGTCAGGATATAGATCTTTTTGGACGAGGTTCTTTTTTTCAATATTTGAACAGAACTGCCTTGGAAAGTGGCTCAGATCTTTTGGCGAAACTTTTCATTGAAAACAAAATTGATTCCATCCAAACAAAGCAAAAAGCAATCACCGAGCTTTCTGAAATGCCCAAATGGCGACAGCAATTTTCAGCAATTGGGTCTTTGGTAAGAACCGAGGTTGCCGCAACAGAAGTTATAGACTGGCTTAAAAACTATAAAAGTTTTGTCCCAAAATGGATCAAACCGGTTTCATTGCTGTTTTCAATTATTTCGGTGGGATTAATTCTCTTGAACTACCTCGATTTGGTTTCGGGCTACGCTCTGGCCGGCTGGTTCTTTTTGGGTTTGGCTATTTCGGGCAGGTATCTCAAAAAGGTTAACGATCTTTCGTCGCATACCTCAAAAATTCAAAGCACTTTTGAGCAGTTTCATAAACTCATTTTAGAAATTGAAACCCAAAAATTTTCTTCAGAATTGCTTTCTGAAAAAAGAAGTAAGATTATAAATACTACTTCCAAAGCTTCTTCGGATTTAAAGAAATTCGCTAAACATTTGGATTCGCTGGACCAACGCAGCAATATGCTTATCGGTATAATTGCCAACGGTTTTATGCTACGCGATCTTCGCCAGAGTTACAATATTGAACGGTGGGTTGAAAGCCACAAGGGCAGTGTTCCTGTGTGGTTTGACGTGATCGCTTTTTTTGATACTTACAATAGTTTGGGCAATTTCGCTTTCAATCATCCCAATTATGTTTTTCCGAAAATCAACGATGATGTTCCCGTTTTAAAAGTTAAAGGTGCGGGCCATCCCTTATTGAAGGAAGCTACAATGGTTCGAAATGATTTCCAGATTAATTCCGAAGAATTTTTTATAGTTACCGGCGCCAATATGGCTGGAAAAAGTACATTCCTGAGAACAGTTTCACTTCAAATTGTAATGGGGAATATCGGTTTGCCGGTTTGTGCCGAAAAGGCCGAATACAACCCAATAAAACTCATTACAAGTATGCGAACTACAGATAGTTTAACGGATGATGAGTCTTACTTTTTCAGTGAATTGAAACGATTGAAATTTATTGTTGATGAAATAAAAACCGATCGCTATTTTATCATTCTGGATGAAATCTTGAAAGGAACAAACAGCACAGATAAAGCCATCGGCTCCAGAAAATTTGTGGAGAAATTGGTTGCTAGCAATTCCACGGGTATTATCGCTACTCACGATTTAAGTCTTTGCGTGGCGGCTGAGGAACTGCCCGAAATAAAAAACTATTTTTTCGATGCCCGAATTGAAAACGACGAACTCTTTTTCGACTATACTTTCAAACCCGGAATCTGCCAAAATATGAATGCATCCTTTCTACTGAAAAAAATGCAAATTGTGGATTAATTTCTATAATTACCACAAATACAATAGTTTGTATTTGTTTTTTTATTATTTTTAGAACAGTTTTGTTCCCCATAACCTCTCCATGTTAGCTTTTTAATCTCCTCGGTTTGCCCCAAAATTTAAAATAGTAATCAATTTTAATATTTATACTAATTTAATTTTATGGGATTATGAAAACAACTACCAACCTTAAGTTTATTGCAATAGCATCAATGATGTTGCTTTTGAATTTTAGCATTTTCGCTCAAAATGAAGCGACCCGGCCACAGTACATTTCCGTGACAACCATGCACTGGAATATGGATAAGGAAGATTTCAGCATGGATGCTTGGAAGGCTGTAGAAAAAGAATATCTACAGAAAGTAGTCAGCCAGAATCAACACATTTTGTCAGCTTCCTATTACATGCATCTTTTTTCACCAGACAACTCAGAAGTGATTTACGTACAAACCTATCCATCTTGGGAAGCTATGGATAAAGCTGTGGGTCGTGCTGAAGAGCTTGCAAAACAAGCATGGCCAGATGACAAAGCAAGAGAAGCATACTTTAGAAACCGTGACAGCTATTTTTCAGTGAATCATTCCGATGAAATCTATGCTCCCATAGGTGGAGCCAAGCTTCTACCACAGGACAATAAGGAAGATTTAGTGATGTATGTTCGAAGAACCTATTTCACTTTTCCAGAGGATGGTTCTGAAAAGGAGTTTAATGATATGCACGCAGAAAATGTTGCAAAAGTCATTTCAAGAAACCCGTACATAAAGGGTTATTACCCAAATGTTCATGCGTGGGGAAGTGACAAAACTGAATTCGTGGAAGCCTTCTTTGTTGATTCCTTGTGCGATATGGAAAAAATGTTCGATAAAAATGGCGAGTTGATTGGTGAAGCCTGGCCTGGAGATTCTGGAAAACAAAGAGGAAAAAAATGGGGTAAATATTTTACTGGTATTCACGGGGATGCTGCATATACCTTAATTGCGGAGCTTTCTAAATAAAACTTCAGAAATTATATTTTTTCAGAAAAGGATGTTTAAAAAAACATCCTTTTTTTAATACCAAAGAAGACCGTATTTTCGCGTCGTTGCTATTAAAAAAGGCAACTCCGAATATGGATTCAGTAACACAAATTGTTTTGGGTGCCGCCGTTGGCGAAGCGGTGTTGGGAAAAAAGATTGGCAATAAAGCCATGGTTTTGGGCGCCATTGCTGGAACAATCCCAGATTTGGACATTATTGCAAATTACTTTACAGATACTGTTTCCGCCTTGGAAATACACCGCGGATTTACACATTCCATTGTTTTTGCAGTAGTTTTCGGATTGCTCTTTGGTTGGCTGCTCTCGCTTTGGGACAAACGTGCCAGTTTAAAGGAATGGTCGTGGTTTTGGTTTTTGTGTTTCGTAACGCATCCAATGCTGGACGCGCACACTACTTGGGGCACACAGCTTTTTTGGCCTTTTGATCTTCGTTTGGCATACAAAAATATTTTTGTGATTGATCCGCTTTATACATTACCATTTTTGGTGTTTTTGATATTGGCAATGTTTCAAAAAAGAGAAAGCGTCAAAAGACGAAAATTCAATAATCTGGGGTTGATTGTAAGTAGTGCTTATATGTTGGTTGCTATAATTCTGAAGGGAATTACATATTCTAAATTTGAAACCGCGCTAGAGAATCAAAAAATAGCGTATGCTGCTTTGGAAACCAAACCCAGCCCGATGAACACTATTCTCTGGACTGCAAATGTGGAAACCGAAGATGCCTTTTTAATAGGCGATTATTCCTTTTTTGATTCTAAGCCGATTCAGTTTTTTCCACATCCAAAAAATCACGGGGCGCTTGGAGATTTAGCGGAAGAAGAAAAAGTACAACGGCTAATAAATATCACCCAAGGTTGGTACACCATTTCTGAAAAACCGGATGGCATTTATTTGAACGACCTCCGTTTCGGGATGATGAGCGTTGATCCACAAACAGAAAAATTTGCTTTCAGTTTTCTTATCGAAAAGGAAGGCGATGAAGTGAAAGTTACCGAAGAACCAAAAGACACACGCGATGCGAAGAAGTTGTTTTCAAGTCTTTGGGCGCGTATAAAAGGAAATTAGCAGCTTAAATCTGAAATAATTTTCCATTTGCCTTCTATTTTTCTGAAGATAATCATAAAGACTCCGTTTGCGTTTCCTGCATTTCTAACCAAATGGAATTGCCCCATCACGTAATAGGAATTGTCTTCAATTTTGGTAACTGCCTCAATAGTGAAACTTAGCGTCCCCGTATATTCTTTTGAAGGGTAGCCTTTTTTGTAATTGTCCAAGGTTTTCTGCCAGCCTTGCGTAATTCCGCTACTTCCGTAAAATTTTAAGGAATCGCTTTTCCAGTAACCCTGCATAAAACCTTCAAGATCGTTTTGGTTCCAAGCGTTTTCCTGCATTCTCAAAACAGTTAAAATTGCTTTTTTGTCTTCAGCTTCGGTTTGGGAAATAGTGTTAAATGTTGCAAGTAAGCAGATAAAAAGCAATAGTTTTTTCATAATTGTTAGGTGTTGATTTAAAAGTCTGTTTAAATTTACGAATAAAGATTTCAACTAATAATTTCTCCTGTAGGGGAATAAAAAAAATTCCTTTAAATTTACTTACATTACTATGTGAAACCAACATACAACTAATTCAAAAACTACTTTTGACGAATTCCAAAATTGACATTTCGGGAAGTTATTTAATAAAGACTCTATTAATTGTAGGAGGTATTTTGGCGCTTTGCTATATAGGGGAAAGCCTTGTTTTGCCGCTGCTTGTAGCTGCTATAATAGCTGCGCTGCTTGACAAGCCCACAAAAAAATTCAAACAATGGGGACTCCCCAATTGGCTGACCATAATCTTGTCGTTGCTTCTTATGATTATCGTGTTTTTTTTACTGTCGTGGCTTATTGGTTCGCAAATAAATAATATTGCGAGCGATTGGCCTACCATTAAGGATAAGGCAAGTGAAAAACTGAACAGTCTTTCCCAGTGGGCTAACGAACAGTTAAACTGGGATTATGAAAACTACATAGAAAACAACAAACGTTTGGTGCAACGAGCCGAAAGCTTTGCGAGTGCGTTTTTGTCGAGTGTGATGAATCTGCTTTCACAATCACTTATTATTTTTGTGTATGTGGTGTTGTTATTGATGCAGAAAAAAATGTTTGTCGGGTTTTTTAAAAAACTGTCCTCAAACCCTGCCGCTATGGGTTCCATTTTGACGGGCTCATCAAAAATTATTAGCAACTATCTTTTAGGAAAAGGTAAGATTATGGTTTTTCTTTTTATAATATATTACTTGGGCTTTCGTTTCGGTTCGGTGCCGTATGCGTTGTTTTTGGCGATATTTGCAGCTCTTTTCTCCATTATTCCTTATGTGGGAAATATTATTGGTGGGGGCATTGCCGTGATCCTTTCCTATCTTTACGCAGGTACCACTCCCGCTTTGATTGTGATTGGTGTGATTTCGGCAGCACAACTTCTTGAAAATTATGTTTTGACACCTTGGATTATTGGTGATGAAACCAATTTAAACCCTTTTATTACCGTATTCGGAATCATATTATTTTCCATGCTTTGGGGAATGGTGGGCGCCATTATTGCCCTACCAATTATTGGGGTTTTAAAAGTTATTTTTGAACATACCAAGGGCATGGAACCCTATGCGTATTTGATTAAGAAAAACGAATGATTGTTGCTGAAGTATACAGAGAGTTGTTTTCTAAAAGCGCTTCATAAAATCATCTCCAAAAACCATATTCAACCTATAGATAAGTTCCTCTGCATTTTTCTTGCTGAAAACCATAGGCGGTTTTATTTTTAGAACGTTGTGGTCCGGTCCGTCTATGCTCATCAAAATTCCCAATTTTTTCATTCTATTTGCCAAATAGGAAGCATGCTCCGGCAATGGATTTTTTTCTGAATCATTTAATTCAAACCCTAAAAATAAACCTTCGCCACGTACATCGCCAATGATTGGAAATTGCTTTTGAAGGGTTTTCAATTCAGCAATTAAAAAGCCTCCAACCTCCAACGCATTTTGCTGCAGATTTTCTTCTTCGATAACTTCCAAAACACTGCGGCCAATGGCGCAAGAAACAGGATTGCCGCCAAAGGTGTTGAAATACTCCATTCCCGTATTGAATTTTTCGGCTACTTCTTTTGTGCAGGCAACCACGGCAAGCGGATGGCCATTTCCGGCAGGTTTGCCCATCGTTACAATATCTGGCTGAACGTCGTAAAGCTCAAAAGCCCAAAAAGTTTTCCCCATCCTTCCAAAACCTGTTTGCACTTCGTCCGCAATACAGATGCCTCCAGCTTCGTGAACGAATTTGTAAATTTCCTTAAAATAATTGTTTGGCGGCACAATCTGTCCGCCACAGCTTATCATACTTTCGCCTATAAAACCAGCAATTCCCTTGCCTTCAGCTTTTAATTTTTGAATAATTTCCTTTGCGTGAATTGCGTAATCAATTCCGCAATTTTCAGAAATATATTTTCCGCGGAAGGAATCTGGCAAAGGTAAAATGTGCGTGTTTTCAGGTTTCGGGAAGCCGCCTTTTCCTTCAAATTTATAGGAACTTACGTCCATAACGGCGTTTGTATTGCCATGATACCCCACTTCTATCGCCAAAACATCTTTATTACCCGTAACGGTTTTTGCCATTCGCAATGCAAGCTCGTTGGCTTCACTGCCTGAATTCACAAAATGGATTACAGATAGATGTGGCGGCAATTTTTTCAGCAAAGCTTCTGCATAGGCAATAATTTCTTCGTGCAAATAACGTGTGTTCGTATTTAAAACCGCCATTTGTTTTTGCCCGGCGGCAACTACTTTTGGGTGCTGATGGCCTACATGGTTTACGTTGTTGACGGTGTCCAGATATTTTCTGCCTTCAATATCGATCAAGTAAACTCCTTCGCCACGCACGATGTGCAACGGCTTGTCATAGGAAAGACTCAAACCTTTACCAAGATGGTCTTTTCTGAAATTGATTATATTTTCTTCTGAAATCATTTTTTCCGAAGTATCCAATTCCTCCTTAAAAATTAAATTCGGGTTCGGGCAGATACTTTTCCAAACTCCAACTCTTGAAGGCAAGGCAACGCCATTGAAGTTTTCATTATTTCCCAATAGATCCAAAATAAGCTGGAAGTGAAGATGCGGCGCCCAATTGCCATTTTCATTTGGCGCACCAATATAGGCGATGAGGTCACCCTGTTTTACGCTCTGTCCAACCTTTAATATTTTAAGCGAAGTAAGGGTTAAATGCCCATAAAGGGAATAAAATTTCCCACTTTCAAAAGTGTGTTCCAGAATGAGCATCGGGCCGTAATCCTTATCGTAATTGTTGTGGTGTATTATTTTTACAATTCCATCAAACGGAGCGTGTACGGGCGTTTCAGCAGGAACCCAGAAATCGGTTCCCAAATGTACGGTACGGTATTGTGGGCCGTCGTTACCCTCACTTTTAAAAGCTTCAGTGGTATAAAACGGACGTGTTTCCAAATAGCCGTTCAGTAAAATGGTTTTGGGGTGATATTTCTGAAATTGTTTCAGTTTGAATTCAGAAACTTCGGGATCGTTGTATTCCGAGAGGTTTCCGAGTAAAGTGCTGCCCACGCTCATGTCGAGATTAACTACTCTTTCAGAAGCAACGGTTGGAAACATTGTTTTTAAAGAAACTTGATTGTTTTTTGCCCAATTTTCAAACTTCTTTTCCAACGGATGGGATGCGTATCCACAAGCATTTCTGAAGGAATAATAGGCAAAGTTTTCATTCACTATAAACCATTTTTCCAATAAACCCCACGCTGGTTTTTCGCTGATTCCGAAATAATCATCGTCGGGAAATTCCTCTTTTTTAAGCGAAGCATTTGTAACGGTCGTAACAAGGCGCATTCCGACTAAAATGTACAGACATTCCAATTCCTTTTCTGAAAGGTTGTACTGTGTGTTGTAACCTTCAATCACCTCCAAAGCTGCGGAAAGCGGATCGGGGAGATCCATAATTGCGTATGCCAAAACAATGGCGAGATCGTTAATTATTTGGGTGTAAACTGCATCACCAAAGTCAATCAAACCCGAAACTTTTGGGTTGCTTAAATCTTCGGAAACCAAAATATTGAAATCGTTTAAATCATTGTGGACAATGCTCTTCGGAAGATTTTTAAAAGTTGGTTGAATTTCTTCAAAACGGGTTTGAAAGTATTGAAGCATTTCTTTTTGCTGACCCGAAAAACGATGGCTATGCTTTGAAGTCCAAGCGGAATTTGCCAAATCCCAGTCCAAGTTTCTGTGTGCAGCGGGATGTTCAAAATCCTGCAATGCTTTTGTCAAACTTCCGGCGGCTTCGCCCAGGTTGTTTCGCAGACTTTCGGTTTTTGGCTTTACCGTTGCCCAAAGCCTGCCGGGAAGCCAGGTCAATACTCTTGCGGTTTTATTATTTTGAATGGAAGTGAGCAGGTTTCCTTCTTTATTTGGAACAACTTCAGAAAGGGATATATCTAAACTTTTTGTTGAAAGATGTTTTAGTATTTCAATTTGGAAATCCAGGTGCTCGCTATTTTCTTCTGAGGAAATTTTCAGAAGAAATTTTTCACCCGAACTTGTTTTTAGTATAAAATTTTCGTCAATGTAGCCATCAAGTTTGGATGCTTTGGCTGAAATACTATAATATTCTTGTGCGATTTGCGAAGCTTCTTCAGTCGTGGTTTTGTGCATAGTATTGTTGCGGCTATTGGACAAACAATATTACCAAAAAAAGATAAGAAGTATGAAATTAGAAGTACGATTTAAATTTTCACACTTCTAATTTCGTATTTCATTATTTAAAGCACGCTTTTCTGCTTCTTATAAAACGCATCGGCCTGCATTTGCATCAATTCGCGGGCTTTTTTGCGTTTGTAATCGTAGAGTTCCTGCTCTTCGGCTATGTCTGCGTACACTCTGTTATTGATGTCGCGGTCTGTAGTTACAAGTACGTCGCGTTGCGCTTTTTGTTGGGTTACCCACGACTTTAATGCACTTTCCTGTTCTTCCAACTTTAAATCATAAGCGCCTTTTGGGGACAGCAGTTTTGCCAAAATGGGCGAAGTTTCTATTGCGAGGAAGAGCAAAAAGATAAATAGGGACGGCAATAGCGGAAGTTTGTTCAATGCATTTACGCGTGCCATCAGACCATCAAAGCCGTCAATTACGGGTTGGGTATCTGCGACCTTGGTTTGGTATTCGGTGGCGAGGGTTGCTATTTGTGCTTCGGCGGCGGCTATTTTTTCAGCGTTTGTTTTCTTTAGTTCGGTCAGGGTTGCAAGCTCGGTGTCGTGTTTTTCGCGTTTTTCCTTATAAACGGGACCTTTGCCCAATTTTTGGGTGCCGGCAGTGCCTTCAGCTTCGGCGATGTAGGTGTTGTACAGGGCGTTTACTTCGGCTTCCTTCTCGGTTATTTCCTTTTTTAGACCTGCAATTTCTGCTTCCAAAGCATTTACGGAAGGTGTGTACTGAAGTGCCAATTGGTCTTTGTTGGCGAGGGTCATTTCGTTTTTCTCGGTAAGCAAAACTTGGTTGATTTCCTTTTCAAAAATCTTCATTTCCAAGGGTTTTGAAATTACGATGGCAATGATTATTGCCAAGGCAATTCGGGGTGAAGCCTGTATCAATTCATCAAAGAAGTTGTTTCTTTTTTTGATGGTGGAAACGATAAATCTATCGAGGTTGAAAATCAAGAATCCCCAAATAATTCCGAAGAATATTGCGGAGTAGTAACTATCAAAAACTGTGTAGAGGGCATAGGCGGCGGCAATGGTTGCCATAACGGCGGTAAAGAAAACGGTAGCGCCAATGCCGGCATATTTGGTGCGTTCGCCGGGCGAACATTCGTCAAGGATGGCGGTATCTGCGCCGGAGCAGAAAATGAAAAAGCGTTGTAACATAGGTTTTTTAGATTGATGAGTTTATATAACGCAATTTGAATCAGTTTGTTACAGGCTAAACTAAGAAATTGTGAAAATGTACTATCGTTTTAAGGTGAAATGGCCACGATAAGTCATTCCGTTTTTAAAAATTGCTTTGAACCAATAATCTGATGAGGGCATTGGAGTACCATTATAGGAGCCATTCCAACTGTTGCTGCTTTGGTTCAGCACATAAAGTAACTTGCTGAACCGGTCGTAAATCTCTATTCGCTGCAATTGGGGATTGTCGGGATCTTGTCCGGCAATTTGCCAAATGTCGTGATAACCGTCACCGTTGGGGGTAAAAAAGTTTGGGAAACCCAATATATATACCGTGATAGTTGAGATACCACAACCGTTTTTATCTTTAACTTTAAGAAGATGATCACCGGGACTGAGATTTTCAAAGACGGCACTTTGCTGATAAGGGCCGTTGTCCAACGAGTAGCTATAATTGCCCGTGCCTTCTGCGATTACTGTTAGGATGGGATTGCCAATATTTCCCGTAAGTTCGTAAGTGACCTGAGCAGTTTCGGAAGGAATTACAGTAAACGTACGCGTACTGGTGCAAGAATACTCCTCATTATTAATGGTTTTACTTCGAGTGACAGTGAGAGTATAGTTGCCCGGTTCGTTAACTTCAATGGAGGGAGAAGTTTCGCCATTGGACCAGAGAAAAGTTGCATCTGAAATGGTTCCTATCAACCCTGAGTAAATTGTGATGGTACTGGGGTATGTGTTTAGGCAATAGGTGTACGTTTCCTCGCCTTCAAACTCTGGGGTGTTGACTACGCTCAGGTTAATTTTTGCAGTACCAAGACAACCGCGGTCGCCACTGACTCGAGCATAGATTGTTTGGGAGTTTGCTTGGGTATTGGTGAATGGGTTTGGTAGCGGATTGGTTTGTGAAATGGCTTGGCTGTAGGAAAGGTGGTAGGTTACTTCCGGACTATTTCCGAAGAGCGCTTGCAATTCTAAAGTGATTTCAGAAAAGTTGAAATTTGCAAATCCCGGGGTGCCAGTTGTAGAGCAATTCACCAAAAAGAGATCTGAAACAGTGTTTGTGGTGGTTTTCAATGTTACTTCGGCCACGCCTATGCAACCATATTCTGAAACTACGCGGGCATAGACTATTTCATTTGGCTGGGTGTTAGTATATCTTTCGGGGTTTCTTATGGCATCTACATTGTTTTGGGCATTTGTAAAGCTTTTGTGGAAGGAATATACGCGAAGTAACGGATTTCCATTGATGATTATTTCTTCTGCATCAAAAAGATTGAAGGTGGCTAGGCCGTTTGCGAGGGGTTCACACTGGTATAATTCGGTATTTTGGACGTTGACCGGACTTGTGTACTCGATCAAGACTTCATCGGTTGCGATGCAGGAATTGCCATAGTCTACTTCCACTTTGTAAATGCCAGGTGCGGTAACGATAAGTTGAGCGGTGGTTTCGCCGGGGATGATTATGCCATCTTTGAACCACTTATAGCCTAAGGGAGAGGTTCCTTGTGGGGTAGCATCGAGGATGTAGGTTTCGTTTTCGCAAAGGGGGTTGTTTGTTACGAAGCTTCGGTCTGGGCCTAGGTTGGCTGCAATATTAAAACTCCCGCCTTCCAAAAAAACTGCGGAGTCGTAACGGTAATTGGCTTCATCTGCGATTACAAGTTTTATGTGATAGGCTTGATTTACAGTTACTGGAGTTTCTGCGATGAGAACCTTTGTTTGTCCGTTGAAATTAATCGGCACGTTTGGGCCGTTCCAGCCTTCAAAATAGGTTTCGTTTATGGGCGGACAGGCTCCGGGGATGCCGGAATGGACGGTGGTGACGAGTACGGGGGTGTTTGTGCCGGGAACGAGGGCAATGTTTGTGTAATTTCCGCCGAGTGGCTTGATTAAAAAGGCGAAGGCATCGCTATAAATGCAGGTGTTGGGGTCGCCTTGTTGGTATTCTTCGGAAGCGAAGAGGTAGCGGAACTGTATATTGTCTGCATTCGGGACAAAATCGAACTCGATGATTGTAGCATTGGTGGTGTTTGAGATATTGAGGGCAGCTTCCAGGTCTGTATCGCCGGGCCAATTGGGGGCATCGTCATCACTGAGGGTTGTATTGGGGCCGGGGACGTTTTGTAGCTTGCCGGTGCTCATTACAATACCTTTTTCAAAAGGGAAATTGCTGCCGTTGGCGCTGAAATAACCAAAGCTCTTATCGCCATCGGGGAAGTCGCCGCTTGTGGTGGAGGTAATCTGTACATTGCTGATGCAGCCGCTGTCTATAAGGACGTCCTCAACGAGTTGTTGGGGGGTGTAGGTGGTGGCATCTACCTGAATGTTTTGTGCGGGGACGAGCCGGATACAGCACAAAACGAACCACAGAAAAAAAATATACTTATTCAAAAGGTGCTCCTAACTTTTTTATAGCGGGTGCAAATTTATGGTTTCTGTGTGCTGGTTTCAAGTTTCTTCTATTAAAGTTTAGTCTTTTTCACTTTGGGTTGTGCACTTAGACTCCACTCAGGAGAAGCTACTCAGTGTCACAGTGGTAGGTTGTGGGATGAAAAAACCCCAATGCATCATCCTGACGGATTTTGCAATGGGGTATATAGCCTGGGGAGAATTAATTACTAAATGGGTTTTGTGACCTCAAACTTAAGGCCGCTATCAGCATCTGTAAAATAAGTTTTGCCTCCGGTTTGTGAAACTTTAAGCGTCATTTTTGTGCGGGTGGTGCTTATGGTTTGGGTGCTTTGGTTGTAGCTCCAGGTGGCATTTTTGTTTGTGGTGGATTTATATGAATAGGTTCCATCATCTTGTTTTTCCTTTATTTCAAAACTGTTGTCGGCATAAAGATTTATAACGGCGTTCTTCATTGCAGTGGCCATTTTTAAGTTGCTACTGCTATTTTCAATATTCGTCACGAGCCAAGTGCCGGTGAGGTCTTTTTGGGTAAGCGACTGGCTGTGTACCGAAGTGGCAAAAAGGGCGAGAACGAATAGCATGATTGCATTTTTCATAAGTATATTTTTTAATGAATTGATTTATTGTGTTTTTAAACTTTTGTGAAGATAGGAATTTTTATGCTTTTTTAAATAGCGGAAGGTTAATATGATGGAAAAAAGAGGAATGAAGAAAGCCCCTTGTGGTTGGGGCTTTCTTATTTGACTAATTATTGATTAAAAAAATTACTGTTTGACTATCTTTAGGGTAGCTTGATTCCCATCGTTAGTTTTCAAGGTTGCGAAATAGAGACCCGCCGCGGCATTGATTTCCACAACCAGGGTTTGGGTGTTGGTATAGTTGGAAGTAGAAACTTGCTGCCCTAGTACATTGGTTATGGTGACATTGGTTTCTGAATAGCTTTGCCCCAGGTTTATGGTGAACTTACCGTTTGAAGGGTTTGGGTAGGCGCTGATGGAGGAAGCGAAAGTATTTTTTGAAACGCCAAGAATTGCTGGGGTGGTTTTAAATATCCAATAATCGTCTAGGCCTCTGCTGTTTTCACTTTTGTCGCCAGAGATGTTTGAGTCTGAAGAGCAGAACATGGCAAAATTACCATCATTAGTGGGGAGAATGTAAGAGCCGCTCTCATCGGCAGAACCACCGATGGAGTTTTGGGAGATAATTCCGCCAGCGGAATTAAGTTTTAAGAGCCAATAATCATAGCCGCCGTTGCTGTTTTGGGTTTTATCGCCACTTATGTTGCTGTTACTCCAGCAGGCAACCATAAAGGTGCCATCGGACAGTTGCATTACATCGCGCGGGTAATCAATGCCGCTGCCGCCGATAGTGTTTTGCCAAAGCATGTTTCCGCTACTGTCCAGTTTTAAGATCCAGGCATCATAATCGCCCTGTGAGTTTTCGGTCTTGTCTCCAGAAATATTTGATTTGGAATATCCGCCAACAAGATATCCGCCATCTGCCAGTTGTATCATATCACGAAACACATCACTGTCATTTCCGCCAAAGGTGCGGTTCCATTGCAAGGTTCCGCTGGCGTCTAGTTTTACAATCCAGTAGTCATTACCGCCCCGAGTGTTTTCGGTTTTATCGCCCGAGCTTGGGGAGTTTGAAAAACCTCCGATTATAAAACCTCCATCAGTGGTTTGAAACGCTGCTTGTGGACGGTCAACCAAACTGCCACCTATGCTGTTCTGCCATACTAGGTTGCCGCTGCTATCCAGTTTTAATGCCCAGAAGTCGCGCTGTCCGTTGGTAGGGTCAGTTTTATCCCCATTTACATCGCTATCCGAATAACCACCCACGAAATAGCCGCCATCTGCGGTTTCTACTATATAGGTATCAAATTCTGGTTGGTTGCCGCCATAGGTTTTTTGCCAAGTGATATTGCCCGAAGCATCCAATTTTAATAACCAATAATCCAAACCTCCGCGGGAGTTTTCGGTTTTGTCGCCAGAGATATTTGAGTCTGATCCTGCGCCTACAATATAGCCGCCATCAGTTGTTTGTTGAAGTGAAATAAGAAAGTCGTCGCCGCTGCCGCCGATGGTGTTTTGCCATTGAATATTTCCGGAATCGTCAACTTTTACAATCCAAATATCAATCTGGCCGTTGCTATTTTCGGTTTTTTCACCAGAAATGTTGCTGGTGGAATAGCCGCCAAGTATGTAGCCGCCATCTGTGGTGGCTTGAAATACTGTTGAAAAATCGGTGTCGCTCCCACCAATAGTTTTTTGCCAAATAATGGCTGGATCCTGTGGATAAGATTCAAAGATGCAGAAAAGTAATGCTAAAAGTGTAATTGAAGTTTTCATTTTTTTGGTTGTTAAGGATTACTATGGATATATCGGAAGGGTTGGGGAAATGTCATCAGGAAAGAGGGAAGAAGGAAAGCGGATGCTAGCAAAAATATTTCGATCATAGAAATGATTTCTTCGCTTTGTTCAGGATAAAAAAATGCCTCCATATTTCAGAAGGCATTCCGGTTGCTTTCAACCTTACAAGCTATTGAAAGATCATTGTTTTATAATCCTTAAAGTGGTTGATCCTTCTTTAGCATTTGTATATTCACATCGAAAGCTTTTGCTTATGTCATCGTTTTAAACCAAAAAAGAATTCTATTTTTGTAATCTATCCCTAACATTATGCCGCAACACAAATTTATTGTTTGTAACTATACCCAAGCATTATCATCAGGAAAAGTTAGCTGGCAATCGCCTAGCAATATTGCATTGGTGAAATATTGGGGAAAGTATGGGGAACAAATGCCGATGAACCCATCCGTTAGTTTTACCTTACAAAACAGCAATACCCAGACCTGTCTTTCATTTGAAAAGAAACAGTCCGAAGGGTTTGAATTTGAGGTGTTTCTCGACGGAAAAAGAGAAGTTTCCTTTGAGCCGAAGATTCAAAAGTTTTTTGAAAGGGTAGAAGTGTATTTGCCGTTCTTGAAAGACTTTAAATTTAAAATTGAAACAACAAATAGTTTTCCGCACAGTAGCGGTATTGCGTCTTCGGCCAGCGGGATGAGTGCTTTGGCACTTTGCTTAATGGATATGGAAAGACAGATGCAGCCAGCCATTACCACTGATTATTTTAATGAAAAAGCTTCCTTTCTTGCACGTTTGGGCTCAGGCAGTGCTTGCCGAAGTGTAGAGGGGCCTTTGATTGTATGGGGTGAACATGCAGAAATTAACGGCAGCAACAATTGCTTTGGAATAAAATATCCTTTTGATGTCCATCAAAATTTTAATGATTATCAGGACACAATTCTTTTAGTGGATAAAGGCGAAAAACAGGTGAGTAGCACCTTAGGCCACGACTTGATGCTGGACCATCCTTTTGCGGAACAACGCTTCAGGCAAGCAAAAGAAAATCTTTTAAAGTTACGTCCGGTTTTTAAAAACGGAGACCTTTCAGAATTTATTAAAATAGTGGAAAGCGAGGCTTTGTCATTGCACGCAATGATGATGACCTCTATGCCCTATTTCATATTGATGAAACCGAATACTTTAGAAATAATCAATCGTATTTGGAAGTTTCGGGATGAAACGGGTAGCAAGGTTTGCTTTACACTGGATGCTGGTGCCAATGTGCACGTACTTTATCCAAAGCTGGAAAAAGATAACGTTTTGCATTTCATTAAGAAGGAACTTTTGCAGTATTGTAAAAATGGTGAGTTTATTGAAGATGAGGTTGGTTTAGGAGCTACAAATATCCTGGTCTAATTCGTTTCTCCCTTTTTATTGCCTATTAGCAGCAAAACAAGTATGAGGGCTACAATTCCAGCCGCCAAATACCACCACCAAGCAACGCGAGCTTTTAAATCTATTGGGGCGGTATCGCCAATAAGAACGAGTCCTGCCCAATATTGAGGGGCGGCAGTACGGCCTTCGGCAGTTTCAATATAACTTAATTTTGCTTGGCGCAAGGCTTCATCTTTTGGCATTCCTTTGGAAAGATTATCATAAAATAGCTTTACAATTTTAGCGCTCGATTCTTCATCAATTTCCCATAGACTGGTCAATATGCTTTCACTTCCTGCATAATTAAAGGCATGTGCCAATGAAATCATTCCTTCACCTGCTTGATAAGTGGGTTTCCCGGTTTCACAGGCCGTGAGAATGGCCAGGTTTGAAGAAAGGTCTATATTGTAAATTTCATAGGAATACAATGAGTTTTCATCATAATTTTCTTTGTCTTCAACCTTTTTTGCAAATATAAGTCGGCTTAATTCTGGGCTTAGGTTATTGCTTTCTGCGTGGGTGCCTATGTGAATTATTTTGTGCTCCTTTGCTTGCTTGATAAATAAATCCTTGCTTGCATTTTCATTCACAAAATAACGGCCGTTGAAAATTTTGGAATACTGTTTTACCAATTCCTCACTAAAAGGTTGCGGCAAAAGGGTAAGATATGTTTTGTCCAGTTTTACTGAATCCTTAATGCCCAATTGGTATTCATCCATCATCTTTTTGTTGAAACCTGGGGCAAAGGCGATAAAATCTGAAGAGTAATCAGCTACGTTGCCTTTGTCCTTATAGAGCAACAAACTGAAATTGTATGAAATATCATATTTTGCCAAAAGACTGTTTGTGGCCATTTCCTGAAAATTCTTTATCGGTTTGGGAGTAAGCGTTTCAAAGCTTAGATTGAACAGTTCCCTGTCCGGTACAATTACTACTTTTGGACTAAGCACATATTTTTCTAGAGGAAACCAAAGCGCCCTATAGAGTTCATAGAGTAACGGTCTGGTTTTTTCAACGGAAAATTCATCATTTTTTATTGTTGAAATGTGGTTTTTGACCGAAGAGTAATTTAAACGCATCATTTTTTTTATTGAGCGAGAAACCACAAAGGCGTACAATTTATTTTCGATAAAAATATAGCGTACAACCGTTGTGTTTTCAGGGATTTTTTGCTGAAGATCCATCAAGGATTCCTCCAAAGTGGCGTAACGCATTTTATAATATTTGGGGAAATGAAACTTGAGCGAATCCAGAAAGTGTTCCCAGTTTTCCGAAGCTTCAAAAAAGGAGGATAGACTGCTGTTTTCAGAATCATTTAAGGAAGACCTCATTTTGTTTTTTAAGATGTTTTCGCGCTCTAATACCTGTGGTGGAATGTGTTGAAAACGTACATTGTCCCTTAGGTTTAACCGTGAGCGTATGCGGTTGTATATACTGGATTCATGGAGGGCAATAAGCTTGTCTAAATATTGTGGGTCTTTGGTGGTTTCAAAGAGTTCCAGTCGTAACTTTTCAGCGAAATTTAGAAGTTCCTCATTTTCTGTTAGTAGAAGTGTTACATCTTCGTGGTTGGTAATTATTTTTTTGCGTTGGTCTAGAATTGATATTCCTTCTTCAATTTGCTGCAAAAGTTCTTTTAAAAGAAAAGGGTTTCTGTTTTCTGCCAAATAGTATTTTGAAGCAGCATTTATCAATAAGGCTTGGGGTTTTCTGTACTGGCTAAGAATGGAATCTGTAGTGCTTATTTTTCTTCCATCACCCAAAATGTTGAAGCCAAGTGCTTCATTACTATATTTTACCGCTTCAATATAATCCTTTAAAAGATAATGTACCTGTGCTAGATTTATGATGTGGTAGAATTCCTGTATGGTGTTTTTGAAATCACCGTTGTGTGTGAAATTATAAGTTTCATTGGCCAAGGCAAGGGCTTTTTCCTTTTTTCCGTTTTTGGCGGCAAATAGGGAATACTCCAAAATATTGTCTAAAAAATCCTTTGTATAGGTAGTGCCCATCGTTTTTTGATAGACTATTCTTGCTTTCTCATAAAAAAGGGCTGCGTTTTCTACATCTTCCTCGTGTTCATAAATAGTGGCCCGGGTGGAGAGGGCGGCCGCTTCCCAATACAAATCTGCACTGCCGCTACTTTTTAAAAGCTGTAAAGCGGTATCGGCATTTTCTGCGGCACCTTCAAAATCTCGACTGGCTGTTTTTGCTTCCGCAAGAATGATGTTTGAAATGATGATATTAATATCGTTTTCCTCAAAAAATTTTTTCTTTTGTTCAAAAGAATACTCAATTAATTCCTGTGCGCGTGAATGTTCTCCCAAGGTGTTGTAAAATGCAGCCATATTGTCTATTACCACGCATTGAAGGCTCTTGGCCTTGTAGGTTCGCGCCTCATCTGTGGAGCGATTAATATATTCCTGAAATCCGGCGATTGATTCTTCTGAAATGGCGATGGCTTCTTGATTTTTTCCCAAGGCATTCCACAGCACGGCAAGGTTCATCTTTACTAATGCGGGACGATAATATCGATTCATTATATCGGTTTCGTCTGTTTTTTCGAGAACATTTACGGCTTCCTGAAAATAATATTTGGCGCTGTCCAGTTTTGCTTCCTGCCACATCATTCCACCAAGAGCATTGTAAATTTGGTTGAAAAAAACATAGTCCTTCTGCCCAGTTTTTAGCAACAGTTTTAATGCTTTGAGGTAATGTGATTTTGCCAAGGGGAAATCGCCCAGTTTTGCTGCGTAAAAGCCTTGACGGTATTCAAGGCCTGCCAGATCGGTGTTATTGGGTTCTTTGTTTTTTTGGGCAAAGGGAATTGCAGTTTTAAGAAGTTTATATGCCTCTTTGTGCTTCCCGGCATCATCATATATCCAGCCCAGTTCAGTTATTGCTTCAACCACATAATGTGGACTGGCGTACTTTTTTATTTCTTCTGTAAGATTTTCGGCTTTTTTTACGGCCAGTTTTTTGTTGCCGCTGTTCAATTTAAAACTTCCTTCAAACTGAATATAAGAATACAAACTGTCATAGTTCTTTTCGGCTTTATAGAAAGCAATATTTTCAACTACTTCCGCACGTGCCCGTATCAAGGAGTCCTGTTCAATAAGGGTTTGAATTTTCTTTACGGTAGAGTTTTTCTCCTGTGAAAATCCAAGAAAATATGTAAAAAGGAAGAACAGTTGAAGGACAAAAGAAAATCTCCGGTTTTTAGGTGCCATAATTGAATAATACTTCAAAAAATAAAAAGTGTCCGGGGATATGGTAAAGAAAGATACAATTTATTTTCCGTTGATGTATTATGTGGGTTAACTTTTCGTTTTAAATGTTCAGTTTTGCTCTTCGTATTCCGTCCAGGTCTGGTTATTTATATTTTGATCTAGATTTGGATTATAGAGTGAATTATCACTTTTAATGTATTCGCCCTGGTTATTCATCCAGTATTGGTTGGCCCCTGCCTCAACTTTATAGGTCTGTCCGGTGTTTGGGTCGCTTACGTTTGTATTTCCATGAATATAATCCACAAATTTTTCCTGACTGCGGTCACTTGCAGCTTGATTAGCACGCCAGCTCGCCATGTTCTGGTCCATAGCGGCCATGCGGTCGTTAAAACGGGCAGTGTTTTGGTCGCCAAAAGATTTTATGTTTGCCATTCGCTGTTGGTGTGCGGCATTGCTCTGCTGTGCAATTTGCATATCCTTTTGATTAACGGCCTGTACCCATTGCGGATTTATCTGCTGGTTTAAGAGACCGTTGATGTAGTGTGTTTTTGCATCTTCAAAAACACTTTCAGAAGCTTCCAATACCGAATATGTAATGCCCCAATATCCTCCATATTGATCGTAGGAAACAAAATGGTGCAGAATGGTTAAGAATGAAGTCCCATCCGGATCACGCCATTCTAGCCCCATAACATTGAAAGTTTTTTGTGAAGGCACGCTCTTATACAATTGATCATCGAACTGTTTGTCCCATGCGGCAAACTGTGGCATTGGGTATTTTCGTACCAGTTTGCGGTTTATTTTGTTGGCATATTCCATAAACCCCTCGTTTATTACCTGATCAATGGATTTCGGAAGCTGCACTTGCATCCCACTCTGCTGATACATTTGGTTCATTAGCGGATCGTTTGAAAACATATAGCTGCCACCGCGCTCGCCGTGCACTTTTATCCCATTGGGCCCAGTATAAAGGTACCGGCCGCCATCCTGCTTTTGCCAAGATGCAGGAAATGGAATGCGGGACATTACCATTCCGTTTCGGGAATCTATAGTGTTGAAATATTTCAAGGCATCGTTACTTGCAATTTGATTATTGTTGTTTCTATGATTTTCTGATGTGCTTTCTTCATTGTAGTATTCTTGGAAGTTGTCATCTTCATCGTAATTTTGCTTTTCGCCATTAAAACAGGAAGCGAAAAAAATTGAAGCAATGGCCAGAAAGAGAGGTGATGATTTCATAATAAAGGTATTTTGTATGCTATGCATTTACATCGGAAAGATTTTTGAAATGTCATCAAAAAAAAGCTACTCTCTTCATTTATAGTTTCTTGGTGCGGTTGAATACTATATATTCACAAATATTTCTGAAAATATGTTTGTTAAAATGGTTATCTTTGCCTCAGATTTAAGGTTTTAAAACTAAAATCTGTATTTTTATTGTTAGAATAATTAAGCTTATGCGCGGCCCCCTCTTTTACTCAAAAATTTTACTTTTCGGTGAATATGGAATTATTAAGGATTCCAAAGGATTATCAATTCCGTATAACTTTTATAACGGTGCCTTAAAAATAGATACCCACCATACTGTTTCTACCCATAAGTCTAACGCAAGCCTTAAGCGCTTTGCGGAATATCTGGAAACGCTTCAAACCGAAAATCCAAAACTGGTTTCTTTTGATATGGAAGCCCTAAAAAAGGATGTGGAAAACGGATTGTATTTTGATAGCAGTATTCCACAGGGTTACGGCGTAGGTAGCAGCGGGGCATTGGTAGCCGCCATTTATGATAAATACGCAAATGATAAAATTACAGTACTTGAGAATCTAACTCGCGAAAAATTACTAACATTAAAAGCTATTTTTGCGGAAATGGAGTCTTTTTTCCACGGCAAATCTTCTGGGCTGGACCCTTTGAACAGTTATTTGAGCCTTCCTATATTAATCAATTCCAAAGATAATATAGAACCTGCGGGCATACCTTCGCAAACTGAAAATGGAAAGGGCGCTGTGTTTTTATTGGACAGTGGAAGCACTGGCGAAACCGCGCCAATGGTGCAGATTTTTATGGAGAATATGAAGCAGGAAGGATTTCGGAATATGCTAAAGGACCAATTTGTAAAACATACTGATGCCTGTGTTGAAGATTTTTTACAGGGCGATGTAAAGTCGCTTTTTGGAAACATCAAGCAACTCTCAAAAGTAGTGCTTGACAATTTTAAACCAATGATTCCGGCACAATTCCATAAACTTTGGAAAAAAGGAATTGACAGCAATGCCTATTATCTAAAACTTTGCGGTTCGGGCGGAGGTGGCTATATGCTTGGTTTTACCGAAGATATTGACAAAGCCCGCAAAGCGCTGAAAGATTATAAACTGGAAGTGGTTTATAGTTTTTAGAAATTTCTTTCCAACATATTTTTTTCTTTAAACCATTTCGGATGGTTAAATATTAATTGTTTTCAATTAATAAATATTTGGTATTTTGGCAACATTATTCAATTCTAAATTTCCAAAAATGAAAAGAAAATTATTATTACTGTTGCTCTCCTTCATTTTCCTAAATAGTTATGGTCAAATAGACTTTGTAGAAAAAATTGTTATTGGAAATGATAATGCAACAAATAATCCTAGTTCGGTATTTGGTGCAGATTTAGATGGTGATGGCGACATTGATATGATTTCATCCTCAATATTTGATGACAAAATTGCTTGGTATGAAAATTTAAATGGTCAAGGAAATTATGGTAACCAACAAGTAATTTCTTTAGAAGCAACAGACGCTAATTCTGTATTTGCAATAGATATTGATGGCGATGGCGATATAGATGTAGTATCAGGATCTGGAAATTTTAATGAAGGCAAAGTGGCTTGGTACGAAAACATAGATGGACTAGGAAACTTTGGGGACCAAATAGTTATAGCAGAAGAGCCAATGGCATACCGATCTATCTTTTCAGCTGATCTTGATGGCGATGGCGATAATGATATTTTAGCGTCTTACACCAATCCAAATGGAGGTAAATTAGTTTGGTATGAAAATTTGGATGGTTTAGGTACTTATGGTACAGAAAACATTCTCAATAACAATGCAATAACAGTAATTGCAATTTTTGCTGCAGATATCGATGGCGATGGAGATATGGATGTTTTGTCAGGGGCAGGAAGCAATAGTCCACTTGGGTGGTACGAAAATATGAACTCTCAAGGACAATTTGGATCTATAAGAACAATTTCGAATTCTGGGAACGATAGTGATATTCATGCTGTAGATATTGATGATGATGGTGATCTAGATGTACTTTCCACAGGAGGCGAAAGAGTTTCTTGGTATGAGAATATTGATGGTATGGGAAGTTTTGGTGTCAGACAGATTATTAATGATTATATAAGAAGTCTTTATGCGGTTTTCCCATCAGATATTGATGGGGATGGGGATATTGATGTAGTATCAGGTTATTATTCTGATTCTAACCCTGCGATAGTTTGGAATGAAAATATAGACGGAATAGGCAACTTTGGCCCACCCCAGACTGTAAATGCCGATTCCTTAATTATTGTTTCTGTATATAATGCAGATGTTGATAATGACGGAGATTTCGACATCCTATTTGCTTCAGAAGACAGAATTGGTTATCACGAAAATATGGATGGAATAGGCAATTTTGGGCCACAAATTTTTTTTACATATAATGTAGATAGTCCCAGGTATGTGGACTTAGTTGATTTAGATAACGACGGTTTTTTGGATGTGCTTTCAGCCTCTTATTTAGATGGAGAAATTGCGTGGTATAAAAAAAATGGTCGAAATGGAAATTTTGGTATTCAAAGGACAATATCAAAGAAAAACTTTGGGGCAAAATGTGTTCAAGGAGTTGATATGGATAACGATGGTGATGTCGATGTCCTGTACTCAACAGATTTTATGGTGGCTTGGCATGAAAACTTAGATGGAAATGGAAATTTCGGCACAAAGAATATTATTTATGAAGATATTACAGGCCCATCAATTTATGAGATAAATGCGGCGGACATGGATGGGGACGGGGATTTAGATATTGTTTATGCGTCTTATGGTGATTATGAATTAGTTTATCAAGAAAATTTAGATGGAAATGGGACCTTTGGCCCAAGAAATATAATATACAGTGTTTATGGTTTCGCTCCAATTTCTATGGATTTAACTGACATTGATAACGATGGGAAAATTGATATTCTGTGCTCATCCATAGGAACATTTGGAGAAGAAGGGATAACTTGGATAAAAAACTTGGGAAATGGAACTTTCGGTTCTCCTCAATCAATCACATTAGATATTTTATATTATGTTGAAGCTGCAGATATTGATGGTGACAATGATAAGGACATCGTTGCCACTAATAGAAATCAAAATAGTGTTATATGGTTTGAAAACTTAGATGGACAAGGCAACTTTAGCTCAGAAAAAAGTATAACATCAAATTTGATTTACCCGATAACGGCTTATTCGGCAGATATTGATAAAGATGGGGATCTGGATGTAATTTCAGCATCCTATTATGATCAAAAAATCGTGTGGTATGAAAATTTGGACGGTTTAGGAAACTTTGGGACACAAAATATTTTAAAAGATGATGCCCATAGGACCAATTTTGTGTATGCTGATGATGTAGACGCAGATGGTGATGTGGATATTTTTGCTATTATGGAATTGACAAATGAAATAATATGGTTTAAAAATTCCCTTATATTAGGACTGGAACAACAAAGCTTTTTTGATTTCTCTATCTATCCAAATCCCTCATCAGATTTCTTAAATATCGTTTCCCAAGAGCAGTTGACAAGTGTGGAGGTATATAACAGTTTGGGACAATTAATCTTAACCAATCAAATTTCTCGAGATACAGACAATCCAAAAATTGAAGTTAAAGGATTAACGGTAGGACTTTATTTTATTAAAATACGAACAGTTAACGGCGAGGTTGGGTTACAAAGATTTCTGAAAGAATAAGTTTTTGGGTAAACACCTTATTAAATTTTACTTTTATAGGAAATCACAAAATTAATTAAAGATGCTTCATGCTTTTCAACTCCATTGATTTTGCAATCTTTCTGCCCATTGTCTTTTTGCTCTATTGGTTTGTAGCCAATAAGAATTTAAAACTTCAGAATTTTCTCTTACTTCTTGCAAGCTATATTTTTTATGCCTGGTGGGATTGGCGTTTCCTCTCATTAATTGTATTTAGTTCTGCAGTTGATTATTTTGTGGGGATTGGCCTATCAAAAACCGAAAAGCACCAAAAACGAAAAGCACTTTTAATGCTGAGTGTTTTGGTAAACCTTGGTTTTCTGGGCTTTTTTAAATATTTCAACTTCTTTTCTGAAAGTTTTGCAGAAGCATTTACACTCCTAGGTTATTCTTTTGAAGCATCACGTTTGAATATTATTCTTCCCGTGGGAATCAGCTTTTATACATTTCAAACAATGAGCTATTCCATAGACGTTTATAGACGTAAAATGGAACCTACAAAAAACTTCATTGCTTTCTTTTCATTTGTTAGCTTTTTTCCGCAATTGGTTGCTGGGCCTATTGAGAGGGCTACCAATCTTTTGCCGCAATTCTTCAAAAAAAGAAAGTTTGACTATTATATGGCAATGGATGGTTTGCGCCAAATACTTTGGGGGCTATTCAAAAAAATGGTGATTGCCGATAACTGTGCGCAATTTGTGAATCTTGCCTTTAATAACCCACAAGATTACACAGCAAGTTCGTTGGCAATTGGAGTTGTATTTTTTGCCTTTCAGATTTATGGCGATTTCTCGGGTTATTCTGATATTGCCATCGGGACGGCCCGGCTTTTTGGTTTCAATTTGATGAAGAATTTTTCATATCCATATTTTTCAAGGGATATTGCCGAGTTTTGGAGGCGTTGGCATATCTCGCTTTCCACTTGGTTTCGCGACTATGTTTATATTCCTTTGGGCGGCAGTCGTGGCAGCGATTGGTTAAAAGTCCGTAATATTTTTATCATTTTTATTGTAAGCGGGTTTTGGCATGGTGCCAACTGGACCTTTATTTTTTGGGGTGCGCTCAATGCCCTGTACTTTCTTCCGCTTTTACTTTTGAAAAGAAACAGGCAGCATATAGAAGTTGTGGCAAAAGATAGATTTTTGCCAAGTATAACAGATTTCTTCAAAATACTTTTAACCTTTACGATTACTTGTTTTGCCTGGATTTTCTTTAGAGCCAATTCACTCAGCAGCGCTTTTGAATATATTTCATTGCTTTTTTCGCAATCAATTTTTGAAGCGCCCAATTTTTTGGCGTTGAACAAAGTGTATGTTCTTTCACTTTTAATTGTAGGTTTTTTGATGTTTGAATGGAAGGGAAGGGAAACAAATTACGCCATTGAAAACTTTGGGGAATCTTGGCCAAAGCCCTTAAAATATGTTTTTTACTATAGTTTGGCTATGTTCCTCTTTTTATTCGGCGGAAAGGAGCAGGCATTTATATATTTTCAATTTTAAGAGGGATGAAAAAATTTCTGATAGAAACTACTCTGTTTTCCGTTGCAATTATTGCTTCGGTTTACTTTGTTTTTCTTCAAGCCGACGGAAAGAGCGATCCTTTTTATTCCCGAACCACAACGCCAAAACAATCATCACTTATACTCGGAAGCTCAAAGGCAGCACAGGGATTGATGCCAGAGGTCCTAAACCCTTATTTGGAAACTGACATTTATAACTTTTCTTTTACCGCGGCGCATAGTCCCTTTGGTCCATCTTATCTCAGCGCCATTGAAAAGAAACTGGGGCCAAATTCAAAAGATGGTGTTTTTATTATCACGGTAGACCCGTGGAGCATTTCCAGTGATGGAATTGACCCCAATGATGAAAACCAGTTCGGCGAATCAAAATCGTTTATGGGCAAGCTGTCTTCCTTTAGTTCAAAGCCGAATATTTCGTATCTATTGAATAGTTATGGCGATAACTACATTAAGATTTTAATGAATTTTTCCCTAATGGAAGTACATGACGATGGGTGGTTGGAGGTTTTTCCGCCCATGGATTCCACTTCAATGAAAAGTAGAATTGCTGAAAATATTCAGGAGCAAAAAACAAAATTGAAAAACTACAAGTTTTCCCAAACACGATTTGAATATTTAAAAAAAACGATTGAAACACTGAAAAACCACGGAAAGGTTTATTTGGTGAAACTCCCTGTAGACGATAGGATTGCAGAGATTGAGGCAAGACTGCTTCCTAATTTCGATGAAAAAATTGACAAATTGGCTAAATCTGCAGCCGTTCCATATTTAAATTTAATGAATTCCGATACAAAGTTTACCTTTACGGATGGTATTCATCTTTATAAAGATTCAGCGAAAGATGTTTCTGATGAAGTAGGAAAGTGGATATCCAAACAGTAAAAACTAAATACTTGTCTCTAAAAAAATGCTCAATAGAAAACAAAAACTCTTCCTTTTAAAGTTTTTTAGCCTGTTTTCTGTGGTTCGTGGTTATAATATTCTAATTATTGTAATCGCTCAATACCTTACCAGCATCTATATATTAGCGCCAGATTTGCCGGTACGGCAGGTTCTTTTTGATGTAAACTTGTTGATGCTCGTTTTGGCATCCTCTTCTGCAATAGCTGGTGGTTACATTATAAACAGTTTTTACGACAGTGAAAAGGATTTAATAAACCGTCCGCGTAAAACCATGCTTGACAAGCTTGTGAGTCAGCGTACCAAACTTTCGGCCTATTTTGTGCTCAACTTTTTGTCGGTCATTTTTGCGAGTTATGTTTCATTTAGGGCAGTTTTGTTTTTTTCGATTTATATCTTTTTTCTTTGGTTCTATTCGCACAAATTAAAAAAGTATCCTTTCATTGGCAACATTACGGCGGCTGTTCTCGCGGTAGTTCCCTTCTTTGCCATTTTCGTATATTATGCAAATTTTGACATTGTAGTTTTTGTGCACGCCACTTTCCTTTTCCTGCTTATCTCTATGCGCGAATTGGTGAAAGACCTCGAAAACCTAAAAGGCGATCTCACCCATGGCTATAAAACAATTCCAGTGGTTTACGGCGAAAAAACTTCAAAAAGGATGCTCACACTTTTAAGTGTTTTAACCTTGGTTCCAACCATTTTGCTGATTACCAAGTTTAAGGAAGAAATAGGCTATATGGATTATTATTTTTATTCAAGTATCGCCGGACTGGCTGTTTTTCTCATAGTTTTGTGGTATTCAAAAAACAAAATTCACTATATGGTTTTGCACAATATTTTGAAATTTGCCATCGTCATCGGTGTTTTTAGTATTGTCCTAATTGATGTGGAATTACTGTTAAACCGTTTTTCCTAGAATTGGAAATTGGAGGTTATTGGTTTTTCAGTTTTGTGAAAAGATCCCAAACCACAACGCCCACGCTTACCGAAATATTCAATGAATGTTTGGTGCCGTACTGCGGAATTTCAATCACCGCATCGCTAGCAGTAACTACTTTTTGTTGTACACCTTTTACTTCATTCCCAAAAATAATAGCGTAAGTCATTTCTTTTTGAACTGAAAAATCATCCAGGTTTACAGCGAGTTCTGCCTGCTCGATGGAAGCTACAAACATACCTTCATTTTGTAATTTCGAAACCACCTCCATAACATTTTCGGCATATTCCCATTCCACGCTATCCGTTGCCCCCAAAGCCGTTTTTTGGATGTCTTTGTGAGGTGGCTGCGCAGTGATACCGCAGAGGTAGATTTTCTTCACCAAAAAAGCATCCGCCGTGCGAAAAACAGAACCAATGTTATTTAAACTGCGAATATTATCGAGAATAATTATGAGCGGCGTTTTTTTCGAAGCTTTATATTCTTCGGGATTGATGCGGTCCAGTTCGCTGTTTTTCAGTTTTCGATTTTTCATAGGCGGCAAAGTTAATCGTTAGCTGGCTAAAAGTGAAGTCAATTGTTGATAAAACCCAATAAATCCTAATCACTTCATTTTAAAAAAAACAGCATTTTAATTACATTTATCGATTAAAGAATTTTCTGAGTTATGGCGAAGAAGGAAACCCCGTTGATGAAGCAGTACAACACGATTAAAGCCAAGTATCCTGATGCTTTGTTGCTTTTTCGCGTGGGCGATTTTTACGAAACTTTTGGGGAAGATGCTATCCGCGCTGCGGGAATTTTGAACATCACACTAACGGCCAGAAATAACGGGGGCGATAATGTGGAGCTCGCTGGTTTTCCGCATCACTCCCTGAATACGTATTTGCCAAAACTGGTAATGGCAGGTTGTAGGGTTGCTATTTGCGACCAACTGGAAGATCCAAAAATGACCAAAACCATCGTAAAGCGTGGCGTTACTGAATTGGTCACGCCGGGCGTTGCTTTTAACGATGATATTTTAAAATCGAAATCGAACAACTTTTTGGCGGCGGTTCATTTTGGCTCAAAGGCTTTGGGCGTTTCGTTTTTGGATGTTTCCACGGGTGAGTTTTTGGTTTCGGAAGGTTCTGCGGAATATGTGGATAAATTACTGCAGAATTTCAATCCGTCGGAAGTGCTTTTTTCAAAACAGAAGCGAAAGCTTTTTTCTGAAACTTTTGGCAATAATTACCACGTTTTTCACTTGGAAGATTGGATTTTTCAAACTGATTATGCTTTTGAAACGCTCACAAAACATTTCGACACAAAAAATCTGAAGGGTTTCGGTGTAGATCATTTGGAAGAAGGTATTATCGCGGCTGGTGCCGCGCTTCATTATTTGAGTGAAACGCGTCACACAAAGTTGCAGCATATTTCCCGCTTGTCGCGCATTGCCGAAGATGAATACGTTTGGATGGACCGTTTTACCATTCGCAATTTGGAATTGTACCATTCCAATCAGCAAAATGCGGTGACGCTTTTGGATGTGATAGACAAAACCATTTCACCAATGGGCGGGCGGCTTTTAAAACGGTGGATGGCGCTTCCGCTTAAAAATGCAGAAAAAATAAATCGTCGTCACGAAGTTGTGAGTTTTCTTTTAGACAATCCTATCACTTTAGAAAAAACCCAACAATACACAAAACGCATCTGCGATCTGGAGCGACTCATTTCAAAAGTTGCAACCGGAAAAGTGAACCCGCGCGAAGTGGTTCAGCTTAAAAATTCTTTGGAGGCCGTTGTTCCCATAAAAGCACTCGCTTTAAATTCAAAAAACGAATCGCTTAAAATTATTGGCGAACAATTGCACGATTGCGAATTGCTTCGGAACAAAATAAAGGAAACACTTTTTGAGGAAGCGCCCGTAAATATTTTAAAAGGAAATTCCATCGCTGAAGGTTTTTCGGAAACGTTGGATGAATTGCGGAATATTTCAGCAAACGGCAAGGAGTATTTGGACGAAATGCTGGAACGCGAGACCAAACGCACAGGAATTTCTTCACTTAAAATAGCTTCGAACAACGTTTTTGGATATTATATTGAAGTCCGAAACACACATAAAGACAAGGTTCCGCCGGAATGGATCCGCAAGCAGACACTCGTAAGCGCCGAGAGATATATTACGGAAGAATTAAAGGAATACGAAACAAAAATTCTTGGCGCCGAGGAAAAAATTCTCGCTTTGGAACAAGAGATTTTCGCGAAACTGGTGGAGTGGATGCTTCAGTTTATTGGTTCTGTGCAGCAAAATGCGGCCTTGATTGCGCAGGTGGATTGCCTTTGTTCCTTCGCAACACAGGCGAAAGAAGCGAATTACACGCGTCCACTTTTAGACGAAACTTTTGATTTAGATATTAAAGAAGGCCGCCATCCAGTAATTGAAAAACAACTTCCGCCCGATGCACCCTATATTGCAAACGATGTTTTTCTCGATCGTGAAAATCAGCAAATTATTATGATTACCGGGCCCAACATGAGTGGTAAATCTGCCATTCTTCGGCAAACGGCTTTAATTGTACTTTTGGCGCAGATGGGCAGTTTTGTTCCTGCTTCAGCCGTAAGAATGGGTTGTGTTGATAAAATTTTTACACGGGTAGGAGCTAGCGATAATATTTCGATGGGTGAATCTACTTTTATGGTTGAAATGAATGAAACGGCAAGTATTCTGAACAATCTTTCGGAACGGAGTTTGATTCTTTTAGATGAAATAGGCCGTGGAACCAGTACTTACGACGGAATTTCAATCGCTTGGGCCATCAGTGAATATCTGCACGAGCACCCTACCCGTGGCAAAACGCTTTTTGCCACCCATTATCACGAACTGAATGAAATGACGGAAACATTTCCGCGAATAAAAAACTACAATGTTTCGGTAAAGGAATTGAAGAATACCGTACTTTTTCTTCGGAAACTGGTTCCCGGCGGAAGCCACCACAGCTTCGGAATACACGTTGCAAAAATGGCCGGAATGCCGCAAGCAGTGCTTCAAAGAGCAAATAAAATATTGAAAAGGCTTGAAAAGAGCCATGCTTCCGAAGAATTGACCGAAGAAATGAAAGCAGTTTCCAAAGAAGAAATGCAATTGAGCTTTTTCAAACTCGACGATCCGCTACTGGAAGAACTTCGCGAAGAGATTTTAGACATTGATATTGATACACTTACGCCAGTAGAGGCTTTGATGAAACTCAACGAAATTCGGCGCATGTTGCAACGGAATGCAGCAGTAAAATTGAAAAAATAAAATTCAGTAATAATTTATCAAAAAAGACTTTGCTTTTGAAGTAAAATTTTTAAATTTGCTCCCGCTTTCAATAGGAAGCAACGTTCATTAAATTTTTTGCGAAAATAGCTCAGTTGGTAGAGCGCCACCTTGCCAAGGTGGAGGTCGCGGGTTCGAATCCCGTTTTTCGCTCAACCTTGAATGCCGATGCAATTCGGCATTTTTTGTTAAGTCCGAGTTGTATAAAACAACTGCTCGAGTGGTGGAATTGGTAGACACGCCGGACTTAAAATCCTGTGACCATTTGGTCGTGCGGGTTCAAGTCCCGCCTCGAGTACTTAAAAGCTTCTTCGTTACTGAAGGAGCTTTTTTTGTGGGGTGAATTTTTTGCAGATATAATTTACTAGCATATTACCCAAGGGGAAGTAAACGGCAAAAAATAATGTCATCGCCAAGGTTACATTATATGGGGTGAACAATTGCGACAGCAGGTTGTTGGGATATACATAGGAGGTTTGAAATGTATAGCCGCAAAGTTCTAATAAACCTATTGCTAAAAGGCCATAACAATACTGGTTGAAAAACGAATACTCTTTTATCAGTATTGACACAGGCACCATATACATAGCATAACAAGTAATTATTTGCCACCAATTCTCAAATCGAACAATTTCAAAATAAATTCCTATACTATTCATTACAATGCCTGTCATTAAATAGAGTGTGCTGTAAATGCACAATTCCATAAAGGAAACTTTTCTGAATTTTTCTATTATGGTTTCTAGCATATCTGATGTAATTGTGAATGCAAAATAAAAAAGCCCTTTCAAATTTGAAAGGGCTTTTCATTTTTTTAGCAAAAAATGCTTATTGACCGTCAGTAGCGTCTTTTACAGCTTCTTCAGTTTCATCAGCAGCATTCTCGATAGCGTCACCAGTTTCCTCAGCAGCTTCTTCTACAGCGTCACCAGCTTCTTCAATAGACTCCTCAGCGTTGTCCATCATAGTTTCAGCAGTCTCTTCTGCGTTTTCCTCAGTTTTAGTATCTCTGCAAGAGTAAACTGAAGCAACCAATGCAAGAGCGGCAAGTGATAAAAATAATTTTTTCATTGTTGAAATAGATTAGTGATTAATAGTGTGCAAAAGTAATTAAAAAATTAATTCAAAGCTTTTTTTCGGGTAAATATTTCCAATACCTTTTTGGAATATGTTTTATATGCAAACGCATATTCTTTCGGGAAGGTATACTACTGTTTTTAAAGTAGATGCCCCAAAGCTGCTGAGAATTTATTTCGTCAACTGTAAAATACGTGAGAGCTTTGGATGTGTTGTTCACTTCGGACGAAATTTCCAACTCAACTATCGCTACATTTTGAAGATTGTAGTATATACCATACTTGCGTTTCAGATCATATATAAGCCATTTTTGATCGGCATATCTTTTTTTAAAATGATCTGCATTTAAGGGAAGAACATTGAAATCTGGTTCTATGGTCGCAAAATAAATACCGTCATTGGTTAGTCGAAAGCGCACAAAGGCATCCATTCTGTGTTTTTCACGATCTACTTTTTTTGCAACTTTTTCTATTTCAAGGATTGATGGGTCACTGTAATCATTTTCAATAGGAACTTCAGAAGAAAACGTACGTTTTATAAAGTTTAATATGGCAGTTTCAATTGTTGGAATTTCACTCAAGAAAGCTTTGTAGATTTTTTGCATCCCTCTTGCCGAAAGTTTTTTTGAAAGCCCTTTCCAAACGCGTGTTGCTTTTATTTTATCGGTTATAATTTCTTCTTCAGCATCAAAGAAATTTTGTTGTGAGTGCTCTCGCTTTTTAATGCAAACATTTGTTAGCTTGAACTCAAAAACATAAAAGATAGCGGAAAGAAGCCCATCGAAACTCCCGTCATAAATCAAAATGGTTTTCATTTGGGCAGTAAACTTTGATTATCAAACAAATTCAGCTGGGTACTTAGTTCTTTTCTGAATTTGCTTTCGGAGCTATTCATTATCAATCCTTTTAATTGTGCGGCTGTTCTATCTTTTCCTTCAAAAATTCTGGAATCACAGGTTATGAAGTATTTTGCCCTATTCAGTGCGGCGCCAATTGATTTAAGGTTTTCCCAATTAAGTTTTCGATATCTGCGTGCACCAATAATTTTATGGACCGATTTTACCCCAAGGCCCGGTACGCGAAGTAACATACGCATATCTGCCTTGTTTATATCAATTGGAAATTGGTCTAAATTGCGCAATGCCCAGCTTAACTTGGGGTCTATATCCGATTCCAGATTTGGATATTCGGTATTCAGCAATTCACGTACATCAAAACCATAAAACCGAAGGAGCCAATCTGTTTGGTAAAGTCTATTTTCACGTAAAAGCGGAACCGCAGTGCCGATAGAGGGTAAGCGATTGTCATAGCTTATGGGAACGTAGCCGGAGTAATAAACCCTTTTAAGATTAAATGATTTATAAAAAAAAGCTGAAGTGTACATTATTTCAGCGTCGCTTTCACCGCTTGCGCCCACAATCATTTGGGTGCTTTGACCCGCCGGGGCATAGAGAGGGACTTTTTTCAAAAGTTTTTTTTCATTTTTATATTGAATGATTTCATTCTTCACCTTTTCCATAGGTTTTATAAAATCTTTTTTGTTCTTTTCCGGCGCAAGTAATTTCAAACCTTTTTCTGTGGGAATTTCAATATTTATCGAAAGACGATCTGCATACAGGCCAGCTTCCCGCATCAATTCATCGCTTGCACCAGGAATGGACTTTAAGTGAATATATCCATTAAAATTCTCTTCCTCACGCAACTTTTTTGCAACCGCAATCAAACGTTCCATGGTATAATCTGAGTTTTTAAAAATTCCGCTGCTTAAAAAAAGGCCCTCAATGTAATTGCGCCTGTAAAAATTAATTGTCAAATCCACAACCTCCTGTACCTTAAAAGCTGCGCGCTTTATATCATTACTTTTTCGAGTTACGCAATAGGCACAATCAAAAATGCAATGATTGGTAAGCAGAATTTTTAACAGCGAAACGCATCTACCGTCTTCCGTGTAGCTATGGCAGATGCCCATTCCGCTACTATTGCCCAGGCCGTTGTTTTTATTTTGTCTCTTGCTTCCGCTTGAGGAACAGGAAACATCATACTTTGCGGCATCGGCTAAAATGCTGAGTTTTTCATTTATTCGATTAAAATCCATAGCAAAATTTGGAGTATTGCCAAAAATAAGGAAATATTCCAAATTATATGGATATAGTCCAAAATTTTATTTGGATATTTTCCAAAATATTATATATTTGGGTATGAAAACACAGCTACCCATTGAAGCGCAACGATTTAAGAAATTGCGTGAAGAACTTAGGCATACCCAGCAATCTTTCGCAGAATTGCTCGATATTGGCGCTACTACGGCTGATATTGAAAGAGGCAAGACCAAAATAACTGGAAAAGTGGTTATGGAGCTTATGGCCCAATTCAATATCAATCCCTTATGGATTTACGGTAAAAGTTTTGAAAAATATATAGACACTTCGCGTGGTGATGTAAGTCCGAAAGTTTTGACAATAGATTCCACGGGAAATGATAGTATTTTATTGGTAAACCAGAAGGCAGCGGCAGGATACCCCAATAACATCCACGACACAGGTTGGTACCAAACCTTACCCGCTTTCAATATACCTTTACCTGAATACAGAAATGCGTCTTATCGCGGTTTTCAAGTAGAGGGAGACAGTATGTTGCCAAACATAAAACCGAATGAGTGGGTGTTGGGCCGTGCTGTACCGAGTATAAATGAGGCGACTGATAGTAAGATTTATATTGTCGTGCTCAGGGATTCGGTTTTGGTGAAAAAACTTCAGAAAATTCCAAATAACCCCCAAAGCCTACGGCTTATTTCCTCAAATAATGAATATTTGCCAATAGATGTGAAAGTGACGGATATTCAGGAGCTCTGGATGGTAAACAGTAAGTTGACTTTTGGGGTCGATGAACCTTCGGAGAGTAATTTACTCCGTCAATTACAACAATCTATGGAAGAACTAAAAGCTCAAATGAGGGATACTGTAGACAAAAAAACCGACTGAAAGAGTCGGTTTTTTTATGTTTTTTAAAATTGGGGGTTAATTATTTTCGTCAATCTTTATCTTAGTGTCCCCATCTTCATCTTTTTTAATTTTTACTTCCTTTTCATCGGTTTCCATTTTTATTTTGGTATCGCCGCCGTCTTCTTTAATTTTCACATCAGCACCCTCATCCTGCATTTCTTGGATGATTGCTTCTTCTTCAGTTACTTCTTCTTTGTTTTCACGACAAGAAGTAAAACTGGCAGCTATAAAAGCTGTGCTCAAAATAAATAATGCTACTTTTTTCATATTTGTTGATTTTAAAAGTTAATTAGGCTGTTTTAAAGATTTCGTTTAAATATCATCTGTTCCACCGGTACCGGTATTTTCTTGAATTTCATTAACCCCTTCCTGAATGGTGTTTTCTACTGGGTCTGTGGCATCATCGTCGGTCATGTCTTTCACCTCATCTTCTACATCGTCCATAGCATCATTAACATCATCAACTACATCTTCAACATCGTCGGCTTTTTTATTTTCGCGACAGGAAGTGAACGTTGTGCCAAAGGTGAAAGTCAGCGCTAGTATTAAAATTAATTTTTTCATAATATAGAGTTTTATGGTTAATGTTTTATTTTAATCATCGTTGCCGATGTCTTCAATTTTCTTGTCAATTTCTTCATTTACCTCTTTGTCCACTTCTTTAGCAGCCCTTTCAAGTATTCCCTCATTTTCATCAGAAGTTTCTGGTTCAACTTCAACTTCAACTTCTCTGATTACTTCCTTGGTTTCGGTCTTTTGCTCACGACACGAACCAAAGGCTAGTGAAACTAATGCTAATACAATAAAAAGTTTTTTCATAATTAGATTGTTTTTAATTGTTAAAACAAAGCTAGCTTTTTAAAATTGTGAAATGTATAATTATATACTAAAAATTGTGAAAATAGTATTAATTCAGTGAAATGTATTTTAAAAATGAATTGATTTTCTTAAAAATATCAGTTTTAAGTGTTTTCAATCTGCCTTAAGGTAATCAATTATTTTTTTGGTTGCGCCTGTGTTTTTATTGACAAAATGCCCAGCAATCATCCCTGTTTTATTTCGAAGCGAATCATTTAGAATTAATGTGTTAAGAATTTCGGTACATTCCGCAGCGTTTGAAATTGAAAACAAACCTGCTAAATCCCGAAGTCTTTTCGCCTCTGGGAATTCATTAAAATTCTTTCCTATAACTATGGGCACCCCAAAAGTGGCAGGTTCCAAAATATTATGAAGCCCCGTTTTGCCCATCGCCCCGCCTACATACGCTATGTCTGCATAGCTGTATAATTTGCTCAACAAGCCGATACAGTCAATTATCAAAACAGAATAATCTGATATGTTCACTTCGTCTATACTGGAATGAAGCACCGTTTTTTTGACAATCTTTTTTGTGAAATCCTCGATTTTATCTGCTTCTATTTTATGGGGAGCAATGATGAATTTTACGTTTTCGGGAGCGGAATTTATATAATCCAGAAGTACGGCTTCATCTTCGAACCAGGTGCTTCCGCAAACCACACAGAGCGAATTTCCTTTGAAATCCTCTGCAAATTTTAGGGTGTTGTCCATTTCAATTTGGTGCGAAACCCTGTCAAAACGTGTGTCGCCACTTACGGTGGTATTGCTAAAACCAATACTTTTTAATAGCATTTCAGAATTCTTATCCTGTAAAAAGAAATGATCAAAACTAGCTAATGCCCTTCGCATAAAGCCTCCGTAAGGTTTAAAAAAGATTTGGCTTTCCCTGAAAACACCCGACACTAATAGGGTGGGAATGTTCTTCTTCTGAAGTTCAAAAAGATAATTGGGCCAAAATTCATATTTCACAAAAAGTGCAAGCGAAGGGTGAACTGCCGTAACAAACTTTTTTGCGTTTGTGGTTGTGTCCATCGGTAAATAGACTACCGCACCAGCCAAAGGTGTGTTTTTCTTTACTTCATAGCCTGAAGGCGAAAAAAAACTGACAACTATTTTGTGGTCGGGTTTTAGTTTTTTTATTTCCTCCATAATTGGAACGCCTTGCTCAAATTCACCCAGCGAGGCGCAGTGAAACCATATGGTTTTATCGGTACTGGAGATTTTTTGATGAAGTGTTTTAAAAACGTTCTTTCTGCCATTTACAAAAAGTTTCATTTTATTGCTGAAAAGCGCCATAATCTTCAAAAGAAAGGAGACAAAGAGAATCAGTAAATTGTAGATGGTGTGCATACCGAACAAAAATACCAAATTTCAAGTACCAAATACCAAAACCTAATCTTATAACTTAACCCTTAACAAATATCATTTTTGTAATTTTACCGAATTCAATATTATTTCAGCAGCATGAAGAAAATACAAATGGTTGACCTAAAAGGTCAATATGAAAATATAAAGGAACGCGTGGATAGTTCCATAATGAATGTGATTGAAACTACCGCTTTTGTAAACGGTCCCGAAGTTCACGAATTTCAAAAGGAGCTTGAGGAATATTTAGGTGTAAAGCACGTAATTCCCTGTGCCAACGGTACCGATGCTCTGCAAATTGCAATGATGGGGCTTGGACTAAAGCCCGGTGATGAGGTGATTACGGCCGATTTTACATTTGCAGCAACCGTTGAGGTTATTGCGCTTTTGCAGTTAACGCCTGTGTTGGTAGATGTGGATCCCATAAATTTCAATATAGATATTGAAGCGATTAAGAAAGCAATTACGCCAAAAACCAAGGCAATTGTTCCCGTGCATCTTTTCGGCCTTACGGCAAATATGGATGAAATTATGGCTATTGCAAAAGAGCACGATTTATATGTAATTGAGGATAACGCCCAAGGTATTGGCGCTGATTATACTTCAAAAGACGGATCTAAAAAGAAAACCGGAACCATTGGGCACGTAGCTTCAACTTCCTTTTTCCCGTCTAAAAATCTGGGATGTTATGGGGATGGCGGTGCTATTTTTACAAATGATGATGATTTAGCCCACATAATTAGGGGAATTGTAAACCACGGCATGTACGTGCGTTACCATCACGATGTTGTGGGTGTGAATAGCAGGTTGGATTCCATCCAGGCGGCAGTGCTTCGAGCAAAATTGCCACATTTGGATGAATACAATGCTGCGCGTAGAAATGCGGCTAGAAAATATAGTGAAGCTTTCGTCGGAATAGAAAATATAATTACACCAACCGGTTTTTGCGATAACACTCAAACCATATGCGATGTTTGTGACTGTCACGTTTTTCATCAATACACTTTAAAAATTTTAAAGGCAGACCGAGACGCGCTGGTAAATCATTTAAATGAAAAAGGAATTCCGTGCGGGGTGTATTACCCCATACCATTGCACCTTCAAAAAGCTTACAGAGATGAACGCTACAAAGAGGAAGATTTTGCGGTTACAAACCAATTGGTGAAAGAAGTGATTTCGCTGCCAATGCACACCGAGCTTGATGATGAGCAAATTGATTATATTACAGAAACTGTTATAAATTTCGTTACCAAATAATGAAAAAAATACTCGTTACCGGCGGTTTGGGCTACATAGGCTCGCACACAGTTGTTGAACTTCAAAATTCTGGTTATCAGGTTTTAATTATCGATAACCTATCCAATTCATCTTTGGATGTTTTGGAAGGAATTACAAACATTACTAAATCAGCCCCGACATTTGAACGGCTCGATCTGCGCATTAAAGCCGATGTTTCTGATTTTTTTAAAAGAAATCAGGACATTGAAGGAATTATCCATTTTGCGGCAAGTAAAGCTGTGGGCGAAAGCGTTCAAAATCCATTGCTTTATTACGAAAACAATTTAAATACGCTTATTTATCTGCTTCAGGAATGCAATGCTTACGGAATTGAGAATTTTATTTTCAGTTCGTCCTGCACGGTTTATGGTGAACCGGATTCCCTTCCTATTACTGAAGATGCGCCAGTTAAGCCTGCTACTTCGCCTTACGGAAATACAAAGCAAATCAGTGAGGAAATATTAAAGGATACATGTTCTATTTCAGCTTTAAAATCGATTGCGTTACGGTACTTCAATCCCATTGGGGCGCACGAAACGGCAGAAATTGGCGAGTTGCCCGCAGGAGTGCCACAGAATTTGGTTCCATTTATTACGCAAACCGCTGCCGGAGTTCGGGAGCAACTTTCAGTATTTGGCAATGATTACCCCACTGAAGACGGTAGCTGCGTGCGCGATTACATTCACGTGGTAGATTTGGCAAAGGCGCACGTTATTGCCCTGCAGCGTTTACTTTCTGCAAAAAATGAAACCCAGTTTGAGGTTTTTAATCTGGGAACAGGTAGAGGAAGTTCTGTTTTGGAAGTTGTGAATTCCTTCGAAAAAACAACTGGCGAAAAGCTGAATTATAAAATTGTGAATCGAAGACCGGGAGACGTTATAGCCGTTTATGCAGATACTCAAAAGGCAAATAAAGTATTGGGATGGAAAGCTGAAAAAACGATGGAAGACGCTCTTGAATCTGCGTGGAAGTGGGAAAGGAAAATCAGAAATATTTAATTATCAGTAAATTACAATAGTTTTTATAAAAGGTTTAACGCTAATAATTTGGAATTGGCCCTAAGCCTTTGTTTCTTTGCCGCAAACCGATAAACAAAAGTTATGAAGTTAGTTTCAGTGAAACGACAAACAAAAACAGAAAAACGATTTACAGAAAAGATGGGAATGTTCACCACAAGTGTAATTTACATTAAAAAAACTTTTTTGAGAGTTCCTTTTAAAACCATACATAAATACCGCGAAACCTATTATGGCGAGGTGAAAGATTGTGCAGATTGTAGGATAAGCGCATAGATAGAAAACTAAATGAAATAAAAACACCGAACGGAATTTTCCATTCGGTGTTTTTTATTTTCAAAATATCAAATTAAACTTCTGCTTTTTCAGTTTCTGCTGAAGCATCAATTTTTTTCACAAGCCCCTGTAAAACATTGCCTGGGCCAACCTCAATAAATTTTGAGGCTCCATCTTTGATCATATTTTGAACACTGTGCGTCCATTTAACCGGAGCGGTCAATTGAAAAATAAGGTTTTCCTTAATTTCCGAAGGCTCAGTAACCGCAAAGGTGGAAACGTTTTGATAGATTGGGCAGGCAGGTTCGGTAAAAGTTGTTGCCTCAATGGCCGCCGCCAGCTCTTCCCGCGCAGGTTCCATCAACGGGCTGTGGAAAGCACCGCCAACGGGCAGTATCAAAGCTCTGCGTGCGCCAGCTTCCTTTAAACTTTCGCAAGCTTTTCCCACGGCATCCACATCTCCTGAAATTACCAATTGTCCGGGGCAGTTATAATTTGCGGCAACAACAATTCCGGGTGTGTTTGCGCAGATTTCTTCAACCAAATGATCGTCCAATCCCAAAACAGCCGCCATTGTTGAAGGCGTTTGTTCACAGGCTTTCTGCATTGCCAAGGCACGTTTGTAAACTAATTGCAATCCATCGCTGAAAGCAAGAGTTTTGTTAGCCACCAATGCTGAAATTTCTCCCAGGGAATGTCCCGCAACCATATCTGGCTGGAATTTATTTCCCATCACTTCTGCCAAAATGGTGGAGTGAAGGAAAATAGCGGGTTGGGTAACCTTGGTTTCTTTCAGTTCGTCGGCTGTACCTTCAAACATTATTTTAGTAATGTCGAAACCCAAAATATCATTGGCTTGTTGGAAAAGTTCTTTCGCTTTCGTGGAATTATCATAAAGATCCTTGCCCATTCCGGTAAATTGGGCACCTTGTCCGGGAAATATATATGCTTTCATTTTCGATTGGTTTAGAAATACAAAAATAGGATTAATTCTATGAATATTTTTTTATTGCTGAATTGACCTGCGATAAATAACCACTTCCGAAAAGGTTGAGGTGTACCAGCAAATAGTATAATTGCCAAAGGGGAAGCCTTTCTTTCCAGCCTTCGCCTAAAGGAAAAGCAGCATTGTAATTGGAGAAAATTTCTTCTGAAAACCCACCGAACAATTTCATCATTGCAATATCCATTTCGCGCGGTGCAAAGGCTACGGTTGGATCTATCAAAACCGGCTTGCCAGTTTCGGAAACCATATAGTTGCCATACCAAAGATCGCCGTGGACTAAAGCTGGAGCCTCGTTTGAGATTTCTTCCGAAATATTCTTAAAAAATTTCTCTAAGTTTTTAAAATTAAAACCGTTGTCTGCAGCCATTTTGAACTGTGGCTCCAAACGTTGCGTGATATAAAATTCTGAAGCCGAACTGCAAAAGTTGTTTTGCTGCGGAAGACTGCCAATGTAGTTGTCGTGGTCCAGTCCAAAATTTTTGGCAGTTGTTTTGTGCAGGCACGCAAGCGCCTCGGCAAATTTTTCCAAAAAGTTTTTTGAGGGATTTCCAGGGAAAATGTATTCCAATATCAAATAGGCCGTGTTTTGATATATTCCTTTGGCAATCACCGCTGGAATCTTAAAACCACTGTTTTGTTTCAGCAATCGCAATCCGCTTGCTTCCGCTTCAAACATTGCTGGGAATTTTGAGGCACTGTTAATCTTGACGACAAAATTTTCTTCGCTACAATTTAAAAGAAAAACCTCGTTGATATCGCCACCCGAAAGGGGTTTGCTATCGAGACAGTTGAAGTTGTTTTGGGAAGCAATATGTTTTAAGATGGTTTTCAAAAGAGTTTTTTTGGAAGCAAAACCCCAAAGGTTTCAAAAACCTTTGGGGTTTGGAGTTCATTATTTTCGCACCCAAGTTTCGTACGTAAAGGAATAGTTATGTCTCTCGTCCTTGGGATGTTCTTCTTTGGAAACAAGCTCCCACTTCTCCTCTGAAAACTCTGGAAAAAAAGTGTCGGCATCGGCAAACGTGCCATGTACGCGGGTAAGTTCAATTTTATCGGCAATGGGAAGTCCCAATTTATAAATTTCGCCGCCACCAATAATATAGGGCTGCGCATCTTCTTTTGAAATTTTCAACGCCTTTTCAATATCGTGAACCACCACAGCTTCTTCTTTTCTGTAATCAGTGTTTCGGGTAATAACTATATGAGTTCTATTGGGAAGCGGTTTCGGGAACGACTCAAAAGTCTTTCGCCCCATAATGATGTAATGTCCGGTGGTGAGTTTTTTGAAGCGTTTAAAATCATCCGGCAAGTGCCAAAGCAGGTCGTTATCCTTTCCCAGTTCGTTATTCTCGCCAGCGGCGGCAATCATGGTTATCATTGTACGTCTGGCGGTAACGGGTTGTTCAGCTCGTTTTTTTTTGAAGTGGCCGGTGGGTTTGTGGGCAGTTGCAGTTCGGCATCCACTTTTTTCTGAAGCTCGGCCATGCGTTCGGCTTGGCGGGCTTTCAGTTTTTCGAGTTGGCGGTCTTCCCATTCCTTGTCCATAAATTTATTCATCACAAAAACGTTGAAAAGATGTACGAGGAATATAAAAGTCCAAATTAAAATAGCCCAAATAAACCAATCCTTTATAAAGAAATTTTCGCCATAACCCAACACTGGGTTTATAATAATAAGTAGTACCGAGCCCACCAAAAACAATATAAAATGGCGCATCAGGTTTTTTTTCTGTTTTATGCGGCGACGGGCGTACTCGTACTGCTCGCGCTGTTCGGCATCAATTCTTTCGGTTTTTTTAGTTTTTGAAAACATAGTTGGTTACTTTCGTTGAAGTTCAAAATCACTGAAAATTCCAGTATTGTAAAAATACCTAAAATTCGCCATTTTGGCCATTACTTATGGAAGAATTAAGAAAACACTTTCCGGCTTTGGAATCTTGTACATACCTAAATACCGCGTCAAATGGGGTAATTCCCAAACCTGTTATTGAATGGCGCAGACAGCACGACCTTGACTTGATGAACCAAGCGAGTGTTTTTCGCGATAAGCACAAACTACATATTGAACAAATTCGCCAAGCGGTTTCCAATTTCTTTCACGCTTCAGCGGAAGAGACCGCTTTGGTGCCGAATATTTCTTTTGCGATAAATACAATTATGGAAGGACTTCCGAAAGGACAAAAAGTACTGCTTTTAAAAGATGATTATCCCTCCGTAAATTGGCCTGTTGAAACCCGTGATTTTGATGTTTGCTATGCCGAAATTGATGAAAATTTGGAGCAAAATATTGAGGAAGCTGTGGCAAAACACAAACCGGATGTTTTTATGTTCAGCATTGTGCAATGGCTAAACGGTATAAAGATAGATTTTGAATTTCTTAAGCAGTTGAAAAGCTATCATCCAAACCTGCTTTTGATTGCGGATGGCACTCAATATTTGGGAACGGAAAATTTCAGTTTTGCCGAAAACGCCATTGATGCTTTAGGTGCGAGCGCCTATAAATGGCTTGCGGCGGGGTACGGCATTGGGTTTATTATAGTGAAGGAAGCTGCCCGCGAACGTATTTTTCCGAAGACAATTGGTTTCAATTCCGCTGAACGCTTTGAAAGTCTGGCAACGGAAACTGCTTTTATGAAACATTTTGAACCGGGCCATCAAGATACTTTGAACTATGGCAGTTTGGAGCAGGCTCTGTTGTTTCAGCAAAAACTGGGACGTGAAAATCTGCATCAAAAAATTGCTACGCTCTCAGCAAATGCGAAAGAACGTTTTGCCGAAATGGATTTGTTAAAAAATGATACCCTATTTCGAAAAAACCATTCATCAATTTATAATTTGAAAGGAGATAATAGAATATTTAAAAAGTTACAAGCAAACAATATTATCTGTTCGCCCCGTGGTGGTGGCATTCGTGTAAGTTTTCATTATTACAACACCGAAGCGGAGTTGCAAAAACTTATTGAAATTATGGGTTCGATGAGTTGAAAAGTCGAAATGTTGAAAAATCGATAGATTTAATATTTTATAAGTTTAAGGTTCAGCAGCTTGCATCACAACTTTCTAAAGGCATAATTTTTATAATACTCTTTTTCATCGGTGAAGGAAGTTTCAATTTCGAGACCGGATTTTTCTGCAAGCCATTGCACTGTTTTATCATCGTATTTCTGCGAAATTTCAGTATGGATAGTTTCCCATTTATCAAAATTTACCGTTAACTGTAGTTTTTCGATAGTTACCTGCATAGCTTCTGTAGCCACCAAAAAACTTTTGGCCGTGCCTGTTTCGGGATTGTACATTTCCCAATGTTTGAATTTATCAGCTTCAAAATTTCCGCCGAGTTCACGGTTTATTCGGGTTAAAACATTTTTGTTGAAAGCAGCTGTAATTCCAGCTTCATCATTGTACGCATCGATTACTGTTTGAGGATTTTTTTTCTGGTCAAAACCCATAAAAAGCAAATCGTCGGGAAGCATGGCGTCTTTCAATTTTGAGAGAAATTCAATCGCTTTAGGGTGTTTAAGGTTGCCAATATTGCTTCCTAAAACCATAATTACTTTTTTGCGTTTATTGAAACCTTTCAGTCTTTCCAAAACCTCAAAATATTCGCCTACTTCTGCATCAACTTTTAGCGAGGGCATTTCTTCGGACAAATTTTTTGAAAGTAATTCCACGGCGTTTTCGCTAATGTCAATAGGCTTGTAAACAAAATTGAAATTGTTTTCGGCCATGTATTTCAACAATAATTTTGTTTTTTTTCCGTCTCCCGGTCCCAATTCAATTAAATCTAAACCATTTTCGCGGTCGCGGAAAAGCTCTCCAATGGTTTCAGTGTTTGAAGAAAGTATTTGAAACTCGCATCCTGTGAGATAATATTCAGGCATCGCCATAATATCCTGAAAAAGCTTATCGCCCTTTTGATCATAGAAATATTTTGACGATATATTTTTTGGGAAAGCGCTCAAGCCTTCAAAAACTTCTTTTTTAAAAGTTGTGTTTAATATGATTGCTGTAGTTGTTGCCATAAGGTGATAGTCGTAATTATTTTGCTAATCTTAACCCAGTGAATTGCCACCGCAGGTTGGTTTGAAAAAAGTTGCGGTACGTAGGTCTTGTGTGTTTGGGAGCAGTTGCCACGGAACCGCCGCGCAACACCTTTTGATTTACCATAAATTTCCCGTTGTACTCGCCAATGGCTCCGGGTGCTTTTGTGTAGCCTGGGTACGGCAGATACGCGCTCTCCGTCCACTCCCAACGGGTGCCCCATTTAAAATTTTCCTGTGCAGCTTCCCATTCAAATTCTGCGGGCAAACGGCAGCCTTTCCATTGCGCAAAGGCAAAAGCTTCATAATAGGAAATGTGTGTAAGTGGGGCATCAGTATTTAATTTTTGAAGTCCATTCAATGTATATTGGTGCCATTCGCCATCAATATTGTGCCAATACATAGGTTGGGAAATATTGTTTTGCTGTACCCACTCCCAGCCTTCTGCATGCCAAAGATTGAAATCTTTGTAGCCAACGGCCTTAATAAATCCAAGGAATTCGGCATTCGTAACAAGTTTGTTTGAAATTTTATAGTCGTGAAGATATACTTTGTGCCTTCCCAACTCATTGTCATAGCAGAATTCGTCGGAATTTTTATGGCCTATCTCATAAATACCTTCCTTCATTTCAATCCATTCCTGTTGAAAATTTTGGAGGGGGTTTTCTAAAAAGGAATCATTGTATTTTGGCAATAAGGGATTATTGCCCAAAATGTACTTTATGTCTGTTATAAGCAGTTCTTGGTGTTGTTTTTCGTGATGTATTCCTATTAACAGAATTTCTTCTATATCTTTTGAAACGTCTTCAGAAAGAAAATCCTTCATTTCATTAGTAACGTAGCGTCGATAATCGTAAACCTTTGCCACGCCGGGTCGGGAAAGGTTTCCGCGATCGGTTCGAAGTACCCGTTTCCCAACATTTTCGTAATAACTGTTGAAGACAAATGCGAAGTCTTCATGAAACAATCGGTAATTTGGTTTGTGTGGCTTTAAAATGAATTCCTCAAAAAACCAAGTGGTGTGGCCCAAGTGCCATTTTGGAGGGGAAACGTCCACAATTGGCTGGACTACATAGTCCTCAATTTCCAGCGGTTGGCATATAGTTTCGGTATATTCGCGGGTTTCTATAAAAAGTGAAACCAGTGTATCTGTAGCAATCATAAAAAAAGTGCCGCATTTTTTTGACGACACTTTAAATATAAATATTAAAATTGTTGAAGACTATTTAACTTGCGTTAAACAGTTGTTAAACTAGTTTTATCTAGTTTTGTTTTTTCTTTTTCTTTTCATCTTTTGTTGGAGGTTCAACTTTGAAAATAATTGGAAGTGAATATAGCACTCCAACCGCTATTCCTCTTTGTTTTCCCGGTTGCATTTGGGGAAGGTTGCTTACCACGCGAACTGCTTCTTTTTCAATCTCAGGATGCGGCGCACGTGCTCTAACATCAACAACTTTACCTTCTTTGTCTATTTTAAATTGAACTGAAGTTCTATAAACTTTAGGGGGTAGATCTAAAGCCTCAATTTTTTTCATGTCAAAATTCTGGTTGACAAATTCTGAAATTTTGGTAGACATGCATTTTTTCAATTCTTGATTGCCGTTACCTTCACACCCTGGATATACAGGAACATTTTCAATTACGGCATAAGGTACATCAGCTGTAGTCATTTCGGATTCTGAAACTTCGGTTACCGTTTCTTCCTGAGCGTATAAAGTGGACGAGATAATTACTAGAACTAAGGCTAGAAATATGTTTTTCATCATCTTATTTTCCCGTTTTAAAAGTAAAAGGAACCGTAAATTTAATAGGTCGTGCCTTACCGCCCATCATACCGGGTTTTGCCATTTTCGGGATTGCCATAATATTTCGTTTAGCTTCGTCCTGTAGTGCTTTTGATCCTCCAGATACATTTTTTACTTCAACCAAACCTTGCTCATTTATAATAAATTCGACAATCACTCTACCCTGCTCGTTCTTTTTGTAAGCCTCTGGTGGATATTTAAAGTTTTTGGCAATGTGCGTTGCAAGTTTATTGTTGAAGCAATTATCGCGTTCGGCAGCGCTACCGTTTTCACAACCGGGCCAAACTGGGCCTATTTCTTTCAGGGTAACTGTATTTTTTTGAACATCTCCCCACTCTTGCTGGGCAAAAATGGTGGTGGTAAATAGTAGGCATAAAGCAATAAATAAGTTCTTCATCTTGGGGTTTTAATTTAAGTTATATGGCAACAGCACCTTTAATGTGGGGGTGTGGATTGTAATCTACAAGTGTAAAGTCATCAAAAGTGAAGCCAAATATATCTTTTACTTCTGGATTAAGCAACATTTTTGGCAATGATCGCGGTTTGCGCGATAATTGAAGTTCAACTTGTTCAAAATGGTTGCTGTAAATATGGGCATCGCCAAAGGTGTGCACAAAATCACCAGGCTGGTATCCACAAACCTGCGCCATCATTAAAGTTAAAAGCGCATACGATGCAATATTGAAAGGAACGCCCAAGAAAATATCGGCACTGCGTTGGTAAAGCTGGCAGGATAATTTTCCATCGGCTACATAAAATTGAAAAAAGGCGTGGCAGGGTGGAAGCGCTGCTTTGCCATTAGCGACGTTTTCAGCAAAAGGTTTTGAGGTGTCTGGCAAAACACTAGGGTTCCAAGCGCTTACAAGCATTCGGCGGCTATCAGGATTGGTTTTTAGGGTTTTAACTATATCAGAAATCTGATCAATCTCCTCACTGTTCCAATTTCGCCACTGGTGACCGTAAACGGGCCCAAGATTGCCATTTTCATCTGCCCATTCGTTCCAAATGCGCACACCCTTTTCTTGTAGATACTTAATATTTGTATCACCGTTCAAAAACCACAAAAGCTCATAAACAATTGATTTAAGATGAAGTTTTTTAGTAGTGACCATGGGAAAACCTTCACTGAGATCAAAGCGCATTTGGTAGCCGAAAACACTTTTGGTGCCTGTGCCCGTGCGGTCTTCTTTTACAGTGCCTTTTTTTATTACATGTTTAAGAAGGTCGTGATATTGTTTCATTTTTTTGAGCAAATAAATTATTGGTCTAAAAATACTAATAGGGATGTTGATGCTAAAATTATTTCGGAATTGCTTTTAAATAAGTTATTAACGATTCTCAGATGTGTTAAGATTTTGATTAAATTTAAATCGAAATCCTTAAACATATGGAAAATAAATATCAGCTATCCAAGGGTATATTGGAATGTTATCCATTGTACGCAATTTTTCACTTTAATGCATCAGTTTATGATCATGAAGAGGCAGAAGAGTTTGTGGAAATCATCGATTCGCATTATAGGGGACGAAAATGTGTTGTGGTCTCTAATAGGGAAATGGCAAAAAGAGTGAACCCAGAGGTTTACAATAGTATAAAATCTAAAAGTGTGGTAGGCATAGCGATAGTTTCAAATAACAATGCAGTTAAAAATGAAGCTATCGAGGAGCAAGGTCTTTTTGCGGGTGCCTTTAGTTATTTTCAGTCTATAGAGGAAGCTGCAGACTGGGTAAAAACAGTTGTGAGGAGCTATTAGCCAATAATCATTCCCGCGATGGTTGCAGATATTAACGATGCAATAGTCCCTCCAATCAAGGCTTTCATCCCAAATTTAGAAAGAGTTTTTCGTTGCCCAGGTGCTAAAGAGCCTATACCGCCAATCTGAATTCCGATGGATGCAAAATTCGCAAACCCACACAGCATATAGGTTGCCATTATGATGCTTTTTTCGTAATTAAGGTGTAGCTCATTGGTCACGTTTTTAAGTTCTGCCAACTGAATGTACCCTACAAATTCACTGGCTGCGAGCTTTATTCCCAATAATTGACCCATCATCATCATATCTTCTTTTGCCACGCCAATAAGCCACATTAAAGGAGCGAATACAGTCCCCAAAATTGCTTCCAAAGAAAGACTATCATAAGCAGATTTTTCAGCCACCCAACTATTGATTGAAGTTACTTCGCCAAACCATCCTAATATTCCATTGAGCATTGCAATAAAAGCTACAAAAACCAAAAGCATGGCGCCCACGTTTACAGCAAGTTTTAGGCCTTCGGTAGTTCCGTTAGCAATAGCATCCAAAAAGTTGGAGCCAATTTTTTCTGAAGAAACCTTTACGTCGGTATTGATGGGTTCAGTCTGTGGATAAAGTATTTTAGAAATCACGATGGCGCCAGGCGCTGCCATTACAGAGGCTGCCAAAAGATGTTTGGCAAATGTTAACCGAAGTTCGGGGTCGTCACCGCCCAAAAAGCCTATATACGCAGCAAGTACCGCTCCCGCTACCGTGGCCATTCCGCCAATCATAACAAGTAGCATTTCGCTCTTGTTCATTTTTTCCAAATACGCTTTAATCAAAAGAGGGGCTTCGGTTTGGCCCAAAAAAATGTTTCCGGCAACGCTCAAACTTTCGGCTCCCGAAATATTTAAAAGCTTCGTAAGCAGCCATCCCATTCCTTTTACCACCACTTGTATAATTCCGAAGTAAAAAAGCACAGAAGTAAGTGCAGAGAAAAATATAATGGTTGGCAAAACCTGAAAGGCAAAAATGAAACCGAAAGAGTTGATGTCCAGCATCCCTCCAAAGAGGAACTCACTTCCTGCTTTGGTATAATCCAAAACGTTTACGAACAGTTGGCCCACGCCTTCAAAAGCACTTTTTATAAAATTTACTTTCAAAACTCCAATGGCAATCAAAAGCTGGAATGCTAACCCAATTCCGACGGTTTTCCAGTTAATTGCTCTTCTATTTGAGCTGAAAAGAAAAGCAATGACCAAAAGTGAAATCATGCCCAAAACCCCACGCCATAGGCTTTCCATTGAAAAACCTTGACTCGGAATTATTCCTGAAGTTTTAGTAACCGTTTCCAATGCCGAAGCATTTTCTGTGCTTGGTGTTTTTAGCTGGTATTTGTAATTGTTTTCAGAAAGGGAAAGGGTGCTATCGGTAACTTTCTCTACGCGAAATCTTCTGATGCTGTCTGTGGGATTATTGAAAAACAGCACCAATAAATTATTTTGAAACATATAATCACCGCCCGATTTTAAGCTATCATTGGCAACCTGATATTCAAAAACACCGTTTTCGAGTTTAAGGAAATCTTTTTCAGGGTTTACGGTTAAAACGGAAAGGCCACTTTCATCTTTTACTTCTGAAAATTGCCAGGTTTTCTCAATACTTTGTGCAAAAGTGTTTCCGATGAAAAAAAGCGCAATGGCTACAAGTGTGAATTTTTGCATATTCTTTTTAAACTCCAACCCTTCAATACTTGCACTGGCTTCATACAGGCTCGCTCAGGGAAACTATAATTTATTTTTTAATAAATATTAAAACTACTCCCTTTTTGATATTTCATCACGTATGCTTGCTGCCTTTTCGTAGTTTTCATTTTTTACTGATTCTTCCAACATTTTATTTAACTCGCTTAGACTAAATTTAGTGTAATCTTCGCTTGAAGGCTTTACAGATTCCTTATCCTCTCCAAGAATTAAATTTTCAATAACCGCTTCTTCTTTTTTTGACAGTGCTTTTTTGGAAGTAGATGTTTTTAAATAGATACCAGCCTTGTCCAAAATATGTTTATACGTAAAAATAGGCGCCTTAAACCGAAGTGCCAATGCAATGGCATCGCTAGTTCGGGCATCGATGATTTCTTCAATCTTGTCGCGTTCGCAAATGATGCTTGAGTAAAAAACACCATCCACGAGTTTGTGGATAATTACCTGTTTCACCACAATTTCAAATCGGTCTGCGAAGTTTTTAAAAAGGTCGTGGGTAAGCGGTCGTGGTGGCGTAATGTCTTTTTCCAGCGCGATGGCGATGGACTGTGCCTCAAAAGCGCCAATTACTATAGGTAGTTTACGTTCACCGTCCACTTCGTTCAAAATAAGGGCATAGGCGCCATTCTGCGTTTGGCTGTAAGATATTCCTTTTATGGTAAGTTTTACTAAACTCATTCTTCAAAAATCAGTGGTCGTTATATAGTACGCTGTGTTCAGTTAAACAATTGATTATAAAAGTAACGAATAAAAAAACAATAAAAAAAGGCTGTTTAAATTTGGATGTTTCCTTATCTAAACAGCCCTTTTTCGGGGCCCAAATTAATAAAAAATTATGCGTTCTGTGCTTTAAATTCCTTTAATTTTTCGGTGAGTTTTGGTACAATTTCAAAAGCATCGCCAACAATACCATAATCTGCAGCCTTAAAGAAAGGTGCTTCGGGATCATTGTTTATTACCACTTTTACTTTTGAAGCGTTGATACCAGCCAAATGCTGGATTGCACCAGAAATACCAATGGCAATGTAAAGGTTGGATGCAACTGGTTTTCCTGTCTGCCCAACGTGCTCGCTGTGGGGTCTCCAGCCCATATCGCTCACTGGTTTTGAGCAAGCCGTTGCTGCGCCCAATGTTTGTGCAAGGTCTTCAACCATTCCCCAATTTTCGGGACCTTTAAGCCCACGACCGCCGGAAACTACTATTTCGGCATCGGCTATGGTTACTTTGTCGGTTGCTTTATCTACGGAAACAATTTCCATATCAAAATCGTGCGCATCAAGATTCGGTGAAAAGGCTTCGGTTGTGGCGGAAGTTTCATTTTCCTTTAATCCGTATGAATTTTTTCCCAAACCTATTATTTTAATATCGGTTTTGATTTCGGTAGTAGCAAAAGCCTTGTTCGTAAAAACGCTGTGCTCTACCTTAAACGGTGAGGTGCTTTCCGGAAGTGAAATTACGTTTGCCACATATCCGGCTTCAAGATTTACCGCCAAAGTAGGGGCTAAAAACTTACTGTTTGCGCTGGAAGTTAATACGATAACTTGTGCGCCTTCGTTTTTTGCGGCCTGTCCAATTGTATCTGCATACGCTTCGCCATTGAATTTGTTCAATTTGTCATTGGAAACCTGCAAAACTTTTGAAGCGCCGTATTTTTTCAATTCTGAAACGTCATTCGCATTAATGCTAACCGCGGTAACCGAAGTTCCCATTTGGTCGGCAATTCCCTTGGCGTACGAAACTGCTTCCAAAGCTATTTTTTTGATTTTTCCTTCTTCTGATTCTGTATAAACTAATATCATTTTAATATTATTTTGAAATTAATACTTAAGATTTGGAATCGTCAGTTAATTCGAAAATTCCAAGTCTAAAATCCCAAATTCCAAAGTTGGAATTTGGTGCTTAAAATTTGAAATTTAAATAACCTTCGCTTCGTTGTGAAGAAGATTTATTAATTCATCTACGCTGTCAACCAACTTTACTGCGCCTTTTGGGGCAGGTTTTTGAAATGCCACCGTGTTCGTTTCGGCATTTGCATCCACAGGGTCTTTTACGTTCAACGGTTTTGTGCGGGCCTGCATAATACCGCGCATATTGGGGATGCGAAGATCGCTTTCTTCAACCAAACCTTTTTGGCCGCCGATTACTAACGGAAGTGACGTTTTCAATGTTTCCTTTCCGCCGTCAATTTCGCGAATTGCAGTGGCTGTATCACCTTCCATTTCAAGGCCGATGCAGGTATTTACGAAGTTTGCGCCAATTAATTTGGCAACCATTCCTGGAACCATTCCGCCGTTGTAATCAATAGATTCTCGACCTCCGATTACCAAATCGTAATCGCCTTCTTTTGCAACATTTGCAAGCTGTTTTGCAACGGAAAAACCATCGGTTGCTGGAGTGTTTACACGAATTGCTTCATCGGCGCCAATTGCCAATGCCTTGCGAAGTGTAGGCTCGGTTTCGGCACCGCCCACGTTTACCACATGTACGGTAGCGCCTTGTTTTTCCTTAAACCACATGGCGCGGGTAAGGCCAAACTCGTCGTTTGGATTGATTACGAATTGAACCCCGTTTGTGTCAAACTTGGTATCGCCATCGGTAAAATTGATTTTCGAGGTAGTGTCCGGTACGTGACTTATACAGACTAATATTTTCATCTTTAAAAGTGTTTTTGGATTGTAGATTTCAGCAATTGAAAAAAACTGAAAGGGTTTCAAATTGCTCGTGTGCGAAGTTAAGAATATATTTCCTTTTTTTGTTATGCACGCATAATAAAATTTGATTAAAAGTGAAGAAATAATACCTAAACAGATGGTAATTATAGTATTTTTGCTATCCCTGAAAAATTTCAGTTATTTACATTTCAATTTAGACAGATGAAGACATTACAATTCAGAGAGGCAATAGCCGAGGCGATGAGCGAAGAAATGCGTCGCGACGAATCTATATATTTAATGGGCGAAGAAGTTGCCGAGTATAACGGGGCTTATAAAGCCAGTAAGGGAATGCTCGACGAGTTTGGCGCAAAACGGGTTATTGATACTCCAATTTCCGAAATGGGGTTTTCAGGTATTGCCGTGGGCTCTGCCATGAACGGCAATAGGCCAATTGTAGAGTTTATGACCTTCAACTTTTCTTTGGTTGCCATTGATCAAATAATTAACAATGCTGCCAAAATGCGCCAAATGAGCGGTGGGCAGTTTAATATCCCTATCGTTTTCCGTGGGCCAACAGCTTCCGCCGGTCAACTTGCGGCAACACATAGTCAGGCTTTTGAAAGCTGGTACGCAAACTGTCCGGGGCTGAAAGTAGTAGTGCCAAGTAATCCAGCTGATGCAAAAGGATTGTTGAAAAGCGCCATCCGCGATGACGATCCAGTTATTTTTATGGAAAGCGAGCAAATGTATGGCGATAAGGATGAAGTGCCCGAAGGAGAATATTTAATTCCGCTTGGGGTTGCCGATATTAAAAGAAAAGGAAATGATGTAACCGTTGTTTCTTTCGGAAAAATTATAAAAGAAGCATATAAAGCTGCTGAAGCCCTTGCTGAAGAAGGTATTGAGTGTGAAATAATTGATTTAAGAACCATCCGTCCTTTGGATTATGAAGCCATTTTTGAATCAGTCAAAAAAACCAACCGTTTGGTAATTTTGGAAGAAGCTTGGCCTTTCGGAAACGTTTCAACTGAAATAACTTACCAGGTTCAAAACCGAATTTTTGATTATTTGGACGCTCCTATCGTAAAAATTAATACTGCCGATACACCCGCGCCGTTTTCTCCTAATTTATTGGAAGAATGGCTGCCTAACAGTGAAGATGTTGTTAAGGCTGTAAAGAAAGTTCTTTATAGAGACTAACTTTATATTCCCTAAAAATATCAGTCCCATAAATTTATGAAGTACCTTTTTTTGTCTTTTTTTATTGTTATTGGGGCTTCGGTTTTTGCCCAAACAAAAGTTAGCGGTGTTATTAAAGATGCTACTGATTATCCGGTTGCCTTTGCCAACGTAATTTTTAAGGATTCACAGGAAGGAACTATCTCTGACGAAAACGGGCGGTTTTATTTGGAAAGCGATAAAACTTACAGGTCAGTTATATTTTCATTTATTGGCTACGCAACTAAAGAAGTTGAGCTTACTTCGCGAAGCACTTACAATATGGAAGTGGTTATGGAAGAGAGTGCCGATGCACTGGATGAAGTGGTTGTTTACAGCGGAAAAACTTCAAAAAAGAACAATCCAGCTATTGATATACTTCGGAAAATTTGGGAAAACCGAAGGGATAATGGCGTTAAAAAATTTAAACAGTACCAATACGATAAATACGAAAAACTTGAGTTTGACCTTAATACTATAGACAGCGCGCTTATAAAAAGTAGAATTTTTAAAGGAATGGAGTTTGTTTTTGAGCAGACCGACACTTCAAATATTACCGGAAATACCTACCTGCCAATTTTTATAAACGAAGCAGCTTCAAAGGTATATGGCGACAATCTGCTGAATGAAGAAAAAGAAATATTACAGGGAAACAAAAACTCTGGTTTTGAAAACAACCAAACCCTCATTGCTTTTGTAAAAGATCTTTACAGCGAATATGATGTTTACGACAATTACTTGAAGTTTTTTGATAAAGCATTTACCAGTCCACTATCCCGAACTGGTATAGACGTTTACAACTATGTGCTTCGCGACAGCGCCTATCGTGACAATAAATGGTGTTATAATATTGTATACTACCCTCGACGAAAGAATGAGCTTACCTTTAAGGGTGATTTTTGGGTAAATGATACTACTTGGGCTATTAAGGAAATAAATCTGCAAGCTTCAAAAAGTGCCAACTTAAACTGGGTGCGCGATGTGTATATAGAACAGGAATTTGACGTATTGAACGATTCTATCTTTTTGATTACACGAGATTACTTTATGAGTGACTTCAGCTTTCAAAAAAAGGAAACTGCGAAAGGAGTTTACGGAAAGCGCACTACCCTATATGATAATTACTCCTTCAATCTTCCTAAAGGGAAAAAGTTTTACAGCGATCAGGTGGATCCGTACCAATATGAAGTGTACAATAGACCGGATGAGTTTTGGGAAAAGAACCGAATGGAAAAGCTGAGTAAGGATGAAAAGGGAGTTTATAAAATGCTTGATACATTAAAGACAGTTCGGCGTTTTAAAGCGCTTTATAATGTGGGCGCAACTTTGGCCAGTGGTTATTACGAGGTTAACAATTTTGACGTGGGTCCGGTATTTTCAATTTTCGGCTTCAATGAAGCAGAAGGTTTGCGTATTCGTTTAGGAGGAAGGACCTATTTTAGTCAAAATGATCCTTGGCGACTGGAAGGTTTTGGAGCTTATGGGTTTAAAGATGAACGTTTCAAATATGGTATATCGGGTAAATGGTTGTTGGACAGAAAATCAAGACTTACTGTTTTTGGCGGTAACCGTCGCGATGTGGAACAAACGGGTGCCAGTCTTACCAATAGCAATGATGTTCTGGGGCGAAGCTTAGCTTCTTCTTCATTGCTCTCTGTGGGAGCTAATGATAGGCTGTCACGAATAAATCTCAGCACAATAGGTTTTGATATTGAACCTTGGAAAAACTTTATTTTAAGACTCACGGGCTCTTACCGAACCCTAAAATCTGCTACCGATACTTTCAGTATCGATTATAAAGTAATGGAAGACGGTGTTTTCACGGGAGAAGTGAAAAGCGAATTGAAACAGGCCGAAATACAATTAGGCTTTTTATACGCCCCTGGGAGGAAGACCTCTGGTTATGGGGTGGAACGTACTGTTATCAATGATGGGGACTTTCCGTCGTTTTATGCAGGGTACAGTTATGGTTTAAAGGGCGTAATGGGTGGTGATTTTGAATATAAAAAGGTGCAGGCGCTTTATACACAGCCTTGGAACATTGGGGGGTTGGGACGTTTGCTCTCAACAGTTGAGGTCGGTACTACCATAGGAGCCGTACCACTAAGCTTGTTGAATCCTATCCCGGGAAACCAAACTTATTTTAGCCTTTATAACAGTTTTACACAGTTGGATTATTATGAATTTGTGAGTGACACATACACATCGCTTCATCTACAGCACAATTTTGGGGGTAGAATATTCTCAAGAATTCCATTGCTTAGGAAGCTAGACCTCCGTGAAGTAGTTGGCTTCAGGGCTGTGTATGGAACCATATCACAGGAGAATATAGACTTGAATGCTTCAAATATAGTGTACCAAGCCCCAGAGGATATTTATTGGGAATGGAGTGTGGGCGTGGGTAATATCTTCCGGGTTTTTAGATTGGACTTCAATTTCCGGGGGAATTATCTTGACAATCCTGGTGCCCGAGAATTTGGCATTACTGGAGTTTTTGGGTTTTCTTTTTAATTCTTCGCTGTTAAGTTTATTTTCTATTATTCTTTACAGTGGTTCTTTTCCTTTATTTATAATATTTAGATTGATGTTTTATAGATATACTATGCTATAAACATACTATAAACACGCTATATACACACTATAAATACGTTATATATACGCTGTAATATACTATAATTTTGTTTCTGAAATCAGTTCAATTATTAGATAAAAAAGACCGCTCTTACGCGGTCTTTTCTAGGTTAAGTGAATAATTGATTGTGGGGATTTATTGTTTATTGTTTGACAATTTGTTTTGTTACTTCTCCTATTTCTGTACTTATCTTAACAAAATAGATTGCATTTTGAAGATTGCTTAAGTCTATTTGGTAATGGGTAGTTGTGGATAGGTCTATATTTCGGAGGATTCTTCCACTTATATCATATATCTCAACAGTGTTGACCTTGGCTTCAGGAGATACAACATTTAAAATATTGTTAGTGGGATTTGGATATACCGATACGTTGGCAAGACCTGCGCCTTCGTCGCCCAAAATTTCGTTGCTTTTAAATTGGATGGTAAATCGACGGTCGTATGTGCCTTTTCCTACTTTAAAAGTATAGTCATCCTGAGATAAATTGGTACGCATGTTAAGTTCATTGTCTATTAAAAATATAGAAGCGTTTTCTAAGCTAGCTCCCTGAAAATCTTTTACAGAAATAGTGTACTCAAGGTTTTCGTCTAAAAGAGAAGAGAAGCCCATAAGTATTTTAGCGCCATCCTCAAAAGTTTCGCGACTTTGAATGCCCAATTCTTCTGAACCATCTTCTAAGTGGGTATAGAGTGACAATACCGTAGCCAATCTTCTACTATCATACCCAGCGTCAATACCACTTGTGGCATAGGGTGAAAAGGCTATAAGTGTATTATTGCGCATATTGTATTGTTCGTTTTCAACACTGATCCATACACGGTCTATACCGTCCTGTGACGGCCTTGGTGCAGTATTATTGTTATCAATAACCCGCATACTGTTGCTGAAACTTGCTATACCTGCCGCAGTTGCTTTTATACCAAAACCTTGTCCTGTAGAAATATATTCACTTGGAGGGGTTTGTGTTGGGTCTGATGGAGCATAGGTTCCGCCCGAAAGGTTATACATAGAAATATCTTCCATGCTAAAATTCATTGCATAGGCACCCGGAAGGGATGGGCTAGGAGGTGTATTTGGATTCCAAAAATAGACCTCGTTTACCATTGTGTTTGCATTAATGAAATCTGCGGCACTGATTGCAGAAGGGTACGGATTTGCTAGTACGTTAGGGCTGCTGTTTCTGTTACCGTTATATTTTACTGTGAAATTTACTTCGCCTGTGTTCAAAGTGCCTTGTTCGAAGGTCATGTCATAGGTTTTATTTCCGTCATTGCCGTTCAGTTGAGGACGGGAAATATAACCTTCTCCTGGATTTATTGTTCCTGAATATAGCACCCAGTTATCCCTATTATCATCGGCAAAGTTTTCGGCAAGAGGAAACTGATCTTCAACATCTGGATTGGGAACAAAGTTTTGCGTAAGGTGATTTAAGAACATATAAGAATCGGCAAAAACACCATCCCGAGTTTCAACTGTCATGGGGCTTCCCATTACCAAGAATACGCGGGGGAGCATAAAAGGGGTTGTATAGTTTACATTAATAGTACCGTTGTTGGTGACCACTGCACTATCGTCAGATTGTACCACGCTACCTTGATGTTCAACAATTAGATTACCGTTTACGGTAATATCTTTTGTGATGTTAATATAATCTTCTGCGGCAACTGTTAGAGTTTTGTTGGCGTCAACTTCACAAGTACATGCATTAATGCTTCCTTTGGAGGATGTATCGTAGTTGCTACTTATTATCGCATTTGAGCCAGGACCTGGGGCTCCATTACTCCAACTGCTTCCTGAGTAAATTGTTGTTGGCGCAGCAACAGTAACCACGGCAGTACATGAAGCTTTGTTTGCATAGTCGTCTTCTACGGTTAGGGTTATATTAAATGTTTGTCCAACATCTTTACAGGTAAATGTTGTTTGCCCTGCAGTTATAGTTCTTTTTGTAATTCCAAAATTATCTGTTGAACCATTATCAATATCGTCCGCTGTAATTGTAACACTGCCAGTGTTTTTATCAAGAGTAGCAGTAAAATTATTACAGTTTGCCACGGGTGGGGTATTGTCGTAGAGTGGGTCTTTAATAACAAAAAGCCCACCATCACCGTTGATATTTTCATTGCCAAAGCCTGTGGCTATTAGATTTCCACTTTCAAAAAATGGATAAACATTCCAAGTGCCGTTAAAGGCGGCATTATTGTTTGTAGGGTAGCAATCAAAATAATTTACTTCGGTCATTGTAGGAGATTGATTGTACAAACCATCAACTCGCATTATTCTCATACCTGCGGCATAATTTGCCAAATAAAATCTGTTACCTCGCACATAACCATTATGATCAATGGCCGAGGTTGCACCATAGTGTGTATAAACTAATGTCGGGCTGTCAAGGTCTTCAACATTAAAGACGAGGGTACGTGTATTAAAACCCTTATTTTCTTCATCTACCTCATCACCAGCTATGAAAAATCGTTTATCCTCAGTAAACCAGCCTTGGTGAGTATAAAATTTATCAGCATAAGTTACTGATGAAATTAGGGTAGGACTATTCTTATTTGTAAAATCTATTATATTTACCTTGTTGTTACCGCTAAAGGCACCTATCATTATTTCTCTACCTTGGTAATCAGGATCTGGGCCATCGTAAATTACCACTTCGGCATCGTGGCAATAGCCTAATGTAGAATATAGTTTTACCACAACGGGATCATTAGGTATGCCATCATTATTATTGTCTAATTTTACTACAATCGGTCCCCCACTGTTATAACCTGGTGAACCTAAAATATAGGCATAGCCAGAGGCTTCATTAACAACAATATTATGTGCACTTCCCCTTCCACTGGGGCCGTTGCCGTCCCAAAACAAATTACCATCGGTTTGTGATTTTGTAAAGGTAACCGGAGAGCTACCGGTAAGCGTTCGCAATCTTCTCAGATCAAAAATTTGCATCCCGTGATTGCCATTGGCATCACTTACAATAAATGCGTGATCTTTGTACACTTTTACATCTCGCCATAGGCTGGAGGATACTTGCGTATTTAATCTAGCAAGATATTTTGGATTTGTTGGGTTGCTTATATCTACAAAGGCTGTTCCGTTATCTAATGCTACAATGGCATATTCCTTACCGCTCTGAGGATCGGTCCAGCCCCATGAGTCCTGTGCTTCTGCAGCATTCATTGTAGCCGCAGATATATAGCTTTGTAAAGTCAAACCGTTGCAAGGGTAACTTTTGCCACCAACTGTAGCAAAACCATTGACACAAGGGGTTTGGGCGGTAGTAACTAATGAGCAGATTAAAAAAATTAGGAGTAATTTATTTTTCATAGTGTATGTTATATTATTATCATTTAAAGAATGAGGCTTTCTTTATTCTTTTATATATGTAAATTCTATAGTGCAAGGCACATCAATACCGACTATGCCATTTGTGCTACTATTATAATCATTCGAATTAGATACTTGAAGATCCATTTGTAGTCTCATAGGATATGTTTGTCCTGCTCTAAGATTTACATAAAGGATTAAAGAGGAGTCATGGCGGAAACTGTTAAAATCTTGGCTAGTAGTGTTGTTTCTAATAGAGTAGGAGTGTGTGTAAATATCATAGTTACTTCCGTCAAAACTAAAACGAAAATATCCTTCTTGGGTTGCCATTCGTACACTTTCTGAGCCACTTGGGTTAAGAACTTGTCCCGCTCCAAAATTAAAATTAGCCTCAATTCTATAAATGCCTGTATATTTTGCAGTAAAGGAGCTGCCATTACCAAGATTTGGGACGTCCACAAACCCACCACTCAAGGAGACATTAAAATTCAATGGATTTTGTTCAAAGAGGGCTGAGTGTTCTATTATAAATTGCGGAATCCATTTGGGGTCTACTGCGGCTCCATCCCATACATAAACGCCAGGATAGACGTCATGATCTCCAGTACTGGTAGTATTTGTATTATATACTACTGTGCCAGCAACTAAGTTACCGCCATTTGGATTTACAACTGGAGATTGCAAATTAGTCTTTGTTAATGCCACACGGGGATATACCAATCCTTGTTGGTTGCTTTCTAAATCCAACATACCTTCAGGATTGGAAGTGCCTATGCCAACTTGTGAGCTAGCGATTGCGCTAATAAACAGAAGGACAGTTACGGTATGTTTTGTTAATATTGAATTAATGTTTTGCATAATGAATCCTCTTGGTTATTTTTTAGTTATCTGCAGTATAATCTTCTACATAAGTAAATTCTATAGAGCAAGGAACATCCTTTCCTACATATCCTCTTCCGTCACCAGAATTTCCGCCATCCACGAATGCTGGTGAAGGCGATTGTGAAAATGTTAAGTTGAAATAATAATCAGTAGCCGCCACTAAATCGACATAAACAACCAGATAGGATTCTTTCCATACACCTTCATAAAATATTGTTGATCCGCTTGAATCGTCATATGTAGAAATAGATTTTACATTTAAATGATAAGTACTCCCATTAAAAGTGAATTTAAAGGTTCCGTCTTGGAAGGCAGCATTGTCAGCGCCAGTAACTGGAGAATTTACTCTACCTGCACCGAAATTGGCTCTAATTTCAATTCTATAAAAGCCATCATATTTAGTCCTGAAAAACTTGTTATCCGAAACTCCAATTCCTAACACATCTTGATCACTTAAATCCGATTCCGTGCGTAAAACTGTGGCATTTTGAAAATAAATTTCGGACTGCCTTTTACTGAATTGTGGTATCCATTTATTTCCATCCCACATATAGGTGCCGGGATATACGCTTTCAGTTCCCGAATTGTTCAAGTTCGTATTATAAACTACGGTTCCTGCAACAATCGATCCTGAATTGGGATTTGATACAGGCCCCTGTAGGTTTGTTGCGGTAAGCGCTACAACGGGATAAACAAGTCCAGAGTTTGGGCTATTTATCTCCAAAATTCCATTCGGGGTAGAAGTTCCAATTCCTACTTGTGCTATTGCTGTAAAAGATGATAGAGCTAAAATATATCTAAGAATTTTCATATTTCTTTATTTAAGTTACTATGCTATAGTAAGTGAAACTATTGTTATTCATCTAAATACATAAATTCAACAGAACAGGGAATATCGAATCCTACGTAACCTGCGCCGCCAGAGAGCGAACCTATTGTATCCCCATTGCCATCAAAATTGGGTGCCGGTAATTGGTCAAACTGGAGTCGAAAATTATAGTTGGTGTTTGCAACAAGGTTTACATAAAGAATTTTTGAATATTGCTCCCATATTAAAAAATAATCTTGACCGCTATTACTGCCCGACCTAGTACTATAAGCTTTGGCGGGTATAATATAGTTTGTGCCATTAAATGTAAACCTGAAGTTGCCTTCTGAAGTTATTGCCCTAAAATCACTACTTGCCGTTTTAGGTGATCCAGCTCCATAATTCATACTAACCTCTATTTTATACCTTCCGGAATATTTGGGTTTGAAGTTTTGACTTCCCATACCTCCTAAATTCGTATAACTACTCGAGGAAGTCGAACGATATCCCAAAGGAGATTGCTTAATTATTTGGATATCCTTTTTAGTAAATTGATTTATCCATCTGGTCCCGTCCCATACATAAATACCAGGATATACATCATTACTTCCAGTAGATGTAGAATTAGTGTTATATATTGTAGTACCAATTGGAATATTACCCGACTGGGGATTGTTGGCTGGTGCCATAATATTTGTAGCTGTAAGAGCCATTCTAGGTAATACCACTCCTTGTGTTGAGCTATGTATATCTAAAATTCCATTGGGGGTAGTAGTATTGATTCCTACTTGTGCATAGGAAACACTATTAGCCAAGAAAAGAGCGGTCGCAAAAGCTGACCACATTGTAGGTAGTTTTATTTTCATAATTTGGGGTTGTTGAAAATATTGGTACAATAATATGATAAAATTTCGATAAAGTGCAAATTTTTCGGATAAAATGTTTGTTTTTGTTTTCTGTAAATTGCTATTTATCAGTTGTTTCCTACATTTTTTCACATTTATTTAAGTTTTTTCTGACATTGGTTTGCTTTTTTAATTTTTTTGGACTACTGTCCCTGTGAGGCCTTTCTGGCTTTTATATGGTATAAGTCTTATTATCTTTGTAGGAATGAACCTTTTTTTTAACTTCAGAAATCGTAGCTTGGTGAATATTTCCCTTTCTTCGTTTGGATTGAATCCATTTTCGCTACATGTGGTGCGAGATGATATGTTGCATCCTTTTGTATCAGGCAACAAGTTCAGAAAACTGAAATACAATATCCAATTTGCCAAAGCTAACGGTTATGAAACCTTACTTACATTCGGAGGGGCTTTTTCAAATCATATAGCTGCAGTTGCAGCCGCTGGCAAAGAACTGAACTTTAAAACCATTGGAATTATTCGGGGGGAGGAGCTTGAAAGTAAAATATATGAAAACACTACGCTTTCCTTCGCTCAAGATTGTGGAATGAAGTTACATTTTATTTCGCGTGAAGCTTATAGACAGAAAACCGAAACTAAATTCATTAATCATTTAAAGGAACAGTTTGGTGATTTTTATATACTTCCCGAAGGGGGCACAAATGCTTTGGCGGTCCAAGGATGTGAGGAAATTTTGGAGGATATCTCAGAAAATGCTGATTATATATGTGTGCCTGTGGGTACTGGCGGTACTATGGCCGGACTGGTAAAAGCTTCAAGAAAAGATCAACAAATTCTTGGATTTTCGGCTTTAAAGGGAACTTTTCAATCGGAAGAAATTGGGAAATATACATCAAAAACCAATTTCTCTATCACAGATGCGTATTGTTTTGGGGGCTATGGTAAAATAGATGTTGATTTGATACGTTTCATTAATAAGTTTAAAAGAGAAACCAATATTCCGTTGGACCCAATCTATACCGGAAAAATGATGTTTGGCATTGTGGATCTTTTAAAAAAGGGGCATTTCAAAGAAAATAGCCGTATTTTTGCGATCCATACCGGAGGCCTGCAGGGTATTGCCGGAATGAATCAAAAGTTGAAAAAGAAAAACCTTCCTATAATTGAATAAAATGATTGGCAGAATTACTATCCTTCTTCTTGTAGTTATCGTTTGTTTTAGCAGTTGCAAATCAAAAAAAACCGCGACTAAATATCGAAAAAAACATAATACCGAACGTGTTGTTAGGGTAAATCAAACCGTAAAGGAAAAGGATACAAAGGCAGAAGAACCAGAGGTTGTGGTAGTGCCGGTAAATATTCCCTATAGCGAACGCGTTGCAAATTATATTAATGAATACGCTCAAATTGCCAAGGAAGAAATGCTTCAGTACGGAATACCAGCGAGCATAACCCTTGCGCAGGGCATTTTAGAAAGTGGCGCTGGGGCAGGGGAACTTACTATGAAGGCCAACAACCACTTCGGGATTAAATGCCATACAGGTTGGGAAGGAGATCGTGTATATCACGATGATGATGAACGCGGTGAATGTTTCAGAAAATACAATGACCCCAAATATTCCTATAGAGACCATTCCCTCTTTTTAACCCAGCGTAGCCGCTATCAAGATTTGTTTAAACTTAGAAAAGACGATTATAAAGGTTGGGCAAAAGGATTGAGAAAAGCAGGGTATGCCACAGATCCAAAATACCCTGACAAGCTTATAGGCATTATTGAAAGATATAATCTTACCGCTTATGATGATGAGGTTTTGGGGAGAAGGGTGAGCACCATTGACCCCGATGATTCAAAAATTGGAACTTATTCCGTCCAGGCTGGCGACACGCTTTACAGCATTTCTAGAAGATTTAATCTTACCGTTGAAACCCTAAAAAAATACAATGGTCTAAAAAGTAATGATCTTGCAATTGGGCAGGTTCTGTACCTACATCCTGTAAAAAATCAGTAAATCAGTTTTAGTTGGGAGTAAAAACTCAAACCTTCTTCAAAAAAAAATTAAAATACACATATATTAATATGAAATACCAAAGAAGCAGCGCTCTATTTGCAGCGGCGCAAAAAGTAATTCCCGGTGGCGTTAATTCTCCCGTTCGTGCTTTTAAGGCAGTGGGAGGCACGCCTATTTTTGTTGAAAATGCCAAGGGTGCTTATCTATATGATGTTGATGGCAAAAAACTGATTGACTATATTAATTCATGGGGCCCAATGATTTTAGGGCACGCTCACGAACCTGTAGTTAATGCTGTAATTGAAAAGGCTAAGAAAGGAACATCTTTTGGAATGCCTACTGAAATAGAAACTGAAATTGCCAAACTTGCTGTTGCCATGGTGCCCAATATTGATAAGATTCGTTTCGTGAATAGCGGTACCGAAGCTTGTATGAGCGCTGTGCGGTTGGCCAGAGGCTTTACGGGCAAGGATAAAATCATAAAATTCGCGGGATGTTATCATGGTCATAGTGATTCTTTTTTAATCCAAGCTGGAAGTGGAGCCGTTACCTTTGGAAGTCCCAACAGCCCCGGTGTTACCGAAGGTACTGCAAAGGATACATTACTCGCCATTTATAATGATTTAAAAAATGTTGAAAAAGTAATCAAAGCGAATAAAAACGAAATTGCTTGTATCATTTTAGAACCCGTAGCCGGAAATATGGGGTGCATTCCTCCGGCAAAAGGGTTTTTGGAAGGCTTGCGAAAACTTTGTGATGAAAACAATGTCCTTTTGATTTTTGATGAAGTAATGACCGGGTTTAGATTGGCTGCTGGCGGAGCTCAGGAATTATACGGCGTAAAAGCTGATATTGTAACTTTTGGAAAAGTAATAGGAGGCGGATTACCAGTGGGAGCCTTTGCCGCAAGAGAAGAAATTATGAATCATTTAGCACCTATTGGACCAGTATATCAAGCGGGAACCTTAAGTGGAAATCCGCTGGCGATGGCTGCCGGATTGGCGATGCTAAAGGAACTGAATAAGAACAGAGATATTTACGATTCAATAAACAAGAAGACTGAATATTTGCATAAAGGGCTGGAGGCTGCGCTCAATTCTGAAGGGATAAAGTTTACAATTAATCGGGTTGGGTCAATGATTTCTGTCCATTTTTCTGATATGCCAGTGACCGATTTTGAATCTGCAGCAGCTGCTAACAATGAAAATTTTAAAAGGTTTTTCCACGGTTTGCTTAATGAAGGCGTTTATATTGCACCCAGTGCTTTTGAAACTTGGTTTATTTGTGATGCGTTAAGCTACGAAGATTTGGATGTTACTATTGCTGCTTGTGGAAAAGTAGCAAAGAATCTTAATTAAAAAAAACATAGATCCAGGGCACGCATTTGATAATTTTTAAAATTTCATATGAAAAAAAAGGCCCTTTCTAAATTTAGAAAGGGCCTTGGTTTTAAATATAATTAATCACTAATTATTCATTTTAAGCCATTTGGAGTATTGATCATCAGTAAGCGTTTTTTTCATCGCATCTTTTAACTGAGCATCAATTTTTTTCTTTTCTGCTATTACTGCTGCGCTTGAAGCGTCTTTTCCATCCACATTTTTTTGATAGCCAACTTGTTTTGCTACCAAGGCTCTAAAGATGGTACGGCTTTGATCGCCAGAAAGGTCTAGGGCTTCGGTGAGCTTTGCGGCTTCTGTTTTGGCTATTACTTCTGGTCTGCTTTGATCCTGGGATAGCTGCTGGGCTGAGGTTGTTTGAACACCCAAAAGCATTGTTACTGCAAATGCAAATACTGTTAGTAGGTTTTTCATTGTTTTAATTTTTGTTTTTACAAGTTACTAATGTAACCAATTTGTCTATAATTAAAACAACAATTGCGCCAAAAAAATGCTTTTTAAGGTTTTACTAATCTTCGCTGCGTTTTTCTTTTCTCTTTTTATTCTTGAACCGGCGCTCTTGGCGTTGCTTTCCATTTTCCCATTTGGTGAATTGTTCCTCGGTAAGTATCTTTTTCATTTCCTTTTTCATGGCTATTCGTCTGTCAAGCATTGTGTTTTTGGCCTCAAATTTTTGTGCGTCTGTCATTTCTTTTCTGTTCTCGGGGCGTTCGGGCTTATTCTTTTCCATGTCCAACAGTAGTTGGTTTACTTGGGCTTGTTGGGTCTCGTTTAAGTTTAAATCGAGGGTCATTTTTTTGGCATGCAATTCAGCGCGTTGTTCGGGGGTTAGGTTTTCCCTTAGCTGACTGCGGTTTTCCTTTCTGTCCTGATTTTTGTTCTGTGCGGTTATGGCGAAGGTGGTAAGCGCCATAAAGATTATCATTGCTTTTTTCATCACTTTGTATTTTTTATTGTTTACTGTAAGTATGACGCGGGAATTTGGAAATGGTTTAATGGGGGGTGTGAGGTGTGAGATGTAAGTCTTGATATTTAATTTCTTGACTATTTAAAGTGAATGGTAAGGAGGAATAAGTATTTGTTTTTAGTTTTCATTAAAGTGTGCTTTGAAAAGTTTGTTTTGCTCACTGAAAGGTGTGTTTGACTAAGTGGTTATTGCGGGCAGTGGAGTGTTTTTTTAATTTTAGGTAACTAGTTTAAAAGATTATATACCACCGCTCACGTTTCTGGCAGGGATGTCAGGCCCCTTATGCCAAAAAGGAGGAAAAAAGTGCAGGCGGTGGTTTCTAACTTTATAAATGAGTTGGGCCACCTCAACGGTAGCCCAATTATGAAATTAGTATGTATTTAAGCAAGGTTTATAAAACTGAAACCATCAAATTATCATCAGTCTTTTCAACCTTCGCAACCTTTGAAGCGGTCAATCCTTTTATGGCCTTATCCCACTTTTTATTGCTTAATCCGCTTTGTGCTTTTAGTACTTCCAAAGCGATGGGTGAGTTGGCTTTTAAAAGTGTGTAAACTGCTTTTTCGTCCTCGGTCATTTCCACCTTTTTCTTTTCGGGGCGCATTTGCGGGAAGAAAAGTACTTCCTGTATGGAAGGATTGTTGGTCAAAAACATAACCAAACGGTCCATCCCGATGCCCATACCGCTGGTGGGGGGCATGCCGTATTCCAAAGCTCGAAGAAAATCGTAATCTATAAATGCCGTTGCTTCGTCATCGCCTCTGTCGGCCAATTTTAGTTGGGCCTCAAAACGTTCGCGTTGGTCTATTGGGTCGTTCAATTCGCTATATGCGTTTGCTATTTCCTTGCCGCAGACCATTAGCTCAAAACGTTCGGTAAGTTCAGGATTGTCGCGGTGTTCTTTGCAGAGTGGACTCATTTCCTTAGGATAATCTGTAATAAAGGTTGGCTGAATGTAATTGCCCTCGCACTTTTCGCCGAAAATTTCATCAATCAGTTTTCCTTTGCCCATAGTATCATCCACAGGAATTTTCATATCCAAAGCTGCCTTTCGGATTTCGTCCTCACTTTTTCCAGTGATATCAAAACCTGTAAAATGCTTTATTGACTCTGCCATAGTTACCCTTGGGTAGGGTGCTTTAAAGTCTATTTCGTGTTTTCCGAAGGTTGCTTTTGTTGTGCCGTTTACTTCCAGTGCACAGAACTCCAGCAATTGCTCGCAAAAATCCATCATCCAGTTGTAATCCTTATAGGAAACGTAAATTTCCATGGCGGTGAATTCTGGGTTGTGGGTGCGGTCCATGCCTTCGTTTCTGAAGTTTTTGGAGAATTCATATACGCCGTCAAAACCACCAACGATCAATCTTTTTAAATACAATTCATTTGCAATTCGCATATACAAAGGAATGTCCAATGAGTTGTGGTGCGTAATAAAAGGTCGCGCCGCGGCACCACCTGGAATGGGTTGCAAAATTGGGGTTTCCACTTCAAAATAGCCGCGCTCGTTAAAGAAAGTTCGCATGGCGTTGAAAAGTTTGGTTCGCTTTACGAATATTTCCTTTACATGTGGGTTTACTACCAAATCTGCATAACGCTGGCGGTAGCGCTGTTCGGGGTCGGTAAAGGCGTCGTGTACCTTGCCCTCGGCATCAACCCGTGGCTGTGGCAACGGTTTTAAAGCTTTGCTAAGTAAGGTGAAATTTTTTACCATTACGGTTTTTTCACCTACTTGGGTTTTGAATAGTTCGCCTTCAATGCCTATAAAATCGCCTATGTCCAGCAGTTTTTTATAGACTTCATTATAAAGGGTTTTGTCTTCGCCTGTACAGATTTCATCACGGTTAAAATACACCTGTATACGGCCATCTGCATCCTGAAGTTCGGCAAAAGAAGCTTTTCCTTGAATTCTTCGGGACATCAATCTGCCGGCGATCACTACCTTTTTTCCTTCCTCGAAATTCTCTTTTATTTTTTTTGAAGTATCGGTAACGGGGTACAGGTCTGCGGGGTAGGGATTAATGCCCATATTGCGCAGTTGTTGTAGTTTTTCTCTTCGGATGATTTCCAGTTCAGACAGTTGCATACAATAGTTTCTAAAAATAAGTTTGCAAAGATAGGTAATTGAAGTACGAAATACGAAGTGGGAAATACGAAATTATGGAGTTTGTGGATACAAATAACGAAGTGCGATTTACGAGGTGTGAGTATGATTTACTAATTCTTAAATCACTAATTAACTAAGTCTGAAAATAACGAATATAAATTGTAGCTTTGTTTCTATGAGTTTATGGCGCATTCTGCTTGCAATCCTTTTTCCGCCCCTTGCCGTAATTGGTAAAGGCTGTGGTTCTGTACTAATTGTTTTTATACTTACCGTTTGCGGGTGGATTCCTGGCGTAATTGCTGCCCTAATTATTTTAAACAACCCAAATAGATAGACCGATGATACTAAAATTACTAGCTCTTTTTACTATAGCCCTTACTTTGGTAAGCTGTCAATTTACCGAAACAATGATTATGAACGAAGATGGTAGCGGCACTATGGCCGTGGAGGTCAATCTGAACGAAATGATGGCCTTTGGGGGATCTGCCCTTACTGATTCCATGAGTGTGAAAATGGATACTATTATAGCTATGAAACAGTTCTTGGAAGCGAAAAAAGACAGTATCTCCAAACTTTCAAAAACGGAGCAGGATAAACTGAAAAAGCTGGAGAACTTTAATATCCATATGAAGATGGATACGGAATCTTCTGAAATGGTTTACGATATTTCAACAAATTTTAAAGATATAAGCGAGGCTAACGATATTTTGAATGGGCTAGAACAGGCAAGCAATGTAATGCCCAATCCAGATTCCAACACCGAAATAAAGAAAGAGGAGGATTCACCAGAGGTTGTGGGTGTTAATTATACTTTCAAAAAAGGTGTTTTTAAACGCGACGCCTATATAAAAGATAAAAAACTTCACCAGCAGCAAGTGGATAGTATGAAACAGGCCGAAGCTTTTATGAGTGGATCTAATTATACGTTGAAATATACTTTTCCGAAGAAAATAAAGAAAACATCCAATCCCGAGGCCACTTTTTCGGCCGACGGGAAAACGGTGACCCTACAACAACCCTTTATGGAATATTTTAAGAACCCGGATGTGCTGGATTTGGAGGTGGTTTTGGAAAAGTAGCAGACTTCGGCAACGTATTTGTATATTAAGTAATACTAACATAAAACTTAACACTATGAAAGCATTTTATTTTTTAATTCCACTACTGATGATAAACGCGTGCAAAACGCAGACGGGCACAGTAACCTCAACGGAAAAAACTTCTACCATGGGACAATTAAATGAACGTGTAACCGGTTGTCCTGAAGAAGGCAATTGCACTGTGAAAATTCATAAAAACAGTCACCTTACTATAAAGGTAGATGGAACAGGAGCTATTTATCCAGAAATGGTTGCCGGAAAGAACACTGTTGTTGTATATACGTATTTAAAAGAAGGTCCCGAAGGAACGGCCGATGGCAACTATTCTGAAACAATTCATTTTGAAATACCCGCTGCGGTTGAAAATGTTAGCAAGGTAAACGCTGCATTAAGCGATGTGAAAATGCTGTACGGCAAGCATTGTTTTTGTAAGGGAGAAGCAGGTTATTACCCAATAAGCAATGGAGAGTTATCTGTTTCTACAAATGATAAAACCCTTACGTTTAACCTAAATTTTAAGGTGGAAAAAACTTCGCAGGTAATTTCAAATATCTCAGAAACGGTTAAACTATGATGAGGTAGTATTTAGGCTATAGCCGGTAGTCAATAATTTTTTGAAAGCGGCGATTTCTATTACTTAAACTCAAATAATTAGACTGAAAAGACCTGTTAACTACGGGTCTTTTTTCTTTTCAGGATTTAGATAAACAGAATTTACATCCCGAACCAATCTTTATTTCAAAAGCTTCCTTAAAACCCGGTTTATTAACGAGGATGATTTCAGTGTAACCTTTTAAAGAGGCTGTCTGTAAAAACTCTACTAAAAAAAGAAAGAGAAAAGAACAGGAAATAATCCTGTCTTTTCTCTTTTTTTTTAAGTTCTTAATTCAGGAACTTAATTTTTCACAATCTTCTTAGTAGTTACTTTGTTGCCATTTTTCACAACTAGGAAATACATTCCACTATCGATATAGCTATACTCCAACTGCTTGCTGAAAGTACTTGAAGTAGAAGCATCATCAAAAGTGTATTGGTTGATTACTCTTCCTCTTAAATCGTAAAGCGAAATTTCAATCTTATCGTTTGAAGCTGGTGTAAAAGAAAGGTTGAAAGTGCCGCTTGATGGGTTTGGATACACTGAGAAATTATCAAATGTAAAGTCTTCAACGCCCACTACACCATCTACAGTAATCGTAGCATTGTTCACGTCGTAAAAGATATTGTTTGATGAAATAACCATTAATCTACCCGTAGTAGTGTTAAGGTTTGGTACGTTAACAACTGCACTTCCGTTGTTTGGTAAGTTCAATGCAACTGCAATTGGGTATGTCTGGCCGTTATCGGTAGAAAACCAGATGTCTACATTAGGGCTATCTACTGGAGCTACATCGGTTCCTGCAACATCCCAAGTCACGGTTTCGGTATTTCCGATAGTCCAAGTAGTGGCTGTGTTTTGTGATGTAACCACAAATGGACCAGAACCTCCATCAAAAGTTAACAATACGTTGTCGCTTGCCGAGGCGGCACCTCCGGCAACATTGTCGCGAACGGTATATCTGAAATTCATAGTTCTTCCTACAGAAGGTACCACTTCCCAAGTGCTTTGGGTGTTTCCAGCAAGTACAGTTCCAATTGCGGGCATATATCTGTCTGGAGAGCCAATAGGATCATTGGTTCTAAAAGCCGGGCCAGAGGTTGAACTGTTTTGAGGTGGCATAGGAGCAACCTGTGGGTTCATCTGCTCCCAGCAATGTGATAATACATCTCCATCTGGGTCACTAGCGATACCTTTTAAGATAAATGGAGTAGATATGGGAAGTGTATAATCAGGACCAGCATCTGCAGTGGGAGGTAGGTTGTTGGTTGGAGTTTGTGTAGCACATTGTCCAGAACCGTTTTTAATAAAGTTCCAAATTTCTTGAATGCTTATAGCAGTAAAATAATCGTCACTGTTGCTTTGTACGTTTGGAGGACAAATACCTGCGTAACCCATAATAGAAGAACCACTTCCTGGCTCTACTGCAGTTGCAGCATTTCTATTGTTACCACAAGAGTTGTTGAAGGTGTGGTTAGCGCCAAATTGATGTCCCATTTCGTGAGCCACAAAGTCGATATTGAATATATCTCCTATAGGAGCAGTTAATCCAGTAACACCTCTTGCTTTTTGACCTGTTACACATGGTACGCGTAAACCAGCAATTCCACCACCGCCAGTACTAAATACGTGTCCGATGTCATAATTGGCATTTCCTATAACGTTATCACAAGTAGTTTGATTTTGACCTAACATTGTACCTCCACTGTTATTTGTATACGGATCAGATCCTGCATTTAAGTATATAATATCGGTATTGTTTGCAATTATAACCATGGTAAGAGAAGCATCTCTTTCATATACACCATTTACACGTGTCATAGAAACGTTCATGGCAGAAAGAACAGCGGCCTTCTTAACAGGGTCTGGCTCTCCCGGGTCTATTCCTTGTTGGTTAAGGTGGTACTGTGCATATTCCCCAGTACAAGCCAAGGCAAGACGGTATGTTCTAAGAACTCCATCATCAGCATTTCTGTAATCCAATGGCATATCGATAATTTCGTTATCCTCAGCCATACATACTGGGGCATTAGGATCTGCAGGAACCTGATCTCTATTATAAGCTATATAGTAAGTTTTGTCCTGAGTGTAAGGATCAATATAGATAGTAGAATAGTTTAGAGATGAAATCATCACGTGTACTCCTACATTTGAAACACTGAAACGAGCAACTGCAGAAGGATCATCAATACCTTGGGCTGCGTATGAACGAATGTTTGGGTGTTGTGCCTGAAGCGCTGGCTCCATAATAGAAGCTTCATAAACGCGGAAACGCTGTATTTCGCCATTATTTGTTGGAAGCTCAATTACAACATTTGAAAGACGTGTAAATCTTTCAGGTGCATTAAGCAACTGGTTTTTAAGAGCTGTTGTATTCAGGGAATAAAGGTTAAAGTCCTGCGGCATAGCATTGCGGAAGGCTTTCTGTCGGTTTTGCGTCTCTGTGGGCGATACTTTGCTCCACAACGCATTCTGTGCTTGCAATCCAAAGCTTAAAAGCAAAAGACATACAATCAGAAATGGTTTAAAAGTACTTTTTTTCATTTTAGATGTAGTTTATATGAATGTTTAGAACCGTAAAGATAAGAGTCTTGAAGGAATTTAATAAATTTTTAAGAAATTAACTTTAAGAAAAAGTATAAAAAACTTCAAAAAAGCATAGAAATACCCATCTCAAACATTTTTAATTGATAATTTTGGTTCGCAAAAAAATCTAAAGAATAATTGAACAAATATTTGGAAATAAATGATTTGGGGTTAAGGGATTACAAAGAAATTTGGGATTACCAGGAGAATCTTTTTCAAAAGATTTTACAGATAAAAAGCAAAAACAGTAAAGAGAATTTGCAATATGAAACGCCCAATTTCTTCCTTTTTGTTGAACATCCGCATGTGTATACCCTTGGCAAAAGCGGCCATGTTGAGAATTTACTTATTTCTGAAAAAAAACTTGCTGAAATAAACGCTTCATTTTATAAAATAAATCGAGGAGGGGATATTACATATCACGGTCCAGGACAAATTGTGGGTTACCCGATATTGGATCTGGAAAATTTCTTTACCGATATTCATAAATACATGCGTTTTTTGGAAGAAATGATTATTCTCACCTTGGCAGAATATGGCTTAAAAGCTGAGCGAAGTAAAGGAGAAACAGGTGTATGGCTAGATGTGGGCACTCCCTTTGCAAGAAAAATTTGTGCTATGGGCGTGCGGGCAAGTCGTTGGGTTACCATGCACGGCTTTGCTTTAAATGTGAATACCGATCTGGGTTATTTTGACCATATGATTCCCTGTGGAATTAGGGGAAAGGCGGTTACCTCTTTAAATGTTGAATTAGGTAAAACAAAAATTAACCTAGCGGAAGTAAAAGTAAGGTTGTTAAAACATTTTCTGATACTTTTTGAAGCCGAAATAAAAGAAAAAACCGAAGCCTAAGCCTCGGTTTTTGAAATTTAATTTGGTTTTAATTTACTTTGAAAATTTAGTGAGTACGCTGCTTGAGGATACTTTTCCTCTTTGATAGTCTTCCTGTTTAACCATCCCTACACCTTCGGCAATCCATTGTTTTGAATTACTTGTTTGGGTCATTCCCATTTTTGTACTCATATCGTAGGTTATCACAAAACAAGAGAACGTTCCGGCAGGAGTTGTAACGTCTTCCTTGCCAATTACTTTTCTGTTTGTTATGGTCAGATCCATATTCATGTTAATGCCGCTCATACTTATTTTCATATTCATTTCGGCATCTGGAAGCTCTTGACCTACGGATAGGTTGTTGGGAATTTCCAAATCAACCCCGCTAATATCATATTCCATATTCTGAAACTGCTCCATCATCATAGGGCTTACCATCGAGTTGTAGTCAATTGAAATTTTGGTCCCATCGCAGGTAACGTCATATTCTGTTTCGGCTATCAGTTTCCCTTTGTCATCCTTAATGGAAGATTTCATTGTAGCAACTTCCCCTTCGGAAGTCTGGGTTTTGTTTAAAACAGTATAATCTACCACCGCAGCTATTTTCCCTTTTTTATCATAAGATGTTAACTCGGCCTTTGTTCCTTCCTTTAAGGGATAAAACTTACTGCAGCCAGTTTGTGCATTCGCTTGTGTAAATACTGCTGTTAATAACAATAATGAAATAATGAATGTCTTGATCATAAATATTATTTTAGGTTAATTATTATCTTGGTCCAATACGCGTAGGTCCCGCGCCAATGATTACCCTCAAGGTTTTATTAAGTGTGTTATCGTGGTAATCTTTAACGGTGAACACAAAATCTCTATTCTCGGTTCCACCTGTATCTAAAGTTCGTCCTATTATTTTAGTGCCCAATAGTATGGACGATCGCGGGTCTGATCGGTTACCTTCAACCTGTAAAAGCCTAGTGCCAATGCTTCCAGCACCGTCGGTCCAAGGACTTGGGATGGGGTCAGGGATTTCTACAATGCCATTGTTGGGAAGTTCCCAAGTTATGTGAGAAACCCCGCCAGAATCTTTACCAGAGAGAAGTACGGTGTAGGTTTTGTTTCTTTCCAAGTACAATGCTTGATTATCAAAATCAAAAGTTTCTGTTATCTCTACATCGCCCGTGGAAAGTCCACTGCCAGTTAATTGAAAGTATATTGTTGGCACCACGGAATCTCTGTCTGGAATAGTGGTCTTACAGCTTGTTAGGCTTAGGCTCAGTAATAAAATGCTCAAAATGACTGAATTTCTCATAATTTCTAATTTTTTAAAATTTCTAATTAGTGAATACGGGGAGAAAAATAACAACCATAAATATAATAGCTGTTTTGTATCGACACAATGAGGTTATAGGGTTCCAGAAACTAAGTTAATTGCTCTTTTATTCTTCTATAATGCCTTCTTCGTTTTGTTGGCTTTTTGACTGTGTGGTATCGTCCACAGGATCTCCGCCAATTACGTTTCCGCTAGAAGATTTCTTCTTTCTTTTTTTCTCTTTCTTTTTTTTCTTTTTGGGAGAATCTACAATGGTGTCCAGCACACGGTCCGTACTTTTTGTGGTTTCTTTTTCTACACGTCTTTCTACCGTACGTTCCACGGCGTTGGCAGCTCTGTCTCCCAGTTTGTCCAAAAATTGTGCATTGCAAATACTGGCTGCACAAATGAATAAGATGGTTAAAGCTATTTTCATAATATCTGATTTTTAAGGTTTACTTTTTAAAGGTTACTTCTTTTACTACTTTATTATTTAGCATTATTTTTAAAGTGTATATTCCTCTTGACAGATTATTTATGTTTAAAAAAATCTGTTTTCCCGGAACAATTTCCAGTTTGCCGGAATATTGTTTACTTTTTTTCATAACAGGGAAAAAGGTGAAGTAAAAGTATGTTGTTGCCTTTCAAAGTACTGTGAATTTTGTAACCGATGCTATAACATATGTAACATAGTCAGTATTAGCAAGCTCTAGAGCCAGTTTATGTTAAGTGGAGAAATATTCAGAAGGAGAACGTCCAAACTCTTGTTTGAAGCATTTGGTAAAATACGACGGGTCGTTAAAACCGACTGTGTAACCAACTTCAGCAATGGAGATCTTTTTCTCCTTTAATAATTTTAAAGCCAATTTAAGGCGTTGCGTTTTTAAGAATTCGGAAGCTGATTGTCCTGTCAATGCTTTTAATTTTCGGTGCAATTGCATGCGGCTCACACCCATTTCTTTCCCAAAACCTTCAATCGTAAAGTTTGAATCAGTTATATTTTTATCCAAAACCTTCTGAAGCAAATCCAGGAATTTTTCGTCCGCAGAAGAAATAGCAATATCTTTCGGCATTAGGACCACCTCCTGTGCAAAGCGTTGCTGAAGCCTTCTTCGGTTTTCAATAAGATTTTCAACTGAAGCTTTCAGTAATTGACTATTAAAAGGTTTAGTAATATAGGCATCTGCGCCGATGCCCATTGCTTCCAGTTTTGAGGTAATCTGCGTTTTGGCGGTAAGCAGTATTACAGGAATGTGAGAGGTAAGTTGGTGTTCTTTGAGGTGCTTTGTAAACGTAAAACCATCTTCGCCAGGCATCATTACATCACTTATAACAATATCTGGGATTACTTCAATTGCAATTTCAAAGGCCTCCTTACCATTACTTGCAGTATGGACGGTGAAGGTATATTCAAAAATAGAACTCACATAATCACGAATGTCTTTGCTATCGTCTATTACCAAGATGGTTGGCGCATCTTCGGGCAAAATGATTTCCTTTTGGGCAGATAATTCAAAAATAGCAGGTTTTTCGGGTTGTCCAGATTCTTCACATTCTGAAAAAATTTCTTGGTCAGAATAAATACTTTTATTTACGGGTATTTGTACTTTAAATTCCGTGAAGCCACTCTCCTCACTTTTTATAGAGATGGAACCCTTGTGAACTTCAGTTAATTCCTTTGTGAGGGAAAGGCCAATACCGGTCCCGGGATTTTTGGAGCTTGTTTGATAGAAGCGCTCAAAGATTTTTTCTTGCTGCTCCAGTGGAATATACTTTCCAGAGTTTATTATTGAAATTTCATACTTGTTATCTACTCTTGCGCCCTTTAAGGTTATTGATCCATTTTCGGGTGTGTACTTTATTGCATTGCCAATTAAATTATAAAGTATTTTTTCTAAAATATCCTGATCAAACCAGTCGTTTATTTCATCTTTCGGCACCTTTACGGTAAAATTTATATTGTTTTCAGTACAATTAAAAATAAAGGCTTCAGCGCTAGCTATTAAAAAATTGGGCATATTTGCACATCGGATATTTAACTTTAGATTTCCACTTTCCAATTTGGCCAATGCCAAAAGCTGATCTACCAAATCCTTTAATCGTTGTGTGTTCCTAAGCGCTGCTTTTAAGTTTTTTCTTTCTGAAGTCGATAATTTTTCTGAATCGAGCTGGTCTTCTATAGGGCCATTTATCAATGTAAGAGGAGTTCGGAATTCATGTGAAATATTTGTAAAGAATGTGTTTTTTGCAGTGTCTAACTCAAGTAACTTTTTAGTGGTTTTCTGTCGGTTTTTAAACTGAAAAAAAACAAAAATTCCAGCAATGGCGATAAGGGCCAGAATTCCCCATAGCATATTGCGCTGGTTTCGTTTTTGCTGCTCTGCAAGTTCATTTTTAGTTGTTAACAATGCAATTTCCCGATCCCTGCTTTCGGTTTGATATACACCTTCTATTTCTTTGATTTTTTCGGCACTTTGCGCCAGTTGTATGGAATCATTTATTTTTTTTGCGATTTGGGAATTTGTAAAAGCTGCTCTATAATTTCCTTGTAGGGCATAGGCTTCTGCCAATAAAGTGTGGGCATTTTGGTTTATGGTGCCATTATTTATGTCTTTATTAAATGCAATTGCTTCTTCCAGAAAAGTTATTGCCTTTGTAGCGTTCCCTTCTTTAATGTTTAGTTTCCCCAATTGCAATGCTGACTGGGCTGCTTCAAGCGAGTAATCGTTTTTTTGCTGAAAATTAAAGGCATTCAGTAAATAAGTTTCTGCTTTTTTGAGGTTTCCTTTTGCAAGATTTACTAATCCCAAATAATTGTTTATTTCTGCGACCGTTCTTTCTTCTTTTATGTTTTCATAAAAAAGCAGTGTTTTGGAAAGGAGTTTATCGGCCTTTTCCAGTTGTCCTTTGTGATAATAAACTTGTCCTAAAAACACATTTGTGGTATGGAAATAGAAATCACCTGCTCCGGGTATTTTTTTAAATTCGTCGTTTGCCTTTAAATAATATTTTTCGGCGGCATCATAATCTTTAAGTTCAAGATAAATGTTGCCCAAACTTTGGTAGGCTGCAGCAATAATATCTCCACGGATCGGGGTTATTTTATGGACGGAATCTACAACCAGCAAATGTGCAATGGCGGCTTCCATTTTGTTTTGTCTTGAATAGGCGATTGCCAAAGCATTTTGGGTATCTGCAAAAATAAAAATTCCGGTATCGTCAATTTTTTTCACATACTTAAGCGCTTGGTTTCCGGCTTTGATTGAATTTTCTATTTCACCGATTAAATAGTAGGTTCTGCAAAGGCCATTGTGCCCTTGCGCCATGCCGCGGAAATAGTCAATTTTTTTTGAGTCTTCAATCTGTTTTTTGAAGTAAAATATTGCAGAGTCAGGTTTCTGTATTCTTCGGAAATAGTGCGCATAGAGATAATCGGCATCGGTTAAACTAGCCAAATAATTCTTTTTAGTACTGAATTCACGCAACTCCTTAATATAAATTAGAGCACTATCAGGACTTGCATTGATGGATTGTGAAACCTTTTTTTTGAAATTGGCAAGTATAACGGAGTCACCCTGCGAAGGTTTTATTTCGCGCAATTCATTTTGGCCAAAAGCAGTATCAGCCAATAGCAAAAGAAGGAGGCAGAGGAGCGCTCTCATAAAGTTCAAAAAGGTTGGTTTGCGATTTAAATTTACGCAAAATACTTGAACCAAAGCTGAGGATAGCTGACTAATATACTAGCTAACAAATTATTGTGGAATTAATCAATAATGTAAAAAACTACACTGTTGTTATCTCCTTTAACAACTAGGTTTTTTGGATTGGCTTCACCCATTGAAGCGGCTGATATGCCATAAACAGGAAAACCATTGAGAAGCGCAGCATTTTTATCAAAAACGTAGACCTTTTTTTCCTGTGTTTCTGTAATGGTAATATAGCTGTTTCGGTTTATTGAAAAAATTTGGGGCTTGGTGTAAAGTCCCAGGGGCAATTCAGCAAGTTTCCCATTAATCCGCAAAAGGTTGTCATCCAATGTTACTTTTGTATTTCCCAGTATGGCAAACCAATAGTTATTGCCCACATCCAGTTTTTGGGAAGAAATCTTTCCGTCCTGCGAAATGCGCTCTTTGGTGTTTTCCTTTGTTATCACCACAAAGGTATTGTCTTCTTCCGCAACGGGAATTTCAGAAAAATTGAAATTCTTTGAAACCGAAACCCTCGATTTCCCAACACGACTTAAAATATTCAGCTTACCGTTTTCTTCCGCAACAATTATATAATCTTTATTACCCATGCGTATATGTACGGGCGATTGCGCTATGTTGTCTTTTGCTTTGTTAAAGCCAAAGCCTTTTACGGTTTTCCCGGTTTTGTCATACATTAAAACTTCCTTACCCTGTACAACCACAAATCGGTAGTTTCGGTTGTTGTCGTAATCAAAAACAGAAAGTGGCTGTGTTACTTTGTCTTTAAATTTTATTGGAAATCCTTTCGCATCCTTCCCATTTCGGTCCAAAATATAAAATGCATCATTCGTTGCAAACGCAATTTGCTTGTTGCCACGTCCGGCAATTTCAACAGTTTCAATTTTCCCCAAAATGGGAGAACCTAATTTTTTTGACCAAAGAATTTTTCCGCTTCCCGAAATAAAATAAAGTTTATTGGCAATGTCCTGAACTGCAACATTACTACTTCCATTGTTGCTTTCTATCAATTGAGGGTTATTTAAAAGTGCGGATTCCAGGCTTAAATTGAATTTTTCCGAAACCTTGCCCGATATACTTTTTGCTGTGGCGCCCGCCTCTTTGCAGCTCAGTGTTACGTGCGCAAAATTTCTATCAAAACTAAACTGAAGCGCTGCCAGCGGAAATTCTTCAAAAGAAATATTTTTGATTTCCGCACTGCTTTTTGAATTGAAAAATCCTGAAATGGCCTCTGAAAATTCGCCCTGCATTTTCAAGATTAATAACGAAGACGCCGTGCTCAAATCTTTCGCGGTATTTTCAAAATAGGAAGTATTTTTCAGCGTATTATTGTTTTGAAACGCACTGATAAGTTGTTCGGCGGTGCTTTCGGTTTCGGTAAATACGAAGAAATTATCAAGCTGAAAAATATAGTTTGCCGTTCCGGAATTTATAAAAGGCGAAAAAGTTTGCTCAAACAATTGCGGCTCGCCAAAACTGCTTATTTCAATTTCCCGAAAAATACTTTTGGAAGTTACAAAGCGCGCCAACGCATCGTTCGTCAACGCGGCATCAATGCTTTTTATAAAAATTGCGGTCTCGGTTTTAAGCTGAATACTTCCCACTTCGCTCACCGAACCAAAAATCCCGGTAGTTTTTACGGTTTCCTTTTCACCTCTAAAATTTCGTAATTTCTTTTGAAAAGTTTCGGCATCGTTAAATGTAAAGCTCACCGCGCCCAAAGCATCTGTTGGTATTAATGCTGAAACATCGTTCTGCTGCGGCACTTGGCCTTCAAAAACGTTCAGCAATTGTGGAATGCTGTCAGTAGCGAGTGTTATTCCCGTGGCAGAAAAAGCTTCGGGCGATATGGCAACGTCAAGCGCACTCCACGAAGTGAAAGCTACTTTTGTGGAATCGTTTAGCGCAATTTTGTTTCCGCGCAATAACGCTGTAAAACCATTTGAGGAAGGTAGGTTAAACACCTTTTTAAAGGTTTCGTCCCGTTCGGTTTTTCCTTTCAAAATATCTTGCAGGATTTGTTGCGAAGAAGAAACCACAAAAACACTATCAATAATTGCAGAATAGGCTATTTCCTTATCAATTGTGATGCGTTGAAACGACTGCTCGTCGAGTTGCAGGGTTTCAATGGTTTTATTTTTTAGCGAATCTGGTTGAAAAAGATTTTTCGTTTGTTTTGAAATAAAAGTATATGCCGAAAGGGAATCATTCACTTGATTGATACATAAAAGACTTTGCGAAGATGGATGTAGATTTTTCAGCAAAGCATTCTTTTCAGTAAAAAAGGAATAAGGCGCAGTTTTATCAAATTTGGAAAGTAGGGAATTGGCCTCCATATCTGCCTGTAAGGTTTCAAAATTTGAAATTTTAAAAACCACCAAGGCATCTTCAGGAACAAAATCCATTAAAGTGCCTGTTTTTGGAGGTGTATTGTCACAACTTCCAAAAACTCCCAAAAGCATTGGAACAAAAAGTAAAAACGCTAAAAGCTTACCCAGAAATTTTCCCATAACACAAAAGTAGCAAGGAAATGTGATGGTTTTGAGTATAGTTGAAATAGTTTATTGACGGGTTTTCAACAGTCCAAACCATCTTCGGCAGCTGCTGAGCGTGGTTTATAAATTGAGTTCCAGTTGTGTTGGCAAAAGTTTAAAGCTTTTTCTGTGAAAAACAGTACTTCCATGAGCGCAAATGGCTTCCCGATGTTCTTTGGTAGGGTAGCCTTTATTTTGTTTCCAATTATAGTGTGGAAATTTTTCGTGAAGTGCTGCCATATATTCGTCCCGATATGTTTTTGCCAAAATGGAGGCAGCGGCAATGTGCAGAAATTTTCCGTCGCCCTTTACCACACATTCAAAAGGAATTTTTTCAAAAGGTTTAAATCGGTTTCCGTCAACGGCAATAAATTCAGGAGGGCAGGAGAGTCCGTTAATGGCGCGGTGCATTCCTAAAATGGAAGCGTTTAGAATGTTTATTTTGTCAATCTCGTCCATCATCACGTGAACCACATTGAAACAGATGGCTTCGCGCTCGATAATAGCTTTAAGTTCCAGTCGTTTTTTTTCGGAAAGTTGCTTGCTGTCGTTCAAAAATGGATGCTTAAAATCATCTGGAAGAATTATTGCGGCGGCGGTAACGGGCCCTGCCAAACAGCCTCGTCCTGCTTCATCGGTACCGCATTCCAGAAGATTATGATTGATTTTAAGTTTTAGCATATTATTCAAAATTCTTAAAAATTAAAGCAACCGTCAAATAAAGAAGCGCCAAATCTCAAAAAAAACAAATTCCAAATGAAAATCAAATCCCATATTCCTAAAGGCTAAAATTTGAAATTTGGAATTTGGAGTTTGAAATTTGGAATTTAACCAATAGTTGGAACATATTTTTCGTTATTTTGCCCAATAGAAACACACTAGATGAAAAAATTGTTTTTGCTCTTCTTTTTGGTTTGTGCCTCGGCAACTGTGTTTTCGCAAACTCCAAATGCAACAAAAGAAAAACCGCCTATGGATTATTATAAAATCATTTCAACGGCGCGCGATACAACATTCGTAGATACTACGCTCTCAATCAAGAAAAAATATAAGTTTAATTATTTGAGAAGGGACAATTTTGAACTGCTACAATTTTCAAACGTGGGGCAGACATATAATTCACTTGCCTATTCTTTTGACAGGTTGAATTTGAAACCGCTTTTTGTGGCTCAGTCGCATCATTTCAATTATAAGGAAATTGAAGATGTAAATTATTTTAATGTGCCCACGCCATTAACGGAACTCTACTTTAAAACTGCCTACGAGCAGGGGCAGCAGCTAGATGCTTTTTTTACGGTAAATACTTCGCCACAGTTCAATTTTTCAATTGGCTATAAAGGGGTTCGGTCATTGGGGAAATACCAACATATTTTAACGAGTACGGGGAACTTTCTTTTTACGGCAAATTATCACACCAAAAACAAACGTTACGTTGCACGTGCCCACGTAGCCGCACAGGATATTTTGAATGAGGAAAATGGCGGGTTGACCGATAATTCCTTGCAGCTTTTTATTAATGACGATCCCGAATTTCGCGACCGTGGAAGATTGGACGTGAAATTTGAGAATGCGGAAAACAAACTGGAAGGCCTTCGTTTTTACGGCGATCATTATTACGAATTGTTGAGCCAGCGCGACAGTACGGGCTATTCGGTATTGACAATTGGGAACGTGTTGAGCTATGAGGACAAATTTTTTCGATACAACCAAACCGCGTCATTTGCAGAATTTGGGCCTTCGTATGAGACCGCAGATTTATATACGAAAACGAAACTTGAAGATTTCAATGTAAAGGCGTATGCTGATTTTAACAACTCGCTTATCGGAAAAATTACGGCTTGGGCAGGCTATAACGATTTCAATTATGGGTACAATTCGGTATTAATTCTGGACGAACAGCGCATTCCCAACAGGATTAAAGGAAATATTATTGAAGCTGGTGCGGCGTACGAAAAGGAATACCGAGGATTTAAGCTTCGTGGAAAAGGGGCGATAAATGTGGCAGGCGATTTTGACGGAAATTATCTGCAAGGAGCCGCCTCTTTTGATTTGAATGAAGATTATAATGCGGAAGCTTCCATAACCGTACATTCGGTGGCGCCCAATTTCAACTTTTTGCTGTACCAAAGTGATTACCAAAATTACAATTGGAAGACCGAGCTGAATAATGTAAAAACCCAGGAACTGAAATTTCAAATAAACACCAAAAAATTCGGCAATGCGTCTGTAAGCTACACAGGAATTGACGATTATGCCTACTTTGGAATAAAGGAAAACGACAGCACGCCTTCGCCATTGCAGGCTTCGGAACGGGTTGATTATTTAAAAATAAAAGCTGAAAAGGAATTTAAATTTGGGCATTTTGGTTTTGAGAATACCGTGATGTACCAGCAGGTGTTGAGTGGCGAAACGGTTTTTAACGTGCCGCAAATTATTACTAGAAACACACTTTATTTTGAGGACCATTGGTTTAAACGTGCTTTGTTTTTGCAGACTGGGGTGGGTTTTAAATATTTCACCAAATACAACATGAATGCTTACGACCCTGTACTCGCGGAGTTTTATGTGCAGAACGAGCAGGAATTGGGTGGTTTCCCTTTGGTGGATATTTTTTTCAATGCGAAAATACGGCAGACGCGGATTTACTTTATTTATGAAAACTTTACCGCACTCTTCGGCGGAAAGAACGAATATTTTTCAGCCCCCGGCCAACCGTATCGCGACAATGTATTGCGCTTTGGTTTGGTGTGGAATTTCTTCCTTTAAAAAACCCGCCACTTTGGACGGGTTTGATGTTTTGTTTGATCGAGCCCTTCGGCTCAGGATAAACTAAAGTCGAGACCTAATTTCTTCTTAATCCCTCAAAAGCCCCCTAGAAATTACAATTTTCTGAATTTCTGAAGTGCCTTCGTAAATCTGAGTAATTTTTGCATCACGCATCAAGCGTTCCACGTGATATTCCTTAACATAGCCATTTCCGCCGTGAACCTGTACCGCTTCCACGGTTACGTCCATTGCTACTTGGCTGGCGTATAGTTTGGCCATGGCGCCGCTCATATCATAATTATTGCCTTGGTCTTTGTCCCAAGCCGCTTTCATCACTAAATGGCGGGCTGCTTCAATACTGGTATGCATATCGGCAAGTTTAAAGGCAATGGCTTGATGGTTGCAGATTTCGGTTCCGAATGCTTTACGAACCTTTGAATATTCGCGAGCCAAATCATAAGCTCCAGCGGCAATCCCCAAGGCTTGTGCCGCTATACCTATTCTTCCCCCGGAAAGTGTTTTCATCGCAAACTTGAAACCGAAGCCGTCTTCGCCAATTCTGTTTTCCTTAGGAACTTTTACGTCGTTGAAAATCAAGGAATGGGTGTCGCTCCCGCGGATACCAAGCTTGTCTTCCTTTGGGCCAATTTCAAAACCTTCCCAGCCTTTTTCAACTATAAATGCATTGATGCCCTTATGCTTTTTCTCCTTATCGGTCTGAGCGATTACCAAATAATAATCTGCGGTTCCACCATTGGTAATCCAGTTTTTGGTGCCGTTCAAAATATAATGGTCGCCTTTGTCAATGGCAGTTGTTTTTTGTGATGTGGCATCGCTACCCGCTTCCGGTTCGCTCAAACAAAACGCGCCCAGCTTTTCGCCCGTTGCCAATTTTGTTAGATATTTTTGCTTTTGGTCTTCATTTCCATAGGCTTGAAGGCCATAGCACACCAATGAATTGTTTACTGAAACGATTACGGAACACGAAGCGTCAATCTTGCTTAACTCTTCCATAACCAAAACGTAACTCACGGTATCCATTCCGCCGCCGCCGTATTTGGGGTCAACCATCATCCCCAAAAAACCGAGCTCGCCCATTTTCTTCACTTGTTCGGTCGGGAATTTTTGATGATTATCACGTTCTATAACGCCCGGAAGCAATTCGGTACGGGCAAAATCGCGAGCGGCGTCGCGAATCATTAACTGTTCTTCGGATAGACTGAAATCCATAGGCTTTTTATAAGTAAAAGTTATATTTTAACAAGAAAGAGCAAAGGTACTTATAAAAAGCAAATTCCAAAAAAGCAAATTCCAAATTCCAAAAAACAAAAAGCACCAAACCCCAAATCCCAAAATCCAAAAAAACCAGTTTTGGAATTTGGAGCTTGTAATTTGGATTTTCTTTGGAATTTGGAGCTTGTAATTTGGAATTTTTCAAAACATCATTAGTATCTTTAAACTTATAATGTTCCCAAAAAGTTGAAAAATAAAAAATACCATATCATCGGCGTTATGAGCGGCACTTCGCTGGACGGGATTGATTTGGCGGAAATTGTTTTTGACTATTCTAATGAAGTTTGGAATTTTGAAATACTCGCTACGGAAACTGTTCCCTATTCATCATTTTGGAAAAACGAGCTGCGCGAAGCCATAAATTATTCCGAAGAGAAACTTGAGCGGCTGGATTTTAAATACACCGAAAAGCTTTCCGAAGAGATTTCAAAATTCATAAAAAAACATAACATTCTTGAAATTGACGCAGTTTGTAGCCATGGCCATACCATTCTGCACCAGCCCGAAAAGGGTTTTACATATCAAATAGGCAATCTGCCGCGCATTTCAAAAATGATCGGCCACACTGTAGTTTGCGATTTTAGAGTGCAGGATGTGGAGTTGGGCGGACAGGGCGCTCCGCTGGTACCCATAGGAGATAAATTGCTTTTTTCCGAATACGATTATTGTTTGAATCTGGGCGGTTTTGCAAATTGTTCCTTTGAAAAAAACGGCGAACGGATTGCGTATGATATTTGCCCAGTGAATATTGTCTTAAATCATTATGCCGAAAAACTGGGAAAGGATTTTGACGAAGGTGGAAAACTGGCCGCTTCCGGAAACTTGGACGAAGGGTTGCTTCAAAAATTGAACGCACTTTCTTTTTATGTTGAAAAACCTCCGAAATCTTTGGGTTTGGAATGGGTGAAAGGGTATATTTTTCCGTTATTGGAAGCTTCTGAAATTTCTTCCGAAGCTATTTTGCGAACCTTTACGGAGCACATTGCCGTGCAGCTTGCCAATCAGTTTTCAGATAAAGTTTCCGTATTAATTACTGGGGGCGGCGCATACAATTCTTTTTTGATTGAACGTTTGAAAAATCTCGCTCCGGTTGAGGTTATTATTCCTTCAGCAGAAATTTTAGAATATAAGGAAGCCCTTATTTTTGGACTTTTGGGTGTGTTGAAATTCCGCGATGAGGTAAATTGTTTGGCGAGTGTAACGGGGGCTAAAAAAGATCATTCCTCGGGGAAAGTTTATAGATAATTATAATATTATTATCTTTCGCTTCTTCTATTATTAATATATATGAAACTTTACTGGATTATCTTTCTTTTTACTACGGTAGTTTTGTCTCAAAATACTGATGATGAATATGAATCGAATAAAATTATTTGGAATCAAGACAAAAAATTAGAATGGAAAGATTTCACAGGAGCTCTGGATCCCAATCTTTTTGGAAATGCATTGACAAGTTATAAGATTGAAATTATCCCTGAAAATGTTTTAGTAGATGCTGAAGATAATATTCAAAATTATGAGAATTTGACTGTAGTGGCAAAATTTTATAAAGATAAGTCTTGGGCAACATCCAGAACGGATGGGTTACTTGCCCATGAGCAATTGCACTTTGATATTGCTGAATTATACGCGCGAAAAATCAGGAAAAAATTTTCAGAATTAAAGAGTGTTAATGAACAACGGTTTGCTGTTTATGCTTCGGCATATGAGATTTTATGGCAAGAATGCAGGGAATATCAGAAAATGTACGATTCCCAAACAAAGAATGGTATACTAACTGAGGAAAATAATATTTGGATAAATAAGGTATTGAATGAAATTATGGAACTGAATGAATTCAAGTAAGTCTTCAAGTTTCTTATCAACCATTTTTCACCGTTAGCTTTTCTTCCATAAATTTTACCTAAAAAAAATATAAACCCCTCACAAGTTTTTTATATTTGTCCTCACACTACGAAGCTTTAGCGAAGGAGTGACTTAACTCTCCACACTTAATGAAGGAATTACTTAAAAAGTACGAAGAAAAAGATCCCGAAATTGTTTTTCATTGGAATGACCCCGAAACCGAGGCCGAAGGCTGGACGGTCATTAACTCTTTGCGCGGCGGTGCTGCCGGAGGTGGAACCAGAATGCGAAAGGGACTTGACGCCAATGAGGTGCTCTCACTTGCAAAAACAATGGAAGTGAAATTTACGGTAGCAGGACCAGCAATTGGCGGCGCCAAAAGCGGTATCAACTTTGATCCTTCGGATCCACGTAAAAAAGGTGTTTTGGAACGCTGGTTTAAGGCAGTTTCGCCTTTGCTAAAAGCGTATTACGGTACTGGAGGCGATTTAAACGTTGATGAAATTCACGAGGTAATCCCAATGACCGAACAAAGCGCTGTTTGGCACCCGCAGGAGGGCGTTTTTAACGGACATTTTTCCCCAACGGAAGCAGATAAAATCAACAGAATTGGTCAGTTGCGCCAGGGAGTTATAAAAGTTTTGGAGAACGTAAATTTCTCCCCAGATGTTTCCAGAAAATACACTGTGGCCGATATGATAACTGGTTATGGCGTTGCCGAAGCTGTACATCATTATTACGATATTTATGGTGGAAGTGTAAAAGGAAAACGTGCCGTGATTCAAGGGTTTGGAAATGTTGGTGCCGCTGCTGCTTATTATCTTTCGCAGATGGGAGTCAGAATTGTGGGCATTATTGACCGCGACGGAGGAATCATCAATAAAGAGGGTTTTTCTTTTGAAGAGATTAAACAACTTTTTCTTAAAAAGGACGGTAATACTTTAGTTGCTGATAAAATGATCCCTTTTGAGGAGATAAATGAGAAAATCTGGAAACTTGAAACAGAGATTTTTGCACCTTGCGCGGCCTCGCGATTGATCACTAAAGAACAGATTTCACAAATGATTGAAACTGGTTTGGAAGTTATAAGTTGTGGTGCGAATGTGCCCTTTGCCGATAAAGAAATTTTCTTCGGGCCTATAATGGAATTTACCGATGAGCGCGTGAGTTTGATACCAGATTTTATTAGTAACTGCGGAATGGCACGTGTTTTTGCATACTTTATGGAGCGTAAAGTTCAAATGACGGATGAGGCTATCTTTAACGATACATCCATTACCATCAAAAACGCGATACAAAATACTTTTGATAACAACAGTACAAAAACAAACATTAGCAAAACCGCTTTTGAAATAGCGTTGAAGCAATTGTTATAATTTTCAATAATCAGCATTTATTATGGAATCAATTATCATTTTAATTTTTGTAATAGGATATCTTTCTATAACCTTAGAACATCCCTTAAAACTTGACAAAACGGTACCTGCTCTTATTATGGCTTCGCTTATTTGGGCTGTTTTGGCCATTGGGTTTACCAGTGGATGGTTTGATGTAATAAATACAGAAGAGCAGGCTTTTAATTTTCTTTCCGGGGGTGAACATGCCATGGAAGGCTTTGAAGGAACGCTACTTCATCATTTAGGAAAAACGGCTGAAATACTCATTTTTCTTATTGGAGCTATGACGATTGTTGAAATCATTGACCTTCACCGCGGTTTTGAAGTTCTGAAAAGTGCCGTTAAAACAAAGAGCAAACGAAAGCTTTTGTGGATCATTGGGGTACTTGCATTTTTCCTTTCTGCAATTATTGATAATCTTACCGCAACTATTGTATTGATTACATTATTAAGAAAGCTGATTCATAAAAGAGAAGATAGACTTTGGTATGCCGCAATGGTGGTAATAGCTGCTAATGCGGGTGGAGCTTGGTCTCCAATTGGTGATGTTACGACCACCATGCTTTGGATTGCCAAAAAAGTATCTGCTGCGGGCCTAATTGAATATGTAGTAATACCTTCCATTGTTTGTTTTGCCCTGCCATTCATAGTAGCAAGCTATATGCCCGCCTTCCGTGGACACATTGAGGTTGACGCGCGTGAAGACAAAGAGGAGGAAGCGCTTTTGAGCAGCAGGACCATGTTATTTCTAGGTTTGGGAATGATTGTTTCCGTACCTGTTTTTAAAACATTAACGCATTTACCGCCTTATATGGGCATGATGCTTGCTTTGGGTGTGGTTTGGCTTGTTTCAGAATATATTCATCCAGAAGAAGATTTCAGCAAGGAAAGAAGACACCTGTATTCCGCACACAAAGCATTGTCGCGTATTGAAATTTCGAGCATTCTTTTCTTCCTCGGAATCTTAATGGCCGTTGCAGGGCTTGAAAGTCTTGTATATGGAGTTGTTAACGGGGAAGAGGTAGGAACGCTTCGCTACTTGGCCGAAGTGTTGCAAAGCGCCATCCCCAATCAGGATATCGTAGTTATCTTGCTTGGTATTTTATCTGCAATTATAGACAACGTTCCTTTAGTAGCTGCTTCTATGGGAATGTACGATTTGCCAATGGACTCCGTCTTGTGGCACTTTATTGCCTATTCTGCCGGTACGGGCGGAAGTATGCTCATTATCGGTTCTGCCGCTGGTGTGGCCGCAATGGGAATGGAGCGCATAGACTTTATCTGGTATCTTAAAAAGATTACTTGGCTTGCTTTCATAGGTTTTATAGCCGGTGCTGGAGTATTCCTTTTAATAGAAAGAGTGCTATTTCACAATGCATAACAATTTCTGAAACCATATACCGTTATTCACTAAAACAAAACCTTTTTTATGTTAAACTTCTTTATTCAAGAGGGTGCAGAGGTAGCACAGGATCTTGAACCAATTTCTGAAGAAAAAACGCTATCCATAATGGACCTCCTTTTAAATGGAGGAGTGGCAGGACAAATAATAATAATGGTACTTTTTGTACTGTTGTTTGTTGCTGTGTATATTTATTTTGAACGTTTATTTGCCATTAAAGCTGCTTCCAAAATGGACAGCAACTTTATGAACCAAATACGAGACCATGTTGCTAAAGGAAATATCCAAGCTGCAAAAGTGTTATGCGCGCAGAATAATACACCGGTTTCACATTTGACCGAAAAAGGAATTTCCCGAATAGGAAGCCCTTTGGAAGACATCAACACTGCAATTGAAAATGCAGGGCGTTTGGAAGTGTACAGACTCGAAAAAAACGTAAGTGTTTTGGCAACTATAGCGGGAGCAGCCCCTATGATTGGTTTCTTGGGAACCGTTATCGGGATGGTTTTGGCTTTCCACCAATTGGCCACCAGTAGCGGCCAGGCCGAAATGGGAAGTCTTGCCGAAGGTATTTATACCGCAATGACTACAACCGTTGCAGGTTTGATTGTGGGTATTATTGCCTATATGGGCTATAACCATTTGGTTGTAAAGACAGATAAGGTGGTGCACCAAATGGAAGCCACGGCTGTTGATTTCCTTGACATTTTAAATGAACCTGCTTAATGAACTTAAGAGGAAGAAATAAAGTAAGTGCCGAGTTCAGCATGAGTTCCATGACAGATATTGTTTTTCTGTTATTGGTGTTTTTCCTGCTTACTTCGCCTGCAATAACACCAGATGCTTTGGATTTGATACTTCCGAAGGCAAAAGGAAAAACGTCAAATGTGCAGAAAGCTTCCGTCAGCATCACAAAAGATGGCGCTTATTATGTAGATAAAGAACGTGTAAGTGAATACAGCATAGAGAGCGAATTGAAAAAAACACTTGCCGGGCAAGAAGAACCTACTATCATCCTACGCGCCGAAGAGGGAGTGCCCATTGAAGATGCCGTTTTTGTGATGGATATAGCAAACCGCAACAATTTTAAAGTGGTGCTAGCGGTTCGTCCGAACTAATAAAATGCTTCTCGGCATATTTTTTGAAAAAGAAAAGAAATAATAATTCTCACCCATGAGCCTGCTCGATACTGAACATAAACGAAAAAGTATGACCATCACGGTAATTGTGCATGTAATCATTCTTATTCTTTTGTTTTATGTGGGGATGAAATATATGGATCCTCCATTGGAGCAGGGCATAGCGGTAAATTTTGGAACTACCGATACTGGTAGTGGAAACATACAGCCCACTGAAAAAATTCAGTCCGCACCGCAGAAAACCACAGCTCAACCTGTTTCACAACCAAAGTCTGAAATAAAGGAAGAAGTAGTTACCCAAGACAATGAAGACGCACCGGTAATTAAAAAGGAAAAACCCAAAAAGGAGCAAACTGAAACTCCAGTAAAGGAACAGCCTAAAAAAGAAGTAAAAAAGCCAGATCCCAAACCCGATAAAGCTACCACCGATGCGCTTTCAAGTATTTTAAACGGCCCAAAAAGTGACGGAACCGCAAAAGGAGGCGAAGGCAACGACGCTAACCCGGGTGACAAGGGAAGCCCCGATGGCGATCCCAAAGCAAGTGCGTATTACGGCACCGGCAAAGGTTTGGACGGCGATGGCAATTATTTACTCGGTGGAAGAAAAGCGCTGAATAAGGAAAAGTTTGTGCAGGATTGCAACGAGGCTGGAACGGTTGTGGTTAGCATAGAAGTGGACCGCAGCGGGAGAGTGATTAGTGCAACCCCAGGTGTGCGCGGAACAACAAACAATACCCGTTGTTTATTGGAGCCCGCCAAAAGAGCCGCTTTGGCCACAAAATTTAATGCCGACGATAAAGCTCCCGCAAAACAGATTGGCAAGATTATTTATAAATTCAGTCTGTCACAATAGCGAATTCCTTTAAAGGAATGCCTTTATTTTTTCAGTATCTTTAAACTTCAAAAAAAGATACTATGCTTCGTATTTCTACTTTTCTGCTAATTATAATTTGTTTTGTTGGATGTAAAAATTCTTCCGAAAAAACCATTTCAAAAATTTCCGAAGAAGAAAAAAAAGAAAAATATCCGCACGACTTTATGTTTATGCAAAGGGCGTACCCCAACGGCAAATTGAACACTGCTGCATACGCCGAAGCAATACAATGGAAACTTCAAGTTGCAAACAAGGGAAATGCCAATGCTATTTGGGAGTTCAGCGGCCCGCTGAATATTGGAGGAAGAATCACCGATATTGAAATTCCTTCCACCCAACCCGAAGTTTATTATGTGGGTGCTGCATCGGGCGGGATTTTTAAAACCATAAACAGTGGCGATGATTGGACCCCAATTTTTGACGAGCAGCAAATGCTTTCCATTGGCGATATAGAAATTTCAAAAACAGACAATAATTTAGTGTGGGTTGGAACAGGTGAAGTAAATGCTGGTGGAGGTTCATTAGTTTACGATGGCGATGGAATTTATAAAAGTACCGATGGTGGTGCAACTTGGCAATCCAAAGGTTTGCCGGATATAGGCAGCGTGGGCAAAATTGTTTTAGACCCAAATAACGACAACACGGCCTTTGTTGGGGCAATGGGGCCCTTGTTCAGAAATAGTGCCAATCGCGGCGTATATAAAACAACGAACGGAGGCGATAGCTGGCAGCAGGTTCTGTTTGTTAGTGACTCTACAGGAGTGATAGATATGTCCATTCATCCCACCAATGGAAATATCGTTTATGCAGCAAGTTGGGAACGTATTCGGCGCCCAAACAATAGACAATACGGTGGAATAACCTCGGGAATTTATAGAACCACGGATGGTGGTACCAATTGGACGGAACTGGCCAACGGTTTGCCAAACCTAGCTTTCCAAAAAGGGCGAATCAGTATAGATATTTCGCAATCAAACCCAAATGTGCTTTATACCCGGTACGCAGATGCAACGGGAAACATTCAAGGTGTATATAAAACCACAAACGGCGGCGATACTTGGACTGCCGTTAACTCAAGTCAGTTGACCGATGTAGGTTTTCATTGGTGGTTTGGTGGAATTTTTATCGATCCCACAGATGAAAACACAATCTACAATGTGGATTTTGAAGTGCAAAAATCTACAAACGGAGGAGTAAGTTGGGGAAATTCTTTTACAAACGCACATGTTGACCAGCATGCGCTTGCCTTCAACGCTTCTGTGCCTGGAGAAGTCTTGCTCGGAAATGATGGTGGGCTTTATTACAGCAGTAATGGTGGTTCTTCTTCGGTAAAGAATGTAAAGCTTCCCATTACACAATTTTATAGAATGCACGTAGATGCGCAAAACGAAAATAAAATTTATGGTGGAGCCCAAGACAACAGCACAAGTCGTACCCAAACAGGAGGTTTAACGGATTGGAATATAATCTATGGCGGCGATGGCTTTCAACCGCTGGTTGACCCTACAAATACGAATGTAATTTATGCGCTATATCAATATGGGTCGTTGGGAAAATCTACTAACAATGGCAGCTCGTTTTCCAATGCTACTAGTGGAATTTCCGGTGGCGACCGAAAGAATTGGGATACGCCTATTACTTTTGATCCCTCAAATTCGCAAACCCTTTATTACGGTGCAAATAGAGTTTATAAAACCACAAATGCCGCTGGTAATTGGGCGGCAATAAGTCCAGACTTGACCAATGGCCCCCACAGCGGAAACCTTACATACGGCACAATAACAACCATTAGTGTTTCGCCCTTGGACAATGAAATTATTTTTGTGGGTACTGATGATGGAAAAGCGTGGGTAACGCAAAATGGAGGTTCTAATTGGACAGATATCTCTGCGGGAGTTCCCAACAGATGGGTTACCAAAATCCTGGCTTCCCGGGAAGACCCGAACACGGTTTATTTAACGCTTTCGGGATATCGATATGGAGAAGATGTGGGCCACGTTTATAAAAGCACTGATCTGGGAAACAATTGGGTTGATATTTCCGCGAGTTTGCCAGATATTCCCGTAAACGATATAGTGCAGGACGGTTTTGGAAATCTTTTTGTGGCTACCGACGTGGGCGTTGTCGCCACTGCCGATGAAGGCGTGAATTGGAGCGTTTTGGGGGAGAATCTGCCTTCCGTAGTAGTTACGGATTTACATATTCACGAAGGATCCCAGTTTTTGTTCGCCGCTACTTTTGGGCGCTCAACATATAAAATTGATATTTCAAATGATATTTTAACCCAAGATGAAACCGTGTTTTCTTCGGAAGTAAAAGTGTATCCAAATCCTGCTTCAGAAATGGTTACGATTTCAAACGCATCTAATTCTGAAAAATCTTCTGTATCAATATATGATGTTATGGGAAGAGTTGTGAAACAGCTTGATTTCAAGGGCAAGGAGCTTCAGCTTTCCGTTGAAAATTTTCAGCCCGGAATTTACTATTTGAAAATTTCCGAAGGAAAAAAACAGACCACAAAAAAACTGATTGTTAAATAAAATCTTTTGGCCATCAACTATTCAGAAACCATCGCGTGGCTTTTCACACAGCTGCCAATGTACCAACGGGTGGGGCAGTCTGCCTATAAAGCAGATTTAGCCGCGACCATAAAGCTTGCCGCTTATCTAAAAAATCCTGAAGAAAGTTTTAAAAGTATACATGTTGCCGGTACCAATGGTAAAGGCAGTACGAGCCATATGCTGGCTTCGGTGTTTCAGGAAGCGGGCTATAAAACCGGGCTTTACACTTCGCCGCATTTGAAGGATTTCAGGGAGCGGATAAAGATTGATGGCGAAATGATTTCGGAGCAATACGTTTCAAATTTTGTCGAAAAACACAAACCTTTTTTCGAAGACAATCAACTCTCTTTTTTTGAAATGACGGTGGGTTTGGCGTTTGATTATTTCAGAAATGAAAAAGTGGATGTTGCCATTATTGAAGTAGGGATGGGCGGCAGGCTGGACAGCACAAATATCCTTACGCCCGAAGTTTCGGTGATTACGAATATAGGTTTGGATCACACTCAGTTTTTAGGGGATACCTTGGAAAAAGTTGCATCAGAAAAAGCTGGGATAATTAAAGATCGAGTGCCTGTTGTTATTGGAGAAACGCTGCCGGAAACAAAACAGGTTTTTGAAGAAATTGCTTCGAAAAGGAATGCGCCAATTTCTTTTGCTGAAACTTGTGATAGTTCAAAACATACTTCTGATTTAAAAGGCTTTTATCAGCAAAAAAACATAAAAACTGTTTTGGCAACTTTGAAAGTTTTGCAGGAAAAAGGTTGGAATATTTCCGAAGAAAATATTCAGACCGGATTGAAGCATACAGTGAAAAATACAGGTTTAATGGGGCGTTGGCAAATTTTAGGGAAAAAGCCGAAAGTGGTTTGTGATACAGGGCATAATAAAGAGGGGTTGCAAATGGTGATGGAGCAGCTGGCAAAAGAAGATTTTCAAAACCTTCATATTGTTCTTGGTGTTGTAAGCGATAAGGATTTGGGTTCGGTTTTGCCTCTATTTCCAAAAAACGCAACTTACTATTTCTGTAAGCCCAATATTCCGCGGGGTTTGGATGCTTCACTGTTATTGACCAGAGCAAGAGGTTTTGGGCTTGAGGGAGAGGAATATATTTCAGTCTCAAAAGCTTATAAGGCCGCGATTAATGCGGCTTCAGTAAATGATTTGATTTTTGTAGGCGGAAGTACTTTTGTGGTTGCGGAAGTTTTGTGATTTTTTTCAAATAAATGTTTGCGGGAATTAAAAACTAACTTATATTTGCAACCTCAAAACAATGAGGGCGATTAGCTCAGCTGGTTCAGAGCACCTCGTTTACACCGAGGGGGTCGGGGGTTCGAACCCCTCATCGCCCACCAGATTTTAAAAACCGAAGTGAAAGCTTCGGTTTTTTTATTATACTATTCCACATTTCATATTAAAATTAATAAGTTTAACTTTGGCTGAATTCATATTTTAAAAACAAAAATTCTTGAACCCATTCTTTAAAAACATAATAGTCAACGTTGTAAAAAACCGTCAAAAGCATAAGAAACCTTCACAGATTTCTGAGCCTTTTGAAAAACGGGTAAAAAACCTAGAGGTAGAAGTAGTTCACGAAGTCTGGGATTTTTTCTATTTGCTGTTGGGTGTAATTTCGGCTTCTTTCGGTTTGCGAGGTTTTTTGATGCCAAACAGTTTTATAGATGGCGGGGTAACGGGTATTTCACTGATGGTAAATGAACTGGCGGGTATTTCATTTCCACTGTTGTTGGTGTGCTTTAACCTTCCTTTTTTGGCGTTGGCATATTTTTCAGTAGGCAGAAGATTTGCAATAAAAAGTGTGCTAGGCATTATACTTTTGGCAACTGCGGTTGCGCTAATACCCTATCCGTTGATTACCGATGATAAAATTCTAGTGGCCGCTTTCGGCGGACTTTTTTTAGGGCTGGGAATAGGGTTGGCCATTCGGGGCGGTGCAATTATTGATGGCACCGAGATTTTGGCAATATTCATAAGCCGAAAAACAAGCCTAACGGTGGGAAATGTAATTATGATTTTCAATGTGATCATTTTTATAACGGCGGCCTATTTTCTTTCTACGGAAATCGCATTGTATGCAATCCTTACCTATTTCGCCGCTTCAAAAACGGTTGACTTTGTAATTGACGGGATTGAAGAATTTATGGGAATAACCATTATTTCAGAAAAGAATGAGGAAATACGCTTGGCCATTATTGAAAAAATGGGCCGTGGCTGTACTATTTTTAAAGCCGAAAATGGGTTTGCAAAAGAAGGTGAAACCCGAAAGCCCGTAGATGTGGTATATACTGTAATTACACGTTTGGAAATGAGTAAATTGAAGACGGAAGTAGATAAGATTGATTCGCAGGCGTTTATGATTATGACTTCGGTGAAGGACGCAAAAGGCGGAATGATAAAAAAGAAACCTATAAAAAAATTCGACAAATAGATATCTTGTTTCTTTTGGATTTTGGAATTTGTATCTTCGCATTTAATAAAAAAGGGTCATTAACTCAGTTGGTTCAGAGTGTTACCTTGACAGGGTAGAAGTCACTGGTTCGAATCCAGTATGACCCACAAAATAATATTTAAAGTCACTGTTCTACAGGTACTTCGGAACAGTATGTCCCAACATAAAAAGTCCCGATGAGAATTTTCTTCGGGATTTTTTTTGTTTCTATAATATACGTAGTAGTACTTATAGGAATAAAAGCTTTTATAACTAATATTATATAATCACTTTTATACTATATAAAATGGCAGGAGAAGCGCAAGATAGTAATTGGCCTTTACCCAAATTTTACTTTACTGTACATTTAGGTTCACAGGATAATGAAGCTTCCTTTCAAGAAGTTTCAGGCTTAGATATTGAAGCCCAAGTAATAGAATATAGGCACAATGATAGCGTGCAATTTTCTACGATAGATATGCCGGGTATCGCTAAAACAGGAAATGTAACCTTGAAGAAGGGTATCTTTATAAATGACATCAATTTCAGAAAATGGTATGATGCCATAAAAATGAATACCATAAAAAGAGAAACTGTTACCATCCAACTTTTGGACGAAACTGGAAGCCCTGTAATGACTTGGACTTTAAACAATGCTCGGCCCACAAAAATAACAGCAACTGATATGAAATCGGATGCAAATGAAGTTACTGTAGAAACTTTAGAACTCCGCCATGAAGGTTTAACTATTAAAAACGGATAGATGAATGAGTTTCTTCCCGTGGCTTTTTATTTTCAACTAAGTTTTAGTGATATAACTGCAAACCACACTGTTGTTTTTAAGGAATTATCTGGAATTTCAATGGAAATGAACACAGAGGAAATTTCAGATAACAGCTTCAAACATCGCGTTCACCCTTCTGCAAAATTCTCAAACTTAGTTTTAAAGCGAGGTATGGCTTCCATAGATTCTGAAATAGTAACTTGGTGTTTAAGAAGCTTTAACGGTAATTTAGAAAGCTCAATCGAGACCAAAAATATAATTGTTAACTTGCTGGATGAAGCCAGAAATATTCTTAAATCTTGGAGTTTTGTGAATGCCTGGCCCGTAAAATGGGCGGTTTCAGATTTAAATTCTGATAATAAGATTATGATTGAATCTTTAGAACTTGCTTATGGTTCTTTTCAATAATTTTAAATAACGTCCAAAACCCTTTCCAGAGCCATTCCACGGGAGCCTTTAATTAAGATTGTAGCATTGCTGGGATTTTCGCTTATGAGCTCCTTTTTTAACTCTTCAAAAGTTTCAAATTGCCTTATATGAGAAGCAGTGTTTGATGTTTTAAAGAAATTGCTTCCTATTAAATAGACTTTTCCAAAAGGATTTTCTATTAAATAATTAACGATGTTTTGGTGCTCTTTGTTGGCATCCTTTCCCAGTTCAAACATATCTCCCAAAAACAATATCTTGTTTCCGCCATTGGCATGTTTAAAATTCTCCAAAGCAGCAAGCATACTTGTTGGATTGGCGTTATAGGCATCCATTAAAATGCTGTTAGAGCCTTTTTTTATTAACTGCGAGCGATTATTGGAGGGCACATATGCTTCAATCCCAGCTTTAATTTTTTCAGAAGAAACTTTAAAATAGGAGCCTATTGCAATGGCCGCAGAAAGGTTTACAAAATTATAAGCGCCCACTAAATTACTTTGAATATTTGTGCCGTCAAACGCTACCAAAAGATGGTGCGAACTGTCCAATAATTGAATGTTGAAATCACTTTGTTCAGTGCCAAATGTTATTCTGTCAATTTCTTCTGAATTGGTCATTTGTTTAGGGTCATTGGCATTGACAAAAACTTTTTTATTGTGTTTTTTCAGAAATTGATAAAGTTCGGTTTTGCCCTGTACTACGCCTTCAAGGCTTCCAAATCCCTCCAAATGAGCCTTCCCGAAGTTTGTAATGTAGCCGTAATCGGGCTGTGCAATTTCGCTCAGCAATTTGATTTCGCCCAAATGGTTAGCGCCCATTTCAACAATACCTATTTCGGTTTGCTTATTCATCTTCATAAGCGTTAAGGGAACGCCTATGTGGTTATTTAAATTACCCTCTGTTGCAACAGTGTTGAATTTTTGGGAAAGAACTGCGTTAATGAGTTCTTTGGAAGTAGTTTTTCCATTACTTCCAGTAAGGGAAATAATAGGGAGGGCTAAATATTTTCTATGAAAACTCGCCAATTGTTGAAGCGCCAAAAGTACATTTTCAACTAAAATTGTTTCCCCGTTTGATTTATGAAAAACTTCTTCATCCACTACAACCTTAAATGCACCTTTGTCCAATGCTTCCTGGGCGAAAAGATTTCCGTTAAAATTTTCACCTTTTAAAGCGAAGAAAAGACAGTCCCTGAATATTTTACGAGTGTCTGTACTTATTCCGTTACTCTGTAAAAAATAGTGATGTAGAGTTGCTATATTCATAAAATAAATATACTAAAAAACCCTCCGAAGCTGTATGCCAGGAGGGCTGTTTTTATAAATTTTGAAATTTTAGTTTCTAGGGCGTTTTCCTTTTTTGGATTTTGAACCCACACGACTCATAGCACATCTAAACCCGATATAGTCTGTTGCCATATCTTGCGGGAAATAACGTCTCTGCGCTGGGTCTAGCCAGTAATCGCGATCTCTCCAAGAACCTCCTTTGTAAACACGAACTTCATTATCCACCAAAGTTGTTCTGCTTGAAGATTTGTCATATTGACGATCTAATGCACCAGTGCTATCAGCATATACTTTTTGGATAGGCGAATTGTACATACGGTTCGTTCCATCACCACTTTCGCTTTCATCGTCAGCGAATGATTGATAGTAACGGGACGAACGTTTGTCACCATCTCTGTAATCACGGTTGTCGCTTTCGGAGAAGTTTGTGCGTAAATAAGTTTCGTTTTCATCAACCGGCACTTGAAGAATTTCTCCAGGTAAGTTGCGGGCTACGATTTTTCCATTGCTTAATGTGTCATAAATTATGGAGTCCATAGTAACCACTTTTACTTTCCCGTCTTCACCAATAGCGTTCTTGGTGTAAACGTTTCCACGGTAATAGTTAAAGTCGTTAAACTCATCATCTACAATCGGACGGTAAACGTCGGCAACCCATTCTGCAACGTTTCCGGCCATATCATAAAGTCCGAAGTCGTTTGGCTCGTATGATTTTACTTGTGCAGTTATATCTGCACCGTCATCACTCCATCCTGCTATTCCTCCGTAATCACCATCACCTTGCTTAAAGTTTGCCAATTGGTCACCTCGAGATCTTCTTTTTCCAGAGCGAGTGTACTGACCTTCCCAAGGATACTTTTTCTTTCCTCTGTAAACATTATAATTACGAAGACCCACTAGGCCAAGTGCTGCATATTCCCACTCTGCCTCGGTTGGCAGACGGTAGGAAGGCATTAATAAGCCATCTTTACGCTGAATATATAAGTTTGTGCTGTCTTTGCTTCTTTTGGCAATAGATTCAGATTTTTTTCCTCCACGGGTAATAGAATCATTACCTCCGTAGGTTAGCGTTGGAGCATTTAAATAGGTTTCTGTGTTGAAAGTTTCACCCGGTTCAACATCATAACGTGCGTTACGCGATGTAACACCTGCGGTTTCCAAAACCATTTCGTTTACACGGTCTGTTCTCCAATTGCTGAATTCAACTGCCTGTACCCAACTAACACCAACCACTGGATATTCTGCATACGCAGGGTGACGAAGGTAGTTATTGGTCATAACCTCATTAAAACCTAAGCGGTTTCTCCATACAAGTGTATCTGGTACTGCGCCTTCATATATTCTTCTGTAGTTTTCATCAGAGGGTGGGAATACTTTTTTCAACCAATCTAAGTATTCAAGATACATAAGGTTTGTAACCTCTGTTTCATCCATATAAAAGGATTGTACGTGCTGTTGATTTGGAGAGTTGTTCCAATCGTGCATTGGATCGTCCTGAACTCTTCCCATAGTGAAGGTTCCTCCTTCAACAAATACTAGCCCTGGGCCAGTTTCCTGTTCTTTGGTTTGGGGGTCATACTGAAAGCCGCCTTCTTTGGCGTTCATTTTCCAACCAGTGGCACGGGAACTGTTTTTATAGTCCCTAGTTTTGTTGCAACCTACAAAGAGTGAGGCCACTATTACAGTAACAAATAGCTTTAATGCTAGGTTTTTTCTTAACATCATAGATTCAAATATGATAAAATTGGGTTCGCAATATAGTAATTAACGGCAAAAACACAATAATATTTTGTTATTATTGCGCTGTGGGGTTTTAAAAGGTTTTACGACCAATCCCGAATGCAAACGTATTAGTTTTAAAATTATTATCCTAATACCACAATAGAGAAAAAGTTTAAAAATATTGGCTTATACTAAGTGTATATTTGAAGCGTTATTGGTACTAATGAGAAAAGCAATACTTCTTTTTATTTTATTTGTTATGCCTTTTATAGGAGAGGCACAGTCAAAAAGTGTAACCATAGATTGGGGAGATTCCAGTCCAACTGCTAGCAGTGTCGGGGTTAATAAATCATCAGTTTCTGCGAAAGAAAAGGCTATCGCGTCCCTAAAGCTTCAATTAAACAAGGAGAGGGTCATCTACCAAACAAAATGGGAAGATGCGAACATTGCTGATAAAAATTCTTTAAGAATTACCAATGTTCGTTATGGTTCCGTTTCCTCCGCAGAATTGAACAAAATCAATACAGAGCTGGTGCCGAACAATCTGGAATATAGTATAGGTAGCACCCGGTCTAGGGATAAGCTTTTCACAATATTGAAAATTTCACCTATTGTTAAAACTTCTGGGGGCTACCAAAAAGTTATATCCTTTAATGTAGATTACCGTTATACTCCACAAGCCTGCCCCGATTATACTCCAGAAATTATAAACTCTGTACTTGCCACAGGGCAATGGTTTAAATTTAAGGTAGAAAAAACGGGCATCCATAAAATTGATAAATCTTTCCTGAACAGCTTGGGAATGAATACCGACGGTATCAATCCAAGAAATATAAAAATATATGGTTTTGGCGGAAAATCTTTGCCGTTGTTGAATTCAGAAAACAAATTTTTTGATCTTCCCGAAAACGCAATCCAGGTTGTGGGTGAAGAAGATGGCTCTTTTGATGGGGGCGATTATATATTGTTTTATGGGTCAAACACCGAGGGTTATGTTGAAGAAAACGACTCTAACCTAAACCCTTATAGTGACGAATCATATTATTACATCACTGCTGATGGAGCCCCGGGCAAAAGGGTAAGGGCCATGGTGGAGCCTACGGGCGCTGTAGAATTTACAATCAACGAATTTGACGATTATAAATTTCACGAAGAAGACGAAGAAAGCCCTACAAAGTTGGGAAGAAAGTGGTTCGGTAATCGTTTTGATATCGAAAATGAACAGAGCTTCACTTTTGAATTTCCGAATATAGTTGCAGGCAAGCCTATGCAGTTAACTATCAAATCTGCTGCGGCCTCTGAAAGTAATACCTCTATGGCTGTAACCGTAAACAGCACGAGCTTGGACCCAATTACATTTAGCAGATTGGGAATAGGAGGGTTGTTGGATTTGGATGATTATTATGAGGAAATTGCAGCAAGTAATGAATCAGTACAGGTAGATTTAATGTACAACAATGCCGGTAATCCATCGAGCATAGCATATTTGGACTATATAGGATTATGGGCAGTCCGCAAATTGAGCGGAGTGGATGGGCAGTTTAATTTCAGATATAAGGCTGCAACTACACTAGCTGGCGTGGGTGAATATCAAATTAGTAATGCTTCCCAGTTTTCACAAGTTTGGGATGTTACCGATACGCAATTCATAACTTCCAAACAAAATGAAGGGAACGCGTCCACGTTTAGCTTTAAACAGACACTTGGTGAGGTTCGTGAATATGTAGCGATAAACCCAAATAACTATTTTGTCCCCATTAAAACAGCACAGCCGGTAGTTCAGAACCAAAATTTGAAAGGCACTATTTTTAAAGATGCCTCGGGTAATTTTCAAGATGTTGATTACATTATAATTACTGCGCCATTCCTTATTCAGCCTGCTTTGCGGTTGGCTACATACCATAAAAATCTTCAGGGCTTAAATGTAAAGGTTGTTACCACAGATAAGATTTATGAAGAATTCAGCTCGGGGAGGCAGGATATCAGCGCCATCCGAAACTTTGTGCGCTACGTTTACCATAATGCGTCAACAGAAGCAAAACGCGTAAAATATGTGGGCATTATCGGTGATGCTTCCATCGATTATAAAAATAGACTTGCAAACAACAATAATATTGTGCCAACCTTCCAGACCCTTACGGGTGTAAGCATTGCACAATCGTATATGTCTGATGATTTCTTCGGAAATATGGACGAATGCGAAGGCGCCATTGGTACGGGCAGGGATGACAATGATTTGTTGGATATAGCTATGGGAAGAATATTGGCTGATGATGTTTCACTCGCCAATGCAATGGTAGACAAAATAATAAAATATACTTCTGAAAGTTCCTATGGCAACTGGAGAACCAATTTCGTATTAATATCAGACGATATCGATAAAGATAACGATAAACAGTTGGAGCTAAAACTGGATGCGCTTGGCGATGAAATTTCACAAGAGAAACCTTTCATAAACATAAAAAAAATTCATACTGATGCCTATCAGCAAGAAGCTTCAGCCGGAGGGAATAGATATCCAGAGGTGAACGAAGCCATAAAAAGCGCTTTTGACGTTGGGGCAATAATCATTGATTACTTTGGGCACGGAGGTGAAGACGGACTCGCTTCAGAATACATCTACACAAAAGAAGCAGCCCAAAACTTCACTAACAAGGACAACCTTCCTTGTATGGTAACGGTAACCTGCGAGTTTACAAAGTTTGATAATCCTTTACGCATAACGGCTGGGGAGCTCACATATCAAAACAGGCAAGGCGGCGCTATTTCCTTGGTAACTACTACTCGGGCAATCTATGTTTCTACGGGAGTTGAGTTTAACCAATTACTGGCAGATAATCTTTTTGGATACGGAAGGGATGTGCCAAATACACCTGCTGAGGGACTCCGTCTCTCTAAACAGGAAATTGATAGCGATTTAAGACGTGTGGTATTTTATATTGGCGATCCGGCCATGAACTTGGCTTTTCCTAAAAAAAGTATTCGGTTAACAAAACTAAATGGAGTGCCCATTGGCCAAGCTACAGATACATTAAAAGCCTTGAGTAAAATAAAACTTGAAGGTGAGGTTTTAAATGAATCAGGAATGCTTATGACAGATTATAATGGTATTCTTGAGGCAAAGGTGTTTGATAAAAACGTAATGCGCCAGACCTTGGATAACGATAATTTCAACTTTGTGATGGATTTTATAACCTTGGGCGAGGGAATTTTCAATGGACAGGCCACTGTTTCCAATGGTGTGTTTGAATTTGAATTTGTAGTTCCCCGGGATATACAAATACCCGTAGGCAAAGGCAGGGTAAGCTTGTATTCCAAACGAGATAATACATTTGAGGATCAAGCAGGCGTGAGTTTAGACTTAGATGTGGGTGGTTTAAACGAAAACGCACCCGAGGATAATGAAGGTCCTTTAATTAAACTATATATGAATGATGAAAGTTTTGTTTCAGGGGGTATAACCGACGATTCCCCGATGTTGCTTGCAAAGCTGGAAGATCCCAACGGTATTAATACAGCGAGTGGTATTGGTCACGATATAGTTGCAATTTTAGACGGAGATGAGTCCAACCCATTTTTACTGAATGAATTTTATCAAGCTGATGTTGACGATTATTCCAAAGGAAAAGCTACATATAAATTCCGAGATCTCGAAGATGGGTTGCATACACTTACCCTCAAGGCGTGGGATGTTTATAATAACTCTTCTACCGCTGAAATACAGTTTATCGTTGCTGGGAACGACAAGCTCGAAATTACCCGCGTACTTAATTATCCCAATCCATTTGTAAATTATACCCAGTTTTGGTTCAATCATAACAGGCCCGATGAAACCTTGGATGTGCAAGTCCAGGTTTTTACCGTAACCGGAAAAGTAGTTTGGACCCAAAACGCTACCCTGCCACCATCCGGAAGCTATCTGTGCCGTGAAATTACTTGGGACGGGCGTGATGATTTTGGGGACCGTATCGGAAAAGGGGTGTATGTGTACAAGATAACGGTGAGATCTTCGTTAACCAATCAGCGGGTTGAAAAATTCGAGAAACTAGTAATCCTTTAAAAATTAAAATTATATTTGTCCAAAATTATTTAATATGAAGAAATTATTTATTCCAATTTTATTAAGTTTAGTTGCCTTTAAGGGTATGGCGCAAGATCCGGGTAACGAAAATACAGGAATCGAGAATCGCGTAATCACAACAGGTGTTCCTTTTATTTTGATAGCTGCAGATCCACGTGCAGCAGGTATGGGTGATATAGGGGTAACCACCTCTGCAGATGCCTTTTCCCAACAATGGAACCCTGCTAAATATGCATTCGCGTTGTCAAAACAAGGAGTTGGGGTTACTTATACACCATACTTAAGTAAATTGGTAAACGATATTTTCTTAGGAAATGTTACATACTATAATAGATTGAACGAACAAAGTGCAGTTGCGGCTAGTTTTCGATATTTCAGCAACGGGGAAATAGAGCTGCGCCAAACAGCGGATGAGGAACCATTGCTTGTGAAGCCTAACGAACTTCTTTTCGATGTATCCTATTCACTGCGTCTTAGTGAGCGTTTCGCTATGGCCGTTGCCGCTAGATATATTCGTTCCGATTTAAAATTGCAGACTTCTTTGGCAGATGCATCTGCAGCAAATTCAGTAGCAGTTGACGTTGCTGGATACTACCAAAGTGAGGAAATTCCGTATAACGATTTTGACGGCCGTTGGAGGTTGGGTTTCAATATTTCAAACATAGGTCCCAAGCTAAAATATGATGAAGTAGGTTCAGAAAGTAACCTGCCAACAAACCTTGCTTTGGGTGGTGGTTTTGATTTTATTCTTGACGAATACAATAAAGTTGGTGTGTCTGCACAAGTTAATAAGCTTTTGGTTCCAACACCTAGCGATTCAAACAACGATGGTTTCATTAATAATGAAGATGATTATTATAACGAAAGCTTTTTCGGAGGAATGTTTTCATCATTTGGCGATGCTCCTGATGGTTTCAGCGAAGAGTTGAAAGAATTTACTTGGGCTTTGGGTGCAGAATATTGGTACCAAGATGTTTTTGCTTTTAGGGGAGGTTATTTTAACGAAAGTGATGATAAGGGTTCAAGAAAGTTTGCTTCAATCGGAGCAGGTTTTCGTTACACCGCAATCAATATCGATATTTCGTATTTGTTCTCTACTTCCAAATTGGCAAACAGCCCACTGGACGGAACCCTTCGTTTTGGTCTGACTTTCAACTTCGGCGATACCTACGACGAATATTAATAGTTTGAAAAAACAAAAAATTGAAATCGCACTAGAAGTTTTCGAATCCATTTCCGAACTTCCAAAAGACATTCAAGAATTGATGAATAAGGCGCAGCAAGCACGTGAAAATGCTTATGCGCCTTATTCGCGTTTTAGGGTAGGAGCAGCCCTTCGGCTTGCTTCGGGCCAAATGGTAACGGGCAGTAATCAAGAGAACGCTGCGTTTCCTTCTGGACTCTGTGCCGAAAGGGTCGCGGTATTCAGTGCCGGCGCCACCTTTCCAAATGAAACCATAACAGATCTAGCCATTACCGTGCGCGCCGAAAGCCATGAGGTAACTGAAGCCATCGCTCCCTGTGGAGCTTGCAGACAGTCTTTGGCAGAGTACGAACAAAAACAGAAATCGCCTATCAATATCTACTTCATGGGCGAAACCGGAGATATCATCAAGGTAGCTTCCGTGATGGATTTATTGCCGTTGGGTTTTGATGCTAAATACCTCTAAAGAAAAAAAAGCACCAAATCTCAAGCACCAAATTCCAAACAAAACAAATTCCAAAACCAAAAAAAGCTCAACAATAAAAATTCAAACTTTGAATTTATTATTTTCTGAAATATTAGTTGTCATTAAATAATCTATTAACAACCGAGTTTGTCATTTGTTTTTTTGAATTTTGAGATTTATTTGTTCCGGATAGCTATCGGGATGGTGCTTTGAATTTGGAATTTAATGAGAATTTGGAATTTATTTCGTATTTGGAATTTGGAATTTGTGATTTAACCTATTTAAGTGCTACTTTTGTTATCCGTTTAATAAATTTTCCCATTCGGGAAAACCATATAGTTGATAGATGAAGAAAATCACCAAAAAAACGTATCTGGATTGGTACGAAAACATGCTCTTTTGGCGCAAGTTTGAAGACAAATTGGCGCAAGTATATATCAATCAAAAAGTAAGGGGTTTTCTACACCTTTACAATGGTCAGGAAGCCGTGCTGGCAGGTGCATTGCACGCTATGGATCTTAAAAAAGACCGTATGATAACCGCTTACCGAAACCACGTACAGCCCATTGGGATGGGCGTGGATCCCAAAAAAGTAATGGCAGAATTATACGGAAAGGGTACCGGAACATCGCAAGGTTTGGGTGGCTCCATGCATATTTTTTCCAAAGAACACCGCTTTTATGGGGGGCACGGTATTGTTGGTGGACAAATTCCACTTGGTGCCGGTTTGGCCTTTGCAGATAAATATTTTGAAAGAGATGCTGTAACGCTTACTTATATGGGCGATGGCGCAACCCGCCAAGGCTCGCTTCACGAAACTTTCAACCTTGCAATGCTTTGGAAACTTCCAGTTGTTTTTTGTGTGGAGAATAATGGTTATGCTATGGGAACATCCGTGGCACGAACGGCCAACCACACAGATATATGGAAACTTGGGTTGGGGTATGAAATGCCCTGCAAGCCAGTAGACGCAATGAAGCCAGAAGTTGTGGCGAAGGAAATGGATGAGGCAATTAAACGCGCCCGTCGCGGTGATGGCCCTACATTTTTGGAATTGCGCACGTATCGTTATCGTGGGCATTCCATGAGTGATGCGCAGCATTACCGCACCAAAGAAGAAGTTGCCAAAAAGCAGGAAGAAGATCCAATTTCATATGTGCTGCACCAGATTTATGAAAACAAATGGGCAACTGAGGCGGAGATTAAAAAAATTGACCAGAGAGTAAAAGAGTTGGTTGAAGAATGTGAAAAATTTGCAGAAGAGTCTCCATATCCAGAAAAGAATGTAATGTTTGATGCTGTATATGAGCAGGAAGATTACCCTTTTTTATCAGATAAATTATAAGAAATGGCAGAAGTAATAAACATGCCGCGTTTGAGCGACACGATGGAAGAAGGCACGGTAGCCACCTGGCTTAAAAAAGTGGGCGATGCCGTAAAGGAAGGTGATATTCTTGCCGAAATTGAAACCGATAAAGCCACGATGGAGTTCGAATCCTTTTATGAAGGAACCTTACTTCACATTGGAATCAAAGAAGGGGAAACTGCTAAAGTAGATTCGCTTTTGGCGATTATTGGTGAAAAGGATGAAGATATTTCAGATTTGATTGATGGGAAATCTTCAGATAAAAAGGCTACTAAAGAAACCTCTGATAAAAAAGCAGAAAGTAAGAAAGACAAAGAAGAAAGTAAGGATGCTACAGAAAAAGCTTCCGAAGAAAAATCTGAAAGTGCTTCCGCTTCAGCAAAATTACCAGAAGGCGTTGAGGTAATCACCATGCCCCGTTTGAGTGATACCATGACTGAAGGTACCGTTGCCACTTGGCTTAAAAACGAAGGCGATAAAGTGGAAGAAGGTGATATTCTCGCAGAGATTGAAACCGATAAAGCCACCATGGAATTTGAATCGTTCTACGCAGGAACGCTTTTAAAAATTGGCGTGGGCGAAGGGGAATCTGCTTCGGTTGATGCTTTGCTAGCAATCATTGGCCCAAAGGGCACCGATGTTTCCGGCATTGCCGAAAACTTTAAAAAAGACGGAAAGTCTTCAACTAAAGAAGAAAAATCTTCGGAAGATCAAAAGGAAGAAAAGCAGACTTCAGATTCCGATTCAAAAAAAGAAGAAACAAAAAAAGAAACCTCTTCCGAAAAGAAATCAGACTCTTCACAAACCTCAAATGAAGGCCGTATTTTCGCGTCGCCTTTGGCCAAAAGACTGGCCGAGGAAAAAGGCATCAACTTGCGCCAAGTGCGCGGAAGCGGCGAAAATGGCCGTATCGTAAAGAGCGATATTGAAAACTATCAACCCGCAGCTGGCGGCGGACAAGCGTATGTTCCCGTAGGCACTGAAAGTTTTGAGGAAGTGAAAAACAGCCAAATGCGGAAGACTATTGCAAAGCGTTTGGCAGAATCAAAATTTACCGCTCCCGAATACTATCTCACTGTGGAGCTCGATATGGACCACGCCATCGCAGCACGCGAGGCGATAAATGCAGATCCGGATGTAAAAATTTCCTTTAACGACATGATTATAAAAGCCTGTGCGATGGCTCTCCGAAAGCATCCGCAGGTAAATAGCCAGTGGACGCCAGAGGTTACCAAAATTGCAAAACACATCCACATAGGTGTGGCCGTGGCGGTTGACGAAGGTTTATTGGTTCCTGTTCTGAAATTTGCGGACCAAATGACGTTTTCACAAATTGGCGCACAGGTAAGGGAACTTGCCGGAAAGGCGCGAAACAAGAAAATTACGCCACAGGAAATGGAAGGTAGCACGTTTACGGTTTCAAACCTTGGAATGTTTGGAATTACCGAATTCACTTCTATCATAAACCAGCCAAACTCCGCTATTTTATCAGTTGGAGCGATTGTTCAGAAACCAGTAGTGAAAAATGGACAGATTGCGGTAGGCAATACTATGACGGTAACTTTGGCGTGCGACCATCGCACGGTTGACGGAGCTACGGGAGCTAAATTCCTGCAAACATTACAACAGTATATTGAAAATCCCGTGACGATGTTTGTATAAGAAAATTTAAGAATTTAATTAAATCCCGATAGCTTTCTCATTAAAGAAACTATCGGGATTTGTGTATATTTAAATTATGAAAAACATAATAATCACAGGTACTTCGCGCGGAATTGGGTTCGAGATGGTAAAGCTTTTTTCCGAAGCAGGCCACAATGTTTTGGCGCTTTCGCGAAATTCACAGCCCATTTCAGATTTAAAGTTGAAGAATGTTACCGCTTTGGAATTCGACATTGCTGATGAATCTGAAATCGTAAAGCTCTCGGCCTATCTGCAAAAAGGAATGAAATCTGTTGATGTTTTGATAAACAATGCCGGGTTTTTAGTAAATAAACCTTTTTCCGAAATCACTTCCGAAGAATTTAAAAGATGTTACGACGTGAACGTTTTTGGCGTTGTTTCATTGATAAGAACTACACTTCCGTTTATGAAAAAAGATGGACACGTTTTAAACATCAGCAGTATGGGCGGAATACAGGGAAGCGTGAAATTTCCTGGGCTGAGTGCATACAGCAGCAGTAAAGGCGCAATCATTACATTAACCGAATTGCTTGCCGAGGAATACAAAGAAACGGGTCCGTCTTTCAACGTTCTTGCTTTGGGCTCCGTGCAGACCGAAATGCTGGAAGAGGCTTTTCCGGGTTTTAAAGCGCCGCTTTCCGCAACTGAAATGGCGCAATATATAATGGATTTTTCCCTTACTGGAAATAAATTTTATAACGGAAAAATATTGCAGGTTTCGAGTACTACCCCTTGAGTGGTTTCTGTTTTTTTTTAGGTTTTTTCTTCAGTTTGTTCAGCCAAATAATGATTCCTGTAACTGGGAGACTTGTTGCAATCAAACAGGAAATAAAGTAAATAGTCTTTGAAAACCATCCAAAGATAGTTCCCATATGAATCGCTTTTATAGAACTTGCGATTTGAACATTCAACAGTTTTTCTGAAAAAATTTCCTTTGAAATAATAGTGCCATCGCGATCAATTTTCAGTTCATCAACGGCAGTTTCCAAAAAATCTTCATCGTGGTATTTGCGAATGCTAAAAATATCTTTTTCATCAGCGGGAATTTGAAAAACGGTGGTTCCTTCAAAAGGCAATTCACTTGCCGTGATTTTTATGACTTCGGCAAAATCTATAGTTTTTGAAGAGGGATTTACTTTGGAATCAATTTTTGGTCCGCCTCCGCGCCCGCCAAAAACTTCCGTTCCCAAAACTGCGCTTCCCGCATCTTTATACCATTCAAAAGACCAAAAAAGTCCGGTGAGCGACATAATCACTAAAAATATAGCCGTGTAAAATCCCAAGGTTACGTGCAAATCGTGGTTTACGCGTTTCCATTTTGCGCGCCAAGCTATTTTGAAGCCAGGTTTTAGATGCTTCCATTTCAATTTTTTCAGTTTCTTCTTCGGAAACCAAAGCACAATTCCTGTTATGGAAAGTATTAGAAAAATGATAGTAGCAACACCAACAATTGGTCTTCCGATTGACATATCCAAAAGAAGCCAACGGTGCAGTTTGAACATGGTCATGAAAAATCCATCAAGCACATTTGGCTCCGATTTCGTATAAGTTCCATTATATTGATCAACAAAAAAGGTCGTTCCGCGCCTGTCCTCTTTGTTTGTTTTTACCGAAAACTCGTAGGGCTTTGTTCTTTCTGGGCTTATGCTCACGCGCGTCACTTCACCTTCAGCGGCAAGCTTTGTTGTTAGTGTTTCTATTGGAAAAACAGTTTCTTTTGGAGAAACGGTCATTTCCTCAGACAAAAGACTTTTTATTTCTTCTTCAAAAGTTAGCACCGTTCCTGTTAAACAAATAATCAGCAGAATGATGCCGCTGCCAATTCCCAGCCAAAGATGGACGTCGTTTATAAACTTTCGGACAGTATATTTTTTTGATTTCATAAAAAGGAAATTTTTAAAACAATATAAAAGGCACAACCTAAGTCATGCCTTTATAAACTAACACTCAAACAACTAAAAATTATAGCGCAGCACACCTGCAAAGTTTCGTGGATCGGTTTGATTGATATAACTGGTTCTATAGGCGTTGTAACCTATTTTATCGAAAACATTGTTCAGCAAAAATTGAAGACTCCAGTTTTTATTGAATTTGTATTCCGCCTGAAAATTTACCAAGGTGTAGGCTTCTACATCAAAGGGTTTTTGGTTTGGCACAATTCCTTGGTGGGTAACAGGCCCTGACGACCAATCATTGATAGGTCGCTCTCCGGTAAAATACGCGCCAGCGCCAACCGAAAGCCCTTCCAAAATGCTATTTCTGAAAGAATAATTGGCATAAGCGTTAAATGTATGTTTAGGAGTATTTAGGGGTGCAGAACCATAAACGTAGGAGGTATGCTCTTTATATTGCGCATCAATATATGCGTACCCGCCAATCAGCTCCAGATTTTCAAGTGGCCGTCCGGTAAGCTCTACTTCGATACCTTGGCGTTGATCGTTTCCGCCTTTTGCGTAGTATAAAATGTTTGTCCAAGTTTCGTCATAAACAGGAAGGTTTATGTTTTTGTTGTTGATTTTATAAAGGGTAAGGTTAAAGCGGAACCGATCGTTTAGCCAAGTTGTTTTGAAGCCGGCTTCCAACTGGTCGTACCGCTCATTGCCCAATTCCTCCCCATTTTGGCCCAAACGAGATGCTGTTCGTGGATAGGAACTGTTGGTATAGGAAACAAAAACGTTTACATTTTTTATGGGCGAAACAATAATTCCTCCCAACGGATTGAAAGCATCACTCCTCGTGTTTTCAACTTCTGAAAGCGTTTCGGTTGAACTGTAACGAGCACCCAAAAATGTTTTAAGCCAACTGTTCCAAGAAATCACATCCTGGGCAACAAAACCTAATGAATTTGTTTTTCCGCCGTTCACATTTGCTTCTCCCAGGGTAACATTGGGCAATCTGTGTTCTATGTTTTGAAAAACATTTATAGTGTCAACCACGCCGGCAGATCGGCTGGTGGTTCCAAATTTCGAGGCACGGTAGTCAAACCCAACTTGGAAAGTGTGTTTTATAGAACCTGTGTAAACATCATCCCCAATCAAGTCAAATTGGAGCACACTGTTGTTGTCATCGCGGGTAGAGGTGGAGTAGCTGCGTTGGCGAATATTGTAAATAGGCATTTCATTTTCCTCAATAGTTTTTCCCAAACCGGCACCTTTATCATCCAAGCTTAGTGACGAACTATAGAAAGCTCCTTTTAAAGTAAGTTTCTCGCTTAATTCACGATCCATTCTGATGGCATAGGTAGTATTTTCGGTGATGGAACGATCGTTTTCAAAACCAAAAAACTGTGAATGTGGAAGATCATAAATTGCATTCATATCATTTTCAGCCAAGTTTACGGTGCCCAAATCTGGGGTACGGCTGTCGTAATAATGATCCAATTCTAAAGTTACGGTGGTCTTTTCATTTATTTTCCATTCAAAGGAAGGATTGAAGTAAAAACTTTCCTTTTCCACCAAATCCCTAAAACTATCGGCTCTTTCCAAAGCACCATTTAAACGGAAGGCGATGGTTTTTTCTTTGTTAAGTGGCCCATAAACATCGAATGTAGGACGTATTTGCCCAAAACTTCCTCCGCGCAGACTCACGCTTCCTCCGGTAGTATATTTTGGAGTTTTGGTAACAATATTTATGATTCCCCCCGGACTTCCCAAATCGGTTGCTACGCCTTGTGTAATGGAGGCGGTTCCTTTTAGGACTTGGATGTTATCTACACCTTGCATATCTGTCAGAACACCGACACCGCGAAAATCTGAATGAATCCGTACTCCGTTTTTCAAAATAGGAATTCCCCTAAATCCACGGGAGGACATACTCTCACGTTTGTTGCCATAGGTAGCGAAAGTGTAAACGCCCGGTACGTTTTTGGTGGCTTCGGAAATAGTCAGCGCTCCTTGATCCTCAATCAATTTTTCTGAAAGCACTGAGATACTCTGGATCTGTTCATAAGGTTTTAGCGGCAGTCGGGTGATGGATTCAATTTTGTCGGGATGGTCGTTTCGGTTACCGAAAACCTCCACTTGGTCGAGTTCGTTGTCGTGGGCGAGTTGAAAACGTACTCCATTTAAAACAGGCTCTTTAGGATTTATGGTAATGGTAGAAGCTTTGTAGCCCACGGCGCTCGCCGAAAGTTGCCAAAGTCCGTAAGGTATATTCTTGATGGTAAACTTTCCGTCGGCATCGGCTGCATTTCCTTTTTTCAGTTCGGGAAGATAAACGCTTGCAAAGGGAATTGGATTATTGTCAACATCTGTTACCGTGCCGTTGATTTCTGTTATTTCTTGTGAAAATATAAATTGTGCGCCCAAGAGTAAAAATAGGGTGGTGATGAATTTCATTGTATATTATTTTTATTTAGATTGGTTTTAAATTGGATGCAAATCTAAATCGGAAGTTTTTAATTTCAAAGTTTATTTAGAATTGTTTTAAATAAATATTCCTAATATTCTGAAAGCAAAATAAATAGAATCGTAACTTTTTGAATAAATCATATAAGGGCGACAATTTTATTACTGAAATGCTCGGGATATTGTATAAGACTGGTTATTTTTGACGTTGATAGATAGGTTGGCAACTCTTCCCTGCATATGACAGAAATCCTCGAAAAATACATTCCCCAAGCTTCGGTAGTTTCTGCCTTTGAGTTAATAAAAACCCACAACGTCCATTTAAAAATAGTCAACGAACGCGTTACCCGCCACGGCGATTACCGAAAAATGGCGAACGGACAGCACCAAATTACCGTAAATGCTTCGCTGAACAAGTATCGATTTTTAATTACCCTTGTCCACGAAATTGCACATTTGGAAGCCTTCACAAAATATGGCAGGCTTATAAAACCGCACGGAGTGGAGTGGAAACGGACCTTTCAACTTTTGATGTTGCCTTTTTTGCGGCCCGAGGTTTTTCCGAATCAATTGTTGCCTTTATTGGCCCGCCATTTCAAAAATCCAAAAGCCTCGAGCGATACCGATGCGGCGTTGGCTTTGGCATTAAAGCAGTTCGACCCAGAGAACGATAAAAACTATATCTTTGAAATTCCCTTTGGAGGACATTTTAGATTGTACAATGGTAAAATTTTCAAACGCGGTAAGCAGCGTGTAAAACGTTTTGAATGTTTGGAAGTTGCCACGGGAAGAATGTATCTTTTCAATCCAAATGCAGAAGTGGAATTTTTAAAATAGTTTAAATGAACAAAGATTATTACGCAGTGATTATGGCAGGCGGAATCGGTTCCCGATTTTGGCCCGTGAGCACCCAAGAATTCCCCAAACAGTTTCACGATATGTTGGGAACGGGAGAAACTTTGCTGCAAAAAACGTTTTCAAGGCTAAATAAAATTATCCCTTCGGAAAATATCTACATTCTTACAAATGAAATGTATCTGGAAATTACGCTGAAACAATTGCCGGAAATTTCAGAAGAACAAGTGGTTTTGGAGCCAGCCATGCGCAACACCGCACCGTGCATATTACTATCTGCTTTAAAAATAAAAAAGAAAAATCCGAACGCGTTGATGCTCGTAGCTCCCAGCGATCATTGGATTGAAGATGAAAACGCCTTTGCAAATGACGTTCAGGCCTGTTTTGATGCAGCTCAACAGGAAAATATTTTGCTCACTTTGGGTATTGAGCCAACGTTTCCGAATACAGGTTACGGCTATATTGAATGTGATAAAAATGATGCTTCGGAAATAAAAAAGGTGAGACAGTTTAGGGAGAAGCCAGATTATGAAACTGCAAAACAATTTTTGTCCGCTGGAAATTTTCTTTGGAATGCAGGCATCTTCATTTGGAGCGTACATAGTATCGTTGCTTCTTTTGAAAAAAATTTGGCAGAAATGAATGCACTTTTCTCAAAGGGAACGGATGTTTTGAATACTTCCGAAGAGAAAAATTTCATTGAAGAAAATTATTCCGAAGCAGAGAACATCTCGATTGATTACGGGATTCTTGAAAAAGCAGACAATGTTTTTGTAAAAAGAGCAACCTTCGATTGGAACGATCTGGGAACGTGGGGCGCACTTTACGATAAACTGGAAAAGAACGAGAACCAAAACGCAGTCGTAAATGCTGAAACATTTCTGAATAATTCAGCAAATAATATGATTTTTACCGACAAAAAGAAACTTGTTGTTTTAGACGGAATTGAAGAGTATATTGTGGTGGACAAAGAAGAGGTTCTTTTAGTGTTTCCGAAGAAGAAGGAACAACAAATTAAGGAACTTTTGAACGAGGTGTCGCGTAAATTCGGTAAAAAATATTTGTAAATGAGTACAACGGAAAACAATAACGATATAAAAATTACTCCCAACGATGACGAGTTTGAGAATGTAAAACTCAATACATGGCAGAGTATAAAAAAATTCCTGACTGAGCTTTTTGATATTCGTTCAGAATCTGATCGCGATGCTACTATTGAAGCGGTAAAGAAAGACATATCCTTTAAAGGGCATACAGCTTGGATTCTTATATTTTCAATTTTCGTTGCTTCTATCGGTCTTAATGTAAGTAGTACTGCTGTGGTTATAGGTGCTATGCTTATTTCGCCATTGATGGGGCCAATTGTTGGTATTGGTCTTTCGGTAGCAATAAATGATGTAGATACGTTAAAACGTTCGCTTATAAACCTAGGCGTAATGGTTTTTTTAAGTGTGCTTACCGCTTTTTTATATTTTAAACTTTCACCGCTTACCGAAGAAACTCCAGAACTTATTGCGAGAACATACCCTACAATTCTTGACGTGCTGATAGCTATTTTTGGTGGCTTGGGACTAATAGTTGCTAAAACCAAAAGCGGAACGATAGCCAGTGTAATATTTGGTGTCGCTATTGCCACAGCGCTTATGCCGCCATTGTGTACTGTAGGTTATGGATTGGCAATAGGGAATGCATCTTATGCAGGGGGTGCGCTTTATCTGTTCTCTATAAATGCCGTATTTATAGCGCTTGCTACATTTATAGTTTCAAAAATATTACAGTTTCCATTGGTGCGCTACGCAAACAGCAAACGTAGAAAAAGAACCGCGCAAATTGCCACTATAATAGCCATCGCCGTTATGGTGCCAAGTGTTTGGTTGTTCATCAAATTATTGGACCAGCAGGTTTTTGAAAATAAAACCAAGGAGTTTGTAAAGAATGTTATTAATTATGAGGGAGCTGAGGTTGTTAAATTCACACAGGATTATAAGTCGAAAAACATTGATGTTTACTTAATAGGGCGTCCCGTTCCACAGAATAAGATAAATGACTGGTTAACGCAACTTGAAGAGACGGAAAATTTAGAAGGCAGCCGTTTGCGTATTTATCAAGGAGCCGACCAAAGTGGCGAAATGGCGGCAAAGCTATCTGGCGAAATTAAAGCGGGTATCCTGGAAGATTTATATGTTAAAAACGAACAGATAATTCAGGATAAAGACGAACAAATTCGTTTTCTAGAGAATGAAGTAGCGCTTTTGAAAATCCAAAATGTACCTTTTCAACAGCTTAGCGAAGAAATAAAAATCAATTATGATAATATTGAAACTTTCAGCTATTCAAACAAAATAACTACAGATTTCAAAAAAACGGATACACTTCCTGTGGTTAACATTCGCTGGAAAAGAAATGTGTCAACCAATGACCGAAAAGCAGATTTGAAAAAAATAGAGGCTTGGCTAAAGTTTAAAATGAAATTGGATACGCTTCAGGTTTCTGAATATCCTTAAGGATTACCCTTCTTTCAGCTGAACATCACGTATTTTTTTGAAAAGATCTGAGGAATACACAAAGTTGGTTACATCTTCATTATCAGTTTTGAAGATTTCCTGATTGGTGCCCTGCCAAACAAGTTTTCCATGTTTCAGTAAAACCACTTTTTCGCCTATTTCCATTACTGAGTTCATATCGTGCGTTACAACAACAGTAGTAATATCGTACTCGTGGGTTATCTCCTGAATTAGTGTGTCTATTAACGTCGCGGTCTTTGGATCGAGTCCTGAGTTAGGTTCGTCACAGAAAAGAAACTTCGGTTTATTTACAATAGCCCGCGCAATTGAAACCCTTTTTTGCATCCCTCCAGAGATTTCTGCAGGGAATTTTTTATTTACATTTTCAAGGTTTACACGTTTCAGTACTTCATTTACCCTTTCAAGCATATCGGCTTTTTTTTGCTTGGTGAACATTCGAAGCGGAAACATTACATTTTCTTCAATATTCATGGAATCAAATAGAGCACCACCTTGAAAAAGCATCCCGATTTCTTCACGAAGCTTGCGCTGTTCTTCATCGTCCATATCTTGGATGGCTTTGTCTTCGTAGTATATTCTTCCTTGTTCAGGTCTAAAAAGACCCAAAAGGCACTTCAGTAAAACGGTTTTTCCACTACCGCTTTGTCCGATAATAAGGTTTGTCTTACCCTTGTCAAACTCTGTGGTTATTCCTTTTAGGATTTCCTCGTCACCAAAACTCTTATGTACATCTTCTACTTTTATCATGCGCTTAAAAGGAGTTGGGTTATAATATAGTTTGCGGCAATTATCAATACACTGGTCCACACAAAGGAGTTGGTACTTGCCTTGCCCACTTCCAGTGCGCCTCCTTTCATATAATACCCTTGCCATGACGGTACGGTTGCCAGTATAAACGAAAAGACAAAGGTTTTGAAAAAGGCATAAAATAAGTGGTAGGGTATAAAATCTTCCTGCAGCCCCGCGATAAAATCTGATGAACTCGCAAAACCTCCATAGACCCCGGCTACCCATCCGCCCATTATGCCAAGAAACATTGAAAATACAATAACAAAAGGATAGAACATTAAAGCCACGATTTTTGGAAATACCAAATAGTTAAGTGAATTGATACCCATAACCTCTAAAGCGTCAATTTGCTCCGTAACCCTCATCGAGCCAATACTTGAGGTGATAAAGGAACCCACTTTTCCGGCCATAATTATGGAAATGAAGGTAGGTGCAAATTCCAAAACTACCGATTGGCGCGTTGCAAAACCAATAAGGCTTTTCGGTATCAAGGGATTGTCCATGTTTAATGCCGTTTGTATTGCAACAACACCGCCCACGAAGAAAGATATAAAAGCAACAATACCCAACGAGCTTATAATAAGATCGTTTATTTCCTTAAAAATAAGATGCCGTAAAACAGATGTTTTGGTAAAACTGCCAAACACCCTTTTGAGCATTAAAAAATAGGAACCAATATCTTGTAAATACTTCATATATAAGATAGCTATGGCTAAAATACTAAAATTAGGGCACTGTAGATTGAAAAAGCTTTTTTTAGCTTTTATTTATCAAAAAGAGCCATCATTTTATGATAAATCTGGTTGCTTTCATAAATTCCGTTGAATAGGATAGCGCCAGGACCTTCGGCAAATACCGGGACCATTGTGGCTGAATGTCCGGGGGTTGAAAAACTAGGTTTTATTTTGTTGTAATTGCTACCGTCAGAAGCAAGTGTGAATCCACCAGTTTCGTGGTCTGCCGTGACTATAATTAGGGTTTCGCCGTTTTGTTTGGCAAAATCCAAAGCAACACCTAAGGTTTTGTCAAAATCCAAAAGCTCTCCAATTAAGTAATCTGCATCATTGTCATGTCCGCCCCAATCTATTTGGCTTCCTTCAACCATTAAGAAAAAACCTTTTTCGTTTTTGGAAAGTTTTTCCAAAGCAAGTTTGGTTGCATTTGGAAGAAAATCGCCGCGGCCTTCGCTCATTTTGGGCATTCCGTTTTCTGCAAGCAAAATGAGTTCTTTTTCTTCAACCGGGGTTTGAGGAAGTTGATCAGTTATCACTTTATATCCTTTGGCTCTCATTTCGGCCAATAGATCCTTTCCATCTTTTCTTTGGTTGAAGAATTTCAATCCGCCACCAGCAAAAAATGTTACACCGGAATTTAGAGCAAATTCGGTTATCTCCTCATACATTCTTCTGCTTTTTACATGTGCATAAAAACTTGCAGGAGTCGCGTGCTGTATAGAAGACGTAGCAATAATACCGGTAGCCAGGCCACGTTTTGATAAATGTTCAACTATTGTTGGTACTGCTATGGTGTCCTTGTCAACACCAATTGCACCGTTATACGTTTTTACACCTGCCGAAAAAACTGTGGCTCCAGCGGCTGAATCTGTAACCAAATCGCTGCCAGATGAAGTTTTGCTAAGTCCAATTGTGCTAAAACGTTCGAAGTTAGGTTTGCCATCCTTATAATAAATAGCTGCCGAAACTTCGCTTAGGCCCATTCCATCACCTATTAAAAGAATGATATTTTTTGGCTTTATTATTTCAGGAGAGATTGTTGATATCGTATTGTCCTTTACTTGAACAGAAACACAGGAAGTAAAAAGGGTTGTTAAGACTAAAAAAGTGCTGAGGAAGAAACGTTTTACTTGCATTGGGGATTTTATTTGCAAAAGTAGGGATTATAAAATGTTCGGATGTTAAAGAAAGGTTGCGAAATGTAGAATTAACGTATTCCCAATTTTTCGCGAATTTTTTGCCAACGCAGGTTTCTGACAAATTTTCCTTCTTCCTCTGAAACCAGATATTCTAGCTTTGCATTTTTCGATTGGAAATATCCTCTCATAGAATCTATGAAAAACTGAAAACTATTTTTTTTGGAAGCAAGCTTTGCCGAGGCAATCAGGGTAAGCCAAAACCCATAGCGCATTTTATAAAAAGCCTCACCCTGTTTGTATTTTGAAGACTTTGAATAAACTTTGCCGGTGGGTTTTAAATGTTTTACCTGTAGCGTGGTATCGGTCTTTACTTTCCAGCCATGGTATTCGGCTAGAAGCTCGTCTACAGTGTCCCAACCAATAGATTTTTTGAGACCACCTATTTCTTCAAAACACCTTTTACGGTATAACTTTATAGGGCCGCGTACTTTTGTTTTTTCTGAAATGGCTTCAAACTCCCAACCGTTTTCTTTTTCTATGTAAAGGTTACCGCCGGCGATGCCGATTTTTTCATCGGAAGAAAAGAGCGCTAAAACATTTTCAAAATAATTTGGAGGCAATACGATATCTGCATCAAATTTTCCTATAAAATCAAAATCAGTATCTAAAGTTTCAAAACCTTTGTAAAATGCATTTATTACTTTACTTCCGGGTTCATGGAATTTTTCAGAATTAAGGGAAACGCTCTCAATAAAAGGATGCTTTTCTGAAAATTCATCAATAGTTTTTTGCGTGCCATCTGTTGAAGCATCGTTTACAACAATCACCTTTTTCGGAATAATACTCTGTCCTACAATTGATTGAAGCATTCCTTGGATATATGCTTCTTCATTGTGGGCGGGTATGATGATGTATATCTTCATTTTGTAAAAATATTATATATTTAGTGATATTATGTAATATTAAAATTTCCCTTATGCACAGATTATTATTTTTTATAGCAGGGTTATTCATTAATCCAACTTTTGCACAGATTTATGATGTAACTATTTACGAAAAAATAGGTTTTGAAATTGGAGGTTTTGGTGATGGTTTAGATAATGAAGATTGGTTTGGTTATGCTGTTGAAGGAATTGGCGATTTAAATGGTGATGGAATTAATGATGTAGCGGCGTCTGCCATAAAAGATGATGATGGTGGATTTAATCATGGAGCAGTGTATATTCTTTTTTTAAACGCTGAAGGTTCAGTAGCGAGTTTTCAAAAAATTAGTGATACCGAAGGTGGTTTTGGTGGCCAGCTGGATGAATGGGATATATTCGGTACCTCAATATCATATTTAGGTGATTTGAATAACGATGGCTTAATTGAAATTGGGGTTGGTGCGGAATATGACGGAGATGGAGGCTATTGGCATGGAGCCGCTTGGATTTTAACTTTGAATACAGATGGAACGGTAAATTCATATGCTAAAATTAGCGATACTGAAGGAGGGTTTGACGCACCGCTGGACGATGAAGATGTATTTGGGACAGATATTGAATCTATTGGAGATTTAGATGGTGACGGATTTAAGGATATTGCAGTTTCAGCTAGAAGAGATCCAGACGGAGGTTCAGATAGAGGCGCAGTTTATATTTTATTTTTAAATGGTGATTTTTCGGTAAAAAACTATCAAAAAATAAGTGATACACAAGGTGGATTAAACGGTATTTTAGAAGAAGGTGATTATTTTGGAGGTTCCATTGCAAATATTGGGGATATTAACGGCGATGGCATAATTGATTTGGCTGTGGGAGCATATAGAGATGATGATGGGGGGTTAAATAGGGGCGCTATATACATTTTGTTTATGAATATAGATGGCACGGTGAATAACTTGCAAAAAATAAGTGATATTTCAGGAAATTTTGATGCTGAATTTAATGATGAAATGTTTTTTGGGAAATCAATTGACTTGATGGGAGATCTAAATGGCGATGAAATGATGGAGATAGCAGTTGGAGCCAGAGGGTATCAAAATAATGGGGCATTTAATTTTGGGGCTTTCTATATTCTCAATTTAAATAATGATGGTACTGTAAATAGCTACGTTAAATACACAGAAGGTTTACAACATTTTGATGGAGATATTGATGAAGAGGATTCTTTTGGTTTCAGTGTAAGTAATATTGGGAAATTAACTGAAAAAAATTGTATTGCAGTTGGAGCTTTTTCTGATGATGAAGGAGGTTTTGAAAAAGGAAGCGTATGGATTTTACAACTAGGTGAAATTTTATCCATTGAAGAGATTGTGCCCGAGTCTAATGCTATTTTTCTTTACCCCAATCCATCAAGAAATTCTTTTAGCCTTAATGAAATCGAAGATGTCTCCAATATCAAAATTTTTGACATTAATGGACGAGAGATAGTAAGTTATGATAATGTAAATACAAATCTATTTGATGTTTCTTATTTACCGGTCGGCGAATATATAGTAAGAATTGCTATTGAAGATAAAAACTCAAGAAGTTTTAAATTGATAAAACAATAACTATAACTTTTCAGCATAAACCAAATAATATCTTGGTGTAATTCTACGAAGTATAGGGCGTATGCCAATTTTTTTTATGGGATTGGTGAATTTTTCACGCTTTACAATTCGCCAGCCAGCTTTTTCCAAAAGCCAGTCAAACTGCCAATCCTCAAACTCATGATAGTGTCGGTCCCACTCATCTGTTTTACTTTTGTAAGCCGAAGCAAACCAAAGTTTTAAAGGTACGGATGCTACCAGCTTTTTGGCTTGGATATCTTTTAAAACGTTAAAGGGTGATACCAAATGTTCAAAGATTTCAAAAGCTGTAACTACATCAAACTCTTCCGTTTTTACAACCCTTGTTTCCAGATCGAGATCTTCGCCTTTGGTGTTTGTAACGTCAAAACCTTCTTGTGTGAGAATTTCTGAGAAAGGGTTGGGAACGCCTAAATCGAGTATTTTTTCTTCTTTTGAAATAACATTCTTTAAAAAGCGAAGCGTGTGTTTGTATCTTTTCGTTGGAAACTTACCTTCGTACATTACACTTTATAAACTATCGCATTAATATTCATTCCCGCACCAACACTTGCAAAAATAACCACATCTCCTTTTTGGATGGAGTGTCCTTCCAGCTCGCCATTTAATACCAGGTCATAAAGCGTTGGTACGGTCGCCACACTACTGTTGCCCAGTTTATTGATACTCATGGGCATTATTTTTTCAGGAGCGGTTTTGTCGTAAAGTTTATAAAAACGGTTTACGATGGCCTCGTCCATTTTTTCATTGGCTTGGTGGATGAAGATTTTTTTCACTTCATCAATGCCAACCCCGCTTTTGTCCAAGCAGGTTTTCATGGCGTCGGGAACATTGTTCAGTGCAAATTCATAGATTTTTCTACCGTACATTTTAATATAGCGGCGGTTGTCTTTTTTCTCTAAATTGTTGCTTTCGCCAAAAAAGATAAAATGTGCTTCCTCAAAAGCATAAGTGGCGCTGAAATGCGACAGAATTCCACCGGATTCCTCACTAATTTCAACTATTGCGGCACCAGCACCGTCACTATAAATCATAGAATCACGATCGTGTGGATCCACAACGCGTGAAAGAGCTTCCGCACCAATAACCAAACATCTTTTTGCGATGCCAGCTTTTATAAAAGCATAAGCCTGTATCATGCCCTCTACCCAACCGGGACAGCCAAAAAGTACATCGTACCCCACACAAGTAGGATTTTGAATCTTAAGGTTGTGTTTCACACGGGTAGCAATACTCGGCACCGTATCACTCTGTACGGCACCGTGTTTTACATCACCATAATTATGGGCCACAATAATATAATCCAGCGTTTCCTTATCTATGCCTGCGTTTTTTATAGCGTTTTCCGCCGCAAACGAGGCAATATCTGAAGTTGATAAATTCTTGGGAATATAGCGTCTTTCGTGTATGCCCGTAATAGCCTTAAATTTTTCAATAATTACGGTATTTTCATTGCCAAAGCGGGTGCCATCCTCATTATAAAAATGATGGTCACCAAAATGTTCGTTCTTGGCAACCTCACTCGGAATATAACTGCCTATGCCTGTAATCTTGACATTCATAAATTAGAAAGTTTCGTTAAAAATACGGAAAAATCAGTTATTAGTATTTAGTCGCAGTTTTCAGTAAATCCCTTCAGAATTAAACCGAATACTGCAAACTTTTTTAGACTTCCATATAAGCTTCTATCGGGTTGCAGGTGCATATCAAATTTCTATCACCGTATGCCTCATCTACTCTACGTATGGACGGCCAAAACTTATTGTCTGAAACATACTCCAATGGAAATGCCGCTTCCTGTCTGCTATATGGGAAATCCCAAACATCGGCAGTGAGCATCTCTAAAGTATGTGGTGAATTTTTCAGCACGTTGTTTGGCTCGTCTTTCTCAGCATCTTCAATTTCTTTTCTAATAGAAATCATTGCTTCACAAAATTGATCCAGGGCCATTTTGCTTTCGCTTTCAGTAGGCTCAATCATTAACGTTCCTGCAATTGGGAAAGAAACCGTTGGAGCGTGGAAACCGTAATCCATCAATCGTTTGGCGATATCTGTAACTTCTATTCCTTTTGCTTTGAACGGACGGCAATCCACTATCATTTCGTGGGCAGCACGGCCGCGCTCGCCGGCGTAAAGCACTTCATAATGGCCGTTCAGCCTTTCTTTGATATAGTTTGCGTTCAAAATTGCATATTGCGTAGCTTTCTTTAAGCCATTTACGCCAAGCATGCAGATATATGCATAACTAATTAAACAAACCAAAGAGCTGCCATAGGGCGCAGCGGAAATTGCAGTAATAGCATTTTCTCCCCCAGTTTTAATAACAGGATTTGATGGTAAAAAAGGAACCAGCTGCTCTGCAACACAAATGGGGCCAACGCCTGGTCCCCCACCACCGTGCGGAATAGCAAAGGTTTTGTGAAGGTTCAAGTGGCAAACATCTGCTCCGATGGCGCCGGGATTGGTCAAACCAACCTGTGCATTCATATTGGCACCGTCCATATATACCTGTCCGCCGTTTTCGTGTATGATACTTGTTATTTCTCGAATTGCAGATTCATAAACTCCATGTGTTGATGGGTAAGTAACCATCAAACAAGAAAGATTGTCTTTATGCTGTATCGCTTTTTCGCGAAGGTCATCTACATCAATATTTCCTTCTTCCGTAGATTTTGTTACAACTACCTGCATTCCAGCCATAACTGCACTTGCGGGGTTTGTTCCGTGTGCGGAAGATGGAATCAAACATATGTTTCTGTGGCTTTCACCACGCGATTCGTGATAAGCGCGAATAACCATCAAGCCGGCATATTCACCTTGCGCGCCACTATTGGGCTGTAAGGATGTCCCGGCAAAACCTGTGATTTCAGTAAGTTGCTTTTCTAATTTTTTCAGAATAATTTGGTAACCTTCAGCTTGTTCCACGGGAACAAAGGGGTGCATATTGCCCCACATTGGGTCACTCAACGGAAGCATTTCAGCCGCGGCGTTCAATTTCATTGTGCAAGAGCCCAAGGAAATCATGGAATGGTTCAAGGAAAGATCCTTGCGCTCCAGTTTTTTGATGTAGCGCATCAAATCGGTTTCGCTGTGGTATTTGTTGAAAACTTCCTGCTGCAAAAATGCTGTTTTACGAGCTACTTCTTTTGGTATTTTATTGCCAGTTTCCAATTCGGTAATTTTTTGGAAATCTTTTTTGATGGCTTCAGAAAAGATTGAAACTATCTTATTTAAATCTTTTGGAGTTGTAGTTTCATTGATTGAGATTGAAACCGTTTCATCATCGGGATAATAGAAATTCACTTCCTTCGCTTCCGCTAAAAATTTAATTTTGGTAGCATCGGTCTTGATGGCGATGGTGTCAAAATAAGTTTCGTTTATTTGTTCAAAACCTAATTTTTCCAAAGCATTAGCAAGTGTTGCAGCCCCGTTATGTACTTTTCTTGCAATGTATTTCAAACCTTCCGGTCCGTGATAAACCGCATACATTCCAGCCATAACGGCCAAAAGAACTTGGGCGGTACAAATGTTTGAAGTTGCCTTGTCACGCTTTATGTGCTGTTCTCTTGTTTGAAGTGCCATTCGTAAGGCGCGATTGCCGTCGGTATCTTTTGTAACACCAATTATACGGCCCGGAATACTTCTTTTATATTCATCTTTTGTGGCAAAAAAAGCTGCGTGTGGGCCACCATAACCTAAAGGAATCCCGAATCGCTGGGTGGTTCCAACAACTACGTCAACACCGAAATGACCTGGAGATTCCAGCATCACCAAGCTTAAAATATCTGCAGCTACGGCAACTTTTATTTGGTTGTCATTCGCCTTTTGGATGAATTCTTTATAATTGTGAACCTTCCCAGTTCTGCTAGGATATTGAAGGATTACTCCAAAAAACTCTTCCGAAAAATCGAAATCTTCATGATTTCCAACAACTAATTCAATTCCCAAAGGTTCAGAACGGGTTTCCAACAATGAAAGTGTTTGTGGCAATATTTCTTCGGACACAAAAAACTTTGAGGCATTATTTTTTTTCTTTTCCTTTTCACGAACGTTGTACAAAAGCGCCATTGCTTCTGCAGCCGCCGTTGATTCGTCCAAAAGGGAGGCGTTAGCGAGTTCCATTCCTGTTAAATCACTAACCACGGTTTGGAAGTTTAGCAAGGCTTCCAGTCTTCCTTGGGCAATTTCGGCTTGGTAAGGCGTATAAGCTGTATACCATCCCGGATTTTCCAAGATATTTCGTTGAATTACCGGAGGGGTGATGGATTGGTGATAACCCAACCCTATGTATGTTTTAAATAATTTGTTTTTTGTGGAAAGTTCGGTAATATGCTCAAGATATTCCTGCTCGCTCATTGCCGTGTCCAGATCGAGTGCTTTTTTCAGCAGAATATCGTCTGGAACGGTTTCATAAATAAGTTGATCAATAGAGCTTACACCAATGGTTTTAAGCATTTCGGGAAGATCGTTTTCCCGGGGACCGATATGCCTTAAAGCAAAAGAATCTGTGTTCATTAATTTGCGTTTGAAATTTAGGTGGCAAAATTACAATATTAAACGTGAAATAGCTCCCTTTTAAGAAGTTGAAAACTTAATTTTTTCAACTAAATAACAAGGTTATAAACACTTTGGTTACTTTTGGGAGTATGAAGGTTTTCTCCCCTGTTTTTGCATTTTATATAAACAGCAGCATTCACGTTGCTTTGGCAGTTGTGGCACTCCTGGCAATTACCGTTTTGGAGTATGGCCTAACCATTTCCTGGGAATTGTGGAGCTTTGTTTTCTTAGGCGCTTTAACGGGTTATAATTTTGTGAAATATGCTAAAGTTGCCGGTCTGCACCACCGTAGTTTAACCAATTCCTTAAAAACCATCCAGGTTTTATCTGCGGTTTGTTTTGTGGCGCTTGCCGCTATTGCTTTTCGGTTGCCCATAGATGTGTTGTTGATTGCTGCCGCCTTTGGGCTAACCACCTTTTTTTATGCGGTTCCTTTTATACGAAGTAAAAATCTTCGAAATTTTTCAGGAATTAAGATTTTTGTGGTGGCATTTGTATGGGCGGGAGTAACCGTGATTTTGCCTTTTGCAGCTTCTGAAGTGAAAATAGATTTGGATGTACTGCTTACATTTTTTCAGCGCATTTTAATTGTGGTGGCGCTTATTCTCCCTTTTGAAATACGTGATATACCTTATGATGGCTTAAACCTCAAAACCCTTCCACAGCAAGTGGGGGTGAGAAATGCGAAGTTATTGGGGCTGAGTGTACTTTTACTGTGCTTGGGATGTGAATTTTTTAAAAAAGACTTTAAAGTGGCCTACATTATAAGCCTTTTAATTTTCTGTGTGGTTTTAGGGTGGCTTTTAGTTATTTCAAAACCAGTGCAGAACCGATATTTTTCTTCTTTTTGGGTGGAGGGGCTGCCAATTTTATGGTTGCTAGTTTTTAAACTGTTTGAACAGTTTTAGGAGTTGTGCCCGTTTTTTATTTCATCTTGAAGCTTCTTTTTTATTTGTTCCTTTACTTCTGGGCAAAGGGTTTTGATGTCTGCAGACTGCATAGTCTCGGTAAGCTTGGTATTGCGTTTGGCGTATCCGCGACACAATTTGCACATTAGCAAATGTATCTTCAACTTTAGTTTATCAAATAGACCAGCTTCTTTGTACTGGGTTTTGTCGCAAACGTGTGCGGCATCGTCACATTTTAAAAAAAACTTCATATTTTTTAGTTAAACCAATTTTTTTCCAAGCACTCTGCCAACGACTTACGTGCTCGGTGTATTATTACCCAAAGGTTAGACGGCGTAATATTATATTCTTTACAAATGGCTTCGGTGTCAAAATTTTCAACAGTTTTCATCTTGAAAATACGTGCTTGTTTTTCAGGAAGTTGATCCAAGCATTCCAAAATTGCCAGCCCGAGTTCACGGTTTTCCATTTTGTCCTCAGCCGTTTTGTCAAAAGGGTCGGCAGCATTTTCTTCCAGCCAGTCGCCTTCAGAGTCGTCATCGCGGTATGTAATGTGTACTTCAGCCTTTCCTTTTTTGGAATTTATCTTGCGGTAATAATCGATTATTTTTCGCTTTAAAATAGAGATGAGCCAAGTGCGTTCCGTAGCCTCTCCCTTAAAGTTGTTTTTCGATTTAAGTCCCGCCAAAAAAGTTTCTGAAATCAGATCCTGCGCCACAATATGGTCATTTACCCTTACAATTGTGTAATTGTAGAGGTAGTCTGCATATTTGTCAACCCATTGGTCTGGATTTAGTAGTTCCAAAAGAATAATTTTTAGCCTATTTCAAAAATAGGGAAGTTTTACAAACATATACGAAATTACCGGCCATTTAGTTTTATCGGGTTATTGCTGAAATAGTTAAACTTTTATATTTTAAACCTAAGTCCAATAGTTGTCTTATTTTTACAGGAATTAATCTTATATACTTCCCAATGAAAAAATTTACTACAGGAATTTTAATGTTCCTTTTATTCACATTTACTGGCTTTGCCCAGCATGGCAATGCTTTTTATGCCACAATGGATGCTGCCGATGCAATTACTTTTAAAACGCTCTATCCAGACGATATTGCAATTTTAGCAAGCAATGATAAGCAGGCAGCGGTGTTACTTTCTGAAGAAGTGGCACATGCAATCCACGACAATGTACGTACCCACGGTCCTGGTTATATATTCAGGGCTTCCGAAGAAAAAGCGGTTCAAGCCTTAAACCAAGTTGCAAACCGTGGCCCACAGATAGATTATAGCATCACCGAAGATACATTTGTAAACGAATGCTTAGACCTTGTGGATGGGCAGAACATTGAAGATGATATCTTAGAGCTTCAAGCTTACGGAACTCGATACCACACCAAATCACAAGCGGTACAAGCAGTTATGGATCAACAGGCAAAATGGGACGCAATGATTCTGGCCGCTGGAAGAACCGATGTACACACCCGAATCTACAACCACGTAAATACCCAGATGCCTTCCGTAATTTTAACCTTTAATGGCGCGAATACGCCAGATGAATTTGTAATTATTGGTGGACATATAGATTCCACAACCTTTGGCGATAAAAACAATGCGCCGGGCGCAGATGATAATGCCTCGGGAATTGCTTCCCTGAATGAAATGGTACGTGTGCTATTGGAAAAAGATTTTGTTCCTAATAGAAGTATAGAAGTAATGGCTTTTGCCGCCGAGGAAATTGGTCTTGTAGGTTCAGCTGAAATTGCAGAGGATTATGCCAATCAAGGAGTTAATGTTGCTGCATATGTACAGTTTGATATGACGGGCTACAATGGCTCCAATAGCGATATTTATATTACCACAGATTGGTACAACAGCAATTCGTTGAATACATATTTGACCGAATTGATGGATCATTACAACAGCAATAACCCAAACAATAACCATAACTTTACCTATGGCTATACAGAATGTGGTTATGGTTGTTCAGATCATGCCAGTTGGGCAGATAATGGTTTTGACGCCGCTTTCCCATTTGAAGCAGCAATGGGGCAGGACAATCCAAATATTCACAGTCCAGGAGATGTCTATTCTTTCTTTGGAGAAACAACACATTCTGTAAAATTCGCAAAATTGGGATTGGAGTTTTTGATCGAAGCTGCCAAACCCCAAATTCTATCCGTGGATGACTTCTCTGATAATGCTATCCGGGTTTTCGTGAAAGACAAAACATTAAACTATCGTTTGAACAATACAGTTTCAAACGTTAAGGAGGTAACTGTTTATAACGTAGCGGGGCAAAGAATAATTTCTGAAGAAATGAACAATGAATCTGGAAGTGTAACCCTTCAGCAATTTGCCAAAGGTTTTTATATTGCGCAGTTCACTTTGGAAAATGGCCATGCATTCACAAAGAAATTTATATTGAATTGATATAGCTGTAGGCAATAAGCTTTTATTGATCTGCAAATTATGTAAGGCTTCAAAAGTTCTGAACTTTTGAAGCCTTAAATATTTATTGAAGCAATCCCGCCCGTTTTAAAAGTGCTTCGGGATCTGGCTTTTGCCCTCGAAATTTTATGTAGAGTTCCATCGGGTCCATCGTTCCTCCCTGTGAAAGCACGAAACCTTTAAATCTATCCGCTACTTTTTTATTGAAAATGCCTTCTTGTTTAAATAGTGCGAATGCATCCGCATCCAAAACCTCAGCCCATTTGTAGCTGTAATAACCTGCCGAATAACCCCCTTGGAATATATGTGAAAACGAAGTGCTCATGCAGTTTTCCTTCACGTCGGGATAAAGTTGGGTGTCATCAAAAGCGGCAATCTCAAAAGCTTTTACATCTTTTATTCCTGAAGGATCCTGTCCGTGCCAAGCCATATCGAGCATTCCAAAACTCAATTGACGCAGCGTTGCCATTCCTTCTAAAAATGTAGCGGATTCCTTTATTTTTTCAACGTATTCCATCGGGATTACTTCGCCTGTTTTGTAATGGGTTGCGAAAAGTTCCAACGTTTCCTTTTCGTAACACCAATTTTCTAAAATCTGGCTGGGCAATTCCACAAAATCCCAATACACACTGGTGCCGGATAGGCTGGGGTAGTGAGTGTTTGCAAGCATGCCGTGTAGGGCGTGCCCGAATTCGTGAAATAAAGTTGTTACTTCATTAAAGGTAAGTAGCGAAGGTTTGCTCGCCGTAGGCTTCGTAAAATTGCAAACAATTGAAATATGCGGACGCTCATTTTTTCCGTCCTTAATTTGTTGTGGTTTATAGGAAGTCATCCACGCGCCATTCCTTTTTCCCGCCCGCGGATGGAAGTCTGCGTAAAAGATTGCGACCAGTTCGCCTTCATCATCCTTTACTTCATAGGTTTTTACGTCTGCGTGATATTTGTCTATGTTTTGCACTTCTTCAAAATGAAGTCCGTAGAGTTTTTCCGCAACGGTAAAAACGCCCTTGATAACATTTTTCAATTCAAAATAAGGCTTCAACTTTTCATCGTCCAGATTGAAGAGTTTCTGTTTCAATTTTTCAGAATAATATGCTCCGTCCCATTTTTCCAAATGATCGATACCGTCAAGTTCTTTCGCGAAAGCGGTCAATTCATCAAATTCCTTTTGCGCTGCAGGTTTTGCCTTTTCAAGCAATTCGTCCAAAAATGATTTTACCTTTTCGGGAGTTTCGGCCATGCGCTCTTCCAGTACGAAGTGTGCGTGGCTTTTATAGCCCAATAAAATTGCTCGTTTATGGCGAAGGTTAGCAATCTGCAATACATTTTGTTGGTTGTCCAATTCGTCATTATGAAAACCTTTTGCACCAAAGGCAATCGCCAATTTTTTGCGAAGCTCGCGGTTGTCTGCATAGGTCAAGAAAGGAACGTAACTTGGGTAATCCAAAGTAAAAACCCAACCTTCTTTTCCTTTTTCCTCGGCGGTTTGGGCTGCGGCTTCAATTACCCCTTCGGGTAGGCCGGAAAGATCTTTTTCGTTAGTAATGTGAAGTTCAAACCTATTTGTTTCCGCCAAAACGTTTTCCCCGAAAGTAAGTTTCAACTTAGAAAGATCAGCATCAATTTTACGTAATTGCGTTTTCTTTTCTTTAGAAAGATTGGCACCGTTTCTTGAAAAAGCCTTGTATTTTTTATCGAGCAGCATTTGCTGTTCTTCGGAAAGATTTAAAGTGTCTTTTTGATTATAAACCGTTTTTATTCTTTCGAACAAAGCTTCATTCAATAACATATCGTTACTGAATTCCGTAAGCATAGGCGAAATTTCCTGTGCTATCTTTTGAATTTCGTCGTTGGTTTCAGCACTGTTTAAATTGAAGAAAATGCTTGTTGCACGATCCAACTGTTCGCCAGTATTTTCCAATGCTTCAACAGTATTTGTAAAAGTGGGCGCTTCCGAATTTGAAGTGATTGCATCAATTTCAGCCTTAGTTACGACAATTAATTTGCTGATGGCAGGCAGGAAATGTGCGTTTTCAATTTTAGAAAATGGGGCGGTGTTGTAGGGTTGTAATAGGGGGTTCATAAAAAAGATTATGAGTTTAAAAATTTATGAGTTTATAAAAAATGTTTCAAGTTTAAAGGTTGAAAGTTTTTATAGATTATATTTTTGACTACTGACTACTGACTACTGACTACTGACTACTGACTACTGACTACTGACTACTGCGTACTTTTTCTGCCCCTTCCTCAACTTTCTTTTTAAGGCTTTCTTTGTAGGCCACAATCTTATCCAAAACAGCTTTATCTGAAGCGCCGATAATCTGTGCGGCAAGAATCCCCGCATTTTTTGCGCCATTCAATGCAACTGTGGCAACGGGAACACCGCCGGGCATTTGGAGGATGGAAAGCACGCTGTCCCAACCATCAATGGAGTTGCTGGATTTTACGGGCACGCCAATTACTGGAAGTGGTGAAAGCGAAGCAATCATCCCTGGAAGGTGTGCTGCACCGCCTGCTCCTGCTATTATTACCGAAATGCCCCGCGTATGTGCATTCTTTCCGTAATCAAAAAGTTTGTCCGGAGTTCGGTGGGCAGAAACAATGTCCACTTCCACTTCTATGTCGAATCCTTTTAAAATATCTACTGCTTCCTGCATTACTGGCAGGTCGCTGGTGCTACCCATTATTATTGCTACTTTCGGCATAAATTCCAAATTTTAAAATTCCAAATCCCAAATCCATTTTTCTGGAATTTGGTACTTGAAATTTGGTGCTTATTTATTTACTAATAACTTCTATCGTTTTCTTAACCTCCTCCGCAATCTTTCGCGCTTTGTTGAGGTCTTTGTTTACTATGGTTACGTGGCCCATTTTTCTAAAGGGGCGGGTTTCTTTTTTGCCGTATATGTGTGGCGTTACGCCTTCCATCGCCAAAATGTTTTCTATGTTTTTATAGACAACTGGGCCGGTGTGGCCTTCGGCGCCTACTAAGTTAACCATAATACCACCAACTTTGCTATCGGTGTTGCCCAAAGGTAAACCTAAAATGGCTCTTATTTGCTGCTCAAACTGGTTGGTGTAGCTGGCTTCTATGCTGTAATGGCCGCTGTTGTGGGGTCTTGGAGCTACTTCGTTTACCAATATTTCATCGTCTTCTGTTTGGAACATTTCTACTGCTAAAAGCCCAACATGCTTAAATGCTTCGGAAACTTTTGTGGCTACGGCTCTTGCTTTGTTGGCAACTGCTTCGTCAATACGGGCGGGGCAGATTACGTATTCCACTTGGTTGGCTTCTGGGTGGAATTCCATTTCTACCACTGGATAGGTGGTTACTTCCCCGGAAGGGTTGCGGGCTACTATTACAGCCAATTCATTTTTAAAAGGAATCAGTTTCTCAGCAATACAAGCGCCTTCCGAAAGTGGAATTACATCTTCTGCGGTGCGGATAATGCTTACGCCCTTCCCGTCATAACCGCCGGTGCAACTTTTCCATACAAAGGGAAAGTGTAGTTCTTTTCTAACTATGGCTTCGTTGAGGTCGTACTTGTCTTTATAAACCTTAAAAGGTGAGGTAGGTATTTGGTGGTCTTTGTAGAACTGTTTCTGCACCCCCTTGTCCTGAATATTTCTGAGTGTTGCAGCGCTGGGATACGTTTTTATGCCTTCGCTTTCCAGCTTTTCCAAGGCCTCTATGTTTACGCCTTCTATTTCAAATGTGAGTACGTCTACTTTTTTTCCGAAGTTATAAACGGTTTCATAATCCATTAAGTCTCCTTGCTGAAAGTGGTCTGCGGCTATGCGGCAGGGGGCTTCTGCGCTGGGGTCGAGGACGCTGGTGCGGATGTCCCACTTGCGGGTTTCGTAAAGCATCATTTTGCCCAATTGTCCGCCGCCGAGGATGCCAAGTGTGAAGTTGGTGGAGAAGTAGTTCATGTCTGTTGTGTGTTGTCTGTTATCTGTTATCAGTCGTCTTGTGCTTATTGCCAAACACCTAACACCTAACGCCTAACGCCTAACGCCTAACGCTTAACGCCTAACGCTTAACGCCTAACGCTTAACGCTTAACGCTTAACGCTTTTTGCGAATGCAAAGATAGGTATTTCGAATTTCGTGAAACGACTATTTTTCCCAACTTAAAGTTTCACCCAATGTTAGCTATTATCCCTAATTTTGAAAAACGAATTTGAAAATAGCAAAACGACTACAAAATGCTCCAAAACAATTTACAACTTATAAAAACCACTTTTGAAGAAACCATCCCAATGCATAAGTTTTTGGGGTTAAAAATTGAACTGCTCGAAAAGAGTTTCGTGCGCATTAGTGTGCCGTTTAGAAAGGAATTGGTGGGCGACTTTAGAAATAACCGCTGGCACGGCGGCGTAATTGCAACCGTTATGGATTCTGTGGGCGGCGTAATTGGCGCGACCCATTTTACCTCGCTGGACGACAAAATTGCCACCATAGATTTGCGGATAGATTATCTGCGAGGTGCCGAACCGGAAGCAATTATGGTTGAAGGGAAAATTATTCGCTTTGGCAATAGAATACTCGTGGCACGGATGAAAGCTTTTCAAAACGACAAATTGATAGCAGAAGGAAAAGGAGTCTATAATTTTATTAGAATGAATACCCATTCCGAAGAAAACGCGGACGACAAAAATTAACTTTTTACAAATAATGACAGCTGCTGCTTTACACGAAATAATTGTTGCTGAAACTGCCGTAGCGGTTTACTTTTCTACACCCCATTGTGGAGTTTGTGAGGCACTACGACCCAAGGTGGAAGCGCTATTTATAGAAAAATTTCCTGAGGTAAAATTTCTTCACATTAAAATAGAAAATTCACCAGAAATCTCTGGGGAATTCGGTGTTTTTTCCGCACCTACTTTGTTGGTGTTTTTTGAAGGAAAAGAGTTTTTGAGAAAAGTTAGGTTGATGGGGATTCAGGAACTTAAAGATAAAATTGAGCGACCCTATAATATGATTTTTTAAAACTTCTCTTGCATAAAATATATTTAGAATAGCTTGGTCAAACTTTTTTATCAATTTACATTTAAACTTCTAAAAAAGGGCCTAAATGAAAAATCAAAAACAGGCATATATTTATGCGGGTATCGCTGTAGTTTTATGGAGTACGGTGGCTACCAGTATGAAGATAGCACTTCAGAGTTATAGCTTTATGCAGTTGCTGTTCTGGTCTTCGGCAACTGCTTTATTGACCTTGGGCGTAATGATGGCGGTGCGAAAGAAGTTTGCCAATTTAACTAAGCTTCCTGCAAAGGCTGTTTTGAAGTCGGCATTTTATGGCGCCATTAATCCGTTTCTGTATTATATCATTTTGTTTAAGGCCTATGAACTTTTGCCTGCCCAAGAAGCCCAAGCGCTTAATTATACTTGGCCCATAATGCTCAGTTTACTGGCGGTGCCTCTGCTCAACCAAAAAATAGGTTTCAAAAATGTAGTCGCTATTGGTATCAGCTTTATAGGGGTGCTGATTATTGCTACGGGGGGGAACTTGATCAATTTGTCTTTTTCCAACGGTCAAGGGGTGGTTTTCGGGCTGGCATCGGCTATAGTTTGGGCCCTGTTCTGGATATTTAATATTAAGGACGAACGCGATGAACTAAGTAAATTGTTCCTCAATTTTCTCTTCGGTTTTATTTATATAGTTATTGCCTTGCTACTCACTTCAGAAATAGTATTCGTCAATCTAAAATCGTGGCTAAGCGCGGTATATGTTGGGTTTTTTGAAATGGGAATCACCTTCGTTATCTGGTCCATCGCCCTTAAAAAATCAATTACGGCGGCAAAGGTGAGTAATCTTGTCTATTTAGTGCCATTTTTATCCTTGGTGGTAATTTATTTTATTTTGGAAGAACCTATTCGCTTACCGACAATTATTGGCTTATTCCTCATTGTAGGCGGTCTGACTTTCGATAAAATAAGCTTTAGACAATTGCGGTTCAGGAGCGGGGATTGATTCTGTATTACTAAAAAAAATCTGCTGCCCGAGCCTTTTGAATTAAAACTCTATAACGTCGCTTTCAGAAGGGTAAGTATTGTTTTGGGTTTCCGCCATTGTGGGTACGAAGGGTGCCAGTGGAGGTTCGTCCATATATCCCGGTGGAAGGGCGCCCAACTTCGTAAATTGTGAAAATTTGTAGGGCAAGCTTTCAAAATAAAGGCCATCAGCGTATTCAACTATTTGCTTGCCTTCTGGATTGGTGAGCACGTGCATATGCAGATGCGGGGCGAAGGAATTCCCTGAATTTCCCAAACGGCCCAGCTCTTGGCCTTTGGTTACTGTGTCTCCCGCTTCAACCAAAACGGAATTGGGAACAAGGTGGCAGTAGGTGCCTATGCTGCCGTCTGCATGTTCTACATAAACTACATTGCCGGTCACGTTTGAGGCGTCTATTGGGTAATCTATTTCACCCGGGGTCATATTGTCTGGAATGTTGTTTTCAGTAAAAATCACTTTTCCACCTTCAGCGGCAAGTATAGGAAGATTATAACAGTACCAATCTTCAAGTTGGCTGCCATCGTTTTGGTAGGGCAGGCCATCTACCAATTTTGCATAATCTATGGCGTAGCGCTGGGGATTGTTTCCTATTAAATAGCCTTGCTGTACTGGATCAAAAAGGGGTTCGGGGTATGGAAAAATAGCACGGGTGTGGTAGGAGGTGGGGCCAGCCGCAGCTTCTGCCAACCAAATGCCTTGGGGCACAGGAAAGGCAATGGTAATGGGGTCTGGGTATTCTTCTTCTATTTTTAAGGTGAAGGTGTGTTGCTTTGCAGTGCCTTCGGCATCTTCATACTGAAATAGGTGCACCAACTCTTCCTTTTCCCAGCCCTGTGCAGGGTAGGGCAGCCAGATACTGGCTATATGCAAATCGTCCCTGGTGATGAAATCGGAATAGGACAGTTGTAGATTGCTATTGTTGAAGATTTCTACTTTTTGAAGGGTGGGGACTTTTATATGCATTTCATACACAAACCAAGTGCCGCTGGTGTTTATTACTTTCACTGGCGGGGTGGGTAAGGCTACCAGCAGGTCGTATGCGTCATTTTGGGGTTCGTTTTTGTTGCAGGCGGCGAGGAGGATTATGAAAAGTGCTATTAATATGTTTTGGTTTTTGGGAAACATCTTGGTTGGTATTTTGTAATTGAAAATTTAAAGATAGGGAATTTTTTAAGGGAGGTAAACATCCCCCTAGCCCTCCCTCATCAAACTCGGGACAGGCTCTCCAAAAAGGAGCTGGATTAAGTTTGTTATAATTGTAGAAGTGTGGTTTTGATAACTCCTTTGCCGTCGTTTAATACAACTGCTGCTAGTTGTGTTTCATCCTTTGGTTTGAGATTGAAGGGCGTAGCCAATAGATCTACGCCGCTTTTTACTTTTAATCTGTTGCCCTGTCCGGAGATGATATCCTTGTTGGGCTTAAAAGCACCATTGGGAATATGTTCCGTTAGAATAACATATTTAAAAGCAGCCAACTTGTTTACAATGCTTTGTATTTCGGCATTTGATAGATGCTGAAGTACCTGCCGGAGGATGGCGCAATCTGCGGGTGGCAAAGGGGCTGTTGCAATATCTAGACAATAAAACTCTAGATTGGGAGCCCTAAATAGTTGCTGGTTGCGGACTATTAGGCTGGGCACTATATCTATTGCAATGTACTTTTTGGTATGTGGCACCAAGTTTTTTCCTACGTTAAAATCGCCGCAACCTAAATCACATACCGTCAGCGGGGGTGAAAAGGAAGTTAAGAAAGCCGTTACAGCCTCCAGATACGGTTTTACTATGGCAGGCAGATGCGAGCCCTCGCCAGAGTAGAAATCTGCATTATCACCGCCCCAAAAGTTTTGTTCATACACCTGCTCCATGGCTGCTTTTGTAGGCCAAGGGGTTTTTGGTTTTTTGGGATGGTTTTGGTTGCTCTCCATCAATAAATTTATAAATATCCAAATGTACTATTATAATTCTCTCACTTTTCCTAATAACTAATAACTAATGACTCTTGATCTAAATCATACAGCCAATAAAAAAATAAAACCCTATATTTGGTATTCTCCCCGATTAAATAAGAACCCTTTACGGTTTTCCGTAATTGGTGGGTTTTGAATTTTGATACATTTGAATAAATTAATTAAACCTTCGCACATGTGTGGTATAGCAGCAATAGGGATGTCGTATATATACATGTTGTACGCAAGCTGAAAAAAAGAGCCAACCGCACGTTCAAGCACATTTCATTTTGCTCGTTCCTCACAAAATAAAAAGAGCTTTCACTTTCCCAACGCTCACTGACTGAATTTCATAAAAAGTTGATATATTTGCATTAAATGCTAATTAAAATGAATAAAAAGTCAATTAATAGACTCAAAGCAGTTTTAGCGGAACACGGAAAAACCAACAAATGGTTGGCGGAAAAGCTCGAAAAAAACGAAACAACAATTTCAAGGTGGTGTACGAATGAAGTTCAACCTTCTTTAGAAACACTATTGACAATTAGTGTATTGTTAAAAATCGATTTAAAAGAGTTAATTGTATCAACTCAAAAAGATTAAGAAGATGAAATTAGAACTCAAAATAGAAGACAAAAAAATATTTGCACCACTTCAAGATAAGTGGCTTGTCTTAACACCAGAGGAAAAAGTAAGACAAACATATATCTGTAGACTTGTAAATCACTACGGATATTCACTTGACCAAATGCAACAAGAAGTGACTGTTGCCGAAGGCAACAAAAGAGGCACTGGCAGAGCCAGTGCTGATATTGTTGTTTGGAAAAGTAAAGATGAAGTTGAGAAAAAAGCACCTTCAATTGTTGTGGAATGTAAAGCTGACAACATTGATATTGTTGAAGGAGATTATTTTCAAGGTTCTCATTATGCTCGTTATGTAAAAGCACCATTTTTTGTCACAACCAATCTAAAACATACAAAAGTTTTCAAGGTAAATCTTGAAGGCTACCCAAAGGACTTGGAGGATGAAATATTGGATATTCCAACTTTCAAAGACTTACAAAGTGAGAAAAAAGTAAAAGACTTATTAACTCAAACAAAAGCATTTACAAGAGACGAATTCAGTAACCTACTTTTCAGATGTCATAACATTATCAGAAATAATGACAAGCTTTCACCAGAAGCTGCTTTTGACGAAACAAGCAAGATTTTGTTTATGAAAATCCGTTATGAACGAAATCCTGATGAAGACAACATATTTTCTTTAAAACAATTTAAAAAACAAGAAGCTCAATACGAAAAGAATATAAGACCCATTAACGTAAAAAGGAATGGACCAAAAGACGATATTCCTTATATGGATTATTGGTTTGAACTAACCAAAGATGAGTTTAAAGATGATGACCTTTTTGACCAAAACGAAAAGATTAAAATCAAACAAGCGAGTTTTGAAGCAATTGTAAAAGCATTAGAAATCTATAACCTTTCAACAACATCTGATGATGTTAAAGGGATAGCATTTGAGAAATTCCTTGGCAAAACGTTTAGAGGTGAATTAGGGCAATTCTTTACACCAAGGACTGTGGTCGATTATATTGTTGAAGTACTCGACCCACAAGAAGGAGAAACTGTTTGTGACCCTTGTTGCGGTAGTGGTGGATTTTTAATTAAAGCTTTTGAATATGTAAGAAGCAAAATCGAAAATGAAATCAAAGAAGCGAAAGACAAAATCAAATTAAAATACTACACAGACGAATACTATAATGCTTCTAAAAAGGAACAAGAAAAAATAGACCAAAAGGTTAACGACCAATTCACTTTACTCAATTCTGAATTGGACATTCTAAATCCCGAAAGCAGATTAAGACGACTTTCATACGATTGCATTTATGGAACAGATGCAAATCCAAGAATGGCACGAACTGCTAAAATGAATATGATAATGCACGGAGACGGACACGGTGGAGTTCATCATCACGATGGATTATTAAATGTTAATGGAATTTTTGATGGTCGTTTTGACATCATCCTTACAAATCCACCTTTTGGAGCAAGAGTTGAAAAATCTCTAAAAATAACGGAACAAGATAAGTACACAGACACAGAACGAATTGCCAAATATACTGAACGTTATAAAGAAGATTATGTCAAGGCATTGAAACAAATCAACGATAACATTGGCAAATCTGTTTTAAGCTTGTTTGACACTGGTAAAATGAGCAGTTTAACAGAAGTACTCTTTATCGAACGTTGTCTTGATTTGCTCAAACCAGGTGGTAGAATGGGAATTGTGTTGCCTGAAGGTGTTTTGAATAATACGAAACTTCAAAAAGTGCGTGATTACGTTGAAGGGAAAGCAAAAATCATAAACATCACTTCTATTCCACAAGATGTGTTTATTGCTTCTGGAGCAACCGTAAAACCAAGTTTGCTATTCTTTAAAAAGTTCACCGAAGACGAAGCAAAAGATTATGCTACAATTTTAAAAACGGCAAAGGCTAACGCTAAAAACGAACACGGAAAAGAAATTGCTGAACTTCAAGAAAAGATAAAAACACGCGGACTTGATAAAGAGGAAAAAGCAGAATTGCGTGAAAAACTAAAGCAAATTCAACAACAAATGGAAGACGAAATAAAATTGGAGTTAAAAACCAATTTTGATTACGAAATCCCTATTGTAGAAGTAGAAAAAGCAGGTATAAGCACAACAGGAGCAAAAATTGAGAATGAGTTAGAACCAGTTGCCAAAGAATTTACCAAATACAGAATTGAAAAACAACTTTGGAACGAACATTATACAACTGTACAATATGATGAATATGACGACAAATTTCAGCGTATTGTAGCTTTTGGTGAACCAGAAACATTTTATACAAAGTATGCAAACATCAACCAATAATACAATGGAATGGTTTAAAACAGTCCCATTCAGTGATGTTGTGTTATGGGACGTAAAACGCTATTCTTTTGAAAAAATAAAATCGCAATACCCAATAGTAAAATTAGGATTGCATATTCAGGAAGAAAGCCACAAAGTAAAATTGGCTGATTTTCCTGAAGAAGAATTCGGTATTTTAGGTGTAAACAACAAAACAGGAATTTTTGATGCTTACAAAGAGAAAGGAACTAACATCAACCAAGCTTACAAGAAAATGGAAAAAGGTTGGTTGGCTTACAATCCATATCGAGTAAATGTTGGTAGTATTGGCTTAAGAACAGAAGAACACGAAAACGAATACATAAGTCCGGCTTATGTAGTGTTTAGCTGTAAAGAAACGCTGTTGCCTGATTTCCTTTTTAAACTTTTTAAAACGGAAAGGTTTAATAAAGTTATTAATGCAAGTACAACTGGTTCTGTAAGACAAAATTTAACCATTGATATTTTAAAATCATTAGATATTCCATTACCACCAATAGAGGTTCAAAAAAGCTTAATAAAAAAATACAACGAGTTCGTAAACAAAAGTAAAGTTGCCCTCGAACAGTCTGACAGTAATTTTCAAAATGCTGATGACTTTATTTACCGTGAATTAAATTTAAAATTATTAAGAAAGGAATCTTCAAAAGGATTATCATTTGTTCGTTCTAAAGACATTACAAGATGGGACGTTTCATTCTTGGATAACCTAATTACGTTAGAGACCAAGACCAAAACAATCAATTTAGGACTTTGCATTTCAGAATTTAACTATGACAAAAAGGGAAGTTCATTAAGGTTTGAAAGTAAAAACTTTCCTGAAAGTCAGTTCAAATACATTGGAATGGAAAATATCTTAAAAAACAATGGTCAACTTGAAGAGTTTCAAATTGTCAATGGAGAAGAAATTAAAAGTCAGACATTTCAAGTTCCAAAAGGATATATTTTATATGGTAAGTTACGTCCATACTTAAATAAATATTGGATTAATCATACTGACTTTGATGACATAATATGCTCTTCTGAATTTTTTGTTTTTGACTTAAATGAAAATATTGTCAATAAAGATTATTTTATTTCAATTTTAGGTTCATCAATTATCCAAAAACAAATAGAAAATAATTCCACAGGTGCAAGAATGCCAAGAATTAACGAACAGACTTTTAGAGAGTTAAAAATACCTTTACCTGACTTGAAAAAACAGAAAGAATTAGCAGGCAAAATTAAATCCTTGGAATCAGCTGCATTATCTTTAATAGATGAATCAGAAGATTACCTAAAACAAAGCATCAAGGAGTTTGAAAATAACGTATTCTTATTATGAGATTACAGAGACTAAAAATAATTACACGTTTTAAGAATTTAGAAGATTTTGAAATTGACTTTTCTAACAAAGAAGGCATCACAGTTTTAATTGGAAACAACGGAAGCGGCAAGAGTAATATTTTAGAAGCCATAAGTAGTGTTTTTGCAGGTTTATATAACAATAGTCGAAACCCAAGTTTTGAATACGAACTATCATACACTAAAGACACTTATAACGTAGAAGTAAAATTTGAAAGTGGTAGCTATGAATCCAAAGTCAATGGAGCTGTTACAGCTTTGCGTCCAGAACATTTACCGAATCAATTAATTGCTTCATACAGTGGTGAAGAAAGCAGATTATGGGATGAATATTATTGGCCTTTTTATAGAGATTACATTGCAGCAATTAAAGGTGCAACTGTTCCGGATTCTGAATTAATTTTCATTAACAAATTTTATTGGAACATTGCTCTTTTGGTATTGCATTTCTATGATTTTGAAGTTTTTACAGACATCAGAGATTTTTGCAAAGACACTTTAGGAATTGATGCGATTAATAGCATAACTTTTGATTTTGATATTCCTAAACTCAATACTTGGTCTGCGAACCCAGTTAAAAATATGGTTCAGACTTTAAATCCAGCAAATGAAGCATCTATAACCATAACGTTAGAAGAGTTTAAGAATAGGTTGAATTTCATTAATGAGATAGATTTGTTCAAATACCTTGCAGCGGCTTTTATGCCAAAAGACGACAAGGTTATTACCAAAATCGAAATTGACTATAATACTGGGCTAAAGGCAGAAAGTTTAAGTGAAGGAGAAAAAAAGCTATTGCTTATAATGCTGATTTTAGAAGTAATTGGAGATGAGAATTCATTGATACTTTTAGATGAGCCTGACAGTCATATTCACCTTTCAAACAAAGAGAAAATTGAAAAACTCTTAAAGAAGTATGCAAATAGGGAAAATGTTTTAACTACTCATTCACCTACTCTAACACACAATTTTGACTTGAAACACATTACAATGCTTTCTAAAAAAGCGAATAATGATGCTCAAGTTGAAGAAATGGAAAAGCAGAAAATCGTTTATGAGTTAACAAAAGGAATTTGGAGTTATCAAGAACAGAACATCTTCTTGAACTCACAAAAGGACATTTTATTAGTGGAAGGGAAAACTGATGAAGTATTCTTAAAAAAGGCATTAGCAGTACTAAAACTGACAGAACCAAGATATGCAAACCTTGAATTTGAATATTTGCCTTGTGGTGGAGCTGATGGTGTAAAACTGTTGACAGAAAAGTTTACACCAAAAGCAGGACAACATATTATTGCATTTTTCGATAGCGACCAATCAGGTTGGAGTGCCGTCAATAAAATATTTAATCGTACAAATGCTAATGCTTATAATAATGGTAATTTCAATAAGTATCGAAAAAAAGGTGAGATATGGATTTCAATTTATCCAACTCGCCAATGGTATAGAGGCGGACTGAATTTTAATGTTGAGGATTACTTTAGTAAAAACTTACTAAATCAATATGTTTTGAGTTCATTCAAGGGATTGGATTCAATAGTTACTAAAAATCAAGTAAAAAGACTTTTGGAACAAGATTGCAATGGATTTCCAGACCACGAGTTCAAACATTTTAAGAATGTATTTGATTTGATATTAGAGATTAAAACGAAATAATGCCAACGCTTAAAGCCATACACATTTGCAATTCGCACAAGCCAACGCTGCAACCAAAAATTGCAAAAGAGTATGTCTTTGCCAACGCTGAAAACCAAGCTGATTGGAAAAAAAGCCAGCGTACAACATATAGCTTATGGCGGGTGAGCGGATACCAGCAAGGTTTTCGCTTCGTAGCCAGCTTTGGTTTCGGGGGACAGGAAAGTGCTTTGAAACCGCCACAAAGCCATATGCAAACCGTTAGCTACAAGGCGAATGAAAAACTTTAAGAAAATATCATTTTTTGCACTCGTCTTGGGTTGGATTGGACAAATTATTACACACATTATTTGGTCGAATTTGAGATACGAAAATGCTTCTGGCGGAGATACTGGAGTTGTTATTTTTTGGTCATCTTTTTTTCTTCTTATCTATTACGGACTATTTATCCTAATACCGAGTAAAAGAATTGCAAAACTTTCCGAAAAAATCGGAATTCTGAACTTTACGCTATTATCCGGATTTTATGCTCTGATTGGATTTACAATTTTGATAGGCTGGGGATTTTTAATGTCAAACAATTTTTTGGGCGTTTTTTTAGACGCATTTGTTTGCGGACTAATTTTCGGACTGACTTTTCATCTACTCTGGAATAAAAAGCGGAATGAAATAAAGCAAATACACCTTATTCCAATTCTGACTTTGCCGATTCTCTTTCTGTTCGTTTATTTATATGCTTTCCCAAAATTATTATCTTCAATAGCATATAATGCTGTTCCTCAATATGTGAGACACGATATATTAAAAAACACCATTCCAAAATTTAAAGTTGGAGATGAATTATCGGAATTACAGAAAGCATTACCTGGTGAATTTGAATTTGATGATTGTTATGGAAATCGAGGAGCTATGTTGGAAAACTTTCAATATGTAATAGAAGTCAATTGTTGTAAAATAGTACGAATAGAATATGGACCAAGGCAAAAAAATGGATATACGATGGGTGGAAAAAGAAAGCCCTGTAGCTAACAACGGTAACCGTTGCACAACCCCTTAATTTTTTAAACCTGAA
>TARA_R110000851_G_scaffold333364_1_pt1 | contig 260862 bp, 236 predicted proteins | sample TARA_R110000851 | Tara Oceans TARA_R110000851 (sample SAMEA4397627) | marine metagenome | biome: Polar Biome; feature: [DCM] deep chlorophyll maximum layer (ENVO:01000326); material: water (ENVO:00002006), including particulate matter (ENVO:01000060) such as... | depth 17 m
GAGTAAGCGACCCTAGGAACGCATCGAAGGAAGCCCAAGAGGAGGCGCAAAAAGCCCAGCAGTTATGTTGGGCTTTTTTTGCTTTTTATATCGAATATCGTATATACATATTGCATTCAGAAAAATTGTCCTCGTTCTATATTGGTTACACTTCTACACCTATTGGCATTCGAGATGCATATCAAAAAAATGAAGAGTTCAACCTACATAGGAAATCAGAAAAGAAACCAGAGAGAGTCCAGAGGTTACTGGACAGATACGTAAAACAATATGTAAATTAACACAACTATCTGTTAATCAACCCCTATAACTATTAATGAAACTTATCAGGGCCATGGGATAATCAAAAAATAAATAGTAAATTACGTTTTTCCCTTGACTTTGGCAGCCGTAGTTGCGTATATTAGCACCACTGCACTGGTGTTGGCAATTCCTTTTCTTCATCCAACCCAACCTTTCTATGCCGACCGTATGCCGACTCTATGCCGATTCTATGCCGACTCTATGCCGATTGTATGCCGACCCTAAGGCGACTATAAGTTATGGATATTCCATAGGTACTCCCACGCTATTACATACTTATCACAGGGAAATCCTTTCTTAATAGATTCTTAAAGAGTTAAATACTGAAATGGATTTCTCTTAATTTTAAAACCAAAAAATTGCCATGTACAAAAGAAAAAAACACGGTAGAGGCTTTACTTATAAAGATGAAAAGGGTAAAACCATCAGAGATAAAGAAACTCGCAATTGGATAAAGTCCCTCGTCATCCCGCCGGCTTGGACTGATGTAGAAATAAGTGAAGACCAAAACGCAGACCTTTTGGTCACAGGCAGGGATGACAAGGACCGCAAACAATACATTTATCACCCTAAATACACCGAGCGACAAAATGCCAAAAAATTCGATCGGATTATAGATTTTGCCAACCAATTGGAGCATATGCGGCGTGTTACCGGCCAGCATTTACGCAAACGAAAGCTAAATCGTGAAAAAGTCTTGGCCACAATGGTCCGCCTCTTGGAATCGGCTTTTTTTCGGCCGGGCAGTGAGGCGTATTCCAAAGAAAACGCAACCTACGGCTTAACCACCATGCGCAGTAAGCACCTTACCATAAACGGCAATGAGCTCATATTTTCCTACAACGGAAAATCTGGGCAAGAACAGGAAAAGCACGTGGTTGATAAAAAACTCGCTAAAATTGTTCAAGAAATTGATGATATGCCAGGTTATGAGATTTTTAAATACCTTGATGAGGAAAACAATATTATAGATGTAAAGAGCGATGACCTAAATAGCTACATACAAGAAGTAATGGGGGAAGAATTTTCTTCAAAAGATTTTAGAACCTGGGCAGGTACAATGATTGCCGCCATTGCTCTGGATGAGCTCGGGGTAGTTGAAGAGGAAGATCAAAAATTATTGGACAAGAATATTAAAGAAGCCGTAAACAGGGTCTCTGAAACCTTGGGCAACACTCCCGCCGTGGCGCGAAGCAGCTATATTGACCCTCGCGTAATTGAGGATTATACCGAAGGCCGCACTTTAAGGTATTTCAAAAAGGAAATAACCCAATTGCTTAAAAAAGCAGAAAATTTGTCAAAAGAAGAAATTGGAGTACTATGCATGCTTCGCAATCGCCTAAAGTAGAAATAGTATATGGCTACTGATTAAATTACTTTCAGCAATCATCTTAAAATAGTTAAATTTGGGGATTTACACTATGGCCTCATAGTTCAATGGATAGAATAGAAGTTTCCTAAACTTTAGATCCAAGTTCGATTCTTGGTGAGGCTACAACAATATTTGTCTGCTCCCACTCAAAACAGCGAATCAATTTTTTTATAAAAATTTTAAGGAACACCAATTATTATTTCATTTAATTTATGTGCTTATACTGAAAAATCATGAATGAAAACAGACTTGCTTTTATAATAATTGTTGGGGTTCTCGCTTTTGTAGGAATTCTATGGTACGCTTTTGAAAATCCTGCGCTTAATCCCCGTTTGGAAAACGAAAGCTATACTATTGTACGAAAGTGGGATATGCCCATAGAATTAAATGAAATTTCTGGTATAAGGTGGATTTCCGAAGATAAAATTGCTGCCGTGCAGGACGAAGAAGGAATAATTTTTATATATAATTTAAAAACGAACCTTGTTGAAAAAAAAATATCCTTTGGGAAATCTGGCGACTATGAAGCAATAACCACCACAGACAGCACTGCATATGTTATGGAAAGCAGCGGCCTTCTCTTTGAAGTTGAAAATTACCTCAGTAACAATTTTGAAACAATCGAATATCAACTCCCCTTCTCTGGAAGAAATAATATGGAATCGGTAGTGGCCGATACATCCAACAATCGCTTACTTTTCGCGGTAAAGGACATTGACCCCAATAGTAAAGATTATAAGGGAATTTATTCTTTTGACCTCGAAACCAAAAAATCCAATTCCTTGCCAGTATTGAAAATTCCTTTGGACGCCCCAATTTTTAAATCAAAAGATGCAGATGACGATATAGACCTCTTTTCAAATTTTTTCCCTTCAGACATTGCTATTCACCCAATAACAGGGCATTTCTATATTTTGGAAGGAAAAAATCCGCAAGTGTTGATAATGGACAGTATAGGGAAGCTCCTAAAACTGCATAAGCTATATGAGGAGTCTTTCCCCCAACCTGAAGGAATTACTTTCGCGCCAGACGGCACCCTATACATTTCAAACGAAGGAAAAAGTGGAACCGCTAATATTTTGGAAGTAATATTTGACGAGGATAAATAATCCTAATACCTATCCTTTAAATTGGTGAGCATTATTTCGGTCATTTCATCCAAGGGAATTTCGCTTTTCCAACCCCAATCTTCCCGTGCTTCGCTATCATCGATACTTTGTGGCCAACTATCTGCAATAGCTTGTCTAAAATCGGGTTCATAACTTATTTTAAATTCGGGGATATGCTTTTGGATGCTTTCGGTAATTTCCTCAGGATTGAAACTCATGGCAGAGAGATTGTACGAGCTTCTAATTTTAATCTTTTCTTTTTCAGTCTCCATAATATCAACGGTTGCTTTTATGGCATCGTCCATAAACATCATGGGCAAAGTTGTTTCACCATTTAGGAAACAGATATACTTTTTGTGCTTTAGTGCTTTGTGATAAATATCTACCGCATAATCTGTAGTGCCTCCGCCAGGCAGGGTTTTATAACTGATAAGCCCTGGATAACGAATGCTGCGAACATCCACTCCATAACGATTGTAATAATATTCGCACCAGCGTTCTCCCGTTTGCTTGCTAATTCCGTACACCGTAGTGGGTTCCATCACCGTGCGCTGTGGCGTGTCCGTTTTTGGAGTGGAGGGTCCAAAAACAGCAATGCTGGAAGGCCAAAATATCTTTTCAATTTTTTTGTCTTTGGCTAAATTCAATACGTGAAAAAGTGAATTCATATTCAGGTTCCAACCTTTCATAGGAAACTTTTCCGCCGTAGCGGAAAGCATCGCCGCCATTAAATAAACGTCTGTTATCTCGTGGCGTATTACCACCTCTTCCACAGCGTTGTAATCCATTGCGTCCAAAATTTCAAAAGGGCCGCTCTTCATCAACTCCTCTTCGCCCTCCCGAATGTCACTGGCTATTACTTTATGGCTTCCAAATTTATTACGAAGGTATAGCGTTAATTCCGTTCCTATTTGGCCGCAGGCGCCTATTATCAAAATTCGCTTTTTCATATGTTTGCTGATTCAAAAAATGAAGTGTAAATATACATATTATCAATGCTTTCAACACCTAAAAATTTTATGTACCATTTGGTTAATAACCAGTATCTTTGTGCCTCTTTTATTCTTTATGAAGTTTTTTATTCCCCTTTTAATGTTTGTCGGTTTTGTTTTTTCCTGCGGAAATGCTTCCGAAGAAAACCAAAAACAAACGCCAACCAATGATGCCTCCATAATTTTTGGAGACAAAAACTACAATTTTCCCACACTTTCGCCTCCAGCAAAAGAACAGGCCGTACGTTGGGGAGTTTTGGAAGATTTTTTAGCCGAAGCGCAAAATGCAAACGGCAGCAATTACCAAGACTTGCGCAACCGTTCCGAACGTTTAAAGGAATATGCAGATTCACTTTTCAGCAACGTCCCCGATACGCTAAACACCAAACCTATCCACAGCCGATTGATGGTACTGAAAACCCGCTCTGCCCTACTTTTTCAGGCGTCCCACCAAGCTACTATTGATTCGTTAAAGGTGCAGCAATCTTTGGAAGAAATGAATGGAGCCGTAAAAAATCTGATTGTTCAACTAAACGAAAAGTTTCAAAAGGACAAAATAGATTTCACAAGAAAGGAAGACGAAGAAAACGAACTGAAAAAACAACAACGCTACAAAGATTCAATCATAAATTTGGAACTTCAGGATAAAAAAAACAAGAAAGTGTAACAAACACAAAGTAAAAGCAACTTATGCTTTCAGCATACTATTAAATCAACAAATACTTTAATCTAAAACCATAAAATGAAGACTAATTTTTTAAAACCCGTTGTGGCCTTTGCAGTTGTTGCCGTAGCCGCAACCGCTTGTAAGGAAAAAACCGAAGTGGCCGTTGCAGACACTGAACCACACGGTATTATCCTCGCAAATATGGACACCACCGTAAGTCCAAAAGATGATTTCTACAATTACGTGAACGGAAACTGGATGAAAAACAATGAAATTCCAGATGATGAAACCAGTTGGGCCGGATTCACAATTCTACGCAAAAAAACCAGCAAGGACATGCTGAACATTTTGGCAAAAGCAAAGGAAAGCGGCAAATACGCCCCCGAAACCGATCAAGCCAAAGCCCTGATGATTTATGAATCAAAATTAGACTCTGTTGCAAGGGACAAAGCTGGTATTGAACCTTTAAAACCTACACTAGAAAAGATTGCTGCCATGAATAGCATGGAAGATTTTCAAAAATTAATGGCTGAAGAAGCCGTTGCGGTTTCACAACCATTTTTGGGTCTTGCAGCATTTTCAAACCCTAACAATAGCGCTATTAACTCTGCCTATATCACGCCAGGCGGTTTAGGGCTGCCAGATCGCGATTTTTACACCAATACAGATCCTGCTTCGGTAAAAATCCGCGAGCAATATGTAGATCATATTACAAGAATGCTTCAATTTTTGGGTGATTCGGAAGAAGCTGCACGCAAGCAGGCTGAAACTATTCTAGCTTTTGAAACCAAGCTAGCCACTCCAAGACTGGATAAGGTTGCAAGCCGCGATTTCAGAAATTTCAACAACCCAAGAAGTATTACCGAATTGCAAAAAATGCTTCCGCAAATTCAATGGGAACAGGCATTTGAGCAAATGGACATCAACAAACAACTGGACACCGTTATCGTGATGCAACCAAAATATATGGAAACATTAAAACAAATGTTTTCAAAACCAGATTTTGATACTTGGAGAACCGTAATGCGTTGGTCTACTTTGAACAATTCCGCTGGAATGTTGACCACAGAAATTGAGAAAGCCAATTTTGATTTTTATGCTACCACATTAAACGGAACCAAAAAACAAAAACCTGCTGACGAACGTGCCCTTGCCACCGTTAACGGAAGTGTAGGTGAAGCTTTGGGCAAACTTTATGTAGATGAAATGTTCCCGCCAGAAGCAAAGGCGAAGGCAGAATCCATGATTGAAAATGTGATTGCAGCGTACAAAGACCGAATTAATGCTTTGGAATGGATGAGCGACAGTACAAAGGTTAAGGCCATTGAAAAACTTAACAAATTCACCGTAAAAGTGGGTTATCCAGACAAGTGGAAAGATTACTCTTCTATGGAGGTGAAACCAGGTAACACCTATTATGACAATATGGTAGCCGTGCAAACTTGGAACCTTAAAGACAACCTTGAAAAAATAGACGAGCCTGTAGACCGTACCGAATGGGGCATGAGCCCACAAACAGTGAATGCGTATTTCAATCCTTTCAATAATGAAATCGTTTTTCCAGCAGCTATTCTTCAACCGCCTTTCTATGACTACAAGGCAGATGAAGCTGTAAACTACGGTGGTATTGGCGCAGTAATAGGCCACGAAATTTCACATGCTTTTGATGACAGCGGTTCGCGTTTTGACGCAAACGGAAACCTGGTAAATTGGTGGACCGAAACCGATCTTAAAAACTTCACCGAACGCGGCAATAAACTTGCCGAGCAATACAGCAATGTGGAAGTTTTGGATAGCGTTTTCATTAACGGACACTTTACCTTGGGTGAAAATATCGGTGACCTTGGTGGGGTGCTTGGCGCTTACGATGGTTTGCAACGTTTTTATAAAGAAAACGGACGCCCAGATAACATTGACGGGTTAACACCAGAGCAACGTTTCTTTATGAGTTGGGCCACGGTTTGGCGCACCAAATCTCGCGACGAAGCATTGCGTAACCAAGTAAAAACAGATCCGCATTCTCCGGGTATGGTTCGTGCTACACAACCTTTGCTAAACATTGATGCGTTTTACGAAGCTTTTGATATTAAGGAAGGCGACCCTATGTACCTTGCGCCAGAAGATAGAGTGCGTATTTGGTAGTTTTTAAAGTATTTATTTGAAGTGAAAAGGAGCCATAACAGGCTCCTTTTTTTATATAGAGGTTTTAAAAGAATAATCTAAAACAGATAGCAAGTTATCAGAATCCACCTGTTTAAAAATTTCATTTGAATCTGTTTTTGCAAAAGTCGGCGGCTCCAAGTTAAGCTCTTTTGCTTTTTGAATATAATAATCAGCTTTTGTTGGGTGGCTTGGGTTTACGGCATTAAAGACTTTTCCGAAGGCATCCTGTTTTAAAATTTCAACCAAGATGTTAATACAATCATCCCGATGAATCAAATTTACGGGGGCGCTGCCATCTGCCAAATCCTTTCGCCCCGCCAAATATTTTACAGGATTTCTACTGCCACCAAGCAATCCGCCAAAACGTACCACCGTAGTCTGCAGCCCTTCAGCATTCAGAAACAATTCTTCTACCTGTCGCAGTTGCTTTCCGGCGATGGTTTCGGGTTTGGGTTCATCGTGCTCTGTCACCCTACCCTGCGAATCATCGTAAACCGAAGTGCTGCTCACCAAAACCACTTTAGAAACCGAAGCTTCCGTTATTGCAGCCAGCAAATGTGCCATTTTCAAAACATAATCTGCGCCAGTATTCTTCCGAAGCCCGGGCGGAATCATAATAAGCAAACAATCCACATTGTTCAGCAGGGCTTGCACTTCACCCTCGATTCCATTTTCCGAAATTTCCACGGGATAGGCATCAAAGCCGTTTTGCTGCAGTAAAGTAGCTTTTTCAATAGAAGTTACCGAACCCTTTACGGTGTAGCCCAATGTTGCCAAGCGATAGGCCAAAGGTTGCCCAAGCCATCCCAAACCCGCAATTGCAATTGTTTTATTCATACATCAACCTATTTTGTAGATTAGTCTGAAATGTATCAATAACTTTCACTCTTAAGGAATCTACTGAAAAAGTCCGCTTTACCGCAACGGCATCGGTGATTACAAAGGGTTTCGGCATAGTGTAATCGGGTCGTTTTGATATATTAAATTGATCATCTCCCATCAAATCAAAGGAATATTCCATCACCTTAAAGGTTACTGGAGTTCCCTTTGTCGCTGAAAAATGAACTTTCAGGGAATCATTTTCGGAAACGTAATAATTAATAAGCGCACTATTTTTTGTTCCCCGAAAGTTTTTTGAAATACTGGAAGCGGGCATTTCCTTTCCGTTGAAAGTCAAAGATTGAAATGTGGCGTTTTCGGCATATAAATCAATTTTGTTCACCTTTCGTTTTGGAACGATGGTAAACTTCACATCCCGAAGATTTTCAACCAGCGTATCTGCCTCCAAAATCACTTCAAAATCGGGAATGGTTTTTAGCGGAGCTTCCTTCGCAAAGCTAAAATCGGCTCCGTATTTATTATAGGATGCTTCCCCCAAAATCTTGGATGCATCTTCAGGCCTTTCACCCAAATATTGTTGTGTCCATGCGTCAATTTCTTTGTCATAGGTAAGCCAATAGGTCTTGTCAATATCTGCATCTTTATAATAAACAAGGCTATTCGGTTTTTTTCGCTCTGCTGAAAAATCACTTTTAAAATGTGCCTTTATGAAGAAGAATGTCGCGAACAGTATACATACAACCGAAAGTAAACCTTTCAATTTATAATATCCAAAAACAGGCCAGAGCAATGCAAAAAGCAGAACAGTGAAAACGCAGCTTATTACCAGCATTTTAAGCCCCAACCCAACTGGGAAAAACTGAATGAGGGGCGCAAATATAAACAAGGCGGGCGCCGCCAAAAATACCATTGCCAAAAGACTAGGTCTTTCCTGCCGCAGCATCACAAAAAACGATACCAACCCAAAAAATACTGGGATTATAAAAAAAGCGGCTCCTTTTAGGACTATAAAAACAGCTAGATTTATTAAAAGCCAAAACAGCAATGGCGCAACATAATATGAAGGTTCATTGAATTTATTGGTGAATTTATTATAAATCGCAAACGTAATTGCCAACGAGAGAAAAACGAAAAAAGCAATATACCAATGTCCATTATAGGTGAAACCTTGCTGGATTTCGAGATACTGCGGATAGAGCACCAACATCAATTTCCATCCAAAGAAGCCCATAATTCCACATAGAATCAAGGAAAGCAAAAAAGGAACGAAACCCTTCGCCATCACTTTTCCGCTCAATTTTCTTTTGTGGAGTCCGTAAAAAATCAGGAAGAGAAATAGTAAAGTAACTAAAATAAGCATCGGTAAAATCCATGAAAAGGGATAACTTACCATTTTTATTAACGGAAGATTTACATAAACATCGTCCGTCTCAGCTTTCAATTTTGAAAGATCAGTGTTTGCAAAATATTGCAGTAATGGAAGCAAATAGCTGCCTTGATGGGCTAGGCTATTTCGGCTTAGATTATAAAATGTGTCGTTTGCAGTGTGATAATTAAAATGGCTGTCAATAAAGGCGAAGAAAAAACTGGGTATATCTCCGTCTTCCCTAAAAACAGTGGAATCTGTATCGTTCGGAAGCATTTTATAAACGCTGTACATCAATGAGGAAGCAACCGGAAAATCTGGATTGGCCGCTATAAATTCCTTAACCAATTTTGAGTTTCCGCCGTTGGTTTCCAAAATCATATTACTGGGGCCGCTGCTGCCGCGGGCTTCAAAGTTGAGAACCAAACCCACGTTTTTTGCGCAAGGATGTTCATTCACAAAAAGTTTTGCACCATCCAGTCCAATTTCCTCCGCATCGGAAAAAAGAATGATGATGTCGTTTTTAGGCTGCGCCCGTGAAGCCAAATAAGCGCGCACGCTTTCCAGAATAGTAACCACCCCGCTTCCGGCATCGCTGGCACCGAAGGAGGGAACGAGTGCACTATCGTAATGTGAAAGTAATAAAAGCGCTTTCTCATCTTCTGAGCCTTTTATTCGGGCAAGAATATTTATAGGTTTATCCAGCGTTTTCGATTCCGGATTTAAGCTAAATCCCTTTTGAATGTGGGCTTCCAGACCCAATTTCCCCAATTCCGAAATTAAGGCCCTCCGTACTTCTGCATGTCCATCGGATCCTAAATAATGTGGTTTTTTTGAAATTTCGCTTAAAGGCTGCAACGCCCTATCTACTGAAAATTCAGTAGCTGGAGCAGTTTCATCTCCAGAGTATTGCGGTGCCAATCCATAAAAGGAATAAAAGACCATTGCAACTATTAGCAGAAGCGAAAGAATGGCACCGAATTTTTTCATGGTTGGGAAGTTTAGGTGGTTAAAAATACGATTTTAATCTAAAGGAATTTTTTATCGTTATCGATACATTTCTGCGGTTTGATAAAATTGTTTATCTTAGAAGTTCGCAAAAATTTGATACTATGGGAATTAAAAGTTTTATGGGCAGACGGGCCAAGCCCCAAAAAGGTTCTTCGGAAAAAATAAAGGTTTCAGACTATATGACGCGCAACCTCACTACTTTTAAACCTGAGCAATCGGTGCTTGAGGTAATTGAAATTCTTCTAAAGAAAAAAATCTCCGGAGGCCCCGTTGTAAATGATAAAAATGAATTGGTGGGCATTATTTCCGAAGGTGACTGTATGAAACAGCTTAGTGACTGCCGCTACCACAACCACCCCATGGAAGATGTGAAAGTGGAACAACACATGATTACAAATGTTGATACCATTGATGGCGAAATGAACGTACTAGATGCTGCCAATAAGTTTTTGGAGTCAAAACACAGGCGCTTCCCGATTATTGAAAACGGAAAATTGGTGGGACAGATTAGCCAACGCGATGTACTAACGGCTGCAATGAAATTAAAAGGCCAAACCTGGTAACTATTTCTTTTCCTTAAAAATTATCTCAATCCGCTTATCGGGAATTAACCACATAAGCGCAACTAAAATGTATAGCGCTCCCGCAATCCAAGTGCTGTAAAAGGAAACTATGATTGCTATTATGTAAATTATTGGTGATGCTTTTCCTTTTAAATCTTTTCCCAAAGCTTTAGCCAAAAGTGAATCTTTTCCTTGTACAGACAATATTCTATTCTGAAGAATAAAATAGGCCACAGCTGCCATTAAAAGTACTGCCCCATATAATGCCACGGGTAGTTCAGAAAAATGGTTTTCTCCCATCCAGCCGGTAACAAAAGGAATTAACGAAAGCCAAAACAACAGATGTAAGTTTGCCCAAAGAATTCCGCCGCTCACTTTTTCAACCGCATGCATCATGTGGTGATGGTTGTTCCAATAAATTCCGATATAAATAAAACTTAGAATGTAACTTAAAAACACTGGCAGCAATGGTGCCAAATCATTCCATTCAGTTCCGTGGGGCACTTTCAGCTCCAATACCATTATGGTAATTATTATGGCTAGCACACCATCGCTAAATGCTTCCAATCTGTTGCTGTTCATAAGTCAAATTTGTTAAAAATTACTCTTCAATAGTTGAAAGTACGAAAATTTAAATCAAGAACCATTATTTGTAAACTATTGATTTACAAAACCATATCCGTTTTCAAACGCTTACAAACAACTATAAACGAAAGTAAGCGATTAACAACCAACTAGAATTTGGAGTCCGAGGTAAGTTTGTCCTGTCGAATAAAATGAACTTCGATAGTATCAATTGTTTAACATTAAAATTTAGAAATCATGAACGCACTTAGAAACAAAGTACAGTTGATTGGAAGATTGGGCCAAGACCCAGAAATCGTAACCTTTGCCGATGGCAATAAAATTGCAAAATTTTCAATGGCCACAGATGACAGTTACAAAGACAAAGACGGTAAAAAAGTAGAACACACTTACTGGCACAATGTTGTTGTGAAAAGGCCAGGCCTTGTAAACGTAGTTGAAAACTATATTACCAAAGGCAAAGAAATAGTTATAGAAGGGAAACTTACCAATCGTACTTGGGACGATAAGGAAGGCAACAAACACTATATAACCGAAGTATTTTGCAACGAGCTAGTCATGCTGGGGAGTAAATAAATGACTGGCTAACCAAACCCCTGCTATAAGTGGGGGTTTATTTTTTTAAAGTATGAATCGTTATTTTTACAAAAATGGAAACAACTACCCAGCAAAGTAAATTCGATTTGCTCAAAACACATTTCGGCTACGAGCAATTTCTTCCAAATCAGGAAGAAATTATAAATAATGTTTTAGATCAAAAAGACACCATTGCCATTATGCCCACCGGCGGCGGTAAATCGTTGTGTTTTCAATTGCCGGCTTTGGCTTTGGAAGGAACTACGATAGTCATTTCACCACTAATTGCTTTGATGAAAGATCAAGTGGATGCATTAAAAGCAAATGGTATTTCCGCAGAATTTTTCAATAGTTCCCAACCTTATGAAGAACAGCAGCAGGTTTTAAAAAATCTCCAAAATGAAAATTTAAAACTTTTGTACGTTGCGCCCGAAAGTCTGCCGCAGTTAAACTTTATTCTGAATTCAATAAAAGTTAGTCTTTTTGCCGTTGACGAAGCGCATTGTATTTCCAGTTGGGGTCACGATTTTCGACCAGCATATACACAACTGAAAAGCCTGAAAGAGCAATTTCCAAATGTGCCGTTAATTGCCTTGACCGCAACCGCAGACCGAGCCACTCGGGAAGATATTGCAACACAACTCTCCATGCCTGAAGCCAAAACTTTTATAGCCTCTTTTGATAGACCCAATTTATATTTAGACGTTCGCCCCGGACAAAATCGCAACAAGCAGATTATAGATTTTCTGAAAAACCATTCTGATGAAAGCGGAATCATATATTGTTTAAGTAGAAAAAGTACCGAAAAACTGGCAACAACTTTAAAAACCAAAGGTTACAAAGCTGAAGCCTATCACGCTGGCATGACTTCCGAAGAAAGAAATACGGTTCAAGATAATTTTTTGAACGACCGGACGCCAATTATTGTTGCAACAATTGCTTTTGGAATGGGCATAGACAAAAGCAATGTGCGTTGGGTAATCCACTATAATATGCCCAAAAATATTGATGGTTATTATCAAGAAATCGGCCGGAGCGGACGTGATGGCCTGCCAGCGCATACCATACTTTTTTACAGTTTTGCCGACGTAATCATGCTTCGGAAATTTGCCGAAGGCTCTGAGACAGAAACCTATCAATTGGCAAAACTAGAACGGATGCAACAATTTGCAGAAGCGCTGAGTTGTAGAAGAAAAGCTTTGCTCGGTTATTTTGGGGAACACATAACCGAAGATTGCGGTAACTGTGACATCTGTAAAACCCCTCCCAAATATTTTGACGGAACTTTAATCGCGCAAAAAGTATGCTCTGCCGTTGCACGATTGCAGGAGCAGGAGGCATTGGGAATGGTTTTGGACGTACTCCGAGGTTCACAAAATGCACAAGTTTACGACAAAGGATATCAGAAAATCAAAACCTTCGGCGCCGCTAAAGATATTTCGTGGCGCGACTTGCAGCAGTATGTCATTCAACTTTTAAATCAAGGCGTTTTACAAATTTATTTTCACGAAAACGGTCGTTTATTGCTGACACCTTTCGCTAAAAAGGTTTTATTTGAAGGAAAAAAAGTGAGGTTGGCAAACATCATTCAAGAAGTGGAAAAAGTAAATACCGAACGGGCTCCACGAAAACGCGCCGAGCTTTTCGACAAACTTCGCGAATTGCGCCTAAAACTGGCACAAGAAATTAATAAACCTGCTTTTGTGGTTTTCAGTGACGCTACTTTGGAAGACATGGAATATAAGAAACCAAGAACCCGTGAAGAATTTGCAGAGATTTCAGGAGTCGGTGAAGCAAAATTAGAAAAATATGCAGCTGATTTTCTAAAAGTAATCAATCGACATTTAGATAATTTGGAGAGTGGTCTGCCAACCCACGAACGAAGCTATAAAATGTTTATGGAAGAAAACCTTTCTCCTTCACAAATTGCCGAAAAACGTGGGCTTTCATTAGATTCGGTTTATGGACATTTCATAAAAATGCATCAACTTGGTGAAGCTTTTGACTTTTCACAATTTATTTCTTCCGAAGAAATTCAGCAAATAAAAAATGCTGAAAAAACACTTGAAAATCCCGAAGCCCTAAAACCGTATTTCGAATATTTTGAGGAGAAAATGCCTTATTGGAAGATAAAACTCGGTCTTTACCTAAGAAACTGAAATTATATCAAAGACAAATTTGCGAAATATTGTTTGTTTAATATAAATTTCAAATTCTTTCAAAACCTAACAAATATCATACTTTGTAAAAAAAGCAAATCCGACTTTTGTAGTCATTTTCAATTTTTAAGCAAATGACTACTTCCGGAAAAATAGAATTAATGGCCCCTGCGGGCAATTTTGAATCGTTGCAAGCTGCCTTGGACAACGGTGCTGATTCAGTATATTTTGGTGTGGAACAATTGAACATGCGTGCCCGCGCAAGTATAAATTTCACTATTGCCGATCTTTCTGAAATCGCCAAAAGATGTAAAAAGAAAGGCGTCCGCACTTATCTTACCCTAAATACGATTATTTACGATCACGACCTATCGTTGATCAAAACCTTATTAGATGCCGCAAAAGCTGTGGGATTGACCGCCGTGATTGCAATGGATCAGGCTGTGATTGCCTACGCCCGACAGATTGGAATGGAAATTCACATTTCAACCCAAATAAATATTACAAACATTGAAACGGTAAAATTTTACGCACTCTTTGCAGATACTATGGTGATGAGCCGAGAATTAAGCCTTCGACAAATAAAGAAGATAACCGAACAAATAGAAAAAGAACAGGTTAAAGGTCCTTCGGGGAATTTGGTTGAAGTTGAAATTTTTGGCCACGGTGCGCTTTGCATGGCGGTTTCGGGTAAATGCTATTTAAGTTTACATTCTCACAATTCATCGGCAAACCGTGGAGCGTGTAAGCAGAATTGCAGAAAAAAATACACGGTAATAGACCAGGAAACGGGTTTTGAAATTGAATTGGACAACGAATATATGATGTCGCCCAAAGACCTTTGCACGGTGGATTTTTTGGATAAAGTGATTGAAACTGGGGTAAAAGTTTTAAAAATTGAAGGTCGCGGTCGTGCGCCAGAATATGTTGCCACCGTTACCAAAACCTATCGCGAAGCTATTGACGCCTTTTACAACGGCACATATTCCGAAGAAAAAGTGGAAGATTGGATGGCGGAACTTGCAAAGGTTTATAACCGCGGATTTTGGGGCGGTTATTATTTGGGGCAAAAATTGGGCGAATGGAGCAATACTGAAGGCTCACAGGCCACACAGAAGAAAGTATATATTGGCAAGGGCGTCCATTATTTCCCAAAAACCAAAATTGCAGAATTCAAAATTGAAGCCTACGATTTAAACTTAGGCGATAAAATCTTGATAACCGGACCCACCACTGGCGCAAAGGAATTTGATCTTTCAGAAATGCTTGTAAATGATGAGTCGCTCTCAACAGCAAAAAAGGGCGATTCCTGCACCATCCCGACACCTTTCCGAGTACGTCCTTCAGATAAATTGTACAAAATTGTAGCTTCATAAAATGGTTGTTGTAACACTGCAAAGAAACAAATGTATTGGTTGCAATTACTGCGTAGAACTGGCGCCAAAATATTTCCGGATGTCAAAAAAAGACGGAAAGTGTGTCCTGCTCCATTCCGAAGAAAAGCGTGGGTTTTTTACTTTGAAAATTGCAGATAATGGAGAGTTTGAAACCTGTGAACAAGCCGCAAAGGCTTGCCCTGTTAAAATTATTTCAACAAAATTGATTTAATTTTTCAAACTATTTCTTCGCTGTTTTTATTTTTTCCGAAGAAAGGAATTGGCCTATTGTAGAAAGTAATCCGAATGCCTAATAAAAGAATAACTCCGCCCAAAATCATTTGTAAACTTACTTCTTCCCCTATAAAAAGCCACGCCAAAATAGTAGTCAAAACCGCCTGTCCCAAAAGGCTAACAGAAACCCGTGTGGCCCGCATATGTTTGGTTGCATAGCCCAAAAGTAGCCACGCCATTAACTGGCAAACTACGCCCTGAACCACCAAAACAAACCATCCCATATTGCTGAATCCTGAAAATGGTTGCCCAATAAAATAACTCAAGATTGCTAAGAAAATAGCCGACGAAAGTGTGCTGATGGTTATAAATGGTAATACTTCCACTTCGTAAAGCACATATTTGCTGAGCAACATATAAACGGCATAAAACACTCCAGAAAGAATTGCAAAAATAAAGGCCAGGTCAAAATCTAGTTCTAAGAAAAATCCAAAACCAACCAATGTTACCATTCCGAAAATGGCAATTGCCGTGCCTATCCAAAAATTGACCGTTGGTTTATTTTTTAAGAAAAAAAATGCCCCAACGCCAACCCATACTGGTGAAAGATTGGTGAGTAAAGTAGCTTGCGTTGCTGTAGATTCTTGGATCGCGATGTTCCAAACAGCAACATCTCCAGCGAAAATTGCACCGCAAAGAACGGTTAGCAAGAAAATCTTCAAAGATTGAATTCTCATTTTTCCACTTAAAACCGTAAAAGGAACCAGCAAAGCAGCGGCAATCGCCATTCTATAAAACGCCGAAATAACACCCGGCGAGAAGCTGAGTTTTACCAAAATGGGGAAAATGGAAATACAAACTATTCCAATGACAAGGGCAATTCGGGGCTTTGTCATAAAAGTGAAATTGAGAAGATTAAAATAAAAGCCGCAAAATTAGACTTTAAAAGCTATCTTTTGATGACTTAAGTCAATATTAAAGAATAATTAACGCGTTTCTAAATGGTGCAGTTTTAGTTGAATGCGTTTTCTTTCCACATCTACATCAAGCACTTTTACAACAATTTGTTGGTGCAAATGAACGTGCTCGTTTACATCCTTCACAAAAGAATCTGAAAGATTTGAAACGTGAATCAAGCCACTTTCTTTTATTCCAATATCAACAAAACAGCCGAAATTGGTAATGTTGTTTACGATTCCTGGCAATAGCTGCCCTTCTCGTAAATCGGTAATGTTCTTTATATTTTGGTTGAAAGTGAAGACTTTTGCCTCTTCGCGAATGTCCAATCCGGGTTTTTCCAGTTCTTTGATAATATCTTTTAAAGTTGGAAGCCCGATTTTTTCTGAAGTATATTTTTCGAGATTTATTTTTTGAAGAAGCGCTTTATTTCCAATCAATTCCGAAACTTTTACTTTTTCATCCTTTGCCATTTTTGAAACGACCGCATAACTCTCCGGATGCACCGAAGAATCGTCCAGTGGATTTTCGCCATTTTTAATTCTGAGGAATCCAGCTGCCTGTTCAAAAGCTTTACCGCCCAAACGCGGTACATTTTTTATTCCTTCCCTTGAAGAAAAAGCGCCGTTTTCTTCACGATAATTCACCACATTTTCAGCCAGTTTTGGACCAATTCCCGAAACATAACTCAACAGCGGAACGCTTGCCGTATTTATATTTACGCCAACGGAATTCACACACAATTCCACCGAAGTATCCAAAGAACTCTTCAATTTAGTTTGATCCACATCGTGTTGATATTGCCCAACGCCAATGGATTTTGCATCAATCTTCACCAATTCAGCCAAAGGATCCTGCAAACGGCGACCGATGGAAACCGCGCCACGCACGGTAACATCGTAATTCGGAAATTCATCGCGTGCAATTTTTGAAGCGGAATAAATAGATGCGCCAGCTTCGCTCACAACAAAAACCTGTATTGCATTTTTAAATTGGATTCGCTTTATAAACTGTTCCGTTTCGCGGGAAGCCGTTCCGTTTCCTATTGCAATTGCTTCAATTTTATGGGCATCTGCCAGCGAGCTTATCTTTTTCATTGCAGTTGAAGTATCGCTTTTTGGCGGATGCGGAAAGATGGTTTCGTTATGTTGCAAATTTCCTTGGGCATCGAGACAAACCACTTTGCAACCACTTCTAAACCCAGGATCAATAGCCAAAACCCGTTTTTCCCCCAAAGGAGAACCCAACAAAAGTTGCTTTAAGTTTTTGGCAAAAACGTTGATTGCAGTTTCATCTGCCTTTTCCTTTGCAGCGGAAAGCGTTTCGTTTGAAAGTGCCGGAAACAAAAGGCGTTTGTAACTATCTTCAATCGCAAGTTTTACTTGTTTTGAAGCAGCATTATTAGCTTTTATAATTCTCTCTTCAATTTTAAACAATGCTTTTTCGTCATCAATCTCAATTTTTTGGCGAATAAATCCTTCCGAAGTTGCGCGAAGAATTGCCAACAATCTATGCGACGGAATTCTATTTAAAGCTTCGTTCCAATCAAAATAATCGCGGAATTTCTGCGCTTTTTCGTCTTCTTCAAACTTCTTTACCACTTTGGTTGAAATCACGGCAAAACGCTCCAATTGATTCCGAAGCATATTCCGAATATCGATGCGTTCGTTGATCCATTCCGCAATAATGTGGCGTGCGCCTTCCAAGGCTTCCTCTTCGGAATTTACTTCGCCTTTTATATATTTTAAAGCAATTGATGATATATCGGAAGCATTTTGGGACATTATAATTTTCGCCAATGGTTCCAAACCGTTTTCGCGTGCGGTATCAGCCTTTGTTTTGCGCTTCTTTTTATAAGGCAAATACAAATCTTCCAAAGCGATTAAATCTGTGGTTTCCTCTATTTTTTTCTGAAGTTCCGCAGTCAATACTCCCTGCTCTTCCAAAGATTTTAGAATGGTAGTTTTCCTCTTTTCAAGTGCTTCAAATTGCTCCTTAAATTTTACAATTTCGCCAATTTGAACCTCATCGAGATTGCCCGTCAGTTCCTTTCGGTATCGGGAAATGAAGGGAATGGTGCAATCTTCGTTTAAAAGTTTTACGGTATTCTCAACGCTATTTTGGGGAAGCTGGGTTTGGGAGGTTATGTATTTTAGAAGATTGATCATTTTTAAGAACTATTCTATAAATTTAAAAAGCTCGTAAGTATCTGCTTCATCATTATATTTTCCGTAGATAAAAGAATTTTGAATCTTAAAAATAGTTTCGGCTTTTGCTTTTGGATTTTTTAAAGTAAATGCTTCAATTGTATCGAAAACATTATGAGGTGTAGCTCCTGGAATATGTTCAAAATTTTCATCAAACAAACATTCAATCCGTGTAGATTTATTAAACTTATATGAATAAAATGAATAAAATACTGGGTTAAATGAAAATGTGAAAGCACCAACGGTTGCGATAGTCATACCTGTATTCAAACCTGTCATAATCATCGCTCCACCACCCCCGGTATTTGATATTTCCATATTTCCCCCCATGGTTATTTGATATCCATCTTTAGTGAGAATCACTGCCAAGCCAATATCTTCAGTAGTAATCTTACGAAGAAATTGAGATGTTTTATCAAGTTCGCGCCGTTTATTGGCGCCAAAAGATGTGCCTTCCTGAATTATTGGACTATTTTTAAATGTAATTTCTTCATCTTTTGAGAGTTCAATTCTTTTAATTTCTTTTTTTGTGTCAATGTTTTTCACAGTAAATATTAGAGTATCACTTAAAGCGCATATTTGATAAATATTATCTTTAAAAATATAGGAATTGCTTTCAGGTAAAAATCCTTCAAAAGGAAGTTGTTCCTTTTCAATCGCTTTTAAGTTAACATTCAATTCAGGAACTTTAAATTCAAAAAGGTAAGTATACAATAATCCTCCATCAATTGTAAGAAGGAAAGAGTTTTTCCGATCGTAAATTTTATTGAGCTTACTTGTTATTGCAATGTTATTGGGGTTTGATTCTTCAATTTTTACGACAGCCCCTTCGGTTTTAAATTGTTCTCTATCGGTTAAAAGAAAATCAAGATCAACCTGTTTGTTTTTTCTGTCTCCAAAATATTTGTCATCAAAATTGAATGTTCTTTTATCGAATTTTCCGTCGTGGTCAAAAACATAAATATTTAGTATTGAACTATTTCTGCTAACAGTCAAAATGTAAAACTTATCGCGGTAACTGTGCGACTGTAAATATGTTTCACCCTTTAGTTTAAAATTATACTCTGTTTCCAACGTGGCCTTTCTGCTAAAGTCAAAGAGAACGCTCCCAAAGTTTCTGTTGTTTTGGTTTTTAACAAAAAGTCGAATTTGTCCGTTTTTATGTGTACTACCAATTATTTCATTATAAAACTTTGGTAGGCCATTGGAAGAAAATTTACCTAACGGCTCCAAGTTTTCGGAGTACAAATACCCGTTAAGGGTTTTTTTATCATCAAGAAAAATTGCAAAGCTGTTATTTTCATTGTCTACAACAGCAAAAGCATCGCTAGGTGATTTACTTCGTGTTTTTAAATCATTTGGAATGGATAAAAACGGTTCTTGGGAAAAAACTTGAAATGAAACCAGAACAGAAAAAAGAAACAGTTTTATCTTCATATAAATTTTAATTGATAGTCGCCCCATTTTCAACCCCTTCTTCGCCAGGGTTTACAAACACAAGTTTCCCATCAGCATTTTCAGTCATCAAAATCATCCCTTGGCTTTCAAACCCGCGAAGGGCTCTCGGCGCAAGGTTTGCCAAAACAGTAACTTTTTTACCGATGATTTCCTCTGGTTTAAAACTTTCCGCAATACCGGAAACAATGGTACGAACGTCAATTCCCGTATCAACTTTCAACACTAAAAGTTTGTCAGCTTTCGGCATTTTTTCGGCTTTAATTATGGTTCCAACGCGCATATCGAGTTTAGCGAAATCGTCGTATTGAATCGTTTCTTTTTGAGGCGTTACTTGCGAGGTTTCACCCGAAGCAATCTGTTCTTTATTCTCTTTATTATCCATTTTGGTTTGTTTCAATTTTTCTAATTGTGCTTCAATCTGCTCATCTTCTATTTTGCTGAAAAGCAATTCGGCTTTTCCAATTTTATGCCCTGGTTTTACGAGTTCTGATTTTGAAGAAACATCGTTCCACCCTTCGACTGCGTTCAGGGTGACATTGAGCATATTCTTTAATTTTTCCGAAGTAAACGGCAAAAACGGTTCGCTTAATACTGCCAAAGCCGATGCAATTTGCAGTGCAACATACATTACCGTTTTGGTGCGCTCCTCGTCGGTTTTTATAGTTTTCCACGGTTCCTCGTCGGCTAAATATTTGTTTCCGAGGCGTGCCACGTTCATCAATTCTGCCTGTGCTTCGCGAAAACGGTAACGCTCCAACGAACTTGCAATTACGGCAGGATGTGCTTTTAACTCGCTTAAAACCTGTTCATCAATTTCTGAAAAAGTTGAAGGTTCGGGAATAATTCCTTCGTAATATTTATCGGTTAAAACCATTACACGGTTTATGAAATTTCCAAAAATAGCAACCAATTCATTATTATTTCGGGCTTGAAAATCTGCCCATGTAAAATCGTTATCCTTTGTTTCCGGGGCATTTGCGGTTAAAGTGTATCGCAGCACATCCTGCTGGTTCGGAAAATCCTCCAAATATTCGTGCAGCCAAACCGCCCAGTCTTTACTGGTTGAAATTTTGTTGCCTTCCAAATTCAAAAATTCGTTTGCGGGAACGTTTTCCGGTAGAATATAACTGCCCTCCGCTTTCAGCATTGCAGGGAAAATGATGCAGTGGAAAACGATGTTGTCTTTCCCAATAAAGTGAAGCATTTTGGTGTTTTCGTCCTTCCAATAATCTTCCCAATTTTTACCTTCGCGCTCCGCCCATTCTTTTGTTGAGGAAATGTAGCCGATTGGTGCATCAAACCAAACATAAAGTACTTTCCCGTCTGCTCCTTCAACCGGCACGGGAATTCCCCAATCGAGATCTCGTGTAACAGCGCGCGGACGCAAACCGTCGTCAATCCAACTTTTGCACTGGCCATAAACGTTTGTTTTCCAATCTTTTTTATGATCAACGAGTATCCATTTTTTTAAAAAATCTTCATATTCGTTTAAAGGTAAAAACCAATGCTTTGTTTCTTTTAGAATAGGTACATTTCCCGAAATGGCACTTTTCGGATTAATTAATTCTGTAGCATTTAAACTTGAACCACATTTTTCACATTGGTCGCCATAGGCTTCCTCATTGCCACATTTTGGACAGGTTCCTGTGATATATCGGTCTGCTAAAAACTGATTGGCTTCTTCATCATATAATTGTTCGGTAATTTCTTCAGTAAATTTTCCTTCTTCATATAATTTTTTGAAAAATTCTGAAGCTGTTTTATGATGGATTTCCGCAGAAGTGCGCGAATAGTTATCAAAGGAAATCCCGAAATCTTCAAAAGATTTTTTGATAATGGCGTGATATTTATCCACAACTTGCTGGGGCGTAATCCCTTCTTTTTTTGCTTTAATGGTAATTGGCACCCCGTGCTCGTCGCTGCCGCAAATAAAAGCCACGTCTTTGTTTTGAAGCCTTTGGTAACGCGCATAAATATCGGCTGGCACATAAACGCCCGCCAAATGGCCAATGTGAACAGGGCCGTTTGTATAAGGCAATGCAGCGGTAATTGTATATCTATCCGCCGTGGCGGAACTGTTTGAATTCTGGTCCATAATTTTTTTTGAAAGCCTGCCAAAATGGGCAGGCAGGCACAAAAGTACGTATAAATGTAGTAATTTGTGGTCTTAAATAAATCCATGATTACTCCAAATAAACTTCAAAAGGGCGATACGGTTGGCATCGTTTCCACCGCACGGAAAATTTCAAAAGAAGAACTAACGCCCGCGCTTAAATTACTTGAAAAATGGGGATTGAAAGCCGTTTTAGGAAAAACCATCGACGCCGAAGAAAACCAGTTTGCAGGTAGTGACGATTTACGCGCTTCAGATTTCCAACAAATGTTGGACGACCCAAAAGTGAAAGCCATTTGGTGCGCCCGCGGCGGTTACGGTACGGTAAGAATTATCGATAAACTTGACTTTTCGGCATTCAAAAAAAATCCAAAATGGATTGTTGGCTACAGCGATGTTACGGTTTTGCACTCGCATATCCATAATTTTGGAATTGAAACATTGCACGCGCAGATGTGTTTGGAGATTGAAAATAAAACAGAGGAAGCCAGGGAATCCATTCGGAGAGTTTTGTTTGGGGAAGCATATACTTTAGATTTTACAGGAAACGGTCCCGCAATAAACGCGGGAGCCCAAAATATAAAAGGCGTACTAATTGGCGGCAACCTCTCGGTTTTGTATTCGCTTTGCGGAAGTACTTCGGAAATGAAAACCGATGGCAAGATTCTTTTCATCGAAGATTTGGACGAAATGCTCTACCACGTTGATAGAATGATGATGAATTTAAAGCGAAGTGGATACCTAAAAAATCTGAAAGCCCTTATCATTGGCGGAATGACGGAGATGAAGGACAATAAGGTATATTTCGGAAAAACGGCTGAGGAAATAATCGTGGATTTGGTGAAAGAATATAATTATCCTGTGATTTTAAATTTTCCCGCTGGGCATATCGCGGATAATCGGGCTTTGATTATGGGAAGGGAAGTTGAATTGAAAATTGCAGACAATCAAATAACTTTGAAGTTTTAAGAAATTACAATTGTCAAATTCCAAAATGCCAAATTCGACTATTCGTTTTTGGAATTTGGTGCTTGAAATTTGGTATTTTTAAAGTTATGGCAACGCACAACGAACTCGGAAAAATAGGGGAAGAAATAGCCGCGCAATATTTGCTTCGCAACGGTTATAAAATCCTGCGCCGAAATTTCTATTTTGACAAAGCCGAAATAGACATCATCGCCCAAAAGGAAGAAGGCACAGTTGTCATGGTGGAAGTAAAAACACGAAATAGCTCATTTTTTGGTAACCCGCAAGATTTCGTAACCAAAAACAAAATCAAACTTTTGGTAAAAGCAGCCAATGAATATATCGTTTCAAATGAGCTTGATGTGGAAGTTCGCTTTGATATTATTGCGGTTTTAAAGAACCAAAAAATGGAACAACTTCAGCATTTTGAAAATGCTTTTTATCATTTTTAATTTTCGGAATTACGAGAATCTCTTTCTTTTTTTATAAACTCTTCAATTTTATAGAGTAAAATAATCTGTAAAATCATAGCAGGAATTAAAAAGGCAAGCCCCAACCATGCCATAAAAACCAATACAAACAATATCCCGCTCACAACTTCAAAACCACCGGCTATTCCTGGGATCTTACCAAAGGGATTTTCCAATCGCATCACGGCCAAACCAAAAATAATACCGCCAATTCCACAGAAAATTGATTGTATAGTTATAACATATTCGGTGTAAAATGGTTCAAAGTAGAGTGAAGCCATATCGTACCCGTAAAATAAAATTGTTGTGCCAATTAAAAAGAAAGCACCTATTTTCAACAAATAATTATTGAAAATTTTGCCGCTCAAAACAAAACCCCATAAAAAATAAATATAGGCCAGCATCACTATAAATTTCATACTGATGTATGCGGCTTTTGGAATTATCAATTCATCTTCCTGAAATCGGGCATAGTCCACGGCAAATTCCACAAAACCGGAAAGGAAATAAATGATACCGCAAATCCAAGCCAGTTTTATGTAAAAAATAGAAAAGCCAACCTCTTTTAAATTGAAATTTTCAAAAGGGGAAGCTTCGGATTCTTGCAAGTTTTCCAAATCTTCGCCCAACGCATTTAAAATTGTTTTCAATGTAAAACTTCGGGGCGTTACTTCGCCAGCTTCAATACGTTGAATGGTCCGCACATTTATGTTGCATTGTTCCACAAGTTCCTCTTGCGTAAAGCCTTTTTGTTTACGAAGTTCTAAAATTTTTCGGCCGAGTTCTGGTTGTTTCATTTTTTCTGAATTGATGAAGCAATAGTACGATGGCAGTAAAGATAGTGCAATATTTTCAAGTGAATTTCACCCGACATTTACCCGACATTCGTTGATTTTAAAGGGGTTATTCGCTAAAGGGCTCCAAAGCCCGAAGTGCTTTATCTACGGAAGAAATACCTTCAAAAGTAAGCAACAACCGCAAGCCATTTCGGGTTTGTTTTTCCTTCATCGTTACTTTTTGGGGATGGGTTTGTACGTATTGCAGCACTTTGGTAAAAGCTGCGCTTTGGTAAAAAGCACTCTGCTGGTCTGCCACAAAATAACCGATCATTTTTTTCTGTTTCATCACAAGGCGTTCAAGGCCCATTGAAATTGCAATCCATTTTATGCGAACGCTGTTCAGCAAATCTTCCGCTTCCTTTGGCATTTCCCCAAAACGGTCCAGCAACTCCTTTTCAAATTTCTGAAGTTCGGCCTCGTTTTTTAGCTCGTTCAATTTTGTGTAAAGATTGAGTCTTTCGGTAATATTATTCACGTAATCATCAGGAAACAGCAATTCGAAATCGGTATCGATTGTCATTTCTTTTACGAAGCTTTTCTTCGGCCCTTCGGTTTCTTCATAAAGATTTTTAAACTCTTTGTCTTTCAGTTCCTCAATGGCTTCGGCAAGAATTTTTTGATAGGTTTCAAAACCTATTTCGTTGATAAACCCGCTCTGTTCGCCGCCCAGTAAATCTCCCGCACCACGGATTTCCAAATCCTTCATCGCAATGTTTATCCCGCTGCCCAATTCTGAAAATTGTTCCAAAGCGGTGATTCGTTTTCGCGCTTCGTCCGTCATTGCTGAATATTCCGGAGTGATGAAATAACAGAATGCTTTTTTATTGCTTCGGCCCACGCGGCCGCGCATTTGGTGCAAATCTGAAAGTCCAAAATTATTGGCGTTGTTGATGAAAATAGTATTCGCATTCGGAACGTCCAGTCCGCTTTCAATAATTGTGGTCGAAACTAAAACATCGAATTCATTGTTCATAAACCGAAGCATCAAATCTTCCAGTTTTTTGCCGTCCATCTGCCCGTGACCGATCCCTATTTTCGCATCGGGCACCAAACGTTGGAGCATTCCGGCGACTTCTTTTATATTTTCTATTCTATTGTGAACAAAGAAAACTTGTCCGCCGCGCGAAATTTCATAGCGAACGGCATCGCGAATGCTTTCTTCCCCAAAACGGATGACGTGCGTTTCCACAGGATAGCGGTTGGGTGGCGGTGTAGTGATAACCGAAAGATCACGCGCGGCCATCAAACTGAACTGCAACGTACGCGGAATGGGCGTTGCGGTTAACGTCAACGTATCCACATTTTCTTTGATAGTTTTCAATTTATCCTTTACGGCAACTCCAAACTTCTGTTCTTCATCAATAATTAAAAGACCCAAGTCCTTAAATTCAACCGATTTGTTAACCAATTGATGTGTGCCAATAACGATATCGAGTTTGCCGTTTTTCAATTCCTCCAAAACGGTTTTTCGTTCTTTTGCTGTGCGGAAACGGTTGAGATAATCAACTTTTACGGGCATATCAGCCAAACGTTCGGAAAAAGTTTTAAAATGCTGAAACGCCAAAACGGTGGTCGGCACCAAAACGGCGACTTGTTTTCCGTTATCCACCGCTTTAAAAGCCGCGCGAATAGCGACTTCCGTTTTTCCGAAACCTACGTCGCCACAGACCAAACGGTCCATCGGGCGCTCGTTTTCCATATCTTTTTTTACGTCTTCGGTCGCAGTGCTTTGGTCCGGAGTGTCTTCATAAATAAAGGAAGATTCCAATTCCGCCTGTAAATAACTGTCCGGATCGAAAGCGAAACCTTTCAACGTGCGACGTTTCGCATATAATTCAATTAAATTAAAGGCAATTTCCTTTACGCGCGTTTTGGTTTTTTGCTTCAGTTTTTTCCACGCGTCGCTGCCCAATTTGTAGATTTTGGGCTCCTTTCCATCCTTTCCGTTGTATTTCGAAATCTTGTGAAGTGAGTGAATGCTCAAGTACAAAATATCGCGTTCGCCATAAAAAAGTTTGATGGCTTCCTGCATTTTTCCTTCCACTTCAATTTTCTGCAATCCGCCAAATTTCCCAATTCCGTGGTCAATATGCGTTACGTAATCGCCCACTTCCAGATTGGTAATTTCCTTTAGTGTGATTGCCTGCTTTTTGGCGTAACCATTTTTCAGTTGAAATTTATGGTAACGCTCAAAAATTTGGTGATCGGTATAGCAAACTAGTTTTAAATCGTCATCAATAAAGCCTTGAAACAGCGGAAAAACAATAGTTTCAAACTGTTCCACATTTTGTTGGGCATCTTCAAAAATGTCGTGAAAACGCTTTGCCTGTTGCTCGCTACTGCAGAAAATGTAGTTTTTATAACCTTTTTCGGTGTTTTCATTCAGGTTTTCAATCAGTAAATTGAACTGTTTGTTGAACGACGGTTGTGGTTTAGTTGAAAACGAAAGCCCACCCCCAGCCCCTCCCGAGAGGAGGGGAGCTTTGTTGTTTTTTAAATGAACCGTTGTAAATTCAGAAAGTTGTGCTTTCAACAATTCCGAAGTACAGAAAAGTTCCGAAGGCTTTGCGCGTTTTATTTCAGAATCGATTGCATTAAAAGCTTCAGTTGCTTTTTTGAAAAGGTTATCAATTGCGCTACTAAAAAGTTCTTCATTTTTTAGAAAAACCACGGTTTTGGATGCGATATATTTCAGAAAACTTTCTCGGTTTTCATCCACCATTTTATTTTCCACATTTGGAATGATGGAAACCTTTTTCACTTGTTCCAAAGAAAGCTGCGTTTCTACATCAAAGGTCCGAATGCTGTCAACCTCATCGCCAAAAAATTCAATTCGGTACGGTTCGTCATTGCTGAAACTAAATACATCCAAAATTCCACCCCGCACTGAAAATTCGCCTGGTTCGGTAACAAAATCGGTACGTTTGAAGCGGTATTCAAACAAAACCTCGTTTACAAAATCGATGGAAAGTTGGTCGTTTACTGCAATTTTCAGCGTGTTTCGTTCCAATTCCTTTCGGGTTACGACCTTCTCAAAAAGCGCTTCGGGATAGGTTACGATCAGCGCTGGTTTTTTTCGGGAATTTATCCGGTTTAAAACCTCGCTTCGCAGCAAAACATTGGCATTGTCGGTCTCCTCAATTTGATATGGCCGTCGATAACTTCCAGGATAGAAAAGCACATTTTGGTCGCCCAACAGATTTTCGAGATCGTTTAAATGATAGGCAGCTTCTTCTTTATCATTAAAAATTAAAAGAAAGGGCAATTCCGAAGTAGAAAAAGTTTCAGCAATTACAAGTGAAAGCGATGAGCCAACGAGCCCAGAAACTTGAATTTTATTTTCGGATGAGGCAATAGAATCCCCCAGTTTTCGTGTTTGCGAAGACTGTGAATAAAGCGAAGTAACGAGTGTTTTGCTCATCGGGACGGCAAAGATAGTACGCTTTATTATTTTTCAAACTGCAAAATTCAACTTTATCATTTTGCTAACACAAATAACTTGGTCGTTTCTCTATTTTCGGTTTATGGCTATAAAAGAATACGATGTTTTTGTAATAGGAACCGGAACCGCCGGAAAAACTGTGGCGTATGATTGCGCTGCGGAAGGAATGAAAGTAGCGATTGCGGACAACCGCGAATTTGGCGGAACCTGCCCAAATAGAGGTTGCGACCCGAAAAAAGTTTTGGTGGGAATTACGGAGGCGATGCAACTAGCTACAAATTTAAGAGGAAAAGGAATTGTTTCCATCCCAAAAATTGATTGGGCAGCGCTTCAGAAGTTTAAGTCAACATTTACAGATGCTGTACCTGCTTCCACGGAAAAGAAATTGAAAGAAGCAGGAATTGAATTGTACCATCAATCGCCAAAATTTCTTAATGAAAACACACTTTCGGTGGAAGGAAAAACCTTAAAGGCGAAAAAGATTGTAATTGCGACCGGCCAAAAACCCATGGAGCTGAAAATCCCTGGAAGAGAACATTTAATGGTCAGCGATGATTTTTTGGAATTGGAAGAATTGCCCGAAAGTATTGTATTTGTGGGCGCAGGCTATATCGGGATGGAGTTTGCCCACATTGCCGCGCGCTGCGGCGCAAAAGTTACGGTAATTGAGTTTGAGGAGCGTCCGCTCAGGCCTTTTGAAACCGATATCGTTTCGCACCTCACAAAAGCTTCGGAAGAACTTGGGATCAAATTTATTTTCAACGCAAAGGTTTCCGAAGTGGAAAAACTTCAGAAAAACATTCGCGTTTCTTATGAAAAGAATGGTAAAACCGAATCCGTTGTCGCCCGAATGGTTTTCAATACCGCCGGCCGCGTGCCATCCATCGACGAGCTGGATTTGGAAAAAGCAAATGTCGCGTTTGAAAAAAGCGGGATTTCGGTGAACGAATTTCTTCAGAATACAACCAATAAATCGGCCTATGCCTGTGGCGATGTTTCGGCAAGTGGGGCGTTACCATTGACGCCCACATCTTCGCAGGAAGCGCGGATTGTTTCATTGAATATCAGAAATGGAAACCACACAAAAATGGATTTTCCGCCAGTGCCTTCTGTTGTATTTACCATTCCGCAGCTTGCTTCCATCGGTATAACTGAGGAAGAGGCAAAGGAAAAAGGCTATGATTTTGTAGTGGAATATAAAAGCGTCCCGAAATGGTTCAATGCAAAACGCATTAATGACGACGTTTACGCCTACAAAACAATCGTGGACAAAAAACGAAATATTGTTTTGGGCGCACATATAATCGCTTCCGAAGCCGGAGAAATGATCAATCTATTCGTGCTGGCAATGTGCGGAAAACTGACTACTGAGAATATTAAGGCAATGATTTTTGCTTATCCCACTTGGGGAAATGATATTAAGGGGATGGTTTAGGAGAAATTCCCAAAAATTCAAATTCCAAAATTACTTTTTAGAATTGAGATGTTCCCTTAATTTAATATTGGGGCTTGTAGCTCTATTTTTAAACCCGTGGTAACTGCTGCTTACAAACAAAACTGCGGCCACTGCAATCGCTGCATAGGCAACGGTTTTGCTCACGTTCCAATTGGCTACTGCTATTGCCGCCAAGGCCCACACTCCTACTAATGCAAATTCACGCATATTTCTTCGCCACGTTACTACTAAGTTTATTATTCCAGCAATGATAATCATCGTTACCGCCCACGAGACTTCACTATAGCCCCAGGCGTTCCACTCAATACTCGTTAAATAGGCCGCTACATTTGCGATGCTCGCCACGGTAACCCAGCCGCTGTAAAACACGAAAGGCCACCAAAGAAAAGCAATAACGGAAATTGGCGCATCCCAAAGTTCCATCCGGTTGTTCAACACGATTTTTAACAGTGAAAAGAGCAACACGAAAATAGCAAGGATGGAATATTCCATATATCCGTAAAGCCAAAAAGTAATCCACATAATATTGGCGAAGCAGGAAAGCACAAACCACCAGCCCGTTTTTAAAATAAAGTCATCATCGCGCACTTTGGTGAAGAGGCTTCGGCTTTGGTAAATTATAAAGCCCAAAAGCATTAAATAAATAAGCCCCCAAATGGAGAAAGCATATCCAGCAGGCGTAAAAAGATTTTTAGTAGCTTCGGAAATTTCGTCTATTGTGGTATTGTTTATCGCACCTGTGTTGGACAAATAATTTACGAATACCGTTGTCAAGAAAGCTATGATGTTTGCAATTTGTAGTGTTTTTTTCATAAAAGATTAATTTTTCGAAACACAAATCACTTCCCCATCCACGATGGCATATATTTCGTCCATTTCCGAAGGTTTTAAGATGTGTTTTCCCGTAAAGTTACCAAAAGCAGGGAGAATAAGGCTGTTAAGGGTTTTATAAAAACATGAAAACCGCAGGTATTGCTTCCCCACGCCCTTCATCCGAACGCCCGGGTGCACGTGCCCGCAAAAGTTGAACGTGCCTTTAATCTCGGTGGGATGGTGGGTCAACAAAAAACTGTCGAGCAACAATTCGTCAAAAACCTTAATTCCCAACTCTTCGTATAAATACTGTGGAATAATATCGTGATTGCCCGAAATCAGGACTATTTCGGCTTTGGTATATTCTACCCACTTTTCAAAATCCTGCCATTCCTCATTCAGTTTGCTGTGGAAAAGATCGCCCAAAAAACAGATAGTCTCAGGCTGAAAGTGATTGCATATCTCTGTAAGTTTTTCAAGGTTTTTATATGCTGCATTTGCCGGAACGGGCGCGCCGTGTTTTCTGAAATGCGCCACTTTTCCCAAATGCACATCGGCAATCAATAACATTTTTTTGTCTTCCCAATAAATGGCGCCGCTGGGGTGAAGAATAAAAAAGTTGTTTTTTATTTGAATATTTTGGATCAACTATTTGAATTTTGACAATTGTTCAATACATTTTTCGAAAGAAAAAAATTATTCTATATATTGGTAATCAGGAAACTATTTAAAAAATTTAATTTTTTTTGTTTCGTATTTGTCCCACAGTTATTATTTCAGATTTTCGATCTTCATACGTTTTTAATATAACAAAATACCATTCTCTTGAACCTTCAACGTATTCCGCAAAAAATAAATCGTCTTTTTTGTGTGCTTTAATTGCAGACTCAAAAGAAGCAACCATTCTGCCTGAAGGAAACCAGCCTAAATCGCCTCCATTTTTTGCAGATGGATCGTCAGAATATTCTTTTGCCAATTCCGAAAAGGGAACGTTGGCCGTATATTTATTTTTGATTTCATCTCTCAAAGAATCAATTTTATTCTTTGGCATTTTACTTCCGTTCAAGTATATATAGCTTACCCTAAATTCTAAAATTGAATCTTTTTGAAGCAGCTTTTCCATAATAGTTTGTGATGCATTTTTAATTTCCCTCAATCCATTTGTATCATAATTCAAAGTTTTTGAATCATCGGGAGAATACGTATTTTGAGTAATTTCCCAATTAGGATGAGCTTTTTTTAAAGAATCCAATTGATGCAGAAAAATTAGTTTTTTTAATGCTCGTGTAGCTTCTTCATCGCTTTGTCCAAATGAGGTTGTGCAAAAAAACAGTAAGATTATTATCCAACTAAATTTCATAAAGTTTACTTTTTGGTAAATATATCCATCATTTCATTAATTGAAGTGTCATTTTCTTAATCCGATCCGCCAGTTTTTCTGAAGAAAGTTTTTCGCGAAGTCTATCTGTAATAATCGGAAAGCTGAAAGGCGTTGCTTTTTCGCACTGTTTCCAAATTATTTTTTGTGAATTGATACGTTCCAAAGCCAATCGCAATCTGCCTTCTTCCAGTTGATGTTCAAAAGTTTCCCGATAGGCCTGAAGGTACAAAAGATTGTCCGGCTCATAATCTCTAAAAACATCAAAAAGCAATTGACTGTTGCTTTGCAAATGCTTCGTTTTAATCACTTTGTTTGGATATCCCTGAAAAACCATCCCGCTGATAACCGCTATATCTCGAAATTTTCTGCGTGCCAATTCCGTAGCATTCAAGCTTTTTTGAAGATCGTCAAAAAGAAATTCCGAAGAAAAAAGATTGTTGTCAATCACATTTTGAATATTCAAAAATTGGTCGCTCAATAGTTCAAAACCATAATCGTTATACGCCAGTGAAAAGGTAATCGGCGACAACAAACTAATTCTATACGCCAGCAAACTACTCATCGCTTCGTGCACAAAACGCCCTTCAAACGGATAAAAAAGGGTGTGATAGCCTTCGCGGGTTTTGAAGGTTTCAATTAAAAATTCATTTTCACCGGGCACGATACTTTCGCGTTCCTGTCTGTCAAAAATTTGACTCAATGCCTTTAATTCAGGTGTATTCCGTTTGTGGTCGGCTTCACTTTGCAATTCTTCCCGAAGAATTTTACTCATTTGTGAAGAAAGCGGCAACCGCCCACCCATAAAACTGACAACTTTCGCAGAACGTTTGCCTGATTTCCGAACCTGTGCTACCATCTGCCTAAGTCTGACCAATTCCAGTGTTCGTCCTGCAAAAACAAAAGTGTCGCCCGGCTTCATTTTGCTTATAAACCATTCTTCAATCGTACCGATAAATCCCCCAGAAACGTACTTAACGAGCATCATACTATCGCTCACTATTGTGCCGATGCTCAAACGATGCATCATCGCGATTTGCCTGCTTTCCACTTTAAATAGACCTTCATCCGTGACTTCCACTTTTTTATATTCATCGTACGCTTGCAAACTTTGACTTCCTAAAGTGATAAAATTGAGGCACCAATTCCATTGCTCGTCCGTAATTCCTTGAAAACAAAAAGTGTTTTTTACTTCTGAAAAAATTTCCTTTGGAAAAAATCCATTGCTTATTGCAAGCGTTACCAAATATTGAATAAGTACGTCAAAACTTAACAAATAAGGGATTCTATCTTCAACAACATCTTCTTTTACCGCTCTTTTTAATGCCGAAGCTTCCACCAATTCCAAGGCATGCGTAGGCAAAAAATAAATCACCGAAGGCTCTCCCGGGCGGTGATTGCTTCTCCCTGCCCGTTGCAGAAATTTTGCAATTCCCTTCGGTCCGCCGATTTGAATTATGGTTTCCACAGGTGCAAAATCCACTCCCAAATCCAAACTTGAAGTCGCAACAACCGCGGTCAACGATTCGTTGCGGATAGCCTGCTCCACCCAAAGCCTTGTTTCTTTCCCAATGCTGCCGTGGTGCATCGCAATTTCACCTGCAAATTCAGGATGTTTTTCAAGGATTTTTTGAAACCAAATTTCGCACTGTCCGCGTGTATTGGTGAAAATAAGCGTGGTTTTACTGTTGTTTATTATTGGAATGATTTCTTCCAAAAGATGCAAACCTAAATGTCCGCGCCACGGAAAGGTTTCCATTTTTTTTGGAATGATTGAGCGGACTTCAATTCTCTTTTTCTCCTTTGCTTTGATTAAAACAGCATTTTTTCGGAATTCAGAATCCATCCCCAACAGTACATCTTGCGCTTCCTCGAGATTCCCAATTGTGGCAGAGATTCCCCAAATTCGAAGTTTTGGCGAAACAGTTTTTAAGCGTGAAAGTGCGAGTTCCATTTGCACACCACGCTTGCTTCCCAAAAGTTCGTGCCATTCGTCAACTACAATTGCAGTTAGGGTTTTAAAGGTTTTATCATACCCTTTTGAAGCGAGTAAAAGCATTAAACTTTCAGGGGTGGTAATCAACAAATCGGGCATTTGGCGTTTTTGTTTTGCCCGTTCGCTTTGGGACGTATCGCCCGTGCGGATTCCCACCGTCAATCCTATTCCCAAATCATCCGCAAAACGCTGCGCCGCTTGCTGAATTTCTACGGAAAGTGCTCGCAAAGGTGTAATCCAAATTGCCTTTAATCCTTTTTTGTGTTTCGTTTTATAATCGGGGTTTTCCTTTAAATATTGAAGTACAATCGGTACCCAAAGCGCATAGGTTTTCCCACTACCCGTTGGAGCGTTTAAAAGGCCGTGCTTACCATCGAGAAATGCTTTCCAGGTTTTTCTTTGGAACGTAAATGACTTCCAATTTTTTGATTGAAACCAATCCTCGGCTATGGAAATGAGTTCGGCTTGTTTCATTTTGGGATTAGTGCTTTAAGATCATCCAGAGTATTGGCTTCGGAAATTGGTTTATCTTTTCGCCAACGAAGAATCCGCGGAAATCGCGTGGCAATCCCACTTTTATGACGACTGCTTTCTGCAATTCCTTCAAAAGCAATTTCAAAAACGTGATGCGGAGTTACGCTCCGCACGGGACCAAAACGCTCTAAGGTATTTCGTTTTATCCAATTATCTACTTGTCTAAATTCCGCATCCGTTAATCCGGAGTAAGCTTTTGCGAATGTTACCAATTCGCCGTCATTCCACAGTGCGAATGTATAATCTGTGTACAGATTTGCACGTCTTCCGTGGCCACGCATGGCATAGGTTAAAACCGCATCAATTGTAAACGGATCGATTTTCCATTTCCACCAATCACCTTTTTTTCTTCCAACTAAGTATGGTGAATTCTTTCGTTTCAACATCAAACCTTCGCTTCTTTTTTCCCGGGAAAGATCGCGCTCGGCAGCAGCTTCTTCCCAGGTTTCAAACTGCATTGTTTCGCTTAAATAAATTCCAATTTCTTCGGAATTTATCTTTTGAATCAATCCATCTAAAATTTTTCTCCGCTCCGAAAAAGGTTTTTGTCGAATATCTTCGCCCCGCCATTCCAACAAATCGTACGCATTCAGAATTACTGGGGTTTTTTTTAGCAGTGCTTTGGAAATATTTTTTCTTCCAATGCGGGTTTGAAGTGTATTGAAGTTTTGAATTTCTCCATCTGAAAAAGGAAGGATTTCACCGTCAATCACAGTTCCATTGGGAATTACTTTTAGGAAATTTTGAAACTCGGGATATTTATCGGTTACCAATTCCTCACCCCTTGACCACACAAAAACCTCATCATTCCGGATTATTACTTGGCTACGAATGCCATCCCATTTATGCTCGAAGCTCCAATCTGAAATGGGCCCCAAATCCTCCTGAAAATCATCCTCCACCGCATACGCCAAGTAAAACGGATACGGTTTGCTGAGATAATCTTCTTCATTTTGTTCGAGAATTAGTTTTTTATAGGTTGTTTTTTCGGGTGTCCAATCGCCCATTAACTTATAGGCTAAAATATCTTCATCAATTCCGGTGGCTTTTGAAAGCGCGCGCGTCATCAACTTTTGGCTAACGCCAATTCTAAAACTTCCAGTAAGAATTTTATTGAAAACGAAACGTTCAAAATAATTAAGCGCCAACCAATTGTCGTGCAGATATTTCTTTTTTTCTTCTTCGGGAAGCGTTCGGAGTTCAATGATTTCTGAAACAAATTCTGAAAGTGATTTCTCGGAATATTCTTCCGAAGTTGGTAAAATTAGTGCAATCGTTTCCGCCAAATCGCCTACAATATGATAGCTTTCCTCAAATAGCCAAAGCGGAATTCCACTGATTTCCGTAGCCCAAAGTCGTAAAAGTGTTGTGTTCACGGGGCGATTTGGACGTCGGTGCGAAAGTATAGCAATAGTCCAAAGTTTATCTTCATCATTTGCATTTTGAAAATAGGCCGTGAGCGCCGCTACCTTTTCATTGGTTTTGTTCGTGCTATCGAGTTTTTTTATGAGTTGGGCAAAATCTTTCATACATTTTCCTCCTCTTCCTTTTTCATCGTTTCGCTTCCTTCTTCTTCGTATTGGGTTTTTTCGGTTCGGGCGTCGTAGCCTAATTCTTCCCTTAAATAGCGCGCAAAAATATCTGTATATCCATGGGTGGCGATTACTTTTTCGCAACCCGTAGCTTCGATTGCCGAAAGCAAACCGTCCCAATCAGCGTGATCGCTTAATACAAATCCGCGGTCAATAGCTCTTCTTCTTCTTGCACCGCGAAAAGTCATCCAACCGCTTGCGGAAGCTGTTACATAAGGCACAAACCTTCTAATCCACGTGCTGCCATGGGCGCTGGGTGGTGCAACTATTATGTTTCCTTTTATTTCTTCTTTTGAAGTATCGCGCGTTATTAACTTAGTTTCGGGGAGTTTATAGTTTGCCCGAACTACTTCAGTCATATTTTCAACCGCGCCGTGGGTGTAGATTTTTCCGATGGAAGTGTCCAAATGTTTCAGCAACCGTTGGGCTTTTCCCAAGCTGTAACCGAAAAGAATTGAGGTTCTGCCTTCACTCTTGTTGGTTGCCCACCATTCGTTTATATCCTTAAAAACTTCCACTTGAGGTTCCCATTTAAAAGCGGGCAAACCAAAAGTGCATTCCGTTATAAATGTGTGGCATTTTACAGGTTCGTAAATTTCTGCTAAGCCGTCATCTTCGGTTTTGAAGTCACCCGTAAAAACCCAAACTTCGCCTTTGTATTCAACCCGAACTTGTGATGAAGCCATAATATGACCGGCAGGATGCAGGGAAAATTTAACCCCATTAATTATAAAAGTTTCGTTCCATTTTTTTCCAGTTACTGAAATGTCCCCCAAACGATGCTTAATAATAGGTACATTATTATTTTGTGTAATGTATTGTTTGTGGCCCCAACGGCTATGATCTGCGTGGCCGTGGGTAACGATGCATTTATCCACCGGGCGCCATGCATCTATATAAACGTCTGCTTTCTGGCAATAAATTCCTTTGTCGTTAAAAACGAGTAATGGTTGTTTCATTTTTTTTTTCAATAGCAATTTAAAAATAGTGAAAGCTTGTTATGCTTCGCACAGAATTAAGAAAAGTTTAGGTTGAAATGCTTTTAGAATTAAATGAAGAAAACCTTAACAGATTGCTCTGCTTTGCTCGCAATTGTCGTTTACAAGTTTTATATTTGCAGTATAAAAACCAAATTATGTCATTTACAGATTTATTCGAAAGCGGGGAGCATTCCCGAAATTTGGGGCATTTTGCTTCTATTGCAAACATGGCTTCCATTGATGGGGAAATAGGTGCGGAAGAAGAAAAAATGCTAAAGCGTTTTGCGCGTAAATTGGATATTGAACAAGAAGAATATGATGCGGTGCTGAAAAATCCTTCAAAATATCCTATCAACCCGCCAAATTCCTCCGAAAGACGTTTGGAACGTATGCACGATTTGTTCCAAATTATTTTTGCTGACCATGAAATAGACGACCACGAGCGTTTTTTAATTGAAAAATACGCAATCGGTCTTGGTTATACTGCTGAGCTTGCCCAAGATTTAATTAAAAGATCAATTGCAATATACAGTGGTGGTTTAAGCCTTGAGGATTACCGTTATTTACTAAATAGAAAAGACTAACTCTTTTTTGAAGGAACAAGAAACCCGTGGTGAAAGCTTCGGGTTTTTTTATTTTGCATTTCTCATAAATTCTTCCGCCTTTTCTACCATTTCGGTAGTCCCGCTGAAAAATGGCACCCGTTGATGCAAAGTGGTTGGTTGAATTTCCAAAATTCTTTGAAAACCATTGCTGGCCTTTCCTCCCGCCTGTTCGGCAATCATCGCCATGGGGTTACATTCGTACAACAGTCTTAGTTTCCCTTTTGGATCTTTTGAAGTACTGGGATAAATATAAATACCACCTTTAATCATGTTTCGATGGAAATCTGAAACCAATGAACCTATGTAACGTGACGTATAAGGACGATCTTCCTCTTCTTTTTGACAATATTTTATGTAATCTTTTACTCCTTGGGGAAAGTGGACGTAATTTCCTTCATTAACTGAATAAATATTTCCTTTGTCCGGGAACTTCATGTTCGGGTGTGAAAGGTAGTACGTTCCAATTGCGGGATTTAACGTAAACCCGTTTACGCCGTGGCCCGTAGTATAAACTATCATTGTTGAAGTACCGTAGACAATGTAACCAGCAGCTACCTGGTTTATGCCCGGTTGAAGAAAATCTTCAATCGTTACTGGAGTTCCCGAAGGTGTAATTCTTCTGAAAATAGAAAAAATAGTACCTACCGAAACATTCACATCTATATTGGAAGAACCGTCCAGCGGATCCATCAACACCACATATTTGTTGTCGTTCTTTTCGTTTCTGCCCTTTATAGTTATAAAATCGTCCTCTTCCTCGCTTGCAATTCCACATACAATCTCACGGTTTGTAAGCGTATTTATAAATACCTCGTTGGCAAAAACATCCAGTTTTTGCTGGTCTTCGCCCTGAACATTCATATCTCCGGCCGTACCTAAAATATCAACCAATCCGGCTTTGTTTACTTTATGGTTTACCACTTTTGCCGCCAAACGAATTGAATTTATTAATCGTGAAAGCTCACCGGAAGAGTACTTGAATTCGCTTTGATTTTCAATTATAAACTCGCCAAGCGATTGATTTATTTTTGCCATGGGGTTGAAGGTATCCTGAATTTGAAGCAAATATCGGGATTTTTAAGAAATTGAACCGATATTTGCAACGCTAATTAATTTTCAAAATTATGAAAGTAAGACAAGCCGTAAACGAAGATATGCCACAAGTTTTGGAACTCATAAAAGAGTTAGCCATTTTTGAAAAGGAACCCGATGCAGTTGAAGTTACAGTGCAGGATTTGGAACGCGAAGGTTTCGGTGAAAACCCAATTTTTACTTGCTTTGTTGCAGAATCTGACGATGAAATTGTTGGTGCGGCCTTGATATATTTCCGCTTTTCAACTTGGAAGGGCAGGACGCTCCATTTGGAAGATTTAATTGTAAAGGAAGCCCAGCGCGGCAAGGGAATAGGTGAGGCACTCTACAAACAAGTGATGCAGTTTGCTTATGACCGCGGCCTAAAGCGCGTTGCTTGGGATGTTTTGGACTGGAACAAAGGCGCAATCCGTTTTTATGAACGAAGCGGCGCCAATATCGTGAAAGATTGGCGCGTAGTACATATGGATGAAAAGGGCCTGAAAAATTATATAAATTCATAAAATAAATTCTGGATGAAAATCTTCAAATTTGGTGGTGCGTCCACTAAAGATGCCGATAGCGTAAAAAATGTAGTTTCGGTAATTTCCCAAACGGGAGAGAAAAATTTGGTGATCGTGGTTTCCGCCATGGGCAAGACAACCAATGCCTTGGAAGAGGTAATAAAGGAATACTTTTCGGAATCTGGCGATGTAAAAAATGCGTTAAGGATTGTTTACGACTTTCATTACGAAATTTTGAAAGGGCTGTTTTCTTCTACCTCACACCCTGCTTTTGTTGATTTGGACAAAACTTTTAAAGAACTGAAGCGCTTTTTGGAAACCAACAAATCCAAAAACCATGCTTTTGTTTACGACCAAGTTGTTTCCTTCGGAGAACTGATTTCTTCAAAAATAGTTTCAGCATACTTTTCCGAACACGGAATACACAATACGTGGCTCGATGTGCGCCAATGCATAAAAACTGATGCAAATTACCGCGATGCGAACGTGGATTGGGAGAAAACCCAGGAGAATATTTCTGAAAAAGTCAGCAAAACAGGAATTACCCTAACCCAAGGTTTTTTGGGTTCGGAAACCTCGAATAACTTTACCACGACGCTTGGCAGGGAGGGTAGTGATTACACCGCGGCAATTTTTGCCTATTGTTTGAATGCTGAAAATGTAACTATTTGGAAGGACGTGCCCGGCGTTTTAAATGCTGACCCACGTTATTTTTCGGAAACTATGTTGCTAAATCACATTAGTTATCGAGAAGCAATTGAGCTTGCTTTTTACGGCGCCTCGGTAATTCACCCGAAAACGCTTCAGCCGTTGCAGCGAAAGGAAATTCCACTTTTTGTGAAATCATTTTTAAACCCAACCGCTCCCGGAACCTGCGTGGGTAAAGGCGTAACACTCGATCCACAAACTTCGTGTTTTATCTTGAAAAAAGGATTGGTGCTCATTTCACTTTCTTCGTTGGACTTTTCTTTTATGATGGAAGACAATATTGGCGATGTTTTTAAATGGCTTCACAAGCACAAAATGAAGGTGGAAATGATCCAAAACTCAGCCATTAGTTTTTCGGTATGTGTGAACGATAAATTCAACAATTTGGAAGAGCTGCTAGCAAAGCTTCGAGAAAAATTCAGTGTAAAATGGAACGAAAATGTAACGCTTTATACCATTCGACACTTTAATCCTACTGAAGTAAAGGCACTTGCAGAAAATAAAAATGTGCTTTTGAAGCAGGAAAGCAAGGAAACGGTACAGTTGGTAATTAAGGAATAGAATCGTTTGCTTTCGCTATATTTGTTGGATACAAACAACCGACATATTTCATGGGATTAGTCAATGCAAAAGAAGTTGCAAAAGCAATAAACGTCGATAAATTCGGCTTTTTGGGCACCTTCTTGGGCTGGTCATTAATGAAAGTGTTGAATATTACCACCCTCAACAAAATTTACGACAGAAAAAAGCATTTAAAAGATCTCGATTTTATAAATGCACTTATTGAGGAGTTTGAAATCAAGTTTGAAATTCCGGAGGAAGACCTGCGAAGAATACCAAAGACAGGAGCTTTTATAACTATTTCAAACCACCCATTGGGCGGAATTGACGGAATTCTTCTTTTAAAATTACTGCTGGAGCATCGTCCCGATTTTAAGATAGTGGCCAATTTTCTCTTACATAGAATTGAACCACTGAAACCTTACGTAATGCCCGTAAATCCTTTTGAGGACAGAAAGGATGTAAAATCGAGTATTATCGGTTTTAAATCTGCGCTGAAACATTTGCAGGAAGGCCACCCCTTGGGAATTTTCCCCGCAGGAGAGGTTTCAACATATAGAGACGGAAAATTATTGGTTGACAAGCCTTGGGAAGAAGCCGCGATGAAGTTGGTAAAAAAAGCCGAAGTGCCCGTAGTGCCTATCTATTTTCACGCTAAGAACAGCAAGCTTTTCTATCGCTTGGCCAAAATGAGCGATACGCTTCGCACTGCCAAGTTGCCTTCGGAATTGCTCACGCAAAAAGAACGGTTGATAAAAGTACGGATTGGCAATGCCATTTCTGTGGAAGACCAAAAAGAACACGAGTCTTTGCCCGTCTTTACTGAATTTCTTCGGAAGAAAACTTATATGCTTTCCAATGCTTTTCAGAAGAAAAAGTTATTGGACAACATCCCGAAAACGCTGAAATTTCCAAAGCCTCCGAAGAAAATTGCCGGACCGATTCCACTAAAAGCGATAGAAGCAGAAATAGAAAAGTTGCGCGAAAACGATAAGCGACTGCTGGTCAGCAAAAATTATGAAGTGTTTTTGGCCGAGGCAAATTCAGTTCCGTACATTTTGCAGGAAATAGGGAGGCTACGCGAAATCACCTTCCGCGAAGTGGGCGAAGGCACCAATAATAGTACGGATCTCGACAAATTTGACAGTTACTACCACCATATGTTTCTGTGGGACAACGATGCTCAAAAAATGGCGGGAGCATACCGCATGGGCTTAGGGTCCGAGATTTTTCCGCGTTTTGGGATTGACGGTTTTTATCTTCAAGATTTGTTTCGCTTTGAACCTGAATTATATGAAATGATGAGTAAATCCATCGAGATGGGGCGTGCTTTCATAATTAAGGAATACCAATTGCGTCCAATGCCATTATTTTTGCTTTGGAAAGGAATTGTACACACAACGCTTCGTTACCCAGAGCACCGTTATTTAATTGGCGGCGTGAGCATCAGCAATAAATTTTCGGAATTCTCTAAAGGGTTGATGATTGAGTTCATGAAATCGAACTATTACGATCCCTATGTGGCGCAATACATCAATCCGAAGAAGGAATACAAGGTAAAATTGAAGGATGCCGATAAGGATTTCATTTTTGACGAAAGTGAGGCAGACTTAAACAAATTTGACAAAATAATTGATGAAGTAGAGCCGGGAAGTCTTCGTTTGCCCGTTCTTATTAAAAAGTATATCAAACAAAACGCAAAAGTTGTTGCCTTCAATGTTGATCCGCTTTTCAATAATGCAGTGGATGGGTTAATGTATATTCGTATTGCAGATTTACCGGAGAGTACTGTAAAGCCAGTGATGGAGGAGTTTCAGGCAGAACTTGAAAAGAAATATTCTGATAAAAATGGGGACAGTGCCGATGCGGAAAATTCAAACGAAAAAGTAAATCCTGATTAATTCATTTTAAAATTGTTCAATATGGCCGCAAAAACTATTGATGAAGTTATAGCACGGTTGGACAATATTATCGACGCCGAATGTGCCAACAATTCCTGTATGGCGTATTTTCCTATTCTGTATCAAAAAGTTACTATTCGCATTAAAGAGGGAATTCTAAATAATGAATTTGAAAACAACGAGCGAATGGAAAAGCTGGATGTGCTTTTTGCCAATAGATATATTGAAGCATATGAACGTTTGAGCGCAAACAAACCTTTTACTCAAAGTTGGAAAAAAGCCTTTGATGCAGCAAAAAAAGGAAATTTGTTAATAATGCAACATTTGCTATTGGGTATAAATGCGCACATCAATTTAGACCTCGGAATTGCCGTGGTAGAAACCGTTGGGGATAACGGCGAGTTGATGGATTTTGAAAACGATTTTAATAAAATCAATGAAATTCTGGGTTCGATGATTGCATATGTGGAGACGAAGATAATTTCTGTTTCGCCCTTATTCGGTTTGCTTGACAGATTTGGAAAAGGGCGTGAAGACAAGTTGGTAAGTTTCAGCATTAATGTAGCAAGGGATGGAGCTTGGCTTTTTGCCAATCAATATCATTTTTCCCACAATAAAAATGAGGAGCTAAAAACACGTGATATTATAATTGCGACTCTTGCTGAAAAACTGATTTATCAAAAAAGCTGGATTTTGAAATATTTGGTTAAAACCATTTATTTCTTTGAACAGAAAGACGTGCCTCAAATTGTGGCGGTACTTAAGCAATAGGGAAGTGCAAAAAGCCCCTCAAAACACCAAAACTTTTAATTTAATTGCAGTCAATTTTTGCCACTTCTGTATCTAAGCCCGATTCGGGATTGTCTCCCGTTATAATGGCTTTATCGTCTTTGAGAACTATCGTTACTTCGGCTGTTTCTTCAATACCTTCTTGCATATACCGATAGGTAGCGTTGATAGTTTTATTTTCTATAGTTCCAGTCAACGTACCGTTGCGTTGATCTTTTAAGGCAGGCAGCCAATTGTAATTACCCGTTACCGAATCTCCTTTTATTTGAAGGTCAAGATTAAGGACATCAATATTTTCGGTACTATCGGGAAAGGGATATTCATTTCGGAAGCATAATTGCTCGGTAGCAACTTCAACATTTTCCGAAGAGATTTCTTCATTTTTTGGATTTTTGCAACTTACGCAAAGCAACAGTGCGGCAAGGATGGAAAGGATAATTCTCATAGCTTTATTTTTTTGAATTTTACTTTTCTGAAAAAGGATTATAGCTTCCAAAGCTCCAAATATTTCCTTCGGGATCTTTGCAGCTGTAGCCACGGCCACCGTAGTCTTCGTCCTTAATGTCCATTACTATTTCGGCACCATTTGCCTTTGCGTTTTTGTAATGTTCATCAACATTCTCGATTATAAAATAAGGCGTTTGGGTATTGTAGCCTTCAAGATTTTTGGGAAGGTTCAGCATTTTACCAAATGCGCTGTCGGGATTGAATGGATTTACCATTATCAAAGCCTTTCCCAATACTAGTTGTGCGTGAAATATTTTGCCGTTGTCGTCTTTATAAACACCGCGTTCCTTAAAACCGAACGCCTTTTTTAAAAATGAAACCGCAGCGTTTGCTTCGCTGTAAATTAAATTGGGTATTGCGCCGTGCTCGCTCATGCTATTTTCATTAAAATTTTAAAAAAGGCCTTTGAAAAATCCAAAGGCCTTTTAACTTTTAAAACCACCCTTTTTTACTAACTTGATAGGTTTGGTAAAATTCCTCATCACTTTTGGTTAGGTAAATTATGCCTTCAATCAAACCTATTATGCTACCGATACCGCAAGTTACCACGGTTATAACTATTTGAATAATCCCTTCTTGGGTATATCCTAAAATGAATTTATGAATCCCAAATCCACCTAATACGATAGCAAGTATTCCTGCCAAAATCTTTTTATTTTCCTGGTTCTGATGGGGTTGAGTTTGGTTCCAGCTTTCATTCGCGGTATTTCGTGATTGCTGTTGGGTACTGTCGTAGCCTGTGTTTTGTTGTTCTTCCATAATATTGATTAGTTGGTTTTTATGTGATTTAAATGTATAAAAAATTATAGAAATGCACTATCAACGGGTTCCCAAAGTTCAATTTTATTTCCATCGGGATCTAGTATCCATCCAAACTTTCCATAATCATAAGTCTCCATTTCCCCTACAATTGTTACACCTTCCTCTTTTAAGATTTTCAGTAATTCATCCAGGTTTTCCACACGGTAGTTAACCATGAACTCCTTTTCACTTGGCGAAAAATAGTTGGTATCTGCCTTAAAAGGGCTCCATTGTGTAGAGCATTTGTTGCCATTTTCGTCCTGCCACCAAAAGGTGCAACCGTAATTATCGGTGTTCAATCCCAAATGGTTTTTGTACCAATCTTTTGTTTTATCGGGGTCGTTCGTTTTAAAAAATATACCACCAATGCCCGTAACTCTTTTTTTCATTTTATGTTTATTTGAAATGTTTAATAATCTTATCAGCAATTACCATTGCCAGTTTTTCTTTGCTTTCAACCGTCCATCCAGCAATATGCGGACTTAAAATTACCTTGTCCATTGCGAAAAGTTCCTTTAAGGAATTTGGCAGATTGTCTGAATCAAAAAGCGTTTCAAATGAAAGTTTTTCATATTCCAATACGTCGAGCCCGGCACCGAGAACTTTTCCACTTTTTAATGCTGAAACCAAATCGGCCGTTACCACACTTTTACCGCGTGCGGTATTTATGAGCCAAAAGGGTTTTGAAAACGAATTGATAAATTCTGAATTCACCATTTTATCCGTCAACGGCGTCCACGGGGTGTGAAGGCTCAAAACATCAGCGCTTTGCTGAAGTTCATCCAATGAAACTTGCATTGCGTTTTCATCACCCACATTTTCTTTTATGTCAAAACAAATTACTTCGCAATCAAAACCTTTCAATTTTTTTGCGAACGCTTTCCCCATATTACCGTAACCGATGATTCCAACAGTTTTTCCGTCCAGCTCTATCCCTCGGTTGGCCTCACGGTTCCACAGGCCATTTTTAACCTCTCTGTCGGCTTTATTTAAGTTGTTGAACAACGAAAGAAGCATTCCCAACGCATGCTCACCAACGGCGTTTCTATTGCCTTCGGGAGCGGCAATTAATTTAATGCCCTGATTTCCGGCGTAATCTGTATCTATGCTTTCCAAACCCGCGCCAACACGTGCAATAAATTTCAGGTTTTTGGCAGCATCGAGAAATTCTTTATCAATATTGAAGCGGCTTCTTATTACAATGCCATCATAATTTGAAATGATTTCTTCAACTTCAACTTTTGGGGATTTGTAATTTTCTTCATTTGAAAATCCGGCTTCCCGCAGCATTTTCAATAATAAAGGATGGTTGCTATCGAGATGGAGAATTTTCATTCTTTAGATTTTAGGATATTCGACAACAGTTTTTTCAGAAGATACATTGCCAGTATGTTTTGTGGAAAGTTTTTCAAAAAGAAGTACATGCACCTCTTTGCCATTTTGCGTTTTTGGGCAATGCTCCACGCCTTTGGGAACAACGATTATTTCGCCTTCGGAAACTATTTCAACCTTATCGCGAAAGTGCATTTCCAAAGTTCCTTTTTGCACAAAAAATAGTTCGTCCTCTTTTTCGTGTTTGTGCCAAACAAATTCATCTTTCAATTTAGCCAAAAGTACCTGCATATCGTCTACAATTGCTATTTGATGCGGATGCCAGTGCTTTTTGAAGGTTGAAAACTTATCTTTAAGTTTGATAGTTTCCATAACTATTCGTGTTGATTCGGGTTTGCCTGCGGATAGGGAATCATTTCCTTTTGTGAAAGATTTTCAATTTTATAATGATTTTTCTTTCCCCCAAACCAATATTCAATCATAGCTTGGTTTTCCTCCAATTGAAAAGGAAATTCCTTTTGGGGTGTGTTTTGTGCTTCTTTTATAGGATCTGAATCCATAATTATGTCGCGTTGCATCTCGTTTTTTAGATACCCCACAAAATGTTTTGGTTCGTTTATATTCCCTTTTGCTTCAAGAATATGCTTTCTGAAGTAAATATTTTGAATAACAACATCTGGATCTATTTCACTGAAAGTAATATGCACATTCGTTCCTGAACCACCTTCTTTTATACCTGCCACCCAGTTTTGGTAGTATGCTTCGGCAATTTTAAAGGGAGGGTTTTGCTCGAGTGTCATTTTTCCTTTATTATTCTGCGCTCCGCCGCAGTTGGAAAAGCTTAACAAAACTAAAGGCATTGTTAAAAGAAACACTATGGTTTTTATTTTTTTCATCATCCATTAAAATTACAAATATTATGCAACAAAAAAGCCTTCCGAAAAACGAAAGGCTTTTTTTTAATTAATTTTTATGATTTTATCCGGCCAATGCTTCAGCACCACCAACAATCTCTAGGATTTCGTTGGTAATGGCAGCCTGGCGTGCTTTGTTGTATTGAAGTTTCAACGAATCGCGAAGTTCGGTTGCGTTGTCGGTTGCTTTGTGCATTGCCGTCATACGTGCTCCGTGCTCACTGGCAACGCTGTCGCGAAGTGCTTTGAATAACTGTGTTTTCAAGCTTTTCGGAATCAAGGCCTCAACAATCTCTTCTTTTGAAGGTTCAAAAATATAGAAGGTTTCGCTGGTTTTTGCTTCCTGTCCCTCAATTTGTTTTGGAGGCAGAATTGGCAAAAACTGCTCTGTCATTACCAATTGCGTTGCAGCATTTTTAAAGTGGTTGTAAACAACTACAATACGGTCGTATTTCCCTTCGGAAAAAAGAAGCATCAATTTTTCGGCGATTTCTGAAGTATTTTCAAAAGAAAGATCATCAAAAATACCGTTGTTGTTTTCGATAACCGTTCCTGTTTTCTTTAGAATATCGTTTCCTTTTTTTCCGAGGGTCATAAAATCCACTTGCTTCCCTGCGTATGTATTTGCAGCCAAATTACGGGCTTCCTTTATGATATTACTATTGAATGCTCCCGCCAAACCACGGTTACTGGTAATGGCAACAACCAAAATTTTGTTTGCCTCGCGCTGGTCTGAGTACTTACTGCCAGTATCGGCATCAAGCGTGGCGCTTAGGTTTTGCAATAGTTCGGTAAGTTTTTCAGAATAGGGACGCATTGCTGTAATGGCATCCTGCGCCTTTTTCAACTTTGCAGCAGAAACCATTTTCATGGCACTGGTAATCTGCATCGTTGACCCGACGGATGATATTCTGTTTCTAATTTCCTTAAGATTCGCCATTTCTTTTTATTGTGTTACTCTGCGTTCTCTGCGCCTCTGCGGTGGAAAAAGAACCGCAGAGGCGCAAAGGGCGCAAAGATTTCTTATTTCTTATATTTCGCTGAAAGGTCTGCGGCAACGGATGTCATTACATCAATTGCTTCATCTGTAAGTTTACCAGCTTTAAGATCGTTAAGCGTGTCTCTGTGCTTAAGGTTCAACATTTCTAGGTAATCTCTTTCAAATTCCTTAATCTTATCTACAGGAACGTTACGCATTAGGTTTTTGGAACCTGCGTAGATAACTGCAATTTGATCTTCTACAGTGTACGGATCGTTTTCAGATTGCTTCAAAATTTCTACGTTACGTTTTCCTTTTTCAATTACGTTAAGGGTTGCGGCATCCAAATCTGATCCGAATTTTGCGAACGCTTCCAATTCACGGAAAGCTGCTTGATCCAGTTTCAAAGTACCTGCTACCTTTTTCATAGATTTAATCTGAGCGTTACCACCCACACGCGATACCGAAATACCTACGTTAATAGCTGGACGAACCCCTGCGTTGAACAAATCCCCATCAAGGAAAATCTGCCCATCGGTAATCGAAATTACGTTTGTTGGAATATACGCCGAAACGTCACCCGCTTGTGTTTCAATAATAGGAAGTGCTGTTAATGAACCTCCTCCTTTTACGATTCCTTTTAATGATTCTGGAAGGTCGTTCATTCCCTTTGCAATATCATCATCGGCAATTACTTTCGCGGCACGCTCCAACAATCTTGAGTGAAGGAAGAACACGTCTCCAGGATACGCCTCACGTCCCGGTGGACGACGAAGCAAAAGGGAAACCTCACGGTATGCTACCGCTTGTTTTGAAAGATCATCATAAACAATCAATGCTGGACGACCTGTATCACGGAAGTACTCACCAATTGCAGCACCTGCGAAAGGAGCATACACCTGCATAGGCGCAGGATCTGATGCGTTTGCAGCAACGATGGTTGTGTAAGCCAAAGCGCCTTTTTCTTCCAGAACCTGTGCAATGTTTGCAACAGTTGAAGCTTTTTGCCCAACTGCTACATATATACAATATACAGGCTCGCCTGCATCGTAAAATTCTTTTTGGTTCAAAATGGTATCGATACAAACGGTAGATTTACCAGTTTGACGGTCACCAATAACAAGCTCACGCTGGCCACGGCCCACTGGAATCATTGCATCAATAGACTTAATACCAGTTTGAAGTGGCTCAGTTACCGGCTGGCGGTAAATTACACCCGGAGCTTTACGCTCCAATGGCATTTCGTATGTTTCACCAGTGATTGGACCTTTACCGTCAATAGGCTCACCAAGGGTGTTTACCACACGGCCAACGATACCTTCACCTACTTTAAGCGAAGCGATACGCTGGGTACGCTTTACGGTTGAACCTTCCTTAATTTCTTTAGAAGGACCTAAAAGTACGATACCTACGTTATCTTCCTCAAGGTTCAATACAATACCTTCAAGACCGCTTTCAAAGGCTACCAATTCGCCGTACTGGGCGTTTGAAAGTCCGTATGCACGCACAATACCGTCACCCACGGTTAAAACAGTTCCTACTTCATCCAGGGAAGCGGTAGCTTCAAAGCCTGTAAGTTGTTGCTTTAATATTGCTGATACTTCAGCTGGTTTTACTTCTGCCATTTTATTTGTATTTATGATTTTACCCTTTGCTTCGGCTGCGCTCAGCACAAGCTCAGCTCAGGGTGACACAAAAAATTATATTGATTTACTGAATTCTCTTTTTAAATTTCCTAATTGGTTCGCGATGCTCGCGTTGTATTGAATATCGCCAACGCGGAGAACAAATCCTCCTATGATTGCTGGGTCAATTTCATTTTTAAGCGTTACTTTTTCGCTTCCCGTTAATTCCTTTACTTTCGCCATAACCTTACTTTCCAACTCTGAAGAAAGGGGAACGGCTGTAATTACGGTTGCAACTTTTACACCCTGTGCTTCATTGTAAAGATCAACATAGCTTTTTGCTACATTTCCTAATAATGAAGTACGTTTATTGTCAACCAGAATATTGATAAGCGAATGCGTAATTTCTGACTGTCCGCTGAAAATTTTCAGCAAAGCCTCCTTTTTATCGTTGGCCTTAATTACCGGGCTTTGAAGTACTGCTTGCAATTCGCGGCTGTCTTCAATGGTTTTATAAACAGATTGCATATCGCCAAAAACAACGGCTTCTGTGTTGTTTTCGTTTGCTTTCTGCAAAATTGCTTTCGCGTATCGTATCGCTGCTCTGCTCATTGAATCTTAGTTTAATTTTGCGTCGCCCAACATTTCGTCAACAAGTTTCAATTGCTTGTCTTTATCGGAAAGTTCGTGTTTTACTACTTTCTCGGCAATTTCCAGAGAAAGACTTGCTACTTGTTGTTTCAATTCTGCGATAGCTGATTTCTTTTCGCTTTCGATAGCGGCTTGTGCTTGGGCAACGGTTTTGTCAGCCTCAGCTTTTGCTTCCTCTTTTGCGTCAGCAATCATTTTTGCCTTTATCTCGCGAGCTTCCTTCAACATTACTTCACGTTCTGCACGAGCTTCCTGCAATAATTTTTCGTTATCTGCCTGAAGGTTTTGCATTTCAAGTTTTGCTTTTTCAGCAGAATCCAATGCATTTTTAATTCCTTCTTCACGATCGTTAACCGCGTTTAGGATTGGTTTCCAAGCAAATTTGCGAAGCAACAGAAGCAACAACACAAATATGATTATTTGCCAGAAGAAAAGTCCGAATGAAAAGTCGTTAATTAATTTTTCCATATTAATGGCCGCCGTGGCGGATATTTATTTAATTTAAACTGTATGCTCAATTTTAAATGTAACAAACAGCTGTAACCAACCGTCACAGCCGTTTGTCAATTTTTTTTGATTACCCTGCGAAAATCGCAGCGAAACCAATACCTTCAATAAGCGCCGCTGCAATAAGCATTGCTGTTTGAATTTTTCCGTAAGCCTCAGGCTGACGTGCGATAGCTTCCATAGCTTTCCCACCGATCATACCGATACCGATACCGGCACCGATTACTGCTAAACCTGCTCCTACAATAGTTGGAATTGTCATAATATATATATTTAAAAATTAAACACTCTTTTTAATGCGAAAGGCTTCGACAAGCTCAGCCTGACAATTTATATGTTTTTACAAATGCTGTATCTCTCCTTCGTGCTCTTCGTGATGCTCGTGAGATTCACTCGCAAAACCAAAATACAAGGCTGCCAACATTGTGAAAATATATGCTTGTAGCAATGCTACCAATAATTCAATAAGCATGATTGCAAATGCAAGTCCGAAGGACAAGGGTCCGCCAATCCAACTTTTGAAAATAAATATCAACCCGATCAAGCTCATCATTACCACGTGGCCCGCTGTCATGTTTGCGTACAAACGTATAAGTAGTGCGAAAGGCTTAATAAACATCCCTAAAACTTCGATAGGAACTAGAATGATATATATGAAAATTTTACCGATCCAAGGCATTCCGTCACCCAATGGATCAAAAATATGTTTCCAGTAATCTTTTGTTCCGGTAAAAGTGGTAATCAAGAAAACGATGATTGCCAAAGCAGTGGTAACCGCAATGTTTCCAGTTACGTTTACACCAAGCGGCGTAAGGCCGAACATATTCAAGAACCATATAAAGAAGAATACGGTTAAAAGGAACGGCATGTATTTTTTGTATTTATTCTCGCCGATGTTTGCAATGGCAATGTCGTCACGAATGTAAAGCACGACAGGCTCGAAAAAACGACCAAGACCTTTTGGCAGACTTCCGTTTTTTGCATAGCTTTTGGCAAGACTGGTGAACACCCATACAAGTAAAAGACCAACAACAAGCATCATTAAAACACTTTTGGTAATTGAGAAATCTAAAGGACGAACATTTGTTGGGTGGTGATCCTCATCATAGTTGATGGTACCTTCCGCATCGGTCCTGTATATTTTACTGTGGTAAAGTTTGTAGTAATTACCGTTTGACTCAACAACATTCTCACCGTGGTGAAACTCTGAAGACATAAATGTGTGAAGACCGCCATCCCAAAGAATTACTGGAAGCGGGAAGCCGTAATGGTGTGTCTTACCGGTTTCTTCATCTGTGGATCCGAAAAGATTAAAATCGTGCGAATCCATCAAGTGATGGTTTATAAATTCTTTTATCTCTTCCTTTTTTGTTTTGCCTTCTGGAAGGATTTCTTTTGCTTCCGCTGTGTGCTCATCTTGTGCCACAGCTGAAAAAGAAGTGATAAACAATAAAACTGAAAGTATTCTAACCAATGTTTTTCTTTGCATCTTTGAACAAATAACGGTGTCCTTAAAATCGGTGCAAAAATACATTTCTTTCTTAGAAACAAAAAACTATTTTTTGTGTTTTTTTCTTCGGAAGAAATCTGCTAAAAATCCTGATTATTAAGCTGTTTTGAAAGAAATGCCACTTCTAAAATCAAACAAGTGGCGTATGGAACAAAAAAAGCAGCAAATTCCGAAGTTGCCATTGTTCCGTCTTCGCGATAAAAAGGGTAGAAAATAAAGAAGAATACCAAAAACTTTAATCCACTTCCCCCTAAAAAAATAAATCCTGTGTGCGAAGATTTTTTGTTGAATTTAGATTGAATGAAGATTAAAATAGCTGCTGCCAATGCATAATTAATCACATAGGAAAGCACAATTCTATCTGCAAAAATAGGCAATTCCATATTTTGCAATATAAATAGGTGTGCGGCAAAAACTATAGCCAATACCAATAAAAGAATTGCCAAAAATTTGAAAGTAGCTTTTTTCATTAAAAATTAGGAATTCAATTTATTGGTCTGTTTAATTACCAAAAAAAGCGAAGCACCAACCCCTACAAGGGTACAAATAATAAGAAACGTTTTTCCGCCATCAGAATATTTGCCGTCCAGCCATTGGCCCAGTTTTACAAAAAGATAAATAATAACGCCCATTTGTATGCCGATACCCGACAGAATGGCCCATCTTTTAAGACTGTTGTCTCCCTTAGCCATAATTATTATAGATTAATCGTCGAGATCAGTCTCCACAGCTGCTTTTTTGATGCGCTGTTGGCGATCAAAAGGATGTGCTTTGGAATTTTCAGCGGTAGTTTGGTTTGAAGCTGTGGCGCTTTTCGGTTTCCCGTCCTGCATTACACAAGAGGCGTTCATAGTGGCACCTGGCTCAACAGCCAGTTTGCCAACAGTTACATCGCCTTCAATTACCGCCGTGGATCGTAAAGAAAGGGTTCCGGACACTTGAAGATTGCCTTCAAATTTGCCTTCAATGTCAGCATTTTCGCAAGTAAGCGTTCCTATAATAACGCCCGTCTTTCCCAAAACAACTTTTGAAGGGGTTTTTACGTTACCTTCAACTGTGCCGTCAATTCTAAAAAATCCCGTAGAAGAGACATCGCCTTTTAGTTTGGTCCCTTCGTTGATTCTATTTTGGGCAGAACCCGGTTCGGCGGCAATTCGCTTTTCTTTTTTTTCTGAAAACATAGCAGTTGGTTTTAAAGGTTACTATTCTGTTGTTCGGTTTGTTAGTAGGCGTTTATTTGGTTACATCCTGCTGTAAATAATCGTCCAGATTTTTATGGATTTGAATGATTTTATAATTTGGAGATGAAATTTCAAAGAATGGATGTTTGATTTTATATTCTTTCTTTTCTTTTAGCATATCGCCAAAACCACGAGCGCCCATTTTTGTGTTCAGCCCATGAACAATCACAAAGTTGGTTTGGGGATCGTAGTAATCCACAGAGATTGTCATGTTTGTGTAGCGGAAATCTTCTATTGCTTTATCAAGTTTTTCCTTTAACTGTTGTGCTGCTTCAGCATCCTCTGTGCTGAATTTATAAACTAACTTCCAGCTATTGGTTCCTTCTTCTGGCACAAAATCCTTTACCGCTAGTAGTGGCAAAGTATTATTGTATATTTGCTGGGCTTGTTTGCCCTCCTCAGTACTTGGGTAGTTAAGTGATACAAAATTTAAGGCTTTCTTATAGGCCTCAAACCCTTGCTGACGACCGATGGCGGTAGCTTTCAGCAATTCAAATTTTGGAACGATATCATTGCCGTTATATACCATCATATATTCATCCGCTTTTTGGATAACTTCAGCATATTTTGAGGCTTCAAATTCTTTGTACAATTGTTTGTACTTAAATTCTGGACTGGACTCATCGGTTGGCAATTGTGAATTTGGGTTGCGGAGAATTTCGGAATAACGCGTGTCTGCATGGTTGGTCAAAACATCATTTCGGTATTTGTCTGCCGACGAAGGGTTTTCAAGAATTTCATAAATCTTCACCAAATTGTATTTTGCGGGTACTACTAATCGCTCTTCGGGATTGTAGGTAAGCAGTTTTTCAAGTCTATTGGCTGCTAGGTTATATTCCTTAAATTTTTCTTTGTAAATCAGTCCTAATTGATAGTAAGCAAAGTTTCTGTCTTTTGCCAAACTGTCAATTACCTTTTGGTCAGTAGGGATTTTCGCAATATAGGTTTGTGGTTTGTACAGCTCGTTTTCTGCAATTGGCGTAGTGTTGGCTATCTCATCATCATTGTCAATCAAAGAAGTTCTTTTACTTGAAAGTCTCCAATTGTCCTCTAGCTTTCTGTCTCCCCATACTTTTCTGAATTCTCCTTTACCATAAGCGACGGTTGAGGTGTTATAAAAGTAGAAAGTGCTTCCTTTGTTAGGACCCGCGGCAGTTTTTCCTTTTTCGTAAAACTCCTTATTTGCTATTTTTTGTTCAACTTTAACCGCTTCCAAAGAATCTTTTACGGCCTGCTCTTTCAGTTTTGTTGTATACTCTGTAAAATAAGCAAGCTGTTCTGCCTCGCTCATTTTGGTTAATTTCAGGATACTGTCGTTTGTAGTTGCTATGTCTTCATATTTGATAACATCGTCCAGGTTTTCACGTTTTTTGGTAATGCGTCTCCACTGGCGACTTTTAGCCTCAAGGAAAGTGAGGGTACTATCATAATAGGCTCCTGCAGTTTTATACTTTGCATTGTCAAAGTTTATTTCTGCAAGGGTTTGATAATTTACTGACTGAAGAATTCTATCCTGTTTAAAAGCTTTGATAGATTTGTTATAATATTTTACTGCAGTTTCTATACTGTCGCTGTTGCGGTAATAATCGCCAAACTGATTGTAAATTTTATCCAAGAACGGACGATTTTCACGATTTTTTTCAAGGTCTTGCAACAGTTCTAAAAATGCTAATCGGTCTCCTTTTTCGTAGTCAAAGTTTTTCCCTTTTTCTAAATAGGCATTGATCAAATAAGCCCTGGAAGTTTTGCGGTTCATATCAATTACCTCATCAAAAGCAATGTTTGCGCTGTCTTTTTCTCCTAAGCGGTTGTAAATTTGACCCTTTATAAAAGTATATCTTCCTTTCAGTTCTTTATCTTTTACGTTTTCAGAAGCCATTTTTATATACTCAAGGGCTGGCTGCAAAGAATCCAAATTGATAAATGCCTGTGACATCATTGCTGCACCATCAGCTATTTCCTCTTCTTTCAATTCTGCTTGGTCAAACATTTTTTGGAGATTCTCTATAGCAAATTCCTCATTGTTCAAACGAATATTTGTCTTCGCTTTCCAAACTTTTGCAATGTTAATATTGTTGCTAGTTGGGTAACGGTCCAAAATAAAGTTGAAAGCGTCCAATGCAGGAATAAAACGCCCGTCATAATAACGTGCTTTTCCCAACAGCATATAGGCTTCATCAATCTGTGGATTGTATTCCTTTCGATCAATGTACATGGAATGTTTTTGGATCGCTTTTGCGGCCTTTTCCTCGGCACGGTTAAAGCCTCCTGCGCCTTCACCTTTGGCTGCTCCGGGAGCTTTGGTTTCAGCTTCTTTGATTTCAATACGTTCTACGGGTAGTATTTCCCAAAAGTTGTCGCGAAATCCATAGGCAAGTTGTTCTTTGGCATCCGTAAAAGCCATTTCGCCATTATATAACGTATTGTATTCAGTAGTAACCGCGTGAACGTTGCGGTTTAGGAATGTATTTTTTTTGCGTGAACACGCTGCCAAAAATAAAACAGCGAGAAAAAATAGTGTAATTTTATATGTGCCCTTCAAAACGGTTTCGATTTATATAATATTCAAACTTAAAAGGTTCTATTTTAGTATGTAGAATCACTAAAGAGCGGTAAAAATACATTTCTTTTTAATATCTGCTTACCCAAACGCCGAAAAAATGCTTCATATTAAGGGCGCTGAAGCTTTGTTTCCTTGATTTCCTTTGTACTTTTGCAGAAAAATTTCACAATTATGAGCGAATTTCACGCGCTTACTGTTTCCGAAGTAAAAAAAGAGACTCCAAATTCAGTTTCTATCAGCTTTCAAGTTCCCGATAATTTAAAAAATTTGTTTGCTTTTAAAGCTGGTCAATACATTACTATAAAACACCAAGCTGGTGGAAAAGAATTGCGCCGGGCCTATTCCATTTGTAGCTCACCCAAAAGCGGCCTGCTGAAGGTTGCCGTGAAAAAAGTGGAGAGAGGCGCTTTTTCAGAATATGCAAACAAAGACCTGAAAGCGGGCGATACGCTGCAAGTGATGCCGCCGACTGGGAAATTTATTTTGGAGCCAAATCTTAAAAATTATGTGGCCTTTGCCGCAGGAAGCGGGATAACTCCCGTGCTTTCCTTGATAAAAAGCACTTTGGAAGAAATGCCCAAAAGTTCGTTTTTACTTATTTACGGTAATCAGAACAAAAAGGAAACCATGTTTTATGACGAAATCGTTCAGTTGCAGGATAAATTCCCTGAGCGGTTTGATGTTGAATTCGTCTATAGTCGAGAAAAGTTGGACGATGCGCAATTTGGAAGAATAGGTCGCTCCCTAGTTAATTTTTATCTGAAAAATAAATACGGGCAGATTACTTTTGAAGCCTTTTATTTGTGCGGCCCCGAACAGATGATCGACGAAGTTTCCGCAACCTTGAAGCACAACGGCATCAATACAAAACAAATTCATCACGAGCTTTTTTCAACTGCTGAAAAAGGATTATTGGTTGAAAAGCATGATGGAAATACAAGTGTAACCGTATTGCTTGATGACGAAGAGGAAACTTTTGAAATGCCACAGACCAAAAGTATTTTGGAAGCTGCACTGGACGAAGGTTTGGACCCACCATATTCCTGTCAAGGCGGAATTTGCAGTACTTGCATCGCCCGATTGAAAGAAGGAAAAGCCGAAATGCGCAAAAACCAAATCCTCACCGAAGCTGAAATTGCGGATGGTTTGATACTTACCTGCCAAGCGCATCCCACTTCACCGAAAGTAGTTGTGGATTATGATGATGTGTAAAGGTTGAAATTCCAAATTTTTGAAATTCCAAATTCCAAAAAAATTTGGGCAGGGTTCCTGTGTCGTTATATAGCTAAGCTGGTATTTCATTCAAACCTTCTTCTTCTATAGGTTCTAAAAGAGGTTTTTCAAATGGTTAATCCCTATATATTTGATTTTGAAAAGAACTCAAGGGAGAGGCGAACTGTAATGACACCTGAGAAAAGGCATTTTACGGGGAATCTTGGGAGTATATATAAGTTATCTATGGGGTTGGGTCGGCATAGAGTCGACATACAGTCGGCATACAGTCGGCATAAAGTCGGGATAGAGTTATAATGGTGTGTCTAATATGTAAAATATCTTCTTGTTCTTTTTTTGGCGGGTAGCCACAGCAGTAAGGTAAGAGAAGAAGATGGTAGGGTTAAAGACTTGTAAATATAAATGATTTAGGAGCCGTTGTCAAGTTGAAGACCAAATTAGTTTAGTTAGTGTGGTAACTATATAACCTTTTCCACTTTCGATACCACTGTTTCAGGTGGTATCGTATTTATCACTAACTCATAATTGGGAGGATATTTATTGCCGTAAATGGATGTAGGAATTAACGGATATTTTTTTCTGTCAGCCATTAATTGATTGCTTTCCGGCTGATTAAAAGGGACAAATCCCGCAAAAGGGTGCGTCACGCCCCAAAGTGTAACCACTGGCACACCGTACATAGCTGCCAAATGGCCGTTGCCGCTATCCATGGAAAGCATTAGATCTAAATTTGAGATTAGGGCGAGTTCTTCCTCAAAAGTGAGTTTTCCGGCAACGCTGGTAACGTTTGCGAAAGGGTTTTCAAGTTTTTTAAGAAGTTCAATTTCTTTTTTTCCACCGCCGAAAAGAAAGATTCGGTATTTGTCAGTTTCATCTAGCTCGCGAATTACCTCAGCCATCATACCTAAAGGGTACATTTTACTTTGATGAGCGGCAAAAGGCGCAATGCCAATGATCTTTTTTGGCTCTACGCCAATAAGACCATTGAGTTTTGGGGTCAACCGTTTTTGTGGTGGGGCTGAAAAATCATTTAAATCCACTGGAAAACCGAGCTTTTCAAAAACATCGGCATAGCGCTGGTGGGTAGTCTTTAATTGTGAAATATTTTCACCTTTGGCAGCTATCAAGGCTTTCTTTTCAGCCCTGCCCTTATCGATTGTTGCGGTTTCAATTCCTTTAAACTTTAAATATTTTGTGATTATTTTGGAACGGATCACATTATGAAGATCTGCAACGGCATCAATTTTCAGATCCTTGGCTTCGTTTGCCAATTTAATCAATCCCAGTCGTTTGTGTTCGCCATACACATCGGCTTCCAAAAAATTGAGATTGGTTATTCCTTCAAAAAAAGGTTTGAAAAAGGGACGGGAAAGTACCGTGATTTTTAATTCGGGATAGGTTTGCGCCAAAACGCGAAGTACGGGAACGGTCATGGCCACGTCGCCCATGGCGGAGAGGCGGATTACTAGTATGTGGGTGGGTTTTGGCATTTTATTTCTAAAAACCTAACAGGTTTTGAAAACCTGTTAGGTTTAAAATAATATTATTTTTTACCGCGAAGCACTGGGTTTAGCTCTTCGTCATTGTACATTTTCATCTGTTTGTAAACTTTCATGTACTTTCTGCCGTGGGCAATATCGTCCAGCAATTGGTTGATGGCAGTGCTCAAATCTACACGTTGTTCCAGCAGAATATTCAACTTTGCTTTGCAGGCCATCAAATGTTCTTGGGAAGCGTCTGTTCTGGTTGCCTCTTCGTTCATATGATAGATTTTCAGCGCCAAAATCGATAGGCGGTCAATTCCCCATGCCGGACTTTCGGTATTAATTGTCGCGTTGTCATTCACTTTTACATCATTGAATTTTTCGAGGAAATAACTGTCAATATACTCAACCATATCGGTTCTGTCCTGGTTTGAGGCATCAATTTGTCGCTTCAACTTTAAGGCACCCACTGGGTCAATATTCGGGTCGCGGATTATGTCTTCGTAATGCCACTGCACGGTGTCTATCCAGCATTTCCGGTATAGTAGATGTTCAATTAAATCACTGTCCTTATCGTATGGATTGCTGAAAGGTTGGTCCACAGTGTTTATTTCGTGGTATTTATTTATTACCTCTGCGAAGATTTTGTTGGCTTTGTCTGAAAACATAGTTTTATTTTTATGAAAAAACATCCCCCTAGCCCCCTTCAAAGGGGGAATAAATCGGGATGTTAATTTCTATTTCATGATTTTTCTAAAATGTGTAAATATTCAAAAGTTTTTGAAGCTTTGTGGTTTCGGTTTTCGGTTTTATCTGCTTTAAAACGTTGGTATTTTTTGGTTTTCAACGTGTATTTCCCGAAACGCTCCATTACCCTTTGCATTTCCTTTTGGCCCATCAATCCTTCGTTGTTGTAACTTAGGAAAATGTAGGGGAATTGTGCATTTTCAATCAATTCCGCAAAACTTTTCAGTACTTCGCCGGTTTTGCACCAATCACTTTTGTAGTAATCGCGCAGGCCGGTTTTTCCCTTGGGTACAAAGGTATCATATTTTGCGATAGTATTTAGCAAATGATAGTTGGCGCCGTACTGGCGGGCGTTATAGGGCGGATCCAGATAAAGGATGTCGCCTTTTATTTCCTTGATAAGCTGATTGGCGTCCTTTTGGAAAATTTGGTTTTTTTGCAAGGGCAAGACTTCGGAAAACAGATCTTTTTCTATCAGTGCGGGTTGAATTACCATCGTTTTTGCCGCCGATCTTTTTATGTGCTTTAGATAGGCTCCATAAACCGAAGCTGTATTAGCCACTTTATCGGCACTTTCAAGTAAAGAGGCGAGCAGGAAAAAATATTGGTCTTCCGTAATTGTTGAAGCTTCTTTCCAATTTTCTATTTGAATACGAACAGCGTCAATTTTCTGCCCGTTTTCTGAAGTAAAATAGTTTCTTCCAGCTTTTCCTCCTTCGGAATAATTTTCAAAAATGAAGCCTTTTTTTCCGCTCAGCGAATTCAATTCATTTATGTATTCTTCGTAATCAAAAGAAATATGATTGCCGATGTAGTTTCGGTTCAGCACAAAACTGTAATACTCCACATCATTGGCGATTACCTGTTTTACGTGGGGTTTAAAGTTTCGGCCAACGATTCCAGTTCCTGCAAAAAGGTCGCAAAATGTTTTTTGCGAAAGATCATTTCCGCAGGTTTCGGTAACTGTTTCAAAAATGAATTTGGAGAGTTTGTGTTTGGAGCCTATGTAGTTCATTAAGGCAGTTCTTTTGCTTGGCTAAGAGCTTCCGTTTCAAGTTCAAGAGAAATTCGGAAATCTGTTTGCTTTAATTTTTGCAAGATTGGTTTTAGTGAAGGAATTACCCCCTTCAGTTTTGCTTTTACTACTACTCCAATAGTTCCAGTGTAGGATATTCCCAAATGTTCAGCCATTTTTCTAGCCTTTAGGTCATCTAAAATAACTGTGCTGTTTTCAATTTCCAAAGCTAAAGCTATTGCACTGGATTCGCCCTTGTCTATTTGAACTTCTAAAATAGCCTGACGATAGTAGTCTGTTGCCGATTTTATAATTACCCATGCTGGCAGTGGCTCTCCGAATTCTGACGCCACTTCAGGTGTTGTTATTACTTCCCCATAAACTTTCTGCAAAATATCCAATTCCCCAATGTTTGTAAGTATAATAAAACAGCTGGTATCGGAAATAATAGTTTTAGGCATTGGCAACATCCTTTGCTAAATCTGAAGCGGGATAATTGAAGACGGAAACATTATAACGACCCAAAAGCTCGATAAAAGTACGTTTTGTTAGGCCTGCCATTTCAGCTGCCTGGCCCAATGACAACTTACCATTTTCATAAAGGCGAGATGCCACAAATATTGCAAGTTCGCTTGGCCCTATATCAAGACCGTCAGGTATGTTTAAGGATAATGTTTTCATATTTCAAAGATAGTGAAATTCTTGTTGCCAATCTGGTTTAAAAAGAGTGCTTTAAATTTTCAAAAATGAAATTGGAGAGTTTGTGTTTGGAGCCTATGTAATTCATTTGGAAACCCAGATAATATCGGTTAAAGTTTGCTGTCCGGCAACAAAAGTAAATGATTGCAACTGCTCCGGCCTGAAAGTCGCTATATATTTTTGAATAGCATTTTTTAGCAAACCGATTTCAGCCTTCAATTTCCAATGTTCGCCATTTTCAGCATAAACCACAATAAAAAGACGGTTTTTGAAATGATGCCGTTTCTGGGTGCTTTGATTTTTGTAGAGCCATTCAATCAGTTCGGCTTTGTGGGTTTGGGCATATTCAAAGGTTTGGTTGAATTGTTTCGGAAAGACCGAGGTTTTATGGTCAAAGGGAATACCGAAGAGGTAAAAATCCTTTTCGGAATCTTTTGCTTCCGGAATAGGGTCGATACCTTCTATCTCAGTAAATATCTGCTCCACCGCCTGCGCGCTCCAGAAATTGTACCAACGGTTGGCGGCATACTGAAAGACTTGCTGTTTGTCAAAATCATGCATTTCCACCAAAATTGCAAGCTTCCGAATAAGTGTGTCCCAACTGGAGGTTTGGTAGATGAAGTTTGTATAATTGTCCCACGTATCATTCTGCTTCCGAAACCATTTATAGGAATATTGGTGTCTGCGCTTAAGTTCCTTTTCAATATTTTCAAGTATCAAAGTCATAACAAGAGAAAAACAAATGGCAATATTAAAATTAGCCAAAGCATAATTTCCTTAAACCAAAATTCGGCAATATCTTTTTCGCGATAATGTTCCTTTTCTGAACTTTCAATATAATTAGCGCTTATAATTGCAATCGGCGCCATTATAAAAAGCAATTCCGAACCTGTTTTTTCGGGAGCTCCCAACGCTATAAAAAAGGTTGTTATACTAACGTACAATAGTAAAAGATGATTGGGCCTTTCTTTTAAGGAAAGTTTTGAGATTTTTAAAATCCGGTAGATTGCAGTCCAAATGTAAAAGGCTAAAATGATGGTTACGGGAACTAAAATAGACGCAGAATTATAGGCAGAAAAGTCAAAACCCACCACATCTCTCCAATTCATAAACCAAGAAAAAGTATTGTTTACCAGCAATTGGTATGCGGTATTAATTACCAATACTGCCAAAAAACCCGTAAAGGGAACCAGCATTTGTTTGTAATTTGAATTGGGTTTTTGCACTACGGCAATCCACAGTGGGATAAAGAGTAAAATACTCCAAAAATAGAACAGGGAAGCTAGAGTAATCCAAATACTTGCATCCAGAATTTTTTTTTCTGAATTCTTATCGCTCCGTAAACTCATAAGTCGACGCAGTGCCAATAATAGAAAAGCATTTGCTAAAATTATTTTATGCTGAAGAAAAATAACGGGCAACATTATCAGAAAACAGGTGAAGAAAAATATAGCATAGGTATTGTTGCTGGTAAGATGGTTTTTCCGGATTATGAAATCCAACAGCAACATACTCAACACACTAATTATTATAAAGATGGCGTGTGTAAGCAATAAAGAAGGGGTTAAAAAAATTTCACTGTGCGAAATTGACCCCAATAAATAGCCTGCTACAATAAAAACCCCGAGGATTAAATAATTTATCGGGTTAGATTTTCCAAAAAAGCTTGTCAGCATACGGGGTAATTTTATATTTTTGCCATCTAAAGATTAAAGATATGACTTGGAAAGGTTTTTGGGAAGGAATAGCTTCCCTTTTTGAAGATTTTCTTTTTATCCCTTATGATGCATTGATGAAGCTTGAGCTTGACAGCTGGTGGCTTGCCAATATTTTTTCGTGGATATTTTTGTTGATTGGAGCTGCGGCCTTCATATATTGGTTGGGTAAACTTCGCGACTTTAACGAGAACACTGAAATTACATATACGTACGACGAAAATCCTTGATTTTTTTATAGGTCAAAACCTATGTCGCTTCGATACTGCATCCTGTCAAAAGATAGTTTTTCTATGTTTTGATAGGATTTTTTTAGCGCCTTTCTGAAATCATCATCCAAGGAAGTTATAGCCAAAACACGTCCGCCATTGGTAAGAATTTTATCGTTTTCAAGCTTTGTGCCGGCGTGAAATACAATGGAATCCTCCACATTTTCCAAACCTGAGATTTCCTTTCCTTTTTCGTAAGCTTCGGGATAGCCTCCGGAAACCAGCATGACGGTAGTTGCGGCCCGGCCGTCTATTTCAATGTTGAAATTGCCCAAGTTTTGACGGTAGGTAGCTTCCAATAAATCAACCAGATCGGTTTTAATGCGCGGTAAAACAACCTCGGTTTCGGGATCGCCCATCCGCACGTTGTATTCTATCACGTAAGGTTCGTTATCCACTTTTATCAAACCTATAAAAACAAAGCCTTTATAATCTATTTTTTCTTCGGAAAGACCGTCCACGGTTGGTTTCACGATTCGGTCCTCAATTTTTTTCATCAAAACTCCATCTGCAAATGGTACTGGGGAAATGGCGCCCATTCCACCGGTATTTAAACCAGTGTCGCCTTCACCTATGCGTTTGTAATCTTTTGCAGTGGGAAGGATTTTGTAGTTTTTTCCATCGGTAAGTACAAAAACACTGAGTTCAATTCCATCCAAAAATTCTTCGATTACCACTTTGGAACTCGCTTCGCCAAACTTGCTGTGCGTAAGCATGTTTTCGAGCTCCTGTTTGGCTTCTTCTAAATCCTTCAAAATCAAAACGCCTTTTCCGGCAGCCAATCCGTCTGCTTTCAAAACATAGGGCGGATTCAATTTTTCCAAAAAAGATTTTCCCGCTTCCAAGGATTCTGCAGTAAAACTTTCATACGCAGCCGTGGGTATGTTGTGCTGCACCATAAATTCCTTTGCGCGCTGTTTGCTGCCTTCCAGCAAAGCACCGCGTTTTGAGGGACCTATGAGCATTACATTTTTCAATTCCGCGGTTTCGGCAAAATAATCGGCTATTCCGTGTACCAAAGGATCTTCGGGGCCCACTACAACCATTTCAATATTATTTTCAACAACGCATTTTTTCACCCCTTCAAAATCGGTTACTTTTAAATCTACATTTGTTGCTATAGAAGCAGTTCCCGCATTTCCGGGGGCTACGAAAAGTTTTTCGCAGCGGTTGCTCTGTGCAATTTTATATGCAAAAGTATGTTCGCGGCCACCGGAACCAAGGATGAGAATATTCATAATTGAGATGTTTTGTTTCGGTGTCAAAAATAATTGTTTGTACCTTGAACCGCTAATTTATTTGAAGCGAATTTGGCTTTTTGAAATTTTTTGGTTTCAACTTAATTGAAAAACATCTTTTGAGACTATTCGATATTTCCCTTTTTCTGAAACGTTTCCCTATAAAAGGGGCGAAGGAGGAATTGCATCAAATTTCTGGAATAAAAGAAGCAGGCTACGAAGCATTTTTGAAAGCGAAAAGGGCCGAAATTGTAACCTATCATTTAAAAAACAACCCTTTTTATCGCCAGAAGGTGAAGGGCGATTTTTCAACTTGGGAAACACTTCCAATTTTGAAAAAAGCAGATTATCAAATTCCGCTGAAGGAGCGACTTTCAAAAGACTTTTCGGAAAAAAATTGCTACACAAACAAAACCTCGGGTTCCAGCGGCAACCCCATTCGCTTTGCAAAAAATAAATACAGCCACGCCATGACCTGGGCATACCATATGGAGCGATTTGGGCGGCACGGCATAGATTTTAATAGTTCGTTGCAAGCCCGTTATTACGGAATTCCTTTGGATACTGTTAAAAATAAAACGGTACGCGTAAAGGATTTTTTAGCACATCGGCATCGGTTTTCCATAAACGACCTTTCGGAAAACGCACTCGATGAAATGTTGAAAGTCTATAAACAAAAGCCATTTGAGTACATTAACGGCTATACCAGTAGCATTGTGCTCTTTGCGAAATACTTGAAGGAAAAGAACATAATCTTAAAAAATGTCTGTCCAACGCTGAAGGTGTGTATCGTTACATCCGAAATGCTTTTTGAGGATGATAAAATTTTGCTTGAAAGCCAGTTGGGCGTTCCAATTGTGAATGAGTACGGCTGCTCGGAAGCGGGTGTGATTGCCTTTACCAACCCTCACGGCGAATGGGAAGTGGATTTCAAAACGCTTTTTGTGGAGATTTTGGACGCAGCCGATAAACCGCTTCCTTTGGGTGAAGAAGGGCGAATTGTAATAACTTCTTTGCATAACAAGGCACATCCGTTTATTCGTTATGAAATTGGTGATTACGGGGCGCTAAGCGAAAAAAGTACGTTTAAAAAACCAATTCTAAAAACGCTGGTTGGAAGAACAAATGATTTTGCGACACTTCCCAGTGGAAAGAAAGCGGCGGGAATGACTTTTTATGTGATTACCAAAAAGATAATGGAAGAGAGCGGAAACATACAGGAATTTAAAGTGATTCAAACAAAGATTGATACTTTTGAAATAAATTATGTAAGCAAAGAAGAATTAACGAAGGAAAAAAAGCAATCTATAACAGAAACAATTGAACAATTTTTAGAGCCTGGATTGACATTTAACTTCCACAGAAAAACGCAGCTGGATAGATCTGCAAGCGGAAAGTTGAAGCAGTTTGTTTCGTTGGTTGAAAATTAATCTCCCTCAAAACGTGCAAAAGGAAATTCTTATAATAACCAACTATTTCCCTCCTGAAAGAGGCGCAGCAGCTAATCGTATTTATAGCTTGGCAGAAGCAATGGGAGATGCCGATTTTAGGGTAACAGTTGTTTGCCCGTTGCCAAATTACCCAACAGGAAAAGTTTTTAGTGAATACAGTGGTAAAATCTCTTCAGTTGAAGCTGTTTCCTTTGGAAAAATAAAACGATTGTGGATTTGGCCCAGCAATTCTGCAAATAAATTTGTGAGGTTGCTCTCTATGGTTTCCTTTTCCTTTAGTTTGATTTTATTCTTCATTTTTTCAAAAACTCCTAAAAAAGTTTTTATCCAATATTCCCCTGTTTTTGTGGGGTTTACTGCGGTTGTTTTGGGGCGTTTGTTTTCAAAAAAAATAATACTGAATGTTTCTGACCTTTGGCCTTTGGCTGGTTTGGAAATGGGGCTTTTGAGAGAAGGTTGGTATTATTCACTTTTGCTGAAAATGGAACATTTTTGTTATAAGAACGCCGATTTGATTATCGGCCAATCGGAAGAGATTCTTCAGCATATTTCCCAAAATGTAAAGAAACCAACTTTTTTATATCGCAATGTTCCAAACTTCAGAGCTCCCTTAATTCCAGAACACAAACAATCTTCTGAAATTAAAATCGTTTATGCGGGTTTATTAGGGGTAGCGCAGGGAATTTTTGAAATCTGTCAACATATCTCTTTTTCAGAAAATGTAAGCCTTCATATTTACGGAGCTGGACCTGAAGCCGGAAAAATAAAAAATTTGCAAAAGAAGAACATCCACTTTTATGGGGAAGTGGAACGAGAGGAATTACATAAAGAATTACAAAATTATGATATTGCCTTTATTCCTTTGATGAAAAGGATTTACGGTTCCGTTCCCTCCAAAATATTTGAATATACTCGTTTGGGCTTGCCCGTCCTTTATTATGCGGGGGGAGAGGGAGAAGATATTATAAAAAACAATTCGCTTGGTTGGGTCGTGCCCGTAAATGATTATGATTCGCTACAAAGGTTTATAAATACAATTTCCCGAGAAAATATAGGAGAATTCCCCAAAGAGAAAATTCAAAAAAATTCGGTCTCCGCATTTAATTTTCACAAACAGTTTAAAGATTTTATTGCTTTGACAGAAAGTAATTAATACGCTTTTTCTTCCCCGCGAAGGGCGTTGTAGATGGTTTGGAACACAATTTTTATATCGAGAAAAAGACTCCAGTTTTCAAGATAAAAAATATCATATTTTACCCTATTGATAATATGGTTGTCGTCTTCAACCTCACCTCTATAACCACTAACCTGGGCTAAACCTGTAATCCCCGGTTTGATAAAATGGCGAACCATAAATTTATCAATGCGTTCTGCATACATATGCGTATGGCTCACCATATGAGGTCTTGGACCTACAACGGACATTTCGCCTTTTAGCACATTGATAAACTGTGGCAGTTCATCAATGCTAGTTTTTCTAATGATTTTACCGACACGCGTTACGCGTTCGTCCCCTTTTCTTATTTGCTCCAAGTGTGCCATGGGGTTGGGTCTCATGGAACGGAATTTATAGCAATAAAACTCCTTATAATCTAGCCCGTTTCTTTTTTGTTTAAAGAATACAGGTCCTTTTGATTCCAATTTAATCAACAATCCAAGAATTGGTGTAAGCCAGGATAAAAGCCCTACAATAACAAAAAGCGAAAGCATGATGTCAAAACTTCGCTTTAAGAACTTATTAAAGGGTTCATCCATAGGGATTTTCCGCATGGAAAGAATGGGAAGCACTCCGTAGTATGTAAAGTCCAGTTTTTTGCTATATATTTCTTTATTGTCTGGAAGAAATTTTAAGACCTTAAGGTTGTTGTCAACAAAATCAATAAGCTTTAATAAATCTTTATTATTGATTTCCGCCACGGAAGAGTATACCTCATCTATTTCCTCAGTGAGGATATAATCCATACACTCTTCAATAGTAACTTTATCAGGTCCTTTTAAATCAAAGGTTTTGTACAGTTTATATCCATAAACCGGATTAGTAGTAAAAAACTTTCGTAACTGATCTGTTTTTTGGTTGAGCCCTAGAATCACAACTTTACGTACGTTTCCGCCTAAGTGTAAACGATATTTTTTTAAGAGAAAGAAAACACCCAATTTTACAATGGTAACACAAAGCACTACCAGAAAAATATATTTAAAAATTGTGGATGCAGATGTGGTCAACTCATTGTAAAAACCAAAAAAAGAAAACACAATCAATAGAAAAACAACACCCTGTTTCCCTATAAGCGACATGATTTTAGATAAATGGGTAAAGCGATAAATCTCATAAAATCCCAATCGTAAAGAAAGGATCAGCCAAGCAATAGTTAAAAAAACTACATAATTGAAATAGGGGAAAGGATTGGCAAAAAATTCAAAAGCAAAAAAATGGATAAAGAAAAGATCTATTCCATATGAAATAGGCCTAAGAAATCCTGAATATCTTCCACTTCTAAACATTTAATTACTATCTGTTAATATGCTTTGAAAAATCTTTATGTTCACTTTTAAAAAGTTCTTCTTTTGAAAGGTTTTTAAAATATTCAAATGTTTTTTTCATTCCTTCTTCCCTTGAAATTTTCGGCTCCCACCCCAAGATCTCTTTAGCTTTTGAAATATCTGGTTCTCTTTGCATTGGGTCATCCTGCGGAAGAGGCTTAAAAACAATTTTTTGTTCAGTTCCTGTCAGTTTTACAATCTCCTTTGCAAAATCTAGAATGGTTATTTCTTCAGGATTTCCAATGTTAATTGGAAGTGGGTAATCACTCATCAATAAGCGGTAAAGCCCTTCCACTTCATCATCTACATAACAGAAGGAACGCGTTTGCATACCATCTCCAAAAACGGTTAAATCCTCACCTCGCAATGCTTGACCTATAAAAGCAGGAATTACACGGCCATCGTTAAGGCGCATACGTGGGCCGTAGGTATTAAAAATACGAGCAATTCGCGTTTCCAATCCATGAAATCTATGATAGGCCATGGTTATGGATTCCTGAAATCGTTTTGCCTCATCATACACTCCACGGGGACCTATGGTGTTTACGTTTCCGAAATATTCTTCAGTTTGTGGATGTACCTGTGGGTCGCCATAAACTTCAGATGTTGAGGCAATAAGAATTCGCGCCTTTTTCTCCCTTGCCAATCCTAGAAGATTATGAGTGCCTAGAGAGCCTACTTTTAAGGTTTGAATGGGTATTTTCAAATAATCTATTGGGCTTGCTGGAGAAGCAAAATGAAGAATATAATCTACCTTCCCGGGAACATGTACAAATTTTGTAACGTCGTGGTGATAAAACTCGAAAGCTTCCAGTTTAAAAAGATGTGCAATGTTTTTAAGATCACCAGTTATAAGGTTATCCATCCCAATAACATGAAAATCTTCGGCAATAAATTTATCGCAGAGGTGTGAGCCTAAAAATCCAGCAGCTCCGGTTATTAGGACACGTTTCTTCATAAGTTAACCGTCTTTCTTCCCACAGAAACGTACGAAAATCCTTCAGCCTCCATATCATTTACATTGTATAAGTTTCTACCGTCAAAAACAACTGGATTGTTCAATAATTGTCTTAATTTACCATAGTCAGGAGTTCTGAAAATACTCCATTCGGTACAGATTAAGAGCGCATCTGCTCCTTCAAGTGCCGAATACATAGAATCTGCATATAAAAGTTTATTTCCGAACCGTTTTTCTATATTTGGCATTGCCTCAGGATCAAAGACCTGAATTTTTGCGCCTTTTTCAAGCAAAGCTTCCATCATATCAATGGATGGGGCCTCACGAATATCGTCTGTTTCAGGTTTAAATGCCAATCCCCAAAGGGCGATGGTTTTTCCTTTCAAGTTATTTTTGAAATAACTCTCAATCTTTGGAAGCAAGATTGTTTTTTGTGCGGAATTGATTTCAATTACTGAATTTAAAATCTTGAAATTATAGTTTTCGTCTTTTCCGGCTTTTTGAAGTGCTTTCACGTCCTTTGGGAAGCAAGAGCCGCCATAGCCAATTCCTGGGAAGAGAAAACGCTTTCCAATGCGGCTATCGGTACCCATACCAGCACGTACCATATCTACATCGGCGCCAACTTTTTCGCAATAGTTGGCTATTTCGTTCATAAATGTAATCTTGGTTGCCAAAAATGAATTTGCTGCATATTTTGTAAGTTCTGCAGATTTTTCATCCATGATGATTATTGGGTTTCCAGAACGTACAAAGGGACTGTAGAGCTTTTTCATTAATGCCGTAGCTCTTTCACTACTCGAGCCTACGACAATGCGTTCAGGTTTAAGAAAATCATCTACTGCAAAGCCTTCACGAAGAAACTCAGGATTGGAAACCACATCAAATTCACAAGAGGCATTTTTAGCGATTACGCTCTGTACCTTTTCTGCGGTACCAACGGGCACAGTACTTTTATCAACGATGACTTTATATTCCTTTATTTTCTTACCTATCTCTTCAGAAACATTCAAAACATACGAAAGATCGGCAGAACCGTCTTCATCTTCCGGCGTTGGGAGCGCTAAAAAAATAATATCGCCGTGCGCTAAACCTTCATCTAGAGAAGTAGTAAACTTTAAACGGTTTGCTTTAATATTTCTTTCAAATAGAACATCCAAATGTGGTTCATAAATCGGTACAATGCCATTGCGCATTTTTTCTACTTTGCTTTCGTCTATGTCTACACAAATTACTTCATTCCCTGTTTCTGCCAAACAGGTCCCCGTTACAAGGCCTACATAGCCTGTTCCTATCACTGAAATTTTCATTTATCTTCTTTTTTCTTTTCTAATATTGAAAAGGTTGGGTTTGTTATTAAAGCGCAAAAGTACAATTTGAAATTCTTTTTATAAGGGTTTTTATTCTGTTGTTTTGTTCGTTTGGGTAGTTGTCATTAATACAATTAAAATGAAGCCCACATAATATGCTCCAATTTGTCTGTGAAACAGATTTTCAACCATACAGTACATTACCAATATTGATACCATAGCTGTTGGAAAGAATTTTTTATGGGTAGCTATAAAGCTGAAAATTATAAACACCAAAAACACCAACAATGCAATAAAACCAGCACTTAAATAAAAGTCTAAAAACTGATTATGAGTGTTATAGCGTTCAGATACGAACTTTTCTTTCTTCTTCGAATTGACTATTTGATCTTCATAACAAGAAACCAATTGATCTTTTGTGGCGTCAAAGCCAATTCCAGTAAGAGAAAAGCCTTGGTCTGAAATAATATTTTTGGCGCAATTCCACACAACAGCCCTTAGTTCATAAGTCATTGAATTTTCAATAAAAGCTGGAGGATTTTTATGATTTTCTCTTTGGCTAGATTGAATAAATTTTTCGTTTTTGATAACATAAAACAGGCTGACGACCGCAAATATGGCAAATACCGCGATTAAGGCTTTCCATATTTTGCGTTTGCCATAAAACTGTCTAATCAATAATAATACGAAAAGCGAAACTACTGCAATTTTTGAGGAAATTAGGACAATAAATAGGGCGTTTATCAGAATATTTGCCAAATAATAATTGTTATTTGGGTGATATTTCTTTTTTATTGACTTATACGAAATCAAAATACTAAAGGTACTGAGTAGCCCTAGGTAAAGCCTGTCTATCAATAAAGATTCTATAACCTGTGGGGAGTCGCCCAGCGCAAAACTTCCAGTGGCATCGGTTATTAGCACAAAATTATATACCGAAAAAAGAATGGCCGCAAGGGACGAAAAAATTATTGCGCTATTAATTTTTTTTGCATCAGCTACAGGAATGTAAAGTACAGCCAAACCTACGGCAATCATTACTTTCTTAATAATATTGAAATCATCCGGTAATCTGCCACTAGCAAAGGAGTCAATCAATAAATAAATAAAAAGACCTAAAAAGATAACAATAGGAAGCGATTTTAGCTTTTGGAAATCATCTTTTTTAACAATAAATGGAAAGGCTATTAACAAAATTGCTAAAAGTATATTCGGTAAGGCACGAATATAATTATCAAAAGGAATAATAAGGTATAAAAGCAAAAAAGCATAAGGGTATATGGCGGAGAGCAGAATCCTCATTATTTAAAAAAATATGTTTTAAATTTTAGGGGAAGATAGAAAACTCTTGCGAGATATTGGATTTTAGATAGAAGATTTTGGACGGGAGGCAAGATATTCAGGTAAATTCTTATTTACAAAGCCAAGAATATTTAGAAGGTTATGGAAGGAATTTTATTTGTAGGAAAAAAGGGCTGTTTTCTTACAATTTAAGGACTTTGATACGGCTTTGCTATGGCTTTGGTATGGAGTATCCGTGGAGGTATTTTTTATGATGGAGTAATTCGCCTCTATTTTTTAGAAAAGTGCTCCCTCAACACTAGATATATAAACTTCGTATTACCAACCAAATAGCGTTTCCACATACGTCTCGGCTCTTGGGCAAAACGATAAAACCATTCCAGCCCCGCTTTTTGCATCCATATAGGTGCACGCTTAGTTTTGCCTGCCACTACATCAAAACTGCCGCCAACGCCCATAATTAGATTTACGTCTTTAAGGGTCTCGCGGTATTTATAGAGAAAGTTTTCCTTAATGGGTGATGAGATGGCCACAAACAACATTTGGGTACCGCTGTCTGCTATCTGTTGGGCAATTTCTTCCTCTTCAGAAGGGCTGAAATAACCATTGCGGTAACCAGCAATAATGTTTGGACTATAAATCTCAGCATATTTGTCAACAACATTTTTAACCACTTCTTCTTTTGCTCCAAAAAGGAAGATTTTGTTGTTGTTTTTATGCGCCATTTCCACAAGGCTGGCCATTAGGTCTATTCCTGCAACGCGTTCTTTAAGTGGTTTTCCTAAAAACCTTGAGGCCCAAACAACGGATTGACCGTCTGCATTGATAATATGGCATTGGTTTACGCTGTGGCGCAGTTCTAGATCCTTTTGCATAGCCACAACTTTTCCGGCGTTTACCACAACGTGATGGATTTGCTCACCAGTTTGTATTTTTTCCTGCACCAGAGCAAGGGTTTCCTGCATGGAGAGGTTGTCTATGGCGGTGTTTAGGATTTGGATTCTAGTGTTTGGCAAAATATGCTTTGAAAATTGGCGCAAATATACTGTTTAAAAAAAGAAATGGTAGAATACCTTTTTCCATTATTTCTTTAAGATAATTAATATCTATGAATTAATCTGTATATTTAACTTGATTCATTTCTTTAAGGTTTTTTGAAAGAGATTTTGAAATTTAAATTAAGGAAAAGTTAGAACAAGAGTCTAAAATATATGTTATGAAATATGCACTATTTATTTTTGTCTTTTTATTGACTTCACTAACAAATGCTCAATGTGGTGGCGGGGGGTCTATACATTTAACTTCACAGGCAGATATTGACAATTTTGCAATTAATTATCCTGGCTGTACTTCAATTAATGGTAATTTATTTATAGACGGAGTTTTATATAACTTAAACGGGCTTGCACAACTAACCTCGGTAAGTGGACTTTTGCATGTACAGAGTGATTTTCTCCCTAGTTTATATGGTTTGCATAATATAAATTTTGTGGGTGGCGAATATAAAATTTATGATAGTCCGCTATTGACCAACATTAATGAACTCAGTAATTTATCTGAATTATCGGCGCTAAGTATTATAAATTGTGATGGACTGACAAGTATACAGCCACTCGCAAATTTAAATATAGATTCAAATACTTTTGTTCTTTATATCTTGGATAATAATTCGCTTGAAAGTTTAGATGGTTTAGAAGGTATTATTACCAGTGAACGTATATATATTAGAGACAATGGTTCGCTCACCTCTTTAAATGGATTACGAAACTTGACAACAGCTCGTTTTCTTGAAATAGTGCGTTGTAATATGCTAACAAGTTTACAAGGTTTGGAAAACTTAACTTCCTTAGAAATGTTGGTTATAGGTGGGAATTCAAATTTGATAAATCTAGATGGTTTACAGGGCCTAAGCTATATAAGCAGAACTATGAGAATTGATTATAATGGGAGTTTAGTTAATTTAGCAGGATTAAACAACCTTCAGGTAATTGATGGTATAGGTCAAAGTAATGGGGCAGATGTTTTAATAATTCGTAATAATCAATCTTTAGTAAATTTAGAAGGGCTAACTAATTTGGAAACTGTCAATGGAGGATTTTATATTTTTCAGAATAATAACCTGCAAAGCATTGAAGGAATTGACAATCTTTCATTTATTAAATATACTTTAAATGTTTATTCAAATCCTTCCTTAGTCACTCTGAGCGGATTTGAAAGCCTTGAAACGGCAGAAGAGATAAGAATTCGTAGCAACTCACAATTAGAGACAATCTCTGGTTTTAATGCCCTACAAGATGCAAAAATTTTTATAACTGACAATAACAGCTTACAAACCATTACTGATTTTGATAGCATGAATCAAGGAGTCCTTTGGGCGTCAGAAAACAACAACCTAAGCACAATTACTGGCTTTGGTGGAGCTGCCGAAGATGTGTACATAACATTTAGAAATAACCAAAGCTTACAGAGTATAAATATTTTTGAAAATGCATCACCTCTTGATCTTGATATACAGATTTATCAAAATGAACTGCTTTCATCCGTAAAAATAGCTCCTAATGCGTCAGGCGTAGTTGGTTTCCTATGTGCAGATAACACCTCTCTTACTAGTATCATTCCCTATCCTAATGTAAATTCTTTAAAATATTTCCATTTCGATAATAATGATTCGTTTCAAACTATAGATATTTTTCCCAATGTAACACAAGTATATAGGTTTGAAATTATTAATAATGAAGTGCTAGAAGAAATAACAAGTTTCAGTTTGGTTGAAAACGTGGGAGATTATTTTATAATTAATAATAACCCTGTCTTGGAAACTGTAGTTGATTTTAATAATCTCAATGCAGTGGGTAATTATTTATCTATTGATGGAAATGAGTTACTGCCAAAAATTCCGGAAATGCAAAATCTTAGCACGGTTGGGGGAAATCTTACAATTTCTCACAATAAAAACATTACCAATCTAAATGGTTTAAGTAGTTTAACCTCAATAGATGGTTCATTAAAAATTATTGAAAACAATAATCTTAATGACATTTCTGGTCTCTCCAGCTTAACAAGTTTGGGAGATGGCGAATTTCAAATAGAAGATAATGCACAATTAGCTTCGCTAGAAGGAGTTGAAAATATTGATCCAAACTCTATCTCAAAAATTATTATACAACAGAACCCCAATCTTGAAGTTTGCAATTTTGAAAGTATCTGTACTTTTTTAGAGGAACATCAAAGCCCTTATTTTCATGAAATTAATAACAATGCCAGTGGTTGTGAAACAGCTGTTATTGTTGCGGAAGCATGTGGTTTTGTTTTAGGAACCTCAACTCAAAATATTTCAACCTTTAATCTTTACCCCAACCCTGTAAAGAATATTTTGAACGTTAATTCAGATTATAATTTAAAAAGAGTTCAAATTTTCAATACGATGGGGCAAAAAGTATTCTCTAAAGAAAATCTGAATACTACAGAGATAGATGTTTCCAGCCTAAACAGCGGCGTTTATTTGCTTAAATTGACTGATGACCAAAATAACAGTACCGTCAAGAAGTTTATTAAAGAATAGGCCATTTGATCCTTAAAAAAATAGAAATTATGAAAACAATTACTTTTATATTATTGATCTTTTCTTCGGTCTGTTATGGCCAGATTATCAATTTTCCGGATAACAATTTTAAAAATGCTTTATTGAACCACGACCCTGTGATTGATTTAAATGGAGATGGTGAAATTCAAGTAAGTGAGGCAGCGGCATTTGTACAACCTTTACACATCGACAATAAAAATATTTCAGATATGACTGGCATTAAGAATTTTATAAATCTGGAACAGTTAGTTTGCATGGATAATAATTTAACAACTCTAGATGTAAGTAATATTCCTCTTAAGTTTTTAATTTGTAGGGAAAATCAAATTGATATTTTGAATGTTAGTAATACTAATTTATTTTATCTTGATTGTTCTGATAATTTATTAACTGCCATAGATATGAGCCAGCTTACAGAGCTAAATGAATTGCATTGTTGGAATAATTTGATTTCTAATCTAGATGTTAGTGCACTGCCAAATCTATGGGTTTTATATTGTTCATATAATCAAATTCAAGATCTTGGATCACTTCCTACTAGTTTGGGTGTTTTATTGGCTGATTCAAATTTATTAACGAATATAAATTTAGAGAATTCCACAAACCTTCATACCTTAGATGTTAGTGATAATAATCTCTCCAGTATTGATATTAGCAATACTATGGTTGATCGTTTAAGTTGTAGTAATAATCAAATAACTTCTCTGGAAGTAATAAATAATGGAAATGGTTTTCCTTTATCAAATTTAGAATGTGCAGGGAATTTAATAACCGAGTTAAATTTAGAAGACACTTGGGTGATTGGCTTGGATTGCTCAAACAATCCTCACTTAGAATCTATTAATCTTCGGAATGGATACAATTCACAATTTAATTACAGTGTAAGTAATTTTGGCTATTTACCTCTTTTAGAGAGTGTTTGCATTGACAATCGCAACCCTTCACTGATGGGATTTATTCAAAATGGCGCTGGCCACAACGTAGATTTTTATACTTCAGAAAACTGCGATGTTTTATTGGGATCACTAGATAACCAGATTTCACCTTTAACTATAAGTCCTAATCCTGTAAAGAATATTTTGAACATCAATTCAGAATATGGTTTCAAAAATGCTCAAATTTTCAATGCTATGGGTCAAAAAGTATTCTCTGAAGAAAATCTGAATACAAAAGAGATAGATGTTTCCAACCTAAAAAGCGGGGTTTACTTTCTTAAATTGACTGATGAAGAAAATAACAGTACTGTGAAAAAGTTTATTAAGGAATAATAAAACTCAATTTAATAAATTAGCTTTCTTTTTTGAGATATTTTCGTTCAAATACAAAGCTATTAAGAACGAAAAAATAACAATCCCACTATGCCTTTGAAAAATGGATTCTGTGAGCATGTAAACCAAAAAAACCAAAAGAATGCTCAGTGCAAAATAATCTTCCTTCTTTTTAAAAAGCCATACTAAATAAAGAATCATGGACAAGAAAAGTACAAATCCTAATAGTCCAAATTCTAGAAAAACCTCTAAATACTGATTGTGAGCATTATAGCCTTCTTTATAAGCAGAGGTAAGGCCATACTCTTTGTATTTATTGTAAAGAAAATCTCTTTGGCTACGTGTTCCGTAACCAATCAATAGATTGTTATGGTTTATTGTTTCCAAAACGGCCTTCCAGTGCAGTTCTCGGAAATCCATATCACTTATCTGGGCTGTCGCCGTAGTACTTGGTTCAAAACGTTTTTGAAAATAGGGCGTAAAGTAAACGGAGCCTAAAAGAACTGGAACAGTAATAAGCATCAAAACTCTTTTCCAAGTTGAATCAATTGAGCTAAGAATGATTATTAAGCTCCCTACGGCCAATGCTATAATACTTATACGCACACTGAGCAAATAAAAAATATATAGCAATGCAAAACCTCCAATAATCAAGAGTAATCTATTGGCTTTTTTATGTATAAATAACCACAATAGCCAAAGTAAACAGATTACTATAAACAAAGAGAAATAGGTGGTGTGTTTATCTAAAAACTCTGAGAACTTGCTATAATAAAAATAGTTCCCAAGATTATTAACTTTAAAATACCCTACTTTGGACAATGCGAGAAGGGATGCTGCCAATACACCGAATAAAAATTGATTCATCACAAAAGGACGACAATCCTTTAACCGAACTGTAAGTAATATTAAAGGAAAAATCAAAAAGGGAAGTTTGAGGCGCAGCTCATCTAAAGCTGCTTCAAGGTTGTTGGTATAAATAGCTCCCAACAGCGGAACCCAAAATAAACTTGAAAGTAATATAATTGAAAATTTGTTTTGAAAGAATAGTTCCCTCTTTTCTGAAAAAGAATTATAAAAAACCCAATAAACTGAAAAAGCAATAATTGCTTGTGAATTAAAGCTATAATCAGGAAAAGGCAAGGAAATTAAACAAAAGGCTAATAGCCAGTAAAAAATCCTGTCTTTTAAAAGTTTGTTCTTTATTATCATTTTATCCTTTGAGAAGTTTTCATTGCAAGTTCATGGTATCCGTCCCGGCTTATATTAACTCCATCTTTTCGAAGATATTTATCAAGATTTTCTATAAATAGTTGGTAAGTATCAATTAATTCAAAATCGTTAGTCTTTGATAGTGCTTGAAACACATTGTTAATTTCCCTGTTTCTTTGATTTACAAGACTATCTTTGGAGGGTGGAAGTGTAATTAAGATAATCTTTTGTGGTTTTTTAATTTGGAGTGCCTCTAAGATTTCTTTTGTGTTATTTTGAAAAGTTTCCAATGAATCTATTTTCTCATTGGAACCATACATTAAAACGTAATAATCCGCTTTCGATATATTTTTTATTTGTGCTAAAATACTTTTTGAAGTATTTGTTTTAATAGCTTCATGTGGAAAATCAAAAACGTCATAGTATTCGCCTTTAAAAGTAACAGGGAATAGATTTGTTAGATCTTTTCTATAATATTTAGCCTCATTTTCAACAAGCAATCTATCCCCTAAGGTTACCACTTTTGGACCTGCCCCATCTTTTAAGGGTAGAAAAACCTCTTCGATATTATATTCGATCCCCGTTGATTCAGGAATGTCGGTTATCCATTCTACACCTTTAAATTGAATGGTTTCGTGATCCAATAATGCATAGATATATCTGAAGTAATAACTATCTGTTTTGGTTGAAATTTTATATGTGTTTTGCGGGTCTGGCCGAAAATTATTTTTGCTGATTTTCACATAATTGTATGAAATAGAATCAAGTATTGCCATACCTAAATCCTTTATTGGTTTCTCTTTGTCCCAATCAAAATTCAATTGAAAAAATTGCTGGTTAGAAGAAGAAATAAATTTTATTCCAAATCCCAAAGTAACCAAGAGTATGGTAATCAGCATTGTTTTATTTGAAGGAAACGGATTCATTCTTTTATATAACTTTCGATAATTCTGTTGAATACCACTTCACTATTAAACTTTTCAAAACTCTCTAAAGCATTTTTACAATATTCCAGATAATTAATTTGATTGAACTTTCGCATTGCTTGTGCTAAAGCCTCAGAGTCTTTTATTGGTACCAAAAGGCCGTTATAACCATTGGTAATAACCTCAGGCAATGCCTTCCACTGAGTTGCAATAACTGGAATGCCCATTGCCAAGCTTTCAATTATTATCCCGGGATAGCCTTCCCCCTCAAAATAAGATGGGAGTAAAAGCACATTATATTTTGAAAGGGTCGCTTCAATTTCATCAGGGCGCAATATTCCTTTATAATTCACGCTGGAATCCTTGAAGACATTATTTTCGTAATGCCTGTCGTCTATGGGTCCATATATGTCAACAGAATAATCATCTGGCAGAATAGCGGCAGCTTTAACAATTTCCGTAATTCCCTTTTGGGGTATTACACGCGAAATAAAAATAAATTTCTTCTCAAAAGTGGTCTCAATATTTTTTTTCTGGATGGGTTTTCTGGCATTTGGCAGCCATTCGGCATTCTTAACGTTTTTGTTTTCAAAATAAATCATTAACTGCTGGGTTTCAAAAAATACAGTATCCGATTTTAAAACGGTCTTTTTCAATATAAATTGAAATGCTTTTGGCATAGCTTCATATTGATCCATAAAGTTTCCGCCAAAAAAATGATAGATGGTTTTTTTATTTAAAGCTTTTGCCCATAACCATAATATGGGAGCAACCGTAAAATGAAAGTCTTTAGTGCCGTGAAAACTGATTACATCATATTTTCTTGCAACAAAGGGAAACCGAAAGATCCAAAAGAAATAGTCAATCAGTTGCAGTTTGTTTCTCCAAAAAGTTCTGATTTGTTGATGGGTTATAGCAACACGAGAATCTAACACAATAAAATCAAGTATATTTTTTGCCAAAACTGTTGCGCCACCAATAGAGCGTTCCTCATTAGAAACGGGAATATTTGCAAAAAAAAGAACCTTAGTTTTCATTTAAGTTTCCATAGATTTATTGAGTTTCTCCATCTTGTCTTCTTCTTTGTAAAATAATATTGGATAAACAAACGCCAATGAAAATAGTAAATAGTCCAAATTATTAAGAGAAAAGGAGAACAGCATATCAAAAAATAAGCAGAAATAGATTGCGAGAACCAATAAATACCGCTTGTTAAATTTCTTTCTAAAAAGTGGCGTAATGAGCACCAACAAATATAGAAGTCCTCCAATTATACCCAACTCCACAAACAAGTGAGGCGGGAAGGTGTCTGTGGTTGTTAAATTTAGCCATTTAGTGTCATACCAATTAAAGCCAACCATTTTGTAGTACCAAGAGTTATATGCTGTTGAAGCGGGGCCGCCAAAAACTCCAACGCCCTGACCGAAAAGATTGAAATTTCCTATTTCGTTAAACATTACTCTGTAGGATTCACTACGTGCAGAATTACCTTCAGTAATATATAAACTTATACGTAATAATAAACTCTCTACAAATTCATTTATCTTTTCAGGAAAAGTGAGATATATTCCTATTAACAGCAATACAAAGAATAAAACCAATTTATAGATTCGCTTATAATTATAAAGCAAAAGCACTATCAGGAAAGCTCCAAAGGCTTTAAAAGATACACTTGCCAACAACATAAATAAAGTGATGCCCAAAAATACTTTTTTAAAGCGACCATGATAAAAAGTATTTATTATAAAAAAAGCCACCATGTTTAAAAACCCAAGAAACCCAAAGAATACAACGGTACCTGTTGCTCTAATGATTCCTGCTGTTTCATTATAATATGCATATCCATTTTCTGTTCTATAATAAAACCATTGTTCTATACCCCGCGCCCAATTAAAATAATTGAGTATTTGAACCAAAAAATTAAGCACAACGAAAAAAATAATAAATTTCAATAATAGGCCAAAATGCTCTTTAATGGAATAGCTGTAAAACAAAACAGTAATAGGAAACAAATATCTGAGGCCATCACTCAGTCCAGCTTTAAGTGTCCAAGAGTTGAGGATCCCATAAATCAATAAGGGCAAGAAAATTAATGTGCTCAAAAAAAGGTTTGTATTGACTTTTCTAGTATAAAAAATATATACTAGCATATAAGCAAATGCTAATACTTTACTAACGGAAGTAATTTCTTTAAAAGTAGTTTGGAAAACGGTACCAGCATAAATTATTATAAAAGGAAGCAGTACCAAAAAATTCGACAACCAATTTTTGGGTATAGAAGGTAAGACTTTTCTAGATGATTCAATATTTAGAGAAACTTTATTCCCCATTATTGAAATATAACTTCATAGCTAATAATGCCGTAATAACAGCAAACTTATTTCTAAACTCGAAAATATTTGTTTGATAAATTTCTCTTAAATCTTCTTTCATTTCACTCGAAATATAATCTCTTAAAATTTCAACTTCAAATATAGTATCCAGGGTTCGAATGATAGTTATATCCCGCTTAAGCCATTCATTATAGGGATTCATACTGTCATATTTTAAATTGAAGTATTTTTTTGCTCCATTAAAATATTTTTTGAATTTCTTCCCATAAATAATTTTATACCTGTTGTTTGGCAACATTTCAATTTTATCCCAAGGGTAAGATAGAGCCTTACTGTGATATTTTTTTAACCAATCAAAATAAATCATTTGATTTGCTTTATACTTGTTTGGAAGAGATAGACAAAAATTTATTAATTCTAAATCAAAAAATGGAGATATGTTATCAATAATGCCGTTTAGGCTCCTATCTCCAACTAAAGTAGCGTTAATGACTCTTTGTTCATAAGTATATAATTCAAGACCGCGTTCTTGATACTTATCTAAAATATTTGGAAGTGACTCAATTTTATTTAATAATGTATCATTTGAAACAAAACCGGTATAACCTATCGAACTGCGATTTTTCTTAAAGTCGTAATGTTCCTTTGTAAAGGAGCCAAAAAGTAAATCGCCAATTTGACCCGTATGAAGTACTTGAAAATCTTTTAAATTGAAACTTTTAACTGTTGATGATGTATGAGCAGATGTTTGAAACATCATTAAACCGTCATTTGGGAGAATATAATTTTCAATGATATTATCAATTAGATAGGATGGTGTATCCAAGAACCTTTGATAAGAATTTAAACCTTCTTTAATTGCTATTTCTTTGGCATATAAAATATCCTTAGAATCCGATTGCCCAAATGTAATGGTTGAGATATTTTCAAAACCCAAATCTTTTGCGATAATAATATTTGTTCTTGCGTCCATTCCCCCACTTAACAATGACAAATGTTTTGATGAGAAATTAATATCCTTGCTCCAGTTCTTTTCTACAGAATCTTCCATTAGTACGTTTATTCTGTCTAATGAATCAGCATAGTTAATAGATTCTTTTCTTGTGGAATAAGAAAACAATTTGTCAATTTTAAATTCATTGCTAGCTAAGTCAAAAGTAATAAGAGAACTATAAGGTAGCTTTTTTACTTCATTGATATAAGTATTATCCTCTAAGATAAATCCATAAAGAGCCATCATATACACAGCGTCTTGATTAAGGGAAAAAGAAATGCTGTTATTTTTAAAAAATGTTTTGAGCGCTATCAATTCGGAAGAAAAGATGAAGCCTAAGTTTTTATCAAAAAAATAAAAGATATTTTTTGTGGAAAGATGGTCGTTAAAAACAAAAACCTTATTTTGTTCTAAATCATATATAAAACCTGAATAGGAGCCCTTCAACTCATTTATAAAAGAAATTCCTTTTTTAGAATATTCCTCGAAAAATTGATTAGGATTTTTAATCTTATCACTCAAGTTCACGCCTTCGAAGCATATAGTAATGTTTTTTTGGGTTTCAAAAAATCTATCCGTTTTCAATTTGTTTAAAACTGATCTGCCAACAATTCCATTATCAGTAATAAATTTATCCTTAAGTGAATCTTGAACTGTAAAATCCAATCCTTTTTTTGTTTTCCTGTCTTTTAGAAAGACCCCATATATTCCTGCCATATAAATTTATTTGATTGATTTAATATATGAATTATATAGAAGAATTTGTCTTACAATCAAGCTAATTACACTCGCAGAAGCAATTCCATATAGTGAAAATGAATTATATAATAAATAACTAAGAATGAAATTCAATAAAAGTGTCATAAGATTTATATAAAGATTAACATTGTATCTTTTAAAGATTATAAGCATCGAACCATAAATCGGGGAAAATGATTGAACAATTTTTGCACTAAGTATTATCATAAATAACGAAAAAATATTTTTATAATCTATTATGTAGTAATTAGTTATTACATAAAACAATAAGACTAATACCACAGAGATTGTAATAACAAGAATGATAATCTTTTTGTTCAACTCGCGAACATATCCAAAATTATTTTTGAGTTTTTCTATATCCACTTGTACTAAAGTTAAAGGGATAAGTAAAAGCATATTTCCAATGTTGAGTGCAAAGCTGTAATTTGCAATGTCAATGTTTGAATTTTCAGAAAGTAATTTTATTAGAAAAATATCTGTGTACAAAAACATCATGTTCGCAAAATTGCTTATTACTAAAGTAAAAGAGCTTAACAATAATCTTCTAAAAAGCCTCCAATACCTTTTAATCTTTTTCCAGAGAATTTTTTCACGATGAAATAAAGCAACTACATGAATAAATGAAAGTGGGAGTAATAAATAGTTTACATATACATAAGCATACCCCGCAACATCGAAATAATAAATAGAGATAAAAACCACTCCATAAAAGAGGATTGAAATAATTATTTTATAGTAGGAAGCATAACTACTCCCTTGGTTCACCAAAAAATAAGACTGGGCAATTCCGCCAGTAAAAAAAATGGCATAAAAAACAAAAGGAATAATCAAAAAAAGCCAGCTGAAAAAGCTAAAAAAAATGGTGGCAATGGCACCAAGAAAAAGAACAAACAAAATTCCTAAAAAGAAAAAATAGTTTTTACTTTCCTTACTTTTGGTATAGCTTAGGATTAATGCAGGAAATCCAAAAGCAAAAAATGACGAACCGACCTCTATTACTTTTTTATAATATTCCAGCTCGCCATAATCGTATTTTGACAAATAATGGGCTGCAAAAAAAAGAACTGCATATTCCAAACCTCTGCTAAAAAGTATGGAGCTGCCATATATTAAGTAGTTTTTATGTAACAAGCTTTTTAGCAATCTAACTTCTGATTATTGTTTAAAGGAAATATCTTTTATTATTACTTACTAACAAATAGTTTTTTCTAACTCTTTTATTTGTTGCATTATAAATTTTTTGACCAATGGTAAAATCAACTAGTGAACCAAATATTATACGAAACAAAAAACGCCAGTCTCATCAACCATAGAACAGATAACTGGACGCCAATAAAAAAACATTCTGGAGGGTTAGTTTTTTTACAACAATCCAATAAATAACAAAAAACATTGGAAAGAATATTGCAAAATCTATAGAGTTAAAGAGCATATTCTATATAATTTTTATGAGTTTAAAAAATTAGCTGTTCCTCACTCCGCAAAAATCTAAAACTTGCATTTTGATTTCTCCATTCAACCCCTTAAACTCTTTATGTGCCACTAAAAATACCATAATATCACAGGTTCCATTTGCTTCACCTAAAGATGTTAAATGAAACCTATCGTGTTCTTTTAGATTTGGTTCTACAAACAAAACTTTAAAGCCCTCTTTTTTCAATTGTTCCGCAACATGAAGAGCTGGAGATTCCCTTAGATCATCAATATTCGGTTTAAAGGCAAGACCCATACACGCTATAACAGCATCCCTGCCATTATCTATTTTAAACTGGAGGGCTGCATTTTTAACTTTTTCAATAGCCCATTCTGTTTTATAATTATTGATTTCACGCGCAGAACGGATTATTTTTGCTTCTTCGGGAAATTCAGAAACTATAAACCAAGGATCCACTGCAATACAATGACCGCCAACGCCTGTTCCTGGTTGTAAAATGTTCACTCGCGGATGTTTGTTTGCCAAACGGATTAATTCCCAAACGTTGATATTGGCTTTGTCGCAAATCATGGAAAGTTCGTTTGCAAAAGCTATCTGAACATCGCGCGATGAGTTTTCAACCAATTTACACATTTCAGCTGTTTGTGAATTGGTTTTGTGAAGTTCCCCTTTAACAAAATGCTTATAAAACTGTACTGCTTTTTCTGTAGAAGCTTCATCAATTCCGCCTATAGCACGATCATTCTGTTCCAATTCATAGATTACGTTTCCAGGTAAAACGCGTTCTGGGCAATATGCAATAAAGATCTCGTCTTTTAAGTCTGGACGTTCCTCAAAAATTATTTCTTGAATTTTATGAGTTGTTCCTACTGGACTGGTAGATTCCAATATAACAAGTGCGCCATTTTTCAATGTTGGAATAATATTTTTAACTGCTTTTTCGACATAGGAAAGATCTGGAACGTGGTTTCCCTTAAAAGGAGTTGGAACCGCAATCAGATACACATCTGCTTTTACGGGTATTTTAGAGGCCTTCAGGTAACCTTGCTTTACTACATGATGAACAAGGCCATCGAGATCTGGTTCAACAATATGAATTTTGCCCTCGTTTATGGTATCTACCACATGTTGATGTATATCAACCCCAGTTACATATATTCCTTTACTTGCTATAAGTGCTGCAGTAGGCAACCCAATATAGCCAAGTCCCATCATAACCACACTTGGTTTATTCTCCATCTTTATAATGCTTCAATAAAATTTACAATTCTTTCCGTTGCTTTTCCATCACCATAGGGATTGTGCAACATACTCATCCCTGTGTAATAATCGGTATTACTTAATAATTTTTCGGTTTCTTCAATAATTCTATTAGGATCTGTGCCCACCAAAATTACTGTCCCCTCTTCAACAGCTTCAGGTCGTTCGGTAGTGGTTCTAGTTACCAAAACAGGTTTACCCAAACTTGGTGCTTCCTCTTGAATTCCACCACTATCTGTGATGATTAAATATGATTTTTCCATTAACCATATAAATGCAGGGTATGCCAGTGGGGAAACTAAATGTATATTCTCAATCCCACCCAAAAGTTTATTTACAGGTCCTTTTACATTCGGATTTAAATGAACCGGATAAATTATATCAACCTCTGGATTATTTTGAGCTATTGTTTTCAATGCAGCACAAATGTTTATTAATCCATCTCCATGATTTTCACGTCTATGACCTGTGACAAGTATTATTTTTTTTTGAAAATTCAAAAGAATTTTTAAATTCTCAATTTCTTCATCTCTAAAATTTTCCGCATTAACTTTTTCAATACCATAGAGCAGGGCGTCAATTACAGTGTTCCCAGTGACTAAAATATTTTGCTCTTTGGTGTTTTCATTCAAGAGGTTTTTTTCGGAAAGTTGGGTAGGTGCAAAATGATAATCCGCAATTTTTCCAGTGAGTTGTCTGTTGAATTCTTCAGGGAAAGGATATTGACGGTCAAAAGTTCGCAAGCCGGCTTCCACATGGCATATTTTTGCACCACTATAAAAAGCTGCGATACCTACCGCCATTGAAGTCGTAGTATCTCCATGAACATATACGTAATCTGGATTTACTTCTTCCAGCACAGATTTCATGTTTTCAATAATTGTGGCTGTCAATGAATATAGATTTTGGTTTGGGCGCATTAAGTCTAAGTCAAAATCAGGGGTAATTTCGAAGAAATCCAACACTTGGTCAAGCATTTCACGATGTTGGGCCGTAACACAGACTTTAGTTTCAAAATTTTTGTTCTTTAAAAATTTTTGGACCAATGGAGCCATTTTTATGGCTTCGGGCCTTGTTCCAAAAACAATTAGGTTTTTCTTTTTCATTAACCTTTTTGTCAAAATTTCATTTTAAATATCTCTCTTGGAATAGAGATTATGATTCGAGCATTTCTTGCTATTCTTTTGATAAACTTAATCTTTTAGCTTTAAGATAAAATCTTTTCAAAAAAGCTAATACGATAAATAAAATAACAAATAGAATTGGTATTATGACTATTTTATTGGTCAAAATTCCCTTTTTAATTTGAAGTTTTGGCTTATTTAAAAGCTCGACAATGTTTTCATATTTTATTAATTCTATTTCGAGCTCTTCATTCTCTTCTAACAAACTTGTTTTTTGTTGTACAAGCAAATGAATGTTACCATTATTAACTTCATATGAATTGTAATAAATTTGACCTGGTTGAAAATTATTTTCAATGGGTGTACCATACACCTTCATAATAGAATCAATATCAGAAATACTATTTTTATTTTTTTCAATTATTGTTTTAGTATTTTCAACAGTCGCATCCTTTATTTTGTTTAAAATTTTATTATTATTAAGATATGATAAGAGAATACTTAAAACTTTATCAGTATTATTTTCATTGCTTGATATTACTATCCTATGGTTCTTATATTCTGGAATAAAAATCTCTGAAGTTAATAAGTCGTCTTCAAATTTTGACTGTTCAAAAATAGCTTGTATATACCCGTCATTACCCGTTGTATTTTTCAAGATGTCCATTATATTTACAATAGGTTGAATTTCTGCACTTGTTATAGCATTCATCCCATCTATAAGTAATCCATTCTCTTCAAGAAATTTAGTGTCATTTTCTTGGATTTTCATGTTCAATTGATCGATTGCATTATAAACATAATTTGCAGAATCAAAATTTATTTGAACCAATAGCGTCGTTTCCTTTGCAGTATTCTTTTGATTATCTAAATAGTAGCCAATCAATATTCCAACAATTATGATTCCCAATATCAAAATCCAATTTCGAAATAAAAATTGTATTCCTCTATAAAACGAAATTAACAATCCATGATACCCATCACGTACCTTAGCGAAAATAGTACCCAAATCAACCTCTTCCGATGAATTCTGCTGTGCCATAACAACTATTATTATAAATTAATGACTGTCTTTTTTAATACAGATTTTAGGCTTTCCTGCCAATCTATCTGCTTTAATTTTAACTTATTCTGAGCCTTTGTATTATCCAACACACTATACGCAGGCCTTGCGGCAAAAGTACGGTAATGGTTGGTTTTTGCAAGATTTGCATCTTTTAATTTTTCCGTTTGCTTAAGTATCTCCTCGGCAAAGCCAAACCAGGTGGTTTTGCCGCTGTTGCTGTAATGGTAAACGCCATAATTTTTTGAATCTTGTACAATTATTTGCAATACTGCTTTAGCCACATCATTGGCGTTGGTTGGCGTTCCTACCTGTTCGGTTGTAATGGTAAGCGGTTTTTTAGCTTGGGCGTATGTTAAAATAGTTTTCAGAAAATTATGCCCGTATTGCGAATAGAGCCACGACGTTCGTAAAATATAAAATTTATGACAAATTTCTTGAATATACTGCTCTCCCTTTAGCTTTGAAGCCCCGTAAACATCGATGGGATTTGTAGCATCTGTTTCCAAATATGGAGATCTTTTTTTTCCATCAAAAACATAGTCTGTGGAAATATGGTGCAGGACAATATCGTTTTCTTTGCAAACAGTGGCCAAGTTTTTTACTGCTTCGGCATTGATGGCAAAAGCCTTTTCAGCTTCACTTTCCGCTTTTTCAACGTTGGTGTATGCTGCGGTATTGATGCAATGTGTAAAGGAATTTTTGCTGAAGAAATCTAGAAGCAAGTCCGAATTTTCTATATCGAGTTCTTCCTTTGAAACAAAGACAAATTCAAGTTCGGGAAAATCGGCAGTTGCATCTTTTATGCACTTCCCCAATTGTCCGTTTGCGCCTGTTACCAGTATTTTTTTCATAGCCCCTAAATCCCCGAAGGGGACTTTTACCCTATCCTTTTAATTATATTATCAATAAAATAAGACTTATCATTGCTTTAAACTCAATTCTCGCAGCCTTCCCTTTAAGAATTGCTAGGGTAATGACTTACCGCTTCTCCAAAATTGGGAAGTTCCAAATCCTTTTCTGAAATAATGAATTCTTCGCTTGGAAGATGCCAATCCAAGGCTAAGGTTGCGTCATTATAGATTATTCCGCTTTCCGAAGCATTATCGTAATAATTATCACATTTATATGAAAAAATGGATTGTTCGGAAAGTGTAATAAAACCATGTGCAAACCCGCGGGGAACAAATAATTGCAGATGTTCCACATCATCCAAAACCACCGAAAATGATTTTCCGAAGGTTTCTGAATCTTTTCGGATATCCACCACAATGTCCAAAACCTTGCCTTTCACAACACGAACCAACTTGGCCTGGGCCATTTTTCCATTTTGAAAATGAAGTCCGCGCAACACTCCTTTTGAAGAAACCGACTGGTTATCCTGCACAAAATCAATATTAAGTCCAGTAACTTTTTCAAAAACTTTTTGATTGTAGGTTTCATAAAAAAGTCCGCGTTCGTCCCTAAAGACATTCGGTTTCAAAATAAAACAATCTTTTAATGGGGTGTGTTGTATTTCCAAATCTAATTTAGTTGAAGTAAATGTTTTCCGTAGCCGCTTTTCAGTAAAGGTTCTGCCAAAGCTATTAATTGTTCCTTTGAAATATAGCCCATTTCGTAAGCTGCTTCTTCAATGGCGCCAATTTTAAGGCCTTGCCGTTCTTCAATAACCTCAACAAATTGTGCGGCCTGCATTAGTGATGCAAATGTTCCGGTATCCAGCCAAGCTGTGCCTTTATCGAGAATACTAACATTGAGTTTACCGTTTTTCAAATAAACATTGTTGACATCGGTTATTTCCAGTTCGCCACGGGGGCTCGGTTTTATGTTGGCAGCAATTTCCACTACACTATTGTCATAAAAATAGATTCCGGGAACTGCATAATTTGATTTTGGGTCTTTGGGTTTTTCCTCAATGGAAAGGGCTTTTCCGTTTTTGTCGAATTCAACAACGCCATATCTTTCGGGGTCTAAAACGTGATACGCATAGATAACGCCGCCATCTGGATTATTGTTTGATTGCAAAAGTTCTTTCAAACCAGAACCGTAAAAAATATTATCTCCAAGTATCAATGCCACTTTATCATTTCCGATGAAATCCTTTCCAATAATAAAAGCTTCAGCCAGTCCGTTGGGGTTTGGTTGTTCTGCATATTGAAAGTTACAGCCCAGTTTTTTTCCATCGCCCAAAAGTTGTTTGAAAAGCGGAAGATCCTGCGGTGTAGAAATAATCAAAATATCCCGAATACCAGCATACATAAGGGTTGACAACGGGTAATAAATCATCGGTTTGTCATACACCGGCATCAACTGCTTGCTCACAGCCAGTGTTATTGGATGCAAACGAGTGCCCGAACCTCCTGCTAAAATTATTCCTTTCATTTGTGTTTATTTTGCCACGAATTCACGAATACTTTTTTACAATTATTCTTGAATTCGTGGTTTTAAATTACAATCTATCTCTATTTTTCAAATACCAAGCAATCGTTTTCCGAATGCCTGTTTCAAAATTCTCCTTCGCCTTCCAGCCTAACTCATTTTCTATTTTTGAAGCATCAATAGCGTATCTAAAATCGTGGCCTGGACGGTCTTTTACAAATGTTATTTTTTCTTTATACGGTGAATCCTTCGGAAGCATTTCATCCAGCAATTCACAGATAACGTTTGCAATATAAAGGTTTTCACGTTCATTGCGACCGCCAATATTGTATGTCTCGCCCAGCTTTCCATTTTCCAGAGCCAAATAAATGCCGCTGCAATGATCCATTACATACAGCCAATCGCGGACATTCTTTCCATCCCCATAAATTGGGATGGGTTCACCCGAAATTGCTTTGCGAATAATGGTAGGAATCAATTTTTCTTTATGCTGATTGGGTCCATAATTATTTGAGCAATTTGTAGTTACAACCGGTAAACCATAAGTGTGAAAATAACTGCGCACAATAAAATCTGAGGATGCCTTTGAAGCACTGTAAGGGCTATTTGGCGCATACGAAGTTTCTTCTGTAAATAGCCCACTTTCGCCCAAAGTACCATAAACCTCATCTGTAGAAATATGCAGAAAACGTGCATTTTTGAATTCACTTTTCAAATCATTCGGGCCGTTCATCCAGGTTTTATAGGCACATTGAAGCAAGTTGAATGTACCCACAATGTTAGTTTGAATAAATTCCGAAGGTCCCGTAATGGAATTGTCCACATGACTTTCCGCGGCAAAATGGACTACTTTTTGGAACTGGTGTTCGGTGAAGAGTTTTTGAATTAATTCCAAATCACAAATGTCTCCTTTTATAAAGGTGATTTTATGTGAAACTGCTTCCAAATTTTTCAAATTTCCGGCATAGGTTAGCTTGTCCAACACGAAAATTTCGTCTTCTGAATTTTTAAGGACGTATTCCACATAATTGGAACCTATAAATCCTGCGCCTCCCGTAATCAGTACTTTATCGTTTTTCAAAATTAATTTTTAGTAGTGTCTAAAATCTGTTTTAACATCTTTTCGGTAATTAAATAGGTGGGTTTTACACCCGTTGTTCCCAATCCCCCCGAAGCCAAAGTGCTTCCGGTTTCCAATGGATTATCTGAGGCGTAATAGGCATAGCGCACCTTCACTTTTGGGCTAATGCTGCGCCTAATTTTGGAAGCCGCCTGAATTGCTTTTTGGTAATGTGCGCCTTCCATTTCAAGTCCAATCACATTCCACGTTGAATTGTGAAAGAATTTCAGCAAATCCCTATTTTGAAGCGAAGTTCCCAGCACCGAAATCATCGTTCCTGTACAAACCTTAACGTCATCATCCTTAAAAAGTGATTTGTCCAATTTATTTTTGAATGGATAATTGTCTGCAGTACCTTCAAAAACATGGGCTGACGGAATCATAATATCGCCCTTTCCACCTTCCAAAATTCCTGCTTTTCCCATTATAGAGACTGAAGCCACATTTAAGAAATGCCGCACTTTATTAGCATCCACAAATGGTTTTAAAAGCTCGTCCATTGTTTCATAGGCTTGCTCGCCAAATGCATAATCCATCACAATTATGACAGGTTTTTTTGAGTTCTCAACCTCCTTCAACCCTTCTATATAGGGACTTTGTTTAATTTTGGAGGTATCAATTATTTGCACATCAATATTTGTCCCGCTTTGGTCCTCAATAAACATCATTCCTTCCGCGAGCGCGGTTTTGTTTACTTTTTCACGGAGCTTACCGTTGGAAGCAATACTGAGTGCCTCAAAAACCTCCATCGCTTTTTTCTTTGAGAATTCTGCCGAAAGCGCCTTTGGACCATATAAACTGTTCATTACGCTGTGCATATTGGCACTTATAATATGCAACGGACGCTCCAATAAGCCTTTATCTTGAAGCGCGTGTTTTATAGCATAGGCCCACAGTTCGCCGTGAATGTGATGTCCCAGACGCTCGCGCAAAACCGGACTAAAAGTAATTATACGTTTATTATCTTCAATAATTTCATCTATGGCAAGCTTTCCTAAAAAATAGATAATATTAAAGAAACGGTTCTCGTTCTTTTCACTTGCGAAAAAGGGATATACGCTTTTTACTTCTTCAAAGGTTCTTCCCAGAAAATTTGCAGTGTGCGTAAGGGCCACTTCCTTTTCCTCCTGTGAAAGTTTCCCTTTTTTGAGAACAGCTTGTTCTAGCTTTTTCCAATCGCGAATCACTTCGCCGTTCTCGTTAATGAGCACCTGCTTCATAATTTTGTGCGACTCTATGAAAAGAAAGGTAAGGTGCGTTAGAATATCATAGATTTCCGAACGGCCACGCGTAATTTCAATATTCATTTGTTCCGAATCTATTCGGTAACAATTTCGGCGGCGTTTTAGGGGAATTATGGGTTCAAAATGTGAGTTTTGGTAACCTTCATCACTGGTTAAGTTAATAAATCGGCATTCCTCAATTCCGTACGGCAAACGGTCCATCACGTAAAGCAGACCCTGCAATTCAATTTTTTCTTCTTTTATAGAGCCATAGATTTCAGGACGAAGGGTTAATAATGATTCACGAAGTGTTTCTCCCGAAACTCCCATAGGCTTGTAAAACCCCCGATTAAAGAGGTGGCGCATTGTTATATAAAGCCGCTCAATGGCCTGCGTGCTCTCTTGGGCACGTGTTCTTGTATGTGATTTCAATTTATTCATTGGGTGCAAAGATAACACTAATTTTGGGGCTGTATTTGAAGTAGTGCATCAGCAATTTTACGATCGTTGGAAAGTCGCGGCACCTTGTTTTGGCCTCCCAGTTTGCCCTGTGATTTCATATATTGCTGAAAACTATCCCGTTTAAGTGATGAAATCTTTAATGATTGAAGTACTTTTCCTTCAATTAAATCGAAATAATAAGAGTTTTGTTGTTGCATTTCGGCATCAAGAAATTCAGCTACTTTTTGAAGGTTTTCAGGTAGAGTTTCAAATTCTACTAGCCATTCGTGATATGGAAGGTTTTCTTCGGAAGGCGTAATTTGCGGGGCAACGGTAAATTCGGTAATCGAAAAATTGAATTTTGAAATAGCCTTGTTCATCGCTTCTTCCACTTCTTTTCCAATCACGTGCTCCCCAAAAGCCGAAATAAAATGTTTTATTCTTCCGGAAACAATTACACGATAGGGTTTCGTTGAAGTAAACTGCACGGTATCGCCCAGATTATAGGCCCAAAGCCCTGCGTTTGTTGAAATTATCATTACATAATTCACGCCCATTTCAACTTCGCCAATTGTCAATCGTTTCGGGTTTTCATCAAAAAATTCACCTGCTTTAATGAATTCATAGAAAATTCCCGAGTTTAAAAGCAGCAACATTCCTCTTTCCTTTTGGCTATCCTGAAATGCAAAAAAGCCCTCGCTGGCAGGAAACAATTCGATGCTGTCAACTTTTCTTCCTATTAAATTTTCAAACTTGGCGCGATAGGGTTCAAAATTGACACCGCCGTAAATGAAGAGGTTGAAGTTTTTAAAAAGGTCGCCCACTTTCTTCCCGGTTTTTTTCTGAAGTTTTTCAAAATACATCTGCACCCACGAGGGAATGCCGCTGATAACGGTCATATTTTCATCCTTAGTTTCCTCAACAATGGCGTCAACTTTAGTTTCCCAATCGTCTATGCAATTAGTTTCCAAGCTTGGCAAACGGTTTTTTTGAAGATATGCGGGAACGTAATGTGCAACGATGCCAGAAAGCCGGCCTACCTTAATTCCGTTCTTCTCCTGCATTTCTGGGCTTCCCTGTAGAAATATCATTTTGCCATTTACAAATTTGGCGTTACCAGTTTCGTTTATGTAACATAAAATTGCGTTGCGGGCGGCTTCAATGTGATATGGCATAGATTCCTTGGTAAGTGGAATATATTTCGCGCCTGACGTTGTGCCGGAAGTTTTCGCAAAATAGAGCGGTTTTCCGTTCCATAAAATATTTTCTTCCCCAGCAACCACACGTTCTACATAGGGCTTTAAATCTTCATAATCGCGAATTGGAACCTTCTTTGCAAAATCTTCAAAAGAATTTATATTTTCAAAATCGTGATCTTTTCCGAAGGCAGTATTTTTTGCATCCGCAATTAAAGCCTCAAAAACCTTTTGCTGGGTTTCAACAGGTTTTGTGGCCCAGTTCTGGATTCTGTTTACAACAATTTTGGCAAATATCTTTGCGCCGAGTGATTTTATGAACATAGGCTATCAGTCAAAGTCGATGAAACTTGTTGGGTTAACTGGAAAACCATCACGCCAGAGTTCAAAATGTAAATGGGGACCAGTTGTGAGTTCGCCAGTATTTCCTACTGTTCCAATCACTTCACCCGCTTTAACAATTTCGCCCTGTTCCTTAGTGAGCATTGCATTATGCTTATAAGCGGAAATCAGGTTGTTGTCATGTTTCAAAATTATAACATATCCCGTTGCAGCGGTCCATTCAGCAAAAATAACCGTCCCATCGGCAACAGCCTTCACTGGTGAATCCTTGGCTGTAACCACATCAACTGCGTAGTGTTTTGACTTGGAATCATAATTTTCCGAAATAGCGCCTTTTACAGGTGCAAAGAGTGCATATTGTTGGACTTGTGGAGCAATCAAAGGGTTGTATTTATCTTCTTTGGCAACTGCTTGTCTAAGCAAAGAGTCTTTTCTGGAAGTACGTATTAAAACGGAAGGGTCTGTTTTGGCTACCTCAATGAGTGAATCTTTGTTGAAATTTACAGTTTTTACGTCGCCTGTAAGGACTTTTTTGATAGAAGCAAGGTATTGCTCATTTACATCAAGAATCTGCTGTAATGAGTCTGTTTTATACGCTAAACTTGTGGCTTTCTTTTTTAAAGCCGTGGAAGAATAGCCCGGAATATATTCACGAAGAGGCGTAAAAGCAATTATAAAAGTAGTTGCCAATATAAGAAATAAGGCAAAAAGAGTACTGAAAACAAACACATTCAGTCTATTCAGTTTAAACGAGAAGCGTTCTTCAAAAGTTTCCTCGTTTAGAATTACCAAGCGGTATTTGTGCAAAAGCTTCTTTTTGAACTTTTTGGCTCTTTTTTCTTTTTGGGTCATAATCTGCAATTGCTTTTTACAAATATAAAATAAACTGAAGCCCCACACGCTAAAGTTAATGTCAAAACGTTGTATCTAAACATTTCTTGTTACCTTTGCGTAATTAAATTTTTAAAATTATGAGTGCATTGTTTCTTCCTTTAGGTGTTATTGGCCCTTGGCAAATTGTATTGATTGTTGTGATCGTGTTATTGCTTTTCGGGGGAAAGAAAATTCCAGAGCTTATGCGTGGACTGGGAAGCGGCCTTAAAGAATTCAAGGATGCGTCTAAAGACGATTCTACAGATAAAAAGATTGACGATACCAAGTAAAATAGCATTTCGTCAAAAAAAAGAGCCTTTCAGTTTAAACTGAAAGGCTCTTTTTTTTGAAATATTTTTCTATGATTTACTCAATTTTGGCAGAGTTTAATATTGATTCCAGCTCAAATTGCAAGTCTCTTTTCGACACTGCGGGTGCATAAGTAAAACCTTCCAGAATTAAATAACGGTTGTTTTTCTCGTCACGAACGGCATAATTTACAAAGGGTCCGCCCATCCAATCGTCCTTTACTTCCCAGGTACCCTTAGTTTCATAAGCAAACTTTCCGTCAATTTTTGTTGTGAAAAGATAGGGTGCATAGGCATCTTCAGTAATAAATTCACCGTCATCCTCCACGGGCAACAGTCTGCTCCCTATGGAATCACGGATTTTAATTATATCTCCCACAGCTGTGCTGTCGTTGGTTATCATCTTTAAAGGAACCTCGTATACCAAGATGTTAGTCGTTCCGTCTTTTAAGTCTTTTCGCATCCAGAAAAAACTATCCGTTGCCTTTGCAATTCTATAAGCACTTGGTATTTGTAGGCTAACACCCATCACTTTTTTAAGTGAATCTGTTTTCATCAATGAAATAGCTGTTCTGCGTTGGCGCTCCTTTATTTCAGATTTGTGAAAGGTTTCAATTATCTGCGCTGCATTTTTATTTATAAGCTCAACCAATTTTTCTTCAGAAGATGCCTTTATTATAGCCCCAGCCTGAGGTTTGGCGTATTCATCCGTAGCAATGGTAACTTTGTCTTCTTCACTCAAAACCACATATAAAAAAAGCCTGTTACTACGAGCAAAACCCGTAAAAGCGTCGGGTGGCATTTGATTCATTGAAAAAAGTGGTTCATCTTGCGGGAGACCATCGGTGGGCGCTGCAAAGTTATTGCGTATAGCTTCACCAACAATGCCGTTCCAGAGGTCGTTTGGTGTGATAATCTGTAAGGCATTTATATTACCAACAGAATTGGGAACAAGTGATTTGTCTCTCTTACCGTTATTGTTGCAAGAAGCAAATGCAACAACAAACGCTAATAATGCGATCTTAATTATTTTCATTTAAAGGATGTTTTTGGAACTATCCTTTATATATTTTTAGTTTAGTTCCGGGCTTTATGTTATTGCCACTAATATCGTTCCAATTTTTGATATTTTGGACTGAAACTCCAGGAAATTTTTGCGAAATGCTCCATAACGAGTCTCCATTGCGCACAGTATATGTCTTTTCCGAAGATACATTTTGAGATTGTGCAGGAGTATTGCTGGCAATGTCCTGAGCGCTCTTCTTAGGATAAATAATTAAGTTCTGTCCTGCCCTAAGTGTATTGCTTCGCATACCGTTCCAACTCTTAATCTGGCTAACGCCCACGCCATATCTTTCGGCAATTCTACCTAAATAATCACCACGTTTTACGCGATAGCGGATTTTTTCAGGTTGCTCGTATAGTTCTGGCGCTGGCTTTTCTGCTTCTTCCTGCTCTTCCTGTGCAAAGGCGTAGATGGCGTTTTCATTATTCACAAAAGTACCTACCGCAGTCAATGGAAGGCGTAACATGTAGTTTTCATTTTTCACTACAGGTATAATGCCTAACTTATATGATGGATTCAAAAACTCTAGTTCTTCTTTATCGAGATTTGTAAGTTTTGCTACCTGATCTAAAGTTATCTGCTGCTTAACCCTAATAGTATCAGTTGCTATATAAGGAATTCTGGACCCCTGCTTTTTAAAGCCATGCTCTTGTGCATATTCAAAAATGTACATAGTAGCCAAAAATGCAGGAACATATCCCGCTGTTTCACGTGGAAGGTAATTGCGAAGATTCCAGTAATTGGTCTTGCCCCCGGAACGGCGTATCGCTTTGGAAACATTGCCTGGACCGGAATTGTATGCCGCAAGTGCCAAATCCCAATCATTGAAACTGGTATTTAAACTCTTCAAATATTTGCAGGCAGCTTCCGTTGCCATAATGGGATCGGAACGTTCATCAACATAAGAGCTTACGTCCAGCCCAAACATTTTGCCAGTTGGATACATAAACTGCCAAAGTCCAGTTGCGCCAACCCTTGACTGAGCGCGTGGGTTTAACGCAGATTCTACAATGGCTAAATACTTTAATTCCAAAGGTAAATTATGTCTGTCCAGTTCCTGTTCAAACATTGGAAAGTAATATTCACTAAGACCCATAAGTCGCTCTAAACTTCCGCGACGGTTCTTTAAATAATGTTTGATAACACTTTCCAATGAGGGATTGTACTCTACTTTGAAGGGAGTGCGGGCATCAAGGTCTTTTAGGCGTTGTTTCAAAACTTCGGTTGGAAGTTCATCATAATCTACCAAATCGTATTCCTGATTTACGACACTGTTATATATATCTTCAAAAAGATCTGATTTGTAGAGTTCTTTCAGCCAAAGACTATCTTTTTTTCGAGCCAAGGCCATATCTTTCAGGTCAAAGACAGTACTATCTTTAAGAGAGGTAGCCACTATGGTAGAAGGTAATTCTTCAGCAATTTTTGTAACTTTTATAGAATCAATTACCTGAACTTTTTTTGTGTTCAGCTTTTTGCTGTTCTTTTTGCCCTGTTGGGCAAAACTTATACTGCAGGCCAGCAACAGCACAAGGGGGAGGATTTTGTTTAGTTTCATCAGCTTCTTATTGCGTTTGGGGATTATAACAAACTCGCTTGATTAATACCTTTTCAAAGGGTTAATTTATTTGAATTCTTCAAAAAATGTAACGCCTTTTTAAATAAAAAATTTTATCAAAAATAATGATTTCGCGAAATTACGCAAATTTTAGGCTCAAAAGTCTAATATTGTGATATTTAACTTTTTCTATAACAATGCTTTAATGCCTGGAAGCGTTTTGCCTTCCAGCATTTCCAGCATTGCGCCACCACCAGTGGATACATAACTCACTTTATCTGCAAGATTAAATTTTTGGACCGCAGCAACAGAATCACCACCACCGACGAGTGAAAAAGCACCATTTTGAGAAGCTCTGGCAATATTTTGTCCTAAAATCTTGGTCCCCTCAGCAAATTTCTCCATTTCAAAAACACCCACGGGACCGTTCCATAAAATAGTTTTGGAATTGGCAATTACATCCGCAAAAATTTCATTGGTTTTAGGCCCTGCGTCAAGCCCCATCCAGCCTTCGGGTATATTGTCAACTGCGGAAATCTGCGTGTTTGCGGAATCTGAAAATGCATCAGCAATCACAGCATCAACAGGTAGATGTACAGAAACGTTTTTCTTTTTTGCTTCTTCTAAAATTTCCAGTGCAAGATTTTGTTTATCATCTTCCACCAGCGAACTGCCTATTTTTCCGCCCTGTGCTTTTATAAAAGTGAAGGCCATTCCCCCGCCAATTATGAGGTGGTCAATTTTATCGAGAATATTTTCAATAATTGTGATTTTTGAGGAAACTTTTGCGCCGCCAATTATTGCAGTGACGGGCTTTTCGCTGGTTTCCAATACTTTTTTTACATTTTCTATTTCCGAAGCGAGCAGGAGGCCGAAGCATTTGTTTTCAGGAAAAAATTCAGCAATTATAGCCGTAGAGGCATGGGCGCGATGTGCGGTTCCGAAAGCGTCGTTTACATAGACATCTCCGAGCTTTGAAAGTTTTTCGGCAAAAGTACGATCACCCTTCGTTTCTTCTTCATAATATCGCAAATTTTCAAGCAGGAGGATCTCACCAGATTTTAAATCTGCTACTGCTGTTTCTACCTTTTCGCCTATGCAGTCATCAATAAATTTTACCTGAACGCCTAAAATAGCTGATAAAGGCTTAACAATATGCTGAAGTGAAAATTCTGTTTCCTTATTTTTTGGCCTTCCGAGATGGGACATTAAAACACAGCTTCCGCCATCTTCCAAAATTTTTAAAATCGTTGGTTTGGCGGCACAAATACGGGTATCATCGGTAACGTGAAAATTTTCATCCAACGGCACGTTGAAATCCACGCGTATCAATGCCTTTTTGCCTTTAAAATCTATGTCGTGTACTGTTTTCATCTTTCAAAATTTTATCCAGCAAATATAGCCTTTTTGATATTTATCGTTTGGCGAATAATTCCATTTAAAAATAATTTTCAAACGTTTACATAGTAAAAAATGAATCAGGAATTTCATCAGGAATTAAAGCGAAGAAATGTTTAGATTTGCGAATGGATTTTTCAGAAGTAATCGGTCACCAAAATTTAAAATCACATCTTTCAAAAACCGTTGAAAACGGCCGAATTCCGCATGCACAGCTATTTTCGGGCGTTAACGGCAGTGGTTTATTGCCAATGGCCATTGCGTATGCCTCAGAACTTCTTTGCAGCCAATTTGAGAAAGGAAGCCCCGAATATATTTCCTGCAAAAACAAAGTTTCAAAATTGATACATCCCGATTTGCATTTTGTTTATCCGGTAAATACAAGTGATATTGCAAAGAAAAATGCTATTTCTGATAATTACGCTGAAGGATGGCGCAGTTTTGTTTTAAATAATCCCTACGCATCTCTTTTTGAATGGCTGCAAAGTTTAGGTCTGGAAAAAAAACAAGGTAACATTAGCAAATTTGAAGCAGAGAACATTTCGAAAAAATTATCATTAAAAGCTTTTGAAGGAGGCTACAAAGTGATGATCATTTGGATGGCCGAGAATATGAACGGTGAATGTGCCAATAAAATCCTGAAATTGGTTGAAGAACCTACTGAAAAGACACTACTTCTGCTTCTGACGGAGCGGGAAGAGCAGATTATCACTACAATTCGTTCTAGGTGCCAAAAGTTAACCTTCCCATTACTTTCTGAAGCAGATATATCTGAAGCATTAACATCTAATTTAAGAGTAAAAGAACAGTTAGCTGTCCAAACTGCCCGTAGAGCGCGAGGTGATTACAATAAAGCACTGCAGTTATTGGACGAAACTGGCGAAGATGAAGTTTTTGAGAAATGGTTTATAAGTTGGGTGCGTACTGCTTTTAGGGCGAAAGGCAATAAAGGTGCTATTAATAATTTGTTGGACTGGAGTGATGAACTTGCCGGACAGGGAAGGGAAACCCAAAAAAAATTTCTGAATTATTGCATTGAAGTTTTTCGACAGGCGCTTTTAAAAAATTACGGTGCCAATTCGTTATTATTTTTTGATGCCAATGACGCCACTTTTTCATTACCCAAATTTTCTCCATTCGTGCACCAGAATAATATTTTTGAAATTAATTCAGCTTTGGAAGATGCTTCTTATCACATTGAGCGAAATGGTAATGCCAAAATTATTTTTACAGATCTCTCCATCAAATTGACTCGATTGATTCATCAACCCGAACTCACATAAATTTATCTTATAAAAATAAATTTCTAATCGATTTTTATTATTAAAAGCAAGCGCTTCTTCTTCCTTCTAAGCGAAGAAAACATTTCAGCTCTACCTCAGGCGCCTTTTGGGGCCGACTATGCCTTAAAGGCGCCCAAACAGGCTTAATTATGTTTTTTGAAGCAGTAAATATGTGAAGAATATTCTTTTGTAGCTTTTGCTTTAATATTTGATATAAAACCAATCCAAAACGCTTTAAAAGAAAAATTATTCCCGGTTTTATATTTTTCAGAAAGAAGGCTTACATAAAACGAATCAAAAATCATTGGTTTTATTTTTTTAAGTTGAAATTTTTCAGCAAATAGTTTTTCAATGGAATCTTTAGAAAAATGCCAAAGATGACGAGGCACATCAAAAGCCGCCCAAAACCTTCCGTAATGTTTTGCATCAAAGCTTTTAAAATTTGGAACTGCAATGATCAGTGTACCGTTTGGTTTTACCAAATTTGATAGTTCTGAAATAGTTTCTTCTAAATTTGGAACATGCTCAAGGACATGCCAAAGTGTGATAACATCAAATTGCTTTCCGGCAAAATCCTTTAATGAGCTCTTTAAATTAATTCCCTTTTTATTTGCCAGTTTTAATGCATTGGGATTAGGCTCCATTCCATAAACCTCCCAACCTTTTTCTTTAGCAATCTTTAAAAAATCTCCAGTGCCAGCCCCGACATCCAATAAAGATCCAGCTCCATTATTTTGAGCATAAATTAATTTTGCTTTTTTCTGAAGTGACCATTTTTTCACCAATTGATATAGATTGGAAAGCAAGCCGCGCTTTTCGTCGGTATGTGAAATGTACTCCTCGCTTTCGTAATATTTTGGGAGATCTTCAGTTTTTGGAACGGGTTCGGTTATAAGCAGATCCAACTCTTTTGAATAAATTAAATCAAAAGTTTCCCCTGAGACTAAAAAATCTTTAACCGATAAATATTTATTTTCTGATTCTTGCAAATTTAATAGTGTTTCACGTGAAACAATCGTCTAACGCCCCATATAAACTAACAGCACCGAAATATCGTTTGGAGAAACGCCACTTATTCGGGAAGCCTGCGAAACCGTTGCGGGTTTAATTTTTGAAAGTTTTTCCCGTGCTTCATAGGAAAGTGATTTCAATTTTGAATAATCAAAAGAAACGGGGATTTTTAAACCTTCCAACCTATTTAGTTTATCTGCATTATTTTTTTCTTTTTCAATATAGCCGGAATATTTCACTTGGATTTCCGCCTGTTCAATCATTTCGGAGTCCAAATCATTTTCCGCTATATAATTCTCTACAGAAGTAATTGTTTTCATATCCGCCATTGTGACTTCCGGACGTGAAAAGAATTTAAACATTTTGTCGCTTTGATTTACCGTAGCAGAATCGCGAGCTAAAAATATCTCGTTAATTTCTTCCGGCGAGACGCTGGTTTCTTTGAAAAATTGCACAAAAGCTTCAGATTTAATCTTTTTCTCCTCCATTTTTCGCATTCTCTTTTCATTGGCCAATCCAATTTCGAATGCTTTAGGAGTTAATCTGAAGTCAGCATTATCTTGGCGCAAGAGCGTTCTATATTCCGCCCGTGAAGTAAACATTCTGTAAGGCTCTTCCGTGCCTTTTGTTATAAGGTCGTCTATTAAAACACCAATATACGCTTCATTTCTTTGTAGCGTAAAAGGATCTTTATCCTGAACTTTAAGATGCGCATTTATACCGGCCATTAATCCTTGTGAGGCTGCTTCTTCATAACCGGTTGTTCCATTAATTTGTCCGGCAAAATAGAGTCCTGAAACAAGTTTAGTCTCCAAAGTATGTTTTAATTGCGTTGGCGGAAAATAATCATATTCAATTGCGTAACCGGGACGGAAAAACTTTACATTTTCAAAGCCCGCAACTTGGCGCAATGCTTTAAATTGTACATCCTCGGGAAGTGAGGTTGAAAACCCATTTATATAATATTCTACCGTATCCCAACCCTCTGGCTCCACAAAAAGCTGATGTCTATCTTTATCTGCAAATCGATTGATTTTGTCCTCAATTGAAGGACAATATCTTGGGCCGAGACTTTTAATAGCACCGTTAAACATTGGCGATCTGTCAAACCCTTCACGTAAAATATCGTGTACATCTAAACTAGTATAACTCATATGGCATGAGCGCTGGTTCTTTAAAGGTGCAGTTTCATCAGAAAAAGAAAACTTTTCAGGAACGTCATCACCGGGCTGTTCAATCATTTTGGAAAAATCCAATGAGCGACCATCTACTCTCGGAGGCGTCCCCGTTTTCATTCTTCCTGCCTCAAAACCTAAATTTATTAAATCCTGGGTTATACCAGTGGAGGCTTTTTCACCAGCTCGTCCACCCCCAAATTGCTTATCCCCGATATGAATTAATCCATTTAAAAAAGTTCCGTTTGTTAGGACAACACTTTTAGCTTTAATTTCTAAACCCAATGAAGTTCTAACCCCTTTAATCCTTCCATTTTGAACGATAATTCCTGAGATCATTTCCTGATAAAAATCAAGATTCGGAGTTTGCTCAAGCATAATCCGCCAAGTTTCGGCAAAACGCATGCGGTCGCTCTGAACGCGAGGACTCCACATAGCGGGTCCTTTTGATTTGTTGAGCATCTTGAATTGAATTGCAGTTTTATCAGACACAATTCCGCTATAACCGCCAAGCGCATCAATTTCTCGAACAATCTGTCCCTTGGCTATGCCCCCCATTGCCGGGTTGCAACTCATTTGTGCTATTGTCTGCAAATTCATTGTAACCAATAGGGTTTTGGAGCCCATATTGGCGGCAGCGGCAGCGGCCTCAGATCCTGCGTGGCCAGCACCGACAACAATTACATCGTACTCTTTTGGAAACATATCACTATTGTTCCACGTGGAACATTTTTGTTAAATCAATTTTTAAAAGGGGTGCAAAATTACAATAAATATCTAATTATAAAGCAAATAAAGAATGAAACTATTTAATCGATTTCTGAGAGCTTTTGAAGTGATTCATCCTCCTTCTTGCGCATACATTTTTCCTCATTATCACTTTTGTCTTTATAACCACAAAAATGAAGTATCCCATGGATCATGACTCTGTGTAATTCGTCTTCAAATTTGGTTTTGAAATCTACTGAGTTTTCCAACACTCGTTCTATAGAAATATAAATCTCGCCATTTATTTGTTTGCTCATTCCATAATCAAAACTTATGATATCGGTGAGCGTGTCATGATTTAAAAATTCAACATTTAGTTTGTGCAAATATTTATCATCACAAAAAATATATATAATGTCTCCTTCTTCACGTCCTTCAGAATTGATAATATTCAGAATCCAATCCTTAACAATAGATTCATTCTTCAATCTGAAATCGGTTAAATAATTAAACTCAATCATCTTTTTCCTCAAAGTATTCCTGAACTTTTGTCTTATAATCCTGTTGTAAAGGTAGGGCCTCGCGATTCAAAATTTCAGTAGTGTTAAAGTATTTTTTTATATCATCAGGGGCGAGCTGGACATTATTTCGAAAATCTTTTTTATTAGTTTGTGATTCTCTTCTATTTTCCTGTCCCTGTTCCAAATCTGCTTTGTCGAGTTTTAGTAATTCATATTTTAGATTGAGCATTTGTTGAAGGGTATTCTGGTTAAAACCCTTATCCAGCAATTGTTGTTCAATCCCTTCCATTTTCTTTAGCAAATCTCCTCCCTTTCCATTTAAGCTCTCTTTACTTAATCTGTCTTGAAGTTGATTTCGGAGATCTTGTTGTTGCTTAAAAATTTCGAAAAGCTCTCCATTCAAATCTTCACTGTTCCCATTACCTTCTTTGTTATCTCCCTTTTCATTTCCATTTTTTCCATCTCTTCCGTTCTCTCCATTCTCACCATTACCGTCGCCACTACCATCACCATCGCCCTCTCCTTCACCTTCGCCTTTAGAGCCCTTTTTTCCTTTATTTATTCCTTCCTTCATCTTTTCACTTAAGCTTTCCTGTTTTTTTATAATATCAGGAAGCTGAAATCCGCCACTACTTCCAGAACCAGGTTTTGGAGTTCCCTTTCCAGAGCCAGACCCCATAGACATAGACATCTGCATTTGCATATTGCTCAATATTTCACTCAGCATCACCGCCAAATCATTGGCGCCTGTAATTGTATATTGTTGATTACCAATACCTTGTCTTGATTGATTTTGAGCCAATCGTTCTAAAGATTTGTCAATATTGTATTGAATTTCAGTTAAGGAAGTGTTTATTTGTGTGCCAATCATAGGCTGTCTGAGAGAAAGCGCAAATATGCTGTCATCTATATGTTCAAAATTGGTTTTAAGATCGTTTTGAACATTCAATTTTTTACCAAAAATAGGATTTCCATATTCTATTTTTTTAAAGGTTTCCATCAAATCTTCTTGTTGAAATGAAAAAACAACAAGATTGTCAACGATCTGCCGTAGCATTTTGGCATCTTCCTCAATAGATTCCATTTGCCCAGATTTCATCTGCATTTGCATAGCCTTACTCATCTGTTTCATCTTTTGGCCAGCCTTTTTCTGGTTTTTTCCAGCATCGTTAGGTTTTTGTTGCTTTAACTTATCGGTTGCTTTTTCTTGTTCTTCATCAATTTGCTGTTCTGTCGGTTTATCCTCAGGAATATCTATAGGTTTTTTCAGATCATCATTTTCCTTCTGAAGTTCGTCCATCTCTTTTTTATAATCTTCAAATTTTTTATTGAGTTCCTCTTGGGCCTCTTTGGTGTTTTCATCAGCGGGCTTGTCTGCTAATTTCTCCTGCTCTTCACCCATTTCAAAAAGTTCCTCAGCTAACTTCTCTGCTTTCTTTTCAACATAATATCTTTTCGTTAGTTCGAGTAGTTGCTCGAGATTTTTCTCTTGATTTTTATTTTGTTTTGAAAGTTTTTCAAGTTTCTCTGTCAATTCTTCCTTGGCAATCTTATCCTGCAATTTCTCAAGCTCCTCCAGCAGTTTTTCATTTTCCTTTATACGCTCTTCATTTTCGTCCAAACGTTTTTCAAGTTCTTCCTTAAATGGATCTTTTTCTTGATTTTCAGGCTGAAAATTCTGAAGTTCTTCTTTCATTTCCTTTGAAAAGTTCTTCATCAATTCCTCTTGTTGCTTTTGGCGCTGTAGAAAGTTTTCCAACTTCTTTTTATCATTGTAGTTGAGCTCATTCTTCTCTTTCTGTGTTCGCGAAAGTTCTTCGAGTGTTTGCTTTTGGTCCTTGAATTCCTCCAAAGATTTGTCCAGCCCCTTTATAGCGTTTTGTTGATTTTGAAGTTGCTCGTTTTCCAACTCATCCTTTGTAAGTTTTCTAAAGGAATATATTCCAGATTTCGAAGATTTGTAATTATGAATGGCGTCATTATCAAAAACCTCAAAATAATATTCATATGAAACTCCTTCGGTCAATGGTAGGTTACCGGGAAATGTATATGTGAATTGATCAAAATTTGTCTTATTGAGTGGAAGCGCCTGTGTTTTGGCCTGCTTTTCTCCACCTTCGGGAAAATATACCAAACGAAGTTTAGTAAGCCCATAATCATCTGAAATCTGTCCCAAAAAGAATACACGTTGGGTATTAGTGCTATCCTGTTTGGACTGTACATCAATCTCGGGATACTGATCTTTTACCACATTCAGCGTGAATGCTAGATTTTCATAATCCTTCAATTTTTCGTTGGAAGTGGTAATGGCATAATCAAATTTATTATAAACACCCTTTTCAAAATTGAATGATGTGCTTTTTGAAGTAAAGGAAAATGAAGTATCGGCAGTTTTCAAAGTAACTGCATCTGTATTCTTAGTAGCCACATTCCATTTTACGAGCGTTCCTTCGGGAATAGTTGCATTTCCGGTACTTTTCAAGGTTTCGTCTCTTTTCCCTATGTAGGAAGGATAATCCAGAACCATTTCAAAATTGAGCAAGGTGGGGGTTTTTACAACATCTAGTGTGTATTCACGGGAACTCACTTTATTCGCCTTTAAACTGAAATCAATAGATTCCACAGGCTGCTGAAAAGTATATTCAAACAATCCCGGCGCTGTCTGCTGCATATAATAGGTTTCACCGCCGTAATTTATACTCGCATTTTCAGGAATGGCTGTTCCTTGCGTACGGATTTTTAAATTGAAAGGTTTGTTTTCAACTGCGTTCAAATCGCCATTCACAACAATAAAAGAGAAAGGTGCAGGCGGCTCAAAGGCAGTGTCATAATGCACTACTCGCTTGTAACTGCTTGAAAAAATATCCATTCCTCCCAAGGCGCTGAAGAGAATAAATACCAAGATAGGAATGGCAGCATATTTCAAGTATTTGGCGTTATTTTTAAAATTCACCGCGCTTTTAAAAGGAACCGGTTGCAGTTCGGTAGCTTTTTGATCGATACTCGCAGCGAGCAATTCACTTTCACGTTGATTTTGATTAAGCTGAATTACGTTTAGCAGTTTATCATTTACCTGCGGAAAATGGTTTCCAATTATTTTGGAAGCCTGCATATAATCTATTCCTTGTTGAAGTTTGAAAAGTTTGGCAAGCGGAAAAGCGATAAACCGAATAAATAAGCCCAATTCCACAATTACAAAGGCCCAAAATAAAATGCGCCTTCCCAACGGATTTAGCCAAAGAAAATATTCAACGAGCAACGTTATCAACAAATACAGTAGCCCAATGGCAAAGAAAAGGATAGCGCCTTTTATAAGCTCATTGGTGTAGTATTTCTTGATAAACTCCTCCAGTTTTTGCTGGATTATGCTAAAAGTGCTCATAGGTTTGATTCCTTCTTTTGAAAACTTCTAAAATACAATAATATTTTGTGCTAACCACGCCACAAATATTGCTCCAAAAAAAGAAAAAACCGCACTCCCCAATAACTTTAAAATGCGCTTTCAGAATCGTACCTTTGCCACTTCACAAAAAGAATGCAGATTATGTCTCAAAAAATTAGGGTTCGTTTTGCCCCCAGTCCAACAGGTCCTTTACATATTGGCGGTGTTCGCACGGCTTTGTTCAATTATTTATTCGCAAAAAAACACGGCGGAGATATCCTTTTGAGAATTGAAGACACCGACCAAACCCGTTATGTGGAAGGCGCCGAGTCATACATTATTGAAGCTTTAAATTGGTTAAATATCCCCGTTGATGAAGGTCCGGGGAAAGAAAAAGATTGTGGTCCATACCGCCAAAGCGAGCGCAAAAACCTCTATAAACAATACGCAGACGCCTTAATTGAATCCGGAAATGCATACTATGCATTTGATACTGCCGAAGAACTTGATGCACACAGAAAAGACCACGAGGCAAAAGGGAAAACCTTTATTTACAATTGGCATAATCGATTTAAACTTAAAAATTCCCTAGTTTTTTCTGCGGAAGAAACGCAGCAGAAAATCGCAAAAGGCGAAGAATACGTAATCCGTTTTAAATCTCCAGAAGATGAAACGCTTCATTTAAAAGATATCATTCGTGGCGAAATGCAAGTGGAGACAAGCATTCTTGATGATAAGGTATTATTTAAAAGTGATGGAATGCCAACCTACCATTTGGCGAATATCGTGGATGACCATTTAATGAAAATAACCCACGTTATCCGTGGCGAAGAGTGGCTGCCATCATTGGCACTTCATGTTTTGTTGTATCGCGCATTTGGTTGGAATGCTCCGCAATTCGCTCATTTACCGTTAATTTTAAAACCAACTGGCAACGGTAAACTAAGTAAGCGCGATGGTGACAAAATGGGTTTTCCCGTTTTTCCATTGGAATGGAAAACATCTGAAGGCGATGTGTTTTCAGGCTATCGCGAAGACGGTTATTTGCCCGAAGCTGTTGTAAATATGCTCGCCTTTTTGGGCTGGAACCCCGGAACGGAGCAGGAAATTTTCAGTCTAGAGGAATTGGTGGAAGCTTTTGAATTGGAAAGAGTTCACAAAGCTGGGGCAAAATTCGATCCCGAAAAAACAAAATGGTTTCAGCATCAATATATGCAAACTGTTGATGATTTAAAACTTGCAGGAGAGTTTGGGGAATTTTTGGAAGCAAAAAAGGTTTCGACTGAGCTCAACCTGACAAAAATCGTTTCCTTACTTAAAGAACGAGCAACATTTGTAAGCGATCTGTGGGAACAGGGAGGTTTCTTTTTTAAAGCACCAAAAACATACGATGAAAAAGCTTCGGAAAAAGCTTTTAAAGTTGAAACACCTGATTTGCTTCAAAAAGTGGTTTCACATTTAAATAGTTCCGAAGACTTTTCAGCAGAAAATCTTTCAGCGCAAATAAAAGGATGGGTTACTTCGGAAAATATTGGTTTCGGAAAAGTGATGATGCCTTTGCGGTTGGCGCTAGTGGGCGAAATGAAAGGGCCGGATGTGTTTGATATTCTTTCAATTTTAGGAAAAGAAGAAAGTATTTCACGAATTGAAAAAGCGATACGATTTATGGGTCAAAAATAAATAACGGCCATCAAAACGATTGTGGAACTGTTTCCCTTAAAATCTTCGTTTTCCAAACCTTTATCGTTTAAGCTTCCCAGTATATTGGTTACTCCGTACTGATACTGTGCGCTTACGCGAAAATGTTCCAAACCAGCGGTAAGCCCCCCAGCAAGACGTACATTAAATTGTGAAATATCCTGAATATCCTTTGCTTTAAGTGAATTGTAACCCGTTAGTGTATAATTTTCATATTTATCATCATCAAGCTTCATCTTGCCGGTAATATCGAATACAGGCCCGAATTCAAGACTCAAATGCTTAACGACAATGTTATAACTTCCAAGAAAATTAAGCTGTACGCCCTGAATGGTATAGCCTATATTTTCGGTATTGCCCAAAAGACCTCGCCCTTCCACGCCTACAGATGCACTTTGAAAACTCAGTCCATAAATTAAGTCGAAGTTATTTCGAAAAGCACCACGGGTGGTGAAACCAGCTGTAAATCCCTCTTTTTGCTGGGTTACCAAATCGTCTGTTATGATATCAACAAAGGTAATTCCGCCCTGTATTCCAAGAAAATTGTAACCGTCATAATTGCGCTGGCTATAGCTTTGTTGAAGTGCGAAAAGAAAAAGTGTAGCAAAAATTAATTTTTTAAGACTCATAACTGGGGATATATTTTAGGGGCGTGAAAATAGCTTTAATTTTGTATCTTCCACAAGATATAATCATTAAATATTTTAAAAATTATGGGCGGATTTATTTTAGTGCCAGTGCTGATTGTTGGATTATTTATACTATTGGCAAGTTTTTTTACCGTAAAGCAGCAGACCGCGGCAGTAGTAGAACGTTTTGGAAAGTTTCAAAGTATACGAAATTCGGGTTTACAGTTGAAAATACCCTTAATTGACCGTATTGCTGGGCGAATTAATTTGAAAATTCAGCAATTGGATGTAATTGTTGAGACCAAAACAAAAGATGATGTTTTTGTGCGCTTAAAAATTTCAGTACAATTCCAAGTTTTAAAATTGAAGGTTTACGATGCTTTTTACAAACTTGAAAATCCGCATGACCAGATAACCTCGTACGTTTTTGATGTGGTACGGGCCGAAGTTCCAAAGATGAAATTGGACGATGTGTTTGAAAGAAAAGACGATATTGCCATAGCCGTTAAAGCTGAATTGAATGAAGCAATGAGCGAATATGGCTATGATATAATCAAAACCCTTGTAACGGATATTGATCCTGATATTCAAGTGAAAGCAGCAATGAACCGTATAAATGCTGCAGAAAGGGAAAAAGTAGCTGCTGAATATGAAGCAGAGGCAGAACGAATTAAAATTGTTGCAAAAGCCCGTGCAGAAGCTGAAAGCAAGCGTTTACAGGGGCAAGGTATTGCAGACCAGCGTCGTGAAATTGCACGCGGTTTGGAGGAAAGTGTAGATGTTTTAAACAATGTGGGTATCAACTCACAGGAAGCTTCGGCATTGATTGTAGTTACACAGCATTATGATACACTGCAATCCATCGGCGAGGAAACAAATACAAATCTCATTCTTTTACCAAACTCTCCACAGGCTGGCAGTGACATGCTCAACAATATGATTGCTTCGTTTGTAGCCAGTAATCAAATTGGTGAACAGATGAAAAAACAGAACGTGGAAAAAGGAATAATACCTAAAAAGAGACCTAAGCGCCAAGCACCACCACGTCCGGAAGAAGGTGAAGATTTGAATTATTAATTTAATTCAGGAATTACTGTAATAAAAAACGCGCCAATCAAAATTGATTGGCGCGTTTTTATTTTTTTCGTTTACTATAAATGGATTAGATTATCAATCATCTTCATAGTCTTTTTTCTTAACGGGCTTTATTCCTATTAATTTATCCACAACTTTTAGAACAAAAGCTTTTTTAAGAATAGAACCGACAGTGCTGGCTATGATATTGATGGGAGAAAAGGTTTCATTCAAGGTTTCTTTACTCTGGTTTAACCCTAATTTTACCTCTTCAAGATCAATTTGTGACTTAAGCCGTAGATATTTCAAATCTCTATCTATTTCTTCAAAAGTAGTATATCGTTTCATAAATATTAATTTGAAATTTTCTCGTTTTGAATTTTTTCTTCGGAAAGCGTTTCTTGATATTCGTTTAATTCATTTTCAGTAGCAACTTTAGGCTCCAAATCATTTTCGTCATACAAAAGACCTGAAAACTTGTACAACAAATTGCGCTCAATTATTTTTCTTCCAAAAATGAACATGAATATAAGAATGATGCCGTAAAATGCACCTATCAATAAAAAGCCAACATACATATGTTCAAAAAAGGTTCCTAGCCAATAAGCTGCGCCTATTGAAAGAAAGAGCATTACAAATAAGGAAAGGCTCCCGTAAACCAATAAGTTTACCAAAGACACCGCACCTTTCATAGTAGATTTAAACAGGCGGAGTTTATAATACTCCGCCATGCTTACACTATAATCTTCTATTCTGTCGGTTACTTTATGGAGGCTCTCTTTTAGGCTACTAAATGCCATATTACGAAGTTACTTTTTTTGCTGTTGCTTTAGCCTTATTGGTTTGAGCGTCTATCTGTAATTTAGCGTTTTGCTTTCTCAAAGCTTCTAATTTATCTTCCATTGCCAAAAGAATATCATCGGCCTTGTAGCTTGCGGAAGATAGGGTTTCATTTAGTTTTTGTTCAAAACTAATTTTTGCTCGCTGTGCTCTGTCACTAAGCGTACTGCTGGTTTCCTGAATTTGTTTGTTCAGTTTCTTTTGTGCTTTTTTAGCTTCCTTGCTAAGTTTATCTCTTGTTTTTGAACCTTTATCCGGAGCGTAGAGAATTCCTATTCCGGCTCCAATAGCTGCTCCGGTTAATAATGCAAGTAATGTTTGACCTGTATTTGATGCCATTATTCTATGTTTTTATTGGTTAATAATATCAAAGGTACGTATACACTTTCCGCATTGCTGTTAACAACCGGTTAATAGTTATTTTTCAATCTATAAAGTTGTCTTAAAAAGATAAAATTATAGCCAATTTCTCTTAAAAAAAGGAGTATTTTTTAAAGTAAATGTTAATTATTCGGCTAATTTAGCCCAAGAGTCACGTAAAGGAACCGTGCGGTTAAATACAATTTTTTCTGAAGTAGAATCCTTATCAACCACAAAATATCCCAAACGTTGAAACTGAAACTTATCTTCGGGGTTTGCGTCTTTAATACTCGGTTCAGCATATCCTGTTATTACTTCCAAAGAATTAGGGTTTATAAATTCCATAAAATCCTTTTCTTTATTGGTATCTGGTGAAGCTTCTGTAAAGAGACGGTCGTAAAGCCGAACTTCAACAGGTAGGGCATATGATGCGGCAACCCAGTGAAGTGTTCCTTTTACTTTTCGTAATGATGCTTCTGAGCCACTACCTGACTTGCTATCGGGATCGTAGGTACAATGTATTTCAGTAATATTGCCTTCAGAATCCTTTACTACACTTTCGCCTTTTATGATATAGGCATTTTTTAAACGCACCTCTTTTCCAAGGGTCAATCTAAAAAACTTACGGTTTGCTTCCTCAAGAAAATCTTCTCTTTCAATTAACAGTTCTTTTGAAAAAGGAACTTCGCGACTTCCGGCAGTTTCATCCTCTTGATTGTTTTCAGCTTCAAGCCACTCGGTTTTTCCTTCGGGATAATTGTCAATTATCAACTTTACAGGATCCAAAACCACCATGATTCGCGGTGCAATCTTGTTCAAATCCTCACGAACGTTGAATTCAAGATGCGAAACATCTATTAAATTTTCACGTTTTCCCACGCCAATGCTGTCTGCAAAATTCTTAATTGAATCCGGCGTATAACCTCTTCGACGCAGCCCGGAAATAGTGGGCATTCGCGGATCGTCCCATCCTGTAACAACGCCGCTGCTTACCAGCTGTGCAAGTTTTCGTTTGCTCACAACGGTATGACTTAAATTTCTACGGGCAAATTCGCGCTGTTTTGGACGCAATTTCTTGGGATCGACCACTTGGTCCAAAAACCAATCGTAAAGCTCTCTATGCGGCAGAAATTCAAGTGTACAAAACGAATGCGATACTTGTTCAATGTAATCGCTTTCGCCGTGGGTCCAATCGTACATTGGGAATATTTTCCAATCAGTTCCCGTACGGTGGTGGTGTTTAAAAAGCGATCGGTACATAACCGGGTCGCGCATCAACATATTGGGCGATTCCATATTTATTTTTGCACGCAGCACATGCTCGCCTTCCTTTGTTTCGCCATTTTTCATCTTTTCAAGCAAATCCAGATTTTCTTCAACCGAACGGTTTCTGAAAGGACTCGGCTTTCCGGGAGTGTTGGGCGTTCCTTTTTGTTCCGCAATCGCTTCGGAAGTTTGGGAATCAACATAGGCTTTCCCGTCCTTAACCATTTGAATTGCCCAATCATACAGCTGCTGAAAATAATCAGAAGCATAGCATTCCGTAGCCCATTCATAGCCCAACCAAGAAATATCACGCTTTATGGCATCAACAAATTCCTGCTCTTCCTTTGCGGGGTTTGTATCGTCAAAACGAAGGTTTACGGGAGCATTATATCTTTCGCCCAAACCGAAATTCAAACATATGGATGAAGCGTGGCCAATGTGCAGGTAACCATTGGGCTCTGGTGGAAAACGAAAACACAATTCTTCTTTTTTGTATCCTTTGGAAAGGTCTTCCTCAATGATGTGTTCTATAAAATTCAGCGGCGCGGCTTCGTTATTCATATGGTAAATTTTTTAAGCGGTACAAAGGTAACCAATTAAGTGAAAAAGAAGTTGTCCAAAAAAAGGTTTCGACTGTGCCTAAACCTATATTCTCTTTTATCTTTGCTAAAAATTAGTTTTATGGGAACCATTCGTTTAAAAAACATAAAAATCTACGCTTTTCACGGATGTTTGTTGGAGGAAGGACAAATAGGTTCTGATTATTTGGTAAATCTTTCAGTAAAGGCAGATTTAAAAAACGCTTCCGATACAGATAATCTTGCAGATACTGTGGATTATGTTTTGTTGCAAAAAATTGTTGTGGAAGAAATGGAATTGCGTTCCAAGCTTTTGGAACACGTTGCAAAACGAATAATCGATTCTATTTTTTTAAAAGTTGAAATGGTTACACACGTGAAAGTAAGCGTTGCCAAAAAGAATCCGCCCATTGGTGGCGATGTGGCAGAAGTGAGCGTAACGATGAAAAGGAAACGGTAATTTGTTTTTTAAATAGGATTTTTAAGTATAATTTTTTTTACATTTGCAAGCCTAATAGGGTATCGTGGCCGAGTGGCTAGGCTCAGCTCTGCAAAAGCTGCTACAGCGGTTCGAATCCGCTCGATACCTCTAAAAACCTTCAACAAAACGTTGAAGGTTTTTTTAATACTTAATATTCTAAGAATGCGTAAATTAGCTATACTCTCAATAATTTGTTCTTTATTTATTGCCTGCACAACATATACAATTCCGGTAGAAAGTTTTCGGGAGCAAATGATGAAGGAAACTTCAGAAACTATGAAACAGGTGAAGATTGATAATCCTCTGTTTTATAGAAATATAAAATACAACTCCAACAACATTAAACGAATCATTGTTACAGAAAAAGATGGTAAACGTACTTATTTAGACAATTCTCCCTCAATAGAAATGCGGGTTACACACGTTAATGGTAAAAAATATCATTTTTATTTTGACACCGTTATTCTGGAAAATGATACTTTAAAAGGTAGCCGCGCGCGGTTGGCAAAAGGTTTTGACCGTGAAATACCCTTGGATAGTATAGTAACAATTGAAGTTCAGGATGGTGGAAAAAATTATAAATACAAATAGTTTTATAAAGGTTCCTCTACGGGCGGAATGGGTTTTTCAGTTTGTTCTTGCTGTCCCGGTATCCTTTCAAGCCCTGCTTCTACTCCCTTTGGAAAAATACCTTGGATAAGCAATAAAACTCCAAATCCCAGTATTAAAATACTCACCCATTTTTTTGTTCTGAAAATGAAACGAGGGGTCATTTTGTTTTTAAGTTTTTTAGCCAATACCATTTTCAAAAGATCTGTCAAAAAGAATGTTGCCAACACTGTTGAAATAAAAAGGAAAACGCCATTATCTGAAGTGGTAAGTGCGTTTGCCATAATCAAAGTACCTATCCAGCCCGCCAAAACGCCGAAGTTTACAAAATTCAAAAGAAAGCCTTTTAGGAATAATCCGCCTAGGTTTTTTTTCACTTTTACGGCGTAATGCTCCCTGACAATCTTAAAAATTGATTTGTTGGTGCGTATGTATGAAATGATACCGTAAGCTATGAGGATTGCACCCCCAAAAATAAGTAGTCCCGGATCGTGTTTTACTTTTTCAAGAATTCTACTAGTACTGAAAAAAGCTATTATAATGAAAATTATATCGGCAAAAATAGCTCCGAGATCAAAAAAAATTGCTGCCTTAATACCTTTTGTTATAGCAGTTTCAATCAGTGTGAAAAACACTGGGCCGACTGCAAAAGCCAATAAAAATCCGTAAAATGCCGCGTAGGGTAATCCGTCAAACATAGTGAGGTAAAAATACAAATTACTTTTACCCACAATGGTAAAATTTTAGTTTTTATAATCCTTTCGATGCCCAAGCATTGTAAAATCAAGATGTTTCTTCACTAAATCTGCATTCTTCACTTTTACATAAACTTCATCACCTAATTGATAAGCGTTTTTGGTGCGCTGGCCAATTACTGCATATTCATCTCTGTCAAATTCGTAACGGTCGTCGCTTAAATCCTGCAAACGGACCATACCTTCGCATTTATTCTGAATAATTTCTACATAGATCCCCCATTCGGTAACTCCTGAAATTACTCCCAAAAATTCCTGGTCTTGGTGATCCTGCATATACTTCACCTGCATATACTTGATGCTATCGCGTTCTGCATTGGTGGCGAGATTTTCCATATCGCTGCTGTGGTCGCATTTTTCTTCGTATTCCTCTTCCTTGGCAGATTTTCCGCCATCCAAATAATGCTGAAGCAATCGATGCACCATTACATCGGGATAACGACGGATTGGCGAAGTGAAATGTGTGTAATAATCAAACGCGAGACCGTAATGGCCAATGTTATGCGTGGTATACATTGCCTTGCTCATACTGCGGATGGCGAGCGTATCAATTAAATTCTGCTCTTTTTTGCCCTGTACATCCTTTAAAAGTTTGTTCATGGATTGGGCGGTGGAATGGCGATCCTTGGTGTTCAGTTTATAGCCGAAACGTTTGATAATATTTTCCAAAGCGGCAATCTTTTCGTCGTCCGGTTTGTCGTGAACTCTGTAAACAAACGTCTTTTTAGGTTCCTGTTTTCCTATGAATTCTGCAACACTTCTGTTTGCCAAAAGCATAAATTCCTCAATCAGTTTGTTCGCATCTTTGCTTTCCTTGAAATAAACTCCTTCGGGATTGTTATTTTCATCGAGAATGAATTTCACTTCCACTTTATCAAAAGAAATTGCGCCGGCGCGCATACGCTTGGTTCGCAACGTTTTTGCAAGACGGTCCATTTCCAGAATGGCCTCGGCAATTTCTGGTTTAACCGTATATTCCTTATCGGTGATTGAAATTTTTGAGGGAATTGTATGTGTTTCATCCTTCGAATTTTCAATAATATGCTGCGCCTCTTCATAAGCAAAACGGGCATCACTGTACGTTACGGTTCTTCCAAACCATTGTTTTTTAACCTCTGCCTTTGGGGTTATTTCGAAAACTGCGGAAAAAGTATATTTTTCCTCATTTGGGCGAAGGGAACAAGCGTTGTTTGAAAGGATTTCCGGAAGCATTGGCACTACTCTATCTACTAAATACACTGAAGTTGCACGTTCATAAGCTTCATCATCTAGTTCTGTTCCAGGTTTTAAATAATGCGAAACATCTGCAATGTGGATTCCGATTTCGTAATTGCCATTTTCAAGTTTTTCAAAAGAAAGCGCATCGTCAAAATCCTTTGCGTCCTTTGGATCTATCGTAAATGTGAGCACGTCGCGCATATCGCGACGCTTTTTTATTTCAGAAGCTTTTATTGAAGTATCAATTTTATTGGCAAAATCCTCCACTTCCTTTGGAAATTCATACGGAAGACCATATTGCGCAAGTATAGAATGGATTTCTGTATTATGCTCTCCAGGCATTCCGAGAACTTTAAGAACGCTTCCAGTTGGTGAATCGGCCTTTTCGGGCCAATCTTCCATGGCTACTAAAACCTTTTCACCATTTTTTGCACCGTTTATTTTATTCTTCGGCACAAAAATATCTGTGTACATTTTATAATCGGTAACGTCAACAAATGCAAAGTTTTCCTGCACTTGGATGGTACCGACGAATTCTGTTCGTTTTCTTTCTATAATCTTTGTTACTTCACCTTCTGTCTTTCCGCCTTTTTTGCGTTTGAAAACATATACTTCAACAATATCGCCGTTTAAGGCTTTGTTTAGGTTTTTGCTTTTCACATAAATATCGTCCTCTAAATCCTCAACGATAATATAACCTTGGCCACGGCCTGCTATATCTACTTTTCCGGTGTAATAATTTTGGGAAGGGGTAAGTATGTATTTGCCGCGCTCAATTTCCTGTATGCTTCCCTTGCCCTGCAGATCCTTTAGTTTTTTTACTATTTGGTTTCTACTGCTGGGGTCATCCAATTGTAGTTTTGCGGCAATTTGTTTGTAGTTGAAAGCTTGTGAATGATCTTTCCGAAGAATGTTCAGTATGGTTTGGGAAAGATTTTCAATTTTATTGTTTTTCTTTTTTCGTTTATGTCTTGGCATAGTTGTTTTTGTAATTAGCGTAAAAGTACTACTTCTCAAAGAATGACGTGTTTACATTAGGAAAGATTTAGTACCTTGGGAAGGGTTAATAGGTTATTAAGTTAATAGTTATTAGCTGCATTTCTAAATAACTTAGTAACTTAATAACTTCTGTTTAAAAATGAAGCACTTTAAGACCATAGCTATCTTTCAATATCCTGCAGAATACGCGGTGCTTCAGCTATTGTTCGACCAGGCAGAGATCCGCTATTTTTTTCAAAATGAAACAATGATCAGTGTTTTTCCTTTCTATTCCAACGCTATTGGTGGAATTCGCCTGCAAGTACATATTGACGACATTGAAGAAGCAGCGGAAATTATCAAAAATCTGGACCATCCTTCCAACTTGAAAATAGTTTAAGAAATATCAAAAATTCATTTCAGCAAAATTTATTGTTATCAACATATAATTATACATCATTTCTTTTTTTTAAATTTTTAAAATAAAAAATGGTGATGATTATAGGGTGTTAATATGTGGAATAACTTTTTTGAGTTTTGTTTTGAAATCAATTTATCGCCTTTTAATAAAACGTTGTTAACATAAATTTAAGATTTAAAAGCCTTGAAAATAATGGAATAGCAATAGTAGTTAACAACGGTTAACAACCTATTTTGACAACCTAAATCTTATAAGTTTTTATGGAAATGTTGTTTGAAACGAAAGAAATGCTGCTAATAAATTACACGTAAAAAATGAATTAAATTTTTGGTATTCTGCAAATTTTAAACCTATTGTAAATAATCCCCGAACGTGCAATTTTAATTGTCGGTTTTCCGCAAACAAATATCAACAATGTTGTTAACCAAATTATGAACCCACCGTTAAGAAATCGTTATTAATTGAAAATCAATAGGCAATGAACACAGTTGCTGCTATAATTATACATGTATTTCTACTTAAATAAATACACGATGTTTTATCTTTGAAAAAAATTAGCATCATGAAAATCTCCATCGGCAACGACCACGCAGGCACAGAGTATAAATTTGAAATCGTTTCCTTTCTTGAAAAAGAAGGCCATACAGTTATTAACCACGGAACCGATAGCGAAGCAAGTGTAGATTATCCAGATTTTGTGCATCCTGTGGCTGAAGATGTTGAAAACGGAAAAGTAGATTTTGGTATCATAATCTGCGGCAGCGGAAACGGTGCAAATATGACCGCCAATAAACACCAAAAAGTGCGTTCCGCCCTTTGTTGGACCAAAGAAATTACCGAGCTCGCCCGTCAGCACAACGATGCCAATGTTTTGAGTATTCCCGCACGTTTCACCAGCAAACCACAAGCTGTTGAAATGGTGAAGACTTTTCTAAAAACCGAATTTGAAGGCGGCCGCCACAAAAATCGCGTTGAAAAAATAGCCTGTTCCTAATTATTAAAAATGGCTCACAACCACGCACATTCCCATAACGATTCGCATAGGCATTCGCACCCAGATTTGAAAGGAAGAAAGCTATTACTTTCCATTCTTTTAAATATTGGTATTACAGTTGCGCAAGCAATTGGAGGCGTAATTTCTGGGAGTCTATCATTACTTTCAGATGCACTTCATAACTTCAGTGATGTACTTTCTTTAATTGTAAGTTACATTGCCGACAGATATTCAAAAAAAGATGCTTCCGTAGAAAAAACCTTCGGTTACAAACGCGCTGAAATTATTGCCGCTTTCGTAAACTCTGCTACTTTGATTATAGTTGCAATTTACCTTATTTACGAAGCTATCCTTCGTTTTTTCAATCCCCAGGCCATTGAAAGCGGCTTGGTAATCTGGCTCGCTATTTTAGGAATTTTCTTTAACGGTTTTAGTGTTTTGTTGCTTTTTAAAGACTCTAAAAGCAATATGAACATGCGCTCGGCCTATTTGCATTTGCTTACCGATATGGCAGCATCGGTCGCCGTTTTGATTGGTGGTTTGCTTATGAAATATTTTGAATGGTTTTGGGTAGATAGCCTTTTGACCGTTTTGATAGCGCTCTACTTATTGATAATGGGTTATGATTTGTTGAAAAGCTCTTTCAAGGTTTTGATGCTTTTCACGCCCGATGACTTAAATTTGGAAGTAATAAACAAAGCTGTTTGTACAATCCCGGAGATAAAGAATATGCACCATATTCACATTTGGCAACTGAATGAACAGGAAACCCATTTGGAAGCGCATATCGATTTTTATGAAGACGTCACCCTTTCAGAGTTTGATGCCGTGTTGATAAAGGTTGAAGAATTACTGTATCACGACTTTGGAATAAACCACGTAACCATCCAACCGGAACACCAAAAAGACGATCCAAAAGATATTATTGTTCAGGATTGATTTTATTTAAAATGCTATGGAAATTGAAGTAAAGAATTTTGAAGAATTAAGCACGAATGAATTGTACGCTATTTTACAATTGCGAAGCGAAGTGTTTGTGGTGGAGCAGGATTGCGTCTATCAAGATATTGATGGAAAAGACGAACGCGCCTTACATATTATGGGTTGGGAAAACGGTATTTTAGTTGCTTACACACGCTGTTTTCAAGCTGGCGATTATTTTGACGAAGCCTCAATTGGAAGGGTTTTGGTGCGCGAGAACTACCGAAAAATGGGCTATGGCCACGCAATTACCAAAGCATCAATAGAAGCCATTAAAACAAATTTTAAAGCCGATAAAATAAAGATATCGGCTCAAGTGTATTTAGTTATTTTTTATGAAAGCCATGGTTTTAAAACCTTTGGCGATCGCTACATGGAAGATGGCATCCCACACATCGCGATGCTTAGAGCTTAATTAAGTTCTTTTCAAGATTAAGATCTTTAAGCATTTCATCCGTGAATTTATAATGTCCACGACGGGTAATGATTTTGAAACGCTGGTTACGCATGCGCGTTAATGTATCCAAAAACTGCCATTTCGATTTTAGCAAGCGCGGTTTTTCAGATTTTAGGCTTATTTCAAAATAATGCTTAATTCCCGCACGATCCGCTACTATGTCTGGCGTAATAACTACATCGCTATCTTTTTTGTGATAGGATTTTGGAGTTTCATAACCTTCCACATCGGCCTGGATGTGTTCAAAACCCCGGTTCTCTAAATAGGCCACAGATTCCTTTAGAATCTCCTTGTTTTCGTCTCTGTCTACTTTTACCATAACTGCTAAAGTACGAAAATATTGATAAACAGGCAGTTAAGGTTTTGTTAAGTGAAATTTAGCAGTGTTAATTTTCTTTTATGTAGAAATTCTTAGCAGCTTTCATTCAAACGGGCATTGTTTCGAAGAGGGTTAGGAAGGAATGCATTGATAGTTTATTAATAAAATTAATGATAATCATTTACATAGGTATGATTGAAAGTACTTACTCTGATTCTTTCCTGTTTTTGTATTATTATATAAATCCAAACGGGAACCAATAAAAGCAAAGCGACAGCATATAAACCCATTGCATTTTTAGAATTACTTAGAATTTTTGACCAAATTATTAGAATCAAAATTGAACCAATCATAAAAATAATACCAGCAATTAAAAAAGCTGATTTTGATTCTTTAGCATAAATTTTATTAACTGATGCTGAAATTTTTTTATTGCATCCAACACAATTAATCTCTATAGTTTTTTTATTTTTTACCATCACAAATTCTACGCGAGTGCTAGCATTAGATTTAAAGCTATTCTCGTATTTACAATTTGGACATTTTAAATAAAGTTTCAAGAGAGAGTCTTAAATATTTACAGAAAAATTAAGATTCGACTGCGTTCGAACTTACAAAAACTTACTTCAAAATCTTCCCATACCGCCCAGCATCATTCAAAACAGCAACCGCCTCCAAAATCTCGGGATTATGCTCTATCTGGTAATTATACAAACCTTCGCGGTAGAAATAACGCTTTAAAATTTCATCTGTCAACAACGATTCTATTTCTACTTTTTTGTCAATAATTGCCTGATCCTTGGCGCTGTCTATTGCAGCCATAAGCTGGTTGTAGCTCGCCGAAATATCTTTACTCATATCGTCATCTTCCGAGATTTTTAAACCTTCGGCAAACTTCTTTTCGGTCTCGGTTTCGTACTCAAAATTGTTGTCTTTCAAAAATTTTTGAAAATCCTGAAAGTCTGCTTCAGTAAATTTGAAGTTCTTCCAATCCGTCATTTGATGGCTGTAATAAAATTTGGTAGCATAATCAAAAATGGCGTTGTCCCTTAATAAAGCTGTGGTAATTGGGCTAAAAACAGCCGATTTCAATTCCACATCGGGAAGGATTCCGCCACCGTCATAAACCGTTCTGCCGCCTTTGGTTTTAAAAGCGTTGTACTCTTTGGCATCTTTCCGCAGTGGGTCGCCATTTTCATCGCGGTGCCAGTAATCCAAAGCTTGTATGCAACGTCCGCTGGGTGTGTAATAGCGGGAAATGGTAACTTTCAGCTGAGTTCCGTAGGTCAATTTTTTTGGACGCTGTACGAGGCCTTTTCCGAAACTTCGTGCCCCCACAATCACGGCGCGGTCCAAATCCTGCAATCCGCCCGAAACAATTTCACTGGCGGAGGCACTTCTTCCATTTACTAAAACTACGAGTGGAATTTCAGTATCTACGGGGTCGCTTTTGGTTTTATAGGTTTGATTATACTTTTCGATAACCGATTTTGTCGTGGTAATTACTTCGCCTTTATCTACAAAAAGGTTTACCACATTTATGGCTTCATTCAATAAACCTCCTGGATTTCCGCGTAAATCCAAGATGATTTTTTTTGCGCCTTGCGATTTTAAATCAACCAGCGCAGCTTTGGTCTCAATAGTAGTTTTTCGGTTGAATTGTGAAAGAACAATGTATCCAATATCGTTATTTATCAATTTGTAAAACGGAACCGCTTTAAGGTCTACGGCCCCTCTGGTGATGGTTGCAGTTGCAGTTTTCCCTTGTCTTTTATAGGTTACATCAACGGTTGAGCCGGGTGCGCCTTTTAACAATTCGCCGGCATCGTCTTCCAAATCTGCAATATTTATGTTGCCGATTTTTATTATTTCGTCCCCAGCCTTTAAACCGGCTTTATCGGCCGGATAATCTTGGTAGGGTTCAACGATAATAATTTTATCTTTTCTACTTTGTGCGGTTGCACCAATGCCAGTATAAATGCCGGAATTGTTGATTTTGGCATCCTCTACCTGTTGTTCGTTCCAATACACCGTGTATGGATCCAAATCTTCTAACATTCCTTTAATGGCTTTGTCCATAAGGGTTGCGGGCGTTACTTCGTCCACGTAATTCATGTTCAATTCCTTGAAAAGTGTGGTAAAGATTTCAATCTGCTTTGCAATTTCAAAAAAGTCACTTTTGAAACTTACGGTAGTAAAAAATATACCGACAGCGATGATGGGAACTATTATTCTTTTTTTCATCATTTTAGGTTAATGGGTTATTAGTTATTGAGTTATTAAGAGTTTATGGTTAAAAACTTAGTAACCCAATAACTAAATAACTTTTTAATTTTTCTTTCTTCTCTTCAGAAATATACGAAGAATGATAACAACAATTATTGCAACGAGGAATAAAGGCCAAAGGTATAAAATGCCCAGGAAAAATACCGAAATACCGTTCCAACCCCCTTGCAGCGCGTTTTTCATTTTTTGCCCGTAAGATTGGGTGATGCCTGTTTCCGCAGTGGTTTTGTAAAACTCAATATTTACCGTGCTCATTGAAACCTTGTTTTCAAGATACTGTAAGCGACCCTGTTTTGCTTCAATTTCCTCACGAATGTTGGAAAGTTCGCGTTCTATTTCAAGCATTTCCTTAACGTTATTTGCTTTTTTAAGCAATTCTAGGTAGCGGTCTTCCAGCGTGCGTTTTGCTTTTAAACGCGCTTGTAGATCCACAAATTCTTCGGAAACATCCTGTCGGGAAATATCACGTTGATCAAAATAGTCAACCCCTTCGGAAATACCGTCAATAAACTTTTGAAAATTTTCAGTCGGTACGCGAATTGTTAAATATTTATAAATTCGGTTGTAATCTTTTCCACTGTTGTCGTTTTGCACCAAGCCTTTGTTCTGTGAAGCCAGTTGTAGGATTTTCTTATGTGTTGCTTCCACATCCTTTGTTTCAAAAGCCAAACGGGCTGTTTTGATTATTTTTTGTTCACTTTCTTCAGATGAAGGTGGTGGAACAAGTTGCTGTGTTACTACGGCTTCTTCGGCCATATCCATTTCCGCCATAGCAGAACCTGCTTCGTAATTTTTGTTGGAACTTCCGTTTGAACATCCCAAAACGAACAATAAAAGTAAAGTGCTAATTGTTTTCATCCCGTAATTTTTTAAGCAGCTTTACCATTGCTTTTTCAAGTTCGGTGTACTGCGGTTTAACTTTTCCTAAAAAAAGAAAGAGCATCACAAATTTCTTGCCGTGAATTTCATCAAGTAAGTGTTTGTTAAGCCGATAGGCTTCGCGAAGCTGTCTTTTTACGCGGTTTCGATCCACAGCCGATTTAAAATTTCTCTTTGGTACAGCAAAAGCAGCGAGATTTGATTCAAGGTTTGTCTTCGGAAGAAAAAGTACTTTTATTGGAAATTTGGAATGTGTTTTCCCTTCCAAAAACAAATTTTCAATTGTTTTAGAGCTTTTAAGCTTTTGGCTTTTGGGAAATTTTTGGTTCACACTGTAAATATATAAAAAGACCCCGCAGGATTTAGCACTTGCGAGGTCTCTTTGAAAAAAGGAAAGTAAAGATTATCGTTTTTCCCAAATATTGTTTTCAGGATTAATATCTGCCATTCTTCGCGTGGCGTCAATCATCATATTTTTTACTTTTTTTTCATTCTTTATTTCAAAGGAATACGTGGGATATGCCCAAGCCCAATCCGTCAAAACAGTGCGTTTTAAATCGGTAAATGGGTTTGGTTTTTCACCCCACATCATTCGCAATGGGATGTAAAACAATTCTTGTGTACCGTCTTCATAGGTTACGTAAAGGTCTATAGGCATTGGCATTAAGCCAATTCTTTCTAAAGTTACTTTAGTGTTTTCCCCTTCACTTTCTACAGATTTTATTCCGTAATCGATAGTATTGGTAGTCTGCGCCCAATCCGTTAAGTACCAATCCAATTCAAAACCAGAAACCTTTTCCGCGGTGCGGATAAAATCATTTGGTGTTGGGTGCTTAAATTTGAAATCTGAATAATAACGCTTCAATGTTTTTGAAAGATTTTCAGGCCCGATAATGTATCCCAATTGCGTTAAAAATACTGAGCCTTTGCTGTATGCATTTATACCATAAGAGCGGTTGCTGGCGTACCTATCTGCGTGGGTGCTTAATGGCTGTTCTGCCCCGCTTGTAGCCATATAAAAATAACTTCTGTACGAACCAGCATGTGGATTTGGCTTGTTTTCTTCCATCACATAATTCATAGCTTCATCTGAAATATAGGATGTAAAACCTTCATCCATCCATTCGTGTTTGCTCTCGTTAGTAGCCAAAACAAATTGAAACCACGAATGCGCCAGCTCATGAGCGGTTACGCCTACAAGACTTCCAAACTCACGCTTTCCAGTAATCATCGTGCTCATGGCGTATTCCATTCCGCCGTCACCGCCTTGAATTACAGAATATTGTTCATAGGGATATTCCCCAATTTGCTCATTGAAAAACTCCATCAATGCAGCAGTTTTTGGTTGAAGATTTTTCCAATTCTCGGCAATTTCAGGATCGTTTTTATAAAAGAAATGCAGCTTTACACCATTAGGGCCAGGATATGTGTCGTGTATATATTCATCATCTGCGGCCCAGGCAAAATCGTGTACGTCTGGCGCTAAAAAATGCCAAGTGTATTTTCCTTTTTTGGGTTTCATCCATTTCTGTCCGGGTTCGGTGTAACCGTGACCCACTTCAGCTGGATTTTGAAGATAACCGGTTCCGCCAATTGTATAATCGGCATCAATGGTTATAGTAACGTCAAAATCGCCCCAAACACCGTGAAATTCGCGTGCTATGTACGGATCGGCGTGCCATCCTTCAAAGTCGTATTCTGCAAGTTTTGGGTACCATTGGGTCATAGTCAGTGCAACGCCTTCTGAGCTATCACGTCCTGAACGACGAATTTGTAAGGGAACCTGTGCATCCCATTCCATATTGAAAAGAGTGCTTTCACCTGGCAAAATAGGTTTGTTCAGCATAACCTGCATCACCGTACCTCTAATAGTATAGTTTGCGGCAACGCCATCTTGGGTGAACAGCGTTGGTTTTATGTATCCAATTTCTGAAGGTGATAGTTTTGAAATCCTATCCATCACGCGGCTATCCGGATCTGCGATGGTGCGCGAACGCACGTCCATTTCACTACCCGGCTGAAAAGCATTAAAGTAAAGATGGTAGAAAACCTTATTCAAAGTGTCGGGAGAATTGTTTGTGTATTTCAACTCCTGTGTTCCTTTATATTGAAAGTTTTTTACGTCCACATCGACGTTCATTTTATAATCAACTTGCTGTTGCCAATAGCTGCTATTCTGTGCAAAGGCGGAAAAAAATACAGAAATAAAGAATAAGCTAGTTAAAACATGCCTCATAAGTTAGCCATTTTATCTGCCATAATTAGGGCATTATACATATTCACCATTTTACCCGATTTTGAAATATTCGAGAAAGATTCAGTGTTCGAAGATTCTCCGCCCAAAACAACCTGAGTGTTAATTGAAAGACCGCTATCCATCAAAATTTGTTTTACCTGTTGTGCGGAAAGGTTGGGGTAATAGGAACGAATCATTGCGGCAACGCCTGCAACTTCTGGGGCAGCCATTGAGGTTCCCTGTAAAAATTCATAGGTATTTAAAGGGGTAGTTGCCCAAATTTTAACGCCTGGCGCAAAAACATCCACGTTGGTTTTTCCGTAGTTTGAAAAGTTTGCAACCATTTCGCTTCCATATTTGTAATTAAGAGCTCCAACAGTCAAAAATGAATCTGCCATTTCGGAACCGTTATCAAATTGATCGTTTGGATAAACGTTTACGGTATCTAAATCGAAACCATCGTTTCCGGCTGCATTCACGATTAAAACATCTTTTGAAGCTGCATATTTAATGGCGTCATAAACCCAATCTGCTTGTGGAGAATAATATTTTCCGAAGCTGGTGTTAAGCACTTTTGCACCATTGTCAACCGCATAACGAATGGCCAATGCGATATCTTTATCATATTCATCACCATCGGGTACTGCCCGAATAGCCATAATTTTCACGTTGTTTGCAACACCGTCCATTCCGATGCCGTTGTTGCGCTCTGCTGCAATAATTCCTGCCACGTGGGTTCCGTGTTTTACGTTTTCTTTTGTGGGATCTGGACCGGCCACGTTATTGTCGCCGTAAATATTGTCTGCAATATCTTCAGGATTATCGCCCAAAACGCCCCGAAAATCTTTAGTCATATTGAAATTGTTATCCAATCTATCGGTAAAATACTCAATGCCTCCCTCCAGTTCTTCCAAAACTTCCGGAACCGAATCTGCAAAATTCAGCATTTGGCTAAGCATCGCTATTTGCTGTTGTTCTTGTGGTGATGGGTTTTGTAATGCAGAAAGATCTTCCTTGGTATAATTTTCTTTTCCAAGCTTTTTGACCATTGCCTCATGTGTTGGCTTTAATTGCGAAAGAATCTGCTCGTAACGCGCCTTGTTTGCCGTTATTTCTGAAAACTCCTTCTCATATTCAGCTTTGGCTTTTTGATAAGTTGCATAATTCTCTCGGTCTGCAGCGCTGATTGAAGCTTCACTCTTTCCTTCAAACTTCGGTTTAAATTTTCTGATGATGCGAACGTACTCCATGTTTTCACCAACAATATCTCCTAGAAAATTCCAACCGTGAACATCATCCACAAAACCATTCTTATCATCGTCAATACCATTTCCTGCTATTTCGCCAGGGTTGGTCCACACTACATTTTTAAGGTCTTCGTGGTCAATATCCACACCACTGTCTATTACCCCAACGATAACGATTTCGCCTTTGCGCTTTTTTATGATTTCGCTGTAGGCTTTGTCCACACTCATCCCGGGCACGGTATCTTTTACTAAATCCATTGCCGGCCAGTGCTTTAACTGCTCGTCAGTAAGAGGAGTTGTTTTTAATGGATTGGAATCAATATTTTGAATGGGAGTTGCAATAATAGCGGCTCCGCTTCCGCATCCTGTCAAAACAGTTGACATTGCAACCGCAAATAAGGTAATCTTAAATAGTTTCATTTTAGAAATTATAAGTTAATTAAAAAATTCGTTGAGTGATAACGTTTCGTTTAAACGAACACCTTTATCAGTATTTTGAACCGTTATTATTGGGTTGTGGGCATCGTGTTCAAGAAAGAGGTAAAAATTGTTTTCCGCAGCATTATTAAGAAATTTCTCCTTTTCGGGAAGGGTTAATAAGGGGCGGGTATCATAACCCATCACAAAAGGTAATGGTAAATGGCCGGCTGTAGGAAGCAAATCTGCCATAAAAACCAAGGTTTTCCCTTTGTACTTGATATGCGGAATCATTTGTTTATCTGTATGCCCATCTACAAAAAGGATTCCAAAATCAAGTTCATTCGCTTCTGCATAATCTGAATTGGGCTGTGCAACAAATTTAAGTTGCCCGCTTTCCTGCATCGGCAAAATGTTTTCCTTTAAAAAAGAAGCTTGTTCCCTTCGGTTTGGTTCCGTAGCCCATTGCCAATGGCCTTTGTTGCTCCAGAATGTAGCATTTTTAAAAGCTGGCTCATAGCCTGTACGGTCTTTGTTCCACTGAACACTGCCGCCGCAGTGGTCAAAGTGGAGGTGGGTCATAAAAACATCGGTAATATCATCGCGATGGAAACCATGTTTTTTAAGTGAGTCGTCTATGTTGAAATCTCCCCATCGGTAATAATAACCAAAAAATTTCTCACTTTGCTTGTTACCCATTCCGGTGTCAATCAATGTAAGCCGATTCCCGTTTTCAATAAGAAGACAGCGAGCAGCAATATCTATCATATTATTGGCATCGGCAGGATTGGTCCTGTTCCACAGGGTTTTTGGTACAACGCCAAACATGGCGCCGCCATCAAGTTTAAAATTGCCAGCTTCAATAGGGAATAATTGCATAATATGAAGAAATGAGTCGCAAATTAATAAAAGCGTTACAGACCAAACCCCGAAGAATTAATTAATTATGCTATTTTTAACAAATCATTAATAATCCGGCGGAATTAAATATGCTTAAATTCGCCCAAAACCCAACCATATGGTAGAACTTGCCGGAATTATAATTTTAGGGATATTGGCCCAATGGGTGGCCTGGAAATTCAAGATACCCGCTATTTTACCCCTAATTTTAATCGGTCTTTTTGTTGGCCCTATTTCTACACTTTTTTCTGAAGATGGAACCCAATGGATACAACCTATCTATAGTGATGGCAAAGGTTTATTCCCTGGAGAAAACCTCTTTTATTTTGTTTCCCTAGCCATAGGTATTATTCTTTTTGAAGGCGGATTGACTTTAAGGCGTGGTGAAATTTCAAAAGTAGGGCCGGTAATCGTGAAGCTTATTAGTTTGGGCTCAGTTATTACTTTTTTGGGAGCTGGCGTTGCTGCCTACTACGTTTTTGGCCTTAGTTGGAAAATATCTTTCCTATTTGCTGCTTTGATAATTGTAACCGGCCCAACTGTAATTACTCCTATTTTGAGAAATATTCCATTGAAGAAAGATGTTTCAGCAGTGCTAAAATGGGAAGGAATATTGATAGACCCCATAGGCGCATTGGTAGCGGTATTGGTGTTTGAATTTATTAGTGTTGAGCACGACAGCGGGTACACCAAACAAGCTATTATTGAATTTGGAAAAATTATATTAATAGGCTTTGCCTTTGGTATTTCTGGAGGATATGCACTTTATTTTGCTATTAAAAAGAAATTGATTCCGCACTACCTATTGAATGTAGTTTCGCTGTCGGTTGTATTACTGATTTTTGTAGAAAGCGATCTTTTTGCGCACGAATCAGGTTTGCTTTCGGTCGTAGTAATGGGAATGTTTTTGGGTAATAGTGATCTGCCCAGTTTAAAGGAATTGCTGTATTTTAAGGAATCACTTAGTGTTTTGTTGATCTCAATTTTATTTATCCTTTTGGCTGCAAACATTAGCCTGGATGATCTCTTGCTGGTTTATAATTGGAAAACCGCCATTTTAATGGCAATTGTAATATTCGTTTTAAGACCCTTGGGAGTATTTCTCAGTACCGTTAATTCGTCACTTAAAATAAATGAAAAAATATTCATAAGCTGGGTGGGCCCACGAGGTATCGTAGCAGCGGGTATTGCCTCACTTTTTGGAACTAAATTGGTATTAAAGGGTGAGCCGGGTGCAGAATATATTACTCCATTAGTATTTGCCGTTGTTTTGGTAACAGTTTTGTTGAACGCCACAACCGCAAGACCCGTTGCCTCAATGGTTGGGGTATTCCTAAAAAAATCTGATGGAATTTTGATTGTGGGGGCATCTAAGGTATCAAGACTTATAGCATCTTATCTTCAAAAAAGTGGAAGGCATGTGGTTTTGTTGGATTCAAACAGATTAAATGTGAATAAGGCCAAAGAGCTGGGCCTTGAGGCAATTACTGCAAATATTTATTCAGATGATCTTACGGATAATATTGAGCTGAACGATGTGGGCTATTTGCTTGCCATGACAGGCAATGATGAAATTAATAAGCAGGCTATTAGCCGTTTTGGAAAATATTTTGGAGAAAACGGAACCTTCCGTTTGATGACTTCGGAAGAAATGCGGGAGCGCCAACATCTTTCTGCTCGGGAATTGTTTTCATATACCCACGACTATACCCGGTTTACCGAAGTTGCACACGACTTTCCTTCAATTCAAGAAATTCCCGTGGGAAGTGAAAGCCAATTTTTACGAGTACTAAATATTATTGGTGAAAATGAAAGTGCCATTCCTCTTTTTCTAAAACGCCCTAATGGATTTTTGGATTTAATAACTGCGCCCGACGAACTGGAAGTTGAAGAAGGAAGCGCGTTAGTCTATCTAGGCAAGCCGATGGATTTTGAAGATGTGGCAAATGCAACCAAAACCAAAAAAGAGGTTGCTGCCCCAAAATAATTACTGCTACAAACCGTTTTCAACAAAACCTTTCCAATGAAAAAACTCTTTTTTATTATAGCTATAATCTCAGGATTCACTGTGTTTTCCTGTAAAAAAGACGACGGAAGAGGCTGTACTACTTGCTCTTCTCCTGAAACCACGAGCTTTCAAGTATGTGAGGAAGGTGATGGCAATGCTTCAGTTAACGGACAAAACACGGGAACGCCTTATGATGTCTATGTTTCTGGTTTAGTGGAAGCTGGGGCAAGCTGTAATAATTGAGCTAATTAATCATTAAGCTTTAACACCGCCATAAAAGCTTCCTGCGGAATTTCCACATTGCCCACTTGGCGCATACGTTTCTTTCCTTTTTTCTGCTTTTCCAAAAGTTTTCTCTTACGCGAAATATCGCCACCGTAACATTTTGCTGTAACGTCTTTTCTAAGTGCTTTTACGGTTTCGCGGGCAATAATTTTTGCGCCGATTGCCGCTTGTATTGGAATGTCAAATTGCTGTCTTGGGATTAATTGTCGCAATTTTTCACAAATTTTCTTTCCAATATCATATGCATTATCACGGTGAAGTAAGGCCGAAAGTGCGTCCACAATGTTTCCGTTCAAGAGAACATCTACTTTTACAAGGTGCGACTGGCGCATTCCTATTGGGGAATAGTCAAAAGACGCATAACCTTTGGAAACGGTCTTTAATCTATCATAAAAGTCGAAAACAATTTCCGCCAAAGGCATGTCAAAAGTAAGTTCAACCCTTTCGGTGGTTAAATATGTTTGGTTGGTAATTTCACCTCTTTTTTCAATACAAAGTGACATTACAGAACCGACGAAGTCTGATTTTGTAATGATTGTAGCTTTAATATATGGCTCCTCAACACGGTTGAGCTTTGAAGGATCGGGAAGGTCTGAAGGATTATTAACCAAGATTGGTGTATCCGGTTCTTTGTTTGTATAAGCGTGATAGGAAACGTTTGGAACGGTGGTAATTACCGTCATGTCAAACTCTCTTTCAAGTCTTTCCTGAATAATTTCAAGGTGAAGCATTCCCAAAAATCCACAGCGGAAACCAAAACCAAGTGCAGCAGAACTTTCAGGTATAAAAACCAGCGAAGCATCATTTAGCTGTAGCTTTTCCATGGAGTTTCTCAACTCTTCGTAATCTTCGGTATCCACGGGATATATTCCTGCAAAAACCATGGGTTTTACATCTTCAAAACCTTCAATCATATTGACGGTCGGGTTTTTGGAATCTGTAATTGTATCACCCACTTTTACTTCTTTCGCTTCCTTTATTCCTGTAATAAGATAGCCAACATCGCCTGTTTTTACTAGGTCTTTTGGCTGTTGTTTCAGTTTTAGCGTACCCACTTCATCGGCAAAATAACTTTTTCCGGTAGCCATAAACTTGATGTGCTGCCCTTTTCTGATTTCACCGTTAAGAACCCTAAAATAGGTTTCAACGCCCCGAAAAGGATTGTAAACTGAGTCAAATATCAAAGCCTGCAAAGATTCGTCTGGGTTGCCTTTTGGCGGAGGAATACGCTCAATAATGGCACTCAAAATTTCATCTATTCCCAATCCGGTTTTGGCACTTGCCGGAATTACTTCTTCGGCTTTACAGCCCAAAAGATCCACAATATCATCGGTTACCTCCTCAACATTTGCAGATGGAAGATCTACTTTGTTCAAAACTGGAATTATTTCTAAATCGTTTTCCAAAGCTAAATATAGGTTAGAAATGGTCTGCGCCTGTATACTTTGTGCAGCATCTACAATCAACAATGCACCTTCACAAGCGGCGATGGATCGGGAAACTTCATATGAAAAATCCACGTGACCGGGAGTATCGATTAAATTTAGGGTATATTTTTCACCATTATATACGTAATCCATTTGTATGGCGTGACTTTTAATGGTGATGCCGCGCTCGCGCTCCAAGTCCATATTGTCAAGCAACTGTGCTTGTTTTTCGCGATCGGTCACGGTGCCAGTGGCGTCCAATAGACGGTCTGCCAAGGTACTTTTTCCGTGGTCAATGTGGGCGATGATGCAAAAATTGCGAATGTTCTTCATAAAAATTCCTTCTCGTGCTACAAGTTGCAAATATAGATTAAAAGAGTGATTATATGTGCTATCATTAAAACACTTAAAATAATTGTGTTGAGATTGTTTTTGTTTAATAAATTTTTAACATATTTGTAGTGTAAAGCTGTATTTCAGCTATACAAACTTAGTTTTCTCCCCAGATAAAGAATCATAGTAACGGGTGTCGCCCCAGATATCTACTTATGTTATGACAAGACTTATTATGTTTTTTTTCTGCCTTCAAGCAGGAGTTTTGATGGCACAAGACTTTTCTGTCTCTGGGAATGTATTGGATACAAATAACGCCCCACTATCATTTGTGAATGTTTTGGTTTATGAAAATGAGGGAGAAAATCCATTAAAAGGTTCTACTACGGATGAAGACGGTTCTTTTGTTCTGAAAAATTTAGAAGCAGGAACCTATATTATAAACTTCAGCTATATTGGCTTTGAAGATAAGCAACAAACCATTCAACTTTCTTCAAATAAAAATTTAGGCAACTTAGTTTTAAGGGAAAACCAACAAATGCTAGATGAAACGGTAGTTGTTGCAAAACTGCCAACCATACGTAAAACCCCTGGCAAACTTGTTTTTGAAGTGGAGAACACTTCACTTTCCACGGGCAGTACCGTAGATCTTTTAAAGAAAACACCGGGTGTTATCGTTACAAACGAAAATATCCAAATAAAACTATCTACTCCGGTTATTTATATTAATGGCAAGCGGGTGTATCTTTCCGCAGAAGAAGTATATTCACTATTGCAGAATACCGATGCGGCGGCCATTAAATCTGTTGAAGTAATTACAAATCCTTCCTCAAAATACGATGCGGACGCAGGAACGGTACTGAATATTATTACTTCCAAAGCGATTTCCATTGGTTATAAAGGCTCCGTAAATGCGAACTACGAGCAAGGAATATACCCAAAATATAATTTTGGGACTTCGCATTTTTATAAAAATAATTGGGTAAACATTTATGCGAGTTATTCTTATGCAGATAAAAAAGAATATAAGGAAGATGAAAACTACATTCGCTATTTTCAGCCAGACGAGGTCTCCACTAAATCTATTTGGGAAACCGACTTTAACCGAACTACGGAGCGTAGCAATCACAACGGAAATGTTGTATTGGACTTTACGCTAAACGATAAAAACACAATCAGCATTACTTCAAACGTTTCACTTACGCCTGAAGTTAAATACCATAACAATGGCAACTCTTTAATTTTTAACCCACAGCGTCAGTTAGATTCCACAATCACTACCTTAAGCTATGTGGATTACGGAAAACAAAATTTGACATTTGCCTTGGACTATAACCGTGTTTTAAATGAAAATGGCGCAACATTGGCAATCTCGGCTAATTATATTTATTATGACAACACCCAAAACCAAAGCGTGAGTTCCGATTATTTATTACCAAACGGCAATCTTTTGAGGAACAATAGTTTTTACACAGATTCTGGACAAACAAGCGACATTTTTACTGGACAGGCTGATGTTTCTTCGGATTTGTGGGGCGGAACATTTGAAGCAGGATTTAAATTCAGCAGTATTGACACAAAAAGCAAATTGGACTTCTTTGATGTATTGAGCAACAACACAACTTTCAACAATTCACTTTCAGATAATTTCAACTATAAAGAGAATATTTTTGCGGAATATATAAATTTTGAAAAAGATTGGGAAAAATGGAGCATTGCTGCGGGTCTGCGTGGTGAATATACAGACATAGATGCCATTTCCCGTTCTTTAGGACAGGTGAACAAGCAGCAGTATTTTGATCTTTTCCCCTCAGCATCTTTTCATTATATAATAAACGATAACAACGGGATTGGACTGAGTTACAGTCGCAGTGTGGAAAGACCCCGCTATCAAAGTTTAAATCCATTCAAATATTTTATTACAGAACGAAACTTCAATGGGGGTAACCCAAAACTGGTTCCTGCAATTGAAGATAAAATCACACTTACTTTTGATCACAAGGGCAAACTATTTTTTGAGCTCTACTACCAAAATGTTGAGAATAGTCTAGACATATTGGTTCTTCAAAACAACACAAACAGCACGCTTAGCAGTATAGATGCCAATATGATCAAAAGCTATCAATATGCTTTTGATATAACGTATTTTAGTTCGCTCAACCCTTGGTGGTGGCTTCATTTAAATACCTCTTCCTTTTATTTGGCCAATGAATTTTACGCGCTGCAAAGCGCAGCAGAAACCAACACTAATGATACTTTTGGACAATATATTTTTCTCACCAATCACTTTACTCTTTCCAAGGATCGTTCCTTTACGGCTGATTTAACTGGAGTTTACATTTCAAACTTCGTGTTTGGTAACCGTTTTTTTGAAAACCAAAGCTATGTTAACGTATCGGTTAGAAAGGATTTTTGGGACAAGCGTGCAAGTTTGACCGTGGGAGTAGATGATGTTTTTAACACCCTTAATAACACCGCGTCAGTTTCAAATTATTATAACCAAGACAACTATTATTATGCAAATACTGAAAGTAGATTGCTCCGAGTAGGTTTCAAATACAACTTCGGAAATGCCCGACTTCGTGATAACAGCAAAAAAATAGAAACCGACGAGGGCGACAGGCTAGAGGGCAAATAAATTCTTTTAAAATTTCATATTACTGATATTTACTACTTTTGCAGTTCCAAAACTTAAGAATTGCCAAAAATAGGAAACATACAATTGCCAGACTTCCCGTTGCTGCTCGCTCCGATGGAAGATGTGAGCGACCCACCTTTCCGCGCGCTATGCAAGGAGCAGGGAGCCGATGTGGTTTTTACGGAATTCATCTCTTCGGAAGGTCTCATTCGCGATGCCGCCAAAAGCGTGATGAAGCTCGATATTTACGAAAAGGAACGTCCCGTGGGAATTCAAATATTTGGCGCCGTGTTAGAGTCGATGCTGCGCAGTGTTGAAATAGTTGAGGCCAGTGGTCCAGATATGATCGACATCAATTTTGGCTGTCCGGTAAAAAAAGTAGTTTCAAAAGGTGCTGGCGCAGGTATTTTAAAAGATATCGATTTAATGGTAAGCCTTACCGAAGCCATGGTAAAACACACCAAACTACCCGTTACCGTAAAAACACGCTTGGGTTGGGATCACGATTCCATAAAAATTGTTGAGGTTGCCGAACGTTTGCAGGATGTGGGCTGCCAAGCACTTTCCATTCACGGTCGTACGCGTGCGCAGATGTATAAAGGCGAAGCCGATTGGAAACTAATTGCAGAGGTAAAAAATAACCCGCGAATGCACATTCCTATCTTCGGAAATGGCGATGTGGATACGCCGGAAAAAGCGATGGAAATGCGCGATAAATACGGGTTGGACGGCGCGATGATAGGTCGTGCTAGCATTGGTTATCCATGGTTTTTTAAGGAAGTAAAACACTATTTTGAAACCGGGGAGCACTTATCTCCACCCTCAATGGCAGAGCGCGTGGAAGCCGCAAAACGTCATCTGCAAATGGCGATAGACTGGAAAGGTGAAACCCTCGGTGTTTTTGAAACCCGCCGTCACTATACCAACTATTTTAAAGGAATTCCCAACTTTAAGGAATACCGAATGAAAATGGTAACCAGCGATGATTCTGCTTCCGTTTTTGAAGCATTTGATGAGGTTTTGGAAGCGTTTGGGGATTATGAGTTTGCTTAAAGGGATTATGTACTTTAATTGTCTTTATCTTTGAAGCTCAACTATCACAATGAATAAGCTCAAAATACTAAACACATATTACATTACCCATAACGTTAAGCGTTTCGTATTAGAAAAGCCTAAAGATTTTGAATATACTCCGGGGCAATCGGTGCTCATATCCATCAATCAACCGGGTTGGGAGGATCAAGTTAGGCCGTTTTCCTTTACTTCATTGCAACATTGGGATCATTTAGAATTTATTGTTAAAATATATGATGACCACAAAGGTGTAACATCCCAAATGGGCAAGCTGAATACCGGCGATGATTTGTTACTTCATTCTGTCTATGGAACAATTCAATATAAAGGTCCGGGAATATTCATTGCGGGCGGTACTGGGATTACCCCTTTTATCGCAATTTTCAGAGCGCTTTTCGAAAGTGGAAATCTGCGCAATCTTGCGCTTTTGTATTCAAATAAAACCAAGGAAGACATCATTTTACACGATGAATTAACTAAATTATTGGGTCCGGCCTACAGAAATGTATTTACTCAAGAAGGAGTAATCGGTTTTCGCGAACGCAGAATTGACCGTAAGTTTCTTATAGAGACTATTGGTGATTTTAGCTCTCGTTTTTACGTTTGCGGTCCTGAGATTTTTACGGAAGAGATTTGTAATGCATTGATAAGTTTGGGTGCAGATCCAGAATATTTAATCGTTTAAATATTTACCAACATTAAAAGGAATTGTAATTTTCTGGATTAAACCAACAACTTCTCCCGAACTCTGCTGGAAGCAATTTTTGAAGCTATAATCCCTAAAACACTAATCGTTATAAAAACAATTACAATATTCAGCAACTCCAATTTCACAGGATAGGGCAGGGTGCTGGTTATAGCTACAAACTCAAATTTCAGTTGCGCCATTACGGCAAGAATTCCCAAAATAATCCCCAACAAACCACCAAGCACGGTCATTAGCGTGCCCTGCAGGAAAAAGATGCTGCGAATTTCGGGCAAAGAAGCACCTAGATTGTAAAGTGTTTTAATGTTTTTCCGTTTGTCCAAAACCATCATAATTATGGAACCAATTACGTTGAAAAGTGCGATTATCAATACCAAAGTAAAAATTAGATAAACCGCAATATTTTCGGTATTCAGCATTTTATAGAGCGCATCATTTTGTTGAATTCGGTTTTTGATGATAATTCCTTTAGGAAAGATTTTTTCAATCTCTTCACGCACCAATTCTTCAGAAGCGGTGGACAACAATTTCATTTCAATGGAAGAAATCTTTGTAGTGTCCAAAGAAAGAAGGTTTCGGGCAAAATCCAAATCTGTAAAGACATATTTTGCATCAAGATCTTCATTTACTTGATACACGCCGGAAACAACCATATTTTCCTTACTAAATGCATCCGATGGGTCAAGCGCATTTAGCTGGCCCGTTCCAGGTTTTGGCACGTAAATTTCCAACGGTGCGCCATAATCACGAACGCCCATCGATAGTTTTGCAATGGTAGAAAGCCCCACCACCACTTCGTTTTGGTTTTCAACAAACCAATCACCGTAATATAGTATGCTATCCAGCTGCGTCACTTTGCCATACAGCGAATCCACTCCTTTTATGTATGCAATATGGTTTTTGCCTTTGTAATGGAGAAAAACGCGCTCTTCAATTATTTTTGATACGGTTTCAATTTCTGCTATAGCATTCAATTGCTCTTTTTGGGCTTCGGAAAATGTTATTGTTTTTCCACTTGAAGGAAGAATTTTAAGATCGCTGTCAAAAACATTCGTGAACTGAAGACTAAAATCCTTTAAGCCCGAAAAGCCCGAAAGCACTATAAATAGTGACATTGCGCCAACCACTACACCCACCGCGGCAATGCCCGTGATAATATTTATGGCGTTGTTGCTGCTTTTTGAAAATAAATAGCGCTTGGCGATGTAGAGCGAAAAATTCAAGCTATGATTTTTTTCGTTTCGGAAGTAAATCTGGATTTTTCAACGGGTTTTCCTCACCCTTTACTGCTTTGTCAATATTTTCAATGTATTCCAATGAATCATCATTATAAAATGAAAGATTTGGCATTTTACGCAATTGGTGCTTGGTTAATTGGGCAATTTGATGTTTAATGTTTGGCTTTAATTTATTGAGTTCAGCCACAATGGCTTCGGCTTTATCTGCTGGAAAAACGCTTACATAAACCTTCGCAATGGAAAGGTCTGTAGTTACGCTCACTTTACTTACCGAAATAATAATGCCCATTTGCCCTGCTTCGCGAAGCATATTCTGCAGCACGTTTGCAAGGTCGCTCTGCAGAACACCTGCTATTTTCTTTTGTCTGTTGCTTTCTTCCATACTGCAAAAATATAACATAAAACCGTACCGAATGTTAATGAAGCCACAAGCTTAATGAAATTCAATGGTATTAAGTTTGTATTTTTGAGCAATCAACTTATTAATATGAAAAAAATAGAACACATAGGCATTGCGGTAAAAAATATTGTTGAAGCCAATAAAATTTATGAAGCTTTATTGGGAAGTGGGCCCTACAAAAGCGAAAAGGTGGAAAGCGAAGGAGTTGAAACTTCCTTTTTTCGTTGTGGCGAAAGTAAAATAGAACTTTTGGAAGCTTCAAACCCTGAAAGCCCAATCGCAAAGTTTATAGAAAAAAGAGGGGAGGGAATTCATCACATTGCTTTTGCGGTTACTGATATTTTAAATGAAATGGAACGACTTAAAAATGAGGGTTTTATATTGTTAAATGAAGCTCCAAAAAAAGGGGCAGACAATAAGCTGGTGGCATTTCTTCACCCTAAATCTGCAAATGGAGTATTGGTTGAGCTTTGCCAAGAAATTGAGAATAAGTAAAAATAGTTTTGCTGTATTTGCAAAGTGTTTTACATTTGCAAACTATTATCGGGTCCCATAGCTCAGCTGGTTAGAGCACCTGACTCATAATCAGGGGGTCCATGGTTCGAGCCCATGTGGGACCACTTTTTTTCAAAAGGCTTATAACGAGCCACATTAAAACCTAAATAAAAGGCAATTTTCACATTAAAAATGAGTTATTAAAAATTCGATAACTCATTTTTTTATTTGAGGATAAAAAAAAATTATTACTTTAGGCGCATAAACACGATCCCCAAATCGTTAATGAACAACCATGGTAACATTTATTTATAGTTTTATAATGCTTGCTATTCAGTCGGCTTCTGCTGGGCAGGGACCGCCTCCGCCTTCTCAAAATCGTGGGCCTGGACTACCAATAGATGACAATTTGTGGGTTTTGCTCGTAGCGGGAATTCTGTTTGGAGCCTATATACTTTTTAATAGAAACCGTTCTACAAATAAGGCTTCATAATATTTTTGACATATTTCCCAATTATGTCAAACTCAAGATTTACTTCGGTCCCCACTTCAATTTTCTTAAAATTTGTGTTCTCAAAAGTGTAAGGGATAATCGCTACACTAAATGATCCTTTTTTAGAATCAACTACCGTTAGACTCACGCCATTTACCGTAATGGAACCTTTTTCAACAGTACTGAATTCTGAATTTTTATATTCAAAAGTAAAAACCCAACTGCCATTTGAATTTTCCACTTTTTTACAAATAGCAGTCCCGTCCACATGACCCTGGACTATATGGCCGTCCAGCCTGTCACCCAGCTTCATGGCTCTTTCCAAATTCACCAAAGAACCTTTTGTTAGTGTTTTTAGATTTGTTTTATCCAATGTTTCTTGAATGGCGGTAACCACATAAGATGAATCCTTAACTTTTACCACCGTTAAACAAACCCCGTTGTGTGAAACGCTTTGGTCTATTTTCAGCTCCCGAGCCAAAGGAGCCTCGATTTCTATATGAAGATTTTCACCTTCCTTGGTAAGTTGGACTATTTTGCCAACCGTTTCAATAATTCCTGTAAACATCGTAGTATTTGGTTACATTTGTACTGCAAAAGTAACAATTAAAAAAGCCAAACAGAATGAGCATAGCGGATAAAATAACAGTCGGTATTTCCATCGGTGATATTAATGGAATTGGAAGCGAAATAATCCTAAAAACGTTTGAGGATTCGCGTATGCTGGAGTTTTGTACGCCCGTTATTTTTGCATCGGTCAAGCTAATGTCTTTTTTCAAAAAACATTTTGAAGTGGACATCAATTTCCACGGAATTGATAAAATAGAAGAACTTGTTCCGAAGAAAATAAACGTACTGAATGTGTGGAAAGAACACGTTGATGTTGCCTTTGGCGAAGAAAACCAAACGGGCGGTGAATATGCCATAAAATCCTTAAAAGCTGCAGTATCGGCATTAAAGGATAAAAAAATTGATGCACTGGTTACAGCACCTATCAACAAAAGCAACATTCAATCTGAAAGTTTCAATTTTCCCGGGCATACCGATTATTTGGCTCAGGAACTTGAAGGCGAAAGTTTGATGCTTTTGATTTCTGAAAATTTACGCGTTGGACTTTTAACTGACCATGTAGCCGTAAAAGACGTGGTAAAAAATATTACACGAGAACGAATTGATAAAAAAATAAATACAATACACCATACCTTAATTGAAGACTTCGGAATAGAAAAACCGAAAATTGCCGTCTTGGGAATCAATCCACATACGGGCGATAATGGTGTGATTGGCGATGAGGATGACACACTTTTGCGCCCCGCGTTAGACAATATTCGTAAAAATGGCAAATTGGTTTTCGGCCCGTATGCCGCAGATAGTTTTTTTGGCTCAGGCAATTACAAAAACTTTGACGCCATAATAGCCTCCTATCATGATCAAGGTTTAGTTCCTTTTAAAACATTGGCTTTTGGCAAAGGTGTAAATTTTACTGCAGGGCTTAACCGCATTCGCACCTCCCCCGATCATGGAACAGCATTTGATTTAGCCGGAAAAAATGAGGCAAATTTTGAATCCTTTCGCGAAGCGGTATTCAGTGCGGTTTCCATTTTTGAGACTCGGGAAGAGTACCGTGAAATTTCCAAAAATCCACTACAGACAAACCGGAAAAGAGGTTTCTCAAAAAAGAAATAAAAAACTAATTGCTATTCAAATAATTTTTTATCTTTGCACCCGCCTTATCCGTAAGGTTAAGGTCTTAAATAGGTGTGAAAATGAAGGATTTGAAAGAGTTTACCATCCCTTTCGTAGGGCTGAAATTAGGAAAACACCAGTTTAACTTTGAATTAAAAAAAGCGTTCTTTGAGCATTTTGAGTATGACGAATTTAATGACGCTGCCATTAATCTCGATGTACTGCTGGAAAAAATGAGCACGTTATTAGAGTTCACATTAACATTTAATGGAACCGTTAACGTTGCTTGCGATATTACAAATGAACCCTTTGATCAAGAGATTTCGGGTACTTATAGTTTCGTTGTAAAATTCGGTGAGGAATATAATGATGAAAATGAAGATTTGCTCATTTTGCCCCACGGAAGCTATGAAGTGAATATCCAGCAATATGTTTATGAAACTATTGTGTTGGCTTTGCCCTCCAAAAGAATTCATCCCGGGGTAAAAGACGGCACATTAAAAAGTGACATACTCGACAAACTTGAAGAATTAAGTCCGAAAGCGATAGATGAAAAAGAAACGCCCGAAGACGAAAATACCGATCCCCGGTGGGATTCATTAAAAAAACTATTAACGGATAAATAATAAATAGCAATGGCACATCCTAAGAGAAAAATCTCGAAAACAAGAAGAGATAAGAGAAGAACGCATTACAAAGCTACTGCCCCAACACTTGCAACAGACCCAACAACGGGTGAGTCACATCTTTTCCACAGAGCGCACTGGCACGAAGGAAAAATGTACTACCGTGGTCAAGTTGTAATTGATGCAACTGAGCAAGTAGAGGCTTAATTCTATATATTTTATTGAAAAACTCTCACAGTAACGTGAGGGTTTTTTTGTTTTTTTACTTCACAAAAAGTCAAAAACAACTTAATTAGTGCCGAATTTCAAGTAAAATTTAGTAATTTTCACTCTTTTTAAAAGATTTTTGGTCTTTTTTGTGAATTTTAATTCAGCTTTATGAATACTATCACGGCAGCTATCACCGCTGTAGGGAGTTACGTGCCAGATTACGTTCTCTCAAACAAAGTTTTGGAAACAATGGTAGATACCAACGATGAGTGGATTACTACCAGAACCGGAATCAAAGAGCGGAGAATATTAAAGGATAAAGACAAAGGCACCTCCTATCTTGCTATCCAAGCCGCAAAAGACCTACTTCAAAAAAGCAACACAGACCCAGCTGAAATCGATATGGTTATCATGGCAACTGCAACGCCAGATATGCCCGTTGCAGCAACAGGAGTTTATGTTGCAACCCAAATTGGTGCCGTAAACGCTTTTTCTTATGATTTGGTTGCGGCCTGTTCCAGCTTTCTCTTCGGAATGTCAACAGCAGCACGATATATTGAGTCCGGAAAATATAAAAAAGTACTCCTAATTGGTGCCGATAAAATGTCGTCAATCATTGATTATACAGACAGAACCACCTGTATCATTTTTGGTGATGGTGGCGGAGCAGTTCTGTTTGAGCCGAATACCGAAGGCTTAGGGGTTAAGGACGAATATCTTCGTACCGATGGAGTAGGAAGACCTTTCCTTAAAATTGACGCCGGCGGATCTTTACTTCCACCGTCTATTGAAACAGTAAACAATAAACAACATTATGTTTTTCAAGAAGGGAAAACAGTTTTTAAATTTGCAGTTTCAAACATGGCAGATGTTTGTGAAAAAGTTATGCAAAAAAATAACCTTACAGGTAAAGATGTGGACTGGTTAGTGCCCCATCAAGCCAATAAACGAATTATCGATGCAGCTGCCTCACGAATGAAACTGCCCGATGAAAAAGTAATGATGAACATTCATAAATACGGCAATACAACTTCTGCTACTTTGCCGCTATGCTTGGCTGATTACGAAAAACAACTCAAAAAAGGAGATAATTTGATTTTTGCCTCCTTCGGAGGAGGCTTTACTTGGGGTGCCGTTTATTTGAAATGGGCCTACGATTCAAAATAATTTTAACCAACCCAAAAGACTAAAATTTCTAAATATGGATTTAAAGGACATACAAAACTTGATCAAGTTTGTGGCAAAAAGTGGTGCCAGTGAAGTAAAACTTGAAACGGAAGACATAAAGATCACTATAAAAACGGGATCTGAGGAAAGTAAAGGCGAAACCACATACATTCAGCAAATACCCGCCATGTCTCAACCGCAAATGCAAATGCAGCCACAGACCGCTGCAGCTCCTCAGCAGGCCGCAACGGCAACTGAAGCACCCCCTGAAGCTGCTGATTCTAAACTGATAACAATAAAATCTCCAATTATTGGCACTTTCTACAGAAAACCATCACCGGATAAACCCGTTTTTGTTGAAGTAGGTAGTACTATCAGTACCGGAGATGTACTTTGTGTGATTGAGGCAATGAAACTTTTCAATGAAATAGAAAGTGAAGTTTCCGGTAAGATTGTTAAGGTTTTGGTGGACGATTCTTCTCCGGTAGAGTTTGACCAACCATTATTTTTAGTAGACCCATCATAAGTATAAATCTCAAATTTCAAAGTCCAAATCCCAACTTTGGAATTTGGTGCTTGTAATTTGTAATTTCAAAACATTATGTTTAAAAAAATATTAATTGCAAATAGGGGCGAAATAGCATTGCGAATTATTCGCACCTGCCGCGAGATGGGTATTAAGACCGTAGCGGTTTATTCAAAAGCTGATGAAGAAAGTCTTCACGTTCGCTTTGCAGATGAAGCCGTATGTATTGGCCCACCGCCCAGCAACTTGAGCTATCTGAAAATGTCAAATATTATCGCTGCTGCTGAAATCACCAATGCAGATGCGATTCACCCGGGTTACGGATTTCTTTCAGAAAATTCCAAATTTTCAAAAATCTGTCAAGAGCATGGGATAAAATTTATAGGTGCTTCCCCAGAAATGATTGAGCGCATGGGCGATAAAGCTTCAGCAAAAGCTACCATGAAAGCGGCAGGAGTGCCAACCGTTCCTGGAAGTGATGGCATTATAGAATCTTACGAAAAATGTGAAAAACTGGCTGAAGAAGTAGGCTATCCCGTAATGTTGAAAGCCACTGCAGGTGGTGGAGGGAAAGGAATGCGCGCCGTTTGGAAAAAAGAAGACCTTAAAAAAGCTTGGGAAAGTGCCCGCCAGGAAGCTTCGGCTGCTTTTGGCAATGATGGAATGTATATGGAAAAGCTCATTGAAGAGCCACGCCATATTGAAATTCAAATTGTGGGTGATAGCACTGGAAGAGCGTGTCATTTAAGTGAACGCGACTGCTCCGTTCAGCGTCGTCATCAAAAGCTTACCGAGGAAACTCCAAGTCCGTTTATGACTAAGAAGCTGCGGACAGATATGGGTAACGCCGCTGTAAAAGCAGCAGAGTATATTAAATATGAAGGTGCGGGAACCATTGAATTTTTGGTAGATAAACACCGAAATTTCTACTTTATGGAAATGAATACCCGTATACAAGTAGAACACCCAATTACAGAACAAGTAATTGATTACGATCTTATTCGTGAGCAAATCTTGGTGGCAGCTGGAGTGCCAATTTCAGGAAAGAACTACACACCGCAACTACACTCCATAGAATGCAGAATTAACGCAGAAGATCCATATAACGACTTCCGCCCTTCACCAGGTAAAATTACCGTTTTACATGCACCGGGAGGTCATGGAGTTCGTCTGGACACACACGTTTACGCAGGATATACCATTCCACCGAATTATGATTCGATGATAGCGAAACTAATCACAACTGCGCAAACTCGTGAGGAAGCAATAAACAAGATGAAGCGTGCTTTGGACGAGTTCGTAATTGAAGGTATAAAAACTACAATTCCGTTTCACCGTCAATTGATGGATGAGCCTGATTATGTAGCCGGAAATTATACTACGGCGTTTATGAATACTTTTAAAATGAACGAACCGGAAGAGGAATAGCGTTCGCAAACTCCAAAAAATATCAAGCACCAATTTCCAATAGGTTATCTTTGGAATTTGGTGCTTTTAATTTGGAATTTATACAATATGAATTTATCCTATTGGGAACATAAAACGTGGCTTTCAGACATAGATTTTGCAGTAATTGGCAGTGGAATTGTCGGTTTGAACTGCGCTTTGGAACTGCGAAAAAAGCATCCCACAAGTAAAATAGCGGTATTTGAACGCGGCATGCTTCCCAGTGGCGCGAGCACCAAAAATGCTGGCTTTGCCTGTTTTGGTAGTATTTCAGAAATATTGGAAGACTTAAAAAACCATTCCGAAGAAGAGGTTATCCATCTTGTAAAAAACAGGATTGAGGGCTTAAATTTGCTTCGAAATACTTTAGGCGATGAGCAACTGGACTACAAAGAATACGGTGGCTACGAACTTTTTACTAATGAGGATACTGAACTGTTTGAAAACTGCAAATCAAAGATTGGCTTTGTAAATGAGTTGTTGAAACCTATTTTCAACGCGGCTGTTTTTTCAGAAAAGGAAAACCATTTTGGCTTTAAAAATATTCAACCAAAATTGATTTATAGTGAATTTGAAGGACAGATTGATACTGGAAAAATGATGTACGGTCTCATCAAAAAAGCTTCGGAAGAAAATATTTTGATACTGAATTCTTCAGAAATTACAAGTATTTCGGATAATGGCGAAAGTGTTTCCCTTGAACTAAATTCATCGGCAGACATTTCAGTAAAAAAAATCTTTATTGCAACAAACGGATTTGCAAAGCAATTTTTAAAAGAAGATGTAAAACCTGCAAGAGCACAGGTTTTGGTGACTAAACCCATTGAAAACCTTCAAATAAAAGGAACGTTTCATTTGGATAAAGGCTATTATTATTTCAGAAATATTGAAAATAGAATTCTTTTTGGAGGAGGCAGAAACCTTGATTTTAAAACTGAGGAAACTACCGAAATGCAATTGACGGAATTAGTCCAAAATAAGTTGGAGCAATTGCTTAAAACCGTAATTTTACCCGGCCAATCCTTCGAAATTGAACATCGCTGGAGCGGTATTATGGGTATTGGAAATCAAAAGAAACCTATCTTAAAATCTGTTTCAAAAAATATTTTTTGCGGCGTTAGATTGGGCGGAATGGGCGTAGCAATTGGCAGTACTATCGGGAAACAATTAGCAAATCTGTATGATTAAAAAACTATTCAAATTTATATTTAAACTTTTCCTTTGGTTTATTGGACTTACCGTTTTATGGGTACTTCTTTACAAATTTGTCCCCGTGCCCTACACACCTCTTATGGCAATCCGCTCTATTGAAGGTGATGAAGAATATGAAACTAAACACGATTGGGTTCCTATTGAAGAGATTTCACCCTATCTGCAACTTGCCGTTATCTGTGCCGAAGACCAAACCTTTTTAAGCCACAGCGGTTTTGACCGAAAAGCGATTGAAAAGGCTTTGGAAAACAACGAAAAGGGAAAAAAATTACGCGGTGGAAGTACCATATCGCAACAAACGGCAAAAAATGCCTTTTTATGGCCCGGGCGCACTTGGTTTCGCAAGGGTTTGGAGGCTTATTTTACATTGTTGATTGAAACGCTTTGGAGCAAAGAGCGCATTTTGGAAGTGTATTTAAACAGTATTGAAATGGGCGATGGTATTTTTGGCGCCGAAGCCGCTTCGCAATATTGGTTTAAAAAATCAGCTAAAAACCTGCGTGCGGAAAATGCTGCCGCAATTGCCGCAATTTTGCCGAGTCCACAGCGATATAAGGCAAATCCCCCAGGACCATACGTAGCTCGAAGAACACAATGGATTGTTAGACAAATGCGCTATTATGGGCCATTTACTTTGGAAAAACAAGAGCCAAAAGAGGACCAAAAGAAAACGAAAAAGAAGAAATGACCACAGTAGAACTTAAGACTGAATTGCTTCAACATTGCCAAAAACAGGTTGACAACCGTTATTCAAAAATAAAACAAACCATCGTCGATATTGAGGAGTCTTTGCTGGAAGAATCCAAAAGCAGCAGCGGCGACAAACACGAGACTGGCCGGGCGATGCTCCAGATTGACCGTGAAAATGCCGGAAAGCAATTACAGGAAATTGAAAAAATTGTTCAGCTACTGAAAAAAATAGATGTGAGCGCAACATCAGATTATGCGCGTTTGGGGAGCTTGGTTTATACGGATAAATTCACCTATTTCATCAGCATCTCGATTGGCAACGTTACCATTGGCAAATCAGACTATCTTTGCGTGGCATTAAATTCACCCGTCGGGTCGCTTCTGTCGGGGAAGAAAAAAGGTGATGAATTCAGTTTTAACGGAAACGTTTATAAAATTACAAGCGTGAAGTAACAGTTATCCATTCTTTTTCTGGCTTCGTTGCGTCCAGAATATCCAGCTCCAAGACAGTTGCTATATGTTTGGCTACAGAAAAAGCATCTTCAACTTCATCACTAATATACGCTTCAATATGTTGATTCTTGTTGTAAAACATATTCACTTTAAAAACCTCAAAACCTAACGTTGCTTCCGCAGTGATTACGCGACTTCTACTATTTTTAATTGTTTTGAAAACGGAAATGTATTCTATATCTGGCAATTTTTTCCAAAATCCAAAATTGATTGCAAAAATGGAATATACGTTACGATATTTCTTATCCTCTAAATTTAGCTCAAAACCCTCCCTTAGAGAGAGTTTTAATGCCCCGCCCAGCAAAATGATACCGAATAGTGTTCCTGCAAAAAACAAATAGACTGAAAACAAGGAAAGAATTATTGCAAAAATTATTTTTATGTTAGCTACGGGTTGAAGATGGCGGATATTTTTATGCATAGAGTATTTTAATAATTTCAAATATAAAATTTTTAAAACTGTGTTTCCTTTAAAATTTTCGGCATTTTTTCACTCATCGCCAAAAGCCATTTTAGCTGTTCCCGTACCAAATGCGCCTCTTCAATTTTTAAATGAAAGCCATCAGATTTTGAACTTTTTTCTTCTTCTGAAAAAGTAATATTTTTCCCAAAAGCTGCATCAAAAATATCTTCAGATTCATATATTTCACCTTCGTTTTCTGAAGTGATTTCTTCTTTTAAAATGGCTTCTGCATCTGAAAGATTTCGAACTATTTTTTCGGAAACCTTGTTGAAATTTTTGGAAGCGGGTGTAGTGGGATTGTTTAGAATATAAGTGCTTAAAGATGCCAATGATGATAGAAATGTATGGTTGAGCACGGTTATTTCATAAACTTTGTCGAGGTTTTTCTGTTTCGATTTTGGTTCCTGAGTCATCCGCTGAAAAGCCGCGCTGAGGTTGGACATTTCCAAAAATGCCTTTTTACGCGCTACTTTATATTCAGATGGAATTGCACCTTTTTTGTTGTAATAACCGATGATTTCTTCCAAATAAAGTCTGTTGGCTTTCAAGGTCTCCCATAGCGTTTTTTGCATCCCCTGGATTTCCCAAGCGGGCCAAAGCAATAAATTTCCAAGGGTGGCCAGCCCAGCTCCAATTAGCGTATCCATCACACGATATTGGATTACGTTGAAAATATCTGGCCGCAAAAGCGCGTAAATAAAAACTACACTTAGGGTTATAAATGTGGCGGCAGCTTTATAGTTGCGTTGTACCATGGAAAAGGCAATAACAAGCGTAACAATGGCCAACACGCCATAAACCATTGTATTTTGGGTAAGCAATACGATGCCTACGGCCAGCGCGCCACCAATCAAGGTTCCGATGGTACGCTCTTTTGAACGTGTTTTTGTTAGTCCGAAAGTGGGACGCATAATCACGATTAAAGTGAGTAAAATCCAATACGGATTTTGTACTGAGAACAACATACCCACTCCATAACCAATCATTGTTATTACCGCAAGCCGCAACGAATGCTTAAAGATAGGTGAGCGCAGGTTTAAGTTTCCGGTAAGCACTTCAATATCATAATTCTGCTTGGTAAGAAACCGGCGGGAATCTTCTTTTTTTAACAGTGATAGCTCACGTTGGGCAGGGTTTTTCAGCAACCACTCTATCTTTTGGATTTTTTTGATCTGCTCTTTTTGGTATTTAAAAAGGTTTTTTAGCAGCAGCAGGTTTTCATCAAAAGTTTTTTTGGAAGCGGAAGAATATTCAGCAATATCACGCTTAATCTTTTTCTGGAATTCCTCTATATTACTATTATTCCGAAGCTTTTTTGGGGTCGAAATATTTGCGGCTATGGCATTCATCCTATTGCTCATCGCAAATAACAGTCCTTGAAAATCTGCCAATTGCTCAGGTTTCCTTTTAAAAAAATCGTCGGTTTTTGAATAGTTAACGGGGTTTGCCATTGCCAGTTCCAGCATATCTACCAATTGTACAAAAATAAGCAGACGTTTCCCTTCATAATTACTTTTTCCCGAACCTGTTCTGCTTTCAATTAAAATATCGCGCAAGGTTTCGTGAATGGCCGTGAGCTCTGTTTGTATGCTTAGTAATTTTTTTAAAAGAGCGGTTCTGTCTGTGGTTTCGGCCACCAATTCGCCTCGCGTTCTTAAATAATCTGCGGTTAGTTTTATCGTTTTTGAAAGATAATATTCCGTTGGAGCTTTCGGAAAGATATAGTGCCACAATAATACCAGTAGTGCATACCAAAGACCGCCAAGACCAATAAGTAGCATTCTATAATAGGGTTCCATTCCTCCGGAAACATTAGAAAAACTTAGCACCAGCGCAAAAAGCCCCGAAAAACTGATAAGCGACGCCCGAAAACCATAAATTGAAATATAGGAAATACCAAACATTAACACCCCTAAAACAGGAAAAAGCAACCAAAGGGAAAGGTGAAGATAACCCCCTATCAAACTGACCATCATGGCCAATAGCGTTGCTAACAAAATTCCGGTGACTTTATTGCGAATACTGCCGCTTACATCGCTGGGAGAGGCGAGAAGCGCTCCAACCGTAATCGTGATACCAATTTGAAGTGCGTCTAATTTTATGCCTGCAATTATGGGAAGCGTAAGTGCAATTCCCAAAAGTATAGCTTTAGAAAAATCGGTACTTTTAAAATATTCCGACAGGTCTTTAAAAATGTCAGCGATATTATTTTTTAAAAATTTCAAAAGCATTTGGTTTCAGAAATTGCAAAGATATTGCGCTGAAAAGCTAAGTTCGTTAATCTTATCAGAAATATAACTCTGTTATACTTTTATTAAATAAATAGCTGTGTTGTGGCGGTTGTACTTTTAAAATTTAATTTTATAAAACTGAAATAAAAACAGGAACAATGAACAAAGTAATTCTTTTAAAAAACCGCCCAAAAGGACGTCCCTCGCTTGAAGATTTTGAATTTACCAAAGAAGAAAAACCAAAACCAAAGGAAGGCGAGATACTGTTAAAAACTAAATATGTTTCAGTAGATCCGTATTTGCGTGGACGGATGCGCGATGAAAAATCATATATAGAACCTTTTGAAATTGGAAAGCCTCTTGAATCTGGCATTATCGCTGAAGTTATTGAATCTAATAACAAAAATTTTGAAAAAGGAGATTTCGTAAACGGAATGCTTCAATGGAAACAATTTCAAGTTTCAAACGGGAATGGGCTAAACAAGGTTGATAATGAAAAAGCCCCACTAAAAGCCTATTTGGGCATTTTAGGACTAACCGGACTAACCGCATATTTAGGTTTGGATAAAATAGGAAAACCCCAAAAAGGTGAAACCCTTTTAGTTTCCGGGGCCGCGGGTGCGGTTGGAAGCGTTGCCGGCCAGATAGGGAAAATAAAAGGCTGCCGTGTTGTGGGAATTGCAGGAAGTGAGGAAAAAATTGACCGTATTCAAGAAAAGTTTGGTTTTGATGCCGCCATCAATTATAAAACTACTGAAAATATGAAAAAGGCAATCGCGGAAGCTTGTCCCGACGGTGTGGATGTTTATTTTGACAATGTGGGCGGTGAAATTTTGGATGCTGCGCTTGATAATATGAACAAATACGGAAGAGTAATAAACTGCGGCGCTATTTCACTCTACAATAAAACCGAAACACCTACAGGTCCGCGGGTGGAAACAACGCTCATAAAAAACAGTATTTTAATGCAAGGCTTTACCGTACGCGATTTTGTAAAGGACTTTGGTCCCGCCCAAAAGCAATTGGCCGCATGGATGGAAAAAGATAAACTAAGTTATTTAGAAACTGTTGTTGAAGGTTTTGAAAACATTCCAAAAGCGTTTATAGACCTGTTTGATGGGAAGAATAAAGGGAAAATGATCGTTGTGGTTTAATCTTTTTCTGAAATTTTCAAATAATAATTTTCACCTTTTTCCAAGAGAATTGAATGGTTGAAGAAAATGGTTTTATCACTAAAATTTGCTTCAATCAAATAGTAATTTCCTTTGAAATAGTTTTTTTTCACGGTTACTTCAAGCGGTGTTTTTTTTTCGGAAATTTTAATTTGATGTGGAAAAATGATGGTTTCTTCGAAAGCTTTTTCAGAAGAAAAAAGATTTTTAGGAAGTAAGTTCGCTTCGCCGAAAAAGCCAGCTTGATATTCCGTAGAAACTTTTTTGTAAATGATTTCCGGAGTTCCGTATAGTTCTTCGGTACCGTTTTTCAACATTAAAATTTGGTCTGAAAAAGCCAAAGCTTCATCGCTGTAGTGGGTAGCGGTGATGCAACTGATGCTTTTCTCTTTTAGATAATTGAAAATTTTTCGCTGTAATTTATTTTTTCTGAAAACATCAATATTGCTGAAAGGCTCGTCCAGCAAAAGGATTTCGGGTTCGTTTGCCAACGCTTTTGCCAAGGCCACGCGCTGTTTTTGTCCACCGCTGAGGTTTTTCACCATCGTATTTTTGAAGGCTTCCATTTCAACAACCTCCAACAGTTCGTCAATTCTTCTTTCATCCTTTTCTCCATCCAAACCAGAAAGGTGCGAACCCAAATTTTCAGCAACAGTAGTAAACGGCATAATGTTGAATTCCTGAGCAACGAGTTTCATAAAAGGTTCGCCGGGAACGAGGGTTTTTGTTGGACCGAGCAATTTATTTTCGTTGTAAAAAATAGTGCCATTTTCTAAATGGAGCAAGCCGTAAACAAGATGTAAAAGGGTGGATTTTCCGCAGCCACTTTCGCCAAGAATACTGAGGTGCTCGCCGGGTTTTAGTGTGAACTGTATATCCTTTAAAATGATTTTTTCAGAATAGGAAAAGGAATCGATTTCAACTTTTAGCATCACCAAAAAAATTATTTTGCAAAAATTCCTTCACTATCCAAAACTGGAAGCGAAACCACTTTTTCTTCTGAAATACTATTTGGTTCAAAAATGAATCTGCGTTCAAAAAGTTTGTTTTCAGCAAAAAAAGTGAGCAAATATTCGTTGGTAAAACCCAAAACCTCGGTAGGAATAAATTCAACTTTTGCAACGGTTTTCGGCTTTATATTTCCCAATCCATGGCGTAAAGTTGAAGTTTTTTTGTCTTCGCTTTTTCCGCGCGACATTACCAAAACCGTGGTGATTTCATCTGTTCGATTGTTTATCAAATAGATGTTCCATTGTTGTTCGGTAAATTCTTTGTCCCATTCCTTTACGGCAACAATATACACGTTTTCAGCTTTGGGTATTTCAATATCTTTTCGCATAATCAATCTTCAATTTTCCACATAATCCAAACTGCTAAAAGTGCAATTGCCGAAACGCCAAGCAAAATAGCCCCTATTACAATTTTTAGTGCTGCAATCACAAAAGTAAGGTACGCTACTACAGCGGCAACAATTACCAAAAGAGCAATAACAAGGTATTTTTTCATAATGTTTTATTTAAATCTTATGTCTTAAGCGCAGAGGTCTTACGTCTTTTTTAAAGCACACTTTTAAATTGTTCCAAAAAGCGAACGTCGTTTTCGCTAAACATTCTAATGTCTGGAATTTGGTGCAATAACATTGCGATACGGTCAATACCAACGCCAAAGGCAAAACCCGAATATTCCTCGGGATCGATACCACAGTTTTTAAGCACGTTTGGATCTACCATTCCGCAACCGCCAATTTCCAGCCAGCCGGTTCCTTTGGTGATTCTGTAATCTGCTTCGGTTTCCAGCCCCCAGTAAACATCAACTTCGGCGCTTGGTTCGGTAAACGGAAAATAGGAAGGGCGAAGACGGATTCTTGATTTTCCGAACATTTCAGTAGTGAAATATTGCAACGTCTGCTTCAAGTCTGCGAAGCTTACGCCTTTATCTACATACAAACCTTCCACTTGGTGGAAAAAGCAGTGTGAGCGCGCTGAAATGGCTTCATTTCTATACACACGACCCGGCGAAATGGTACGAATGGGCGGTTTGTTGTTTTCCATATACCGAACCTGTACCGAAGAAGTGTGGGTACGCAACAAAACATCGGGGTTGGTTTGGATGAAAAAGGTATCCTGCATATCGCGCGCAGGATGATATTCGGGTAGATTCAATGCGGTGAAATTATGCCAGTCGTCTTCAATTTCGGGCCCTTCGGAAACGTTGAAACCTATTCGTAAAAATATGTCGATAATTTTGTTTTTTACGATGGAAATAGGGTGGCGCGAACCCAACGGAACCACTTCGCCCGGACGGGAAAGATCGCCGTAAACGCTTTTGGATTCTGAGTTGTTTTCAATAGCATTCTTAAGCGAATCTACTTTTTCCTGCGCTGCGTTTTTAAGTGTGTTTATAACCTGTCCAAACTCCTTTTTTTGCTCGTTGGGCACGTTTTTGAATTCGGCGAAAAAGTCATTCAACACCCCTTTTTTGCCTAAATATTTTATGCGAAAGTTTTCTATTTCTTCTTTATTGGTTGAAGAAAAGGCTTGTACCTCGGCTATGTGGTTTTTTATTGTTTCTATCATTACAAAATCTTCTCTAAAATATTTTAGTTTATCACTTTTTTCTCCCAAAAATACTGCACAATAGCCTCCTTCATTAAAACGCTTTGTTCGCCAGCTTTTAGCGGGGGTAATTGTTCCAAAACGGTGTAATGCGGCCACCCCTCCTCGTCGTAATAATCAAACTGATAATACCCGTAAGGCTCCAAAAGGCGGCAAATGGCAATGTGCATCAGGTTTAGCTTTTCGTCTTTTTTAAATTTCCGGTGCAGTTGGCCCAGCTCTTGAACGCCTATTAAATAGATGATGGCGTCCAAATCCAAAACTTGGTCATCTGCAAAACGGGCGCCCAGCATTTTTACTACTGCTTCCCATCGTTCCTTTAATTGTTCGTCGCGTGCCATTTTTTGAAAAAAATTAGTTTGCAAAGATACGGCTTTCAATTTCCAAATAGCAAACTTCAAATTCCAAAAGCCATCCTTGGAATTTTAAAATAAATTGTCAATTCAGAAAGTGCTATATTTAGGAAAATTTTCAGTTAATGAACACAATAGACATTGTACTCGGGATAATTTTTATCATCGCTTTTTTTGTAGGTTTTAAAAAAGGATTGCTGCGCTCGCTCGCATCATTAATAGGTTTGGTGGTCGGTGTTTACTGCGCTATGTACTTTTCTGATTATGTAAGGGTTTATGTTGAAAAATGGTTTGATTGGAGTGCAGATTTAACGAGAATAGCATCATTTTTAATTACCTTTTTCTTAGTAATGTTCCTTTTTAGTTTATTGGGAAGACTTCTAACCAAAGTTGCGGATTTTGCGATGTTGGGAATTTTCAATAAGCTGTTGGGTGGAGTTTTCAACGTATTGAAGTTTGCTTTTTTAATAAGTGTAATTTTTATGTTTGTAAATGCTTCAGAAAATTATAGAATCCTTACCGAAGAAAAGCGGGAATCATCGCTTTTCTACACACCGGTTGCGGCCATTGCTCCGGCGGTATTGCCCACAATAATGGAGGAAGTTGACAATTTAAACATTGAAGATTCTGAAATTACCCCAAAAGAAAACCCCGATGAAACGGGGCTTCCTGCAGAGCAATAAAATAGCTTACACTACATTTTTTATATTATTGCGTGCGTATTTTACAGCTTCTTTAAAGTCGCTGAAAATAAGTTCCTTCGGTACTAAGTCTGGAATAATATCAATTCTTTCCATCATTACACGGGGCTGTGCCGGAAGATCTTCAAAAATAGGCGTAATACCTTTTTTGGTGATGTTCATTAACACTTCTTCCAGCGCATAAAGCCCTGATTGGTCTATATAAGGAGTTTTTCCCATTCGTATAATTACATGGGTTGCCGTATCGGGAATTTGATTTGCCAACTGTTGAAAATCTGAAGTATAACCAAAAAACAAGGGCCCTTCCAAACGTTTTATGAATACTTCTTCTTTCAGTTTTTCTGGAAAATTCAATTCATCGCTCCAAGCCAGGGTAAGTTCGTCAGCATTTGCTAAAGGAACAACTTTAGACTGATCGGCTGTAAGGTCTCCAATTTTCTTCATAAAAATGATAGCAGCCAAAACCAATCCTATTCCTACTGCATAAACAAGATTCCAAAATACGGAAAGCAATAGTACCACAATCATAATAGTAACTTCAGCTTTCTGCATTTTAGGGATTGCTTTCAGTCCTTTATAATCCATTACGCCTATACCAACGGTTATCAAAATTCCCGCAAGTACGGCTGCAGGAATCTGTGATGCTACCGGGCCTAAAGCCAATAAAATCACAAGCAATAGCACAGCGGCAATCATCCCAGAAAGTTTGGTTGTACCTCCAGATTTAATGTTTACAACCGTACGGATCGTCGCTCCTGCTCCAGGTATTCCGCCAAAAATTGCAGCGACACTGTTACCAATACCTTGGCCCAACAATTCTTTGTTTGGGTTGTGTTTGGTTTTTGACATATTATCTGCTACCACGGAGGTTAAGAGGGAGTCAATAGCACCTAAAAACGCTAAAGTTAGCGCTGTAAAAATATAGGGTGAAATCTGTCCAAATTGGAATTCTGTAAAAATATTCAAATTCGGAATAGGGAAACCACCCGGAATCTGGTCAATAGGCTGATAATTTAATTTCAGAAAATATGCACCAACCGATACAAGCAGTAATGCCACCAATGTACTTGGAACTTTAGTGGTTACTTTTTTGAACCCGTAAATAATAAAAATGGTTAGTGAAGCGAGAATGAATTCCAACCAATTAATATTAGCGATTGCTCTGGGCAAAGCTTTTATAGCACCGGCAACTCCTGATGTTTCAGATTTTGCAAGCACTTTTGCTTCCTGAAGAATCTCTTCTTCTGAAATCTGTTCGGAACGACTAATGGTTTCCTCAAAATCCTCAAGGACCAAAATCCCTTCACCCGCTTCATCACTCAAAATATTGGTCATTATTGCCTCTTCAGCCTGGGGCTTAAAACTTTCGATGAATGCGGTATCGTCTTCGGTATAATAACCCAAAACCGGCAAAAGCTGAGTAATTAAAATAATTACTCCGATGGCCGTCATAAAACCTGAAACCACGGGATAGGGAATGTATTTTATATATTTTCCCACTCCTGTGACGCCCAGCAAAATTTGCATTAATCCAGCCAGTAAAAAAACCAATAAAATATATGGTAAGGCTTGTTCTACGCTACCATTGTGTGAAGCAATTATACCCGCAATAACAACCATGGAAACGGCCGTCATGGGCGCTGTAGGTCCAGAAATCTGGGTGTTTGTTCCACCGAATAGTGAAGCAAAGAAACCTATAAAGATAGCACCGTATAATCCGGCATCGGGCCCAAGTCCCGATTGGACACCAAATGCAAGTGCTAGGGGCAGAGCAACAATTCCGGCGGTTATTCCACCGAAAAGATTACCTCTTAAATTTGTAAATATGTTTTTCATGTTTTAACTGGTTTTATTCGTGAAAAAAGTTTACTTCACCTGTATTAATATCATACATGCCACCATAAATCTGTATTTCATTATTGTCTTCCATCTCTTTTAAAATGGGACTCATGGAGCGGATATTTGCAATGGCCATATGAACATTTGTTTCAGAAACGGTATCTACAAACTCACTATTTTTAGAATTTCTCAGACTTTCATCTTTAGGTTCTTCCACAGCTTCTACAGCAGGTTTAATTTTGCTTATCATCGCCGTCAAATTGCCCATTTTTGCATCATCGCAAGCTCCTTTTATTGCCCCGCAGGCGGTGTGGCCCAATACCAAAACAATTTTGGAACCGGCCAGTTTACAGGCAAATTCCAAACTTCCCAAGATGTCTTCATTTATAAAATTGCCTGCTATCCGCACGCTGAAAATATCGCCAAGACCTTGGTCAAAAACCAATTCTGCAGAAACTCGAGAATCTATACAACTTAATATTGTGGCAAACGGAAACTGACCGTCGCTGGTATCATTTACTTGTTCCAATAGGTTTCGATTCGCCTTTAGGTTATTCTGAAATCGAATGTTACCTTCCTTTAAATATTGAAGGGCTTTTTCAGGGGTCATGGTTGCCTGGGTTTCAAATGTATGTGCTTTCATAATATGATTATTTTTTATACTGAAATTATATGAATTGTTCCCAAAGCCAATAAAATTGGCACATCTTTCCAGATTGCAAATGCAACGGAACTATTTCTGGGAAATAGATTAAAAAGGTATTGTGGGAAAAGACTAAGCTTTTCGGGGAGGAGGCGATACTACGTCTAGAAAGACGTTTGAGTATCTGTCTATTTGAAAACCATCTCGGTTTTTATGTTTTTTCAGAAATTCTAAGCTTTCACAATTGGAATGTAACTTTTCAATATCGAAAACGAAATTGGGCTTGGGCATTTTGTTCGAATTTTCTTCCTCGTTCATTGAAAAAAATGTAGAAACATCAGCCTGATTACCAGAAAGGCTTATAATGGCTGGCGTTACAAGAAAACTTGTAAAGACGAGCAACAATAAAATACTGGTTAACCGCAAGCGTGTTTTTTTTAAGAAAAGCAAAAATAGCAGAATTTGGCTAAAATCCTGTTAACTAAATATTAATTCTAAAGCTGTTTTAAGTCTGAAGCAGGAATCCAACCGTCTTTTCCATCGGCCAAACTGATGCGAAACCAGTTTCCGTCCTGTGCCAAAATCTGGACTTTTGTTCCTTCGTGTAGCGTGAAGGCTACATTGCTGCCCATTGTTGGTTCCGTTTTAACCTCTATTTCGCTTGCAAAAATAATAGCGGGTTGATTTTTTGAATAATCACCGTAAGACAGAAAAGCCATTGTCAACGAAGCGATTAATAAAAAACCTGCAAACATGGAGCCCACAAAAAGCAAGCGTTTTCTTCTTTCGGAAAAAGCAAAGTAATAAAAGAGGAACAGCGCAACAAAAAAGATTGAAAAAACAATTGCCGCGATTGCCCAGCCATCAAAAGTAAAAAAGCCAGCAATGCTTTTGTACCATTTCGAAAAGACCGTTTGTGGCAAAGGTTCTATTGAATCAATCCTTGCATTTTCGGCAAAAGCAAGGTTGTTTTTTATGTCTTGGTCATTCGGTGAAAGCTGAAGCGCTTTTTCATAATAATAAACACTCGGGCCAATGTGATTTAGTTTATACTGCGCATTACCCAAGTTGAAATAGAGCTCCGCAGAATGCTCCCCTTTGTCCAAAATTTGCTTCCAGGCGTTGATTGCCTGTTGGTATTTTCCGTTTTTATAAAGCTCTTTTCCTTGTTCAAAAAGTTTTTCATTTTGTCCAATACCAGAGAAAGAAAGAAGTAAAATTAGTGTGTACAGCAGCTTTTTCATCGTCCTCAATTTTTACTGTATTTGTTTGTCAATGTTTGAAATCACTTCCACCGCTTTGCCATAATCCTGTTGTACAGAAGCCGTTGAAGAGGAGGCATATCGGGCAAATTCACAGCTTTTTAACAAACTGATAAAACGCTCTACCGTTGGTGCTTCCACATTTCGTTCAAGCAACATTTTTGAAATAAGGCCCTTTTCCATTTCAGAAGTCTCAATATTCAGCTTTGCTTTCAAATAATTGTGAAGCGCACGCTCCAAAGCTTCATAAAATGCAATGGGGTTTTGAATGTTCCGTTTTGCTTCGGAAAGGTATTTTTTGGCAAGTTTATTTGCACGACGCAGTTTGTTTCCTTCCACATCGTCCATACGTTGCTTTCGCTTTTTCCCCGCAAGAATAAACAGCGGAATTAACAAAAATGGACCGCCCAAAAGCGACCAAAATAATGGGGATTTAAAGAAATTTTTCTGTGCAATCGGCTCTAGGTTAGCATCTAGTTTTATATACTTAAAATTGTCTTTTGAGAGAACAACTTGCTTTTTTGCATCGTTGGAATTTGCAATTGGATTTGCCGAACTTATGGGCCCATTTTCAACTTCAATCGTAAATTCTTTTGAAGTAATGGTTCTATATTTTTCGGTCTTTGGATCGAAGAATGAAAACGTGATTGGATTCACAGGATATGTTCCTTTAAATTGCGGAACAATAGTATAGGAATCAGTTATGTTGCCTGACATTCCACCGATGGTCGTATTTACGTTTTCGTTATGTTCGGGTTCATAGACTTCTAAAGTATTAGGAAGTTTTACCGCGGGAAGTGTGAACAATTTCAAATTTCCTTTGCCTGAAACTTTTACATCCAATTGTAAAGATTCGTTAGCGTTTAGTTGGGTTTTATTAGTGTTCACATCAAAAGTGAAATCGCCCACAGCACCATTGAAACCATCGGGTTTTCCTTCCAATGGAAGCGGTTTTACATCAATAGTACGTTTTCCTGCCGAAATTGTTTTATTGACACGTTCCATAACCCGTCTGCCAAAAATATCACGTCGGTTGCCCTGAACGTCGATTGGAATATCCAGAGTAAGAGGCTCTATTTCCAATTCTCCAGTTTTTTGTGGATAAAGCACTGTAGTTCTTAAAACCACATAACGATAGTCTTCTCCGTTGTATTTGCCCTCGTAAACTTTAAAATTGTTTTGATTGTCAATATTCTGGCTCCAAAAGTCTGCATATTTTGGGGTGTCAATCTCGCGCCATTGACTAGTAATACTTACGTCGTGTGAAACATATAATTTGTATGTAACTGTAAGTGCTTCGTTCAAATACGGATTGGCGTTTGAAACTTCTGCAACCAAATGCACATTTTCACTGGCTACATAATCTGCATTGTTGCCGTCTTTTGGCACTTCCACCGCGGCGGTCACTTCCACCTCAACGGGAAGGGTTTTATAGATTTCACCTTCTATTTCAATTGTGGCTTGGGCAATGGTAATTTTACCGCGGGTTTGCGGTGCTAAAAAATAGGAATACGTTTTTGAAAAACTTCGTTTGCCGTTTATCCACGAATTACTGATGGATTGATTTGGCCCACCAACTACGCGGAAACCATCAAAACTTGGTGGTCTAAAATTGTCGCCATCCTGGTTCATTTCAAAATCTATCCGCAAACGCTCGTTTATTCCAAGTCTTTTTTTGCTGACCTTGGCATCAAACTGAACCTGTGCTGTTGCAGCAATGCTGCACAGTACAAATCCTAAAAGGAATAAAAAACTTTTCATCTTCATAATCTACCAATCTTTATCCGTTCTCACTTTTGCGCCCTTCTGTTTTTCGGCATTTATCTTATCCTGGGTTTTTTTCTCTTCGTTGTTCATAGCTTCCAGCAAACTTTTCACTTGTTGTGGTGAAAGTTGTCCGGGAACTGGTTGTTGCTGTTGCGGCTTGTCGCCCGCTTCGTCTTTTGGCTCATCGGGTTTGCCTTGGCCTTTGTCTTTATCGCCTTCTTTTTTGTCTTCGTTTTGGTCACCTTTGTCCTTATCTTCTTTTTGGTCGCCCTCGTCGCCTTCTTTGTTTTTATCGTCTTTGTCTTGTTGATCCTTTTTATCCTCGTCTTTTTTATCCTCGTTCTGATCTTTGTCGTCTTTGTTATCATCTTGAGGCGGCGGCGGATTTTTTTCTAACATATCTTTTGCCAAAGCTAAATTGTAACGCGTTTGATCGTCATTTGGATTGTTGCGAAGGGCGTTTTTGTAACTCTCCACGGCTTCGGTATATTTCTTTTCGTTCATATACGTATTTCCCAAATTGTGGAAGGCTTTGTGTTTTTCGGCTTTACTGTTGGCAGTAGTTGCCGCCTGCTTAAAGCGAAGCATGGCCTCGGCGTTCTTTTCTTTTCCGTAGTAAGCGGTGCCCAAATTGTATTTTGCAGTTTCGCTTTTTGGGTTGAGGGAAATCGCCTTTCGGTAATCTGCTTCTGCTTCGGGGAATTTTTCTTTTTGAAGCGCTTGCTGGGCTTCACTCAAATAATTCTGCGATGCTTTTAGTTCTTTTTCTTGTTCCTTGCTCTGTGGTTGCGCATATGAATTCAATGAAAAAAAGGCCACACAAAGAACCATTGCAATTTGTTGCAACGTATTTTTCTGAAAAAATGTTTTAGCTCCAAACATCATTTTATTGTTTTTCCTTTTCATTAAACAAATTCAACTTTTTGAGCCAGGCTGTTTGCCGTTCCAAAAAGAACACATCTAAAACTAGCAAAAACAATGCCCCAGCCAAAAACCACTGGAATTGATCCTTAAAATCCGTAAATTGCTTGGCCTCAAATTCTTTTTTATCCATTCCATTCAGAATGGCTTTTACTTGTTCAACAACCACTTTTGTATTTGAGCCGTCAATATACTCACCATTAGCGGTATTAGCAATCTCTTTAAGAGTTTCTTCACCTAATCGGGTGATAACCTGCTCGTTATTTTGGTCACGTTTGTAATATTGCAGCACGCCGTTTTCTTTAATAGGAATTGGACCGCCCTCCGCAGTTCCCACGCCGATGGTAAAAATGCGGATTCCTTTTTCAGCAGCGTCTTCAGCTATTTCAGAAACATTGCCTTCGTGATCCTCTCCATCAGAAATTAGGAAAAGTACACGATTGGTTTGCTCTTCGTCGTCATAAAAAGTCTGCGCCAATTCAATGGCTTGCGTAATGGCGGTTCCTTGCGAAGAAACCATATCTGTGTTCATGCCGCTCAAAAACAGTTTTGCGGAAGAAAAATCTGAAGTAATGGGAACTTGCGGAAAAGCGCTTCCGGCGTAGCCTATGATGCCAATTCTATCGCCTGCCAGACCGTTGATTATTTGCGTAATGAGCTGTTTTGATTTTTCAAGACGGTTTGGCGCAATGTCTTCTGCCAACATACTTTTTGAAACGTCCAATGCGAAAACAATATCTACACCTTCCCTTTTGACGGTTTCAAGCTTGGTTCCAATCTTTGGATTTACCAAAGCAAAACTTAAACAGGCAATGGCCAAACAAAGCACCAAAACTTTTAAAATAGATTTGAAAAGCGAACGGTTTGGACTTAATTTTTTAAGCAATTCCTTATCGACAAACCGTTTCTGAATTGTTTTTTTCCAAACCAAAAGCAATAGAAAAACCACTACTATCACCGGAATGGCGAAGAGAATGTAGAAATATATGGGTTGTTCTAATTGGTACATTTTTAAATAAATCCTTTAAATACTGTTGTTCGTAACAAAAACTCAAAGCAAATTAAAATCAAGGCGAAAATGGCCCATGGACGGAACATTTCGTTATAATTTGTGTATTTGAATTCTTCAATATCGGTTTTTTCCAGTTTGTTGATTTCTTCGTAAATCTGCTCCAGTTTGGTAGTGCTCGTTGCCCGGAAATACTGGCCGCCAGTTTTTTCAGCAATTTCTTTTAGCAAGGCCTCATCAATTTCAACCTGTACATTTCCATATTGAAAACCCCCATCGGGACGGATACCGATTGGCGACATTGCCATTCCATTGCTTCCCAAACCGATTGTGTACACTTTTATGCCAAATTCCACAGCAAGCTCGCTTGCAATTTTTGGATCAATAAAACCTGAGTTGTTTACCCCATCCGTCAACAAAATAATCACTTTGCTTTTTGCGCGGCTTTCTTTTAAGCGGTTTACGGCTGTTGCCAGACCCGAACCTATTGCAGTTCCACCTTCAATGGTCGTATTGTAGGCTATGTTTTTTAATGATGAAAGCACAATGGTTTTATCGCTCGTCAAGGGCGTTCGCGTATAGCTTTCGCCGGCATATTCTACCAAACCAATTCTATCATTCGGACGGCCGTTTATAAAACGTGCAGCTACTGTTTTCAATGCTTCCAAACGGTTTGGCTTTAAATCGCGCGCCAGCATACTTGCCGAAACGTCTATAGCCATTACGATATCAATCCCTCGCGTGGTTTTTGTTTTGGTGGATTCGTCAACGGTTCTTGGGCGAGCCATCGCAACAATCAAAGCCGAAAGCGCCAAAATACGAAGCACAAAAAGCAAAGGTTTTAATCGAGCCAACCAGTTTTTCCCAGATTTAAAACCGCTAATGCTTGAAATTTTTAGAGAAGCGGTTTGCTGTTTCCGTTTCCATAAATACCATAGCACGAGCATTGGAAGTATAAGTAACAACCAGAAAAACTGTGGATTTACAAATTCGAAATTACTGCCCATCTTTTGCTGCTATTTCAAGCTCTATGGAAGCTTCAATTCTTTTTAATATTTCTTCGGCGTACTTGCCGTCATCTTGATAGACTATCAAAACCTCCTGGAGGCCATTTTTCTGTGCGAAAAGCAATAATTCATAAGTGCTTTTCTTTTTCAAAACTTTAGTATCTGAAACCTGTACGTTGAATTCACCGTAAGCCTTTAAACCTTTTATTCCTTTTTCGGTTTCAAAATCGTCGCGTTTTACAATTAGGTTTTTCGCGCCACTTTGTTCGAGGTCGTCCAAAACAGCATCGAGTGCCGTTTCCAGGGCAATGTCCTGTTTTTGGCTGAACTGTGTGGTTGAAACCATAATGTAAAGCGGGGAATTCATTTCGCCATAGATGAAGAAATCCCTTCCCATCACCGCACTTTTATCGGCATTTGTAATTGGGGCTTCCGCACGGACGAGCACTTCGGGGGTTTCCAAAATTACTGCGGGATTTCCGTACTCACTATTTATCCATCTTCCTTCTGAAAGTTCGCGGAGGTCGTTTCCTAAAACCTTGTCTTTTAAATTGTCGAAACCTGTAACTGCTCCATAAATAACCCCTGCCAATACAACTGCGGCAAGCACGCCCGAGATTCCCAAAACCCATTTTCTGCGTTGGCGTTTTTTCTGAAGTTTTTCAAGGTATTCCTGATTTGCCAAAAGTTCCTCCTCAGTAGGTTCGGGAACGGCTTCATGCGTTTCGTTGATGATTTCCTCAATTGTTTTTCTATCAACTTCGGCTTGCCCGGATTCTTGGTTCATTTTTGCGAATTTCACCAAATCGGCACGTTTGAAAATTGAATCCAGTTTTCGAATTGTTTCCAGATCAAAATCGAAACTTCCAGCATCTTTGTGCATCATCAATCGCGTGATTAGCTCGTCGCTGGTGCTTTCCAAAGCGGCTTCGTCCACTTCGCGATCCAAATAGCGTTTTACGATTTCGGTGAGACTACTATAATATTCCTTGCTTTTGTTTTCTTTTAAAAGCTGACTATTGTCCAATGTTTTCAATGCAACGATTGCTTCTTCATAAGGCGGCAATTGCTTTTCGGCGGCGTCTTTTCGTTTTTTTCTTCGGAAGAGATAAATGGCGATTCCAATAATCAGCAAAATTGGCACCAGCCAATACAAAAGCGATAACCAATCAAACGGGGGGCTTTTCACTTCCATCGCTGGTTTTATGTCGAACATTTTCTGTTTGGTCGTATCAACGGGGACGTCCGCCACTATAACCTTTATGGAATCGGTCAAAAATGGTTTGTTGTTAATGAAAATTCGCTGCGAGGGAATGGTGTATTTTCCGCTATCAAACTGCGTTAAGCCGTATTTTTTGATGAGGCGGATTTTTGAAGCTTCAAAAGTGGTATCCGTTTTATACGATTCTATCATTTCCAAAGGCACAAATGTCTGCTCCTCGGGAAATACCACAACATCCGTTGAGTCTGCTTGTACATTGATGGTGTAAAGTATTTCCTCGCCAATCTTGATTTTTGTGGAATCAATAGAAGAAGTTACTTGTGAAAAGGAGAGGAAAGAGCAAAGAAAAAAGAACAGAGAAAAAAGAAAATAGCGGTTGCGTTGAAATTTAAAATTTCGGTTTTTGTAATTACTATTTTGTCTAAAATCCATCATCTCAAATCTCTTGTCTAAAATCTAACGTCTCTTAAAATACCCCAACAATTTTTTCACATAACTTTCATCAACCCTACTACTTAAAGCACCTGCGCCACTTTTTGTAAACGACTCGGTGAAATAATCCACCCGTTCGCGGTGGTAACTGTAATATTGGTTGCGCACGCTTTTGGAGCCTGTGTTTACCAGTAAAAGTTCGCCAGTTTCCTGATCTTGCATTTGTACCATTCCAAGGTTTGGAATGGTTTCTTCGGCTTTATCGTAAACCCGAATTCCAGTTACATCGTGTTTTCGGGCGGCAATTTTCAAAGTGTCGCGGTAACCGTCCGCAATAAAGTCTGAAAGCACAAAAACGATGGCTTTCTTCTTCATTACGCTGCTTAAAAATTTCAAGGCGTTGGCAATATCGGTCTTGTTACTATTTGACTTGAACTCAATCAATTCACGAATAATACGAAGTACGTGCGACTTGCCCTTTTTCGGAGGAATGTAAAGTTCAATTTCATCTGAAAAAAGAATCAATCCCGTTTTGTCGTTGTTCTGCATTGCTGAAAAAGCGAGTGTTGCGGCAATTTCGGTAATGATTTCATTTTTGAATTGTTCCTGCGTTCCGAAAAATTCGGAACCGCTAATGTCAACCATCAACATCAACGTAAGCTCGCGCTCTTCCTCAAAAACTTTTACGAAAGGTTCGTTGTAGCGAGCGGTAACATTCCAATCAATATTCCGAACATCATCGCCAAACTGATATTGGCGCACTTCGCTGAACGTCATCCCCCGACCCTTAAACGTACTGTGATACTCGCCACCAAACACGTGATCGCTCAACCGCCGCGTTTTGATCTCGATTTTACGTACTTTTTTAAGAAGTTCTTTGGTATCCACTGCGATAGTTTCAGGTTTCAGGTTTGAAGTTTCAGGTTAAAAGCATCTAAAACTTTCAACTTTTAACTTTAGACTTTGAACTTTTTAGGGTACTTCAATTACGTTTACAATCTTGTTGATAATGTCTTCGGAAGTAATGTTTTCAGCCTCCGCTTCGTATGTAATACCAATTCTATGTCGAAGTACGTCATGCACTACGGCGCGAACATCTTCAGGCACTACATAACCGCGACGACGGATAAAGGCGTAACATTTTGCGGCAATGGCAAGGTTGATACTTCCACGTGGGGAAGCACCAAAATTGATAAGCGGTTTTAAATCTGCAAGCCCAAAATTTTCTGGCGTTCTTGTGGCGAAGATGATATCGAGAATGTATTTCTCAATCTTTTCATCCATATAAACTTCACGAACGGCAGCTTGAGCTCTTAAAATTTGATCAATGGTCGCTACAGGATTTACTTGATCGTATGCGCCTTTTAAGTTTTGGCGAATAATCAGTTGCTCTTCGGCAATCTGTGGATATTTTATAACCGTTTTCAGCATAAAACGGTCAACCTGCGCTTCGGGCAATGGGTAGGTTCCTTCCTGTTCTATCGGGTTTTGGGTTGCCATTACCAAAAATGGTTTGTCGAGCGTAAAAGTGGTTTCGCCAATGGTAACCTGCTTTTCTTGCATCGCCTCCAAAAGTGCGGATTGTACTTTTGCGGGAGCACGGTTAATTTCGTCCGCAAGAACGAAGTTGGCAAAGATCGGTCCTTTTTTTATGCTGAAATCGTTCGCCTTCATGTTATAGATCATCGTTCCCACAACATCTGCAGGAAGTAAATCTGGAGTAAACTGTATGCGGCTAAAACTACCGTGAACAGCTTTTGAAAGTGTATTTATGGCAAGGGTTTTTGCAAGTCCGGGAACACCTTCCAAAAGAATGTGGCCTTGGCCCAAAAGTCCAATCATAAGACGTTCTACCATGTGTTTCTGGCCTACTATTACTTTATTCATTTCCATAGAAAGCACATCTACAAAAGCACTTTCCCTTTCAATTTTTTCATTTAATGCCCCAATGTCAAAGGTCGAATTTGTATTTTCCATACCGTATTTAGATTCAATTTAAAGCCTTTATAAAAAGACGGTGCAAATTGAAAATTTATTGATTAAAAGCCTGTTAACAATTGGTTAAAATAAAAAAAAGGAAAATTTAAATTTTTCTTAGCGATGGCAAGCTTTTTAAAGTATTTCAATATTTATAAAAATGCTTTTATGAAGTATTTCAGAAGTAGTACTTTTAAGAAAAATAATTTATGAAAAACAAAACTGCATTTATAACAGGCGCAACTTCGGGAATCGGGATGGCAACTGCAAAACTTTTCGCTAAAAATGGTTTGAAATTAATTCTCTGCGGAAGAAGGGAAGATAGATTGAAAATATTGTTGGAAGAGCTTTCAACGTCGACCGAAGTTCATACTTTGCGTTTTGATGTCCGCAATAAAGAAGAAGTTTTTTCGGCAATCAACTCACTTCCGCAGCAATTTTCAGAAATTGATATTTTAATAAACAATGCCGGTAACGCCCACGGAATGGACACTATTGAGGAAGGTAGCATTGAGGATTGGGATGCCATGCTGGACATTAATGTGAAAGGTTTACTTTATGTAAGCAAAACTATTCTGCCAAAAATGATTGAGCGAAAAAGAGGCCACATTATAAATATTGGTAGCACTGCCGGAAAGGAAATTTACCCCAAAGGAAACGTATATTGCGCCAGTAAACATGCTGTGGACGCCATAAACCAGGGCATGCGATTGGATTTGAACGGTAAGGGAATAAAAGTTGGCGCCATAAATCCAGGCTTGGTTAAGACTGAATTCAGCGAAGTGCGATTTAAGGGTGATTCTGAAAGAGCCGAAAAAGTCTATAAAGGTTATACGCCATTAAAACCCGAAGATATTGCCGATATTATTTGGTTCGCCGTAACGCGTCCGCCGCATGTTAATATTGCAGATTTGACTGTTATGTGTTTGGACCAGGCTTCTTCGACAATTGTAAATAAAAATTAAACTAAGATGCATCCCGAGCGCAGTCGAGAGGTTTCTTAAAAGTTAGAATTTCTCTTTTAAATTGGTCTCGACTGCGCTCGACCAGACATTGAAAATAAATGATCAATAAAAGACTTCTCATCAAAAACCTCCTCGCCCATAACGACGAGAGTAGTTTCTATGATAAAAAGCGAAAAATAGATCTCGGCACCAAAGAAGGAAAGGCGAAATTTTTAAAACATATTTGTGCGCTCAGTAACAGCAATCCGGCAAATAATTCCTTTATCGTAATTGGCGTTGAGGACGAAACCAATGAAATAACTGGCGTTGATTTTTTTGACGACAGCAAAATCCAAAACCTTATAAACGCCTACCTTACCAATGCTCCGCTCATTATTTATGAAAACGTGGCGTTCCCTAATTTGCCTTCAGACAAAGTTGTTGGGCTGGTAACCATTCGCCCCAATGGATTGATCACTTCGTTGCGCAAAAACATTTGGAAATATTGGGGCGGTTCCATTTTTCTACGCGATGGCAGTATTTCAATGCCGAAGGATTTTGATATTGAGATAAAAGATGTGAATTCAGAAATCGTAAAATCCATTGAAAATGCTGCCAAAAACAATATTGAACTCACGCTGGACGGCGTGATGGATTTCATAAACAATCGCCACAAAGATTTGGAAAGCCATTACAAAGTTTTTAAGGAACAATTTGTAGTCTGTTGGGCAGGAAATCCTAAAAAGGCAAGGAAAAATTTGTATTATTCCCGTGTTGATATTGAATTGATCAACGAGCAGGTTCGGCTATTTTATTCGGCATTGGACGAAGTAAGTATTGAGTTTACAAATGATTACTTCAAAACTGTGGAATATGTGCATTTGGGCCTCAACGAACAATTCAAATATTATCCATTGGAAGAAGTTACAATTCACTTCAAAGAAAACGGCTCATATAATATGGAGTCCAAGCTTATTTTTGAACCGCCACAGTTCAACAAAAAGACCCTTTACCATATATATAACGCAAACAACGCAGTTTTGGAAAAGCTGAAAAAGAACATTCCGCTTACCGCTTCCGAAGAAAAAGATTTGCGAAATCTTCCCTCAACCTATCTCATTTGCTATCTAAATAGCTTTGAAGATGCGAAGGATAAATTACAAGAGGCAAAAGATTTTTTAAGGGATTATGATGCCGAAGCCTATCAACTTTCAAAGGAATCGCTGCGCATTTTGCGGAAGGTGAGTTATAATTAATTTGTTTTCAACCTATTTTTATATCTTTAAACTTGATTAATATAAATATGAAAATATGGGCATCTTCGACAAAATAAAAGAAAAACTAAGCAATGAATTCATTGACATCATCGAGTGGCTGAATTATACCGATGACACCATTTGTCACCGTTTTGAACGCTACCAAAACGAAATAAAAAACAACGCAAAACTTATAGTCCGCGAAGGGCAGACCGCGGTTTTTATAAACGAAGGCCAATTGGCAGATGTTTTTAAGCCTGGAACTTATACTCTGAACACGCAGAATCTTCCCATTTTAACCACCTTAAAAGGGTGGAAGTATGGTTTTGACAGCCCTTTTAAGGCGGAGGTGTATTTTGTAAATACCCATCTTTTTACGGATGAAAAATGGGGAACAAAAAACCCGATAACCTTGAGCGATGACCGTTTCGGTTTGGTAGAAATTCGTGCTTTTGGAACCTATGCCTTCAGAATTAACGATGCTGGAAAATTTATAGTTGACATCGTTGGAACAGACAATAACTTCACAAATTTCGAAATAAATGAACATTTAAAAAGTCTTATTGCCACACGATTTACTGATACTGTTGGTGAAGCGAAATTACCAATAGAACTTTACGCTGCAAATACTACCGAACTTTCCGAAACCTGTAAGGAAGTGATGCAGCCAGAATTCAACAGCGTGGGAATTTCTTTGGAAAAATTCTTTATTGAAAACGTTTCCATGCCTGAAGATCTTAAAAAGGAAATCTTCGAATACAGCCGAATCGACAAGTTGGATCTGGACAAATTAACCAAATTCAAAACCGCAAAAGCCATTGAAGCTGCTGCAGCCAACGAAGGCGGAACCGCCGGTGCTGGAATGGGTATGGGAATGGGCTTTGTGTTGGCACAACAAATGGGCAGCATGATGAACCCACAAATGGGGCAACAGCAAGCTCAGCAACAACAGCAACAGGGTGGCATGATGCCACCACCAATGCCTGCAGCAGTCCAATATTTTTACGCTGTCAATGGCACACAGACCGGTCCGGTGAGTTTTGAGCAGTTGCAATCTTTGTTTGCGAGCAGAACTGTGAATAAAGACACTTTAGTTTGGAAAGCCGGTTTGGCAGAATGGACACCGCTTCAGCAAATTGAAGAATTGAAATCGTTTTTGGGCGGAAATACACCACCGCCACTTCCACCGCAATAATTGATTTTGAAACAATTCTGAAATACTAATTCCTTTGGAAGAATAACTTCATGGAAGAAATTTCACCCAAAAAATCTGAACTTAAAAAATCTTGTGTCAATTGTGGCGCAGAGCTTACCTATGCACCGGGAACAACCGAGCTGAAGTGCGATTATTGTGGTTATAAACAAGAAATTGCTCCTTCAGAAAATGGTTTTGAGGAATTGGAATTGAAACCCTATCTCGAAAAGATGGGCTCGCAAAAACACAGTGAGGAAATCACCATGCTTCACTGTAAAAATTGTGGCGCCAATCAACATATTGAGGAAAACTACAAATCACTTTCCTGTATTTATTGCGGTTCGCCTTTAATTATTGAAGATGCCTATAAAGAGGAGTGGATTCTTCCGGGGGCTGTTTTGCCATTTCAGATTGATCAAAAAAAGGCGCATCAAATTTTTAAAACTTGGGTTGATGTCCTTTGGTTTGCTCCCAACAATCTTAAAAAAGCTGCCATAGATCCTGAAAAAACACGAGGTTTATATGCACCTTATTGGACATTTGACGCCCAACTTTATGCAGATTATACAGGACAGCGTGGGGAATATTATTATGTTACCAAAACCGTTGGAAGCGGCAAAAATAGAAGAACCGTCCAGGAAAGGAGAACCCGTTGGTATCCAGCTTCAGGTAGCGTTTCGGGTTTTGTGGATGATACATTAATAAAGGCTTCCGGTCAAAAAACAGGGGTTATTCCGCAAAAGATTGCACGATGGAATTTACAATTGTTGAAACCTTTTGACAATTCCTATTTGGCTGGTTTCGTTACCGAAAAATACACAATTCCGCTTTTGGATGGACATACTGAAAGTAACAAAGTTGCAGAACAAATTGCAGATAGTTGGGTACGGCGCGATATTGGTGGAGATACGCAACAAGTCTCTTCCATGAAAATGAAACTGACCGAAGAAACTTTTAAGCACATTCTGCTTCCGGTTTACATAAGCACCTATAAATTTAAAGGCAAACGCTATAACTTTTTTGTAAATGGACAAAGTGGTGTCATTTCGGGCGAACGACCGTATTCTTTTTGGAAAATTTTCTTTTTGGTGCTTGCTATAATTTTGGCAATTGCGCTTATTTACTTATTTTCATCCTAATGAGAACAGTTGTAATTGGTGATATTCACGGAGGTTTTAGAGCCTTGAAACAAGTATTGGAAACTGCAGATCTTCCGAAGGATACAAGATATATTTTTGTGGGCGATTATGTGGACGGCTGGAGCGAATCTGCCGAGGTGGTTTCGTATTTAATTGATTTTTCTGAAAAAAATGATTGTATTTTCATTCGCGGAAACCACGACGAATTACTTTACAAATATTTGAAATTTGGAGAGAAAAACCCTATGTGGCTCAATCAGGGCGGTGAAAGTAGCGTAAAAAACTATTCAAAAATTTCCGAGGCAGAAAAGGAAAAGCATCTTCAGTTTTATGAAAGTTTGATGAATTTTCACATCGATTCCGAAAACCGTCTTTATCTGCATGCGGGATTTACCAATCAGCACGGGCCGCAAAACGAATACTACCCAAACTTGGTCTATTGGGACCGAACCCTTTGGGAAATGGTCTGCGCAATGGATTCGAATATTTCAGAAGAAAACGATAAATATCCAAAACGGCTAAAGCTTTTTAAGGAAATCTATATCGGTCACACGCCTGTAACCCGAGTTGGTTTCGATAAACCCTCTAATTTCGCAAATGTGTGGAATGTTGATACCGGCGCCGCTTTCAAAGGAGAAATCTCTATGCTTGACGTAGATTCAAAAGAAATTTGGCAAAGTGAGCCTGTATTTAAATTATACCCAAATGAAAACGGCAGGAATTAATACTTCTTTATAATAAATTTCGCTGTACAGTCCCTATCTTTGTAGTTACCTCTAAAATAATACCATGGCACTCAAAAATATCCGTTTGGAAGTAATGCAGACTGTTGAAAAGAAAATTGACAGTTATATTGATCAATATCTTATTCCAGTTAATGAAATATGGCAACCAACAGATTTATTGCCCAATTTCCAAAAGGAAAATTATATGGATGAGGTTATCCAAATCCGTGAGGAAGCCAAAGAACTAGGTTATGATTTTTGGATTGTTTTGGTAGGCGATATGGTTACTGAGGAAGCGTTGCCAACCTACGAAAGTTGGTTGATGGATATGGAAGGAGTAGATCAACACGGCCGAAATGGTTGGAGCAAATGGATTCGCCATTGGACAGGAGAGGAAAACCGCCACGGCGATACTTTGAACAAATATCTCTATCTATCCGGAAGGGTAAATATGAAAGAAGTTGAAAAAACTACGCAGCATTTAATAAACGACGGTTTTGAAGTTGGAACAGGTCGCGATCCGTATCGAAACTTTATTTACACAAGTTTTCAGGAATTGGCTACCAATGTTTCACACAACCGTGTTGGAAAAATAGCAAAGAAAAAGGGCAATAAAATGCTTGCGAAAATGTGCAATATTATTGCGGGCGATGAAATGCGTCACCACTTGGCTTATCGTGAATTTGTAAAAACCATTTTTGAATACGACGCCAGTGAAATGATGATTGCATTTCAAGACATGATGCAGAAAAAAATAATCATGCCTGCTCAAAACCTTCGCCAAAGCGGTGGAAAAATGGCTTCTGCTTTTGATGATTTCAGCAACGCTGCCCAGCGTTTGGGCGTTTACACCACTTTTGATTACATAGATATTCTCGAAAAATTGAATGCCCATTGGGAAATTTCAAAAATTAGCGGCTTGACTGACGAAGCTGAAAAGGCACGTGATTATCTATTGAAATTGCCTTCGCGTATGATGCGTATTGCTGAACGCATAAAAATTCCAGAGGATGCCAACCGCTTTAAATGGGTTGAACCGAATGGAATAGTATAAAATTAAAAAGCCGCTTCAATTGAAGCGGCTTTTTCTTTCTATTAAAAATATTTCTACAAATCAAACTTAATTCCCTGCGCTCTTGCATTCGACGAGCGAGGCACGAGCGAGAGGAATGCGTTATTAAAGATCAAATTTGATTCCTTGAGCTAAGGGTAATTCAGTCGTATAGTTGATTGTATTTGTCTGTCTGCGCATATACACTTTCCAAGCATCGCTTCCGCTTTCGCGGCCACCGCCTGTTTCCTTTTCGCCACCAAAGGCACCACCAATTTCAGCACCGCTGGTTCCAATATTTACGTTTGCAATTCCACAGTCGCTTCCAGCTTGCGAAAGAAAACGCTCTGCTTCGCGAAGGTTGTTCGTCATAATTGCAGATGATAATCCTTGAACCACTCCATTTTGAAGTTCGATAGCGTTTTCAACATCGCCGCTGTATTTCATCATATATAAAACAGGGGCGAAGGTTTCGTGCTGTACGATTTCAAAACTGTTTTTAGCTTCGGCGATAGCTGGCTTTACGTAACATCCGCTTTCATAGCCTTCACCTTCCAAAACGCCGCCTTCAACGATAATATTTCCACCTTCTGCTACAACTTTTTCAAGTGCTTGATTGTACATTTTCACGGCATCCTTATCGATTAATGGCCCAACGTGGTTTTTTTCATCCAAAGGATTCCCGATGCGAAGTTGTTTGTAGGCATCAACCACGGCGTCTTTCACTTTGTCATACATACTTTCGTGAATTATCAGTCTTCGTGTTGAGGTGCATCGTTGTCCAGCAGTTCCCACAGCGCCAAATACGGCGCCTATAACGGTCATTTTTATATCTGCATCTGGCGTAACAATGATTGCATTGTTTCCACCAAGTTCCAGCAATGATTTTCCTAAGCGTCCTGCAACGGCTTGGGCAACAATTTTCCCCATTCTAATGGAGCCAGTCGCTGAAACCAGAGGCACACGCTTGTCATTAGTCATCATTTCACCAACTTTATAATCGCCATTGATTAGGCAAGAAATCCCTTCCGGCAAATTATTATCAGCAAAAACTTTTGCTGCAATTTTTTGGCAAGCTATTCCACAAAGCGGTGTTTTTTCCGAAGGTTTCCAAACACACACATCGCCGCAAATCCAGGCTAGCGCTGTATTCCACGCCCAAACCGCTACAGGAAAATTAAAGGCTGAAATAATTCCGACAACGCCAAGTGGATGATACTGCTCGTACATTCTATGTCCCGGGCGTTCGCTGTGCATCGTCAAACCGTGAAGCTGGCGGGAAAGACCCACTGCAAAATCGCATATATCAATCATTTCCTGTACTTCGCCGAGACCTTCTTGGTAGCTTTTTCCCATTTCATAGGAAACCAATTTTCCAAGTGGTTCTTTTAATCTGCGCAATTCATCACCAAATTGGCGTACTATTTCACCACGTAATGGAGCTGGTTTCAATCTCCAATCTTTAAATGCTGAAGTAGCGCTTTGCATTACCTTTTCGTAATCTTCTTTGGAAGTGGTACTCACTTTTGCAATGAGTTGACCATCAACAGGAGAGAAAGAAGAAATTTCCTCGCCGTTTGAAAACCATTCATTTCCAGTGGAAGTTCCTTGGTTTACGTCTTTAATTCCTAATTGTTCCAATGCTTCTTCGATACCGAAGGAAGTGGTTGTTGCTTGCATATATTTATGATTTTTTATTCTGAAATTTATGAAGTGCAAAGGTACACAATGCGCTGAAGAAAGTAAAACGAAACGGTATCAGTTTGGGGAATACGCTATTAATCTTGTGTGAAACGAGGGTCGGCTTCCATAACGGTTCCGCATTTATCACAAGTTCGTAGTTCTTTGCTTCCGTAGAAATGTTTGAAATGTTTCAGAAAATCGGTTTCAATATCGCTTAACGGGAAGTAAACTTCATATAATTTATTGTTACAATTGTCGCAAAACCAAAGAAGTCCGTCCTTTCCATCAAGATCGGTGCGTTTTCTTTCAATAACCAAACCTATTGAACCAGTGCTTCGGCCAGGCGAGTGCGGCACTTTTCCAGGATGAAGATACATATCGCCGGGTCCAAGTTCCATCACTTTTTTCTCCCCATTTTCTTGAATTGCAACTTGAATATTTCCCTCAAGTTGATAGAAAAGTTCTTCAGTTTCGTTGTAGTGATAATCCTTTCGAGCGTTGGGACCAGCGACAATCATTACAATATAGTCGTCAGATTCAACGTATAGATTTTTATTGCCAACTGGTGGTTTTAGAAGGTCGCGGTTTTCTTCTACCCACTTATTTAAATTGAAAGGTTTTTTAATAGCCATTGCCGTATTTTTAACTGTTACGTAAAAATACGGCAAAATGGTCTAATAGAAAAAGGGATGTGAGGTTACTTTCTATAAAAAAGTTGAGTAAAGTAGCTACGGCCTTTGGCGCATTTCATTACTCCAAAACCGGTGTGTGTATAATTGCCTTCAATGATTGCTTTATGCCCCGGGCTGTTTAACCAGGCATTTACAACGGCTTCTGCAGTGTCATAGCCATACGCAACGTTTTCACCAACCACTTCAGCGTTGTCGTGATACTTAATTCCTTCAGAGCGATACCCGAAATTGTCGTGGTTTATCTGTTCTTTATCAATCATATATTCGGTATGGTCCACGGCAAAAGCTGAGGCATATTGGGTATCTATCTTAAGCGCGGGAAGTCCTATTGACGCACGGTGGTCATTTACTAGGCTTAGGATTTCAGAAGACATTTGGCTGTCGTTTCTTTGAGCCAAAGCTAAATCAATATCATATTTAGCGGCTTCAACTTCAACGGAATCCTCTTTTGAACACGAGGTGATGACTAGGCATAGCAATGCCATTGCAAGTAGGTTGCTCTTTAGTAGGTTCATAATTTGGGGGACACCAGATTTGGGGCTTGATGTCGATTCAAATATATAAAAAAATTGACACGAAAATGCTTTTAATCGAAAAAATGTTGCACTTTATCGGATAAAGAACAATTTTTTCATTGTCGTTAAAAATTTAAAATGATGCTTAGGCACAGTAAACGTTATATATTTCACGTATATTGGTCGTATATTTAAAACTAATAGTATGGTTAAAATTTTAACATATTTTTTTGCTATTTTTCTTCTATTCGGGTGTAAAAACGAAGAAAAATCTTCTAACGAAACCTTAAATGCTTCAGAAAATTCAATAAAAAAAGAAGAAATTTTCGGAATTGTCATTCACGGAGGAGCTGGAACAATTCTCAAAGAAAATATGAGTGATTCTTTGGAAGCGGCCTATAAAGCAAAACTTAAAGAAGCTATTTCCGCAGGGCATGAAATTTTAAAAAATGGCGGCACTTCTTTGGAAGCAGTTACACATACTATTAATGTTATGGAGGATTCGCCACTTTTCAATGCGGGAAAGGGTTCGGTATTTACACACGAAGGTTCAAATGAACTTGACGCGTCCATAATGGATGGTGCCACTTTGAATGCTGGCGCTGTTGCCGGAATAAAACACATCAAAAACCCAGTAAATTTAGCCCGGGATGTAATGCAAAAAAGTGAACACGTAATGCTTTATGGTGCTGGCGCGGAAGAATTTGCCCAAAATTTGGGTTATAAAATGATGGATACTTCCTATTTCTACACCAAAAATAGATATGAGTCTTTGCAAAAGGTTTTGGAAAAGGAAAAAAGCAAAAATGAAAAGAAGATTTCCTTTGAAGATTCCTACATAAAAAATTCAAAATTCGGGACCGTGGGTTGTGCAGCCTTGGACAAACACGGAAACCTTGCCGCTGGAACCTCAACAGGCGGAATGACCAACAAACGCTGGAACCGCATTGGCGATGCGCCTATTATCGGCGCTGGAACCTATGCCAATAATGCAACTTGCGCCATTTCATCAACGGGTTGGGGCGAGTATTTTATACGTTCCGTTGTTGCCTATGATATTTCTGCATTGATGGAATATAAAGGAATGACTTTGCAGGAAGCCGCTTCCGAAGTTATCCAGAAAAAAGTCCCAGCCCTTGGTGGCGATGGTGGCATTGTTGCAATTGATAAGGATGGAAATGTAGCAATGGAATTCAACACTGCTGGCATGTATCGCGCCACGATGAATTCTGAAGGCGAATTAATTATTAAAATCTATAAAGAAGAATAAATGGAACCGTATTACGCTGTAATCTTCACTTCAGTGCAAACCGAAAATATTGAAGGCTATGCTGAAATGGCAGATTTAATGGAAAATTTGTCAAAACAACAACCAGGTTTTTTAGGGATTGAAAGCGCACGAAATGAAATTGGCATTACCGTAAGCTATTGGCAAAGCCTTGAAAGTATCAAAAACTGGAAAGCGAATCTAGATCATTTGGTTGCACAGAAAAAAGGACGTGAACAATGGTATTCCTATTATAAAGTGAGGATTTGTAAGGCGGAAAGAGAATATGAATTTAATAGTTGATTGAAGATAAAATTTTGATAGCCTGTTAATTATCTCCCAAATGTTAAATTTTAAAATACGATTATAAAATAGTTGAACGTTAGAACTTTAACCTCCCACCCATAAAACGTATTTAAGTAATTATTTCAAACAAAACGATTTGGTTTTTGCTTTGCTGCCCAATCATTTTGCCTTATTTTTAAATGCCTTTAACCATCGAGTATGAAAAATCTTCTCAAGTTCCTAACTGTCCTTTTATTGCTTTTCGTTTTTTCCTGCAAAGACAAAGAGAAGCATTCCGAAACCGACAATCTTTTTAAGTTCAAGGAATACATTTCGTATAACACCTACGGAAACCAATCCATCACCACGGATATTCGTGTTGAACTTGCAAAACCGTTGGAACAATTTGAAATGACACAGGAACTTGCTGCCGATGAATATTTAAAAATTTCTCCCGCTACGAAAGGTAAATTGGTTGTTGAAAACGGCAAAACGTTGATTTTCCAACCTTTGGAATATTTAAAACTCGACACAGAATATACTGTAACGGTAAAACTGGATAAATTTTACGAAGATATTTCCAAAGAATTCAAAACCTACACTTTCAGCTTTCACACCATTACGCCCAATTTTAAAATAGATATTGGAAAACTGCAAAGCTATAGCAAGCAATGGCAATATGTTGAGGCATCCGTTGAGGCGTCGGATGTTATTTCTTTGGAAAAGGCGAAGAAATTGGTTTCTGCGTCGCAGGAAGGCAAAAAGTTAAAACTGAAATGGCCGTCAGAAGAAAAAGAGGCGCGCTATTTCAGCTTTACCATCGACAGTATTTCAAGGAAAATTGACGATTCCGAAATTCTCATAAAATGGGACGGAAAACCGATCGATGCCGAAAACAAAGGTGAAAATACCTTTACAATTCCCGGACAGAACAATTTCACGATTGTTGATATTAGCAGCACCGTGGCACCCGCTGCATTGTTGAGCATCAACTTTTCCGATCCGTTGTTGGAAAATCAGGATTTCGCTGGTTTGGTTACTATTGAAAATACTCAGGATTTGCGTTATGAAGTAAACGGAAATGTTTTAAATGTTTATCCGCCAAACCGAGTTTTAGGCAATGTAAAAGTCACTGTTTTCACGGGAATAAAAAATACTGAAGGTTTTGGATTAAAAAAGGAATTTTCAGAATTGGTTTCTTTTGAACAGTTAAAACCCGCCGTCCGGATGATTTCCAAAGGTGTGATTCTTCCAAATTCTGCTTCAACACCTGTTTATTTTGAAGCTGTAAATCTTTCAAAAGTTGATGTGCGCGTCATTAAAATTTATGAAAACAACGTGCTGCAATTTCTTCAAAATTATAATTTGAATGACAACAATACATATGATATTAAAAGAGTTGGAAGAAGAATTGCCAAAAAAACCATCACCCTTAAAAATACCGACTTGGGCGATAACGGCAGTTGGAAAGCCTACGCCATTAATCTTTCGGAATATTTTAAAGCAGATCCCGGCGCAATTTATCAGCTGGAGCTCAGCTTCAAAAAAGATTATATAACCTATGATTGTGCCGAAACTTCTTCTGAAGTAACAGAGGAAACCGATGATGAGGGCGATGAATATTATGACGATTATTACGAAGAAGATCCTTATTTCGCAAATGATTCCTCCGAAGACGAAGAACTTCGCGAAGAGCGCTATTGGGATAATGAAATTTACCGTTGGAGAAATTACACATACAATTGGCAGCAGCAGGACAATCCTTGCCATCCCGCATATTACAATGAAGATCGTGTAGTTACCGCAAATATTCTGGGCTCAGATTTGGGCTTGATTGTAAAAAAAGGCAACAACCGTTCGTACCATTTTATTGCTACAAACCTAATTTCCGCAAAACCAGAAGGAGGCGTAAAAGTGAAGCTTTTCAACTATCAGCAGCAATTAATTGAAACTGTAACTACGGAAAGCGATGGAATGACACTTTACGACGGTTCAAAAAATGCAGCTTTCGCCGTCGCTCAAAAAGGAAATAATTTCGCCTACGTAAAGTTGGAAGACGGAAATGCCCTTTCAATGAGTAATTTCGACATTTCAGGGAAAGAACTTCAAAAAGGATTGAAAGGTTATACTTATACAGAGCGTGGCGTTTACCGTCCCGGCGACAGCATTCACTTGACATTCGTGCTCAACGACAACGCCAATCCACTCCCAAAAAACCATCCCGTAACCCTTTCGGTAACAGACGCCCGCGGAAAACTCGTGCAAAGAACAGTTTTGAACGGTAACGGTTCCCCCCTCGGGGGGGTTAGGGGGGACTTCGGGGGAGATGCCGCAGACAGAGGGGGCCAGGGCTTCTATTATTTCCCAATCGCCACGGACGCTTCGGCGCCAACCGGAAATTGGAACGCAACCGTAACCGTTGGTGGCGCACAATTTTCACATACTTTGAAGGTGGCGACAATTAAACCAAACCGTCTAAAAATCAAGCTCGATTTTGAAGATGAAATTCTCGACGCCACAAAACCCGTAAAAGGAACGGCAAGTGCAATGTGGCTTCACGGCTCGCCTGCGCGTAACTTGAAGATTGATATGACTGCGACACTTCGCGCGAGCAATTCTGCTTTTCCGAAATTTCCAAAGTATAATTTTATAGATCCAATCCGAACTTTTTCCGAAGTTGAAATCCCAGTTTTGGATGCACAACTTTCTTCGGAAGGCAGCACTTCTTTCAGCCAAAATCTGGAGGTTGGTAAAAACGCGCCCGGAATGTTGAAAGCCACATTTTTAACGAAAGTATATGAAGGCGGCGGCGATTTCTCAATGGATATTTTTTCGAAGGATTTGTCGCCGTTCTCACATTTTGTCGGTTTAAAATCTCCCGAAGCTGGGCGTTACGGTTCCTATTTTACGGATGAAAACACAACTTTTGACGTAGTTTCCGTGGATGCGCAGGGCAAAGCTGCAGCCAATCGCGAATTGGAAGTAAAAGTTTTCCAGATTGAATGGCGTTGGTGGTGGAATCGTGGTTCGGACAATCTTTCAACCTATGAAAATTCAACCGTGCACCGTCCCGTAAAAGATTTCACTGTAAAAACCGATGGCAGCGGAAAGGGAAAATTCACCGTAAATATTCCCGAAGAGGAAGGCGGCAGATATTTAATTCGCGTCATCGATAAACAATCCGGTCACGCAACGGGACGAATCACATATTTCTACAGAAATTGGTGGCAGCGCCCAAGTGACGGCGATGCTGAAAGTGCGCGCATGTTACTTTTTTCCGCAGACAAAGAAAAATATAATGTTGGTGAAGAAGCGTTTATAACTTTTCCTTCGGGAAGTGACGGCCATGCGCTGATTAGCGTTGAAAACGGCACAGAGGTTTTGGCAACGCATTGGATTGAAACCAAAAAAGGCGAAACCAAAGCCGCAATAAAAATCACAAAGGAAATGGCGCCGAATATTTATGTGAATATTTCGCTGCTGCAACCACATAGCCAAACGAAAAACGATTTGCCTATACGGCTTTACGGCGTTATTCCGCTTTCGGTTGAGGATCCTTCAACGGTGCTTCACCCCAAAATCACGATGCCGGAGGTTTTAAAACCAGAAAAGCAATTCACCGTAAAAGTTTCCGAGGAAAAAGGAAAACCAATGACTTACACAATCGCGGTTGTTGACGAAGGTTTGTTGGATTTAACACGTTTTGCAACGCCCGATATTCACGAAGCTTTTTACAGCCGAGAAGCACTTGGAGTGAAAACTTTTGATATGTTCGATTACGTGATTGGCGCATATTCCGGCAGTGTCGATAATATTTACGCAATCGGTGGTGGCGATGCGGCTTTGGGTGCAAAAAACCGAAAAGCCGACAGATTTAAACCAGTTGTGAAATATCTGGGACCATTCGAACTCTCCGCCGGAAAAACCGCAAGTCATAATATTATGATGCCAAATTACATCGGCTCCGTTCGCACGATGGTAATTGCGGGCGATAAAACCAAAAGTGCATACGGCAGTGTCGAAAAAACAACGCCCGTCCGAACACCTTTAATGGTGCTGGCCTCACTTCCGCGGAAATTATCGCCGGGCGAAACCGTTACACTTCCAGTTACTGTTTTCGCGATGGAAAACAAAGTGAAAACCGCCACGATTACGGTAAAAACAGGCGATGCGCTGAAACCGAAAAACGGTGCTTCCAAAACGGTTACTTTCAACGGACCGGGCGAACAGATTGTGAATTTTGAATTTGAAGTATTGCCGACGAAGGAATTTCAAACCATTGAAGTAACCGCTTCCGGCAATGGGGAAAAAGCGAACTATAAAGTGGAAATAGACGTGGAAAATCCGAATCCGATTTCTCAGAAATCCACAAATTACACTGTGGATGGAAATGCTTCGCAAACCATAAATTTCGAAACTTTTGGCGTTCTGGGAAGCAATGCCGCGATGCTTGAATTTTCCACTTTGCCGCCGATGGATTTCGGAAAACGAATGGAATATTTAATCCATTATCCTTATGGATGCATTGAACAGACTACTTCTTCAGCGTTTCCGCAGTTGTATTTGGCGGATGTTTTCGACATTACTTTTGATAAAAAACAGAAAATTGAAAAAAATGTAAAAGCGGCAATTGAGCGTTTGGGAAGATTTCAAACTGCAAACGGCGGACTTGCATATTGGCCCGGAGAGCGCGAAGCCGACGAATGGGCAACCAATTATGCTGGGCATTTTATGCTGGAAGCGAAACAAAAAGGATATGCGTTGCCCATCAGTTTTATGAGCAATTGGTTGCTATACCAGCAAAACACGGCGCGCCAATGGCGAAACAGTTATAAGGTTTATAATTCAAGTTTGACGCAGGCTTACAGACTTTATACCTTGGCGTTGGCGGGAAAACCAGAACTTGCGGCAATGAACCGCCTTCGCGAAAGCAAAGAATTGAGCAACGATGCAAAATGGCGATTGGCCGCGGCATACGCTTTGGCTGGCAAAAAGGAAGTTGCACAGCAGATTGCACAAACGGCCAATATCAATTTCGTTCCGCAGAAATACGATTATTATACGTACGGCTCGCCTTTCAGAAATAGGGCGATGGCTTTGGAAACCTTGGTTTTATTGGGCGATTCGAAGCAACGGGAATTGGCAATTTCAGTAGCGAAAGATTTATCTTCCGGAAATTGGTACAGCACGCAGGAAACCTCGTACGCATTGATGGCAATGGCGAAAATGGTTGCCAAAAACGGCGGAAAGGCGATGGAGCTTACCTTTACAAATGCCGGAAAAACAGTTGAAGTGAAAACTGACCGCGCCATTGCGCAGCGCGACCTTTCTTTTGTGATGGGAGGCAATTCTGTTTCGGTGACCAATAAAAAAGGAAATGTGGTTTACGTTACGCTTTCGCAACGCGGGAAACTTTCGCTCGGAAAAGAACTCGCCGAAAGACGCAATCTCTCCATAAAATCTGAATATTTGGGAGGCGATGGAAAATCAATTGACGTTACAAAATTGCGACAGGGAACTGAAATCATTGCAAAAGTGAGTGTTACCAACACTTCCAACAATTGGATAAACAACGTGGCTTTGGCAAAAATCTTCCCAAGCGGTTGGGAAATTGTCAACACAAGTTTTTCTGAATTGGGCGGTGGTGCAACTGGAAATGCGCGTTATACAGACATTCGCGATGATCGGGTGAATTTCTTCTTCGATTTAAACGCGGGTGAGACCAAAACATTCAGCGTAAAATTGAACGCTTCCTATCTGGGTACGTATTATTTGCCCGGAACGCAGGTAGAGGTGATGTATGACAATTCTTATTATGCGCGGAACAAAGGGATGTGGGTGACTGTTGAATTATAGATTATGAAAAAGCTCTTCAGAATATTTGTATTTGCGGTTATTATAAATTTCACTTATGGTTGTAGTGAAACAAAACAAAAAACTCGTTCCGAAATTTATTCTGAAAAAACTGCTGAATTGATAAATGATTTATTGAAAGATGAAGGAAACCATATTTGTGATTGCCTATTAGAACCTAATAATAGTTCGATGGCAGAAATTTACAAGAGTGAAGTGCCAGCTTTTGAATTTGAAGATTATATTGTAAAAAAACTTAGTTTAAAAAACGTTGCTGAAATTGATAGCCTCTATGGGTTTAAGGAAAAGCTAACATTAAATCCTGATTTAATTACACAAGCAATAAAGGTTATTTCGAATAGAGAATATGATTCTATAAATAGAAAATATGATTCTCTATTTATAAAATACGAATATGATAAAGCATTAGAAATTTTTATTAATACTTATCCAAATATCTGTTCTTTCAATAAACCAATTTTCGATAAAAATTTGAAGAATGGTTTGTTTTGGATATCATCTGGAAGTACATGCTTATGGACTCCTCCACCAAAAGTCAAGAATGTTCAAGGCGTTTGGGAATATGATTGGAATTAGTTAATGAAAAACATTGATCCCATTTTAAAAAAACATAAAATAAAACTCAGTGTCCTGCTGATTTTATTTTTGGTTTGGCTTTTCTGTCTTCCGTCACCATTATTCAACGTTCCCACCGCCACCGTTGCCGAAAGCAGCAGCGGACAAATGCTCGGCGCACGAATTGCCGATGACGGACAATGGCGCTTTCCGCAAATGGATTCCGTGCCAAAAAGATTTGAAAAATGCATACTTTATTTTGAGGACGAGCATTTTTATTGGCATCCCGGCTTTAATCCCGTTTCCATTTCAAAAGCACTTTGGAACAATCTTACCAGCGATTCCCGTCGCGGAGGAAGTACGATTACGCAACAAGTAATCCGTCTTTCCCGACAAAATAAAGGCCGAACTTATTTCGAAAAACTAGTCGAAATTTTTCAAGCCACGCGTTTGGAAGCGGGTTATAAAAAGAAATCTATTCTGAATTTATATGCTTCCTACGCTCCTTTCGGAGGAAATGTGGTTGGATTGGAAACCGCTTCGTGGCGCTATTTTGGAATTCCGGCAAGTGACTTGAGTTGGGGACAATCGGCAGCTTTGGCCGTGCTTCCCAATGCTCCCGCCCTTATTTTCCCCGGAAAGAATGAAGAAATTTTAAAACAAAAAAGAGATGCACTATTGCTGAAACTTTTTCAAAATGAAGTGATTGATGAAACAACCTATCAATTGGCTTTGGATGAAAAATTGCCGGGAAAACCTTTGCCATTGCCAGAATTTGCACCTCATTTAACTGAAAAAATAAGAAAGGAACATCACGGAAAACGCATTGAAACCACGATTGATTTTTCGCTTCAACAGAAAGTGAACAATATTGTGAAAGAGCAACATTATATGCTGGCACAAAACCAAATCCACAATCTCGCCGTTTTGGTTATGGATGTTAATACGCGGGAAGTTTTGGCTTATGTGGGCAATTCCCCGACAACACGTGAGCACAACAACTTTGTGGATATTATCGAAAGACCGCGTAGCACAGGCAGTATTTTGAAACCGTTTCTTTTTACTTCAATGTTGGACGCTGGAGAAATTCTTCCGAATAGTTTGGTGGCAGATATTCCCACAACTGTAAATGGCTACACACCTGAAAATTTCGACAAAAAATTCAACGGTGCGGTCCCGGCAAGTGTGGCACTTTCGCGTTCGCTGAATATTCCTGCGGTGCGGATGTTGCGGGATTTTGGGTTTCAAAGATTTTATAATATTCTGAGGAAAACAAATCAAAAAGCAATTGATAAACCTGCTGATTATTATGGTCTCTCATTGATTCTGGGTGGCGCGGAAAGCAGTTTGTGGGATATCACAAAAGCCTATGCCGGAATGGGTTCAACCTTGAATTTTTTCAATAATTCTTCCAGCGAATACCGAAAAAATGAATTTGTAGAACCTGTTTATGTGAAAAATCACGAGGAAATTAACTTGGGGAAAACACAACAAAAACCTTCTGTTTGGAATGCCGGAGCAATTTATGAAGCCTTCGAAGCAATGGAAAAAGTGAACCGTCCAAACGGGGAAGAAAACTGGGAATTTTTCACAAGCAGTCAACCGCTTGCTTGGAAAACCGGAACGAGTTATGGCTTTAAAGATGCGTGGGCGGTTGGCGTTACACCAAAATATGCAATTGGCGTTTGGGTTGGAAACGCCGATGGGGAAGGTCGGCCAGGTTTAACGGGAATTCAGGCTGCGGCTCCAGTTTTGTTTGATGTTTTGAATGTTTTACCACAAAGCGGTTGGTTTAAAATTCCGTACGATGAATTGGTTGAGGTAGAAATCTGCGCAAAAAGTGGCCATTTAGCGGGACTTTTCTGTGATGAAACAAAAATGGAATGGATTCCAAAAAACGGAACACGAACCGAAGCTTGTCCGTACCATCAAACTGTATTTCTATCCCGAGGCGTCGGGACGGAAAATTTTCGGGTGAATTCTTCGTGTTATCCACTTTCAGCAATGGTTCAAAAGAACTGGTTCGTTCTGCCGCCGGTAATGGAATATTATTACGCACAACTTCACCCCGAATACCAAATCTTGCCGCCCTTTGCGCCGAATTGTTTGCAGGAAGGCGAAAAGTTGATGGCATTTATATACCCGAAGAAAAATGAAACCGTGCTTCTTCCGAAGAATTTTGATGAAAATGTAAACGAAGTAATTTTTAAGCTGGCACATCGTTCACCGGAAACTACTGTTTTTTGGTACTTGGATTCAAAATATATCGGCAAGACCGAGACCTTTCACGAACTGGCCATTTCGCCAAAACCGGGAGCATATTTATTGACTACGGTAGATCAGGACGGCAATGAACTTCGTGAGCAGATTGAAATAAAATCTGCTTCAGAAAACCCTTAAAAATTATTTAACAAAACATTAATACTGATTGGTTCGGAATATTACGAACCAAGCGTACTTTTGCATCTTCATTTTAAATCATAAGTATATTTTGACTAAAAAAGAAAGCTTAATTGAGAAATTGGGAGTTCACATTGAGAGCAAGGATCAACTTGCTCCTTTGGCAGCGCGAATTCTTGCAACCTTGATTTTAAGTGGAAAAAAAGGAAGCACTTTTGAATCTTTGGTATGTGAACTCAGCGCCAGTAAAAGTACAATTTCAACACATTTAACCACTTTGCAGGCCGCAAACCGAATTACCTATCACACAAAATGTGGCGATAGAAAAAAGTATTTCACACTTGTTCCAGATGTGATGATAAATGCCATGAATGAAATGCTTAAAAACTGGAAAAACGAACGCGATCTGCATCTTGAAATAATGGAATATAAAAAGGAAATAAATGCAGAACTTCCTGAGGATTGTTCAGAAATCTTCGACTTGGAATTTCATAAAGATTATTTGGAATTCCTTGCAGAAGCAAGTGCTTCCATGGAAAAAATTCAAAAAAAGCTTACCGAAAAACATAAAAACGACTAATTAGATCAACAATGAAAAAGAAAAATTTTATTCATTCACTTCCCATAGCTTTAGGCATTCTGCTATTGTTTTCTTCTTGTGGCGATGACAAAAGTGCACAACAGGCCCAAATGGCACAACAAGCCCCAACTTTACCGGTTGTATCAATTCCAACGAAAACTGTTACAGCATTTACAACCTATCCTGCAAGTATTGAAGGGATTGTGAACAGTCAGGTAAATGCAAAAATTTCAGGATATATTACGGATGTTTTGGTTGATGAGGGTCAAAAAGTAAGAAAAGGACAAACGTTATTTAGACTGGAGACCCAAACTTTGAGCCAAGACGCCGCTGCCGCTCGCGCTAACGTGAATGCTGCACAGGTTGAGGTTGATAAACTGAAGCCTTTGGTTGAAAAAAATATTATCAGCAATGTGCAACTTGAAACTGCCAAAGCAAAACTCCAACAAGCAAAAAGTGGCTATAACAGCATTGCGGCAAACATAGATTACGGAAACATAAAAAGCCCAGTTGATGGCTATGTTGGTTCCATCAATCTTCGGAAAGGTGCGTTGGTGAGTCCATCCTCACAAGTCCCTATGACGACTGTTTCAGACATCAGCAAAGTGTATGCATATTTCTCAATGAATGAAAAGGAATATTTGGATTTTATTCAAAATGCAGAAGGAAAAGATATTGAAGAAAAAATAAAAAAACTTCCTAAAGTGCAATTGTTATTGGCAAACGGAAGCCTTTACGAAGAAGAAGGAACCATTGAAACCATTAACTCACAAGTAAATGCGAATACGGGTTCTATTTCTTTCAGGGCTGTTTTTGATAATCCTTCAAGAATTTTAACAAACGGCAACAGCGGAAAAATTAAAATTCCAAAAGTTTATACCGATGCTGTAGTTGTTCCGCAAGAAGCTACCTATGAGCAACAAGGCAGTATTTATGTGTATAAAGTTGGTGAAGATGGTATGGCCACTTCAACCAAAATTGAGACAACGGCAGAAGTTGGAAACCTTTACGTGGTAGCTTCCGGCTTGCAGAAAGGTGATAAAATTGTTGCAAAAGGTGCAAACAAACTACGTGGAAATTCCAAAATAAATCCACAGGAAATGCCTTTTGACAGCATTGCCAAACCTATTGAAAAAGTTTTCAGATAACCGTTTAAGAAAAACCAATCATGTTAAAAACATTTATAGACAGACCCGTACTCTCTACGGTTATCTCGATAATTATTGTGATTTTGGGAATTTTAGGGCTTTCCAATCTGCCCATTACCCAATACCCTGATATTGCCCCGCCGACCATTCAGGTGAATGCAACCTATCCAGGAGCGAACGCCGAAACCATTCTTGAAAGCGTTATTATTCCGTTGGAAGAGCAGATAAATGGTGTGGAAGGAATGACCTATTTAACTTCCACTGCGACCAACAACGGAACCGCTTCCATCAGCGTGTTTTTTGATCAGGATGTAGATCCGGACATTGCCGCTGTAAACGTTCAAAACCGTGTGGCACGGGCTAATTCATTGTTGCCTCAAGCTGTAATTCAAACTGGGGTTACAACTTCAAAACAACAAACAAGTGCGTTGATGTTTCTTTCCTTTTACAGCACCAACAAAGATTATGACGATACGTTTCTTCAGAATTATTTAAAGATAAACGTAATTCCCGAATTACAAAGGGTAAATGGTGTGGGAGACGTGAGTGTATTCGGAGGAAAAGATTACTCCATGCGCATTTGGCTAAATCCTCAAAAACTTGCAGCCTATAGTTTGATGCCTTCCGATGTTGTTGCAGCTTTAAAAGAACAGAGTTTGGAAGCCGCGGCAGGTTCTTTGGGTGAAAATAATGGCGAAGCCTTTTCATATACCATTAAATATCCGGGACGTTACAAAACTGAGCAGCAATACAGCGACATTGTGATTAAAGCTTTGGGCAATGGCGAATTTTTGAGATTGAGCGATGTTGCACAAATAGAACTTGGCGCACAATCTTATGCAGGTGGATCTGTTACCAATGGAAATCCTGCGGTAAATATGGGTATTTTTCAAACGAAAGGTTCAAATGCACAGGAAATTATTGATGCTATAAAAGTAGAATTGGCTCAAGTGGAAGCCAATCTTCCCGAAGGCATCACGTATTATATTCCGTATGATACTAACAACTTTTTGAATGCCTCAATTGAAAAGGTGGTAATGACTTTGGTAGAAGCGTTCCTGCTAGTTTTTCTTGTGGTATTTATATTCTTGCAGGATTTTCGTTCCACTTTAATACCGGCAATTGCGGTACCAGTTTCGATTATTGGAACATTTTTCTTCCTAAATTTATTTGGATATTCCATCAACCTTCTGACGCTTTTCGCTTTGGTATTGGCAATTGGTATTGTGGTAGATGACGCTATTGTAGTCGTCGAGGCAGTCCATTCAAAGATTGACGAAGGAGAGAAAAGCCCGAAAAAGGCATCGCTTAAAGCCATGCACGAAATTTCCGGAGCTATTGTTTCCATTACCTTGGTGATGTCTGCAGTGTTTATCCCCGTAACTTTTATAAAAGGCCCTACGGGAGTATTTTATGAGCAGTTTGGAGTAACGCTTATTGTTGCAATTATTATTTCTGCAATAAACGCTTTGACTTTAACACCCGCGCTGAGTGCACTTTTCTTAAAAGGTCACGATGAAAAACAAAACAGCAATAAACCAGGTTTTATTCAGAAATTCTTTAACGGTTTCAACAGAGGTTTTAAAGCTACTGTAAACCGTTATGGAAGATCTGTCCATTTCCTATACAGGCATAAATGGATTACTGGAGTTATTTTGCTTTTGGCAGTTTTGGGAATTTGGTGGTCATCTGCAACTTTGAAAACAGGCTTTGTGCCCGATGAAGATCGTGGAATTATCTTTATGAACGTAGAACTTCCCGCGGGTTCTTCAATTGATCGTACGCGTGAGGTAAACCTAAAACTATACAATAAAATAAAAGACCTTCCTGGCGTACAAGGTGCGTCGGTTATTGACGGTCGAAGTTTGATCAGCGGTGCGGGAAGCAATTACGGACTTGGCTTTATTAGGCTTGACGATTGGAAAGACAGAGAAGACGAATCGCTTTCGGTGCAGGCAATAACTGGCCAACTTTTCGGAATTGCTGCGCAAATTCCAGAGGCGCAAATTATATTTTTCTCGCCACCAAGTATTCCCGGTTTTGGAAACTCCGCTGGAGCCGAAGTGAATCTTTTGGATCGCTCCGGTGGAAGCTTTACAGATTTGGACCAAACCAATCAGGAGTTTATTGCAAAATTGAGCCAACGGCCTGAAATTCAATATGCACAATCCTCTTTCAACACGCGTTATCCGCAATATGAAATGATACTGAACGTGCCATTGGCAAAAGAAGTTGGGGTTTCGGTGCAAACCATTTTCAACACTTTACAAGGTTATATAGGAAGTATTTTCGCAGCAGATTTTTCCCGCTTCGGAAAACAATATCGCGTGTATGTTCAAGCATTGCCGGAAGACAGGGCAAGTGAAAGCGATTTGAACAATATTTATGTACGTACTGCCAGTGGTGAAATGACGCCAATTACCCAATTCGTTACGCTGAAACGGGTTTATGGGCCACAATCGGTTACACGTTTCAATTTGTTCAATTCCACAAAAGTTACTGCTGCGCCGGCGCCGGGTTATAGCTCGGGTGATGTTATTGCCGCTGTTGAAGACGTTAGCCAAACTTTGCCCAGCAATTTTGATATCGCTTACTCAGGTTTAACCTTGGAAGAAAAAAGCGCAGGCAACCAAACAACGATGATTTTCATTTTGTCATTGGTATTCGTTTACTTTTTGCTCGCAGCTCAATATGAAAGCTATTTATTGCCCTTTTCAGTTCTGTTTTCATTGCCAGTTGGGGTTTTTGGAGCCTATATTTCAACACAGTTTATGGGATTGCAAAACAATATCTACTTTCAGATTGCGCTCATAATGCTTATAGGGTTGCTCGCGAAAAATGCAATTCTTATTGTTGAATTTGCGCTTCAGCGAAGAAAACACGGCGAATCTATTTTGGATGCTGCCATTGACGGTGCCGAAGCGCGATTGCGACCCATTTTGATGACTTCCTTCGCCTTTATATTTGGATTGATGCCGTTGGTACTTTCAAACGGGGTTGGTGCCGCAGGTAACCGTTCCATTGGTACCGGAGCCGTTGGTGGTTTATTGATAGGAACAATTTTAGGGGTTTTTGTAATTCCAATTTTGTTCATCCTTTTCCAGTGGTTACAGGAAAAAATTACGGGCGCACCGACTGAAAAATTAGAAACTATTGAAGAAAACACTTCTCATGAAAAATAATAGCATATATAAAATTTTGATATTGGCAAGTTTGCCGTTTCTGCTGGTTTCTTGCTTTGCCGCGAAAGATTATGAACGGCCCCAAGTGGTAAATGAAGCAAATTACAGAACTGAAAATCTTCCGCAGGATACATTAAGCATCGCGACCCTTTCGTGGAAGGAATTGTTCACGGATCCTTTGTTGCAAGGTTACATTGAAGAAGGCCTGAAAAACAATATGGACATCCGGGTGGCGCTTCAGCAAATACGTATAGCCGAAGCGTATGTAAAACAGGGTAAGGCAGGATATTTTCCTTCCTTGAATGGAAATGCAAAATATACTCATCAGGAATTTTCTGCCGGAGGTCAGTTTGGAAGTCAATTTTCATCACTTGATCAATATGAATTGAGCGCCAACCTTTCTTGGGAAGCTGATATTTGGGGGAAAATCCGCAGTAATGAAAGGGCTTTTCAAGCTTCATACCTTCAAAGTGTTGCGGCGCACCAAGCCGTAAAAAGTAGGTTGATTGCCAATATTGCTTCGGTTTATTACCAATTGTTGGCGTTGGATGAACAAATTCGTGTTACCGAGGAAACCATCGAAACGCGTTCAAAAGGTTTGGAAACGACCCAAGCTTTAAAGGAGGCCGGAAACGTTACAGAAGTAGGCGTAAAACAAACCGAAGCGCAACTTTATGCCGCTAAAGGAATTTTAATCGATTTAAAAAACCAAGCTCGTTTGCTTGAAAACACCATGTCTATTTTGTTGGGAAGCGCTCCACATGAAATTACTCGCGGAAGTTTGGAAAATCAAAACATAGATATACCGTTAAATACTGGAATTCCAGCGCAATTGCTCAGAAATAGACCAGATGTAATGGCCGCAGAATACAGTTTGATGAATGCTTTTGAACTTACAAATGCAGCGCGCGCAAGTTTCTATCCCTCATTGACGCTTTCGGCAACGGGAGGTTTTCAGAATATTGAGATTGATAAACTTTTCAATGCCAATTCGCTATTTGCAACTATTATTGGAGGGTTGACACAGCCCATTTTCAACAAACGTCAAATCCGTACTCAGTATGAAGTCTCGCAGGCACAGCAGGAACAGGCTTATTTAGATTTTAGATTGGCTGTTATCACTGCCAGTAAAGAAGTTTCGGATGCACTTTATAATTATGAGGCTGCAATCGAAAAAATTGAGGTAAACCAAAAGGAATTTGAGGCTTATAATTTGGCAACAGGCTATTCCGAAGAGCTTTTGGACAACGGATTTGCAAACTATTTGGAAGTTTTGAATGCGCAGGAAAATGCGCTTAATTCGAGTTTAAATCTCATAAATACAAAAAATAACCGGCTTCAGGCCATTGTAGATTTATACGAAGCCTTGGGCGGCGGTTGGCGATAGTTTTTTCATAAGTTAGCAATCGATGGATTTATTCCGTTGAAAAAAGTGTATTCTTTCAATCCAATTCCTAAAGAATTAAATGCGGAAGAGTCAAAATATATACTCGGCGCACAAGCAAATTTGTGGACGGAATATATTCAAAATGAGAATCAAGTTGAATATATGGTTTTCCCAAGAATCCTTGCTTTGAGTGAGGTAACGTGGAACGGTCCGTCGCAAAATTTAGAAAATGATTATCCAGATTTTCTTTCTCGAGTTGAAAATTTTATGGAACGTTTCGATGCTTTGGAAGTAAATTATGCTAATCATTTATATGAAATTGAAGGCAATATTTTAAAAGAGGAAGGCAAGGTTTTTTATGAATTGACAACTCCCACAAAAGGAAAAGAGATTCATTATTCCATAAACAATGCTAAAACTGAAGTTTACTCAAAACCGATTTTAATTGAAGAAAACGCGAAAATTAAAGCCCATGTTTTTAAAAATGGTGAAAAAGTTGGCAGTGATTTTTCAGAAGAAATAAAATATCACAAAGGAATTACAGCAAAAATCTCACTAAATGTTCCACCAAATCCGGCCTATGCCGGTGGTGGAAAAGAAGCTTTGATTAATGGAATTTCCGGAAGTGATAAACGTTATGGCGATAAGGAATGGTTGGGATTCTGGGGCGATAATTTGGAAATTACAATTGATTTTGGGACTCCAACAGACATCAATTCCGTAACCACTCGTTTTTATAATGCGCCGGGACAATGGATTCACGCACCAAAGATTATAAAAATGATAAGACCCTTTGTTGACGGAACTACAGATACGATATCGATTCCAACTTTTTCCCCCGATGATAATAATGAAAATATTATTGAAGGATATATTCCTATAATACCAATCCTTGCAGGAAAAATGATCGATGGGTCAAAGATTGTTTTAATAATCCCAAATTATGGAATCATTCCCGAAGGCCAGCAAGGAGCAGGAAACAAAGCTTGGACATTTATTGACGAAATTATTATAGAATGATTATAGAAATCTGCGCAAACAGTTTTGGAAGTGCCCAAGCCGCACAACTTGCCGGTGCACACCGAATTGAACTTTGCACCGAACTTTCGGTTGGCGGACTCACGCCAAGTCACGGCTTGATTGAAAAAGTGGTTTCGGAATTGAATATTCCCACTCACGTTTTAATCCGCCCGCGAAGTGGAAATTTCACCTATTCCGATGAAGAAATGGATGTGATGTTGCGCGATATTTCGTTCTGCAAAAAGATGGGATGCGCAGGAATTGTAAGCGGATTTTTAACCTCGGAAAGCAAAATTGATTCAGGAAAAACAAAACGATTAATTGCCGCTTCCGAAGGAATGGAGTTTACTTTTCATAGAGCATTTGATTGGGTTGAAAATCCTTTGGAAGAACTTCAAAAATTGATTGATTTAAAAGTAAACAGGTTGCTTTCTTCTGGCCAAAACCCAACTGCAATTGAAGGAATTTCACTTTTAAAAGAGCTTCAAAAACTTACAAAAGATAAAATTGAAATTATGCCTGGCGGTGGAATTAATCTGGAAAATGCCTTGAAATTTAAAGAAGCAAATTTCAAGAGCATTCACTTTTCGGCAACAACAAAAAAGCAAGTGCTTCAGCAAAAACCAAATGTTTCAATGCATAGCGAAGCTTTTTTTGAAGAAGGAATTGTTGCAACTTCTAATAAAGAAACAATTCAAAAAATAAAGCACCTTTTAGCGTAACGAAAAACCCTTTGCCGCCCACCACGGGTGGATTTCAATCATCAATCTGCCAGATTTTACCATCGGGTCCATATTGGCCAAACTGTCGGCCATTTTTTTGGTGGGAACGTTGTAAATGGTGATGCCGCGAATATCGCCATCATCGCCAAACGGCCCTGAAATATCTGCAAAGCCTTCCTCATACATCCTACCCAAATGCGCCAAATGTAACTTTTGAAGGCTATCTGCTTCTTCTTTGGTTTGCGAACGGGTTGGGCCACTTTTCAGGAATGCAATAAAATATTGCTGCATCAAAATAGTATCGCCAGATTTGTCGTCAACATAATCGAAGGTTTGAAAGCCTTTTTGAGTAAGTTCCTCTTTTAGTTGCGCCATTGGAATTTTCTCTTCCTCTGGGCAAGGCTCGGTGATGTATTCTTTCTCAATTTTGGTTTCACAGCTAAAAAGTGTGATTCCTAAAATTATCAATAGTAGTTTAGTTTTCATTTTTCCAAGTTTTAAAAGGATTTTTACTCAAATTTGAATTGTAATATTTCACATCGCCTGTAACTTCCTTTCCCAGCCATTCGGGTTTTGAAAAGGTTTCGGTTTCGGAATCGAGTTCTATTTCGGCAATGATTAAACCTTCGTTATTGCCCATAAAATCATCCACTTCAAAAGTATGGTCGTCAAAGAAAATTTCATAACGTGTTTTTTCGATAATTCCCGGTTCGCAAAGGTGGAGCAATTCCTCGGCCTCTGCCTGTGAAATTTGTTTTTCCCATTCAAATCTCATAAGGCCAGATTTGTTGGATTTTCCTTTAATGGTTAAAAATCCATCGTTTCCCTGAATGCGGATGCGCACGGTGCGTTCGGGATGGGTGTTCAAAAACCCTTGAACGATTCGCGTGCGTTTGTGCGCCTCATTTTTAAAAGCTTCGGAAGTGACTAAAAATTTACGTTCTATTTCCTGCATTTTGGGCTATTTGTTTAATTTCATCGGAAGTGATTTGTTGTTTTGGAAATTCTTTTTTCGCCAAAGCCAGCATCGCCTCGGCAATGGTTTCGGCTTTAATCATTTTGTATTTCTTTGGAATCAAAAATCCGAAGGTTTTCATAAAAAAAGTTGCCACTTTTTCACCAAAACGGTTTTCTTCACGATCGCCAACAATGAGTGAAGGTTGCAGGATGTATGTATTTTCAATATGCTGATTTAAAACATCGCGTTGCATTTCGCCTTTTGTTTTATTGTAAAAAATACTACTGTTTTCATCCGCGCCCATTGCTGAAATTGCAATGAAAGTTTTAATTCCGTTCTGTTTTGCAAGTTTTGCGGCAGTAACTGGAATGCCGTAATCAATCTTTTTATATGTTTCTTTATCGGGCGTTTTGGCTTTTGTAGTACCGATACAGCAGAAAACCACATTGGCCGTAAATGCTTCAGAATGATTTTCAAGTTGGAACATATCTATCAAATGCTCCTCAATTTTCGGGGAATTTATATCAGCAGTGCTGCGCGAAAAGAGTTTTATCTTTTCATAAGCAGGGTCTTTCAAAAGTTTTTTGAGCAGGATACTTCCCGTTAAGCCTGTGGCGCCTATAACGATTGCTGTTTTTTTCATTGAATATGTTTCCATTAAAAATAGGTTTCGACTGCGCTCAACCAGACATTAAAGATATTAAATTTGTAAGATGCAGGACGAAATGCCCATCCGCAAAATAATACACATAGACATGGACGCATTTTATGCCTCCGTGGAGCAGTTGGACAATCCCGAGCTTCGCGGAAAAGCGATTGCCGTGGGTGGAAGTTCGGCACGTGGCGTTGTAAGCGCGGCAAGTTATGAAGCCCGAAAATTTGGTGTACGCAGTGCGATGAGTGGGACGGTAGCACGAAAGCTTTGTCCAGACTTGATTTTTGTACGAACCAATTTTGACCGCTATAAAGAAGTTTCGAAACAAATCAGGAAAATATTTTTTGAATATACCGATTTGGTAGAACCGCTGTCTTTGGACGAAGCTTATCTGGACGTTACCGAAAACAAAAAGGGCAATCCCAGCGCCACGCTGATTGCGACCGAGATTCGGAAAAAGATAAAAGAAAAGACAGGGTTGAACGCTTCCGCAGGAATTTCGGTGAATAAATTTGTGGCAAAAATTGCCAGCGATATTAATAAACCCAACGGACAGAAAACTATTGGTCCCGAGGAAGTGGTTCCTTTTTTGGAAACGTTGGATGTAAAGAAATTTTATGGCGTTGGGAAGGTTACAAAAGAGAAAATGTACCGTGTGGGCATTTTTACGGGAAAGGATTTGAAAAGTAAATCGCTTGAATTTTTAGAGGAACACTTCGGAAAGAGCGGTGGTTTTTATTACAAGGTGGTTCGTGGGATTCACACCAGTAAAGTAAAGCCTTCGCGAACACAGAAATCGTTGGCAGCAGAGCATACTTTTTCTGAAAATATTTCTTCTGAAATTTTTATGATGGAACGGCTTGAGGAAATCGCAGCAGAAGTCGAAAACAGGTTAAAGAGCAAAAAACTGGCGGGAAAAACCGTTACGCTGAAAATTAAATATCGCGATTTTACGCTTCAAACGCGCAGCAAAACGCTACCGCTTTTTATCGCTTCCAAGGAATTGATATTGGAAGTGGTTAAAGAATTGTTATTTCAGGAAAAAATGAAGGAATCGGTACGGTTGTTGGGAATTTCCATTTCACACCTTAACAACGAAACCCCGAAGAAAAAAGAGGTTCCGAAGGAATCAATAGATGTACAACTAAAACTTGAATTTTAAAGCCCACCCCTAGCCCCTCCCGAAGGGAGGGGAACTTTTGTCCTCTAAAAAGGTTTGGAGGAGATTACATGGTAAATTTTAAATATGACAGAAGACTACGTATCTTTAAACTAATTTAAAACTCCAGCTTATGAAAACCGTAGCTTTTTCCCTTCTTGCCCTTGCAGGTTTTACACTCTTATTTTCCTGTAAAAATGACGCCAAAACCAACGAAGAAACGCAGACTGTTGTAACTGATTCCATTCCTGCGGAAACTGCGCCCGATGCTATGTACGTTACCGCTGTAAGTGGATTGACTTTACGTGAATTTCCCAATCTGCAAAGTGCGAAACTTGCAGTGATGCCCTTGGGAACGAAAGTGAAAATCGTGAATGCCGAAGGAAAAACCACGATGAACGTGGGTGGAATTGATGGCGCGATGGACGAGGTGGAATTCAATAATCAAAAAGGGTTTGCTTTTAACGGTTTTCTTTCGAAGTTTTTCCCTCCCGGGGAAAATGCTTCCGCAAAAAACTATGCTGAGGAATTAAAGAAAGATTTTCCGAAGATGAGTTATTCCGAAGCTACGGGCGGGACGGCGAGCAAGCCTACCAAGACCGAAACCTTGGTGCTGCCCACGGACAAATGGCACGAGGCGTTTTTTACGGCGCAACAACTTTTTGATATTCCGAAAGCATTTGCATTCCCCAACCCGAAAGGTTCCAATAGCGAGACGCAACAGAACAACAATAAAAAGAAGGGGGATTTTGTAAGCGAACTACTGATTGCCCGAAACGACAATCAGCTTCAGAAAATAGTGTATAATTACAAAACCACAGGTTTTGGCTATACGGTTACTATTACCAAAGAAGCGGAGGGGATGAAACTGGAAAAGACGGAAGTAGCAGACTAATTATTTCACCTGCGAAACCCGCAACGTATTCACCATTCCCTTATCCACAATGGGCATTGCAGCGAGGTTTATTAAGTAATCGCCTTTGTGCACGTAGCCTTTTTCAAAAGCAATCCTGTTTACATCGTCCACGGTTTCATCTGTGCTTACGTATTTATCGTAATAAAACGCTTTTACGCCCCATAATAAATTCAAACGAGCGAGAATGCGTTTGTTACTGGTAAAGGCAAGAATAAAGGCGGAAGGCCGCCAAGCGGAAATTTGGAAAGCGGTGTAACCACTATTGGTCAAGGTGCATATAGCTTGTGCTTCAATTTCATTGGCCATATGTGCTGCGTGATAACAGATGGATTTGGTTACGTAGCGGTTGGTTTTAATCTGCGGCGGCTCTTGTGGAACTCGGATCAATTCAGAATTTTCTACACTTTTTAGAATTCGGGTCATGGTTTTGATAACCGCCACGGGATAATTACCCACGGAAGTTTCACCGGAGAGCATTACGGCATCAGCGCCGTCCATTACGGAGTTTGCCACATCGTTCACTTCGGCGCGGGTTGGAGTGAGTGAAGTTATCATCGTTTCCATCATTTGGGTGGCGATGATTACTGGAATTCGGGCACGCTTTGCGGTAAGTACCAATTCTTTTTGAATAAGCGGAACTTCCTCTGCGGGAACTTCAACGCCCAGGTCGCCGCGAGCGACCATCAATCCGTCGCAATAGGCGATGATCCTGTCAATATTTTCAACAGCTTCAGGCTTTTCTATTTTTGCTATTATAGGAATTTTGTATTCTGAATGTGCTTCAATCAATGCTTGGAGTTCCTTTAAATCTTCGGCATGGCGCACGAAGGAAAGTGCCATCCAATCTACTTTTTGCTCGATGGCGAAAATGGCGTCTTCTTTGTCTTTGGCGGTAAGCGCGGGAAGGGAAATATTTGTATTGGGAAGGTTTACCCCTTTTTTGGAACGAAGTGGGCCGCCCTGAATTACCATTACTTTTACTTCGTTTAAATTATTGGTTTCAAGCACTTCAAAAATAAGTTTGCCATCGTCCAAGAGTACCCGCTCGCCAGGATTTACATCGCGCGGAAAATTGTCATAATTCATATAGACGCGTTCGCGGTTGCCCTCAAATTCATCGCCGGTGCAGAATAAAAGCTCATCGCCGGGCTGCACAATCACTTCTTCCTTCATCATCCCCACCCGAAGTTTTGGCCCTTGCAGATCGCCCAAAATGGCAACGTGGGTGCTTAACTCTTCAGAAAGCTTTCGTATGTTTTGAATGTTCTCTTTAACGGTTGAATAATCGGCGTGGGAAAAATTCACCCTAAATACATCTACGCCTTCCAAAATCATATGTTTTAAGATTTCAGGGCTTGAACATGCGGGTCCGAGTGTAGCTACTATTTTGGTTCTTTTTTGATTTGACATTTAGTCGAAAATTAAATTGTTCTTAGATTTTATATGGTCAGTTTCTACAATATAGGCAGAAATGATCTGTTTTATTTCGTTTATTTCTGAAAGAAATTTTCGCAGGGGCACGGTGTCAAAATCTGAGTAAATTTTCAGAAAAAAATCTACCTTTTTAAATTCGGGAAGCAGATAGTGAACCGTGGATTTTTCTGAAACCATTTCAGCAAATAAGCCGCCGGAACTTTGCAAACCCGCTTCAACCGACTTGCATTTGTTGGCTATAAGGTAAAAATGTGTGTATTTATGAACGTCTTCAAAATCATATAGCGGAAATGTTATCAGCAAACCCTCTGTTGAAAAATCGAGGTCGGTTTGTTTTCTTTTTAACCTCAAGTTTAAGTGACTGTTCATTAAATAGGCCATTTTGTAAGCCTCTTCACTGCAATGAATGGCAATGAGCGTGTAGGGCTCTTCAAAATTTTCATCAAAGATCAATTTATGATTTGCCATTTTTTTTGATGCTGTTGTTACTGTTGATACTATTGATGACAGCATTACAAAAATAGGCAACTTTAAAGGGATTAACTAAACAACGTGGTTGCTATCGTTAAATTTGATAGAAAAATAACTTTTGGGAGCTAAGGTTTTTCTGAATCAACCTTGATTTGAAGTTTGTAAAAAGCTCTTTTGGCAGCACGTTCCTCGGCTTTCTTTTTTGAAGTAGCTCTTGCTTTTGCTACTACTTCATCTTCAAGCTTTAATCGAACGGCGAAATGTTTCAATTCATCTTTGCCGTTGTCTTCATAAATTTCAAAATTGAACTGTTTTTTGTGTTTTTGGCACCATTCAATAAAAAGGCTTTTGTAGCTTATTACCTTTCCCTCCAGTTTTTTGATGTCCACATACGGTTTTATGACCCTTTTTTGAATGAACTTTTCACAATACTTAAAACCGCGATCCAAATAAATGGCTCCCACCAAAGCTTCAAAAACGTTTCCGTAAATATTTCCGCTAAATTGTTGCGTGGGAATGGTGGTTTTAAGAAATTTCACCAATTGAAGGTCACGGCCCAACTCGTTCAAATGTTCGCGGCTTACAACCTTGCTACGCATTTTTGTCAAATAACCCTCGTTACCTCCGGGAACTTTTTTAAACAAATGTGCAGCAATTACGGCACCTAGCATAGCATCACCTAAAAACTCGAGCCGTTCATAATTTTGCGGTTGGCCACTGGTATTTTTTTCGTTGGTAGAACGATGTGTGAAAGCGGTCTCGTAAATGGAAAGGTCTTTGGGCTTGAACCCCAATATTTTTTTTAGGGAATTGGAAAATTCCCCGTTTTTGTCTGAACGGGAAGAAAATATGTTTTTAATGGAGGCCATTAATTATTTTAGGCATCAAGTTTTTTAAAAAGCACACAAGCATTGTGCCCACCAAACCCAAAGGTATTACTCATCGCCACTTTTATGTCGCGTTTTTGAGCCTTGTTTAAGGTAAGGTTTAAAGAAGGATCTATGTTTTCATCTACCGTAGTATGGTTAATGGTAGGTGGAACAATCCCGTGTTTCATTGCCAAAATAGAGGCAATGGCTTCAATAGCGCCGGCAGCGCCCAGAAGGTGGCCGGTCATAGATTTTGTTGAATTGATATTGATGTCCTTGGCATGTTCGCCAAAAACATTTACAATCGCTTTCAATTCGGCAACGTCGCCAAGTGGGGTTGAGGTTCCGTGGGTGTTTATGGCATCCACTTCATTCGGGCTCATATTGGCATCGCGCAGGGTGTTCAGCATTACACGCTCTACGCCAATTCCGTCAGGATGCGGCGCCGTCATATGGTAAGCATCGCTGCTCATACCACCGCCCACAACTTCGGCATAAATTTTTGCGCCACGCTTTTTTGCGTGTTCGTATTCCTCAAGAATTAATGCGCCAGCACCTTCCCCCAAAACAAAACCGTCACGGGTGGCATCAAATGGACGCGAGGCCGTTTCTGGACTATCGTTACGTGTAGAAAGGGCGTGCATTGCGTTAAAACCGCCCATACCAGCAATGGTTACAGCTGCTTCGCTACCGCCGGTTACAATAATATCGCAATGTCCCAAACGTATGTAGTTTAGTGCATCTATCATCGCATTGGCAGAGGAGGCACAGGCAGAGACCGTGGTATAGTTGGGCCCCATAAAACCATGCTTTATGGAAATATTTCCGGGCGCAATATCCGCAATCATTTTTGGAATAAAGAAGGGGTTGAAACGTGGCGTTCCATCCCCTTCTGCAAAGTTTATTACTTCATCCTGAAAGGTCTCCAACCCACCTATTCCGGCACCCCAAATTACACCCACTCGGAATTTGTCTATCTCATCGAGGTTTATTCCTGCGTCAATTATAGCTTCATCTGAAGATACAAGAGCGTATTGGGCAAAACGGTCTAGTTTTCGGGCTTCTTTCCTGTCAAAATGATCTTCTGCGTTGAAATTCTTCAATTCGCAAGCGAATTTTGTTTTGAACTTTTCGGTATCAAAATAGGTTATGGGCGCACAGCCACTTTTCCCACTAACAAGGGCGTCCCAATATTCTTGAATATTGTTGCCAATAGGGGTAAGGGCTCCAAGGCCTGTAACTACAACTCGCTTTAATTCCATAGAAGAATGGTTATTTTGCTGCTTCTATATAGGAAATTGCTTGACCAACAGTGGCAATGTTTTCAGCTTGGTCGTCCGGAATCTGGATATCAAATTCTTTTTCAAATTCCATGATAAGCTCTACCGTATCTAGGGAGTCTGCTCCTAAGTCGTTAGTGAAGCTCGCTTCGTTTACAACTTCGTTTTCGTCTACACCTAATTTGTCTACGATAATCGCTTTTACTCGTGATGCAATGTCTGACATAATTCTTGATTTTTAAATTTAATTATAAGTGGCAAAAATAAAATATTTTAATTGAAATCACCATTTAATGTTAAAAATGTGCCTTTGATAGTTTTAAAAATTTCACATTAAAACAAAATTGGGAAAACCAATTTAAACAATTTTGGGCGAAGTAAAACCCTATTGCCTTACTTTTGTGTTTTATTTGTTAATATTTACTTCGAGAAAAACTTTTGGAAACGGGAATGAAGAAGCGGATTGTAATTTTTGCGTCGGGTAGTGGTACCAATGCCGAGAACATTATTAAATACTTTCGACGAACCCAATTTGCCGAGGTCGTTCGCGTCCTCTCAAACAAGAAGGATGCCAAAGTTTTGGAACGTGCTGAAAAACTTAAAGTTAAAGCAGATTCTTTCACAAAAGAGGAATTATTTTCTAAAGAAGGAACTTTAAAAGTTTTAAAGGAAATCAAGCCAGACATCATTGTTTTGGCGGGTTTTCTACTGAAATTCCCAGAGATTATACTCAATGAATTTCCAAATAAAGTGATTAATATTCACCCGGCATTGCTGCCAAAATACGGCGGCAAGGGAATGTACGGCAGTTTTGTGCACGAGGCTGTTGTAAAAAATAAAGAAGCCGAAACAGGAATAACCATCCATTATGTGGATGAAAATTATGACGAAGGCGCAATTATTTCACAAAAAAAAGTAACCCTTTCAGAAAAAGAAACGCCAGAAACAGTTGCTGAAAAGATACATAAATTGGAACACGAGTGGTTTCCGAAAATAATTGAAGAAGTACTTCGCGATGGCTAAAAAACAAAAATTTTACGTGGTTTGGTTCGGTAATCCCGCTGGTATTTTTGGCAGTTGGAAGGAATGCAAACGATCCATTGATGGCGTGAAAGGCGCCCAATACAAAAGTTTCGAGACTTTTGAGGAAGCGAAAAAAGCATACAATAAAGAATATGCAGATTATAAAGGGAAAACTGTAAAAAAAATACTTTCCAAAGAACAACTTCAAAAAATAGGCGAACCAAATCTGTATTCCATTGCTGTTGACGCAGCTTCTAGCGGCAATCCCGGAAAAATGGAATATCGTGGGGTTGATACACAAACACACAAGCAATTATTTCATCAAGGGCCATTTCAACAAGGCACCAATAATATCGGGGAATTTTTGGCACTTGTACACGGTTTGGCTTTTCTTCAAAAAAAGGGAAGCGATAGAATTATCTATACTGATTCGCGCATTGCGATGGGCTGGGTGAAAAAGAAAAAGTGCAACACAAAACTGAAGCAATCTGCAAAAAACAAAGCGTTGTTTGAATTGGTTGCACGTGCCGAAAACTGGCTCAAAACCAATAAATACGAAACAAAAATCGTAAAATGGGAAACCAAAGCCTGGGGAGAAATTCCTGCGGATTTTGGGCGGAAGTAATTTTATTTGCAATTCTTAAAGGTTAATTTTCATAATCCAGATTTCCTTAAAATATTCAAAGCCCTTATATTCTTTCCACTTTTCGTAAACTGGCTTTAAGGCTTTATTGTCTGCAACATATACATAGTTCCAATTGTTTCTGGAATTGATAAAAGTTTGTGGACGGTAGCTTTTTTCGGTTAAAAATTGTGACCATTTTAAAGCATTTTCTTTTACGGAGAAAACATTCGTAACTAGATAATATCCTGAGGCCAAGCCAGGAACCGACATTGATTGAATTCTAACTTCTTTCTTTATTTTGTCTTCTTCTGAAAGCACAATAGGTTTTTTGGGAGTTACATTTTCTTTCGGCTTTTTAATTGCGGGAGTGTTATTTTGAATAGGCTTGGTTTCCTTTTTTTTAGTTAAAATAACTGTATTTATCGGTTCTTCCTCAATTGGCTCTAAAATTTCTACAATTACAGATTCGTTAATTATAGTATCGTTTACAGTCTTTGTCTTCTCCTCCAAAAATTCCTTGTTTATTTCAGTTTCAAACGCTACAAAAAACAGATAAAAGCGGTCTGCCTTAGCTTGAAACTGCAGATTGGCTTGGGTAGTGGCATTGTCCAAAAGCTCGTTGTTCGGGTTTGGTATTTCCATTTTCAACAAATCAAAACCAAGTGTGTTGGTACTGTTGGGGTTTCTACCTGTAAAGAATTCATCACCCATAGTGATCGAGCTATTGAAAAAGTTTTTTTCTTCCCTTACTTTGTTACTTAAAGGTTTAAAACTCCCTATTTTTTTGTCAAATATTGAAACCTCATCTGTCTTTATCTTTCGGTCACCTTCCATGGCTCCGAGTGCGATTGTGGTATTGACTATGCCTTCTTCTTTGCTTTTAAAATCCCTAAAAGTTAATTCTACAGCTTCTTTATTCACTTCTACCAAACCATTGTAAGTTGTGAAATATTTAGAACTTTCCGAAGCATCTTCATACACAATATACAAAAGCCAACCTGCAGAGCCACCTCCTGAAATTTCACCTTCGGTAGCTTTAATATTTGCAATGGTATAAGTGCCATTTATTGATGCAAGATTCTGAAGTTTTGATGTTACATCGGCATAGCAAACATAGGGTGAATTGGTTGTAAAAACCTCAGTGCCATAGCTGTCGAAAATAACCCTCCCGTTTAGGGTTTCATAAGCCCCATTGGGTGTTTTAAACAATATTGAATTGATTGCCGGATTCCTTTCACCGCGGCCCACATGGATCATTCTATTGCCAGATTTACGTAATGCGCTTTTTTCAGAGGGATACAATCCACACCAATAAAGGGCTGCGTGTGCAATCCTTAAATTTTTAGGCAGATTATTTATGCTAGCTTCACTCGAACTGAATGTTGTTTCATCATTGTCCACGTCTATGTATTCCATTTTTACAATATCGTTGGCAATGGTATTATCCATCAGTGGTTCTGTTGCATCATCTCCTAAAATGTTGTTCCCTATAAGAATTGAATTTCCCCGAATATATAATTGTTTGTTTTCTTTAAAAGGAACCCCTTCCTGGGAATGTATAAATTGAAAAAACAAAAAGAAAGAAACCAGAAAATATAAGTTTTTCATTTAAAGGCAATTAAAAGTTTCGGAATTTACAATTTTTTAATTTACCATGTTTTCTGATTTAAATACTCAAGTGATATTTCTTCGGCTTTATAAACCCTTAGAATTGTAAATAATTGATTAAATTTGCACCCTCTTTAAAAATCCTTTATGAGCAAACTCGTAATCGTTGGCACCGTAGCTTTTGATGCTATTGAAACCCCATTTGGCAAAACCGATAAAATTCTTGGCGGTGCCGCTACCTATATAGGTTTGGCAGCTTCGCAATTTAAGGTGGATGGCGCAATAGTTTCCATAGTGGGCGGTGATTTTCCTAAGGAAGATTTACAAATGCTTGAGGAAAAAGGAATGGACATTTCAGGGCTTGAAGTGGTTGAGGAAGGAAAAACTTTCTTTTGGAGCGGAAAATATCACAATGATATGAATACCCGCGATACCTTGATAACAGATTTGAACGTACTTGCCGATTTCAACCCAAAAGTTTCCGAAGAATATCGCGATGCCGAAGTGGTTATGTTAGGAAACCTGCATCCGCTCGTCCAATTGGGCGTAATTGAGCAGATGGATTCGCCAAAACTGATTGTGTTGGATACCATGAATTTTTGGATGGACAGCGCCTTGGAAGATTTAATGCAAGTAATTGCAAAAGTAGATGTAATTACCATAAATGATGAAGAGGCAAGACAACTTTCCGGCGAATATTCTTTGGTAAAGGCAGCAGCTAAAATTATGGAGATGGGCCCGAAATATGTTGTAATAAAAAAAGGAGAACACGGGGCATTACTTTTTGGAAATGACGATGTTTTCTTTGCGCCTGCGCTTCCTCTGGAAGAGGTTTTTGACCCAACTGGTGCTGGCGACACTTTTGCTGGAGGCTTTACGGGCTATTTGGCAAAAACCGGCGATTACAGTTATGATAATATGAAGAATGCCATTATAAATGGTTCGGCGCTTGCTTCGTTCTGTGTGGAAAAATTTGGACCCGAAAGATTGCTTCAGCTTTCAAACGGTGAAGTTCACCAGCGCTTGCAGCAATTTAAGAGCTTAACACAATTTGACATCAAATTAACCTAAATACGCGCCCTGAAATTTCAGGGCGTTTTTTGTACATTTATATAGTTTCAGAAAAAATATGAGCGACGCCTTAAAACACGAATGTGGAATTGCACTTGTAAGACTGTTGAAGCCCTTGGAGTATTACAAGGAAAAATACGGAACCGCTTTTTACGGTGTAAACAAAATGTATTTAATGATGGAAAAGCAGCACAACCGCGGGCAGGATGGTGCGGGTTTTGCTAGCATTAAACTGGACGTTAACCCAGGCGAACGCTATATTAGCCGTGTGCGCTCCAATGCTGCGCAACCCATCCAAGATATTTTTGCGCAGATTAACGAGCGAATAAATCTTGAATTTTCGGAGCATCCCGAATACAAAGATGATGTTGCTGCACAAAAAAAGAACATTCCGTATATAGGCGAATTATTTCTTGGCCACGTTCGCTACGGTACTTTCGGAATAAATAGTGTTGAAAATGTACATCCTTTTCTGCGTCAGAATAATTGGATGCACCGTAACCTCATAATTGCGGGAAATTTCAACATGACCAATACCAACGAGCTTTTTGACAATCTCATAAAGCTCGGAATGCACCCCAAGGAAAAAGCCGATACCGTTACGGTAATGGAAAAGATAGGACACTTTTTGGACGATGCGGTTCGTAAACTTTACAAAAAAGCAAAGGCAAAAGGAATGACCAAACAGGAAGCTTCACCCTATATTGCCGAAAACTTGAATGTGGCTAAAATTCTTCGGAAATCTGCCGCCAATTGGGACGGTGGTTATGCAATGGCCGGACTTTTGGGCCATGGCGATTCTTTCGTGCTTCGTGATCCGGCAGGAATTCGTCCTGCATATTTTTATCAAGACGATGAAGTGATTGTGGTTGCTTCGGAACGCCCGGCAATCCAAACTGTTTTTAATGTTCCTTTTGAAGAGGTGAAAGAATTGGATCCCGGAAATGCGCTTATCATAAAGAAAGACGGAAGCATGAAACTTTCTGAAATTCTAGCTCCTTTAGAGCGAAGATCCTGCTCCTTTGAACGTATTTATTTTTCCCGCGGAAGCGATGCCGAAATCTATCAAGAGCGAAAAATGCTCGGAAAATTGATAATGCCGAAAATTTTGGAAGCCATAGATTTTGATACTGAAAATTCAGTGTTCTCCTTTATACCGAATACCGCCGAAACTTCCTTTTACGGAATGTTGGAAGCTGCACAGGACGAACTGAACAAACAGAAGAACGAGGCAATTTTAAATGAAAAAGAGAAATTAACGACAGAGCGGCTTCAGCAAATACAAGCACACAAAATACGCACAGAAAAGATTGCGATTAAAGATGTAAAGCTAAGAACGTTTATCACAGACGATAGCAGTCGTGATGATTTAGTTGCACACGTTTATGATGTTACTTATGGTGTTGTAAAAACAGATGATAATTTGGTTATTATTGACGACAGCATCGTTCGTGGAACTACCCTGAAGAAAAGTATTTTAAAAATGCTGGACAGACTTCATCCCAAGCAGATTGTCGTAGTTTCTTCCGCCCCGCAAATTCGCTATCCGGATTGTTATGGAATTGATATGGCGCGTTTGGAGCATTTGGTAGCTTTCCAGGCGGCTTTGGAACTTCACAAAGATCGAGGAACATATGGTGTTGTGGAAGAAATCTATCACAAGTGTAAGGAGCAAGTTGCCTTGGAGGATGCTTCGGTAATCAATCACGTTAAAAAACTTTATGCACCTTTTACAGATGAGGAAATTTCAGATAAAATTGCTGAAATAATCAGCGATGAAAATATAAAAGCTAAAGTAAAACTCATCTTTCAATCTGTTGATGATTTACATAAGGCGTGCCCAAAGAATCTTGGGGATTGGTATTTTACCGGAAACTATCCAACAGCAGGAGGGAATAGGGTTGTGAACAGAGCCTACATCAATTTTTATGAAGGAAATCCAGAACGAGCTTACTAAATTCTTTAAATTTTAACACAGCTTTTACCGTTTATCGGGAACCCTATCCACTTAATCGAAATTGTTGATTAACACTGTTTTAGTGCTCAAACTTGAACTATATTTGAACTTACCATAAGGCGTAAGTAGGTTAGGTCTATGGTAAGATTTGGGGCAAAATAGGCAGATTTAGGTCTGCCTATTTTCATGTAACCCTATTAACAATTCTTCATACTTTTTTTAAAAAGGCAAATTATTTAATATTTAAGAGTGTTAAAATTCAGCTTTAAAAAAATATATCTATTGAAAAACGATAAAATATGTTTTTCAACGAAAAAATTGGCAATTCATCTAAAAGCATAATTTTGAATACTTTATTAATTTATATTTGAACATACCATTAGCATAAGTAGGTTAAGTTCATGGTAGATTTGGGGCAAAAAAAGGCAGACACTTGTTTGCCTTTTTTTATACCCAAATCTCAACGGGGGTGGCAAGCCATCAGCTTGCTGTTTCTTAAGTTCAGAATTTTATTGCGAGCCGTTTTTCTTTTCCCAGACGCTAGTTTGCCTTTTTTTATTACCAAATCTTAGCGAGGTGGCATGCTTTCCAAGAAAATTACTTCATAACGAGTTTCATTGGCGAGCCATTTTTGTCTCATTTTTTACTCAAGGTTGATTATTTCGCATAAAAAAATCCGCAGTTTAAAATTGAAACTGCGGATTCGGTGTAATTAATCTATTACTTAAATTTACTTATTCTTCGCATAATTAGAGGAGACTTCGTCCCAATTGATAACATTCCAAAATGCACCAACATAGTCGGGACGCTTGTTTTGATATTTCAAATAATAAGCATGTTCCCATACGTCCAATCCTAAAATCGGTGTTCCGCCACAACCTACTTTTGGCATCAATGGATTGTCCTGGTTTGATGTAGAACAAACGTCAACCTTTCCACCTTTGTGTACGCAGAGCCAAGCCCAGCCTGAACCAAATTGTGTTTTTGCCGCTTCGGAAAATTTCTCTTTAAATGCATCGAAACTTCCAAAAGCATCATCAATCGCTTTTGCCAGATCTCCAGAAGGTTTACCACCGCCGTTTGGCGACATTACTTTCCAAAAAAGGCTATGGTTGTAAAATCCGCCTCCATTATTGCGGACAGCTTTGTTGTCCATGTCCAGATTGGTCAGAATATTCTCGATGGTTTTTCCTTCCTTGTCAGTGCCTTTAATGGCATCGTTCAATTTATCGGTATACCCTTGGTGGTGTTTGTCGTGGTGTATTTCCATCGTTTTGGCATCTATGTGCGGTTCCAGCGCATCAAATGCATACGGTAATTTCGGTAGTTCGAAAGACATAATTATATTGTTTTTTTATTGGTTATTACTAAAATTCCCTCAAATTTAAACATTCTCGATTTTTAAAAGTGTTATAGCTTTTATAAGATTTCTATTCAACCATAGATTAATTTGATTCCAAAGCCATAAAAGCAGTATTTTAGTGCAAAATGAAAATTCCGTGGAAAAACAATCCTCCTTTTCAATTTATGATGCCTCGGCCGGAAGCGGAAAGACCTTCACACTTGTAAAAGAATATCTAATTCAGATCCTTTCTTCAAAAAGTGAAGATTACTTTAAGCATCTTTTGGCAATCACTTTTACCAACAAAGCAGTGGCCGAAATGAAGCAGCGCATTGTGGAAACTTTGGTGAATTTCAGCGAAGAAAAAAGCGTTACGGAACCCTTACCGATGATGCTGAAAATTGCTGAAGAAACAGATAAAAGTTTGATTGAAATCCAAAAGCAGTCCCAAAAAATTATAAAAAATCTGCTTCATAATTACGCAGCTTTCAGCGTAGAAACCATTGATAGATTCAACCATCGATTAATACGAACTTTTGCACGCGATTTAAAACTGGCAACCAATTTTGAAGTTACGCTTGAAACCAATGAACTTTTGGCAGAGGCCGTGGATCTTTTACTGAGCAAAGCTGGAGAAAACAAGGAAATTACAAAGGTTTTGCTCGATTTTGCATTAGAAAAAACAGACGACGACAAATCATGGGACATTTCCCGGGATATTGCAGAAGCTGCAAAATTGCTTTACGATGAAAACAATTCAGGGCACGTTTCGGTTTTAAAAGAGAAATCTTTGGAGGATTTTCTGGAATTCAAAAAACAATTGGTTCTTAAAAAGAAATTACTCTCGCAGGAAACTGAAAGCATCGCTTCGCAGACACTTCAACTTATTGAAAAGAGCGGTTTGCAGGACGTCGATTTCAGTGGCGGTTATCTTCCGAAGCATTTTCAAAATCTTTCAATGGGGAGATATGATGTAAATTTTAGTGCAAAATGGCAGGAGACCATGGGTGAAAAGCCACTTTATCCAAAGCGGGTTTTTGCAGTAATTGGAGGTATAATTGATGAATTAACACCCCATTTTATTGTAAACTTTCAGCAAACAAAAGAGTTGGTTTTCAAGGTGCTATTGCTTGAAAATATGCTGAAAAACATTACCCCGCTTTCCGTAATAAATCTGGTGAACCACGAAATTGAAACCATTAAGAAGGAAAAAAATGTGTTACCTATTTCAGAATTCAATTCGCTTATAAACAAAGAGATTAAAAACCAGCCAGCCCCTTTTATTTATGAGCGTTTGGGAGAAAAATATCGCCACTTTTTTATTGATGAGTTTCAGGACACCTCAAAAATGCAGTGGGAAAATTTAATTCCGCTAATCGATAACGCCCTGTCGCAGCAATTAGAGCCAAGCGCTGGAAGTCTTTTGTTGGTAGGCGATGCCAAGCAATCCATCTATCGCTGGCGTGGGGGATTGCCCGAACAATTTATGGGTTTATACAGAAATGAAAATCCGTTTCAGCGTGAGAAGAAGATATTGGCACTTGGCACCAATTATCGCAGTTGCAAGGAAATAGTGGATTTCAACAATGAATTTTTCACTTTCATTTCTTCTTATTTTGCAGATGCTGGTCACGAAAATTTGTATCTAGAAGGAAATAAACAAAACTGCAATGATAAAAAGGACGGGTATGTAAAATTTGACTTTGTTGAAAAGCAGAATAAAACAGAAAAAACAGAAGCCTATTCAACGCTGGTTTTAGAAACATTTCACGAAGTTAAAAACAAAGGTTTTTCCGAAAGCGATATTTGTATTTTAACAAGGAAAAAGGCAGATGGCATAGCTCTTGGGGCATTTTTGATGGAGCAGGGCGTGTCTGTAATTTCTTCGGAAACTTTATTGTTGCAATCATCGCCATTGGTAGAAATGCTTGTTTTTTCGCTTCAGTTTTGTTTGCAGCCAAACAATGACAAAGCCAAAATACAATTGCTGGATTTGCTACATGAACACTTAAATATTTCAGAAGAAAAGCACGCTTTTTTTACCAAATTTCTAAATATTTCTGAAGAAAATTTTACCGAAAATTTAAGGAAATATGATGTTGATTTCACCTTTGCGGAAATGCGCTCCGTTTCCCTTTATGAGGCCTTTGAATATTGTATAGAAAAATTCAAATTAGCCGATGCTGCCGACGCATATCTTTTCGGGTTTATGGATTTGGTATATGAGTTTGAACAACAACCCCAGGCAGATAAATTTTCGTTTTTGGATTATTGGGAAACTAAAAAAGATAGCGCCTCCATTCCTGCCAGTGAAGGCACAAATGCCGTGCAATTGATGACCATTCACAAAGCAAAGGGGCTGGAGTTTCCCGTGGTTATTTTTCCCTTTGCGGATATTCAATTGTTTGATGGTAAGCAGGATAAACTTTGGTATCCTTTATCGAATGAAGACTTCAACTTTAAGGAAGCGCAGATAAACTTTAAGTCTGAAATAGCAAATTATGGTGAAGTTGGAGAGCAAATGTACCACGAGCACCGAAGCCAGTTGGAACTGGACAATATTAATCTGCTCTACGTTACCCTAACGCGGGCGGTTGAAAAGCTCTTTGTTTTTGCTGAAATGCCCACGGAGCCCAAAGATGGAGTTCCTTCCACCTACAACCATCTTTTTATGGAATTTCTTAAACAAAGGGGAATGTGGAATAGCGATCAAACGGTTTATGAATTTGGGAAAAATTCAGAGAAAAAATCAAAAGAGAAAGAAGTTGTTTCACAAATGGAGCCCCGATACCTTTCAAGCAACCCGAAAAAGCACGGACTTAAAATTGTTCCTTCCCAAGAAACTTATTTAGAGACAGAAACAGTTGCTGCCATTACTGCGGGGAATTTGCTTCACGACACCATGGCCCAGATTTATACGGAAATCGATGCCGAAAGGGTTTTGATGGAATTGGAAGGCCGCGCCATAATCCCAAAAGATGAGTTTGATAGTTTACGGAAAACCGTTTATCAAATTATTCAACATACAGATTTGAGGAAACTATTTGACGGCACTTATAAAGTTTATAACGAACGAAGTATAATCACAAAAGACGGTTTGGTTTTGCGGCCAGATAGAATAAATATAAGTACTGAAAACACATCGGTAATTGTGGATTATAAATCCGGGAGCCCTAAAATTTACCATAATGACCAATTGATTGATTATGCGAATGCGTTGCAGGATATGGGATTTGTAGTTTCAGAAAAAATGCTTATCTATAGCAACAAAGATGAAATAGTAATAAATAAAGTTTAATTTTGAAACTTTAAACAAAGCTTAATTATGTACGGAAAAATAAAGGAACATCTACAGAAAGAACTTGAAGAAATAAAGGACAACGGACTTTATAAAAAGGAAAGAATCATTACTTCACCACAAGATGCTGAAATCACTATTTCTACTGGTGAGAAGGTTATCAATTTTTGTGCGAATAATTATTTAGGCCTTTCTTCAAATAAAGAGGTGGTCCAAGCAGCAAAAGATGCGATGGATACTCACGGTTTTGGAATGTCGTCTGTTCGTTTTATTTGCGGAACACAGGATATCCATAAAGAACTGGAGCAGAAAATAGCCGATTTTTATGGCACAGAGGATACCATACTTTATGCAGCCTGTTTTGATGCTAACGGCGGTGTTTTTGAGCCTCTATTAGGCGCTGAAGATGCGATTATTTCAGATTCGCTCAACCATGCCTCCATAATAGATGGGGTGCGTCTTTGCAAAGCGGCTCGTTATCGCTACGAAAACAGCAATATGGAAGATTTGGAAAAACAGCTTGTTGCCGCCAATGAAAAAGGAGCTAGGTTTAAAATTATAGTTACGGACGGTGTATTTTCTATGGACGGTTTGGTAGCCCCGCTTGATAAAATTTGTGATCTGGCTGATAAATATGATGCCATGGTTATGATAGATGAATGCCACGCTACTGGCTTTATAGGAAATACCGGTAGAGGAACTTTGGAAGAGAAAGGCGTGATGGGGCGAATAGATATAATTACCGGAACACTTGGAAAAGCCTTGGGTGGTGCCATGGGCGGTTATACAACAGGGAAAAAAGAGATTATTGAAATGCTTCGCCAGCGTTCCCGTCCTTATTTGTTTTCAAACTCATTGGCACCTGCAATTGTTGGAGCATCTATTAAGGTGTTTGATATGCTTTCAAGTAATACTTCCCTAAGAGATAAGCTGGCAGAAAATACGGCTTATTTCAAAAAAGGAATGAAAGAAGCAGGATTTGATATTATTGATGGTGATTCTGCCATAGTACCAGTAATGTTGTATGATGCCAAACTATCTCAGCAAATGGCAGATATGCTTTTGGAAGAGGGAATATATGTTATAGGATTCTTTTTCCCCGTTGTGCCAAAAGGCAAGGCACGAATCCGTGTACAGCTTTCAGCAGCCCACAGTAAAGCGCATTTGGACAAAGCCATAAATGCCTTTATTAAGATTGGAAAAAAATTGGGGGTTATTGACTAGTAAATCCTTTATTTACGTATCAATAGCAACGACTTTAGGAAAATTTTATTAGATTTGCTTTTGTTTATAAAATTTAACAACTTACTTTTGCTCTTAATTAACACTTAAAAATTAAACAATCGAATATGAAACATCTTAACAGATTATTAGTTGCTGCTATCCTATTTATGGGAATCGGGGTGGCGAACGCGCAAGACGAAAACAATCCTTGGGCTGTTGAGGTTGGTGTAAACGCTGTTGACGTTTATTCAGCCGGACTCAATGAGGATCAAGTACGTATCCCAGCTGCTGCTAGAGGGGATATCTTTGACGAGTATTTTAATGCAAATGACCACTGGAACATTCTTCCATCAGTTTCTAGGCTAGCTATTAGCAGATACATTGGTAGTGGTTTTGTATTCACTGCAGCAGGTTCTATTAACAGAATCGACAAATTAGGCGATCTTCCTGCTGATGACCTTAGCTACTACAGTGCAGATGGAGAGGTTAAGTACAGCTTCAAAAATGCACTAGGCGGTGGATGGTTTGACCCATCTATTGGTATAGGCGGTGGTTATACTTGGGTTGATAATATCGGCTTTGGTACTGCTAACGCGCTTGCTGGTGTTAAGTTTTGGTTCAACGATTACTTAGCTCTTAACCTTCAATCTACTTATAAGCATGCATTTGAGGATTCTTATGGAATCACTCACTTCCAACATTCTGCTGGTATTGTATTCCAGTTTGGTGGAAAAGATACAGACGGTGACGGAATCTATGATAAAGATGATGAGTGTCCAGAAACTCCAGGTCTTCCTGAATTTAATGGATGTCCTGATACTGACGGTGACGGCATTGAAGATAGAAATGATGCTTGTCCAAACACTCCTGGTTTAGCTGAATTCAACGGATGTCCTGATACTGACGGTGACGGTATTGCTGATCCACAGGATGAGTGTCCTACTGTAGCTGGTCTAGCTGCTCTTAACGGTTGTCCTGATGCTGATGGTGATGGTATCGCTGATAAAGATGATGCTTGTCCAAATGAGGCTGGTCCAAAGGCTAACAATGGTTGCCCTTACCAAGACAGAGATGGCGATGGTGTTCTTGACAAAGACGATCAGTGTCCAGATGTTGCTGGTACTGTAGCAAACAAAGGTTGTCCAGAAGTTTCTGTAGAAGTTATCAAGCAATTGAACGAGTACTCTAAAACTATCTTGTTTGATTATGATAAGTCTTCTATAAGAAAAGAGTCTTATGCTGCACTTCAGAGCATTGCTGATATTATGAAAGAATATCCTAACACTACTTTCCACGTAGAAGGTCACACTGACAGCCGTGGTAGTGATTCATACAATATGAAGCTTTCCAAGGAAAGAGCTTCTTCTGTTAAGGATTACTTAACTACTATCGGTATGGACGGTAACAGATTAACTTCTGAAGGTTACGGTGAAGAAAGACCAATTGCAACTAACAATACCGCAGCTGGTAGACAACAAAACCGTCGTGTTGAGATTTCTTTAAAGAAATAATTTCAACAGATAAGTTTTAATAAATAATTTTGAAACGCCTCCGATTTTCGGAGGCGTTTCTTATTTTTAGGCTATGGTAACATTTCTTCAAGACGCCTTAACCGATGTTAAGAATAGCCTTCCCGATATTTCGGATATTACTTTTATATTGCCAAGCAAGCGGGCTGGTGGCTTTCTTTTGAACGAATTGAAAAAGAATTCTGCTGCCACTTTTTTTGCTCCCCCAATTTGCAGTATTGAAGAATTTATTGAAGAGCTTTCCAACTTAAAAATCATAAACAATACTGAACTTCTCTTTAAAAGCTATGAAGCATATTTAAAAACTGATTCAATAACGGAAAAGGAAGATTTTGAAACCTATTCAACCTGGGCAACCACACTTTTAAATGATTTTAATGAAATAGATCGATACCTCGTTGAACCGACACGATTTTTCAGTTATCTGGCCAGTATAAAAACTCTTGAAAGATGGGGCGTAAAGGAAGAAAAGACAGAATTGATAAACAACTATTTGCAATTTTGGGAAAGCCTTCCAGCCTTTTATGAAAATATTCAATCATTTCTGCTAAAAGAGCAAATTGGGTATCAAGGAATGGTTTACCGTGAGGCCTCGGCAAATATTGAACATTATATTACTGCCAACAAAAATAAGACACACGTCTTCATCGGTTTTAATGCTTTAAACACGGCCGAGCAACATATTATACAAGAATTGTTGGAAACCGAAACCACAATGGTTTATTGGGATGCTGATCGCACATTTTATGAAGATTCAAAACACAGCGCTTCTCATTTCATAAGAAAATATATAAAAGAATGGAAATATTTTCAGCAGAAAACGCCAAAGTTTATCGCTCAAAATTATGAAAAACCAAAAAATTTTCAATTTATAGAGGTCCAAAAAAACATTGGTCAAGCAAAATATGTTGGCGAACTGCTTTCAACACTTTCTGACGATGAAATCAATAAAACTGCCGTGGTGCTAGGCGATGAAAATCTACTGGTCCCGTTGCTCTATTCGTTGCCAGAAAATGTGAAAAACCTCAACCTTACCATGGGAGTGCCTTTAAAACAATTTCCAGCGGTTGTTTTTTTTGAAAAGCTTTTTGCTATTCACACCCGTGATTCGGAAATGTTTTATTACAAAGATGTTTTATCACTTTTAAATCATCCTGTGGGAAAAAACTTAGTTACTGAGTTTGATACTATTGTTCAAAATGTAACGAAGGAAAACATTACGCATATATCCTTTTTAGATTTGATGGAGCTTTCAGATCCTTCGGAAAATGATATGCTCGAACTTCTTTTTAAGAACTGGAAAGACGACAGCCATACAGCCATAAAATCGTCTCTAAGAATTATTGATGAACTTCGGAAAAAACACACATCCACAACCATAGAAAGTGTGGTCTTGCAACAACTACACACTGTTTTTAGTGAAATCGAGGCCCTTAACCAAAAATACCCACATTTAAAATCCATCAAAAGCGTAAACACACTTTTTTCAGAACTTACAGCTACAACATCTTTGGATTTTGAGGGCGATGCGTATAATGGGTTGCAGATAATGGGGGTTTTGGAAACGCGGGTACTCGATTTTGAAAACGTGATTATAACCTCAGTAAACGAAGGTATTTTCCCTTCCGGAAAGTCGAATGCATCTTTTATTACCTATGATTTAAAACAACAATTCAGCTTGCCACTTTTTACCGAAAAGGATGCAATTTACACCTATCACTTTTATAGACTGTTGCACCGGGCAAAAAATGTGACACTGCTCTATAACAACCATTCCGAAGGGATAAATACAGGTGAAAAGAGCCGCTTTATTCGGCAACTGGAAATTGAAAAACATCCAAACCATACTATTGAAAAGAAAGTGCTCGCTCCAAAAGTTCAAATTGAAAAAAAGGCTTTAAAGCAGATAGAGAAGACTGATGCAGTAATGCAGCGTTTACGTGACATTGCAGAAAAAGGGTTTTCGCCCTCTGCCTTGACCAGCTATATCCGCAATCCGTTGGAATTTTATTTTCAGAAAATTTTAAAGTTGAATGAGTTGGAGGAAGTTGAGGAAACTGTAGCAGCAAATACGTTGGGAACGATTGTTCACGATACTTTGGAAAAATTTTATCAGCCCTTTGAAAATTGCGTGCTCACAGTTCAGGATTTGCAGAATATGAAAGAACGGATTCACGGGGAAGTGACCTCCCAATTCAGAAAAACCTTTAAAGGTGGAACATTTTCCAAAGGAAAAAACCTTATTATTTTTGAAGTGGCGAAGCGCTACATTTCAAATTTTATAGATAGGGAAATTAACGATGTTCAAGCCGGAAACACCATAAAAATTATCAAGATTGAAACAGACCTTACCTTGGATGTTCCGATCCCTGAGCTGCATTTCCCAATAAAACTCCACGGAAAAGTGGATCGGGTGGATGAATACAACGGGCAACTTAGAATAATTGATTATAAAACCGGATTGGTAAATCAAAGTGATGTGGAAATAATTGACTGGGAAGATTTGAATCAAGATTACAAATTCAGCAAAGCATTTCAAGTATTGGCGTATGCGTTGATGATGAATAAGGAAATTCCTATCAACAATGCTGAAGCGGGAATAATTTCCTTTAAAAACTTAGGAAGTGGATTTCTAAAATTTGGAACTAAAACCTCTGCTTACAGTAAAAGAGACCAGTTGATAAACGGTAATGTTTTGGAAACATTTACGGTTGAATTAAAGAAGATTATTTTGGAAATTTGCGATCCAAATATTCCCTTCATTGAAAAAGAAATAGCTAAATGATTATAAATAAAAACAGAATACTTTCCTCAGAAAACAAAAAACCGATTCTTTACGATGTTTATTATAATGAAACGGGAAACCCCCAGCCCGTGGTTATTTTCTGTCACGGCTATAAAGGCTTTAAGGATTGGGGAGCGTGGCATTTGGTGGCCGAAGCGTTTGCAGAATCGGGCTTTTGCTTCGTAAAATTTAATTTCTCGCATAATGGCGGTACGATGGAAAATCCTATCGATTTCCCAGATTTGGAAGCATTTGCGGAAAACAATTTCAGTTTTGAACTTGACGATTTAGATAGGGTTTTAAACGAAATTGAAAAAGGAAACGATAATTTTCCAAAGAAAATTTCAACCATTTCCTTAATTGGCCACAGCCGCGGTGGCGGAATTGTTTTGATAAAAGCCGAAGAAGATACCCGTATTCATAAAGTAGTTACGTGGGCCAGTGTAAGCGATTTTAAAGCAAGATTCCAAGAAAACACTGCAGCGTTTGAAACTTGGAAAGAAACAGGCGTAACACACGTTGAAAACAGTCGGACAAAGCAAATGCTGCCCCACAACTTTCAGTTCTATAAAGATTTTAAAAAAAATGAAGAGCGTTTTTCCATCAAACGTGCAGTGAAAAATATGAAAGTCGGACAGCTCATTGTTCACGGAAGCGAAGACCCAACAGTTTCCGAAAAGGAGGCAAGAGCAATCCATTCGTGGAATCCAGAAAGTGAATTGAAAATAATAGACGGGGCAGACCATGTTTTTGGAGCAAAACATCCTTTTGAAGAAAGCAATTTACCAACCGATTTAAAAAACGTTGTTGAAAAGACAATTGAGTTTCTAAAATAGAGCTTGTATTAAAAAATTTACTATTTTTGGCATCCTAATCAGCAATTGGGGGATTAGCTCAGCTGGCTAGAGCGCTTGCCTGGCAGGCAAGAGGTCACCGGTTCGACTCCGGTATTCTCCACAAAAAAACCACCGTGAAAACGGTGGTTTTTTGTTTTATTCCTGAACAGGCAAGACCAAAAGAGGTTTGCTGGTATGAAATTCTCTTTTATGTATTTCATTCTTTTCCCAAAGTTTTTTGAAAAAACCGCGCTTTCTTCTAACTACACAAAGCATATCTGGATTGAATTGCTGAAAATATTCTATTACAGCCTGAAAAGTGGTAGCGGCTTCCACTTGGCTATATGAAGTTTGCAACAACTTTAAATTGTCAGTTACGCTTTTCATTTCTTCCGTAGTTTCGGGAGTTTCTACGTGAAGTACGTTAACTTCGGTTCCAAAATTTTGTTTGAACTGTTTTACCGCTTCCAAAAGTTCATCACGCTCAAAACTTCCATTTTTAAAAGCCATCAACATAGTTTTTGGCGGTTGGAACTTTGCTCCTTCTGGAACTACCAAAATAGGAATGTTGGTCTGTTTTAAAAGCTTTCCAGAGGTTTTCCCGAGATAGACCTCTTCCTTTATAGAATTACTACGTGGCGCCAGAACCATTAAATCTATTGGCACTTGCTTGCTAATGCGCGCAATTCCTTCCAAAACTTCGCCTTTGATTGGGTGCGCAATCACTTGCACTCCTTTACGCTCTACTTGCGAAAGCACTTCATCTAAACGGTTTTCCGATTCTTCCTTTAAAATAGTGTTTACCTTTGAAAGACCACCTACCTTGGACAGTTCCTGAAATACAGAAACAACGTATACATTGGCGTTTATTGATTGGGCCAAATCTATGGCGTATTGTAAATTGCTGATTGCATTTGCTGAAGACCCAACGGGCACTAATATATTTTTCATAAGCAGAAACTTCTTCTTAGTTTGAAAACAAAATTAACTTTAAAACTCGTTCGATCCATAACTCTTTAACATTTCAACCAAATTTAAACATTTAGGCAGAAACAGGCTTATTAACTTTTTGCATTTTCCGTAGTTTTACCATTCCGCATGCGACAGACCGATATTTCTTTTAAACGAATCCAACAACTTGCCATTCCCGCAATAATTTCAGGAATTGCAGAGCCCGTTCTTTCGGCCACAGATGCTGCTGTGGTGGGAAATATTAAGGAATTTGGAATTGAATCGCTTGCTGCAGTAGGGATTGTTGGAACGTTTCTTTCAGCTTTAATTTGGATCTTGGCACAAACCCGCAGTGCCATTTCGGCTATTGTTTCGCAAAATTTGGGAGCTGGTAAATTGAAGGACCTCCATAATTTTCCAGCACAGGCTATATATTTCAACATTGCACTAAGCATCATTGTTTTGTTTTCTACATATTTTTTTGTGGAAGAAATTTTCAAAATTCTCAATGCCGATGGGATGGTGTTAGCTTTCAGCATTGATTATTACAATATTCGCGTTTGGGGCTTTCCGCTTACACTATTCACTTTTGCGGTTTTTGGACTTTTCCGGGGCTTGCAAAACACTTTCTGGCCTATGGTCATCGCTACCCTAGGAGCTTCTTTAAACATAGGGTTGGATTTTGCTTTGGTTTATGGAATTGAAGGCTTAATACTACCTTTAGGAATAAAAGGTGCAGCCTGGGCAAGTCTTATTGCACAGATTGTAATGGCTGGTCTCTCCTTACTTCTTCTTTTAAAGAAAACCGAAATTTCCTTAAGACTGAAATTTCCGCTACATCCCGAAATAAGACGGCTCGTGGTAATGAGCTTTAATCTCTTTCTGCGCTCTCTAGCGTTGAATACCGCGTTAATCCTCGCCACTCGCGAAGCCGCTGCTCTTGGGAAGGAATATATTGCTGCCCATACCATTGCCTTTAATGTTTGGATTTTTACCGCTTTTTTCATTGATGGCTACGGCGCCGCAGGGAATATTCTTGGCGGCAAACTTTTGGGCGAACGCAACTACGGTTCGCTTTGGAAACTTACAAAGAAAGTGAATCTGTACAATCTTGTCGTTGCTGCGGCTCTTGTACTGTGCGGATTGGTACTTTATGAACCTTTGGGGCTTCTTTTCAACAAAGACGAAAAAGTGCTTTCCATCTTTTACGGAATGTTTTTTATGGTACTAATTTGTTTGCCATTTAATGCGATGGCCTTCACGTTAGATTCCATTTTTAAAGGTTTGGGCGAAATGCGATACCTGCGGAACGTACTATTGGGTGCAACTATTTTCGGTTTTATTCCCGTGCTCTATTTTTCAAAATATATGGATTGGGGCTTAGTAGGAATTTGGATGGCCTTAATTGTATGGATAGCATACCGTGCGGTGGCGCTAATGATTAAATTCCGAAGAAAATATATTCCGCTCATTGAAAATTAATACATTTACGAAATACGAAATACGAAATACGAAATACGAAATACGAAATACGAAATATGGATATTCTTAAATTTCTTGGCGGCCCCGGCCTGTTTTTAATATTGGCTATTTTGGTAATTGTAGTGGTTGCCTACAATAAAATTAAAAAGAAGTAATCAACGCGTTTTAAGCCAGCCTGTAATACTCATACGTTCCGAAGCTTTCACCACTTTTACTTCGTGTTCCAAAACTTGGCTTTCAAATATTACCACCCGCCCGGGAAGTGGTAAAATATCCAGCTCCTCTTTTTGGGTATAAATGGTAAGCTCACCGCCATTTTCGCGCAGCCAATTGTCTTCGTTCAGATAGCAAACTATGGAAAGTTTCCTTCGGTCGTCATTCTGAAAAGTATCCAAATGCCGCTTGTAAAAAGTGCCCGTTGGATATACTGCATAGTGAAACTCTTTGTGAAGAATTCCCAAAAAGCAAGTCTTATTTAAGTAATTGACCAATTCGTTTATTTTTTTGAAGAAAACCTGTTCGGCAGCATTGGCATTTGCTTCATCCATCCAAAGAATAAAATCGCCGCGGACGGTTTTGTCTATTTCTTCATTGGAACGGTTGCCGATGGCAGATTTTTTAAAGCGGTCCGCATCATATTTTGCAAGCAATGAATGGCGCAGCACCTCCACTTCTTCCGAAGTGAAAAAATTGTTCACAATACTGTACTGCTGCTGTAGCAAGTTTTTAATAATAGTTTCAAACAGTGGATTTTCAACAAATTCCAGTTGCTCAAAAAGTTCTTCGGTCATTTTTGGATTCTTTAAAAAGTGGGCAAATATAGTATAGAATTGGGTTATTTTTTTATCCCGTGCAAAACATAGCCATATTTCGTGTAAAACATAGCTATGTTTGATATAAAACATGGCTATGTTTTGATTAAAACCAAGCTTAGTTTTTTTCAAAAATAGGCTTTAAAAGTTGGGGCGAATAAAATTGTATCTTTGTTGCCCAACTTTATGCAATGGAACAGATACGCATCACCAAGATTTTTTCTTTTGAAACTGGGCACGCACTTTACGGCTACGACGGCAAATGCAGAAACGTGCATGGCCACAGTTACAAGCTTTCCGTAACCGTTATCGGCACGCCCATAAAAGATACCAATAACGTAAAATTTGGAATGGTGATAGACTTTAGCGACCTCAAAAAAATAGTGAAAGAAGAGATTGTGGACGTTTTTGACCACGCAACGGTTTTCAACAAAAATACGCCACACGTTGAATTGGCGAAGGAACTCAGCGATCGCGGGCACAGTGTGCTGTTGGTAGACTACCAGCCCACCAGCGAAATGATGGTAATCGATTTTTCTGAAAAAATAAAGAACCGTTTGCCTAAAAACATTCAGCTTCACTCGTTAAGATTACAGGAAACCGACAGCAGCTATGCAGAATGGTTTGCTGGGGATAATTAAACCGAATCACTTTCCTATCTTTGAATATGCAAATCCCAAAAGGCAAGAAAATATACTTCTCCAGCGACAACCATCTTGGCGCACCCACACAGGCCGAAAGCCTTCCGCGCGAAAAGATTTTTGTGAAATGGCTGGACAGCATTAAGCATGATGCCGAGGTTATTTTTCTGCTCGGTGATCTCTTCGATTTTTGGTTTGAATATAAGACTGTGGTGCCAAAAGGCTTTGTTCGGGTTTTGGGAAAACTGGCCGAACTTCGTGACAGTGGCATCCAAATCCACTTTTTTGTGGGCAACCACGATTTGTGGATGCACGATTATTTTGAAAAGGAACTGAACATTCCAGTTTATCACGACCCAAAAGAGTTTGTTTTTAATGAAAAACATTTCTTCATAGGTCACGGCGATGGAAAAGGCCCGGGCGACAAAGGCTACAAACGGATGAAAAAAGTTTTTATCAATCCGTTTTCAAAATGGCTTTTCCGTTGGTTGCATCCCGATATTGGCGTACGTTTAGCGCAACACCTTTCGGTAAAAAACAAATTGATTTCGGGCGATGAGGACAAAGAATTTTTGGGTGAGGAAAAGGAATGGTTGGCGCAATATTCCAAAAGAAAACTTGAGAGCAAACATTTTGATTACTTCGTTTTTGGGCATCGCCATTTGCCGATGGAAATTAAGGTTGGTGAAAATTCAACCTACTACAATCTTGGCGATTGGATAAACCATTATACCTATGGCGTTTTTGATGGAGACAAATTGGAGTTAAAGACATACCGTCCTTAAGGTTTTTATAAGGCATCCATACTCTATTCATACTCTATTCATACTCTATTCATACTCTATTCATACTCTATTTATGACTTATCTATGGCTTATTTGCGGGTGATCCTAAAATTTTCAGCCGTCCTGACCTACTATGAAATTTATTTAATATCCTTTAACCGCAATTGCAAACTCACATTCCCCTGCCATACATTTTCATCAATGCAATAAGTAGCTTTAAATGGCTTTCCGTTGCAGGCGATATCACTTTTTTCAGCCATATTGAAACCAATTCCCGTAAATTGATTGGAATCTCCCTGTTTAACCACAATGCGCAGGTGCGTTTTGTCCTCACCCACACATTTTCCCCAGCCGGTGTCTTTCAGATTCTGTGTCATAAATGTGGGTGTCATATTTCCCGGGCCAAAGGGTGCAAATTGCTTTAATATTCTGAAGAACTTTGGGGTAATGTCTGCTAGGTTTATTTCAGCATCAATCTTTATTTCGGGTGTGAGCAAATGCGGATCGATGGTTTCGGAAACCACCCGTTCAAATTCGTTTTTGAAATTTTCAAAATCTTTTTCAAACAAAGTCAATCCCGCGGCATACATATGCCCACCAAACTGTTCAATGTGTTCCGCACAGCTTTCCAAAGCATTATAAACATCAAAACCTTTTACGGAACGGGCAGAGGCAGCCAATTTTTCACCACTTTTTGTAAACACCAAAGTTGGACGATAATAGGTTTCGGTCAATCGGGAAGCCACGATGCCGATCACGCCTTTGTGCCAGTTTTCCTTATAAACCACGGTAGTTTTACGTGCTTCCTCTTTATTTTGAATTATTTGTTGAAGCGCTTCTTCGGTTATTTGTTTGTCGGCTTCTCTACGATCGGTATTGAAGGTTTCAATTTCAGCAGCGTAGGTTTCTGCTTTTTCAGAATCGGTTTCTGTAAGTAAGGTGACGGCGTGGTTGCCGTGTTTCATCCTTCCAGCAGCGTTGATGCGCGGCGCGATAATGAAAACTACATCAGTAATGGTGAGCGTTTCTTTTTTTACTTGTTTTAAAATTGCCTGAATTCCCGTTCGCGGATTGCTGTTTATAACCTTCAATCCATAATGTGCAAGAATTCTATTTTCGCCAGTGATTGGAACAATATCGGCAGCAATTGCGGTGGCGACCAAATCTAAATAGAGCAACAAATCGTCAATTTGCTGGTCTCTTTTTGTTGCCAACCCTTGAATCAATTTAAACCCAACGCCGCAACCGCAGAGTTCTTTGTACGGATATTCGCAATCTTCCCGTTTTGGGTCGAGTACCGCAATGGCTTTTGGGATTTCCTTCCCTGGTCGGTGGTGATCGCAGATAATGAAATCGATATTTTTTTCGGAAGCGTAGGTCACTTTTTCAATGGCTTTTATACCGCAATCCAAGGCAATAATTAGCGAAAAACCATTGTCCTCGGCATAATCAATTCCTTTATATGAAACGCCGTATCCTTCATCATACCTGTCTGGAATGTATGTAGAAACATTTGGATAATAACTTTTTAAATAGGAAGAAAGCAGGGCGACGCTGGTGGTTCCGTCCACATCGTAATCGCCGTAGATTAAAATATTTTCTTCGTTTTCGATTGCTTTTTCAATTCGGGAAACGGCTTTGTCCATATCCTTCATTAAAAACGGATCGTGAAGATTGTCCAGACTTGGGCGAAAAAATTTTTCGGCTTCCTCAAAAGTTTCAACCCCACGCTGCACCAAAAGCGACGCAATTATCGGTTCCACTTTTAATGCTTTTGAAAGTGATTTCACTTTTTCGGGATCGGGTTTGGGTTTTAGGGTCCAGCGCATATTCTGTAGAAATTCCAAGTTCTAAAATTCCAAATTCCAAAATTTGGATTGGTTGTGATTATTAAATAAGGGGGAGAGGTGTAAAATTACAAAATTATGACAACAGTTTAAGGGCTTTTTGTATTTGATAATTCACTATCTTGTAAGAACAATTCTCCCCGTTAACCTTAAATAAATAGTAATATGAAAACACTTTTACTTTTTTTGGCGGGAATAGTCTCGATTGTATCTTTTGCACAGGATGGAAGTTTGGATACTTCGTTTGGCAATAACGGGACTGTACAAACAGATATTGATGGCGATTCAGACTATGCAATAGCAATAGCGCAGCAAGCAGATGAAAAACTTTTAGTAGCTGGGAGATTTACTATACAGGGACAGGCCTTTCCTTCCATTGCGAGATATAATGTTAATGGCACTTTAGACACTTCCTTTGGAAATGCTGGCGTGGCAATTTTTGGTGCTTCAGGTTATGAGGATGAATATTATGATATTGTATTAAGTCAAAATGACGGGAAGATTATTGCCGGGGGTCCAGTTAATCTAAACTCTAATTATCAATATGTAGTAAACCGTTTTTTACCCGATGGTTCAATTGATACGAGTTTTGGCAATAATGGCGAAATAATAGTATTTCCGGAGAACATCTATAAAGGAGATGTAACATTACTGGATGATGATTCATTTATAGCAGTGGGTAGAATTTTTGATAGCGGAATATCAAAAGTTGCTTTAAAAAAGTATACGTCCAATGGAATGTTAGATACCTCCTTTGGGAATAACGGCATTGTTATAACAGATGTTGGGAATGAATCGAATTCCGCTTTAAAAGTAGCTTTGGCTCAAGACGATACAATTGTGGTGCTTGCAAACAGTCAAGACAATGGCGTGTCTTCTCAAGTATTATTGCGCTACTTGCCCAATGGCGTGTTGGACACTGCTTTTGGTAATAATGGAATAGTAACCATTGTAAATGATCCTGATTTTACTTCAAGCAATATTGCTCTGTACAATGATGGTAAAATCGCAGTTCACAGTTCTTTTTTGGATTGGCAGTTTGATATAATGAATAATTTAATTTTCAGATATCTTCCTGACGGAAGCTTTGATGCATCTTTTGGCAATAATGGGTATATAAATCCGAACAGGAATAATTTTATAATAAGCGGCATTGAAGTTCAAGAGAACCAAAGATTGTTAGTTTTTGGGGAGCTTACTGATTTTTTTGAGGGTGGAGGACCTTTTTTTATTAACAGGTATCACCTTGGCGGACATTTAGATACTGGTTTTAATTTTACAATTAATTCTTCTGAGTATTTTGTTTCGAGTATGTTAATCCAACAAGACGGTAAAATAGTATGTCTGGCCAGCACAGCGTGGTACAATGGACAAGAAGATATTATTATAGAGCGCCGTGTTAATGATCCTTTGTCCAGTCCAGAATTCCAAAACAAAAGAACTACAATTTACCCAAATCCCTCAAATGGAATTTTTACCATTGAACGTGAATTTCCTGAAACTTCGGAGTACCAAATAACAGATATTATAGGAAAAATTATTGCTTCCGGTGAATTGACCGAAAAGCAATCAAAACTAAATCTTTCTTCGGTACAAAGCGGGGTTTACTTTCTGAAAACTTCAAGTAGTGTGTTTCGCTTACTGAAGAATTGAGTTAAAAAAATTTCTTCGGAAGCATCAAAACTTAAAAATTATGAAAACACTTTTACTTTTTTTTATAGGAATAATTTCATCACTTACCTATTCGCAAGATGGAACACTTGATACATCTTTTGGGAATAATGGATATGTTGTAACAGACTTTTATGGAAGAGGAGACAGAGGCTCTTCAGTAGCAATTCAAGCGGATGGTAAAATTGTTGTTTATGGGGTTGCAAATCATCCAAATAATTACTTTGTATATGGTCTTGTACGCTATACACCGGATGGAGCTTTAGATACTACTTTTGGTACAGATGGGTTGGTAACCACACAGATAGGAAATAACTATCACGAGTACTTTAATTCACTGCACATCCAGCCCGATCAAAAAATTATAACTTCCACTACATTTTTTGAAAACGGAGAAGTGGGTTTTCTTTTAGTCCGCTATTTGCCCGATGGTGCATTAGACAATACTTTTGGAATAGATGGAATTGTAAAGACTAGTTATGCTGAGAACTATTTAAGTGGTACCGTACTGCTTCCCAACAATAAAATATTGGCTGGAGGCAGTAATACAGATGGTGGAAACAACTCCATTTTACTTGTGAAATATTTGCCCGATGGATCATTGGACACTTCATTTGGAACAAATGGCAGTGTCATGCAATTTATAAACAATGAATCATTTAAGGTTTTTGGAATTAAAGTGCAAAGTAATGGTAAAATATTAGTGCCTTACAGAACGGAAGAGAATTTCGTAAAAAAATTCCAAATCGCAAGATTTTTATCCAATGGAGTTTTGGACCCCGATTTTGGAGTTGATGGTATTGTTGAAATAGAATCTTTGAGCGAAGTATTTCATTCATCTATCACTATTCAAAATGATGGAAAAATACTAATGTCGTTGAGAACACAACCCGGAACTTCCATAAAAAGATTGCTGCCAAATGGCGAATTTGATGTTTCATTTGGGAATAATGGTAATGTAGATATTGACGGCGATATATTTTCTGCGCTTAAAATTTTGGTACAGCCAAATAACGCCATCATTGTTTTTGGTATTACGTTTGGCTTTGAACCCGATTTTAATCGTACCTATAGATTTTATCCTGATGGTATACTTGACACTACTTTTGGCATAAATGGCTTCACTGAAATGGGTTTTGAAGGAGCCGATATTGCTTTTCAGCAGGATGGAAAACTTGTAGTGGCGGGCAACACATTTTTTTATAGCGGGGGAGAAAGTTTTGCTGTGGGAAGACTGAACAATGGTCCTCTCAGTGTTTCTGAATTTGAAAAGAACAAATTTACCATTTACCCAAACCCCTCAAATGGAGTTTTCACTATTGAACGCGATTTGTTTTCGGAAAATGAACAATATGAAATAATTGACATTACTGGGAAAACCATTGTCTCTGGCGAATTGACCGAAAGGCAATCGCAGCTAAACCTTACCGATGCCCAAAGCGGGGTTTATTTTCTGAAAGTTTCAAACAACGTGTTTCGGTTGCTTAGAAATTGATTATGAACTTTGAGTTTTAGTTGTGTTTTTAGAGCTTGTAATTTGGAATTTGCTAGTAGCATTTTGTACTTTCGGAATTCAAACAAATTATAGCTATGCCATTAGTAACCCCCCTTTCTCCAGACCACGACGCCGAAACAAAACAATTGGCTGAATTCTTTAACGAAACACTTGGCTTTTGCCCAAATAGCGTGCTTACCATGCAGCACCGCCCGGCAATTAGCAAAGCCTTTATCAATCTCAACAAAGCCGTAATGGCCAACGAGGGGCGCGTTACTTCAGCCTTAAAAAGAATGATCGCTTGGGTAAGCAGCAATGCAACCGGTTGTCGCTACTGCCAGGCCCATGCTATTCGTGCTGCGGAACGCTATGGCGCAGAGCAGGAGCAATTGGATAATATTTGGGAATATAAAACCCATTCCGCTTTTTCTGAAGCTGAACGCGCTGCGCTCGACTTTTCTTTGGCCGCAAGCCAAGTACCAAATGCGGTGAATGATGAAATAAAACAGCGACTTTACAAATACTGGAACGAAGGCGAAATCGTGGAAATGCTTGGGGTTATTTCGCTTTTTGGTTATTTAAACCGTTGGAACGATTCTATGGGAACTTCCATTGAAGATGGTGCCGTGGAAAGTGGGGAGCAGTATCTTGGCAAGCATGGGTGGAATAAAGGGAAACACATATAAAATTAAAAAGCTCCGCTAAACGGAGCTTTTTAATTTTATAAAGCAATTCTAATCTTTCGAATTTTATTACCTGTATATTTTGCAATCTGTTCTAAGTCATAATACTCGTTGAACTCTTTTTCATTAAGCCCAAACATATTCAGCATCTCATTTTTTGAATATTCTAAATCTTCGAAATGAAGAAGAAGCATTTTGCTTAAAAGATTTGGTTCGCCAATTATGAATTCAAAAGGCTCTTTTTTTCTCCATCCATAATAATTGAATTTTGTCACCCATCTTCTATATTGGTCAGAAGTTAAAACTCCTAATGATTTTGCTCGATAAGTAAGTGCTTGGATTGAGACTTTCCAATATTTTTTTAAACTAGCAAGATTTGTTTCTGAAAAACCATATAAATCAGCTTTTATATCGGCCCTAGGCATTAAAAAATTGGAAGCAAATGAGTTTGCTTCAGTTTCAATCATTTTCATATCGTCAGAAACGATAAAATTCTCGTGCATTAATAGATGCCCTAATTCGTGGGCAATAGTAAATATTTTCCTAGAATTTGGATGATTTGAATTCACTAATATAACAGGAATACCATCTTTAGTATGAAAATTTATACCTGAAAATTTATAGGTTTCATCAAAATCTACAAAATGAATTACAACCCCTCTTTTTTCTAAAACTTTAATCAAATTTTCGATAGGGCCTTTTGGAAGTTTAAAATAGCTTCTGACCTGTTCAGCAAATCTAGCGGGTGTAAGTTCTTTATCACGAATGTCAGTATATGGTAAATCAACATCTAACTCTACATTATCCAGAAGTTCAGATATATGGCTTGAAATAATATTAATTTTTGCTTCTAAAATTTTATTTTTTGTAATAGTAGTGCTTAAATTTTTTCGGTAATAAAATTCTTTAATTTGATAAGCTTGATGTTTCTTATAAAAAAAGGATGTGGGGTAATTTAGTAAATGTGAGAGTTCAATCAATGTTTCTTCAGAACATTCTGCAAAACCCTTTTCAATTTTTGAAAGCATACTTTGTGAAATTGTTTTCATTGATTTCGCCAATGCAGATTGTGAAAAACCTCTGCTCTCTCTTGCAAGTTTAATTCTCTCGTTGTTAATTATTGTTTTCATGGGATTTATAATATATAAAAAAGCTATTCGGGTCAAGGACAGATTTATACTTTAACTACTTTTATTTTTACTGATTTTTGAGCTTTTTAATCTTAAATTATCAAGATTTGTTACTTCTTCTGATTTTTCTGTTTCATAATTTATAGATCCAAACAAATCGTCATAACTCATATTCCAGTTAACTTCCTTTTTACTTATCAAAGAAGTGACAGAAGTTCCCTCAAAGATTAAGCCTCTAAATTGAGGTCCAACAAATAATATTGGAATAGATTCTGATCCTCCATCAAAGGGTAACTGATTCATCAAATTTTCACTTCTTGGTGTAGAAACATAATTTGGCTTCCCGTTGCCGTTTAATTTCTTGATATAGACCAGATACTTATCGTTAACGATAAAGTAAGATGCTCCGTATCTACTTCTAATCTTAACTTTGGAGCCAAATTCTGGGTTTAAAAGCACGTATTCTCTGAGTTTACCTTTAATTTTTGCATTTAAAATCTGAGAATAAAATCTGCTTTCCATAAATAGATAAGGATCTTCTTCCATTGTGGAATTTACCTCTGTCATCGCATTAAGTATGATTTTATTAATCACACTTAGCTCATTCTTCAATTCAGCTTTAACCGCTTCAATATTGGCTAAGCTTCTAAATAGTGGTTCATTTTCTTGGTTGAAAACAAAAAGTTCACTACTTTTGTCGTGTCCAAAAGGACGATTTTCTATATTCATTCTTTAAAAAATTTTAAAGCCCTTGTCCCGAAGGGCTTTTTATATATATTATATGCGCAAATATAGTAAAAATTATGAATATAATTACCACAAAGCTATGAACAAAGATAATGGATTTGTTAACATTCTCAAAATTTGTTAAATTTTCTTTGAGATATTTAAGCTTTTCCTTTCACAACAATCACAATCTCCCCCTTGGGTGGCTTGTTTTCAAAATGCTTTAAAACTTCTTCCGCAGTGCCGCGAACAGTTTCTTCGTGCAGTTTTGTCAATTCTCGCGAAACGGAAATTTGTCTGTCAGCGCCAAAGAATTCCACAAATTGCGCAAGGGTTTTTAGCAGTTTGTGCGGCGATTCATAAAAAATAATGGTTCTGGTTTCTTCGGACAAAAGTTCGAGTCGGGTTTGTCTTCCTTTTTTTACGGGAAGAAAACCTTCAAAAACAAATTTATCATTCGGAAAACCACTATTTACAAGTGCTGGAACAAAAGCGGTGGCTCCGGGCAAACAATCAACTTCAATGCTAGCTTCCACACAAGCACGGGTTAATAAAAATCCAGGGTCGCTAATGGCCGGGGTGCCTGCATCACTAATGAGGGCGATGTTTTCGCCGTTTTGAATTCGCTTTACAATTCCTTCCACGGTTTTGTGCTCATTGTGCATGTGGTGGGAGTGCATTTGGGTGCTTATTTCGAAATGCTTTAAGAGCTTTCCGCTGTTGCGGGTATCTTCGGCGAGGATTAAATCTACTTTTTTTAGCACTTCAACAGCGCGAAAGGTCATATCTTTTAAATTGCCAATGGGTGTGGGCACCAAATAGAGTTTTCCCGTCATAATTTATGGGCGTACAGTTTTTCCGAAGAAATAAGAGATTAGTAATAATAAAATTCCGACCAATGGGAGGGTAATCTCTGGGTTGCCCAAGCGATAGTGTGCAAAGCAGGCCAAGACCATATCAAAAAAGAGCCCGGCGTATGCCCATTCCATAACCCATTTTGGTTTTCGTAAAAGAATAAATAAGATTGCCAAAATTTTTGCGAGCGCCATTGGAATGACCAAATAGGTGGGGTATTGATAATCCTGGTAATATCCTTCAATTACCGCAGTATCGGTTAAGTACATAACTGCGGAATACAGAAAGAGAGCACTTAGCAGCCCTGTGGCTATCCAATAGATTGATTTTTGGGCTGTCATAAATGTAAAATTTAGTTGAAGCGCTTTTCGATAATGTTCATAAACCTTTCCGAATACTCTTCTTTGTTAAGCCAATGGTTATAGTCTGGCTTAACGTTACCTTTTATAAATCTTTGTGCTTCCTCAAAACTTTCCATAGTATTTATTTGTGAAAGGACGCGGGTGTAATCTTCAGTTTGCCCTTCAAAAAGGTGCTTTATAAATGCCAAACGGTCGTTCAGCCCAATGTTAAGGCCTTTGTTTAGGGTGTCGTTTATAGAGCGAGCACGGGATTCGGTCAATGTTTTACTGGCTTCTTTTCCTTCTACCGATTTTGGGAAAATTTGAGTATTTTTTCTTTCGAACTCTGGCATTTGCTGATAGGCCGATGCAAATTCCTCCAAATCATTTTTAGCATATTTTGTGGTGGGTTTTTCCTGTATTTCGACAGTTTTAGTTTCGGGGTTTTTTGGAAGCATTTCATCCAAAAGTTCATCAATGCGCTCACTTTCTTCAGGCATTTGTGCTACAATGTCCTTTATCTTTTCCATCAAAGGTTCAATAAGGTCTTCTTTGTGCGCGGGCTGTGGAACAGGCTCGGGCTCCTTAAACCAATTTTGCTCACGGAAACTCTTGGAGTCTAAAGAGGTTGGGAGGGGCGGATGTGCAGCGTCTTCAATTTGATTTTCGAGATATTCAAGTACCGAGAGCTTTTCATACAGCTCACCCACCAATTGCTTAACAGAGGCGGCTTTAAAGGTTTTTTCTTCTTCAATTATCTGTTGTGCTAGCGCTGTTACCTGCTCACGGAGTTTCTTCTTCATATCTTTTTAAATTAACCTGAATTTCTATTTTGTTTTTATAAATTTACGCATCCTTTATGTAAACGTCAACTATTTTTGTTTTCTTGTTTAAATCTGCCGTTTTGTAATGGTTTTCAAGCAATCTTCAAGTTGGACAAATCGTTTGGAAATTTAATTAGTACCCAATGTTTCGCGTAAAATTAAACTATGTTTCTTGAAAATACCGTAAATCAGAAAGAACAATTTGGCTGGATTGAGGTAATCTGCGGATCTATGTTTTCAGGAAAGACCGAAGAGCTAATCCGGAGGTTGAAACGCGCCCAGTTTGCCCGTCAAAAAGTCGAAATTTTTACACCGTCCATAGACACACGCTATGCCGAGGATGCCGTGACCAGCCACGATAGCAACCAGATTCGATCCACACCCGTGCCTGCTGCAGCCAATATTCCAATTCTGGCAGATAACTGCGATGTGGTTGGCATAGATGAGGCCCAATTTTTTGATGACGAAATAGTAAAAGTATGTAACGACCTTGCCAATCGCGGCGTTCGTGTGATCGTTGCAGGGCTGGATATGGACTACAAGGGAAATCCCTTTGGGCCCATGCCCGCCTTAATGGCCACGGCCGAATATGTTACCAAGGTTCATGCGGTATGTACCCGCACGGGGAATCTTGCCAATTATAGTTACCGCAAGGCGAAAAGCCAGGACCTTGTATTACTTGGTGAAACCGAAGAATACGAACCCCTGAGCCGTGCGGCATTTTACAAGGCGCAACTTCGGGACAAAGTAGTAAAACTGGAAGTGAAGGATGCCGAAGACCTGAGTGAGCAGAAAGCTCCTGAAAAACCTGGAAAACAAGCCTAATATGCCCAAAGCCACCGAAACTCTATTGGAGATTGATTTAAACGCGCTCGAGAATAATTATAAATACCTTATCTCAAAATTAAAGCCCGAAACCAAAGTTTTGGCAGTTGTAAAAGCCTTTGGCTACGGTAGCGATTCAGTGGTTATTGCTAAAGAGCTTGTGGAATTGGGTGTTGATTATTTCGCTGTTGCATACGCAAATGAGGGCGAAACCCTTAGAAATGCAAAAATTGAAACACCTATTTTGGTGCTCCATCCACTTCCCGTTAATTTTGAAGTAATCGTGGATCGTTGTTTGGAACCCAGTATTTATTCCCGAAAAATGCTGGAGGAATTTATCGCTTTCGCAGAAGAAAAGAAGCAGATCAATTATCCAGTTCACTTGAAATTCAACACGGGCTTGAACCGTTTAGGATTTGTAGCGAGCGATGTGGATTATATTGCAGAAACACTTTTAAAAACAAACAGTGTAAAGGTGAAATCGGCCTTTTCGCATCTAGCGGCGAGTGAGGACTTGAAACTGAAGGATTTTACAATGGGACAGATTGAAAGTTTCCGAAAAATTTCGGAAGAACTTTCAGAAAAATTGGAGTATAAACCCTTATTGCACTGCGCTAACACTTCGGGAATACTCAACTATCCCGAAGCACATTTTGACATGGTGCGCACGGGAATTGGTCTTTACGGCTTCGGAAATGACAAAGAAGAAAACAAATATTTAAAACCCGTTGGTACTTTAAAAACCGTTATTTCACAAATACATACTGTACAAAAAAGTGAAAGTGTGGGATATAATCGTGGTTTTATTGCGGAAGAAATTACACGTTCCGCAACCCTTCCAATTGGCCACGCAGACGGAATTCCACGTTCTTATGGAAAAGGCAAAGGCTGGGTAACTATACATGGCAAAAAAGCGTCCATTCTGGGCAATGTTTGTATGGATATGGTAATGGTAGATGTAACCAATATTGATTGCGAAGAAGGGGATGAGGCAATTGTGTTTGGCCCTTCCACATCTGCTGAGGAGTTATCGGCAGCGATAAACTCTATTTCTTATGAATTAATAACCGCAGTTTCGCAAAGAGTGAAACGCGTTGTTTGTAGGAATTAATTCCTTTTGGGAAATTATTTTAGAAAATGAATTCTTTTTAAGTAAATTAGTGGCTATTAACTTCTAAAACCAATCAACATGTTAAAAGAATTTAGGGATTTTATTATGACCGGCAATGTGGTAGACCTTGCCGTAGCCGTTCTACTTGCCGCTGCTGTAGGCACCGTTGTTTCAAGTTTTACCAATGATGTCATGATGCCGATAGTGGGTAATTTTACTGGAGGTGTTGACTTTGCCGATTTAAAAGTAGTGCTTTCAGAGGCTGTGGTTGCTCCAGACGGAGAGGTTACCAAGCCGGAGAATGCCATTATGTACGGAAAATGGATAAACTCTATCATCAATTTAATTATTGTTGGTTTTGTATTGTTCTTGATAGTGAAGGCATACGGAAAAGTGCGTAAGAAAAAAGAAGAAGCCCCTGCGCCGGACCCAGGACCATCAGAAAAGGATTTATTGATGGAAATTCGTGACGAACTGAGAAAAAAATAATTTACAGTCACCGCTGCATTACATATTTTAACCTTAAACCCTCTCCAAAATGGAGAGGGTTCTTTTTTGCTTTTTATTCTGAAAAAATAAATATGGATAAACTACTTTTGCCTAAAATTTAAAATAATGAAATTAGCTTTGGTAGGTGCCACCGGGATGGTTGGCGAGGTAATGTTGAAAGTATTGCAGGAGCGTAACTTTTCTATTGACGAATTGCTCTTGGTGGCTTCAGAAAGATCTGTGGGAAAAGAAATTTCCTTTAAAGGAAAAAACCACAAAGTGATTGGTCTAGAGCAGGCTGTTGCTGCAGCCCCAGACATTGCAATTTTTTCTGCAGGTGGAAGCACATCATTAGAATGGGCCCCAAAGTTTGCTGAGGTGGGCACTACTGTAATAGATAACTCTTCGGCTTGGAGAATGGAGCCCGGAAAGAAGTTAATTGTTCCCGAAATCAACGCCCATCTATTGACCAAAGAAGATAAAATAATAGCCAACCCCAATTGCTCTACCATACAATTGGTAATGGCTTTGGCGCCCCTTCACAAAAAATACAATATGAAAAGAGTGGTGGTTTCTACCTACCAATCCGTTTCAGGAACCGGTTTAAAGGCTGTACAACAAATGGAGAACGAAATGGTGGGAATAAAGGGAGAAATGGCATACCCGTATCCTATCCATAAAAATGCATTGCCCCATTGTGATGTTTTTGAGGAAAACGGTTATACAAAAGAAGAGATGAAACTGGCCCGTGAGCCACAAAAAATATTGGACGATCGTACTTTTTCAGTAACTGCTACTGCAGTGAGAATTCCAACAGCTGGCGGGCACAGTGAGGCTGTAAACGTACAATTTGAAAATGATTTTGAATTGGGGGATATCCGTAGAATTCTGCATGAAACTCCAGGTATCATCGTTCAGGACAACCCAGATACAAATACATACCCGATGCCAATGTACGCTCACGATAAAGACGATGTATTTGTTGGAAGAATTCGTCGGGATGAAACACAACCCAATACATTAAATATGTGGATTGTAAGTGATAACCTTCGGAAAGGAGCAGCAACGAACGCCGTTCAAATTGCAGAATACTTGGTAAACAATAAGCTTGTTTAAGTATTTAAGAGAAAAACTAATAATCTTTTTAAAATTTTGTTAAAAAAACGCACTTTATATAAAGGTGCGTTTTTTATTTTTCAGTACCTTTAAAGGATTAACCCTTAAACGTAAAGCCTATGAATTCAACATTTACTAAAATCCTGAGAATCATTTTAGGCTTAGGATTACTATTTTTTGGACTGAGTAAATTGATAAATCTTCACATTATGCCTACCCATATTTATACGGGAGATGCGGCAATTTTTATCGATTCGCTTAGCAGCACAGGCTACATTCTAAAAGTCATTGGAATTTTGGAAATCTTTATCGGTTTGCTTTTGCTTATTAACAAGTGGGTTTCGTTTGCATTGCTTTTGTTGGCCCCCATTACGGTTAATATCTTATTATTTCATTTATTTTTGGATACACCAGGTCTTCTTGTGGCCTTGGTGATAACTATATTGAATGTTATTTTGATTTATAAGCATTGGAAAGTTTATAAACCCTTATTTCATTAACTCCAACTGTATGCAGTATTTAAGGGCTTCTTTGCGGAAGCCTTTTTACATATTGTAATATTTCCTTTTAAGTAAAAACATTACATTTACATTTCCAAAAAATCAATAATATGAAATTTACAATTGTTCCAGCAATCCTTGTACTTGCCTTTGTGGGCTGTAAGGAAGAACCAAAAAAAGAAGTTATTTCCGTGACCTATCCGCAAACAAAAAAAGTTGATACTGTAGATACCTACTTTGGTGTTGAAGTAAAAGATCCATACCGATGGTTGGAAGATGACCGCAGTGAAGAAACCGCCGTCTGGGTTAAGGCTGAAAACGAAGTAACCTTCGGGTATTTAGAAAAAATACCTTTCCGGGAAGAATTGAAACAACGGCTTTCCGATCTATGGAACTACGAAAAAGTTGGCCCCCCATTTAAGGAAGGCGATTATACCTATTTCTACAAAAACGATGGTTTGCAGAACCAGTATGTACTATATCGATACAAAACAGGTGAAGACCCAAGTACTGCTGAAGTATTTTTGGACCCCAATACTTTTAAGGAAGACGGGACCATTTCTTTGGGCGAGACAAGTTTCAGCAAAGATGGCAGCAAGCTGGCCTATAGTATTTCTGAAGGCGGGAGTGACTGGCGTAAAGTTCTTGTAATGAATACTGAAACGAAGGAATTGGTTGGAGATACATTAAAAGACATTAAATTCAGCGGACTTTCATGGAAGGGTGAAGACGGTTTTTACTATTCCAGTTATGATAAACCAAAGGGCAGTGAGCTTTCAGCTAAAACTGATCAGCACAAAGTGTACTACCACAAAATGGGAACCCCGCAAAGTGAGGACAAGGTGATTTTTGGAGCTACCCCAGAAGAAAAGCACCGCTATATAAATGCGAGTGTAACAGAAGATAATAATTATTTGGTAGTAAGGGCGAGTACTTCAACTTCTGGAAATAAACTGTTTATAAAGGATTTGACAAAACCTGGAGCTGCGTTTGTAACTATTTTGGACGATACGGATTCTGACACCTCCATTTTGGAAAACGTTGGTTCAAAATTATACATTGTTACAAATAGAAATGCACCAAACAAAAAAGTAGTTACCGTAGATGCCAGCAATCCAACTCCTGATAATTGGGTGGATTTTATTCCTGAAACTGAAAATGTACTTTCACCTAGCACCGGAGGCGGAAATATTTTTGCAAACTATATGGTCGACGCTGTTTCAAAAGTAATGCAGTATGATTATGACGGAAAATTGATTCGCGAAGTGAAACTTCCGGGCGTTGGTTCGGCGGGTGGTTTTGGAACAAAAAAGGAAGAAAAAGAATTGTACTATTCCTTCACAAATTATGTTACTCCCGGCAGCATTTATAAATATGATATTGCAAGCGGCAATTCAGAATTATTCATAAAGCCTGAAATAGACTTCAACCCAGAAAACTTCGAAAGCCATCAGGTTTTCTATACCTCAAAGGATGGGACCAAAATACCAATGATAATTACCCACAAAAAAGGCTTGAAAATGGACGGAAAAAACCCAACAATCCTTTACGGTTACGGTGGGTTTAATATTAGTTTAACACCAGGCTTTAGTATTGCAAACGCCGTATGGATGGAGCAAGGTGGTGTTTATGCTGTACCAAACCTTCGCGGTGGCGGTGAGTATGGCAAAAAATGGCACGATGCGGGTACGCAGATGAAAAAGCAAAACGTATTTGATGATTTTATAGCTGCTGCTGAATATTTAATTAAAAACAACTATACTTCCAGCGATTATCTCGCTGTTCGCGGAGGTTCAAACGGAGGGTTGCTTGTAGGCGCAACAATGACGCAGCGTCCAGATTTAATGAAAGTAGCACTTCCGGCAGTTGGGGTTTTGGATATGCTTCGTTACCATACTTTTACTGCGGGAGCAGGTTGGGCGTATGATTACGGTACAGCCGAAGACAGCAAAGAAATGTTTGAGTATTTAAAAGGCTATTCGCCATTGCACAATGTAAAAGAAGGGGTGGAATATCCAGCAACTTTAATCACTACCGGCGATCACGATGATAGGGTAGTACCCGCGCATAGCTTTAAATTTGCTGCTGAACTTCAGTCAAAGCAAGCGGGGAATAATCCTGTTTTAATTAGAATTGAAACCGATGCCGGTCACGGAGCGGGAACACCTGTGAGCAAAACCATTGAGCAGTATGCAGATATTTTTGGATTTACCCTATTCAATATGGGTTATGAAGATTTGCCGGAAAATATCAATAAAGAAATAAAACAATAATTGAAAAAGCCCCTCAATCTGAGGGGCTTTTTTTAATCCAACTTTTCAGTTAATTTTTTAAATGTTTTTTTCGGGTCTTTATTTTCATAAAGCACTTCATACACTGCATTTATTATGGGGGTCTTGGCTTTTTTCTTGCCTTTTTGCTGGTTTAAATTGTAAGCGCTTTTAGTAGCGTAATAGCCTTCAGCAATCATACTCATTTCAAGCTGGGCACTTTTCACGGTATAGCCTTTTCCAATCATTGTTCCAAACAAGCGGTTTCGACTGAACACAGAATAACCCGTAACCAATAAATCTCCCAAATAAGCTGAATCGTTTATGTCACGTTTCATTTTGTGAACCTTTTTCACGTATTTTTTCATCTCGCGGATGGCATTGCTCATCAATACGCTTTGAAAGTTGTCGCCATACCCAAGTCCGTGTGCAATCCCTGCAGCCACGGCGTAAATATTTTTGAGCATTGCCGCGTATTCTATCCCCAAAACATCATCGCTGGTTGTGCATTTAATGTAATCACTGCTTAAAACGTTTGCAACAAGTTTTGCTTTTTCATCATCAGCACTAGCTATGGTGAGGTATGACAATCTTTCCAGCGCAACTTCTTCAGCGTGGCATGGGCCAGAGATGACCCCAATGTTGTTAAAAGGAACTTTATAGTGCGTATTAAAATGGTCACCAACTATAAGACTGGTTTCGGGAACAATTCCTTTAATGGCTGAAAAAACTATTTTGTCTTCCAAAGAAACTGTCAGTTTTTCAAGCTCCCTTTCAAGGAAAGCGGATGGTATTACAAAAATGAGACAATCTGCACAGCTAATGGTTTCATTAATATCGTTACTTAGTTTAAGTTGCTTCAAATTAAATTCTACCGAACTTAAATAATTAGGGTTGTGGCCGTGCTTTTTAAGATGTTCCAAAGCGTAATTGCTTCGCATATACCAACACACTTCCTCTAGGTTTTCACAGAGCATTTTTACAATGGCCGTAGCCCAGCTTCCACCGCCAAAGACTGCAAATTTTGGTTTTTCTTGCATTTATTAAAATTATGAATTCAAAAGTAAACAATTCTTATTTTATCAAAACATTTAACAGTAGCTTAAGATTGTGCATACAATCTTTTACTGCCTGTTTGCGTTACTGACATTGATTATTGAAATTTAGGTAGTTTCAATGATTTTGGTTGGTTATTTAGTTGAAGCCGCTCCCCAAGTGTTAATTTGGTGGGGCGGTTTTTCATTTATAAAAATTCATCTCGTCCAGATACTTCCAAACCTCAGCAGAAAGCATCGGGCGAATGTTTTTACCGTATTTTATACTTTTTCTAATAAATGTTGAAGAAAGCTCAATAATTGGGGCGTCAACTTTCTTTATCTTTTCATGATTGACAAATTGTGTTCCCACGATTCCTTCGGAAATTCTTGGGTAAACGTAGATGGAATAGCGTTCTAAAATCACTTCATAATTTTTCCACTTGTGGAGGCTCTTCAGGTTGTCTTCTCCCATAATCAAACAGAAGTTATTTTTTGGATACTTTTCCTCCAAATGTGCCAAAGTATTCACCGTATAATTGGGTTGCGGCAGATCAAACTCCACACTGCTGGCCTGCAGTTTTGGATACTCCTCCACGGCAATCCGCACCATTGCCAAACGGTGGTGGTCCTCCAAAAGTGTCTTTTTCTTTTTATGTGGATTGTGTGGCGTAACCACAAACCAAACTTCATCCAAATCGCTGAACTCCACCATGTGGTTGGCAATAATCAAATGCCCCACGTGAATGGGGTTGAACGTGCCGAAATAAAGTCCAATTTTTTTTGCCATTTTTTTCTGTAGAGACGCACGGCCGTGCGTCTGTACGTTTATATTTGGGATACGTTCCCGCATCTGAGACGCACGGCCGTGCGTCTGTACGGGATTATTTTTATGATTTTATAAAATTTTCTACCAAATCATGCGCTTCCTTTAAAGCGGTTTCCAAATCGTGGTTTTTAATGATTTTGTCGAATTGCGGCGCAGTCGCCAATTCCACCGAAGCTTTTGCAATGCGCATATTGATGCGTTCTTCACTTTCGGTCTTGCGTTTTTTAAGCCGGATTTTCAGCTCGTCGATGCTGGGTGGTTTTACGAAAACCGCCAGTGTTTTTTCGGGATATTTCTTTTTAATTCGGAGTCCACCAACAACGTCAATGTCAAAAATCACGTTTTTTCCGTGGCTCCAAATACGTTCCACTTCACTTTTCAGCGTCCCGTAAAAATTGTCGCGGTACACTTCTTCCCACTCTAAAAAATCACCATTTTTAATGTGTCGCTTAAAATCTTTCAACGAGATGAAATAATAATTCTCGCCGTGCTTTTCATCGCCACGGGGCTCGCGACTTGTACACGAAACCGAAAATTCCAAGTTGAGGTCTTTCTGTTTCAACAAATGTTGTACGATGGTGGTTTTTCCACTGCCGGAAGGGGCCGAAAAAACGATTAATTTTCCTCCTTCCATCTATAAAACGTTTAGCGCTTGTTCCTTAATTTTTTCAAGCTCGTCCTTCATTTGCACAACTACTTGCTGCATTGGAGCATAGTTTGCCTTGCTGCCAATAGTGTTGATTTCACGACCAATTTCCTGTGTAATGAAACCCAATTTTTTTCCGTTGGAATCGTGCGATTTTAAGGATTCCTCAAAATACTCCAAATGGTTTTTAAGGCGAACTTTTTCCTCAGTGATGTCGTATTTTTCAAGGTAATAGATCAATTCCTGCTCAAAGCGGTTTTCGTCTACTTTTTCCTTTAAATCCGCCACCGCCTTGCGCAATCTTTCCTTTACGCCGTCAATTCTTTCGGGATCCAAAGCAATCACTTCTTCCAACAATTTTGAAATAGTTTTGGAACGTTCCAAAAAGTCGTTTTCCAAAACCAAACCTTCATCGGTTCTGTACTCGTTTATGGCTTCCAGCGCTTTGTCAATTCCTTTTAAAATAGCTTTATATTCCTTCTCGTCAATTTCCTCGCGTTCGGTTTTCAAGGCATCGGGCATGCGCACTGCCATTTTTAAAAGCTCTACGGGGTCGCCGTTTACCACGTTTGCCAATTGCTTTATATATTGTTTTACAACGCCTTCATTCAGCTGTGTGGTTACCTCCTCGCCCGTTACTTCAATATAAAGTGAAAAGTCCACTTTTCCGCGTTGTAATGATTTTGCGAGCAGATCTCGGATTTCAAGCTCCTTTTCCCGGTAAGCCGAAGGCACGCGCGTGTTGAGGTCGAGACCTTTGCTGTTTAAAGATTTGATTTCGATGGTAATGGTTTTGGAAGGCAACTGAACAACTTCTTTGCCGTAGCCCGTCATGGATTGAATCATATTCCTGTTTTAATGAAGGGCAAAGGTAATAAAAAGTCCCCACCCCGACCCTCCCCAATGGGGAGGGAGTTATTTCGAGTTTAAAAATTCAAATGTTCGCGTTTCACTATAATACAATTTATTGGTTTGGTGGAAACCCACGTGCCCGCCGTATTTTGGCGTTTCGAGGAAAAGGTTTTTCATTTTTGAAGCCAAATCTGTTGGGTAGCATTCCGAGGAAAGAAAGCTGTCGTTTTCAGCATTTAAAACAAAGACTGGAATTTTAATTTTCGGAAGAAATTGCAAGCTGCTGTTTTTTTCGTAATAATCAAACGCATCCTTAAAACCGTGTGCCGGCGCGGTGTAAACATTATCGAATTCAAGAAGCGAAGTAATTTTTTTATAATCGGAAGCTGTCATTTTTTCGGGAAAATCTTTCATTTTCGCTTTGTACTTTTTCCGAAGATTTGTCAAAAAGGAGTTGCGGTAAACCCAGTTTGAAAATTCATTCAACGATTCCAAAGAACCCTTTAAACTCAAGGGCGTGGAAATGGCGACGGCCTTTTTTATTTCCTTGGGGAAGGATTCCCGCTCGCCCAAATATTTCAAAAGCAGATTCCCGCCCAAACTGAAACCTACGAGCGCTATTTCACTGTATTTATCCTTTTTTAGAATAAAATTTAGTACTGCTTCCAAATCGTCCGTTTTCCCTGCATTGTACGATTGATACGAAAGATTGGCCTCCCCGCTGCAACCGCGAAAATTTACGGCCGCTGCGCCCCATCCATTTTGGTTTAGGATTTTTGCCTGCCCTTTCATATAGGTTCGCTGGGCGTTGCCTTCCAGACCGTGGAGCAGGATTGCAACTTTCCGTGAATTTTTTTCGGAAAAGGACCAATCGATATCCATAAAATCGCCATCGGGCAATTGCAGACGTTCGCGCTGTTGCATCAATTTTGGCGAAGGACGGAGCTTTGCGGAATAAATCGTGGAGAAGTGTCCGTTTTTAAAAGGAAAGCTTGGTATATAATTGCTTTTAATCAGCGGCATTTTTATGAAAAAGTTTTAACAGAAACTAAACATATTTACTATGCTTGCATAACAAAAGTAGCTTAAATTTGTATAAAAATTTGAAGATGTACACAAAACAATTTGAAATACGCTGGAGCGATGTGGATGCCAACCGCCACCTGCGCAACAGTGCCTATATAGACTACATGAGCCACACGCGAATGAGTTTTATGCTGGAGAGAGGCATGGACCAGCAGCATTTGGCGGAATACAACTTGGGCCCCGTGGCATTTTATGAGCATATGTATTATTTCCGTGAGTTTTTTCCCGGACAGCCCGTTACTGTTTCATTGCAGTTGAAAGGCCTTTCGGAGGATGGGATGTATTTTGAATTCCTGCACAATTTTTATGATGAAAAGGGTAAAAACTATGCCCGTTGCGAAATGATGGGGGCGTGGATTGATCTGACGGAAAGAAAACTGGTAGGTCTTCCGAAGAAATTTTACGAAATATTCAATGCGTTGGAAAAGACAGACGATTTCAGAATTCTCACCAAAGAAAACACCCGAAAGTACAGTCAGCGGCCAAAGGATCTTTAGTCCGTACTTTTACGGACGCGCTTTATAGTGGAAAGATAAACGCCCAAAAAGATTAATGCTGCCGCGCCTATTCGCAAAGCGGTTAGACTATCGGCGCCAACGATTACTGCGAAAAGTACCGCTATTACAGGTTGTAAATAAATAAAAGCGCCTATGGTGGAAGGGCTCAATTGTTTTAGGGCGTAAATATTCAAAAGATAGGTCATAACCGTGGTGCAGATAACCACAAAAGCAAGTTTCCAAATAGCTTCAAAAGGCAAGTTGGTCCAAGACACAGCCGTAAATTCTGAAATACCTATCGGCAGGTTTATTAGGAACGCAAAGAGAAATAGAAATTTCATTAAAGTAATGGAACTGTATTTTGGAACCAATGGTTTTACCAAAATCAAATAGACTGAATAGGAAGTTGCGTTTACAATAAATAAAATATTTCCCAATGGAATATTTGGCGCATTGGGTTGTTCCTTAATTCCAAAAAGGATTAAAACCAAAGCCCCGCCAAGGCCAAGAAATATACCGAGACTTTTTACCCAAGTTATCCGCTCCCGCAAGATAAATGCTGATAGAACCAAAAGCAAAACTGGTGAAAGCGTAATTATTACCGAACTGTTAATGGGCGTGGAAAGGCTCAATCCCTTAAAAAAGGCGAGCATATTCAAAACCATTCCGAAGAAAGCGCAAGCTATAAATCTTAACCAATCACGCCGCTCAATTTTTTCTGAAGGAAAGAAAAAGCTTATAATCCAAAAAACCAATGCCGCGCCAGACACTCGCAATAGTATAAAACCGAACGGCTGGATTACGTGTGGCATCAATCCTTTGGCAATGGTGTGGTTTATGCCATAGATGGTGCTGGCTGTGGTTGCAGCCAAAAGCGCAAAAATGCGTTGGTTGGTCAATTATTATGAATGGATTTTTTTGCAGCGGCAACTGTTTTGGGACTGCTGCCTATAAATATTTCGTCATTGTTGACTATTACCGGGCGTTTCAGAAAAGTGTAATGTTCTAAAATGAGCCCTTTGTAATCTTCCTCCAAAAGGTTTTCATCCTTTAAGCTTCGTTCCTGATAAAGCTTCGCCCTACGGCTGAATAGCTCCTCATAACTATCGGTAAGGTTGAACAGTTCGTCTAATTCTTCTTCGGTAATTCCCTGTACTTTTATGTCCTGTTTTATGAACGATGAGGGGATTTCTATTTCGTCCATCACACGTTTGCAGGTATCACAACTTGATAAATAATATACTTTTTGCATAGTTCAAAATTAATCAATACTGAGGAAAGGTTCGGCTTCTTTCATCGCTATTTTCAATTCAATGGGGCCATCGGCATAACTCGCAATGTCGTACTGGTTATAAACAAAAATAAGGCTGTCTTGCGTGAAACCAACACTTTCGGGAAGATAGAATGTATCATTTTCAAACCAGAAACCGTTTTCGTTAATGGATTGATCTTTTGCAATATTTTGTTCGGATCGAAACTTTTTCTCTGCGAAAGCTGTAAACTCCTTACTGTTTTTAAAAAGTTCTTTTGAAGTAAGCTCTTCCCCGGTTTTTGGGTCAATGTTCAAAAATGAAGTGGTGCCATAACCGTGGGCGCCGCCGGTAAAAAGATATTGGCGCAATTCAAAACAAAGGTGTTCTTCGGAAGAGAAAATTTCATTTACAGAGATTTCCGCAAAATACTCCCCAGCCATATCTGGAAACTGGGCTTTGTCAGCATTATAGGTTTCAATAAAATTTATAGCAGCCTCTTCAATGCTTTTTGCCGTCGGGATGGTGTCTTCACCCATTAATAAAGAACTAAAAATAAAATTTCTAATCTTCGTATTTATTTTTTCGGAAATCTCATCATCGCCAAAAACCTCCACATAGTTTATGGTAACTTCGGGACATTTGCTGTCTTTGCATATTGCAAGCTCCCTTTCAGTAAAACTTTGCGAAGAAATCTCAATGTTCTTTTCTTGGTTACAGCCCATACTTATAAGTACAATAATTGCCGCTACCGTAATTTTATTATTCATACGTTAAAAGGAATAGATGGTTAGCTATCACAAACGAACTCTTACATTTGTAATTCAAAAGTAATAACTTTAAAATCAGCTATTGTAAAAGTTATATTAAAACATAGAATATATATGATATTGCTGATTATCAATTTAAAATTTTAGCTATCTATATGAAATTCAATACCAAAACAATACACGGCGGGCAGCACAATGTAGATCCAGCTTATGGCTCGGTAATGCCTCCTATTTATCAAACCACAACTTATTCACAAACAACTCCAGGTGGCCATAAAGGGTTTCAGTATTCGCGTACTGGCAATCCCACGCGTGCTGCCTTGGAAAGAGCTTTTGCGAGTATTGAAAACGGAGAATACGGACTTGCCTTTGGAAGTGGTCTTGCTGCAATTGATGCGGTAATGAAGCTTTTGAAACCTGGCGATGAGGTAATTTCCACGAATGATCTTTATGGTGGAACTTATCGGTTGTTTACCAAGATTTTTGAAGGGTTCGGGATAAAGTTTCACTTCATCGGAATGGAAAACGCCGATAAAATTGAGGAATATGTAAATGATAAAACAAAACTGATTTGGGTGGAAACACCAACCAACCCAATGATGAATATTATAGATATAAAAAGAGCAGTTTCCATTGCCAAAAAATACAATGTTCTTCTCGCAGTTGATAACACATTTGCAACGCCCTATTTGCAACAACCGTTGGAAATGGGCGCTGATATTGTGATGCACAGCGCAACAAAATACCTTGGCGGGCATAGTGATGTTGTTATGGGGGCATTGGTTGTAAAAGACAAAGCGCTTGCGGAAAAGCTTTACTTTATACAAAACGCCAGTGGTGCCATTTGTGGGCCACAGGATTGCTTTTTGGTTTTGCGTGGGTTGAAAACACTTCACATCCGTATGCAACGCCATTGCGAAAACGGCAAGGCCATTGCGGAATATTTGGCAAAGCACCCAAAGATTGAAAAAGTATATTGGCCGGGCTTTAAAAACCATCCAAACCATGCAATTGCAAAAGAGCAAATGAAGGATTTTGGAGGGATGCTTTCATTTGTTACAAAAGGAAACAATTACGAGGATGCTGTTAAAATTGTCGAAAACCTAAAAATCTTCACCTTGGCAGAAAGCTTGGGCGGTGTGGAAAGCCTTGCAGGCCATCCCGCCAGTATGACGCATGCCAGCATTCCAAAAGAGGAACGTGAAAAAACGGGGATTGTTGATTCATTGATTCGTCTATCTGTAGGTATTGAAGATGTAGATGATTTAATTGCAGATTTGAAGCAAGCAATAGGGTAATCTTTATTTTAAAAATAAATTGGGGCTGATTATATAATCAGCCCCAATTAAATATTATAAAATTTGTAAGTTAATTTATGTAATAAATATATCCAATGTTTAACCAATAAATCCATTCATTGGCTTTGTTTTCTGGAACTGGCGTAGTTCCATTATTTTCAAAAGTTGGGTTAAGGCCGTCTACCCAGTCAGAGAAGTAATAGTGCCAGCGGCTGTCAAGCATTAGGTCACTTAAATCGTTCAATTTATATCTAATCCCTACACTTCCCACAACAGCCCAAGTGGAAGCAGGATCCTGCTGGAAGGCATTAAAGTATTTATCGGGGGTTGATATTGGACTGTTTAGCGGTCCAAAAGTAGAAGAAACTTCTGGGTCAAAATTCACCCAATGAACACCAAAACTGATAAAAGGTGCAATTTTATAACCACCTGCAGCAAAATCTCGGATGCTTAACGGGAAGTATTCAAGTTGAGAGCCTACTTCAAAAACAGAAACAGAACCACTCATGGCCCTTAATTGATCTGCAAAAAGCGAAGTCTGGTCTGGTTCTACCCAACGGCCAAAGTGCTCCAAGTTAGTTTTGTGGTAATCAATCTCTGTACGTATTTTAAAGTGGTCGTTAAAATACTTATCGCGTGTATAGCAGTTACAATCTGCGCGGTATGAAAAGTTAATGTAATGAATAAGACCAATTCCAAACCCTGTGTTTTTAGCATTGGTTTCAAAATCGTTTCGCTGTCCAAAATCTGAATAAAAAACGACCGGCCCTGTAATTAAACCCACCTCGTGAGAAAAGCCAAACTGACTGTAAACTTCCTGCCTTGCAAAAGCCAACAAGAAAAATACCAATAACAAAAATCTGGTATTCATTATAAATATGGGTTTAGATTGAGACACAACAAATATATAAAAACATGTTTAACAGTGAAATTTAATAAAGCTATTTAGCTAATTTGTAAAAAATTGGCGCACAGTTTTTATCATAACGCTTATATTTGCTCCTTCCTTATGTAAATGGTTTTTTTAATGCATCTTTTTATTCAATATCTTAATTTAGATATTCGGCAAAATGCATTGTATCAAACAATTGTCAAGGAAATTCGCTAAAAGTAAAATAAAATTTTAACCAATGAAGCAAAGTATAAAAGATTTCATTTCTGAAGTTGAAAAACTCAATCCCAATGAACCTGAATTTCTTCAGGCAGTAACCGAGGTTGCTGAAACCGTAATTCCATTTATAGAAGAAAATGAAAAATATGCCAACAAAAAATTGTTGGAACGCATGGTCGAGCCAGAGCGCACCATTCTATTTAGAGTGCCTTGGACTGATGACAAAGGTGAAATTCACGTAAACAAAGGCTATAGAATTGAATTCAATTCAGCCATTGGCCCATACAAAGGAGGGCTGCGCTTTCACCCTTCGGTAAACTTAAGTATTCTTAAGTTTTTAGGCTTTGAACAAACCTTTAAAAACAGCTTGACCACCTTGCCAATGGGCGGTGGAAAAGGAGGTTCCAACTTTGACCCAAAAGGTAAAAGCGATGCTGAAATCATGCGTTTTTGCCAAAGTTTTATGACAGAGCTTTTCCGTCATATTGGCCCAGACACTGATGTTCCCGCGGGAGACATAGGTGTGGGGGGGCGTGAAATTGGCTATATGTATGGTCAGTATAAACGCATTAGAAATGAATTTACCGGAGTACTTACAGGTAAGGGACGCTCTTATGGCGGATCGCTTATACGCCCTGAAGCAACCGGTTACGGAAATGTATATTTTGCAAAAAACATGCTTGCAACCAAAGGGGAAAGCTTTAAAGGAAAGACGGTAGTTGTTTCCGGTTCTGGAAACGTTGCGCAGTATGCTGCCGAAAAGGCAATCCAGTTTGGTGGGAAAGTAGTTACATTCTCAGATTCTGCCGGATATATTTATGACGCCGAAGGTATTGATGAAGAAAAACTTGCTTTCGTAATGGAACTGAAAAACGAAAAGCGCGGCCGAATTTCAGAATACACAAAAAAATATACTGGCGCAAAATATGTTGAAGGAAAACGCCCATGGGAAGTGAAATGTGATATCGCACTGCCTTGCGCAACCCAAAACGAATTAAATGGCGAAGAGGCTAAAATGCTTTTGGACAACGGTTGTATCTGTGTGGGAGAAGGCGCCAATATGCCTTGTACCCCAGAAGCCATTGAAGCTTTCCAAAAAGCGAAGATCCTGTTTTCACCAGGAAAGGCGTCAAACGCAGGTGGTGTTGCAACTTCAGGCTTGGAAATGTCGCAAAACTCATTGCGTTTAAGCTGGACAGCCGCTGAGGTGGACGAAAAACTACACGGTATCATGAACGATATCCACGCAGCTTGCGTTCAGTACGGAAAAGATGGCGATGGCTATGTAGATTACGTAAAAGGTGCAAACATTGCCGGCTTTGTAAAAGTAGCCGATGCCATGCTGGCCCAAGGCGTGGTTTAATACTTCATATCTTAAAATAAAGGAATAGCCTTTCCGAAAAGTCTTTTTTCAAAAAAAGATTTGGAAAGGCTTTTTTCATTCCCATCCCGCAATAAATAGTATTTTAGCGTGTTAATATTCAAAACCATATTTCTATGAAGCAGTGGGTTATTGCTTTACTATTTATATTTCCCTTTCTGGCAAGCGCCCAGAATTTCGAAGACCGCTGGACGGGATACTTCTCCTATGTTTCGGTGAAAGATATTTCCCAAGGCGACAACAAGATTTATGTAGGCGCTGAAAATGCCGTTTTTACCTATGATCTTTCCACACAAGAAATAAAAACCCTTTCCACTGTTAATGGCCTTTCTGGAAACGCTATAACCACCCTACACTATAGTGAGGCATTTGATTTATTGGTTATTGGGTATGCAAACGGATTGATAGAGATTGTAAAAGAAGGCGAGGAAAACGTTTTAAAAGTGGTAGATATTTTAGAAAAGCAAACCATTCCACCTGATAGAAAACGTATCAACAATTTTACGGAATTCAACGAAAACCTTTATATAGCAACCCAATACGGAATATCGGTTTATAACTTGTCGAGGCTTGAATTTGGCGACACCTATTTTATAGGTGATGGGGGTGCCCAGATAGATATTGTACAAACTATTGTACAGGAACCTTACATTTTTGCCGCAAGTTCAACCAGTGGCATGCGCAGGGCTTTTGTAGCAGATGATAATTTGATTGATTATCAAAACTGGACCACTATAATGGGTGGTGGTTTTAGAGCTGCGGAAAAATTAGGTAATGAGCTGTATGCCTCAAACCGATCCAACACTATTTTGCGTTTCACGCCTGATGGGACTACCGTAGCTGTAGAGAATTTCAATTCTGAAGTGCAAAAATTCAGGCTCGCAGATAATCTGTTAACTATTATAACCAAAACTTCCAGTCAGGCATATTCCGAAGGGTTTGTACAGGAAGCTTCAGTAAGTACGGTGCTGGGATTTGATCTCGATTTGCTTTCGGGTTATGGTTTTGGCAATAATTTTTATTTGGGGACTAATGAGGACGGCATGCTAATAGTTCCTTTTGGCAGCATGCAGGCTACCCAAGTGCTTCCCAATGGTCCAATAAGAAATAGCCCATATTCCATCGATGCTTCCCCGGGACAATTATGGGTGAGTTTTGGAGAGGTTGATAGAGATTATAATCCATATCCGTTATCACGTTTCGGAATAAGTCAGTTAAAGGATACCATCTGGACAAATATCTCTTATGAAGAGCTCAGTTTAGCTGTAAATGCGGAACCTACAGACTTGGTAAACGTAACCATCAATCCAGATGCGCCCAATGAGGTATATATGAGCGCGAACCAAAAAGGGCTTTTAAAAATAGTAGATGGTGTTCCCACAATTCTTTATGATGAAACCAATAGTCCGTTGGAAAGAATAAATATAGGAGGCGCTGATGCTGGTATCCGAATTTACGGCTCCCAGTTTGATAGTCAAGGGAATCTCTGGTTTGTACAAAGCAAAACTGACGAAGGCCTTATTAAATTAACTCCCGGAGGCCAATTTCAAAAAACTGATATTTCAGGAATAATTAATGCCCCTGGAGAGGTAGCGTTAACAGAACTAGCTTTAAGCCGAGAAAACTATGCCTTCTTTGGAACATATGGAAGCGGCTTAATAGGATACAACCCAACAACGAACAGATTGAATAGAATTGATAAAGGTGCGGGATTGGGCAACTTACCCTCAACTACGGTCCGCGCTGTTGCATTCGATAGCCAAAACAGGTTGTGGATAGGAACCGTAAAGGGTTTGCGAATAATTTATAGTCCCGGAAGTTTTTTTGAAGAGGGAACAACTCCAGAATCACAATCCATTATTATAGTGGAAGATGGGGTGCCGCAGGAACTTTTATACGAACAGACAATAGCCGATATTGAAGTGGATGGTTCCAACAATAAATGGATTGCCACAACCTCGTCTGGGGTTTTCTATTTATCTCCCAATGGACAGGAAACGCTGCTTCGCTTCACCAAAGATAACTCCCCATTGCCTACAAACAATGTGCAGGATATAGCAATAGATCCATTTACGGGCGTGGTTTATTTTGCAACCACACAAGGGCTTGTAGCCTATAGGGGCACCTCAACCGCGCCAAGTGACAATTTGGAAAATGTGCATGCTTTTCCCAACCCCGTTCGTCCAGGTTTTAGCGGAAACGTTACCATTGATGGACTTACGGCCCAAGCCAATGTTAAGATTACAGACATTACCGGAAGCCTTGTTTTTGAGGAAACTTCAGAAGGAGGAAGCGTACTTTGGGACACTACGGCCTTTGGAAAATATAAGGTACGTTCGGGAGTATATCTTGTGCTTGTAACTACAGAGGATAATGTGGAGACCAAGGTCGCAAAAATTATGATCATCCGCTAATGGTTGTTGCCACCAAAGCTATTGTCTTTTCCGCGATTAAATATTCAGAGGCCGACTTAATTGTAAGTTGCTTTACTGAAACTTCGGGCATGAAAAGTTATTTACTTCGCAATATTCTGAAATCGAAGAAAGGGAAGCTAAAAGCATCTTTTTTTCAGCCCCTCACACAACTTGAGATTATAGCCGACCATAAGAACAAAGGGACACTGGAATATATAAAGGAAGCCAAAGTATATTATCCGTACCAAACCCTGCACACCGATATTGTAAAAACCGGCTTGGTTATGTTTTTGGCTGAAATGCTAAAGAACTGCATTCGCGAGGAAGAAGCCAATGAAGACCTTTTTGTTTTTTTGGAACAATCCTTCCTATGGCTTGATAAAAATGAGGAAGTTGCGAATTTCCATATTTTCTTTTTGCTACAACTGAGCTTGTATCTGGGCTTTTTCCCCGATGCTACAGCTATTAATAAAAGCTATTTCAATATAGTAGAAGGAAACTTTCAGGCTACAAGTACTTCCAATTACTGTATGGAGGGCGTAACAATAGAAAACTTCAAGCAATTTTTTGGAACAAACCTAGAAACATTTCAGAAAATAAAACTTACCAAATCACAGCGCAAAAACTTGCTGCAATTAATGCTTTCCTATTACAGCTTTCACGTGCAAGGCTACCAAAAACCAAAATCACTCGCTGTGCTCAACCAGTTGTTTTCATAAAGACAAATTACAATTCTCGTTGTAGATGCTCATATACATTACTGCCCAATTTTTTTGTGCCGATACTCTCAAAACCTAAGCCCACATATAATTTTTTGGCATTCGGGTTTTTAAAATCCACCAAAAGCCCGATTTTTTCATGGCCTTCTGTCTTTGCTTGTTGTATGGCAGCAGCCAGTAATTTTTTACCTATTCCTTTTCCTTGCTGCTGTGGGGCTACACTTAACGTGTCTATATAAACCTCTCCCGGGTTGGTTTCGTCATCAATTACTAAATCAGTTACTTTATATTTTTCCGCAATATGCTGAAGAAAAGGCGCACGGTATTGCGGTAATAACTTTCCATCATAAAAAGTGATGGAGCCCATAATTTCGTCATTTTCCTCATACACTAGGGTATGCTCAAAGCTGTATTGATTAGCTTTTTTTTGAAAGAAATGTTCAAACAAAGGATACGATTTCTCGGGCGCGTTTGTGTTTGTAAACGTACACGCCAAATCTTCCATTGCCTGAACGATTAACGGGGCAACTTGCCTAAAATCTTCGGGACGGGCAGGACGGATGTTTGCTATTTGCAATGTTTTCATGGTTTTTAAATCATTATTTGGAAGAAATTTCAGCTACTCTTTCTTCTGCAGTCTAAAAGTATAACAGTTTCTTAAGACACACTTCTTCCTCAAAATAATATATTCAACAAAAAGAAAAAAACTATGAGCAAAGAAGAACAAAAGGAATTGGTGACCATCAATCCCACCACGGGGAAAGTAATTAAGAAATATCCATTAATGACCGACAAGCAAGCTGACGAGGCCGTGGAAAAATGCCACCAAGCTTTTTTGGAATGGCGTATGGTTTCGCATAAGGAAAGAGGAAAAATTATAAAAGCTATCGGCAAAGAACTAAAAGAAAACGCCGAAGAGCTTTCCAAATTGATGACCAACGAAATGGGGAAACTGCTAAAACAGAGCAAGCAGGAGATAGAACTGTGTGCAGGAATCTGTGATTGGACCGCTGCCAACGGCCCGGACAATTTAAAGGACGAAGAGCGCGAGCTTCCCGATGGCGGAAAGGGTATTATTACAAACTCGCCCATAGGTGTTATTTACGGGATACAGCCGTGGAATTTCCCCGTGTATCAGGTAATGCGTTACTCTATTGCAAACCTTATGGCAGGTAACGGTATTCTTTTAAAGCATGCTGAAAATGTAACGGGCACAGGATTGATGCTTCAAAAAATCTATGAAAAAGCAGGACTGCCCAAAAATCTTTTTACCGTTTTAAAAATAACCCACGACCAGAGCGATAAAATAATAAAGCACAAACTTGTAAGGGGCGTTACCCTTACCGGAAGCCCCGATGCGGGACGTGCCATTGCCAAAAAAGCAGGCGCTGCCCTAAAGAAAACGGTGATGGAACTGGGTAGTAACGATGCATATATTGTATTGGAAGATGCAGATATTAATTTGGCAGTAAAAATGTGCGTACGCGGAAGAATCTATAACAATGGCGAAACCTGTGTGGCTGCAAAACGCTTTGTGGTTGTAGATAAAGTCTATGATGAATTCCGTGATGCGTATGTGGAACAGATGAAAAAAATTAAGCACGGAGACCCGACCGAAAAGGATTCAAAAATTGGCCCGATGGCGCGAGAGGACCTTCGTGAAACCCTTCACAAACAGGTAGAAAAGAGCGTGAAGAAAGGAGCCAAAATACTTTGCGGTGGCCAAATGCCAAAAGGCAAAGGATTCTTTTATCCTGCTACGGTTCTTGAGAATGTAAAGCCTGGGCAGCCCGCTTATGACGATGAACTTTTTGGGCCAGTAGCGTCGCTAATCCGCGCCAAGGATGAAGAAGATGCCATGCGTATTGCCAACGATAGTAAATACGGTCTGGGGGGTGGTATTTTTTCCAAAAATGAAAAGAAGGCCATGGAACTGGCCAGCAAGCATTTTGATACGGGTATGGTCTTTATCAATGGTTTCGGCCTTGCACAGCCCAATATGCCCTTTGGCGGTGTAAAAGATTCCGGATATGGCCGCGAGCACGGCGGTTTTGGGATGAAGGAATTTGTGAATGAAAAGGCCATTATGCGTCTTAAAAATTAATAAATTATAAATATTTCAATTATGAAAAGGTATCTTCTCTTATTATTCTTTTTTCCACTTTCACTTTTTTCCCAAGCTGAAAAAGAAAAACAGCTGCCCGAGCCCTATGCCACAAAACCAGTTTCAAATTACTCCAATGTAGTAGGCTGGGAAGAAGGGGAAACTCCCAAAGCGCCTAACGGTTTTACGGTTCACAAATATGCAGATGGGTTTCAAAACCCCCGATGGATGTACGTGACCCCCAATGGTGATGTGCTTGTAGCCGAAAGCAATAGTAACTACGGAATTCTTAAACAAATTGGCGCAACAATTATAGGCGCCGGAGGTTCCAACAATCTAGCCAATAGTGCCGACGTTATTACGCTGCTGCGGGATACAGATAACAACGGATATCCCGATGTGCGGGAAACACTGCTTACCAAAAAGGAAGGCCTTAACCAGCCCTTTGGTATGCTCGTAATTGGCGATTGGCTGTACGTGGCAAATACCGATGCAGTACTGCGTTACCCCTATAAAGCGGGGCAAACCAAAATTACCGTCAAGGGTGAGAAAATTACCGACCTCCCCGCAGGAAAAGTCAATCAGCACTGGACGCGCAATATTATTGCCAATGCCGATAACTCCAAAATATATATAGCCGTGGGTAGTGGTGATAATATTGGTGAGAAAGGAATGGAGCACGAAGTAATGAAAGCAAACATACTCATGATGAATCCTGACGGCAGTGAGCTGCAAGTATATGCTTCGGGATTACGTAATCCTGTTGGGATGGATTGGGAGCCTACAACACAAACGCTGTGGACCACCGTAAATGAGCGGGACGGTCTGGGTGATAATTTGGTTCCCGATTATTTAACTTCGGTGAAGGAAGGTGGTTTTTATGGCTGGCCCTATATGTATTGGGGCAGTTATTATGATCCACGTGTGCCCATTCCGCCCAATGTAAAGCTAAAAGAGTCCATTGTGCCCGATGTAGATTTGGGCCCGCACACGGCTTCTTTGGGCCTGATGTTTTATACTGCAGATGCATTTCCGGAAAAATATAGAAACGGAGCCTTTATAGCGCAACATGGGTCTTGGAACCGTGACATTTTATCGGGGTATAAAATGGTGTACGTTCCATTTGAGAATGGTGTGCCTGCCGGAAAGCCGGAAGATTTTCTTACAGGATTTATTATTGACCCAAATGAAGATGAGGTAAGGGGAAGACCCGTTGGCGTTACACTTTTGTCCGATGGGTCTATGTTAATGACCGATGATACCACAAACCATATTTGGAGGATTGCCTATACGGGTGAGTAGGCATTTTGTTCAATGTTTTCTGAAATAAACTAAACTTTATGATTTCCTTAAAAGTGGGTGGCCACATTGTTTAGTATCTTCAAAATAAAAAAACTATGAGCACAAAAAACCTTTACAGTAAAGAAGCAAAAGAGAAAATCAAAAAAATGGCTGAGTCCATTGACTATACCATGATGGCTACCAATTTAAATAGCCAGCCTTTCCACGTGGTGCCTATGAGTACTAAGGAAGTGGATGACGAGGGCAACATCTGGTTCCTCAGCAATAGAACCAGCACACACAATCAGCACATTGAAAAAGAAAACAGGACCCAACTTATTTACGCCGACAAAGGCAACTTTGAGTTTTTGAGTATTTATGGCCGTGCCCATATAAGTACAGACCGAAACCGAATTAAGGAGCTGTACGGCAGTGGTGACGACGCCTGGTTTGATGGCGAAGACGACCCCAACATAACCGCCATTAAAGTGGTACCGGAAGACGCCCATTACTGGGACACCAAAAACGGCAAGGTACTTTCACTTTTAAAAATGGCCCAAGGCGCCATAACGGGCAACGAACCCGATCTGGGTGTACAGGGCGATTTAAAGGTATAATTTACTCCCCTTCCTAATGACATCCTTCCAGAGACAGCAGTTGTTTTTGGAAGGATTATTTTTATTTTTTATGTTTTCGTTTTTTGTCCCACCATATATAGAGGCCAAACAGTGCCAAGCTCACCAGCGAGCCCCAGAGCAAGCTCGTTTTAAGCGAGTCTATATCGCGCCCCGTCCAGGCTATCAGTAATATTAGGGGGGTTATGCCTATAAGGGTAGCGGTAATGAATTTAAAATAATTCATCCGCAGCAGTCCTGCAACAAAGCTAATGGCGTCGTTGGAGAGAAAAGGGTTTATTCGCGTAATCATCACCGCCCAAAACCCGTAATCGTTCAAGAAATCGGTCATCTTCCGGGTGGTTTTTTTGCCCAACAATCTAGCGGTAAGCTCAATACTTAAATACTTTCCTATAAAATATCCGATGGAAGAAGCGCAAAAAATGGCAATCAGGATAATTAAACTTCCCCAAAAGGGGCCGTACGCCAGTATTGCCACAATCATCAACAATACGGAAGGGATTACCAACAGGAACATCTGAACGATCATAGCCAGTACAATCACCACGGGGCCCATCCACCCAAAATCGCTTACCCAGTTCTTGATGCGTGCCTCATCATTACTGGTGAGCACATCCCAGGCTTCGTTTAAAAACTGATTGACTTCCGGAATGGCAAAGTAGCAGATCACCAAGACTATGATTAAGGTGATAGAACTGTAAAGGGGCGCTTTACTTTTTCTAACGGAGATTTCGCCTAGATCCTTTTTTTGCATAAAGCGCAGGTTTTTTACTTTTTAGCTTACAGCTTCTGCTTGCGGCTTTCTTTTTGTCGTAAAGTTAAGTAGTTGTGTAGGGTCCATTAGGTTGTGTATTCCATCCAGCGTGCAAAGAAATGCAATGGCGGCACTCAGCCCTTTAAAGAGTGTGGTTTTGGAGGTGGGGTTTTTCGGCTTGGCGTTTTTATGGTGCAGGGGCAGGGTGTAGCCGCAGCCTTTTAAAAATTCGGCCTCGATCTGTAAAAGTTCCAAAGGGGTGTAGCCGTTAAACTTGCGTCCCAATCTTTCATGTACCAGCCCCACGTAGTTTAACTGCAGCGACCCGTGGGTATCGCTCAGATGCTTCCAGCTATCGGTATTGTTGCAGATATTGCCCACCGCACATTGCTTGGCACATTCAGGGTTTAGGGTGTTGTTGTGAAAGGCGGTATAGAGTCTTTGCAGGGCGTGGTCCAGTCTTTTTGAAGTTTTCATAAGCGCTGATTTTTTACTTCTTATGAAATTACTAAAACCTAGAAAGAAAGTGCCCGGTTTTTTGAATTATTTAGCAAAATGAAAAAATAAGGCGTTGCGTATTCATTTTTTCGCCCCCAATGCCCCTTTCCGGAAACTTTTTTGTCGGGCTATTTTTTAAGTTAAAATTTACCCTTGAAAAAAAGTATTGATAATCAATTAGTTGAATTTTCCGTATAGGAAAAACCCTTCAAAAAAAAGGGGGATTTCCCCCGTTGACTGGCTTTTGTTTTTTTCCGAAAATTGGAATTATTAACAATTTAAACTTTTACCATTATGAGTAATGTAAACCAAAACCTTGTAAATGAAATCCTGGCCCCACTGGCTATGACTGCAATCACAGATGCCCTAACTGCTGTGGAGTCTGCCCTACCAGATGCTACCCTAACCGATGAGCAACGCCGTACCTTCAACGCTATAAGCGTGGACAACAAAGTTTTTGCCGAAGAGGTGCTGGATGAGATGACGATCAATACCACCGTCACCATTCCCCCTGTTTTTGATAAAAGCTTGCTGGCAACGGACCTAGAGCTTTTTGAACAAGTGGAAAGCATAAAAAGCCGTATGCTGAATATTGTGCAGCGGCTGGATGACCTACTGCGTGTGGCGGGCCATGAAAGCTACGGCATGGCCACCGCCGTGTATGGTATGTTTGAGGTAATGGCGCGCACCGGTGTGCCCGGCGCACAGGCCAGTTATGATAGGCTTAAAGTTAGGTTTCAAAATCAAGGGGGTGCTAGGCCGGTATCTGAACCGGAGATGGAAATTTAAACTTCCATAACCCACCTAAGGAAGAACGGGGACTTGTTCCCGTTTTTTTACAACTGTTCTGAAGTGGAATTTTGTATA